>Ga0208330_1000009_pt1 | contig 192231 bp, 190 predicted proteins | sample DeeseametaMP1896_FD_184180 | JGI IMG/M metagenome (GOLD analysis project Ga0208330, IMG submission 184180) | Marine microbial communities from the Deep Pacific Ocean - MP1896 (SPAdes) | ecosystem: Environmental > Aquatic > Marine > Oceanic | place: East of Hawaii, North Pacific Ocean... | reverse complement strand
CGCGTTCAACAAGTACGTGACCGACAACTCGGCCATCACCGATGGCCTCGGCATCGGTGCGGCGGTGAATGGCACCAATGCGAACCAGATCGACTTTACCGGCGCCAACAACACCGGTGACAACTTCTCGGTCCAGGTCCGCAGCTACGCTGTCGGGGACTCCACCATCGGTGGCCGCCTGGAAGATCTGTCAAGCGTCGACGTCACCACCCAGGCCGGCGCCGACGCTGCCCTGGAATCGATCGAGGGCCTAATCCAGACCGCGATCGACTCGGCCTCTGCCTTCGGCTCTGCCCAGGGTCGCATCGAAACCCAGGCCGACTTTGTCGGCAGCCTTACCGACGCCCTGAAATCCGGCATCGGCACGCTGGTCGATGCGGACATGGAAGAGGCCTCGGCCCGCCTGCAGGCGCTGCAGGTCCAGCAACAGTTGGGTGTCCAGGCGCTGTCCATCGCCAACCAGGCCCCGCAGTCGCTGCTGTCGCTGTTCCGCTAATCCAAGACACCCCGGGGGGCCGGGCAACCGGCCCTTCGGATCATCCCCCTTGATCCTCATAACCAGAAGGTTCTGAAGTGAACGCCCATACTCTCGCACAACGAGCATATGCCCAAAACGCCCGCTCGACCCAGACCCCCCGCGGCACCGAATACGAGCTGATCGCAAAGGTCACGCATCGTATCAAGTCCGCCGCCGAGGCTGGTCCCCGGGCCTATCCACGGCTGGTCGAGGCCCTTTCCGACAACCAGCGTCTCTGGACCGCCCTGGCCGTCGATGTCGCCGACAGCGACAATGGCCTTCCCGCCGAGTTGCGGGCGCGGATCTTTTACCTGGCGGAATTCGTGCAGCAACACACCTCGCAGGTGCTGACCAAGAAAGCGCGCGTCAGACCGCTTCTGGAAATCAACGCCGCGATCCTGAAAGGATTGAGCGGCAGGAGCATACGAAAATGAGTGGACTTGTCCTGAAACTTGGCCCGCGAGAGCGCGTGCTGATCAATGGCGCGGTCATCGAAAACGGTGATCGCCGCAGCCGCCTGTCAATCGTGACGCCGAACGCGAATGTCCTTCGCCTGCGCGATGCGATCCACCCGGAAGAGGCGAAAACGCCCGTGCGTCGGCTTTGCTACCATGCACAGCTGATCCTGACCGGGGACGCCGATGCCGAAGAGGCTCGCCTGAAACTTCTTCCTCGGATCGAGGAGCTGAGTCAGATCCTGACCGATCCGGACAGCCGGCGCTTGCTGGGACAGGCGACCGAGGCCCTGCTGGGAGAGCAGTTCTACCAGTGCCTCAAGGCGCTTCGGGCGCTGATTCCGCGCGAGGACAGGTTGCTGGCCACGAGGTCACAATGAGCTTTCAACCCATTGTCGTCGGCTCCGGTCTCACCGCCTGGCAGTTCCTGAAGGCCACGCAGGACTCTCAACGCGCGAATTTCGACAAGTCGCCGACTCTTGCACGCGATGCCGAGTATTTTGCATCCCGCATCGGCGAAATCAAAAGCGCGGAGGACTTCGTATCCGATCGAAGGGTCATGCGGGTCGCGCTGTCGGCTTTCGGCCTCGAGGACAAGATCGACAGCAAGTTCCTGATCCAGAAGGTTCTGGAAGAAGGGACGGAAAACGACGATGCGCTCGCCAATCGCCTGTCGGACGGGCGTTTCGTCGCGCTGGCCAATGCATTCAACTTTGAAAAAGTCCTGGAACCCAAGACCCGGGAAGCCGGTTTCGCCGATCCGATTGCGGATCGCTATCGCGAAACCGTGCTGGCAAACATGGAGGCAGGGCTGGCCGAAACCGGCGACACGGACACGCCCTATGGGGAATCGGTACGTCGGCAGGTCGTTCTGAACATCGAGACGGAAACACAGTTCTTTCGGGACAACATCGGCGCCGTGACCTCGGCCGAGGGGATGATCAAGAACCCGCGCCTGTTCACCTATGCTCTGGTCGCCTTCGATCTGGGTGAAAAGGCTGGTAGCACCAAGCTGATGCAGAGGGTGCTGGAACAGGGCACTGACGATGCCCGCGACCTGGCCAATGTCCTCGGCGACAGCCGATACATCGACCTGGCCAAAGCCTTTGAATTCAACCGCGATCCGGTATCCGCAACCCAGAAAGAGGGGTTCGCGGATGAAATCGTCTCGGATTTCTACCTGCATGAATTCGAAGTTGCGGTCGGCGATGTGGATGAAAGCCTGCGCACGGCGTTGAACTTTGAACGTGCCATACCCGAGCTGGCGGGGCGTGGGTCCTCCGACAATACCAAGTGGTTCTCGGTCCTTGGCACGACCTCGCTGCGCAACGTCTTCCAGGCGGCGCTGGGCCTGCCCTCGGGGTTCAGCCAGATCGACGTCGACAAGCAGGTCGAGATGCTGAAAGACAAGGTCAGCAGCCGCTACGGCGTCAAGTCCTTCTCCGAACTGGCTGAACCGGACGTCCTGAACAGGGTCATCAATACCTACCTGTTGCAGAACCAGATCAACCAGACGGCAAACGCCGGGTCGAACCAGATTGCATTGACACTTCTTTCTTCCATTCCGCGTCAATCGATCTTTGGCTGACAGGCGCGCCATGAACGCCGCGCCTGTCTTTCACATCTTGCGCGCCACCGGCATCTGGCCCCCGCGTCCCGGAGCCGGGCGACCCTGCGGCACGCCGGCCTGAGCCCGGCGCAGGATCAGTTCCAGCTTTTGAAAGGCGCCCTCCGGCCCATCCGGCGATTTCTCGGCCAGGAACGCATCCAGGTCCGACCAGACCTTCATCGCCTGGTCCAGCAATGGGTCCTCACCTTCCCGATACAAACCCGCCCGCACCATCGTTTCGGATTTCGCATAGGCACCCAGCAGGCCACGGACCCTCTGGATCAGGGTGTTTTCATGGTCGCTTGCCGCCTCGGGCAGGCTGCGCGAAACGGACCGCAGAAGGTCGATGGCCGGAAAGCGGCCCCGTTCGGCGATTTGCCGGTCCAACACGACGTGCCCGTCCAGGACCCCGCGCAGGATATCAGCAACCGGTTCATCCATGTCCGACCCGGCCACAAGCACACTGAACACCGCCGTGATGTCACCCGTTCCCTGCAACCCCGGCCCAGCCCGTTCCGCCAGGCGCATGATCTGATGGGCAACAGAGGGCGGATGCCCGCGCAGGGCCGGGAGTTCGCCGGAGGCGATCGCGACTTCGCGGTGCGCCTCTGCGAAACGGGTGATAGAATCGGCAAGGTAGAGCACGTGTTTGCCCTGGTCCCGGAAATGCTCGGCGATGGTCATGGCCGCCAGCGGGCACCGTCGACGTTCCAACGGCGACCGGTCAGAGGTTGCGGCGACCACGACACTGCGCGCCATGCCTTCAGGTCCCAGGACGGAGGTCACGAAATCCAGAACCTCGCGACCACGTTCCCCGACAAGCGCAAGCACGACGACATCCGCCTCCATCCCCTGTGCAAGCTGCGCCAGCAGTCTGGACTTGCCCACGCCGGACCCGGCGAAAAGCCCGACACGCTGGCCGGTCACGATGGGCAGCAGGGTATCGAAAACGGACAGGTCGGTGCGCAACCGCTCACCCAGGCGCCGCCGCGCCGCCGCCGGTGGCGGGCTGGCGCGGAAAGGCCGCCGTTGCGCCCCCGGGCCGATCGGGGCACCGTCCAGCGGGCGGCCATAGGCGTCGATCACCCGGCCGATCCAACTGTCGCAGGGCGCCAGCGTCGGCGGGCCAAGAACAGCAACGCGATCGCCGCGCGACACACCCTCGGCTGGCTCATCCGGCAGCATCGCCACCAGGTCGTCACGAATGCGCAGGACCTCGCCGCCCAGCACATTGCCCGGGTGCATCAGGCGCAGCCGGTCACCGATACAGGCGTCCTCGGCCAGGCCGCGCACCCAGATGATCGTGCCATCCACCGATTGCACGCGGCCGACCGCGCGCACCGGCTGCATCTGCGCGATCCTGGCCCTGAGGCCGGTGATGTCTTCTTCCATCGTACGCTCCGTTCATTCCTCGCAAACCATATCTAAAGGAATCAGCGTTAAGCCTTGATTGAAGCAATCGAGGGAGAAGCCCCGATGTTCCAGAATTTGGACGTCTTCAGAACGGCAATGGCAATGGCGCGGCACGCTGGCACGCAACAGGCCTACAGCGCCCAGAATATCGCGAATGCGGATACACCCGGTTACCGGGCCCGTGCACTGCCCGAGTTTCAGGACACCCTGCGCGACTCGATGATGGGCCAGCGTGCCACGCGGGAAAAACACCTGAACGGCAGTCTCGGCCGCGATGTCGATATCCGCGAACGGCGCGACATGCTGGACCCGAACGGCAACTCCGTTTCGCTGGAAGAGGAAATGGTCAATGCGGCTGGCGCCAAACGCCAACACGACCGCGCGCTGGCCATCTACCGCAGCAACCTCAGCATCCTGCGCGCCAGCCTGGGCCGCAGCTAACCGGAGAGAGCAATGAGCGATTTTTCCAATGCCCTGAAGGTCACCACCACCGGCCTTCAGGCCCAGGCCGCGCGCCTGCGGATCCTGTCCGAGAACATTGCCAATGTCGACACGCCCGGCTACCGGCGCAAGACCGTGCCCTTTGAAATGGAGCCGACACGGTCGGACGTCACCGGCGTGAAACCGGGCGACGTGCGGCTGGACCGCAGCGACCTCGAGGTGATCCACGATCCCTCTCACCCGCTTGCCGATACGACCGGCAATTACCTTGGGTCCAACGTCGACCTGATCATCGAGATCGCCGACGCGCGCGAAGCCCAGCGTTCCTACGAGGCCAACCTCAAGATGTTCGACCAGACACGCCAGATGTCGAGCAGTCTGATGGATCTGTTGCGCCGATAACCCTCTGAATTGAAACCTTGAAAGGAATCCAGAATGGACGTCCGTTCGCTTTATGCCGCGCAGAAATACGCGGCCTCCAAACCCGCCCTGCAACCCGAACCGGAGACCGCCAAGGCCCCGCTGGAAAAGGAATTTGCCCGAGTCACGGAGGAATTCACCCAGCAGCTCAAGGCCGCCGAGGACACCGCCAAGGCCGCGATGACCAGCGATGCGGACCCGCATGCCCTGGTCGAAGCGCTGGCCCAGTCGGAACTGGCGGTCGAAACCGTCGTCGCCGTGCGCAACAAGGTGGTCGAGGCCTATCAGGAAATCCTGCGGATGCCGGTCTGACGCCATGCTGACAGAGGTCATCTTCTTCGACACCCTGCGCATGGGTCTGTGGATCGCCACGATCACCGCGGTCCCGATTCTGACGGCGGCACTGGTCGCCGGGGTCGGTGTCGGCCTTTTCCAGGCGCTCACCTCGATCCAGGAAATGACGCTGACCTTCGTGCCGAAACTCCTGGCCATCGTTGCCGTCTTCTGGATGTCGATGAGCTTCATGACCCGGACTCTCATTGACTTTTTCCAGGGGCAGATCATTCCCCTCATCACCGGAGGCTGACATGGAAACCGCCGGCTACGCCGCCCTTTCGCGCCAGACGAGCCTGATGCGCGAGATGCAGGTCATCGCCAACAACATCGCCAACGCCAACACCACCGGGTACCGGCAGGAAGGTGTGATCTTTTCCGAGTACGTGGCCGAAGGCGACGGCATGGCCGCCGTCGCGATGGGCGCGGCCCGCATCGGCACCACATCCCTGAAACAGGGTACGCTGGAACAGACCGGCGGCATGTACGACATGGCCATCGAGGGGGACGGCTTCTTCCTGGTGGACTCGCCCGACGGTCCCCGACTGACGCGCGCCGGGGCCTTTTCGCCCAGCGCCGAAGGCACGTTGGTGACACCGGACGGCTATCCGGTTCTCGACGCGGGCGGGGCACCGATCTTTGTCCCGCCGCAGGCCATCGACCTGTCCATCGCCCGTGACGGGACCATCAGCACCGAGGGCCGCCCGATCGGACAGGTCGGTGTCGTGCAGCCGTTGGACCCCAGGGCGATGATCCGGGAAGGCGGCCAGATGTTCCGCAGCGACGCCGGGTTCGAACCTGTCGATGCGCCCCGCGTCATGCAGGGCTTTGTCGAGGCGTCGAACGTGGATCCGATCCTGCAGGTGGCCCGCATGGTCGAAGTGCAGCGCGCCTACGAACTGGGCCAGAGCTTTATGGAACGCGAGGATGAACGCATCCGCAGCGTCCTGAAAAACGTCATCAAATAGGAGCCGTCACATGCGCGCCCTCAAGATCGCCGCCACCGGCATGACCGCCCAGCAGATGCGGGTCGAGGTCATCTCGAACAACCTCTCGAACATGAGCACCACGGGCTACAACGCCCGCCGGGCCGAGTTCGCGGACCTGCACTATCAACAAATTGCCCGCGCAGGATCTGTCAGCGCCTCGGACGGTACGGTGCTGCCCACGGGCATCCAGATGGGCCTTGGCGTCCGGCCAGCCGCCGTCTCGATGCAGCTTCAGCAAGGGGCGCTCTCGGCCACCGGCGGAGACCTGGACCTGGCCATCGAAGGCAATGGCTACCTCGAGGTCGTCCTGCCCTCGGGGCAGCTGGGCTATACCCGGGACGGTGGGCTGAAACGCAGCGGCGAGGGGCTGATCGTCACCTCCGAAGGCTATCCCGTCTCGCCCGAGATCGTGATCCCCGCCGATGCCCGCAGCATCTCGATCAACGCCGACGGCGAGGTTTACGCCTATTTCCCCGACCAGCCCGAGGGCCAGTTGCTGGGCCAGTTCACGATGGCCGGCTTTTCCAATCCCAAGGGGCTGGAGGCCATCGGCTCCAACCTCTTTGTCGAGACCGAGGCCTCTGGTCCCGCGATCCAGTCGACGCCGGGCCAGGACGGCCTTGGCACGGTCAGGCAAGGCTATCTCGAGGGCAGTTCCGTCGACGCCGTGAAGGAAATCACCGACCTGATCGAGGCCCAACGCGGCTACGAGCTCAACTCCAAGGTGATTTCGGCCGCCGACCAGATGATGGGCGCCACGGCGCAGGTGCGTTGATGCGCTGGCTGGTCCTCCTTGCGCTTGCGCCCGGGGCGGCGGCTGCCGATGCGGTGGTCGCCACCCAGACCATCCGCCCGCAACAGATCATCACCGCCGACGCGGTGCGGCTGGACCCGGCGGAGGTCCCGGGAGCCTATGCCACGCTCGACGCGGTTGTCGGGCAAGAGGCCCGGACCGCCATCTATCCCGGTCGCGCCGTCATGCGCGGCGCGGTCGGTCAACCGGCCCTTGTCGACCGCAACCAGGCGGTCGAACTGGTCTATGCCCATAGCGGGCTGCGGATAAAGGCCGAGGGCCGCGCCCTTGGCCGTGGCGCGGCAGGCGAACGGATTCGCGTGATGAACGTGGATTCCCGGACCGTGCTTTTCGGCACCGTCGCGCCCAACGGATCCATCCTGGTGAACAAATGAGGACAGACATGCTGCGATACATCGGCCTGATCGGGCTGGCCCTGACCCTTGGCGCCTGCGCACGGGTGAACCACATCGGCAAGACGCCCGATTTCACCCCTGACAAAAGCAGCCCGGAACGGGTGGCGATGATCGCCTCCGGCCTGCCGCAGGACCGCCCGCCCCGCCGTGGCGCCGACCGCGCCTCCTTGTGGAGCGGGGGCCAGACATCGCTGCTCGGCGACCGGCGCGCAATAAAGCGCGGTGACATCATGACCGTTGTGATCGAGATCGACGAGAAGGCCGAGATCAAGAACAAGACCTCGCGCTCACGCTCCGGGTCGGAAAGCCTTGGCATTCCGCATCTCTTCGGGGTGCCGCAGCGGATCAACCAGGGCATCACCGACGGGGCCAGCCTGGACGACGCGGTGTCGATCAAGTCCTCCAGCGATGCCAGCGGTGACGGGTCGGTGCGCCGCAGCGAAAGCCTGACCCTGCGGGTGGCCGCCACCGTGATCGACGTCCTGCCCAACGGCGTGCTGGCCATCGAGGGCAGCCAGGAGGTTCGGGTGAACTTCGAACTGCGCGAGCTGCTGGTGACAGGCTATGTCCGCCCCGAAGACATCTCGCGCCAGAATGAGATCACCTATGACAAGATCGCCTCGGCCCGGATTTCCTATGGCGGCCGCGGGCAGATCACCGACGTGCAACAACCCAGGATCGGCCAGCAGGTGCTGGACGCAATCCTGCCCTTCTGAGGTCGGTTCATGCTCAAGAAACTCTTTCCCCTGATTCTGGCGCTGGTGGGAACCGGCGCCGGCGTGGGCGCCGGGCTGTTCATGGCGCCCTCGGACGAGGATCCCCAGGCGGTGGCCGCGGATGGTCATGCCGACAAGGCCCGTGCAGAGCCGCCTGTTGCAGACAGCCACAAGGACGATGGCCACGGCGGCAGCGGGAATGAATACGTCAAGATGAACAACCAGTTCGTCATCCCGGTGATGAGCGCCAAACGGGTCGAGGCTCTGGTCGTCGCCTCGCTGAGCATCGAGGTGTCCAGCGGCGGGTCGCAGGCGGTTTACGAAAGAGAGCCCAAGCTGCGCGACGTCTTTCTGCAGGTGATGTTCGACCACGCCAATATCGGCGGGTTCGAGGGAGCCTTCACCGCCGGGGAGCGCATGGACATCCTGCGGTCCGCTCTGCTGGACGCGGCGCGCTCCGTGCTTGGGGCCGATGTAAAAGACGTGCTGATCACCGAGATCGCGCGCCAGGATGCCGCCTGACGCCAGACGCAGTTTTCATGAGTATCAAGGACCCGCCCGCGAACCGGGCGGGTTTTTTGGTCTTCTGGTCAGCCCAGGCCGCGCGCCTTTGCCTCGCGCAGCATACCCAATGCATCGATGGCCTCGGCCTCGGCCTTGAGCCTGCGTCTTTTTCGGGCCTCTTTTTCGTCGCGGGCAAGCGCTTCTGCCGCCTGCGCACGGGAAAAGGCCGTGCGCGCACGGGCCAGGCTCTCGCCCTCACGGGCCCGGGCAATCGCGCTCTGGCGCAGGGCCTCGGCCCGCTTGCCCACCAGCCAGCCCTGCCAGAGCGTATCCGCCCCCAGCAATTGGCGCGCACCAACCGCCCCCTGGTCCGCCTGGGCGGCACGGCGCATGGCGTCGATCTGGGCCAGTTCCCCGGCGACCCGGGCACTTGCGGACATGTTCCGCCGGTGCGCCTCCAGCTCGCGTTCCAGCAAGAGATCCGTTGCAGCAATCAGGTCATCGAATTGGCTTGTCACCAGCCTTTCTCCTTTGCTTTGCGCCGCATGCTGTCCGCGAAACGGATGGCCGCCGCGACCGGGCGATAGTGATCCGACGCAATCTCATCGCCGATCTTCGTTGTGGCAAAAAGCGCGCGCGCCGTGGGCGGATCCGAGTGGATCGGGACACCCGCCTCATTGGCGGTTTCGCGAATACGCGCCGCCACCTCGTCCGTGCCCTTGGCGACGCAGACCGGTGCGGACCCGGGCAACCGGCTCCAGCTGAGGGCGACGGCATAATGGGTCGGGTTGACGATCACGACATCCGCCGTCGGCACGTCGCCCATCATCTGGCTCAGCGCCAATTCCTGCGCTCGCATCCGGCGATGCTGCTTCAGGTGTGGATCGCCTTCGGACTCTTTCATCTCGTCGCGCAGTTCCTTCTGGGTCATGCGGTTCTTGCGGATATGTTCCGCGCGCTGCCAGAACAGATCGATCCCGCCGATCACGGCAGCGATCAACACGACGATCAGCAGAAAGTGCTTCATCAGGTCCGTCACGCGCAGCACCGCCTCGCCGGGGGTGGCCATCGCCGTACCCACAATCAGGTCCAGCTGGCCGCCAAGGAACACCGCAAGCAGGACGGAATAGACGCTGAGCTTGACGAAACTCTTGAAGAACTCGAAGAGCCCGCGACGCCCGAACTTGTTCTTGGCGTTCTCGATCGGGTTGATGCGCGAGATCTTGGGCGCCAGTTTCGAACCCGTGAAAACGATGCCGCGCGTGGCAAAGAGCGCCAGTAGAACCAGCACCCCCGGCGCGACCAGAAAGGGCAGCGCCGGACCGAGGCTCTCCGAGATCAGCGAGCCCGCAATCGACGGTGCGCCATCCCGGAAAAAAAGGGTTTCCAGGCGGTCGGGCTGTTCAATGAGCGGCAAGAGCGTCTCGGCAAAACTGCTCAGGCTGTACCCGCCAGCCGCAGTCATGCAGACCAGCATCCCCAAATAGGCCATCGCGGTGAGCAAGTCCGGGGCCCGCGCGATCTCACCTTTCTTGCGCGCCTCGTCGAGCTTGCGCTGTGATGGGTCATGGCTCTTTTCAGAGGATTCGTCCTGCTCTGCCATTGTGGAACTACCGGAAAGGCGCGGCCAGGAAGGCCTCGAAGGCCTGCAACCAGACCGAGAGCAGAAGCGGCGCCGAGACAAGCAGCAGCGCGATGGCGCCGAAAGTGATGACCGGCGCCCCGACAAAGGCAACCATGAGCTGTGGCATGGCCTTGTTGATGACCCCAAGCGTCAGGTTGTAGATCACCGACATCAGGACAAAGGGCGCCGCCAGGCTGAAGGCCAGCGCGAAACTCTGCCCGACGCGGTGGCGCCCCGCCTCTGCCACGTCGGACGGGTTGGGAAACTGCATCACCGGCAGCAGGTCGTAGGACAGCACCAGGAAGGCCGCCGCCTTGACGTGAAACCCGGTCGCCATCATCAGCGCCAACGCCGCGGTGGTCAGGATATGGCCGATGGCCGGCAGCGGATCGAGGCCGGACTGCCCCATGAGTTGCGACAACGAGGTCGATTGTGCGGCGATGGCGCCGGCGGTCTGGATCGCCAGGATGAACAGGCGCAGCATGATGCCCAGGAAGAGACCGGACAGGGTTTCGGTGGCCAGGGCACGCAGGAAACTGCCCAGCCCGGGCGGCGGCAGGTCCAGCCCGGCACCGACAGCGGGCACGACCACAGCCGTCAGCATCAGCGCCAGGATCAGCCGGACCCGGACGGAAATCACCTGTTCGCCCAGGCCGGGAAGGGCGGCCAGCGCCGCGCCGACCCGCAGGAAAACCACAAACGCGGTCCAGAGCGTGCCGCCCAGGAGGTCCAGCAAGGGCTGGATGGCGATCATGCGGCCACCACGCCGACCAGCGCCGGGCGGGCCTCCAGCCCGATCTCCTCGTAGGACATGACCGGATTGCTCAGCCCCTTGGCCACCATGACCGTGCGCAGGAACCGGCGACGGCGGGCCGAGGTCACGACAGCGGGCGACACGCCGCGCTGACCGGCTTCGCCTATGGTGTCGGCCAGGCCGCTGGTCAGGGCCTCGAACTTCTCTGGCGGCAAGGCGACGTCCAGCGCGCCCTGGCTGTTTTCCACCTGGTAAGAGATGAAGGTTTCTTCCCATTCGGGGGCCAGTTGTACCAGCGGAATGGTGCCGTCGTCGCGCCGCATCCCCGCCACCAGCTGAAAACCCAGCCGCTGACGCACGTGTTCGCAGATCACCTCGGGCTGGGTCTGCTGACCGCGCATTTCGGCGATGGTTTCCAGGATCAACGGCAGGTTGCGGATCGACACCTGTTCGTCCAGCAAGAGCCTCAGCACCTGCAGCAGCGTGTCGATCTGCACCTTGTCGGGGATCAACTCGTCGAGCAGCTTCTTGTTGGCTTCCGCCCGGCTCTGATTGCTGAGCGAAACCATCTCGTCCAACAGGCGGCGCAGGGCCTTGAGCGTCAGCAAGCGGCCAAAGTTGCGTCTGATAACCTCCAGAAGATGCGTGGCCAACACCTCGGTCGGAGCGACAATCGTGGCGCCGGTGATGGCCGCCCTTTCCTGGTCTTCGGGGCGGATCCAGCGCGCCGGCGCCCCGTAAACCGGTTCGGTCACATCCTTGCCGTTCGGCAGCGCCCCGTTGTTCTCGGGCACAAGCGCCAACACGAAATCCGGGTTCAACTCACCGCGCGTCATCTCGACCCCGTGGATGCGAACGACGTAGGTGCCGGTTGGCAGGGACGCGGCGTCGGTCAGCCGGATCTCGGGCAGGATCAGCCCGAAATGCGAGGCGATGTGTCGGCGCATGTTGGCGATCCGCACGTCCAGCCCGGTGCCGGGGTCAAGCACCATGTTGACCAGGTCCGGTGCAAATTCGACATGGATATCGTCCAGATCCAGGACGTCTCCCATGTGCTGAACCGGCAGCGCTGCCTCTTCCGCGTCCGCTTCATCCGTGTTGTCGGGCTCCGGCGGGCGCCTTGCCAGCCACCATGCGGTCGCGCCAAGGACAGCAGCGCCCAGGATGAAGGGCACGAACGGCAGGCCGGGCACGAGCGCAAAGAGCACCATGAGCACCGCGACCGCCAGAAGGGCCGAAGGGTGGCGCCCAAGCTGGGCCGCAAGGGCCACGTCGGTGGCGCCAGTCGCGCCGCCACGCGCCAGCAGCAGGCCCGCAGCGATCGAGATGATCACCGCGGGGATCTGCGACACCAGCCCGTCGCCGACGGTCAGAATCGCATAGGTTTCCAGCGCGTTGGACAATTGCATGCCGTGCACCACCACGCCCATGATGATGCCCATCACGAGATTCAGCAGCGTGATCAGCAGGCCCGCCACCGCGTCGCCCTTGACGAACTTCGACGCACCGTCCAGCGACCCGAAGAAGGTGGTTTCCTGCTGTTCGGTTTCGCGGCGGCGCTTGGCCTCGGCATGGTCGATGGCACCGGCGGACATGTCGGCGTCGATGGCCAGCTGCTTGCCCGGCATTCCATCCAGCGCGAACCTTGCCGAAACCTCGGCCATCCGCGCCGACCCCTTGGTGATGACCGCAAAGTTGACGATCATCAGGACACCGAAGACGACAAGCCCAAGAAAGACGCTGCCGCCCATGACGAAGTTGGCGAAGCCCTCGATCACCTCACCCGCGGCATGGGTCCCGGTGTGACCCTGGCCGATGATCAGCTTGGTCGAACTGACGTTGAGAGAGAGCCGCAGCATCAGGGAGGTCAGCAGGATGGTCGGAAACGCGGAGAAATCCAGCGGTCGCTCGATGAAGAGAGTGACGGTGAAGATCAGGATCGCGAGTCCGAACGAAGCCGCCAAGCCCACGTCCAGTACCCAGGACGGCATTGGAAGGATCATCATGACGATCACCGCCATGAGCGCGACCGCCATCAGGATGGTGGGTTTGAAAAGAGTCGAGACCGACATGCTCAGCGACCTCGCTCTGGCGACAATCCACAAACGCAGGGCACCGGCCTGGGGCCGGTGTCGCGTTCAACGTTCTTGTGGTTTCGGTCGTCTGCCAGTTTGCACGCACGCGCCATTTTCCGGCCTCTCCAATCCTTCTGCCCTACTCTCTGGCTAAGGCAGAAGAATTGAGAAACCGTAACGAATTTTATGGGTTGGGCGGAATGGCGGTGACATCAAGGAGCGTGCGCAACGTCTCGCGCGAGCGGATGCTGGCATCAAAGACAGCATCGACACCAGCCAAGCTGACACGCGCCGGGTCAAAAGCCGGCGGATCCTGCTGCATCAACTCGGCCGCAGGCGCCAACGCGGTGTCGCTTTCCGCAACGTCCTGCCAATCGCCCGACAGCCAGGCAGAGGTCACCGCATCGCTGGTTTTCCCTGCATCCGCGAAAATGGACTTTGCGAAGACATGATCTCCCATCTGGCTGCGAGCCTCGGCCCGCAGGCGCGCGACCTCGTCCCCACGCTGGCCGATCAGGATGATCTCCGCCTCTTCCGGCCGATCCAGCGCCAACAGTGCGCGCGCACGGGCGATTCGCGCTTCCGGTGCGCTGGTCGGCTCTGACAGGGTATCGAGTTGCTGCAGGGCGGAGTCGGCAAGGCCCAGATCGAGAAATCTCTCCGCGATCGCGATTCCCAGGGCGTCCTGCCCGGGATTTTCCCCGTCTGCGAGGGCGCGGGTCGCGAATTTCAGGAAAGTGACATCCGCTGCCTTGTCGACAAGGAAACGCATGGCCGTCTGCCGCATTGTCTCGGCAATCTCTGGGGGCATGCCGTGCGGCGAGTCCAACTCATTGAAAGCTGTATCGAAATGACCGTTGATTAGCAAAGACCGCACATGAGCCTGCCAGAGTTTCGGGCCATCCTCACTGTTGCGCAGTTCGGTCGCGAAGGCATCCGAAAGCTCGACGATCCGTGTCGGAACCGGCGCATCCGTCGCTTCAGCCAGGTCGATGGCTGCAGCCACGGCCCGCGCCGCCTCGGGTCCGCCGGCGATGGAGAGATCCTGCAACCTTTTGCCCGCTTCAACAGGATCGCCATCGCGAAGCGCAAGTTGTGCCTTGCCCAGCGCGATACTGTCCGTCTCTTGCCCCTCCATGCGTTGCATCCGACGCAGGACATCGCGTGCCGTATCGGGATAGCCCGCCGTGGCAAGATGCTCGACCAGGATCGGTCCCAGATATGTTCTAAGGTGTTTTGGCAATGCCTCGAAGCTGCGGAGGATCGCCGACTCGGCGATTTGAGGCGACCCGCTCGGTGGCGCCTGAAAAAGAACGGACCAAAGCGCGGCCGGTCCCTCGCAATGTGCCTGTCGAGAGAAGAGAGCCATGGGATCACCGTCACCGTCCACCAGATAGGACAGCGCCGTCACGACCGGCGCCTCCACCTCTGGCTGCAGTGACAGGACACTGCGTGCCTCGGCACCGAACCCATAGTAGATCAAGGTCTTGGCGTAGCTCAACAGGGCCTCTTCCCCGATGCGGTCGAACTCGCCGAAGACCGCGCTGCGTCGCTTTGCCAGCGCCAGGTTGGGATCGTCGTCGGGTTTGGCCCAGGTCGCGAGGGCCAGGCTGCTGTCCGGCAGGCAAGTGTCGCCGCCGATCGAGATGCGACCTTTCTGCAGGGCCTTGTGATCCAGTCCGGACATACCGGCGGCCAACTGGCGCGCCTGTTCGCCGGGGTCAACCGCAGGGGGTGCGCTGCGGGATTTGGGCGCCGGCTCGACAAGTTTCGGAGCAGGTGCCGGGGGCGGGGTCACCGCCGGATCCAGCAGGCCCTGGGTAGCCGCAATCGCCAGGTCAGCCGCAATCTGGTTGCCCAGGTCCCGCGCGACAGAAGGATCGCGATCCGCGCGATCAAGCGCGGCAGCGGTGGGATCCAGGTCCACGCGCTGAGCAAGATAGGAAAGACCCGGGTCGCGAACAGGCTCCGGCCCGATCCTGGGACCATCGGCAATGCGGACGCGGGAAAGATCCAGAACAACCGACGACGGTCGAAGTCCTCGAGGCTCTGGCGGTTTCGGACCGGTGCGGACCGCCTGCGCAAGCGGCACCTCGGAGGCGGAGATATCGACGACCAGCATGGTATTCCGCAGCACGAAGGCCTCGGCCTCGCATTGGCAGGCCAGCGCGATATCCAGCTGGCGCCCGCCCTCCGCCACCACGAGATCACGGATGCGACCGGTTCCGATCCGATCGAAGACCGACGAGGTGTCGAATTCATAGGGTCCGCCGTCGAGTTCCAACCCCAGTTGGTTGCGATCTGCGTCGGGGGACAGCGCCCATTTTGTGCCCGCAGGGACCGTCAGCACCAGGCGAGTGAACTCTCCATGTTCACCGCTGCGCACGGTCACGGTCTGCGCCGAAAGAATGAGAGGCCAAACCGAGAGAAGGATCAGGAACGCTATACGTATCATGCCGCTTCCTGCTTGACGGATTTCAGCGCATCCTCAAGATCCTCAAAGCTGGGCCGGTAGTGATCCGGCGTGTTCTGGCGGCCGACCTCGATGCAGATATTGGTTGCATGGTTGTGCAGGTTCGCGACCAACACCTCACGGATCAGGTGGTAGAAGTGCAGGTCTTCTTCGGCCACGGTCTTGACCTTGGCCGCGAAGGGTCCGACCAGACCATAGGCCAGGAACACGCCTAGAAAGGTTCCCACCAGCGCGCCGCCAATCAACTTGCCCAGGACCTCGGGCGGCTGATCGATCGAGGCCATCGTCTTGATCACACCCAGAACCGCCGCGACGATCCCCAACGCAGGCAGCGCGTCCGCCATGCTTTGCAGGGCGTGGCTGGGCATCAGGGCGTGGTGCTGCATCGCATCCAACCGCTTGTCGAGCACCTCTTCGACTTGATGGGGATCGTCATAGTTCATCGACACAGACCGCATCGTGTCACAGATCAGCTCGATCGCGTGGGTGTCCGCCAGGATTTTGGGATACTTGGCAAAAATATTCGACTCGGAGGGGGTCTCGACGTGCTCCTCAATGGCGACGGGGTTCTGCCGTGCAAGTCGGATCAACTCGAACAGAAGGCATAAAAGATCGCGGTAGTCGTCCGGTTTCCACTTGGCACCCTTGAAGACCTTGGCGACGTCCTTGATCGTATGCTTGACCGTCGCGCCGTCATTGCTGATCAGGAAGGCACCCGTGGCCGCACCTCCGATCATCATGAATTCGAAGGGCAGCGCCTTGAGGATGATCGCCAGCTTGCCACCCGCCGCGAGATAGCCGCCGAAGACCATCGCAAAGATCACAACGATACCAATGATTCCGAGCATCTGCGCTCTCCCGCTCCTGTGCCGTCGCCAGCCTGACAGCCAGCCGTTAAGAAAGCCTCAGCGGCTCTTCACATCACCACGAAATCCGCATGCAGGGCGCCGGCGGCCTTGATGCTCTTGAGAATGTCGATCATGTCCCTCGGGCTCACACCCAGGGCATTGAGGCCGGCGATGACCTCGGACAGGTTGGTGCCTGTCGGCACTTCGGCCAGGCCGATGCCCGGGTCTTCCTCGATCAGGGCACCGGTCCGCGGGACCACCACGGTGTCACCATCGCTGAAGGGGTTGGGCTGGATCGCAAGCGGTGCCTCCTCGATCCGAAGGGTCAGGTTACCCTGCGATACCGCGACGCGGGAAATCCGCACGTCCGCGCCCATCACGATGGTGCCCGAGCGCTGATCGACGACAACCCGTGCGCGTCGCTGTGGCTCAACCGCAAGGTTCTCGATCGCCACGACGGCGCGGGCCGGAGACCGCGCGCCACTGCGCTGCAGGTCGACCTGGACCGTCCCCGCGTCCAGCATCGTGGCCGCCCGGCGCCCGATGGCCCTGTTGATCACATCCTCGATCCGCGCAGCCGTGGTGAAATCCGGCTCGCGCAGCGCAAGGCGCAACGTCGACAACTGCGTGAAATCAAAGGGTACTTCACGCTCGACCCGTGCGCCCGAGGGAATGACGCCCGCCGTCGGCACACCTTGTACCACACGGGCTGCCTCACCCTCGGCCTCGACACCGCCCGCAATGATCGTGCCCTGGGCGACAGCGTAGATCTGCCCGTCCGCCGCGTTCAGCGGGGTCATGATCAGCGTTCCGCCCAAAAGGCTTTTTGCATCGCCTATGGCCGACACCGTGATGTCGATCTGGCTGCCGATCCGCGCAAAAGGCGGCAGTTTGCCCGTCACCAGGACCGCGGCCACGTTGCGCGGGCGAAACTGTTCGCCGGTCACGTTCACACCCAGCCGTTCCAGGATGTTGGTCATGATCTCTTCGGTGAAGGGTGAATTGCGCAACCCGTCCCCGGTGCCGTTCAGACCCACGACCAGGCCATACCCGACCAGGTCGTTCGACCGCACGCCGTCGACTTCGACCAGGTCCTTGATCCGGACCGATTGGGAGGCCGCCGGAAGGGCAAGTGAAACCACTATGACAAAGGCGGTGAAGAAACGTGTCAGCATCAGAGGAACTCCGCAAGCGACAGTCGCTGTGACCGCGCGGTGATCGTATAAAGGCTTTCCAGTTGGGTCCGGATGTTCTCGTAGCGGGACGCGGTGTAGTACTGGTCGGTCCCGACAAGATCGAGCCGCGCGATATTGGTGGCCGTATGCTCGGCCGAGTTGCGCGCGGTGGTCTCTTCGACCCGCGCCTCCAACGCGCCAAGCCCTGCGCGCAATTCGACCACGTCCTGCTGGGCGGCCAGCAGGTCCTGCCCGGCGGTTGTGAGCATCTCGATCTGCACGTCCTGCGACAGGCCCAACGTGGCATCAGTGGCCAACGCCGCCATGATCATCGGCTTCAGCACCTCGCGGAACACCGGGTCGGTGGCCCGGATGTCGAGACTGGCACTTTCGGTCTCGCTGAGTTTCAAGGGTGCAAGCCCGGTGTCAGATCCCTGATAGACGGTAGTCTCATAGGTTCCGCCCGCGCCAAAGAAACTGTCCAGCGCCGCCTCGATCCCGGCCAAGTCGGTCTGTCCGGTCAACGCCGTGCGCGCCGCGGTCAGCACATCGTCGACGTCCTGTACCGCCTCGCGGTCGGTCGCCGTGCCGGAAAACAGGAACCGCCCGGCCACCGAGCGGTTCAACCCGTTCAATACCTGTCCCAGCGCGTTTTCCGCATCGTCCGACATCGTGTTCAGCAGGGCCGAATTCGGCGTCAGCTCGGCGGCAATCAGCGATTGCGAAAGGGTCTCGCTGCGGTCCTGGATCTCGTCCAGGGCAGTCTGCATCGTTCCGGAGAGGAAAGTGGCCTCGGTCGTATTGACCCGATAGGTGTCCAGCCGCGCCAGTGACCGGTCGATGGACTGCAGGCCGGTCAGGTCGCCGTGCAGGTGCTGTCCCGCGTCCTTGACAAACCCGGTGGCGACCTCGACCGCCAGCTGGTCCATTTCCTGGCGCAGACGTACCTGGTTGGCACGCAGCACCAGTGCGCGTGCCATATCCCCGATAACTTCCATCACGGGCCCTCCTTAAATGGACATCAACCGCTCGAGCAGGCTGTCGACCGTCGACATGACCTTGGCGTTGGCGGAATAGTGTTGTTCGATCTGCATCAGCCGCTGCAGTTCCTGGTCGGTATCAACGCCCTTGGACAGTTCCAGTTCGGACAGGGCCGTGTTCTGGATCGACACGAAGGTCTGGGCGTTTTCGGCGCGCACCCGTTCTCCGACCGCGGAGGAGGCGAATTCCGAGATATGGTTCGCAAAGCTGCGCGCGATGGCGGTCAGGCCGCCAGAGGCCGGGACGCTGGAGGCGCCCAGCGCATCCGAGATACCCTGGAGCAGGCGGGCGTCCCCTACGTCGCCCTGGGTCACCGCCCCAAGGCCGTCACGCAGGCGCCATGCCCCGCCGCTGTCAGGGGCAACAAGGCCGTTGATCTCGATCCGGCCGGCAATGCCGGTTTCATCCACAGCTGCAAAGGCAGCGCCACCGTCAGTGAACAGCCCGGGATCGGTCGCGGCCAGCGTTGCGTCCGGCCCGCCGGGGCCAAGCCGTTCGATCAGGTCGCGCGCGATCCCGTCCAGTTGCGCCTGGCGTTCGACCGCGTCCACGTCGCGGATCTCGAACTGGGCAGCCAGGCTGCCGCCGGCGAACATGCTCATGCCCTGGGTGTCGACGGGAACCCCGTTCAGCGTCAGACCTGACAGATCGTCGTTGGCGAAGGTCATGCCCGGACCGATGGCGCTGTTCGGTTCGAACCCCACCTCGAAGGGGCGACCATCCAGCAGAACAGCCCCCCCCCGGGTAAAGACCGCGATGTCGCCTTTTTCCCGTTCGACAACCCGCAACGGCACGATTTCGGCGATGCTGTCGAGCACCCTCTGGCGTTCGTCGTAAAAGCTCGTCGGGTCGGTCCCGGTCGAACCGGCCCGAACGATATTGTCGTTCAGCGAATCCAGCCGTGAGAGGGCGGAGTTCAGGGTTTCGACCTGTGCCGCGATCCGGTTATCCGCCGTCTGCCGGGCGGATTGAACCTCGTCGCTGAGGCCGTTCAGCGCCCGGGCCAGTGAGTCCGCCGTATTCGCCACCAGTTCCAGCCGCTGGGTCGAGGCCGGGTTGGATGAGGCCGTCAGCAGCGCGTTCTCGAAGGCATTGACGCGATCGGTCAGCGATCCCGGCGTACCGGACTCGCCCACCAGATCCTCGATCCGGCTGGCGAATTCGAACCCGACCGTCGCATGAGCGAGGGTTGCGTCCGACGCCATCCTGTCCCCGGTCAGAACTGGATCGGAATGGCGCACCGTTCCGGTGATGCGCACGCCGCCGGTGGTGCCGACGGCACCGGGCGCAAGGCCCAGTGTTCGCCGGCCATACCCTTCGGTGGTCGCGTTTGAGATATTCGTCGACACCAGGCCCGCGGCCCGTGAATTGGCCTTGAGCCCGCTGAAGGCATTGTACAGCGCACCGGATAGAGACATTTAGCGACCCCCTGGAAAAGCTGACGGATGATCCGTCAGCGCTTGATATTGGTGGTTTCCTGCAGCATCTCGTCGACGGTCTGGATGACCTTGGCGTTCGACGAATAGGCCCGCTGGGTCTGGATCATCGCGGTCAGTTCGTTGGCCACGTCGGTCGAGCTTTCCTCGCGCGCAAAGGGTACGACATCACCGACCGGACCGTCGCCCGCGTCCCAGAGGAAGAAACTCCCGCTTTCCGGCGAGGGCATGTAGATCTGCTTGTCCATCGAGATCAGCCCGTTGGGGTTCGGTACGTCGACCAGGGGCACCTGGTAGATCACGCGCGAGGCGCCGGTATCGAACAATGCGTGGACAAAACCGTTTTCGTCGATCTCGACCGTGGTCATGGACCCGGCCGCCGAGCCGTCCTTGGAAATATTCAGCGCCTTGAAGCTGTCACCGACCTGGGTCAGCCCGCCGCTGGTACCGGGAGCGCCGATGGTGATTTCGACCGGGCCACCGTTGGTGGTGACAATAATCGTTCCATCGGTGGCATTGTAGGTGCCGCCCGTGGTGGTCGTCACCGTGGACAGCGTACCGCCGTCCGCCGCGCCGGTGTTGAAGGTCACGGTATATTCGCCGACCGGGTTGCCGCCCGCCGCCGTGGCGGAATCGACGATGGTCATCGTCCATTCGTTCGAGGACCCGGTGGCCGGGATCGTCGGCGTGAAAGTCACCGTCAGGGTTTCGGACCGGCCCAGGTTGTCGATGTATTCAATCGGCAGGACCTCTGGCCCCCCGGCGGCATCGAAATCGGTGGCCGAGGCCGCAAGGTTCGCACCCAGTGTGATCGCCGTCGTGGGCTCTGACGTGACCTGGTTGCGGTTGATCCGGACCGGTTCAAGACTTTCCGCCGTATCCCGCGCATAGGTGGCCAGAGAGCCATCCGAATTGGCCGGCCACCCCATCAGCATCAGGCCCGATTCCGTGCGCAGATAGCCGTCGGCATCGACCCTGAACGATCCGGTGGTCGTCAGGAACATCTGCGGATCGCCGGTTGCCGCGAATTCCGTCGCCTCGGCGACGGGGATGAAACCGTTGCCGCGCACCGCGATGTCGGTCGCGTTGCTGGTGCCAACCAGCGCCCCGCTCTGGTCGATGATCCGCGTGGTGGTCGTGCGCACGCCGCCGGCGGTATAGCCTGACCCGTTCGACGCGATCACCATCGAGGAGAAGTCCGTCTCGACCCGTTTGTACCCCTTGGTCGCGGAGTTCGCGATGTTGTCGGAAATGGTTCCCAGCCGGGTCGCATTGGCCGCGAGACCCGCAACACCTGCATTGAGGGAAGAGGAGATTGTCATGGACTAGCCTTTCTGCTGTCGCTCCAAATTCACGACAACAGATAAAGGCGTGGGTTTAACGCGGGCCTAACAGGTAAAATCCCACGAAAACTGAGTCAGTTCCTTCTCAGAAAGACAACCTCGATCCGGCTGTTGCGCGGGTCCAGCAGGTTGGAGGTGCTGGGTTCCCGGTCCGCATAGGCCGTCAGGCGCTGCACGCGCTCTTCCTTCAGACCGCGCGCGATGACCAGTTCGCGAAAGACCTCTGCCCGGTCGCGCGATATCTGCCATGCCGGGTTCTCGGCCAGGACAACCGGATAGCTGGTCGTATGCGTTTCGATCGCAACTGGATTGGTCACGACATCGGATGCACGTGCCAGCACCAGGGCCAGGTCCTTCAACAGCTGCGTCGGCCGTGCCTCGTCATCGAAAAGCCGCGCCTGCGCGGTTTCGAAGAACTCGATCACCAGACCTTCGTCCGTCACCTCGGTGACGATGTGCTTCAGCAGCTCGTCAGCGACCATGCTTTCGCCGCCGCGGCCCATCAGAAACTCTTCGACCTTCTTGAACTCGGCGGTTTCCGGACCTTCCGACACCTTGCTGTCCAGGCCAGGATCCCAGCTGCTTTCGGCCTGTGGCCGCAGGCTGGTGGCCCCGGTACCGACCCTTGGCAGCGTGTTTTCGGCAAAGACGGAATCCCCGCCCAATGCACCGCTGCCACCGCCCGAAACCCGGGCCACTGCAATCGTCGGACTGAAGTAGTCCGCGATCCCCTTGCGTTGTTTTTCCGTTGTCGCGTTCAACAGCCACATCAACATGAAAAAGGCCATCATCGCGGTCACGAAGTCGGCATAGGCCACCTTCCAGGCACCGCCATGATGCCCTCCACCCGCAATCACCTTTTTGCGTTTGATGATGACTGGCGCGACATTGCTGTCGCCACTCATCATTCCCACCTTTCTCTCACCTGGGTACAGGTTTAAAGTTGGGCGGCTTACCACTCGATTAACGTTTCAAAATGTACCGTTAAAGCGCGGCCCCCGCACATCTTGTGGACAAGACGGCAAGGGCGTGCCGATTTTCCCACAATATGATCCAGGCCGACGCCTTCGAATGGACAGGGCCAGAGGAACACATTAGCAAGGGTCGGGAAACAGTGTTGGCAACGAGGTGGGGGACCATGCCGGGTTTTCACAACGGAAAATCGGGCCTCGTAAAGCGCGTCGCGCTTGCGGGCACCATACTGTCGGCGCTCGGCGGGGCTGTCTGGCCAGAGGAGGCGGTCAACAGCCTTCCGTTCAACCTGTACGGCTCTCCCGGCCTGATCGATATGCCCACCGCCCAGGTGCCGCCCGACGCGACACTTGCCGGCACTTACGCGAACTTCGGCGGCACATCGCGGACAACTCTCTATTTCCAGATCCTGCCACGCCTGTCGGGCAGCTTCCGGTACTCATCGATCCCGAACTTCACTGGCGGCGGAACTTCAACGCTTTTCGACCGCAGTTTTGACCTGCGCTACCAGCTCCTGACCGAAACCGAACGCCGCCCCTCGGTGGTTGTCGGCATCCAGGACTTCATCGGGACGGGGATCTACAGCGGCGAATATCTCGTTGCGAGCAAGACTGTCATGCCCGGCCTGACGGTCACCGGCGGTCTCGGCTGGGGCCGTTTCGGATCGTACCAGCCCTTCGCAGAGATGGGCACGCGGCCCGGTGGCTTTACCGGTCGTGGCGGCCTGCCCGAGATAGATCGCTTTTTCCAGGGCGACGTGGCCGCCTTTGGCGGGATCGCCTACTCGCCGAACGACCGATATACATTCAAGGTCGAATACTCCTCGGACGACTACGTCGAAGAGGTCAAGCGCGGCACGTCGGACAAGTCCAGCCCCTGGAACTTTGGCGTGGACTACCGGTTCAGAAACGGCGGCCAGCTGTCGCTGTATCACGTGCTGGGCACGGAGATCGGCGCACAATTCACCTTTGTGACCAACCCCAAGACGCTGGGTGTGCCAGGTGGCACCGAGCCGTCGGGCCTTCCGGTAGCGCCCCGCGCACCTGGAACTGCGGCGGATCTTGGCTGGACGCTGGATTCCCAACGCTCGGCTTCTGTCACGGCCTCGCTCAAGAACCTTGCCGCCAAGGACGGGCTGGAGGTCGAGGGTATCGACCTGCAGAGCAACCGCGTCACGGTCCGCCTCGTGAATCCCAAGTACGGCGCCCCGTCGCAGGCCTTTGGCCGGCTTGCCCGTGTCATGACCCGTGTCATGCCCGCTTCGGTCGAGGTCTTCGAGATCGTTCCCGTGGTCAATGGCATGGCCATGTCTGCCGTCACCTTCCGCCGGTCCGACCTGGAGCGGCTGGAACATGATGCCGCCAACGAGATCCTGGCCCGAACCAACTTCGGCGACGGCTTTGGCAAGGCGCCACAGCCGGATGACGGTATCTATCCGAAATTCACCTGGGCCATTTCACCCTTCGTGCAGCTCTCGGTTTTTGACCCGGACAACCCTGTGCGGTTCGACGCGGGCCTCCGTGCCTCGGCGGAATACGAGATCATGCCGAACCTGATTGCCAGCGGCTCGATCACCAAGAAGCTCACCGGCAACCTCGACAAGGTGAAACGCCTTGACGAGTCGAACCTGCCGCGCGTGCGCACCGATCACGCCCGCTACTCCGCCGAGGGGGACCCCGCGATCGAGTACCTGCAGCTGGCGCATTATGGACGCCCGGCCAAGAACCTCTATTCCCGCGTGACGCTGGGCTATCTGGAACAGATGTACGCCGGCGCCTCGGCCGAGCTGCTTTGGAAACCCGTCGACAGCCGCCTCGCGCTCGGGGCCGAACTGAACTACATCCAGCGCCGCGATTTCGACCAGCTTTTTGGTCTGCAGTCGATGACGACAACGGACCCGGTGACCGGGGTCAAGCGCGAGATCCCCAACGTCAACGGCCATGTCTCGGCCTACTATGCCTTCGGCAATGGCTTCCACGGTCAACTTGACGTGGGTCGCTACCTGGCAGGCGACTATGGCGCGACCGTCTCTCTGGACCGCGAGTTCGCGAATGGCTGGCGCGTGGGCGCCTACGCCACCTTTACCGATGCCTCCTTCGAGGACTTTGGCGAAGGCTCGTTCGACAAGGGCATCCGTTTCACCATGCCGCTGGCCACCTTCTTCGGCCAACCGTCGCGGCGCCGCAACGATGTGGTCATCCAGTCGCTGTCGCGGGACGGCGGGGCGCGTCTGAACGTCAACGGGCGTCTCTACGAACAGGTCCGCGACTACCACAAACCGGACGCTGTCAATTCTTGGGGAAGGTTCTGGCGATGACCCGGCGCAGCATTACACGCATCGGCCTGGCCCTGACGGCGGCTCTGGCCCTGGTTTCCTGCGGCAACGCGAACAAGGACACCACGGCGCTGCTCAAGCAGCTGCCCAAGGCGATCTTTTCAAAAAAGCAGGCGCCCAAGCCGCTTACAGCGCAACAGATCGCGCAGGCGCTGGGATCCACTACCGATTCCGTCTACCTGTTCGAACTGGAAAGCCGCGGCAAGGTGCAGGTCCTCCTGCAGGACATCCAGCGCAACGGCCCCTACCAGACCTACGGCAACCCGGCCCGCCAGGTGATCGTCCTGCGCGATGGCATGATCACCTCGACCCGTGGCCTGGGTGGCGACCTGATGTCCTCGGAAGAGGATCAGCTGATTGCCTACGTCAAGGCGCGCCGCGAGGGCCGTGTCAGCTATGATCAGCGCTTCCTGACGCCCGAGGACGTGACCGAGGTGCGCCGGTATTCCTGTTACCTGACCACGGGCGGAAACGTGCCCGTGGCAGCCGGGCTTGTCCGTGCCAGCGGTCAGCTGGTCACGGCCAAGTGTACCGCCGCCGACGGCGTGTCGCGCGATTTCACCAATGCCTATGTGGTCGGCTCTGACGGATATATCTATAGCGGCAGGCAATGGCTGGGCAGCTACATCGGCTACGTGAACTCGCAGGTTCTGCGCCGCTGATCCTCAGCGGCGCCGGTGCATGGACACCCGCCGAAACACCGTCGCCCACATCAGCCTTTGATCCGTGCAGGGGTTGCGCCGCGCCGCGTACAGCCGGTCCAGTCGGGCCTTGCGCGGGATGCAGCGGCGGCAATAGACCTCTTCGGTCTCTTCTGCGGTCTCGGTCCGCGCCAGCAGACGTTCCTCTGACTTGTGAAACGCCATCGAGGCCATGCCCGTGATCCCGGGCCGTTCCTTCAGCACCTCTGCGTATAGTTCGGGGTATTTCTCGACGTAGCGCCGCAGGGGCGCGCGGGGTCCGACAAATCCCATATCTCCCCGCAGGATATTCCAGAGCTGGGGCAGTTCATCCAGACGCTTGCGCCGCAGCCAGGCGCCCGTGGGCGTGATCCGGCCAGACTTGGACGGACCGGTGACACCCGCATCGCGCGGATCGTTCTTCATCGTTCGGAACTTCCACAGCATGAAAGACTGCGTCGGGCTTTTCATCCGTTCCGAACGGTAGATGATCGGCCATCCGTCGTTGCGCCAGACAACAACGGCCACGTAAAGGATGAGCGGCGACAACAGCACCGACATCCCGATTGCATAAAGGAAATCAAGCGTATGCAGCAGGGGCCGCCTTGTCTTCATGGCCAGGTGCCCCCTGCGCGCGCGCCCTCGACCAGGTGATCCGGCGCGGCGGCCTCGGGCGGCAGCGCGAGGATCGTGGACAGCCGCGAAGTGTCGAGCCAGACCATCGGCATCGCCGTCTCCGGCGCCGCGCGCCAGTCAATCGAACAGCCCGCCACGCGGGCAATGTCGCCCATTGCCGTGGGAGTGGGCGCGGCCACATTGTATGTGCCCGCTGCGGTGCCGTCCTCCACCAACGCCTCGATCACCCGCACAAGGTCAGGCGGCGCGATATAGCTGCGGGTCGGGCTGGTGCCATCTGCAAAACGGTCCAGCGTGATGCGACCACCGGACCGCAGGTTGGCAAAGAGGCTGTCCGCCCCCGCGACATTCCCGATCCGCAGGATGATATTGCGCATCCCCTCGCCACTGGCACCGTCCTCGATCGCCTTTTCCATTGCCAGCTTGGCCCGGCCATAGTCCGACCCGGGACAAACAGATCCGGTTTCCGAAATCGGCTGTGCCCCCGGCTGATAGACCGCCGCGCTGGAGCAATGCACGACCGCCCCGGCGCCCAGCGCCTTGCCCAGATCCATAGCCGCCAAGGCAAGCCGTGTATTGTCGTCCAGGTTGATTCCAGATCCCGGCGTCACACCCCATAGGGCGATCACCGCGACCACGCCCTCGACCGCCGGCACGGGGTCTCCGGGGGCCCAGACAAGCCCGCCCTGCCCTTCGGACCGGTAGACGGGAACCAGTGCGAAAGCCCCGGATTGCCACAAAGCGCAGAGCATTCTGCCCAGTTTTCCGCCGGCACCCAGCAGCAGGACCTTGCCGGATTGCTGTGTTCCTGCCACGGTTTGACCCTCAATTCGCTTTCAATCGACCGTCAGACTGTCTATCAGCGGATTGAACCGCTAGAAAGAGTCAATCACCGGTTGGGGGACTGGAGTGTCTGGAAAACTGAGACTTATCACCCTGTTGGCCGCCGTCCTTGCCTTGGCGGCGTGCAGCCTGCCACGTGGCGCGGCGATCCAGTCCGAGGTACTCAACCAGAAGGATGCGGAAAAACCGACCTTCCAGGTGATCGAAGTGACCCGCGCAAACGTCCCCGGGCTGGCCACATGGTCCGCCAGCGGATGGCACGGCCATTATCATTGGCCCAACACCAGCCACGGCAGCAGCTCTTCGGTAATCCGCACGGGCGACCGGATCGACATCATCATCTGGGACAGCCAGGACAATTCCTTGCTGACCAGCCCCGGTGAACGCTTTGCCGAGATCAAGGGTGTCGAGGTCGATGCCCAGGGTTCGGTCTTTTTGCCCTACGTCAACAAGGTTGGCATTCGTGGCCTGACCGCGACCGGCGCCCGCGCCAAGATCCAGGAGCGGCTGGCACCGATCCTGCCCTCGGCGCAGGTCCAGCTGAACCTGCAACAGGGCCGCGATCACACGGTTGACGTCGTGGGTGGTGTGGGCAAACCCGGTGCTTATCCCCTGCCGTCGAGAAACTACAAGGTTCTCAATCTGTTGGCAGATGCGGGGGGCGTAATGCCCGATCTGCGCAATCCCCGCATCCGGCTGCTGCGCGGCTCCAAGACCTACGAAATCTCAGTGTCGCAACTGCTGTCGGACGGGTCCAAAAACGCGCTTCTTCTGCCGCGTGACACGGTGGTCATCGAGCAGGACGAGCGCAGCTTTACCGCTCTTGGCGCCAGCGGGATCGAGAACCTGATCTATTTCCCCAAGGATTACGTCACCGCACTTGAGGCCGTATCGCTCATGGGTGGCCTGTCGGATACGCGTGCCGATCCCAAGGGTGTTCTGGTGCTGCGGGAGTACCCCGCCGAGGCCGTCAGCCCCACCGGGCATGGCCCCAAGATGCAGCAGGTCGTGTTTACCCTGGATCTGACCAGCGCTGACGGCCTGTTCGCGGCGCGCAAGTTCCAGATCCAGCCGGATGACACCGTCCTGGCCACCGAAAGCCCGATCACCTCGGCCCAGACGGTCTTTGGCCTGGTCGGAGCGGTGCTGGGCGTCTCTGCCCAGGCAAACGCCATTTCGAACTGACCTCTGGCGGGCGCGTTCAGCGGCCGCCTCTTCACACATCGCGGGACAAGGGAGGGACATGAGTCTCATTCGCTTTCTCGCCGAAAACGCGCGCTGGCTCTCCGCTGGCGCGCTGCTCACATTTTTGTCGAGCTTCGGCCAGACCTTCTTCATCTCGATCTTTGCAGGCGAAATCCGCGAAGGCTTTGACCTCAGCCACGGGCAATGGGGCGGGATCTACACGATCGGCACCAGTGCCTCGGCGGTGGTCATGGTCTGGGCAGGCGCATTGACGGACCGGTTCCGCACCCGGGTGATCGGTTCTATCGTATTGATCTTGCTGGCAAGCTCTTGCCTGTTCATGGCTTTGAACGCCTGGGCGGCCCTGCTGCCCCTGGTGATCTTCGCCCTGCGGTTCTGCGGCCAGGGCATGGCCAGCCATACAGCCGTCGTGTCGATGTCGCGCTGGTTCGTGGCCACGCGGGGCAAGGCGCTGTCGGTCGCCGGGCTCGGTTTCGCGCTGGGTGAGGCGCTGCTGCCGGTCAGTTTCGTCTCGCTGATGCTGGTGATGGACTGGCGCTGGCTTTGGGTCGGGGTGGCTTGCGTCAGCCTTGCGGCAATTCCGGTTCTGCTGTTGCTGTTGCGGCGGGAGAGGACACCGCAGAGCCATGCGGAAACGGATCATTCCGTTGGAATGGGCCAGCGGCACTGGGCACGGCCCGAGGTGCTGAAACACTGGCTGTTCTGGTTCATGGTTCCGGCGCTCCTGGGACCGGCGGCCTTCAACACGGCGTTTTTCTTTCAGCAAGTGCATTTCGCCGAAGTCAAGGGATGGTCCCACCTGGAGCTGACGGCGCTGTTCCCGATCTACACGGCGGCGGCGGTCGGCGCGATGGTCATGGCCGGTGGTCTGCTGGATCGGCTGGGGACCGGACGGCTGATCCCGTGGTCGCAACTGCCCATGTTTGTTGGCTTTTTCTGCTTCGCGCTGGGGGATAGCCTGGGCTGGACGCTGGTCGGACTGCTGTTTGTGGCGATGACCACGGGGGCCACACATACGCTGCCGAATGCTTTCTGGGCCGAGTTTTATGGCACCCGCAGCCTTGGCGCGATCAAGGCGATGGCGGCGGCGGTGATGGTCTTCGGCTCTGCCATCGGACCGGGGATTACCGGCTATTTGATCGACTTCGGCGTCGGGATCGAGACGCAGTATATCGGCGTCGCGATCTATTTTCTCTTTACCACGGCGATGATGTGGATGGGGGTTTCACGGGCCCGGAGGGTGCTGTGATCGCACCCGAAATCTTGTACAAAACATACGTTTTGTACGTCGTTTCCAGCATTTTGTACAAAGCGGCAGGACATCGTTAACCCCGGCACCGGGGCCGACCGGTGACAGGCTCAGCGCCGGCGCTTGAGATAGACATAGTAGGCGCCTTCGCCGCCATGTTTGCGGTGCGACTGCGACACCTGCAGGACGGCCCCGGCCAAAGGCGGCATCTGCAGCCACATCGGCACCTGCGTCTTGAGCACACCTCGGCGGCGGGGCATCGGATCATAAGGGTCTTCGCGCTGGCCCTTGCCGGTGATGACCAGCACCAGGCGGAACCCCCGCGCCTGGGCATTCAGGATGAACTGGGCCAGGGCGCCATGCGCGCGGTCCACGGTCATGCCATGCAGGTCGATGCGCGCCTCGGGCACCAGCTTGCCACGCTTGAGCCGGGTAAAGGCCTTGGCATCCATGCGCACCGGCGCCTCGTGCAGGTGGTCGGCGGTGGTCTTGGCAAAGACATGGGTCTGCGTCCGCGATCCCGCCTTGTCGCCCAGGGCAAAGGGCGACAGCGGATCGCGCGGCGTCTCTTTGCCCGAGGTCAGCGGTTTCGGCGGCGGCTTGGCCTCTTCCGACTTGCGGGCGGGGCGCTTGTGCAGTGGATCCGCCGTTTTGGCGACCTGTTGCCAGAGCTCCTGCTCTTCGGGCCGTAGTTTGCGCCGCCGGGTCATTGCACCGGTTCGGGCAAGAGCGCATAGGCGCGCTGGATCGGCATCAGGACAACCATGCGCCCGCCATCCTTGGTGCGCCCCGCGATGCGGCCCGCCTCATCCCCCGTGCCGTAAAAGATGTCAGCCCGTTGCGCCCCCTTGATGGCCGACCCCGTATCCTGGGCGATCATCAGCCGGTTCATCGGGTCGGCGCCCTCTTTTTCGATCCAGACCGGCGCGCCAAGCGGCGTGTAGCGGGGATCGACCGCGATGGACCGCAGGGGTGTGATCGAGCGATTCATCGCGCCCAGCGGTCCTTTTTCGGGCGGCACCTCGTTCACCTCGCGGAAAAAGACATAGGCCGCGTTGTGATAGAGCAGGTCCCGCCCCGCAACCGGATTGCGCCGGACCCAGTTCGCGATCACCTGCATAGAGACCTGGTGCGCGGTATAGACACCGCGCCGCACCAGCTCTCGACCGATCGAGCGATAGGGATGGCCATTGGCCCCGCCGTAGCCCACGCGGACCACCCGCCCGTCCGGGAACCGGATACGGCCAGACCCTTGGATTTGCAGAAAAAACAGCTCTACCGGATCATCGACCCAGGCGATTTCAAGGCCCCTGCCCTCCATCACCCCGGAGGTCAGCAACTGGCGCCGGGTCAGCCAGGGGCGGCTGGCCCGCGCTTCGGGCGGCATCTTGTAGACAGGGTAACGGTAGGTGCTGTTGCGGTAGGGCGCGCCGTTGAGTTCCGGTTCGAAGTACCCGGTGAACAACATCTCTGCACCGTCCCGGATCAGGACAGGGCGGAACAGCAGTTCAAAGAACCCACGCGCGTCCTTGGTTTCCCGGGCCAGGCCACACAGCGCGGCCCAGTCCGGATCGTCGAGATCGCGACAGGTTTCCAGAAAGGCGGCAAGCGCGGCCGCGTGGTCATCCCCGCCCCATCCCTGCAGATCCGCGAAATCCAGGATGTCATAACGCGGCCCCGTCTCTGCGGAGGCGGGGCCGGTCATGATGGATATCGCAAATGTGATCGCAAGGAGAAGGCGCGTCATTCGTCCGTGGCGACAAGCTGCCAGTTGGGATCATCGCTGCCCATGTTGCGGGCATAGGTCCAGACGTCTTTCTGACGCTTGACGGCGGTGGGCGAGCCTTCGATCACCTCGCCCTCGGCGTCTTTCACAACCGAGGTCAGTTCGCCGACGTAGCGCACCGAAATCTCGGCCAGCTGCGAGCCTTCGTCGAAGGTGGCATCGGCCAGCGTCAGCTCACGGACACCGATGAACTCGGATTCGATGGTCAGGCCCTGCTGTTCACGCTGTTCCACGACCTCGGCGAAGGTCTGATAGACGTCGTCCGCGAGAAATGGCCGCAGGTCTTCGATTTTGCCGCGTTCAAAGCCCATGAGGATCATTTCATAGGCCCCGCGCGCGCCCGAGAGGAACTCGGACACCGAGAAATGCGGTTCGATCCGTTTCATCGCGGCCAGGGCCTTGGCGGCCTCGCTGTCTTCGGCGACGTGGTCGATGATGTCATGGTCGGGGCCGCCTTCGATCACCTCGAAATCGCGTGCGGACTTGCGGCGGTCGTCGCTGGGCGCCGGTGCCGGCGGCTTTTCGAACCCCTCCCGGGTGCCCAGCACGCTCCGCAGGCGCAGAACGAGAAAAATAGCGATTCCGGCCAAAACCAGAAGCTGGAGGATGGGAGAGTTCATCGGCACCTCTTTGCAGGCAGCGTTTAAAGATCTTGCTTGCATCCTTATGTAGGTGAGGCGTGTGGGTGAGTCCACCTGCGCCGCTCTGATATGGAGGTGCTTCGCATGTGGCTGTTCCTGGCCTTTCTCATGGTCCCGCTGGTTGAAATCGCGCTGTTCATCCAGGTGGGCGGGCTGATCGGCCTTTGGCCGACACTGGCGGTGGTCGTTCTGACGGCGGTGATCGGGACCTGGCTGGTCAAGGCGCAGGGCCGCCTGGCGATGGACAATCTCCGCCGCAGCTTTTCCGACCTCGACGACCCCAGCGAGCCGCTGGCGCATGGGGCGATGATCCTTGTGTCGGGCGCCCTTCTGCTGACCCCCGGCTTTTTCACGGACGCTGTGGGCTTTGCCCTGCTGGCCCCCCCGGTGCGCACGGCGGTCTTTGCCTGGCTGCGGCGGCGGGTCCATGTGACGCGGTTCCAGATGGGGCCGGACCCGCGCGGGCCGGTCTATCCCGATCCGCGGTCCGGAACCGGGCAAGGTGACGTGATCGACGGCGAATTCACCGAAGTTCCCAAGGAGAAGGCGCCCAATCACCCCGGTTCGGGCTGGACGAGGCATTGAGGCTTTGCGCGGGCGCTGCTATGCCTCGCGCTGAGATTTTCATGGGAGACCCGACATGGCAGAAACCAACGGCAACGGGCAGGCGCCTCAGCCACCCAAGATGAGCATTCTGGCCCAATTCATTCGCGACCTGTCCTTCGAGAACATCCTTTCCCAGAAAGGTGTCAGCGGCGAGGTTCAGCCCGACGTGCAGGTGCAGGTGAACCTGGATGCCAAGAAGCGCACCGCCGACAACCAGTACGAAGTGGTGATGAAGCTGAAGATCGAGTCGAAGGCGAAATCGACCGGCGACATGCTGTTCCTGATGGAGCTGGACTATGCCGGTGTCTTCTCGATCGAGAACGTCCCCGAGGACCAGCTGCACCCGTTCCTGTTGATCGAATGCCCGCGGATGCTGTTCCCCTTCGTGCGCCGGATCGTCTCGGACGTGTCGCGTGACGGTGGGTTCCCGCCGCTGAACCTGGAGACGATCGACTTTCTCGCGCTGTATCGCAACGAGATCGCGCGCCGCCAGGCAGCACAGGACGATCAGGCCCCGGCCTGAGGCTTTCCGGCGCTCAGGTCTTGAGCCAGAGCGCCTCGTCCCCGAGAGTTTCGACAAAGGCGGCGTGAGCCGCCTTTTCCTTTTCCGACAGCCGGCTGGGCAAGGGCGTGCTGCGCGGGCGCGGACGCCAGAGCGGTTCGGTGCCCGTACTGCCCCCGCCCGAGCCGTGCGAGGACAGGCCGAAATCCGGCTGCTTTCCCCCGATCAGCTCAAGATAGACCTCGGCCAGGATCTCGGAGTCGAGCAGCGCGCCGTGCAGCGTCCGCGAAGAGTTGTCGATGCTGAACCGGCGGCAGAGCGCATCCAGCGAGGCGGGCGAGCCGGGAAAGCGCCGCCGCGCCATGTCCAGCGTGTCGATGGCACAATCCTTGGCCAGGGGCGGACGCCCGGACCAGCGCAGCTCGGCATTGAGGAATTTCACATCGAACGAGGCGTTGTGAATGACCAGCTTGGCATTCTCACCGATGAAGGCACGGAACTCGTCCACGATCTTTGCGAAGACCGGCTTGTCCCGCAACGTGATTTCCCCCGGATTGGCGGGGCGCGGCGGCTGCAGCAGGTCCGGACCGATGCCATGCACGCCAAAGGCCTCGTCCGGCATACCGCGTTCGGGGTTGATATACTGGTGATAGGTGCGGCCGGTGGGAACGTGGTTATAGAGTTCCAGCGCCCCGATCTCGACGATGCGGTCGCCCTGTTCCGGCTCGAACCCGGTGGTTTCCGTATCGAGAACAATCTCACGCATGTTGCAACCTTTGTTCGATGTCCTTCAGCACATCCTGCACATGCGCGCGGGCATGCTCAAGCGTGTCAGTTTCGATGACATAGGTGGCGCGGGCGCATTTTTCCGCGTTGGGCATCTGGCGGGCAAGGATGCGGGCCAGGTCATCGCCGGTCATGGTGTCCCGGGCGAGCACGCGGGCCTCTTGCGTTTCACGGGAAACATTCACGCAGGCGGTCGCGTCCATCTGCGCATCGCCCCCGGTTTCGAACAGGAGCGGGATGTCGAACACGCCGATGGCCTGCGGGTGTGCGGCGATGAACTCCTCCCGGTCCTCCTGGACCAGAGGATGCACGATCTCTTCGATCCGTTTCAGCGCAGTGGCATCATTGGCGATGATCGCGCGCAAGGCATCGCGAGAAACCTGCCCATTTTCAATAGCTTGGGGAAACTCCTGGCCGATGGCCGCAACCGCGGCGCCTCCCGGACCGTAAAGCCGGTGCACGGCGGCATCCGCATCCCAGACGGCGCACCCTGCCTCGGCAAACATCTGCGCCGTGGTCGATTTTCCCATACCGATGGAGCCTGTCAGGCCAAGCTTGAACCTCATGCCAGAACGATCTGCCGCGTGACCTCATCGACCTCGGGGCGGGCGCCGAACCAGCGTTCGAAGCCGGGCACTGCCTGGTGCAGGAGCATCCCCAAACCATCGACGACGGTACATCCCTGCGCGCGGGCCTCGGCCAGCAGGCGGGTTTCCAGCGGCGAATAGACAAGGTCCGTCACCAGCATGTCGGGCGTCAGCGCATCCAGCGGCACGCGGAACCGGGGCTTGCCGCTCATCCCCAGCGAGGTGGTGTTGACCACTGTGGCGCAGCCCTCGACGATATTGCCCGCCTGCACCCAGTCGAAGACGTGCACCCTGTCACCGAAATCCGCGCGCAGGGTTTCGGCCCGGGGACGCGTGCGATTGGTCAGGCGGATTTCCGGCACGCCAACATCCAGCAAAGAGGCGATCACGGCCCGGGCCGCGCCCCCTGCCCCGAAGACCGTGGCCGGACCCGAGGCAGGATCCCAGTCCGGCGCGTTCTGCTGCAGGTTCTGCATAAAGCCGTAGCCGTCGGTATTGTCGGCATGGATGCGCCCGTCCTCGCGGAAGATCAGCGTGTTTGCCGCGCCGATCAGCCGCGCGCGGTCGGACACGCTGTCGGCGATCTGCATCACCTTTTCCTTGTAGGGCACGGTAACATTGAGGCCGACAAAGCCGAGCTGTGGCAGAAGGTGCAGTGTTTCGGCCAGCTTGTCCTCTGGCACGTCGATGGGCACGTAATGACCGCGCAGACCATGCGTCTGCAGCCAGTGCGTGAACAGACGCGGAGACCGGGAATGGGCCACTGGGGACCCGATGACGGCGGCAAGCGGGATGCGTGCGAGGCTCATGCGGCGATGGTTCCTCTGTTCGTCAGGTAGGCCAGCAGCTCGAGCAGCGGCAGGCCCAGGATGGTGAAATGATTGCCCTCGACCCGGGCAAAGAGGCGGACGCCTTCGGACTCGAGCTTGTAACCGCCGACAGAGGTCCCCACATCCGGCCAGTTCCGGTCGAGGTAGTCGTCAAGGTAGCTGTCCGAGAAAGGGCGCATCGTCAACCGGGCGGTGCCGACGTGGCGCCAGATCGGCTGAGCCTCATGATAAAGAACGACGGCCGAGAGCAGACGGTGGGTTTCGCCGCGCAGCCGGCAGAGCTGATCGCGCGCCTCATCGCGGCTTTGCGGCTTGGACAGGACCGCGCCCTTGAAATCGAGCACCTGGTCGCAGCCCAGCACCAGTTTCTCCGGGTAACGTTGCCCCAGCTTGCGGGCCTTTGCCTCTGCCAGAGTGTCGGCGATGTCGCGCGGGCTGGCCTCTTCGAGGGTGAGCGCCGCCTTGAGGCTGTCCTCATCCACGCGCGGCGATTCGGTTTCGATCACGAGTCCCGCGGCGCGGAGCATGTCGGCCCGGATCGCGGAGCTGGAGGCGAGAAGAAGGTCGACAGGCATGGGGATGAAACCGGGGAAAATACGGTGCGCAGGCTTGTCGATGTTTCTGAGGAAAAAGCGCGGCACATGCAAGACTGGGGAGGAAACCGAGCGTCCTCCCCGGCACCGCAGCACTCATCAGGCTGTGTGAAAGAACAAGATCGGCCCGGTGCGAAGACGGGCTGAGACCGGGTTGTCAGAAGAGTTATCCAATTCGCGGGTCTGCCGGTGTATCGTCTATAAGGGATTGAAAAACAGCCGATTTTCGAGAGATGTTCGAAACCGCCACAGGGCTATCCCGCGAGTTTTCCCAAGCCTCTTCCCTGTTCGAAAACCTGGGGACAATTGGATAATCCACAGATCCGGGCGCCCCTAACACTTCATCAACCTTTTCTTTTATCTATTTATTAAGAGAAGGGTGGTCCGCGATCTTCATTGACGGGAACCCCGGCAATGCGATACGCACCGTCAGTCTTCGTCCGAAGGCGAACTTTCCCGTTAGACAAAGGATGTGTGGGCCTCCGGGCACCACGTTATGTGCCATGAGCGAAGAAAAGCTTAACCTCTCCGACCTGAAGGCGAAGAGCCCCAAGGATCTTCTGGCGATGGCCGAGGAACTGGAAATCGAAAACGCCTCGACCATGCGGAAGGGCGAGATGATGTTCCAGATCCTGCGTGAGCGCGCGGATGAGGGATGGATCATCTATGGTGACGGGGTTCTGGAGGTTCTGCAGGACGGGTTCGGCTTTCTGCGCTCGCCTGAGGCGAACTATCTGCCCGGTCCTGACGACATCTATGTCTCGCCGGACATGATCCGCAAATACTCTCTGCGGACCGGGGATTCGATCCAGGGTGAAATGAAGGCACCGGACGGGGAAGAGCGGTACTTTGCGCTTATCGCCGTGTCGGAGATCAACTTTCAGGATCCCGAGAGAGCGCGGCACAAGATTGCCTTTGACAACCTGACGCCGCTCTATCCGGACGAGCGCCTGAAGATGGAAATCGAGGATCCGACGATCAAGGATCGCTCGGCCCGGATCATCGATCTGGTCTCGCCGATCGGCAAGGGGCAGCGTGCGCTGATCGTCGCGCCGCCGCGTACCGGTAAGACAGTTCTCTTGCAGAACATCGCGCATTCGATCGAAACCAATCACCCGGAATGCTATCTGATCGTTCTCCTGATCGACGAACGCCCGGAAGAAGTGACCGACATGCAGCGTTCGGTGAAAGGCGAGGTCATTTCCTCCACCTTTGACGAACCGGCGACGCGGCACGTTGCGGTTTCGGAAATGGTCATTGAAAAGGCCAAGAGATTGGTGGAGCACAAGCGAGATGTTGTGATCCTTCTGGACTCGATCACAAGACTTGGTAGGGCTTTCAACACCGTGGTGCCGTCTTCGGGCAAAGTCCTGACCGGTGGTGTGGACGCCAACGCCCTGCAGCGGCCCAAACGGTTCTTTGGTGCGGCGCGGAACATCGAGGAAGGCGGATCGCTGACGATCATCGCCACAGCGCTGATCGACACCGGCTCTCGTATGGACGAGGTGATCTTTGAAGAATTCAAAGGCACCGGCAACAGCGAGATCGTGCTGGACCGCAAGGTGGCGGACAAGCGGGTCTTCCCGGCGCTGGACATCCTCAAGTCCGGGACGCGGAAAGAGGAATTGTTGGTGGACAAGGTCGACCTGCAGAAGACCTTTGTCCTGCGTCGCATCCTGAACCCGATGGGCACGACCGATGCCGTCGAGTTCCTGATTTCCAAGCTGAAACAGACCAAGACCAACACCGAGTTCTTCGATTCGATGAACAGCTGATCCAATTATGGACACGATCTTTGCCCTGGCGAGTGCGGTCGGGAAAGCGGGCGTTTCGGTTGTGCGCGTGTCCGGGCCCCTTGCCTGGGATGCGGTGGAACGGCTGGGTGGCCCCCTGCCCCATCCGCGCATGGCCTCTGTGCGACGGTTGGTCTCTGGCAACGGCGACTTCCTGGATGAGGCACTGGTCCTGATCTTTGAAGAAGGGGCGAGCTTTACCGGGGAGTGCGTGGCCGAGTTCCAGGTGCATGGGAGTGTGGCCGTGGTGCAGGCGCTGTTGCGCGAACTGGGTGAGATGCCCGGTCTGCGTGGCGCCGAACCAGGGGAATTCACCCGGCGTGCCCTGGAAAACGAACGTCTGGACCTGAGTCAGGTCGAGGCGCTGGCGGATCTGATCGATTCGGAGACCGAGCAGCAGCGGCGGCAGGCCTTGCGGATGCTGACCGGGGCGCTGGGAACCCGGGTGGGGGACTGGCGCGAGAAGATCCTGCGGGCTGTGTCCTTGCTGGAAGTCACAATCGACTTTGTCGATGAAGAGGTGCCGGTCGATGTCTCGGACGAGGTTCGAGATCTCTTGCGGTCTGTCTGTGAAGATATCCGGCGCGAGCTGCACGGATTGGAATCGGCAGAGCGTGTTCGGCTGGGGTTCGAGGTTGCGATTGTCGGGCCGCCGAATGCGGGCAAGTCGACACTGTTGAATTACCTTGCCGGCCGCGATGCGGCGATCACGTCTGATGTTGCAGGCACCACTCGGGACGTGATCGAAGTGCGTATGGACATTGGCGGCCTGGCCGTGACCCTTCTGGATACGGCAGGCCTGCGCGAGTCGGACGACAGTGTCGAGCAAATCGGTGTGGCGCGGGCGCGGGAACGGGCAAGTGCGGCGGATCTGCGGGTGCATCTTGTGCCTGAGGGTGACGCCCCCATGCTGGAGGTCTCCGAGGGAGACATTGTTGTCACGGCCAAGGGTGACAGGGCTGGTGAGGGGGTGTCTGGTCTGACCGGGCTTGGCGTTCCCGAGCTTTTGTCAGGGATCGAAGCGCGCCTGGTCGAAGAGGTGCAGGGGGCAGGGTTGGCCTCGCGCGAACGGCACAGGGTTGCACTGGCCGAGGGTCTGGCCCATCTGGAACAGGCGCAGGTGCTTTTGGAAGATGGCCTCGACGTGTACGATGTGACGAGCGAGGAAGTCCGTATCGCATTGCGGGCTTTGGAGCAGCTGGTGGGTCACGTTGATGTCGAACAGGTCCTGGACCATATCTTTTCCAGCTTCTGCATTGGCAAGTGAGGAGTGTTTCACGTGAAACATGAGACCTTTGATGTCGTCGTCGTAGGTGGCGGCCATGCAGGAACCGAAGCCGCCACGGCTTCGGCCCGGATGGGTGCGCGCACGGCCCTTGTCACCTTGCGCTTGCAGGATCTTGGGGTCATGTCCTGCAACCCGGCAATTGGTGGCTTGGGTAAAGGGCATCTTGTCCGTGAAATCGACGCGATGGACGGGGTCATGGGGCGTATCGCCGATGCGGCCGGGATTCAGTTTCGGCTGTTGAACCGCCGCAAGGGCCCGGCTGTGCAAGGCCCCCGTGCCCAGGCCGACCGCCGGTTATACGCCGAGGCGATGCAGGCGGAGATTGCGGGGACAGAAAACCTGCAGGTTATCGAGGGTGAAGTCGTCGATTTCCTGATGTCCGGGGAGCGGGTCGACGGCGTTGTGCTGGGTGACGGCTCTGAGATCCGAGCGAATTCAACGGTGCTGACCAGCGGAACCTTCCTGCGTGGGGTCATTCATATCGGCGATGTCCAGAAACCCGGGGGGCGGATGGGCGATCGCCCTTCTGTCCGGCTTGCGGATCGGATCAAGGATATGGACCTGCCGATTGGCCGGTTGAAGACGGGGACACCGCCGCGCCTGGACGGGCGCACCATCGATTGGAGCGGATTGGACATGCAGCCGGGTGACGAAGATCCGGTGATGTTTTCTTTCCTCTCCCCTGCCCCGCAAGCGCGACAGATTTCCTGCGGGATCACCCATACCACCGAGCGCACCCATGACATCATCCGGGACAACCTGTCTCGCTCGGCGATGTATGGCGGACATATCGAAGGTGTTGGGCCACGATATTGCCCCTCGATCGAGGACAAGGTGGTGCGGTTCGCGGACAAGACCTCGCACCAGGTTTTCCTTGAGCCCGAGGGTCTGGATGTTCCGACGATCTATCCAAACGGAATTTCGACCTCCCTGCCCCAGGAGATTCAAGAGGAATACGTGCGGAGCATTCCCGGTCTCGAAAAAGTCGAGATCATGCAGCCCGGGTATGCCATCGAGTATGATTATGTTGATCCGCGCGCCTTGGCCGGGACATTGCGCCTGCGCGATGTCGAGGGCCTGTACCTTGCCGGACAGATCAACGGGACAACGGGATATGAAGAAGCCGCTGCCCAGGGGCTTGTGGCTGGTCTGAACGCAGCGGCCCAGGCACAGGATCGAGACCCAATCAAGTTCTCGCGAACGGAAAGCTATATTGGCGTGATGCTGGATGACCTGACGACGCGGGGGGTCAGCGAGCCTTATCGAATGTTTACCAGCCGCGCGGAATTCCGTCTGTCCTTGCGGGCAGACAATGCGGATCAGCGTCTGACGCCCAAGGCCATCGAGCTTGGCACGGTGTCCGACGGTCGTCGCTGTACCTATGACGACAAGATGGCGCGTTTGGTGGCGGGGCGGGAAAAGCTGGATTCCGTCTCTTTCAGCCCCAACCAGTTGCGGTCCATCGGCATCAACGTCAACCAGGACGGGGCACGCAGAAGCGGATTCCAGATGCTGTCGTTCAAGGATGTTGGGCTGGAAACGCTGGCTCAACTGGATGAGGACTTGGGAAACCTCGACGTGGAGACCGGCGCCCAGTTGGAACGGGAAGCGCTTTACGCGAATTACCTGGAACGGCAGGCTCGAGACGTGGAGATCCTCAAGAAGGATGAAGCTGTTGAGATTCCGGCGGGTTTCGATTTTTCCGCCTTGCAGGGTCTGTCTAATGAATTGAAGGCAAAGCTGTCGCGAACGCGTCCCGAAACGATTGCACAGGCGGGACGGATCGACGGAATGACTCCGGCCGCATTGACCTTGATTCTCGCCAAACTTCGGCAGCATTCGCGTAAAGATGCGGTATGATCACGTCGGAAACGCTGGGCCTCGATGTTTCACGTGAAACACTGGAGCGCCTGAATCACTACCTCGCAATGCTGACTAAGTGGAACCCGCGCATCAATCTGGTTGCGCGGGCGACACTGGCCGAGGCTGCGGACAGGCATTTTGCGGATTCCGCCCAGCTGGTATCCGCTCTCCCCCACCCTTCTGGACATTGGGTCGACATTGGCAGCGGTGGTGGGTTTCCCGGCCTCGTTGTCGCAATCCTTCTGGCGGAATCTGCGCCGGATGTTCCTGTCAGCCTGATCGAATCGGATACGCGCAAGGCCACCTTCCTGCGCAGTGTCATCCGTGAGACCGGCCTGACAGCGAGGGTTCACGCGGAAAGGATTGAGGCCTGCACTCCGCAAGAGGCCACTATCCTCTCCGCCCGCGCCCTCGCCCCCTTGCCCAAACTGATGGAATTTGCGGCACGCCATCTGGCCCCGGGGGGAACGGCGTTGTTCATGAAGGGCGAAAGCTGGGGAAAAGAGCTCGAAGACGCTCGCAGCCAATGGCAATTCTCCTGCACTCCGCATACAAGTAGAACCAACCCAAACGCAGTTGTCCTGGAAATCGGAGACCTCGTCCATGTCTGATCCGACTCGCCCCCCGGGTCCGAGAATCATCGCCATCGCCAACCAGAAAGGCGGCGTGGGCAAGACCACGACGACGATCAACCTCGGGGCCGCGCTATGTGAGCAAGGGCACAAGGTCCTGGTTGTGGATCTCGATCCGCAGGGAAACGCCTCGACCGGCCTGGGCATCGAACCCGAAGATCGCGAGTTGACGACCTACGATCTGCTTCTGGGGGATGTGCCCCCGGGCGACGTGATCCTGAAAACCTCGACCGAGAATCTTTCGCTGATTCCGGCCACGGTGGACCTCAGCTCAGCCGATATCGAGTTGTATTCCAACGAGAAACGCAGCTTTCTGTTGCACGACGCCCTGCGCCAGCCCGCGCTGGACGACTACGGGTTCGACGTGATCCTGGTGGACTGCCCACCCTCGCTGAACCTGCTGACCGTCAACGCGATGGTCGCCGCGCATTCGGTTCTCGTGCCCCTGCAAAGCGAATTCTTCGCCCTTGAAGGTCTGTCGCAGCTCATGCTGACGATCCGCGAAGTCCGGCAAAGTGCCAACCCTTCGCTGCGCATCGAAGGCATTGTCCTGACGATGTACGACGCACGCAACAACCTCTCTCAGCACGTCGAGGCGGACGCCCGGGCTAACCTTGGCGATCTCGTGTTCTCAACGGTTATTCCCCGCAACGTACGCGTATCCGAGGCCCCCTCCTACGCGCTGCCTGTGTTGGCTTATGACACGTCCTCGAAAGGCGCGCAGGCCTATCGCGCCCTGGCCGAGGAACTGCTGAAGAAAAACGACAAACGCGCCGCCTGAACCGCGGCAACAGAGGACGGGCATGGCAGAGAAACCCAAGAAAGACACCCGCCGCGGTCTGGGCCGCGGCCTTTCGGCGCTCATGGCGGACGTGGGTCCGGCGCAGGAAACGACCGAGGTCGAAAATTCCCGACGTGCAGACCGCATGGTGCCGATCGAATCGCTGATCCCCAATCCGGATCAGCCCCGGCGCAGCTTTACCCAGGCTCAACTGGACGAGCTTGCCGCCTCGATTCGCACCAAGGGCGTGTTGCAGCCCCTGATCGTGCGCCCCTCTCCGCACGAAGAGGGCAAATATGAGATCGTCGCCGGTGAACGCCGCTGGCGTGCATCGCAAATGGCACAGCGCCATGAAATCCCGGTCCTGGTGCGGGATTTCGACGATACCGAGGTGCTCGAAGTTGCCATTATCGAGAACATCCAGCGGGCAGACCTGAATGCCATCGAAGAGGCGGCCGGCTATCGCCAATTGATGTTCAAGTTCGGGCATACGCAGGAAAAGCTGGCCGAAGCCCTGGGCAAGAGCCGCAGCCATATCGCCAACCTGATGCGACTTCTGAACTTGCCGGAAGGTGTGCAGGACATGGTTTCCGAGGGCCAACTCAGCGCCGGACATGCCCGCGCGCTGATCACCGCAACCGATCCGGATGGTCTGGCCAAGACGGTGCTGGCCAAGGGTCTGTCGGTGCGGGAAACCGAAAAACTGGCCAAGCAGATGAACCCAGAGGGCAAGCCACGCAAGAAGGCGCCCGAGGGCGGATTCCAGATGGACAAGGATGCCGACACGCGCGCCCTCGAGGGGGATCTCAGCGCCGCGCTTGGCATGAAGGTTCGGATCGACCACAAGCCCGGCGATGACGCGGGACGTCTGACGATTTCCTACGATACGCTGGAACAGCTGGACGCGCTTTGCGGGTTGCTCAGCACCTCGCACTAGGTTCTAGGGCAAGAGGGCGGCAATCACCGAGTTGAGCACCAGCCGCCCCTGCCCCGTCGCGCGCAACATCGGCCCGTTTTGCTCGACAAGGCCCAGCTCCTGCAGATCGCGGATAGCGGAAACGGGGGCTATCCCTTTGTCCAACGCTCGCAATCTCTCAACATCTAGTCCTTCAGTCAGGCGCAACCCCATCATGAGGTATTCACCGGCCTGATCCTCCAAGGACAGAAGTTCCTGGCTTTCCAACCCGGTGCCCGCCTCGGCCCGCTCCAGCCATTTGCCCGGCGCAGTCCAGGCCACAGTGGCGTGCCGCGCGGCACCACAGCCGATCCGTCCGTGCGCGCCGGGCCCGACACCAATCCAATCGCCGTAATGCCAATACACCAGGTTGTGCCGCGATTGTGCCCCGGGTCTCGCATGGTTCGACACTTCATAGGCCTCGAATCCGGCGGCCTGGCACAGCTCCTGCGTCAGCTCGAACATGTCAGCGGCCAGGTCCTCTCCCGGCAGGCCGCGCAGCCCTCCAGCCCGCGCACGGTCCCAGAAGGCGGTCCCCTCTTCCAGCGTCAACTGGTAGAGCGACAGGTGATCCACGGCCATGTCCAGCGCCTCGGACAGTTCCGCGCGCCAATCGTCCAGCGTCTGGCTCTGCCGGGCATAGATCAGGTCGAAACTGACCCGGTCAAAGACCGAGCGGGCGATGTTGAAGGCGGCCCGCGCTTCCTCAACGTCATGCAGGCGTCCCAGCCGCCGCAGATCGTCTGCCCGCAGGGATTGCACGCCCAAGGACACGCGGTTGACGCCCGCCCGCGCATAGCCTTCGAAACGACCCGCCTCGACAGAGCGTGGATTGGCTTCCAACGTGATCTCGATGTCATTGGCAAAGGTCCAGCAATCGCGCGCGGCTTCGATCACCGTGGCAACGGTCTCCGGCGCCATCAGCGAGGGTGTGCCACCCCCGAAAAAGACCGAACTCAGCACCCTGTCGGGCGTCTGCGCCCCGGCGCGGCGGATCTCCTCTGCCAAGGCCCTGGCCCAACGGGTCTGGTCGATGCCCTTCACGACATGGCTGTTAAAGTCGCAATACGGGCATTTCGCCTCGCAGAACGGCCAGTGGACATACAGCCCGAACCCGCCGATCTGCCAGTTTTCCGGGGGACTATGCGTCAAAGCATCCCGCCACGAATTTCCGGAAGGCATCCGCCCGGTGAGAAATCTTGTTCTTCTCCCAGCGGTCCATTTCGCCAAAGGTCACGTCGTATCCCTGCGGCTGAAAGATCGGATCGTATCCATGCCCCTGCGATCCACGCATCGGCCAGACCACCCTGCCCTCCATCACGCCGGGAAAGACCATGTCCTGGCCATCCGGCCAGGCCAGGACCAGCGTGCAGCAGAACCGCGCGGTCCAGGGTTCCGGAATGCCGGTTTCCACCAGCCGGTCATGGGATTTTCCCATTGCCATGATGAAATCGCGCCCATGCGGGGTTTCCGCCCAATCCGCCGTGTAGACACCCGGCGCCTTGTCCAGCGCGTCGATTTCGATGCCGGAATCGTCCGCCAGCGCGGGCAGTCCGGTGGCCTTGGCAGCCGCGTGCGCCTTGATCCGGGCGTTCTCGACAAAGGTTGTCCCGGTCTCGTCCGGCTCTGGCAAGCCCATCTCGGCGGCGCCCACGCAGGTCACGCCATAGGGCTCCAGCAGATGCGCGATCTCGTCCAGCTTGCCCTGGTTGTGCGTCGCAACCAGCAGTTTGTCGCCTTCGAACCGTCGGGTCATGCCACGGCGGTCCGCTGTGCCGTGACCAGGTCCGAGACGCCTTTTTCCGCCAGATCCATCAGGCGGCCCATTTCGTCGCGCGAAAAGGTCGACCCCTCGGCGCTCATCTGCACCTCGATCAGCCGTCCGTCGCCGCGCAGGATAAAGTTCCCGTCGGTGCCGGCCTCGCTGTCCTCGGGGTAATCCAGATCCAGCACCGGCTGCCCGGCGTAGATCCCGCAACTCACTGCGGCCACTTCGGAAATCAGCGGATCGGTGATCACGTCCCCGGCCTTCATCAGCTTGTTGACGGCCAGACGCAGCGCCACCCAGCCGCCGGTGATCGAGGCGCAGCGCGTGCCGCCGTCTGCCTGGATCACGTCGCAGTCCACGGTGATCTGGCGTTCGCCCAGCGCGTTGCGGTCCACACCCGCGCGCAGCGCGCGCCCGATGAGTCGCTGGATTTCCACCGTGCGGCCCCCCTGCTTGCCGGCCTGCGCCTCGCGCCGCATACGCGACGAGGTCGAGCGCGGTAGCATCCCGTATTCCGCTGTCACCCAGCCCTGGCCGGACCCCTTGATAAAGGGCGGCACCCGCTCTTCGAGCGAGGCGGTGCACAGCACATGGGTGTCTCCCATGCGGATCAGGCAAGAGCCTTCGGCATGTTTGGTCACACCCGTTTCGATTGAAACGGCGCGCATTTCGCTTAAATCTCGTCCCGACGGTCGCATTGTCTTCCCTTCCTGCTGGTCATGCAGGGGATAGACAGCGGTAGCCCACGGATGCAACCCCGATTGACGTTCCGGCCAGAGGCTCTTTAATGACGCCGCAGAGGGCAAGAAGATGAATGAGGCACGAGAACTCCTGTCACAGATGAACGACCGCTCGCGCGAGGTGTTTCGGCGGGTGGTCGAAGGATATCTGGCAAGCGGCGAACCGGTCGGCTCGCGCACGCTGACCCGTAGCCTGTCTGAAAAGGTCTCGGCGGCGACGATCCGCAACGTGATGCAGGATCTCGAATTTCTCGGCCTGTTGGACAGCCCGCATGTCTCGGCCGGGCGCATCCCCACGCAACAGGGGCTGCGGATGTTCGTCGACGGTTTGCTGGAGGTGCGCGATCTGGACGATCAGGACCGCGAGAAACTGGACGCGACGCTGGGCCGGAACGCGGGCGATGTCTCGGGGCTTCTGGATGCGGTCGGCTCTGCCCTGTCGGGGGTGACGCACGGGGCCTCGCTGGTGCTGACCCCGAAACACGAGGCGCCGCTGAAACATATCGAGTTCGTCAGCCTGGCGCAGGATCGCGCGCTTGTGGTGATCGTCTTTGCCGATGGCCATGTCGAAAACCGGGTCTTTACCCCGCCGCCGGGCCTGACCCCCAGCGCCATGCGCGAAGCGGCGAATTTCACCAATGCCTTGGCCGAGGGACGGACCCTGACGGAACTGCGCAAGGCCATGCAGGCCGAGATTTCCAAGCGCCGTCAGGAAATCGACAGCCTGGCCGCCGCGCTGATCGACGCAGGGATCGCGGTCTGGGACGGCAGCGGCGACAGCAGCGAACGCCTGATCGTGCGCGGCCGGGCGAATCTGCTCGAAGAGGATTCCGCCCAGGAAGAACTGGACCGAATCCGCAGCCTGTTTGATGACCTTGAACGCAAGCGTGACATCGCCGAGTTCCTAGAACTGACCGACGAAGGCGAAGGGGTGCGCATTTTTATCGGCTCCGAGAACAAACTTTTCTCACTTTCGGGTTCCTCTCTGGTGGTCTCTCCATATATGAACGCGGACCGAAAGATCATTGGCGCGGTGGGCGTGATCGGCCCGACCCGGTTGAACTATGGCCGGATCGTTCCGATCGTGGATTACACGGCGCAGCTGGTCGGGCGGATGATCGCCGACCGGAGTTAGAGGTGGACAGCATGGCAGACCCGAAAAAGGACGATTTTCTCGATGACATCGACGCGGCCGAAGCAGAAGAGCAGGCCGATCTGAACGAGGAGATCGACGATATCGCGATGGAAATCGATGCGCTGCGCGCCGAGCGGGACGACTACAAGGACAGGTTCATGCGGGCGCTGGCGGATGCGGAAAACGCCCGCAAACGCGCCGACAAGGACCGTCGCGAGGCGCAGGCCTATGGCGGCACCCGCATCGCGCGCGACCTGCTGCCGGTCTATGACAACCTCAACCGGGCGCTGACCGCGGCGCAGGAATCCGAAGGTGCCCCGACCGCGCTTGTCGAAGGCGTGGAACTGACTCTGAAAGAGCTGCTCAAGGTATTTGAGCGCCACGGCGTCACCCGGATCACGCCCGAGGTCGGTGAGCGGTTCGACCCGCAACAGCACGAGGCCATGTTCGAGGCCCCGGTGCCGGGCACCAAAGCGGGCGAGATCATCCAGGTCTCTGCCGAAGGGTTCATGCTGTACGACCGGCTGCTGCGCCCCGCGCAGGTCGGTGTCAGCTCGATGCCCGCGTCCTGAACGGTTGGGCGGCGGGGTAACCCCCGCCCTACGCGCCGATACCGCGTGGTGCCGGTGGCGAGCGCTGGGGGGCCAGCCCCCCAGACCCCCCGGAGGTATTTTTAGAGAAAAGAAGAAAGGCGCGCGGAAAAGGTGTCACGCCTTGCCCAGCAGCGCCTTGAGCTCGTAGAGCGCATCCATCGCCTGGCGCGGGCTCATGTCGTCCAGCGGCATGTCGCGCAACTGTTCCTCGACCTTTGATGTTTCCCGTGAAACCGGCGGTTCCGGGACCCGCGCGGCGGCCGAGAACAGCGGCAGGTCGTCGATCAGCGCCTTGGGCGAGGCGCGATCCCGTTCACCCTTTTCCAGCGCTTCGAGAACGTCGCGGGCACGGGTGATGACCGCGGCAGGCAGGCCGGCGAGTTGGGCGACCTGCACGCCATAGGACCGGTCGGCGGCGCCCTCGTGCACCTCGTGCAGGAAGATCACCTCGCCGTCCCATTCCTTGACCGCCACGGTGGCGTTCCGGACCCCGTCCAGCTTGCCCGCCAGGGCGGTAAGTTCATGATAATGCGTGGCAAACAGGCCACGGACGCGGTTGACCGCCTGCAGGTGTTCCAGCGTCGCCCAGGCGATCGACAAGCCGTCATAGGTGGCGGTGCCACGGCCGATCTCGTCGAGGATCACCAGCGCGCAGTCATCGGCCTGATTCAGGATCGTGGCCGTTTCGACCATTTCCACCATGAAGGTCGACCGCCCGCGCGCCAGGTCGTCGCTGGCGCCGACGCGGCTGAAGATCTGGCTGACAAGACCGACGTGCGCCGATTGCGCCGGGACATAGGACCCGATCTGCGCCAGGAGGGCGATCAGCGCGTTCTGTCGCAGGTAGGTTGATTTACCGGCCATGTTCGGCCCGGTCAGCAGGGTAACGGCGGCCCCCTGCCCCTCTGCGCTCAGGTTGCAGTCATTGGCAATGAAAGGTTGGCCCGCCGCGGCCAGCGCGGCCTCGACCACAGGATGGCGCCCGGCCTTGACCGCAAAGGCGCGGCTTTCGTCGACCTTGGGCAGGCACCAGTCCCGTTGTCGTGCCAGTTCCGCCAGGGCCAAAGACAGGTCGATCTCGGCCAGGCCCAGGGCCAGGTCCGACAGCGCCGGCGCCTGTGCCATGATCTCGCCCCGCAACTCCTCGTAGATGCGGCGCTCGATCTCCAGTGCCTCGTTGCCGGCGTTCAGGATGCGGCGTTCGAGTTCGGACAGTTCGACCGTGGTGAACCGCACCTGGTTTGCGGTGGTCTGTCGGTGGATGAACCGCTCGGAGAGCGCAAACATCTTGTCCGCGTGCACCGCCGTCGTCTCGATGAAATAGCCCAGCACGTTGTTGTGCTTGATCTTCAGCGAGGTGACACTGGTTTCCTGGGCATATTCCCCCTGCATCCGGGCGATGACGCCCCTGCCCTCGTCGCGCAGCGTGCGGGCCTCGTCCAATGGCGCGTCGAACCCCGGGGCAACGAATCCGCCGTCGCTGACGCGCAGGCCCGGTTCCGCTACTAGCGCCTCGTCCAGCCTGTCCAGCAGCGGCTCTTGCCCGGTCAGCGCGGCGCAGGACCGGGCCACCAGGTCCGGCAGCTCGACACCTGACAGCCGGTCGGCAATCTGCCCGGCCTGGGCCAGCGCGGTGCGCACCGCTGCCAAATCTCGCGGCCCGCCCCGGTCCAGCCCCAGCCGCGACAGGGCGCGGTCGACGTCCGGGACCTCTTTCAAGGCCGTGCGCAGCATGTCGGCCACCGGTCCCTCGACACCCCAGCGCACCGCCTCCAGCCGCTCGCGGATCACGCCCAGGTCTCGCGAGGGCGAGGCGACCCGCCGTTCCAACAGGCGTGCACCGGCCGAGGTCACCGTCATGTCGATCACCGACAAGAGCGAACCCTTGCGCCCGCCCTGCAGGCTTTCGGTCAGTTCCAGGTTGCGCCGGGTCGCGGCGTCGATCTGCAGGATGCGGCTGACCTGTTCCTGCCGGGGCGGTCGCAACAGCGGCAGGCGGCCTTTCTGGGTGATGTCCAAGTAGTCGACCAGCGCGCCCATCGCTGACAGCTCGGCCCGGTCGAAATCGCCGAAGCCGGTCAGCGTCTGCACCTTGAACAGCTTGCAGAGCCGCCCCTCGGCGGCGCCGGATTCGAAACTGGCGGCGCCCAGCACCGTGGGGTCGATCCCCAGATCGCCCAACACCTCGTGCAGGGTGTCCCCCGTCGTGTCGGAGCACAGCAGTTCCGAGGGTGCCAGCCGCGCCAGTTCCGCGCCGATCCGCGCGCGGCCCAGTGGCATCACGTGAAACGCACCGGTCGAGATATCCGCCCAGGCCAGTGCCCAGTCGCCGCGGACATGGCCCAGCGCCGCGAGGTAGTTGTGGCGCCGCGCCTCCAGAAGCGATTCCTCGATCAGCGTGCCGGGCGTGACCAGCCGCACCACGTCGCGCTTGACGACGGATTTGGAACCGCGCTTCTTTGCCTCTTCCGGGGTTTCCATCTGTTCGCCCACGGCGACGCGGAATCCCTTGCGGATCAGGGTCAGCAGATAGCTTTCGGCGGAATGCACCGGCACGCCGCACATCGGGATGTCGTCGCCGGCGTGTTTGCCACGTTTCGTCAGCGCGATGTCCAGCGCTGCGCTGGCCGCCACCGCGTCGTCGAAGAACAGCTCGTAGAAATCCCCCATGCGGTAGAACAGCAGCGCATCGGGGTGGTTTGCCTTGATCTCGAGGTACTGCGCCATCATCGGCGTGACGGCGGTATCCCGTGGTGTACTCTTTCCCGCGTTGTTAGCGCTCACGTAGCTTCCCCCCGGCGATTTCGCGTGACATTAAGACGGGTAAAGAGCGGGGAAAACCGCAAATTCTGCCGGATGGAGGGGACATGTCCAAAGCCAGATTCACCCGTGAAGAGGCTCTTGCCTTTCACCTCGAACCCACACCCGGCAAGTGGGAGGTGCAGGCCACCGTCCCGATGACCACGCAGCGTGACCTGTCGCTGGCCTATTCGCCCGGTGTTGCGGTGCCTTGCGAGGATATCGCCGCCAACCCCGAACTGGCCTACGACTATACCAACAAGGGCAACCTCGTGGCCGTGATCTCGAACGGGACGGCGGTTCTGGGTCTTGGTAACCTTGGCGCGCTGGGGTCCAAGCCGGTGATGGAAGGCAAGTCGGTGCTGTTCAAGCGCTTTGCCGATGTGAACAGTATCGACATCGAGCTGGACACCGAGGACCCGGACGAATTCTGCCGCGCGGTGCGGCTGATGGGGCCGACCTTCGGCGGCATCAACCTTGAAGACATCAAGGCGCCAGAGTGTTTCATCATCGAGCAGCGGCTCAAGGAAGAGATGGACATTCCCGTCTTTCACGACGACCAGCACGGGACGGCGGTGATCTGCGCCGCCGGTCTGATCAACGCGCTGCATCTCTCGGGGAAAAAGATCGAGGATTGCCGGATCGTCCTGAACGGTGCCGGGGCGGCGGGGATCGCCTGCCTGGAACTGATCAAGTCGATGGGGGCGTTGCATGAAAACTGCATCATGTGCGACACCAAGGGCGTGATCTACCAGGGCCGGACCGAGGGCATGAACCAGTGGAAATCGGCCCATGCGGTGGTGACCGAGGCGCGCTCGCTGGAGGATGCCATGAAAGGCGCGGACGTCTTCCTTGGCGTGTCGGCCAAGGGGGCTGTCACGCAGGACATGGTCGCCAGCATGGCGGACAATCCGGTGATTTTTGCGATGGCCAACCCGGACCCGGAAATCACGCCCGAGGACGCCCATGAGGTGCGGGTGGATGCCATCGTCGCGACCGGGCGCAGCGACTATCCCAACCAGGTCAACAACGTGCTGGGCTTTCCCTATCTCTTTCGCGGGGCGCTGGACATCCACGCCCGCGCCATCAACGACGAGATGAAGATCGCCTGTGCGCAGGCGCTGGCGGAACTGGCGCGCGAGGATGTGCCCGACGAGGTGGCGCTGGCCTATGGCAAGACGCTGACCTTTGGCCGCGACTACATCATTCCCACGCCTTTCGATCCGCGGCTGATCCACCGGATTCCGCCCGCCGTGGCGCGGGCTGGCATGGACACGGGCGCCGCGCGGCGGCCCATCGTCGACATGGAAGCCTACGAGCACATGTTGCAGACGCGCATGGACCCGACCGCCTCGATCCTGCGGTCGATCAACGCGCGGGCGCGGTCGGCGCAGGCGCGGATGATCTTTGCCGAGGGTGACGACCCGCGCGTTTTGCGCGCTGCGGTCATGTACCAGCGGTCGGGCCTGGGCAAGGCTCTGGTTGTCGGGCGCGACGCGGACGTGAAACAGAAACTCGAAGAGGCGGGCCTGCACGATGCGGTGCGCGAGCTTGAGGTGGTGAACGCCGCCAACACCCGGCACCTGCAGGGCTACAAGGATTTCCTGTATGAGCGCCTGCAGCGGCGGGGTATGGACCGGCAGGACATCCACCGGCTTGCGGCGCGCGACAGGCATGTCTTTGCGGCACTGATGCTGGCGCATGGGCACGGGGATGGGCTGGTCACCGGGGCGACGCGAAAATCGGCGCATGTGATGCAGTTGGTTAACCACGTCTTTGACGCCGATGCGGCACATGGGGCCGCTGGCGTGACGGCGCTGCTGCACAAGGGTCGGATCGTGCTGATTTCCGATACGCTGGTCCATGAATGGCCGGATGAGGAGGACCTGGCCACCATCGCCGAACGTGCGTCGGGCGTGGCGCGGCACCTGGGACTGGAACCGCGCGTGGCCTTCGTCAGCTTTTCGACCTTCGGGTACCCGGTGTCGGAACGGGCGGAAAAGATGCACCTGGCGCCGCGCGTGCTGGACCGGCGCGGGGTGAGCTTTGAATACGAAGGCGAAATGACCGTGGACGTGGCGCTGAACGTCAAGGCGCAGGAGCATTACCCGTTCCAGCGTCTGACCGGCCCGGCCAACATCCTTGTGGTGCCGGCGCGGCACTCGGCCTCGATCTCGGTCAAGCTGATGCAGGAGATGGCGGGCGCCACGGTGATCGGACCGATCCTGGCCGGGGTCGACAAGTCGATCCAGATCTGTTCGACCTCGATGACCGCGAATGACATCCTGAACATGGCGGTCCTGGCCGCGGCCAAGATCAGCTAGACAGGGCAGGGGGCGGTTGCCCGGTTTGAGACCGGCATGGGAGGTGCCTGATGACGATCTTCAATCTCGGCTCTATCAACGCGGACCTGTTCTATCACGTCCCGCATCTGCCCGCCCCGGGGGAAACTCTGGCCGCGCGGTCCTTTACCCGGGGACTGGGCGGCAAAGGTGCCAACATGTCGGTGGCTGCCGCCCGTGCCGCGGCCCGCTGCGTGCATATCGGCGCGGTGGGGGCGGATGGGGCCTGGGCGGTTGATCGCCTGATGGAATACGGCGTGTATACACAGCATATATCGACTGTATCCGAAGGCACGGGAAACGCGTTGATCGCCGTCGACGACGCCGGAGAAAATACGATTATCCTGTACCCCGGCGCCAACCATGCGATTTCGACCGATCACCTGGCCGAGGCGCTGGAAGGGGCAGGGGCCTCGGACCTCTTCCTGACGCAGAACGAGACAAACGCCCAGCGCGAGGCGGCGGAACTGGCCTCGGCCAAGGGGATGCGGGTGGCTTATGCCGCCGCACCCTTTGACGCCAAGGCGGTGCAGGCGGTTCTGCCGCTTCTGGACCTTCTGTTTCTGAACGCGGTCGAGGCGCGGCAACTGCAAGAGGCGACCGGCCTGGCACCCGAGGCGCTGCCGGTGCGCGACGTCATCGTGACATTGGGCGGGGACGGCGCGCGCTGGCACAACACCGACACCGGAGAGACACGGGCCTTTCCGGCGGTGCCGGTGACGCCGGTGGACACGACCGGGGCAGGGGACACCTTTACCGGCTATGTTCTGGCGGGACTGGACCGGGGCCTGCCGATGGAACAGGCCATCGGGCAGGCGATGATCGCCGGGGCGATCATGGTCACGCGCGAAGGCACGGCGGACGTGATCCCCGACCTGCGCGACGTGCAGGATTTCGGCGGTTAAAGCGCAAAGTCATCCTCTGTCAGACCGGTGACACCCGCCACGCGGACCTCGGCCTCTGCCGCAAGGTCCGCATCGGTGTTGAACTGCACAATGCTCGATCCGGTGGCCGTCTCGATCACGCGGATCTGGTTGGCGCCGGTAAAGGGCCCGGTGCCGACAAAGGTAAAGACACCCGGGATCATCGAGACCACGTTGATGATGTCGATGCCCTGTTCGAAATCCAGGATCTGATCGCGCTGGGCCCCGATCCCGGCCTGCGCCGTGGTCCGGAACAGGAAGACATCCGCGTCCTGCCCCCCGGTCAGAAAGTCGAGGCCAAGCCCGCCCGCCAGCTCGTCCTCGCCATCGCGGCCGCGCAGGACATCGGTGCCCGCACCGCCTTCCAGCACGTCGTTGCCCGATCCCCCGTCCAGCGTGTCATTGCCGTCCCCGCCGTCCAAATCGTCCGCACCGTCGCGGGCGTTCAGCAGATCGTTGCCATTCTGGCCGCGCAGGGTGTCATTGCCGGCCTGGCCGCGCAGGATGTCATTGTCATCCCCGCCCTCCAGCACGTCGTCGCCACTGCCCCCGTCAAGGATGTCGTCGCCGATCCCACCATAGAGGCTGTCGCTGCCGGACTGACCGACCAGAACATCGGCTCCTTCATCCCCGGTGATCAGGTCGTCGCCATCGTTGCCGTTGAGGGTGTCGTTGTCGCCCTGGCCGCGCAGGTCGTCCTCGCCATCGCCGCCAAAGGCGATATCGGGACCAGAGCCGGTACTGAGCGTGTCATTGCCGCCACGCCCGATCAACAGGTCATCGTCATTTCCACCGGACAGGGCATCGGCAAAATCGCCGCCCTTGAGCGTGTCGTTCCCGTTGCCCCCGCTGACAAGACCGATCCCGTTGCCACTGACGACCTGTCCGGTCCCCGCGCCGTCGTAGGTGTCAAACCCGTCGCCAAGGCTGATGCCTCCGGTGATCGTCCCGGTGTTGATCATGCGATCGTTTTCATTGCTGAACTCGATCTGGGTCGACATGCCGTTCCTGCCGGTGACCGTACCGTGGTTGACAAAGATCCCGGGCAGGAAGGCGCTGCTGGTGGTGGAAAAGATGATACGGCTGATCTCCAGGGTGCCGAGGTTCGTGAGCCGGCCCCCGGAGTCAGAGGACAAGTCCAGAAGGGCGCCGCGCATGTTGCCATAGTTCACGAAGACTGCGCTGGACAGGTCCCCGCCACTGGGCAGCAAACTGCCAATCCGCGTCGCACTCATCACCCCGTGGTTCACAACCGTGAGGCTGACCGTCGATTGCGCGCCGGACGGATCTATCACGTCATCGGCGGCGATAACGCTGCCATAATTGTAGATGTTCAGCCGCGCGCCGGGCTCGTTCGTCGGTGTATCGAGGACAAAGGCGCTGCCGATGCCGGCCTGAATGGTGCCGTCGTTGACGATTTCCGCGTAGGCGGTGTTGATCTCGACCGTCCCAAATAGGTCGCCGTTGTTGAACAGCCGCGTCAGGATCGACGGGCCGTCGGCCATCTGCACGGCGATTGCGCTGGGCGTCACCTGCACGTTTTCGAGAATGGTCAGCGTGTCGCCATTGGTGGCGGTCACGGTCGCGCTGGTATCGGTGCTCTGGAAAATCTGGGCCATAAAAACCTGTCCTGTCCGGTCAATGTTTGTGTCTACAATCAAACTGTTTAGCGCATGACCTGAAATCTTCAACGAACCCAAGGGCGCGCGGCCCCCAATGGGCCCGGCACGCGAGGTCAGAGCACGAAATCATCCGCCGTCAGCCCGGTGACAACGCCAAGCTCTGCCCCGGCCAGTGTTCTGGTGGTCGTATTGTAGCTCGTAGTGGTGAAAGTCGTCGTTTTCCCTCTCTTCAATTCGCTTTGCAAAACATGAAAGCACCGGACCGTTTCCGATCCGGTGCTTGCAGTCTGTTGCAGGTCACCTGCTACGTCAGGTGAGCGGGAGGACTGGAGAAAGGATGCCGGACCCTGGCACAGCCCGGACGTTAGTTCACGAAAGGCGCCGCATTCCCCCAAAGCTGTTTGACACGCTGGTCACGTCCGCATCCCTGGCGGTAGCGCTTGTAGGCATCGCGCTGTTTGACGATGCCAAAGCGGGTCACAACGCGCTGGCTGCCCTTGTAATAGTCCTGATGGTACTCCTCGGCGCGGTAGAATTGTTTCGCGGGCAGGATCGGGGTGACGATCTTTTGCCCCAGCGCCTTTTCCGCATCCGCCTTGGCGGCCTCGGCGGCGGATTTCTGGGCGGCGTCGGTGTAGAAGATCGCGGTGCGATAGCTTTCGCCCCGGTCGCAGAACTGGCCGCCCGCATCGGTCGGATCGACCGAACGGAAGAACAGGTCATAAAGCTGGCGAACAGAGACGGTGCCGGGATCGTAATTGATGCTGACCGCCTCGTAATGGCCCGTGCCGCCCCGGCTGACCTGCTTGTAGGTCGGGTTGGCCGTGCGGCCGCCGGTGTAGCCGGACACGGCCTCGCCCACACCGCGGACCTTTTCGAAATCCGCCTCGACGCACCAGAAACAGCCGCCGGCCACGATGATCTCGGCGGCGCGGGCGCCCTGGGCCTGAATGCTCAGGCCAAGCGTGAGCAGAAGACAGAGCAGGGCAGGACGGATTGAAACGAGACGGGGCATGGCGGGTTCTCCTTTTGCCAGAGCCTGCCCCGCTGGCCCCCTGCCTGGCAATCCGCCAAGGGCCGGTTTCACCCGAAGGTGAGCGTGACGTGATTTTTCCAAAGAAAATTTATCCGGACCGAAACTTATTTCGGAGAGGCTTCGTGAATACCCATACCAGCGCCAAAGATGATGTTTCCGGCGCTCGGCAGAACTGGGAGACTATACATGACTTTCAAGATTATGACCGCCGCTCTTGTCCTCGCAGCAGGCTCCGCCTTCGCCGGGGGCCACGGCATGGCACCGATGGTCGAAGCCGCCGACCAGAGCGTTGCCGAGGGCGCCGTTACCGCCAGCAAGGTCGTTGCGCCCGCCAATGGCTGGCTTGTCGTGCACCGCACCGGCGCAGACATGAAGCCGGGTCCGGTGGTTGGCCACGCGCCGCTGCGCAAGGGCGAAAACATGGATGTCGCCGCCATCCTGACCGAAGAGGTCGGGGAAGGTGACATGCTGATGCTCATGGTTCACGGCGAGGACGGTGGCATGACCACGGGCATCTTTGAATACACGCTGGGCGCCAAGGAAGACGGCCCGATCCGTATGGACGGCAACCTGGTGATGACAACCATCACCGCCCAGTAAGGGTTGCGCCGGGTCACCCCGTCTCAACCCCGGCCCGGCGCCCCGCCGGTGGTTTTCCGGTCGGGACGTGCCTGCGTATTTGGCACGGTGAAAGGCCGTCCAGGTCCCGGTTTCCCGGATCTGGGCGGCCTTCATGCGTTTCAGGATGCCTTGCCTGCGATTGCCTCGCGCGTGATCGGGCAGCGGGTGTCGTCATACATCCGGTCCAGCACCTCGGCAAAGATTCCCGGTGCGTCGGGGACCGCCTCGAACAGGGTCATGCAGGACCGCACCTTGAGGGCGTCGACCGCGCCAAGAATGGTCGCCGGATCGGTGTCTTCATGGCTCAGGAGAAGTTGCGAGACCTGGACCAGCCGGGGGCCAAGCAACGGGTGGGCAAGATAGGCTGCGGCCCCGTCCAGCCCGGACAGCCCGAAATGCCGCGCGCGATGCGAGCGGCCCAGAATGGCCAGCTGCGGAAAGACCCACCAGATCCAGTGAGAGGTTTTCCGCCCCGCGCGCATCTCGCGCAGCACGTCGTCCCAGACCGGGGCCTGGGACGCAACGAATTCGGTAAGCTCAGCCAAGACGCCGTTTGCGCGCCGCCAGCAGGCGCAGGCGCAGGGCGTTGAGGGTGATGAAACCCTCGGCGTCCTTCTGGTCGTAGGCGCCGGCGTCATCCTCGAAGGTGACATGCGCCTCGGAGTAGAGCGACTGTTCCGACCAGCGACCGATGCAGCGGACCGAGCCCTTGTAGAGCTTCAGCTTGACGGTGCCGGAGACCAGTTCTTGGGACGTGTCGATGGCCGCCTGCAACATCTCGCGTTCCGGCGAATACCAGAAGCCGTTGTAGATCAGCTCGGCGTAGCGCGGCATCAGGCTGTCCTTGAGGTGACCCGCGCCGCTGTCCAGGGTGATCTGTTCGATGCCGCGGTGGGCCTCCAGCAGGATGGTGCCGCCGGGGGTTTCGTAGATGCCGCGGGACTTCATGCCGACAAACCGGTTTTCGACGAAGTCCAGCCGCCCGATGCCGTGGGTGCGACCGTAGTCGTTCAGCTTGGTCAGGATGGTGGCGGGGGACATCGCCTCGCCGTTGATCGCCACGGCGTCGCCCTTTTCAAAGGTCACCTCGATCACCTCGGGCGTGTCGGGCGCGTCCTCGGGGTTCACGGTGCGCAGGTGCACGTATTCCGGCGCTTCTTCGGCCGGGTCTTCCAGAACGCGGCCCTCGGAGGAGGTGTGCAGCAGGTTGGCATCGACAGAAAAGGGCGCTTCGCCGCGCTTGTCCTTGGCGATCGGGATCTGGTTCTTTTCGGCAAAGTCCAGCAGCGCGGTACGCGAATTCAGGTCCCACTCGCGCCAAGGGGCGATCACCTTGATGTCGGGGTTCAGCGCGGCGGCGCTCAGTTCAAAGCGCACCTGGTCATTGCCCTTGCCTGTCGCGCCGTGGGCCACCGCGTCGGCGCCGGTTTCCTCGGCGATCTCGACCAGCCGCTTGGAGATCAGCGGGCGGGCGATGGAGGTGCCCAGCAGGTACAGCCCCTCGTAGACGGCATTGGCGCGGAACATCGGGAAAACGAAATCCCGCACAAATTCCTCGCGCACGTCCTCGATGTAGATGTTCTCGGGTTTGATCCCCAGCATCAGCGCCTTTTCGCGGGCCGGTTCCAGCTCTTCTCCCTGGCCCAGGTCGGCGGTGAAGGTCACCACCTCGCAGCCGTATTCCGTCTGCAACCATTTCAGGATGATCGAGGTGTCGAGGCCGCCGGAATAGGCGAGCACAACTTTTTTGGGCGCTGTCATGGATCATGTCCTCTGGGGCGGTTTGGCGGGCGGATTAGCCTGTTTTCCGGGGGCCTGCAAGGAAGGGGCGTTGACCTTGCCCGCCGGCGTGCTAGGCCCTGAGGCAGATTGATACGAAAGGTGCGCCATGCGCGGCTGGCAGATTTTCAGACATTCGTTCCGCATGGTGCTCAACAACCTCGAAGCGGCCTTTCGCCTGTCGGCGGTCCTGTACGCCGTACAGGCGCTGAACCAGGTGCTTGTGCTGCTGGCGACCCCGGCCCAGGGGGCGACCGCGATGGTGATCAGCCCGGGGATGGCGCTGATGGTCCTGATGACCTCGATCCTGGCGATTGTCGCCAGCCTGTGGATCGCCGTGGCGTGGCACCGTTTTGTCCTGACCGGAGAGGAACCCGAAGGCGCGGTGCCGCCCTGGCACGGCGGGCTGGTGCTGGCCTATCTGGGCCGGTCGGTGATGATCGCCCTGCTGGTGGTGGTGGCACTGATCGCCGCGCTGATCCCGGTGACGGCGGTCATGGCAATGGCGCCCGCGCTGGGCCTGCCGCTGATGCTGATGGTTGTGGCGCTGGGGGTTTACCTGTTCTTCCGCTTCGGGGTGATGCTGCCCGCCGGGGCCATCGACCGCAAGATGACCCTGCGTGAGGCCTGGGCCGCCACAAGCAAGGACAAGGAAGCGGTTTTTGTGCTGACGCTGATTGCGACCGGCATGGTGGTGGCGGTGCAACTGCCCGCGATGCTGAACCCCGATCCGCATTCGCTGATCAACCTGGTCTACAGTGTCGTGGTCGGCTGGTTCGCGACAATGATCGGGATCTCGGTTCTGACCACGCTCTACGGTGTCTGTGTCGAGGGCCGCGACATCGACTGACTTGCGCAGCACCCTGGCATGGGCCAACTGTGACGGATGACTGATTTCGCCGAAAAAGCCCGCGCCGCCGAGGCCGCCATGCGCGAGGTGTTTCCTCCGACGCCGCTGTTGCGCAACGCCCATCTTTCCGAACGCTTCGGCGCCGAGGTGCTGCTGAAACGCGAGGACCTCAGCCCGGTGCGCAGCTACAAGCTGCGCGGCGCCTTCAACGCCATGCGCAAGGCCGAGGGAGAGATCCTTTTCGTCTGTGCCTCTGCCGGCAATCACGCGCAGGGCGTGGCCTACATGTGCCGGCATTTCGGGGTACAGGGCGTGATCTTCATGCCCGTGACGACCCCGCAGCAGAAGATCCAGAAAACCCGGATGTTCGGCGGCGATGCGATCGAGATCCGCCTGATCGGGGATTATTTCGACGATTGCCTGAAAGCGGCGCAGGCTTTCTGTGCGCAGGAGGGCGGGCATTTCCTGTCGCCCTTCGACGATGACGACGTGATCGAGGGGCAGGCCAGTGTCGCGGTGGAGATCGAGCAGCAGTTGGGCCGAGCGCCGGATCACCTTGTGATCCCGGTGGGCGGCGGCGGTCTGTCCTCGGGCGTGCTCAGCTATTTCGGCAATTCGGTGCAATATACCTTTGTCGAGCCGCAGGGCGGTGCCTGCCTGCGGGCGGCGCTGCAGGCCGGGCGGCCCGTGGCCCTGCCGCAGGTGAACACCTTTGCCGATGGCGCTGCCGTGGCGCGGATCGGCGAGCGGACCTTCGAGCGGCTGAGGGGCGTTGGCCTGGCCAACACTCTGACGATCAACGAGGACAGGCTTTGCCTGACCATTCTTGAAATGCTGAATGTCGAGGGGATCGTTCTGGAACCGGCTGGGGCGCTCTCGGTCGATGCGCTGCAGGACCTGGGGCAGGGGATTTCCGGGCGGACGGTGGTTTGCATCACCTCGGGCGGGAATTTCGATTTCGAACGCCTGCCAGAGGTCAAGGAACGCGGGCAGCGCTATTCCGGGGTAAAGAAATATTTTATCCTGCGCCTGCCGCAGCGTCCCGGCGCGCTCAAGGATTTCCTGGGCCTGCTTGGCCCCGAGGATGACATCGCCCGCTTTGAATATCTCAAGAAATCCGCACGCAACTTCGGCTCTGTCCTGATCGGGATTGAAACCTCGGTGCCCGGGAATTTCCGGAAACTGTTCGACCAGCTGGATTCGCATGGATTCACCTACCAGGACATCACCGAGGATGAGATCCTTGCCCAGTTCGTGATCTGATGTTTGCCGGGCGGCGCGTTCTGCTGACCGGTGCGGCGCAGGGGATCGGCCTTGCGCTGGCGCGAGCGCTTTCGGCAAAGGGCGCGCGGCTGTTCCTGACCGACAGGGCGGGGCCGGATCTGGACAGGGTCGCGCGGGACTTGGGGGCAGGGGTCTTTGCCGTGGACCTGCGCGACCCCGGGCAGATCGCCACGCTGGTGTCCCGCGCGCAAGAGGCGCTGGGCGGGATCGATATGTTGATCTCGAACGCGGGGTTTGCGCGGGGCGCGATGGACGGGCCCTGCAGCGCGCCGGATGACCAGTGGCAGGACAGCTGGGATCTGCATGTCATGGCGCATCTGCGGGCCGCGCGACTGGTTTTGCCGGAGATGCGCAAACGGGGTGAAGGCTGGCTGGTCAATGTCGCCTCTGCGGCGGGGCTGCTGTCACAGATCGGCGACGCGCCCTATTCGGCCAGTAAACATGCCGCCGTCAGCCTGGCGCAATCGCTGGCGATCGAACATGGCGATGAAGGCATCCATGTCTCTGTCGTTTGCCCCTTGTACGTGGCCACGCCCCTTTTGGGATACGAGGCAGACGGCGCGGAGCGGCCAAAGGGTGTCCTGACCCCCGAGGCGGTGGCCGATTCTGTGCTGCAAGGGCTGACAGAGGCGCGTTTCCTGATCCTGCCCCATCCGGAAGCCGCGGACTTTGCCCGGCGCCGTGCGGCGGATATGGACCGTTGGATCGCAGGCATGCGCCGGTTGCGGCGCGAGGCCTTTGCCGATGGTGCGCCGCATGACCTGTCGGAGCTGCACCGCCGGATCTGAACGCGCGGTCAGGCGGCCAGCCGACCGGGAAGATCCTGTTCGAACTTGCGGCGCGAGACCTCGAACGTGTTGCGCACCTCTTTGGGGCTGACCGTGTCCGGCGCGCCTGCGGCGGCGGAATTCTCTCCCTTCAGGCAGAGCGCGGCCAGATCCGCGAACCCCAGGTTCAGAGAGGCACCCTTGAGGAAATGCATCTGCTCCTCTGTCACCACCGGATTGCCTTCGCATTTTTCCAGCGCGACGATGGCGATTTCGACCTCGTCCAGGAACAGGTCAACCACCTCGGCGAAATCCTCGGCGCCGATTTCATCGACCAGTTCGTCGACACGTGACCAATCAATCATCTCCAAACCTCCTGCGACAGGCACCGCGTGCAAAAAAGACCACGACCGCCCAGTGAGGCTGGTCTAACCAGCACAGGTAAAGGCAGTCTTTCCATTCGCGTCAGGGTGACAAGGGAATGCAGGGCATTTTACCGTTCAGGCGCCGTTAAGGAACTGACCGTAGAAACCGCCGCATTGGAAACGCCAACAGGGGCAGGACTTGCAGACCCAGAGCACCAATATCCCGTCCGGGCTGACAGGCGCTATTCAGCGTGTGCTGGTGGTCGATGATAGCCGTGCACAGTTGAAGATGGTCGAAACGATGGTCCGCCGCTGGGGGTACGAGGTGATGACCGCCGATTCCGGGCACCAGGCGCTGGAAATCATACGCCGCACGCCACCTGACCTGATCCTGTCGGACTGGATGATGCCGGGCATGACCGGTCTGGAATTCTGTCGCCATTTCAGGAAGTTGTCGCAGAACGGCTATGGCTATTTCATTTTGCTCACCTCCAAGAGCGAGAAGGACGATATTGCCAAGGGGCTGGACGCGGGCGCCGATGATTTCCTGACCAAGCCGGTCAATGCACATGAACTGCGCGCCCGCATCACCGCCGGCGAACGCATCGTGTCGATGGAACGGCAACTGTCGGAAAAGAACCGGCAGGTTTCGGACGCATTGGAGGAACTGCGCGAGATTCACACAGCGATCGACAATGACCTGCGCCAGGCGCGGACGATCCAGCAATCGCTTGTCCCCGAACGCATCTGCGAGGTGCTGACCTCACGCGTCAGCCTGCTGCTCAGGCCCTGCGGCCATGTCGGTGGCGATCTTGTGGGCGTGTTCAAGCCCGGCTTCGGGCGGTTGGGGCTGTATAGTATCGACGTTTCGGGCCACGGCATCACCTCGGCGATGGTGACGGCGCGGGTTGCGGGATATCTGTCGTCGACCTTCCCGGAACAGAATGTCGCCCTGGAACGGCGGTTCGACCAGTTTTACGCCATGCGCGAACCGGCAGAGACGGCGCAGCTGCTGAATCAGAGGCTGGCGGCCGATCCCGGGGTCGAGGAATACCTGACGATGGCCTATGTCGCCGCCGACCTTGCCTCGGGGCGGATGCGCATGGTGCAGGCCGGACATTCGCCGCCTCTGTTGCTGCGGGCAGACGGCAGCCATGACTTCATCGGCGATGGCGGGCTGCCCATCGGGCTGGTCGACGAGGTCAGCTATGATCAGCATGATTTTCAGCTGCAGTCCGGGGACCGCCTGCTGCTTTATTCCGACGGATTCACCGAGGCGGTGATGAAGAACGGCGAGATGCTGGGCGATGATGGCCTCGTCGAGATCTTTCGCGAAAGCGCGCGCTTTGGCAGCGGGCCGGACCTGCTGGAGGACATGTTCTGGCGCCTGACCCAACAGATGGAAAGCGCGGCGAAACTGGGTGATGACGTCTCTGCGGCGCTGCTGGAATTCGACGTGCTCAAGGACGCCCGGGCCTGACGCCGCTACAGGCAGAACCGCCGGACAAAGCTGCTGTCGCCCCGGTTGCCAAGTTCGCCAACGGCCTGCTCCGGGCTGCGCCAGATCGCGGTATGGCCGGCCTCTGTCGGGGGGCCATGCGGGCGCACGGGCTGCGCCGTATAGATCACACACAGCTTTTCCGCCCAGAGATCGTATTCCGGCATGAAGGTGAACCGCCGAAACGCGCCCAGCCTGCGGGGCCGGGCGATTCGCCAGCCGGTTTCCTCGAAAACCTCGCGGTGCAGGGCGAATAACGGCTGTTCGCCCGGGTCGATGCCGCCACCGGGCAGTTGCACCTCTGGTCCCGGGTCGGCCTGGAGCGTCAGCAAAAGCCGTCCGGCGCGGGGCAGAATGGCATAGACGCCGGGCCGCAGCGTATAGCGCCGCCCGGGTTCCGGCGGCGTGCCGATCCTGGGTGTCATCCCTGGCCCCCTTTGCGTCCGGGTTCATTCCTCTTATATGGTCGCGATATGCCAGCCAAAGGCACACAAGGAAACCCCATGAGCATCGGCAACATACTCGCCTGGGACGACACCGTCCTGCCCTTTCAGCTTGACCGTTCGGACATGCGCGGCCGGGTCGCCCGGCTTGACGGCGTGCTGTCCGGCGTTCTGAAACAGCACGATTACCCCGCCCCGGTCGAGGCGCTGGTGGCCGAGATGGCGCTGCTGACGGCGCTGATCGGCCAGACCATCAAGCTGCGCTGGAAACTTTCGCTGCAGGTGCAGACGAATGGCCCGGTGCGGATGATCGCCACCGACTATTTCGGCCCCGAGAAAGAGGGCCAGCCCGCGCGCATCCGCGCCTACGCCAGTTTCGACCGCGACCGGATCACAGATGCGCCGCCGTTCCAGCAGCTTGGATCGGGTTATTTCGCGATCCTGATCGACCAGGGCAAGGGCATGCAGCCTTACCAGGGCATCACCCCGATCGCGGGCAGCAGCCTGTCGGATTGCGCGGCGGCCTATTTCGCCCAGTCCGAACAGCTGCCCACCACCTTTGCCCTGTCCTATGGCCGGTCGACCGAACCGGGCGTCGCCGAACACTGGCGCGCGGGCGGCATCATGCTGCAGCACATGCCCAAGGCCTCGCCCTTTGCCAGTGATGAGGGCGGGTCCGGCGAAAAGGGCCTGTTGCAGGCCGAGGACCTACTGAGTGGCGACAACCAGGAAAACTGGACCCGCGTGAACAGCCACCTGCATACGCTGGAGGAAATGGAGCTGATCGGCCCGACCCTGCCGCCGACAGATTTGCTGTTTCGCCTGTTCCACGAGGAACAGCCGCGGGTTTACGACGCTCAGCCGGTGCGGTTCGGGTGTACCTGCTCCGAGGACCGCGTGCGGCAGAGCCTGTCGATCTACTCGGCCAAGGACATCGAGAAGATGACCACGGACGAGGGGCTGGTGACAGCGGATTGCCAGTTCTGCGGCGCGCATTACACGCTGGACCCGGCCAGTGTCGGGTTCGAGGCGAATGATCCCGATGACACGGCCCAATGACACGATCTGACCAGGAAGCGCGGTTGCGCCGGGCGCCGGATGCGCCCGGGGCGCCCTCATCGGATTTCGACCTGAATCCCAAGGTTGTGCTGCCCGAGGGACGCAAGTTGCGCCCGGCGGGTGTGTTGGCGGCCTTTCGCCCCGGTGCGGATGGGCTGGACCTGATCCTGACGAAACGCTCCAGCCGGTTGAAACATCACCCCGGCCAGATCGCCTTTCCGGGCGGCAAGGTCGATCCCGGCGACGCGGACGAGGTGGCCGCCGCCCTGCGCGAGGCACACGAAGAGGTGGCCCTTAACCCCGGCCAGGTCGAGGTTCTTGGCACGCTGCCGCCGCATGAGACGGTGACAGGTTTTGTGGTGACGCCCGTGATCGGGCTGGTACATGGCGATTTCAACCCGGTGCCGGAACCCGGCGAGGTCGACGAGGTTTTTGCCGTGCCGTTTAGCCATGTCACTGACCCGGAACGATTTTCTGTGCAATGGCGGCGCTGGCGCGGGCAGCGGCGGATGTACTACACGGTGCCTTTCGGGCCCTATTACATCTGGGGTGCCACGGCGCGGATGCTGCGCGCACTGGCCGAGCGGGTTCAGCCATGACCCGCGTCACCGGAGAGTGGCTCGAATCGCCCGCGACACAGACGGTCATGGCGCTGCTCGAAGATGGGGGCCACCTTGCCTACGCGGTGGGCGGCTGCGTGCGCAACGCGTTGCTGGATGTGCCGGTGAGCGACGTGGACATTTCCACGGACGCGCGTCCGGAACGGGTGATGGACCTCGCAAAAGCCGCTGGATTGAAGGTCGTGCCCACGGGGATCGACCACGGCACGGTGACGGTGGTCGCCGACGGCGAGGGATTCGAGGTCACGACCTTTCGTGCCGATGTGGAAACCGATGGCCGACGGGCCGTGGTGCGCTTTGCCGATGATGTCCACGAGGACGCGGTGCGGCGCGATTTCACCATGAACGCGCTGTATGCCGACCGGCGCGGCACGCTGGTCGATCCGCTGGACGGGCTGCCGGACCTTGAGGCGCGGCACTTCCGTTTTATCCTCGACGCGGACACCCGCATCCGCGAGGACTATTTGCGCATCCTGCGGTTCTTCCGGTTTTCCGCTTGGTACGGCGATCCCGAGGCAGGGATGGACCCCGAGGCGCTGGCCGCCATTGCCGCCAATATCGACGGGCTGGATGTGCTGTCGCGTGAGCGGGTCGGCGCGGAACTGGTCAAGCTGTTGAAGGCGCCCGACCCGCTGGTGTCCGTTTCGGTGATGGAGCGGCTGGGCGTGCTGGCCCATGTCCTGCCCGGGGCGGGCATCACGGCGCTGGGCCCCTACCTGGTGCACGAGGCGGATCAGGGCATGGCGCCAGATCCGATGGCCCGCATGGCGGTCATGGGCTATTTCGACGGGGCTGCCTTGCGCCTGTCAAAGTCCCAGCAGCGCGAACTGGACCTTTACCACGCGCACATGTCCGGGACCGAGGGGCCGGCGGAATTGGCCTACCGCCACGGAAGCCAGGCGGCCCGGACCGTGATGGTCCTGCGCGCCGCCAGCTTGGGCATACCCGTACCGCCCGATCTGCCGGAGCATCTGTCGCGTGGGGCGCAGGCGAAATTCCCCTTGAAGGCCAAGCACTTGATGCCAGAGTATCAAGGCGCCGCGCTGGGCGAGGCGTTGCGGCGCGCCGAGGATCACTGGATTGCGCAGGATTTCGCGCCCGATGGTCCGGCCCTGCGGAACTGGCTAGACGAGGGGTGACAGGCCGGAAATTCTGGCCTAATACATGATCGACTCATGTAATTCCCGGGAGACATGATGGTGCGTGACAGGATCCTGATCAGCTTCGCCTGAGCCGGTCTGCACGCGCGGGTCGGCCACAGGCAGCCCCGCTTTACCCTTAATCATTGTCAAAATGCTCCAAGGAGCGCCCGGTATGTTCCGTTTCTTTGAAAACCTCGTCGATCCCTACGGTCCCTATCCGAAAAAGGATACCCCACCGCAGCGCCTGCTGCCCTTCCTGATGGACTACGCCCAGCCGTTCCGGCGGCTGTTTGTCCTTGCCACATTGATGTCGGTGATCGTGGCCGCGGTCGAGGTGGGGCTGATCTGGGCGATGGGGTGGGTCGTCGATATCCTGTCCGGCGATCCCTCCCAGGTCTGGGAGGTGCATGGCACCGCACTGATCTGGTTGGCGATCTTCATCCTGCTCCTGCGGCCCGCGATCCAGGTGCTGGACGTTCTGCTGCTCAACAACGCGGTGATGCCCAACTTTGGCACGCTGATCCGCTGGCGGTCGCACGCACATGTGCTGCGCCAGTCAGTCGGTTGGTTCGAGAACGATTTCGCCGGGCGCATCGCCAACCGCATCATGCAGACGCCCCCGGCGGCGGGCGAGGCGGTGTTCCAGGTCTTTGATGCGATCACCTTTTCGCTGGCCTACCTCGTGGGGGCGATGGTGTTGCTGGGCGATGCGGACCCGCGGCTGATGATCCCGCTGGTGGTCTGGTTCGGTCTGTATGCGGTGCTGATGCGCTGGATCATCCTGCGGGTCGGCCCCGCGTCCAAGGCGGCCTCGGACGCGCGGTCCAAGGTCACGGGCCGGGTGGTGGACAGCTATACCAATATCCATTCGGTCAAGATGTTCGCGCATCACTCGCGGGAACTGGACTACGCCAAGGAGGCGATCGAGGACACGCGCCAGACCTTCCAGGTTGAGATGCGACTATACACGATCATGGACCTGGCGCTGATGATCCTGAACGGATTGCTGATCGTCGGCGTCGTGGGCTGGGCGATTGCGCTGTGGATGCAGGGCGCCGCCTCGACCGGGGCGGTGGCGGCGGCAACCGCGCTGACCCTGCGGCTGAACGCGATGACCGGCTGGATCATGTGGGCACTGACCACCTTCTTTCGCCAGCTTGGCGTCGTGGCCGAGGGGATGGAGACGATTGCCCAGCCAATCACGCTGGTGGATTCGCCAAAGGCGAAGCCGCTGCAGCTGACCCAGGGCGAGATTCGCCTCGACCACCTCAGCCACCATTACGGGCGCGGGACCGGCGGTCTCGACGATATCTCGCTGACCATCGCGCCGGGGGAAAAGATCGGCCTTGTGGGCCGGTCGGGCGCGGGCAAGTCGACGTTGGTCAAGCTGCTGCTGCGGTTCTACGACGTTGAAAAGGGCCACATCCTGATCGACGGGCAGGAGATTTCCACTGTCACGCAGGACAGCCTGCGGCTGAACATCGGCATGGTGCAGCAGGATTCGGCGCTTCTGCACCGGTCGGTGCGCGACAACATCCTGTACGGACGCCCCGATGCCAGCGAGGCGGACATGCTGAAGGCCGCGAAACAGGCGCAGGCGCATGAATTCATCCTGGACCTCGAAGATCCGCAGGGGCGCACGGGATACGACGCCCATGTGGGGGAACGCGGCGTGAAGCTATCGGGCGGACAGCGGCAGCGGGTCACGCTGGCGCGGGTGATCCTGAAAAACGCACCGATCCTGCTGCTGGACGAGGCGACCAGCGCGCTGGACAGTGAGGTCGAGGCGGCAATCCAGGACACGCTTTATGGCATGATGCAGGGCAAGACAGTGATCGCCATCGCCCACCGCCTGTCGACCATCGCCCAGATGGACCGTATCCTTGTCATGGACGAAGGGCGGATTGCCGAAGAGGGCAGTCATGACGCGCTTTTGGCCAAGGGCGGGCTATATGCCAGTTTCTGGGCACGCCAATCGGGCGGTTTCCTTGATCCGGATACGCAGGCAGCGGAGTAATGCAGGCACTTTTCCAGAAACTGATCGCGCGCGCGGGCAACCTGATCGACCCGGAGCGGCAGGCCGAAGGCATGCCGCCGGACCGTCTGCGTCCCTTCATCTCCTGGGCCTTGCAGGGTGGCGGCGTGATCATCTGGCTGGGTGTCGCGATTTCCGTCTTGGCCGGCGTGACAGAGGTGCTGTCGATGTACCTGCTGGGCCGCGTGGTCGACGCGGTGGCCGGGCCGGTGCAGAACGGTTTCCTGACCGATCATCTGGGGCTGATCGCGCTGGCGGTCGGGCTCTTGCTGGTGGCGCGTCCGCTGCTGTTCGGTGGGCTGGCGCTGACGCAATCGGTGATGATCGGGCCCAATATCTTCAAGCTTGTTCTGGCGCGGCTCTACCGCTGGACCATCGGCCAGTCGGTGACCTTCTTTGACGACGATTTTGCGGGCCGGATCGCGCAAAAGATGGTGCAGGCCGCACGCTCGCTGACGGAAATCGTGATCGAGACGGTCAATGCCGTGACATTTGGCCTGGCGACGGTCATCGGCACCGCCGTCCTCCTGGCCTCGATCCATCCGGGGATGCTGCTGCTTCTGGCGGGATGGTTTGCGCTCTACCTTGCCTTCCTGCGGGTGATGCTGCCGGTCATCCGCCGCCGGTCCGCCGCGCGGGCCGAGGCGCAGGCGATGGTGACCGGGCAGGTGGTGGACACGATTTCCAACATCAAGACGGTCAAGCTGTTCGCCGGGGACATGCAAGAGGATCGCCGCGCGCTGGGAGAGATGGAAAACCTGCGTGGCAAGACGCTGAATTTCGGCGAGGCGACCACCGCCTTTCGCCTTGGCCTGATCTTTATCGCCGGGCTGCTGCCCGTCATCATGGTGGGCACCGCCATCGCGATGCGCAGCGCGGGTGTCTCGCCCGGTGACATTGCCGCCGTGGGCGCGGTGACGATCCGGCTGGCGCAGATGACCGGCTGGATCAGCTTTACCCTGATGGTGATCTACGGCCACGTGGGCGAGGTCGAGGACGGGATGACCACGCTCAGCGTGTCGCACGCGTTGACCGACAGGCCCGGCGCAAGCGACCTGCAGGTGACAGAGGGCGAGATCACCTTTGACAATGTGCATTTCGCCTATGGCGGGCGGACGGGCGGCGTGTCGGGCATCGACCTGACCATCCATCCGGGTGAAAAGCTGGCCATCGTCGGTGCGTCGGGCGCGGGCAAATCCACGCTCTTGTCGCTGCTTTTGCGGCTGTACGACAGCGAAAGCGGGCAGGTGCGGATCGACGGCACCGATGTCTCCGGCGTCACCCAGGCCAGCTTGCGCAGCCAGATCGGCATGGTCACGCAGGAAACCGCCATGTTCAATCGCTCGGCCTTGGACAATATCCGCTATGGCCGCCCCGGCGCGACAGAGGCCGAGGTGATCGAGGCCGCGAAGCGCGCCGAGGCGCATGACTTTATCCTTGAGCTGGAGGATTTCCGAGGTCGCACCGGTTATGGCGCCTATCTGGGCGAACGCGGCGTGAAACTGTCCGGCGGTCAGCGCCAGCGCATCGCGCTGGCCCGCGCCATCCTCAAGGACGCGCCGATCCTGGTGCTGGACGAGGCGACCAGCGCACTGGACAGCGAGGTCGAGGCTGCGATCCAGCACGCGCTGGGCCGGGTGATGGAGGGCAAGACCGTGCTGGCCATCGCGCACCGTCTGTCGACGATTTCCAGCATGGACCGGATCGTTGTCCTGCACGACGGGCGCATCGCCGAACAGGGCACCCATGACGCGCTTTTGGAAAAGAAGGGCCTCTATGCCCGCTACTGGGACCGGCAGTCCGGCGGTTTCCTGGGCGAAGACGCGGTGGAGGCGGCGGAATGATCCGACGCATGCTGCCAAAGATCGACCCGTTCCAGCCGGCGGACGGGGCGCCGCCGCAGGGCCTGTGGGCCTTTGCGAGCTGGGCGCTGAAGGGCGCGGAAAAGCCGATCCTGCTGGCGGTTGTCGTCACCGCGATGACCGGGATTTCCGAACTGGTGGCGGCGCGTTTCACCGGCTGGGTGATCGACGGCGCCGAAGCCACCGGGCCGGGCGCCTTCTGGGAGCCGTTCTGGTGGCTGATCCTCTTTGGTCTGGCTTTCTTCCTGCTGATCCGGCCGCTGATCTTCGTCTTTGACGCCGGCGTCTCGGGCGTGATGCTGGGGCCGAACCTGTTTCCGATGGTGCTGCAACGGCTGAACAGCCATGTCCTTGGCCATTCGATGCGGTTCTTCGAGAATGATTTTGCCGGGCGGCTCAGCCAGAAGGCGCTGCAGGTCTCGCGCGCGCTGACTGATCTCGTGCTCGAAACCACGGATGTGGTTGTCTACGCGCTGGCGATGTTCATCGGGGCGTTCTTTCTGCTGGGGTCGATCGATCCCTGGCTGCTAGGTGTCTTTGCGCTTTGGGCGGTTCTGTATGCAATGGCGCTGCGCTATTTCATCCCGCGCGTGCGGCGCCTTTCGGCGGCGCGGGCGGGGTCGCGGACCGCCGTCACCGGGCAGATTGTCGATACCTATTCCAACATCGCCACGGTCAAGCTGTTTGCCCGCGACGATGACGAGGACGCGGCCACGCACGCGGCGCTGGACCATTACCGCGCCCGCGCTCTGGATTTCGGTGAGCTGTCGGCGGTCTTTCGCATGGTGCTGATGACGCTGGGGGGCATCCTGCCCGTGGTGTCGATCCTGGGTGCGCTTTACCTCTACAGCATCGGCACGGCGACGGCGGGTGACATCGCGGTGACGGCGATGGTCACGACCCGCCTGTCGATGCTGACCAACCGGCTGGGCCGCGTGGCCATGTCGATCTTTACCAACATCGGAGAGATGCAGGACGGGATCGGCACGCTGACGCCCGGGCATGAGATCACCGACCGCCCCGCCGCCGCATCGCGGGCCGAGCCGGGCGAGATCCGGTTCGACCACGTGGGCTTTGCCTATGGCGGCGAGGGGCACGCGCTGTCCGGGTTCGACCTGACCATCGCGCCGGGGGAAAAGGTGGCGCTGGTGGGCGCCTCGGGCGCGGGGAAATCCACCGCCGTCTCTTTGCTGTTGCGGCTTTATGACGTGGAACAGGGGCGCATCCTGATGGGCGGCATGGATATCCGCGACCTGACCCAGCAGGCGCTGCGGCGTCAGATTTCTGTCGTCCGGCAGGAAACGGCCATGTTCAACCGCTCGGCGCTGGAAAACATCCGCTATGGCCGGGCAGAGGCGACGGACGAAGAGGTGTTTGAGGCCGCGCGCCGCGCCTCGGCGCATGAGTTCATCCAGGACTTGTCGGACCACAAGGGCAATCGGGGTTATGCCGCGCGGCTGGGCGAACGGGGGGTCAAACTCTCGGGCGGACAACGCCAGCGGATTGCGCTGGCCCGCGCCATCCTCAAGGACGCGCCGGTTCTGGTGCTGGACGAGGCGACCAGCGCGCTGGACAGCGAGATCGAGGCGGAAATCCAGGACGCGCTGGGCGAGGTCATGCGCGGCAAGACCGTTCTGGCCATCGCGCACCGGCTGTCGACCATCGCCCAGATGGACCGGATCCTGGTGCTGGACCAGGGCCGGATCGTCGAGGAAGGCAGCCATGAGGCACTTCTGGCGCAGGGCGGGCTTTATGCCCGCTACTGGGAACGCCAGTCGGGCGGGTTCATCGGGGCCGAGGCCGCCGAGTGACGCCGGGTTCTGGTCTGTTTGGCCAGCGCCGGATAGTGAGTATTTTCAGAGAGAAGAAGCAGCAGGGAGTCGCGCATGTCCAAGGGCGCGCAGGAAGTGACCATCGAACGTCTGGGCCACCACGGCGACGGAATCGCACCGGGGCCCATCTATGTGCCCGGTGTTCTGCCGGGCGAGGTGGTCACGGGCGAGGTTTCCAATTCGGTCATGGCGGCGCCGAGGATCGTGACGCCTTCGGTCGAGAGGGTCTCTCCACCGTGCCGGCATGCGAAATCCTGCGGCGGCTGTCAGTTGCAGCACGCCGCCGATGGTTTTGTCACCGGCTGGAAGGAAGACGTGGTGCGCCGCGCGCTGGAGGCGCAGGGGCTGGCCTGCCCGATGCGCGACACGGTGACCTCTCCCGCGCGGTCGCGACGGCGGGCGGCCTTTTCCGTGCGCCGCACAAAGAAGGGCGCGCTGGCGGGGTTCCACCAAAAGGCCTCTGACGTGATCGTCGCGGTGCCGGACTGCCAGTTGGTGACGCCTGCGTTGTCGGCCGCGCTGCCGATGGTGGAGCGGCTGGCGGTGGCGGGCGCCTCGCGCAAGGGAGAGATGTCCGTTCTGGTGACAGAAAGCCTGTCGGGGCTGGACGTCATGGTAAAGGGCGGCAAGCCGGTGGACGATGCGCTGCGGGTCGAACTGGCCAATATCGCACAGGGCGAAGGGCTGGCCCGGCTGGCCTGGGGCGATGACGTGCTGACCCTGCGCCCGCCGCACCAGCAGTTTGGTACGGCCCTTGTGACACCGCCGCCGGGTGCCTTCCTGCAGGCGACGCAGACCGGGCAGGACGCGCTGCTGGCGGGTGTGCTGGAGGCGCTGGAGGGGGCAAAACACCTGGCCGACCTGTTTGCGGGCTGCGGCACCTTTGCCTTGCCGCTGGCCGAACGCGCGAAGGTCCACGCGGTCGAAGGCGACCGGGCCATGACCGCCGCGCTGGACAAGGGGTGGCGCCAGGGGCAGGGGCTGCGCCATGTCACGACCGAGGCGCGCGACCTGTTCCGAAATCCCCTGTTGCCGGATGAGCTGAAACGCTTTGACGGCGCGGTGATCGACCCGCCGCGCGCGGGCGCAGAGGCCCAGGTGGCCGAGCTGGCGCGGGCCCGCGTGCCGCGCATCGCCCATGTGTCCTGCAACCCGGTGACCTTCGCACGCGACTGTGCGCAGCTGGTGGCGGCGGGCTATCGCCTCGACTGGCTGCGGGTGGTTGACCAGTTCCGCTGGTCCACCCATGTGGAACTGGTCGCCGCATTGCAGCTGGAGAATTGAACCCATGAGTTTTCGCGCCCGCGTCGGGGCCATCGTCGATGCGCCCCGCGTGCAGAATGCCATCATCGCCGTCATCATCCTGAACGCCGTTGTCCTCGGGATGGAGACATCTGAGGTGTTGATGGCCCGGTATGGCACGCTGATCATTGCCCTCGACAAGCTCTGTCTTGCGGTCTTTGTCGTCGAGATCGCGGCCAAGCTGCTGGCCCGCGGGGCCCGGTTCTTTCGCAATGGATGGAATGTCTTCGACTTCTTGATCGTGGGTATCGCGCTGGTGCCGGGCGGGCAGGGGCTGTCGGTGCTGCGGGCTTTGCGCATCCTGCGGGTGCTGCGGGTGATTTCCGTGGCCCCCCGTCTGCGCCGCGTGGTCGAGGGGTTCGTCACCGCCCTGCCGGGCATGGGCAGCGTCTTCCTGTTGATGGCGATCATCTTTTACATCGGCAGCGTCATGGCGACGAAGCTGTTCGGCGACAGTTTCCCGGAGTGGTTTGGCGACCTTGGCCTGTCGGCCTATTCGCTGTTCCAGATCATGACGCTGGAAAGCTGGTCGATGGGGATCGTGCGCCCGGTGATGGAGGTCTATCCCTACGCCTGGGTGTTTTTCGTGCCCTTCATCATGGTCACGACCTTTGCCGTGGTGAACCTGCTGGTGGGTCTGATCGTGAACTCGATGCAGGATGCCCACCACGAGGAGGATACGATTGCCACCGATGCCTACCGGGATGAGGTGCTGGCCCGGCTGGTGGCGATCGAGCAGCGGCTTGCCGCGCGGACGGGCGATGGCGAAAACGTGAGCTACGCAAAACAGGGCGACTGAGATACACTGCGGCAAAACGAAACGAGGCAGTGAAATGACGATTCTCAGGCTGGTCCTACTGATGGCCCTGGGTCTGACGGTGGCGGGATGCGGCAAGTTTCCCACCTACAACGGACCGGAGGTGACCCATGTCCTTGTGGACAAGGGTGAACGCCGAATGCACCTGATTCACCATGATGAGGTGCTGGAATCCTACGACATCGGTCTGGGATTCGCGCCGAACGGCGACAAGAAGATCGAGGGTGACGGCAAGACGCCCGAAGGCAGCTACATCATCGACCGGCGCAATCCGAACAGCGAGTTCTACCTGTCGATCGGTGTGTCCTATCCCAACCATGACGACCGCGCCGAGGCCAAGGACCTGGGCAAGAGTCCGGGAGGCGACATCTTTATCCACGGCCGCCCGTGGAAGTACCGCAAGGGCGGACGGGACTGGACGGCGGGCTGTATCGCCGTGACCAACCGCGAAATTCGCCAGATCTATTCAATGGTGAATAACGGCACCCCGATCACGATCACGCCCTGATCCTGCGCGCAGAGGTCCCGGGTCAGGCCCGGGACGGGGTCAGCGATATCCTGCGCTGGCCCTGAGAGCGACGCCGGTCAGCTTGCGGCGGGGGGTGTTCCGCTGGGGGTCGGGCCGGCATTGCCGGGGGCGCCAAGCACCATCGTCCACCAGATCTTGCCGTTGGATTCCTGGTGCCAGGCAAACCCCAAGTCGCGCGCGGCAGGATCCAGGATCACGGTGCGTGTGCTTTCCTGTTGCATCCAGGCGGCCAGGGTTTCCAGCTCCGTCTCATAGGTTTCCGACAGCGTCTCGCCCACGAGGTGGCCCTGGTAGCCGACGCGGCGCACGCGGTCGATCGGCGAAGAGCCGTCCGACCCGAAGTGCCAGGGCCGGTTCTGTACCGACATGTCGCGGGCGTGGGTTTCGGCGGCGGCGTTCAGCTTGGAGTCCAGTTGCAGTTCCGGGGCGCCGGCGCTTTTGCGCAGCGCATTGACCGAGTCGAGCATCCGGTACTGGATTCGGCCACGTCCGACAGAAGAGATGCGATAGACCTCCGGCAACGGCTTGCCGTCCGGCCCCAGGCGGGGTTCGGTGCTGCTCCCGGTGGGGGTGGTGGTGCAGGCCGCCGCGGCAGCGGAGGCGGACAGGGCGATAAAGGCGCGACGGTTCATCTGGACTGCTCTTGGACTCTTCGTTTGACCCTGCCTTAGCGAAGGACGCGTTGCCGATCAAACCCACATCGGCGTGAGTCGGCATATTGACAGGTGTTTGAATTGCGACTGAGGCATTCGAGCCATATTATGTGCAACAGGATACACACCCCCGAGGACAATGCAGCATGACGAAACCGGTAGGAAGACCCTTTGACCGCCGCGCGTTCCTCGCCGGCGGCGCGGCGCTGATCGGCACACCCGCACTGGCACAGAACGTGAACGACGGAACCACCGAGATCGAGCGCAACGTGACGAATGTCGTGCGCCGCAACATCTCGAGCTTTCGGACCCTGGAGTGGAAGGATTACTTCAGCAATCTCAACAAGGGCGCGATCCTTGTCGACATCTCGTCGCGGGCGCTGCACTTCTGGCGCGAGGACGGCAGCTATTACCTGTACCCGTCGTCTGTGCCGGTAAGCGAGGATCTGACCCGGCGTGGCCGCACCCGCGTTGTGCTGAAGGACCCCAACCCCGACTGGCGTCCGACACCGGCGATGAAGCGGCGCAACCCGGAATGGCCGGACTATGTCGGCCCCGGTCCGGATAACCCCCTGGGCACCCGCGCCCTGCACCTGAGCTGGACCTATTACCGGATCCACGGCACCCACGACACCCGCAAGATCGGGCGCCGTTCGTCGAACGGATGCATCGGCCTGTACAACGAACACATCGAGCAACTGTACCAGATGGCCTATGTCGGAACGCAGGTGTTGCTAATTTGACGACATAGGGGCGGACCGCAAAATCCGGCGCCCAAGAACCAATTGCAAAGCCTCTGAATTACTGCTTAGACAGGGATACGAGGTAAGTCTTGGGTGCCTGTCGTGTGTTCAATAGTGGCCACGGTAGGCGAATATCTGGAGAAGAAACATGAAAAAACTCGCTCTCGCAGCCGTTTTCGCTGGTGCAGCAACCACCGCATTCGCCGGTTCGTACAAGTCGTACGCCAAGGACGAAGTGGTTATGGAACCCGTCGTGGTCGTGGAAGAAACCCAAGAGGCATCGTCCTCCGCTGGTCTCCTGATCCCGCTGCTGCTCATCGCGATCATCGCAGCTGTTGCCGCCGACTAATCGTCGACGGTTTCAAGATCATGCAAAAAGGCGGTGCGACGGCACCGCCTTTTTCATTTCCGGGGTCCGGTGCGCACGGTGATTAGCTAACGAAACCGTGAGCTTGGCCAGGTCAGGAGACCCAGCCGCCCAGGTTTTCCTCGATCAGTTGCGACAGGGCGTCGATATGCGCCGGGTCGTCGTTGAGGCAGGGAATATAGGTGAACTCTTCGCCACCCGCCTCTTCAAAGCTCTCCTTGATCTCTTCGTTGATCTCTTCGAGCGTCTCGATGCAGTCGGCCGAAAAGGCCGGGGCGCAGACGGCGATGTGTTTCTTGCCGTCTTCTTTCGCCAGCCGGGCGACCTCGTCCACCGTGTAGGGTTTCAACCACTCCTCGGGGCCGAATCGACTCTGGAAAGTGGTGGTGATCTCGGTCTCGTCCCAGCCCAGACGCTCGCGCAGGAGGCGAGTCGTCTTCTGGCACTGGCAATGGTAGGGATCGCCCTCCAGCAGGTAGCGTTTCGGCACCCCGTGGTAGGAACAGACCAGGATGTCGGGGCGCGATTCGGCCTGCGCGTAGGCACGTTCGATCGACTGGGCCAGCGCTTCGGTATACATCGGGTGGCCGAAATAGGGGTCGACGACCCGCGCGGTCGGCTGCCATTTCTCCGCCATCAGCGCGCGAAAGAACTGGTCGTTCGCGGTGGCGGAAGTGGCGCCGGCGTAGTGCGGATAGAGCGGGAAAAACAGGATCTTGTGGCACCCCGCCTCGACCATCTCGCGGACCTTGGACTGCGTCGACGGATTGCCGTAGCGCATGCAGAAATCGACCTTGACCTGATCGCCGTAGCGGTCGGCCATCTTCTGCGCGATGGCGGCGGTCTGGTCCTTTGTGATGGTCATCAGCGGGCTTTCCCCCGCCTCCTCGTTCCAGATCGACTTGTAGGCCTCGCCCGAACTGAAGGGGCGTTTGGTCAGGATGATGAGTTGCAGCAGCGGCTGCCATTTCCACTTGGGATAGTCGATCACACGCTGGTCCGAGAGGAACTCGTTCAGGTAGCGGCGCATTGACCAATAGTCGTAATTGTCCGGCGTCCCCAGGTTGGCCAGCAGCACGCCCACGCGCTCGCGCGGGAGGCTGGGATGGTCGTCGGGGGCATGGGCCGGACGTTTGGCGGAAGTGGTGGCGTCAAGCATGATGTCTGTCCCGTGATCACGCGTTTGGCTGGATGTATCGTCGTTCTGCACTGCGTCAATCTTTCAAAGGCGTTTCCGAGGTATTCAGCGCATCGGCCAGGCGCTGGGCGGCGGATCCGGGACGCAGCGGCTGTGGCTGCGAGGCATCGGGCGCCCATCCGGTCAGCGTGATGATCTCGAATGTCGCGGGCACGCGGCTGTCTGGCAGGGCGAACTCCTGCGCATAGATCTCGGCCGCGCGCAACAGGACGGCGCGGCGGGTGGGATGGCGCAGGCGGCCCTCCAGCGCGTTGCCCTCGCCCATCGCGCGCAACTCGCGCATCAGGTGAAACGGTGTGGCATAGCTGGCGGTCAGCGGCGCGGAATCGGCCACCGGCAGCGCAAGCCCCGCGCGCTGCAACAGCGCGCCCAGGTCGCGGATCTCGCCCATCGGGGCCACGCGGGGCGACAGCCCGCCGGTGACCTCGGTTTCCGCCTGGGCCAGCGCGGCGCGCAACTCGTGCAGGGTCTGTCCGCCCAGCGTCAGCACCAGGCACAGCCCGTCGGGCCGCAGCGCGCGGCGGCACTGGATCATCTGGCCCACCGGGTCGTCGGCCCAGTGCAGGCAGAGCGCGTGGATCACCAGATCATGCGCGCCCTCTGTCAGGTCCAGCACCTCGGCGTCCGCGACGAGTGTCGCGTCGGGGAAAGAGGACTGCCAGACCTGCGGGAAAGGCGTCACCACGGCCACTTCTGTAAACCCCTTGTTAACCATCGCGAGACGATCCTGCGCGTCGTCGCGCGCGGCCTCGTGCAGGAACAGCGCGTCCTCGCGTGCGCGGGCGCGATGCAGGGTCAGGGCGTGCCGGTCGGTGAGACGGGGAGGATTGGGCATATGTTGGCTCATAGGCTGTGGTCGACGGGGATGCAAACCCTGGTGCAGATGGTCTATCCGCCGCGCTGCCTGGCCTGCGGCGGGCTGGTGGAAACGGATTTCGGCCTTTGCGGGACCTGCTGGCGGGATACGCCGTTCATATCCGGCCTGTCCTGCGATCTCTGCGGCGTGCCCCTGCCGGGTCAGTCCGACCGGGCGGAACATTGCGACGATTGCCTGAGCATCGCTCGCCCCTGGCGCCACGGGCGCGCGGCGCTGGTCTATCGTGACCGGGGCCGGCGCATGGTTCTGGCGTTGAAACACGGCGACCGGCACGACATCGCGCGCCCGGCGGCGAAATGGATGGCACGGGTCACACGCGGGTTGATCCGGGACAACATGCTGGCGGTGCCGGTGCCCCTGCATGTCAGGCGTCACCTGAAACGGCGCTACAACCAGTCCGCCCTGCTGGCAGAGGCGTTGGCGCGGGATCTGGGGCTTGGCTGGTGTCCTGACGCGCTGGAACGGGTCAGGCCCACGCCCAGTCTCGAAGGCAAAAGCCGCGAGGAACGGTTTACCGCGCTCGACGGCATGATCCGGGTGTCCGACTGGCGCCGCCCGATGATCGAAGGACGCCCGGTGCTGATCGTCGATGATGTCATGACCAGCGGTGCGACATTGGCCGCCGCGTCAGAGGCCTGTCTTGCGGCTGGTGCAACAGAGGTTTGTGTCAGCGTACTGGCGCGCGCGGCCAAAGACGCATAAGTCCCAGAGCATACGCACGAACGATCTGGAGGACCGAGATGCAACCGGTCGAAATGTACTATTCGCCGCTCTGCGGCTATTGCCACGCGGCGAAGCGGCTGCTTGACAGCAAGGGTGTCGACTATTCCGGCATCAACGTGCTGGAAGAGCCGACCCGCCGGTCCGAGATGATGGACCGTGCCCACGGCCGCCACACCGTGCCGCAGATTTTCATCGGGGAAACCCACGTCGGTGGTTACGATGAACTTGCGGCGCTGGAACGGCAGGGCAAGCTGGACCCTCTGCTGGCAACCTGATGCGAGCCGCGCTGTTGCAAATGACCTCGTCGGACGATCCGGCAGAGAACCTGGCCACGATGCGGGGGATGTTGTCCCTCGCGCAGGGTGAAGGCGCGCAGATCGCGTTGACGCCCGAGGTCTGCAACTGTGTCTCGATGGACCGCGCGCACCAGGCAGAGGTGCTGCGCCCCGAGGATGAGGACGAGGTGCTGGCCGGTTTGCGCGCCTCGGCGGCGGATCTGGGGATCTGGGTTCTGGCGGGATCGCTGGCGCAAAAGGCGGAACCCCCGGAAACGCGTTTCGTCAACCGGTCCTTCCTGATTGCGCCGGATGGCGACATCGCCGCGCGCTACGACAAGATGCACATGTTCGATGTGCAGGTCTCCGAGACAGAAACCTACCGCGAATCCTCGGGCTATGCGCCCGGCGGGCGAGCGGTTCTGGCGCGGACGCCCTTGGCGAATATCGGTCTCAGCATCTGCTATGACGTCCGGTTCGCCTATCTGTATCGCGCACTGGCGCAGGCGGGGGCGCAGGTGCTGACCGTCCCGGCGGCTTTTTCGCCGGGCACCGGCCCGATGCACTGGCAACCGCTGTTGCAGGCCCGCGCGATCGAGACAGGCTGTTACGTCCTGGCGCCGGCCCAGTCGGGCCAGCACGCGGCAAAGGCGGGCCGGGCACGCAAGACATATGGCCATACGATGGTGATATCTCCCTGGGGCGAGGTGCTGCTGGACGCGGGCACCGAACCGGGAGTGTTCTGCGTCGACCTCGACATGGGCGCGGTCGATGAGGCGCGGCGCAAGGTGCCGGCCCTGACCCATGACCGCAGGTTCGAGGGACCGGCATGAGCGACGCCAGCGGTCTTGCCATATCGCTTTTCTCCGAACTGCTGACCGCGGATCAGTTGTTGCGCGCGCGGTTGACCAAGGTGCTGCCGAATCGCATGGAAATCTCGCATTTCTCGGTGCTGAATCACCTTGCCCGGGGGGGTGAAAAGACCCCGGCGCAACTGGCGCGGGCCTTCCACGTTACCCGTGGCGCGATGACCAATACGCTGTCAAAGCTGGAAATCGCGGGCTACGTCCACATCCGCCCCGACTGGGACGATGCCCGGCGCAAGCTGGTCTCGATCTCTCCGGCGGGCCGCTCGGCGCGCGAGGCGGCGCTGGCCGCCATCACGCCTCTGATCGAGGAGATGCTGGGCGATCTGGGCGAGGACCGCGTGCGCGCCGCGCTGCCCGTTCTGCGCGAGTTGCGGCTGCGGCTGGAAGAATAGGGGGCGCTGCACCCGTCTCTGCGGGACTCCCCCGGAGTATTTCGGCGCCCAAAGAAGGCACAGGCCCCGCCCATGTTTCTTTGGGCCAAAAAATACCTCCGGGGGGAGTCGACCGAAGGGAGACGGGGGGCAGCGCCCCCCTTTTTCGCTTCAGGCCGGGTTCAGCGAGGCCGTGACATAGTTCACGCTGAGGTCGCGGTCGGACACGCGCCAGACCCAGCTGACAGGGTTGAAGACGAACCCCTTGCGGTCGACCGGCTCCAGCCCGGCCTGGCGCATCAGGTCATAAAGCTCGTCCGGGGTGATGAACTTGGCCCATTCATGGGTGCCCTTGGGCAACCAGCGCATGACGTATTCCGCGCCCAGGATCGCCACCGCGAAACTCTTGGGGTTGCGGTTGATGGTCGAACAGATGTGCAGCCCGCCCGGTTTCAGCAATTGCCGGCAGGCGGTGAGATAGGCCAGCGGATCGGCCACATGTTCGACCACCTCCATGTTCAGCACCACGTCAAAGCGTTCGCCTGCCGCTGCCATCGCCTCGGCCGTGGTATAGCGATAGTCGATCTGCAGGCCGGACTGGGCCGCATGGGTCTGCGCCACGGGGATGTTGCGCTCGGCGGCGTCGACGCCGACCACCTCGGCGCCCAGCCGCGCCATCGGTTCCGACAGCAGGCCGCCGCCACAGCCGATGTCCATGATCCGCAGGCCCGCGAAGGGCTGCGCCCCTGTCAGATCACGATCGAATTCTGCCGCGATCTGGTTGGTGATATAGTCCAGCCGAACGGGATTCATCATGTGCAGGGGTTTGAACTTGCCATGCGGATCCCACCATTCGGCGGCCATCGCTTCGAACTTGGCGATCTCGGATGCGTCGACGGTGGTCGTCATGAATTTCCTCATGGTCTTTTGCCCTTGAGGCGCAATATAGGTAGGGCATGGACAAAATCCCGGGCCAAAAGCGCGCAGTGCAGTATCTCTATCCGGCGATCGACCCGTTCGATCAACGTATGCTGGATGTCGGGGACGGGCACAGGATCTACGTCGAGCAATGCGGCAACCCCGAGGGCCAGCCGGTCATCGTGCTGCATGGTGGGCCGGGCGGCGGCTGCAGCCCGGCGATGCGGCGTTATTTCGATCCCCGGCACTATCGCGTCATCCTGTTCGACCAGCGCGGCTGTGGACGGTCGCGGCCCCATGCCAGCGTGGTGGCCAATACCACCTGGGATCTGGTCTCTGACATCGAACGCATCCGCGCCGAGCTGGACATCGACCGCGCCGTCGTCTTTGGCGGCAGCTGGGGTGCGACACTGGCGCTGATCTATGCCATAAGCCACCCCGAGGCGGTGTGCCAGTTGGTGCTGCGCGGCGTTTTCATGATGACCCGGACAGAGCTGGACTGGTTCTATGGTGGCGGTGCCGGACAATTCTGGCCGGAGCCCTGGGCGCGTTTTTCCGACATGATCCCCGAGGACGAGCGGGACGATCTGATCGGCGCCTATCACAAGCGGCTGTTCAGCGGCGACCTGCGGACAGAGACTCGCTATGCGCAGGCCTGGTCGTCCTGGGAAAACGCGCTGGCCTCTGTCTATTCCAACGGGATGGGCGGCGAGGCACCCGGGGAATACGCTCGCGCCTTTGCCCGGCTCGAGAATCACTATTTCATCAACGCGGGTTTCCTGGACGAAGATGGCTGGATCCTGAACAACACCAGCCGGATTGCCGATGTGCCGGGGGTCATCGTGCAGGGCCGCTATGACATGATCTGTCCGCCGCGCCGTGCCTGGGACCTGGCGCAGGCCTGGCCCGGGGCCGATCTGCGGATGATCCGGAACGCGGGCCATGCGCTGTCAGAACCCGGGATCAGCGCCGAATTGGTGCGCGTGATGGACGATCTGGCCAGTCTGAGGGACTGAAACAGTCCAGACACAGGGTTTACACACCGTTCTCAGGCGCTAACGTAGCTGTAACGAAAACAAGAAATCGACAGGGATCTTGAATCCGGTAATCAAAATCATCCTCCAGCGTCTCGCGCTGGGCCTTTTGACGCTGTTCATTGTTTCCATCGTCATCTTTACGGCGGTGAACATGCTCCCCGGGGATTTCGCCGAGGCGATCCTGGGGCAGGGGGCCACACCCGAGGCCGTGGCGGCCATCCGCCGGGATCTCGGGCTCGATCAGGACCCGGTGACGCGCTACCTTCAATGGCTGGCCGGTGCGTTACAGGGCGATCTGGGCAATTCCTTTGCCCAGGCGAATTTCGCCAGCTTTGTCGGTGACGATTCGGGTGTGCGGACCTCCGTGGCCCAGCAGATCGCGCCGCGGTTCGCCAACACGATGTTCCTTGCCGGTGTCACTGCCGCCATCGCCGTGCCCTTTGCGGTGACGCTGGGCGTGCTGGCGGCGCTTTATCGGAATTCCGTCTTCGACAAGGTGGCGAACGTCTCGACGCTGACCTCTATTTCCAGCCCCGAGTTCTTTCTGGCCTATGTGCTGATCCTCTTCCTGGCGGTGCTGAACCCGCTTCTGCCGTCCTTGTCCAATATCTACGCGGACATGGGCTTTGGCGAACGGTTGCAGAAGACGCTGCTGCCGGCGTTGACCCTGACCCTTGTGGTGACGGCGCACATGATGCGGATGACCCGTGCGGCGATCATCAACCTGCTGGCCAGCCCCTATATCGAGATGGCGCGCCTGAAGGGGATCAAGCCGATGCGGGTGATCGTGCATCATGCGCTGCCCAACGCGCTGGCGCCGATCATCAACGTCATCGCGCTGAACCTGGCGTATCTCATCACCGGGGTCGTGGTGGTCGAGGTTGTCTTTGTCTATCCCGGCATCGGCCAGTTGTTCGTGGACAGCGTCAAGATCCGGGATATTCCGGTGGTTCAGGCATGCTGCCTGATCTTTGCCGCCGCTTATATCCTGCTGAACCTGACCGCCGACATCCTGTCCATCCTGTCCAACCCGCGGCTGAGGCATCCGAAATGAGCAGCGTTCCCTGGATTCTCGGCGCCATCGTTGTCTTGCTGGCGGGCGGTTGGATCATGCGCCTGGCCGGTCAGAAGCTGACGGGAAACAAGCCTTTCTTCCGTGACATGCCGTTGGCGGTGGCCTTTGGCTATGTGCTGGGCGCGGCATTGGTCCTGTTCGGCATCTGGTTCTACTTTCAGCCTGCCGTGACACAGGACGGCGTGCCGGTGGCCTCTGTCCAGTTCTTCCGCTGGGCGGTGCAGGGCGTGCTGATCGGCGCGGCGGCGGCCTATCTGTTTCGCCTGGTCGGGCGCGTCGTGGGCACGGCGGGCAGCCGCAAGGTGTTCCGACAGATGCCGCTGACCGCGGCCTTTGGCGTGCTGGTCATCCTGATCTATGCGTTCCTGGCGATCTTTGCCCCGGCCTTGGCCCCGCACGGTCAGGAACAGGTCTTTGGCCAGGCCAATATCGTTCCCGGCGGCAATCCGGCGCTGGGCGGCAATCCGGACTTTCCGCTGGGCACCGACCAGATCGGCCGGGATATCCTGTCCCGCCTGATCTACGGCGCCCAGAACACGGTGGGCATCGCCTTTGCCACCACGGTGCTGGCCTTTGTCCTTGGCGGCACCTTCGGGTTCCTTGCCGCCACCCTGCGCGGCTGGATGGACCAGGCGCTGAGCCGACTGGTCGACGTGCTGATGGCGATCCCCTCGCTGATCTTCTCGCTCTTGCTGATCACCGTGGCCTCGGCCTGGGTGTCCGGCTTTGGCCTGACGGTGGCGATGGTGGTCATCATCGCAGTGATCGATTCGACGCGCGTGTTCCGCCTGGCGCGCGCCGTGGGCATGAACATCGTCGTGATGGATTACATCGAGGCGGCCAAGCTGCGCGGCGAGGGCCTGCCCTATCTCATCTTCCGCGAGATCCTGCCCAATGCCACCGCGCCCTTGCTGGCGGAATTCGGGCTGCGGTTCTGTTTCGTCTTCCTGACGATTTCCGCCCTCAGCTTCCTTGGGCTGGGCATCCAGCCGCCGCTGGCGGACTGGGGCACGATGGTCAAGGACCTCTCGGCCTTCATCAACTACGCCAGCTTTGCGCCGCTGGCGGCCAGCGTGCCGCTCTTGGCGGCGGGGGCCATCGCCCTGTTGACGGTTGCGGTGAATTTCGTCGTCGACTGGATGCTGAACCGCTCCTCGGGGCTGAAGGATTGAGCCATGTCTGACTTCCTTGTCGAAATGCGCGACGTTCGGATCGAGGGCCGCTCGGACGAGACCTGGATGCCGATCATCAACGGTGTCGACCTGACCCTGAAAAAGGGCGAGGTGCTGGGTCTCATCGGCGAATCGGGCGCCGGGAAATCGACGTTGGGCCTTGCCGCCATGGGCTTTTGCCGCGACGGGGTGCGCATCTCGGGTGGCAGCGTGATGTTCGACGGGATCGACCTGCTGGCCGCCAGTGCCGAGCAGAAGCGCCAGCTTCTGGGCAAGCGCATCGCCTATGTCGCGCAATCCGCCGCCGCCAGCTTTAACCCGGCGCACAAGCTGATCGACCAGCACACAGAGGCGCCGGTGCAGCATGGCATTGCCGGCAAGGCTGAAAGCGCTGCCGACGGGGTGGAACTGTACCGCAAACTGCGCCTGCCCAACCCGGACGAAATCGGCTTTCGCTATCCGCACCAGGTCTCTGGCGGGCAGCTACAACGGGCGATGACCGCGATGGCGATGGCCTGCCGCCCCGATCTGATCATCTTTGATGAACCGACCACCGCGCTGGACGTGACCACCCAGATCGAGGTGTTGGCCAGCATCCGGCAGATCGTCGAGGAATTCGACACGGCCGCGATCTACATCACGCATGACCTAGCCGTGGTCGCGCAGATGGCCGACCGCATCAAGGTGCTGCTGAAAGGCGACGAGGTCGAAGAGGCCGACACGCGCACCATGCTCAGCGAGCCGACGCAGGAATATACGAAAAGCCTCTGGGCCGTGCGGGCCTTTGAACGGCCCGAGAAACCGCCTGTCGCCAGTGACGCGACGCCGGTGATTTCCGTTCAGGGGATCACGGCGGCGTATGGCACGGTGGACGTGCTGAATGATGTCAGCTTTGACATCCACGCGGGCCGCACGGTGGCGGTGGTGGGCGAATCCGGTTCCGGAAAATCGACAACCGCGCGCTGTATCACCGGCCTTCTGCCGCCGCGCATCGGCACGATCGAGCTGGACGGCGAGCCCTTGCCGCTGGACTATCGCAAGCGCAGCAAGGAACAGCTGCGGCAGGTTCAGATGATCTACCAGATGGCGGATACGGCGCTGAACCCGCGCAAATCCATCGGTGAGATCATCGGCCGCCCGGTCGAATTCTACATGGGCCTGCGCGGCGGCGCCAAGCGCAAGCGCGTGGCCGAACTGATGGATCAGATCGAACTGCCCGCGGATCAATACATCGACCGCCTGCCCTCGGAACTGTCGGGCGGCCAGAAACAGCGCATCGGCATCGCCCGCGCCCTGGCCGCCGAGCCGAAATTCATCATCTGCGACGAGGTCACCAGTGCGCTGGACCAGCTGGTGGCCGAGGGCATCCTCAAACTGCTGGCCCGGCTGCAGGACGAGCTTGGCCTCAGCTACATGTTCATCACCCATGACCTGGCCACCGTGCGCGCCATTGCCGACGAGGTGGTGGTGATGAAGGACGGGGTGGTGGTGGAACAGGGGTCGAAACGCGACATGTTCAAGCCGCCGCATCACGCCTATACAGATCTTCTGCTGTCTTCGGTCCCCGAGATGGACCCGGATTGGCTGACGAATCTGTTGAAGGAACGCGGAGTTGATAACATTGGCGATGCCGCAGTTGGTAAAATGTCGTAGGAATCGCCACAACGAGACAAGACCTGCCGGAAGACGACCCACGGCGGGCAATGACCAAGGGAGACTGACATGACCAGAATTAGCAGACGCGGACTTCTGACCACCGGCGCCGCTGCCGGTGTGCTCGCCGCCAGCGGCCTGCCGCTGCGCGCCCAGGCCAAGCGGGGCGGCCGCCTGCGCGCCGCTCTGTCGGGGGCCAACACCTCGGACAGCTGGGATGCCCGTACGCATTCCGACCTGTTCATGATCGCTTCGGCCCAGGGGTCGGTCTTTGACAACCTCACCGAGGTCGGCGCCGATGGCACGCTCAAGGGTGAGCTGGCCACCTCCTGGGAGGCGTCCCCGGATGCCAAGACCTGGACCTTCAACCTGCGTCAGGGCGTGACCTTCCACAACGGCAAGGCCTTCGGCGCGGATGACGTCATCGCCTCGTTGCAGATGCACGTGGCCGAGGGTGCGAAATCGGCGGCCAAGCCGATCATCGAATCCATCACCGAGATGAAGAAGATCACCGACCACCAGGTGCAGTTCACGTTGGAGGCCGGCAACGCCGACTTCCCCTACCTGCTGTCGGATTATCACCTGCTGATCTACCCGGCCGGCCAGATCGAAGAGGCCATCGCCAAGGGCATCGGTACCGGGCTGTACAAGGTCCAGAGCTTTGAGCCCGGCGTGCGCATGGTCGCGACGCGGGTCGACAGCCACTACAAGGACGGCAACGCCGGGTTCTTTGACGAGATCGAATATATCGCCGTCAATGACAACACCGCCCGGATGAACGCGCTGCTGACCGGCCAGGTCGACGCGATCAACCGCATCGACCTCAAGACAGAGGCGCTGCTCAAGGCGAACCCGATGGTGCGCATCCAGGAAGTGTCCTGCAACCAGCAGTACACCTTCCCGATGTTGACGGACGTGGCGCCCTTCAACGACGTCAACGTGCGCCGGGCGCTGAAATTCGCCATCAACCGCCAGGAGATGGTCGACAAGATCCTGCTGGGCCACGGTCGTGTAGGCAACGATACGCCCATCGGCCCCGCCAACCAGTATTTCGCCGCCGACATGGAGCAGAACAGCTACGATCCGGACAAGGCGAAGTTCTACCTCAAGGAGGCGGGTCTTTCGTCGCTGGACATCGACCTTTCCGCCTCCAGCGCGGCTTTCGAAGGCGCGGTCGACGCGGCGCAGTTGTACCAGGCCTCGGCCAAGGCTGCTGGCATCAACATCAACGTGGTGCAGGAACCGGCGGATGGCTACTGGTCGAACGTCTGGCTGAAAAAGCCCTTCTGCGCATGCTACTGGTCGGGCCGTGCCACCGAGGACTGGATGTTCTCCAGCGCCTACGAGGAAGGCGTTCCGTGGAACGACACCCAGTGGGGCCGCGAGGACAGCGAGCGCTTCCAGGATCTTCTGGTCGAGGCCCGCGCCGAGCTGGACCCGACCAAGCGTCGCGACATGTACACGGAAATGCAGCAGATCCTGCGCACCGATGGCGGTGTCGTGCTGCCGATGTTTGCCAACTACGTCCAGGCGGTGTCCAACAAGATCGCCAACCCGGAAAAAGTGGGCAATCTCTGGCAGATGGACAACGCCCGCATGGCCGAGCGTTGGTGGACGGCCTAAGCGCGCCCTCGTCCCGGGCCTGACCCGGGACCTCATTGCACCAAAACGAAACGCCCCGCAGGATCTGCGGGGCGTTTTTCATTGAATTGGGCACATGACTTAGCTGGGCAGCACCGTTGTCAATACAAAATATATGTACATCACGTGAAACAATCCGTTGACGATCCTCCCACGTAGAGGGTTTTATGTTGTTGCCTCTGTAAGCCGACGAGCTCTGACCAAAAGGGAGGACCGTAGGATTGGGTGCGTTGGGCATTCAGTGGGAGTTGGAACCTATCCAACAACCAAAATACGGAGGTGACGATGCTGGTTCATGTCAGAACCTATCATCGCATACGCTTCGGCAGACGGGAGTGTGTTGTCGCACACACCCGCCGCTGGCCGAAGCCCACGCAGCTGAAGCTGCTATAAAAAGTTAGATGCCAGTCTAACAGAGGTCGCCCTTTGGGGCGGCCTTGCCTATGATGCACATTATGCATATCCAACTATGTTCGCCACCAGCGAACAAATCAACACCAAAATCCATATTTCGTGAACAGCGACAGACCTGAATCGTTAAGAGATTCAAACCATTAAACAATTCTCTGAATGCATCGTCGCACCTAATCAGATGCTGAACCTCGATATGCCACAGGAACTACTTGCCCGTTGGTTGATTTGCTCTGGCTACGAAATATTTCCGGAACATCGAGGGGAAGGCCCCTCGATGTTCGCCGGCGCTCAAAGAACGTAGCGGCTCAGGTCTGTCGAGCGGGTCAGCTCGCCCAGGTGCTCTTCGACAAAATCCGCGTCCACCGTGACCTCGGCCCCGGCCTGGTCCGGCGCGGTAAAGCTCAGTTCCTCGAAGACCCGCTCCATCACCGTATAGAGGCGCCGGGCGCCGATGTTCTCGACGCTGGTGTTCACCTCGGCGGCGATCTTGGCCAGGGCGGCGATGCCTTCCTCGGTAAAGCTGACCTTGACCTCCTCGGTCGCCATCAGCGCGGTGTACTGGCGGGTCAGGGCATTGTCCGTCTCGGTCAGGATGCGGACGAAATCCTCTTCGGTCAGCGCCCGCAGGTTCACCCGAATCGGCAGGCGGCCCTGGAGTTCGGGCAAAAGGTCCGAGGGCTTGGCGATGTGGAAGGCGCCCGAGGCGATGAACAGGATATGGTCGGTCTTGACCGCGCCGTGCTTGGTGCTGACCGTCGTGCCCTCGATCAGCGGCAGCAGGTCGCGCTGCACACCCTCGCGGCTGGCATCACCGCCCCGCGCCTCTTGCCGGGCGGCGACCTTGTCGATCTCGTCCAGGAAGACGATGCCGTTCTGTTCCACGGACTCAAGCGCCGCCGCCTTGACGACCTCGTCGTCCAGCAGCTTGTCCGCCTCTTCGGAAATCAGCACCCCGTAGCTTTCGGCCACGGTCATGCGCTTGCGCGTCGTACGCCCGCCAAAGGCCTTTCCGAACATCTCGCTCAGGTTCATCATCCCCATGTTGGCGCCGGGCTGGCCGGGGATCTCCATCGTCGGAAAGGGAGAGCTTGTCTCGGCCACGTCCAGTTCGATTTCCGTGTCGTCCAGCTCGCCGTTCTTCAGCTTGCGGCGGAACATCTCGCGCGTGCCTTCGCGCGCGTCGGTGCCGGCAATGGCGGTGATGACCCGTTCTTCGGCGGCTTCATGGGCGCGCGCCTTGACCTCTTCGCGCATGTGCTCGCGCGTGTCGACGATGGCGGTGTCCACCAGGTCACGGATGATCTGTTCCACGTCGCGGCCGACATAGCCGACCTCGGTGAACTTGGTCGCCTCGACCTTGATGAAAGGCGCACGGGCCAGTTTCGCCAGGCGGCGGCTGATCTCGGTCTTGCCGACGCCGGTGGGGCCGATCATCAGGATGTTCTTGGGATAGACCTCGTCGCGCAGGTCGTCGGACAGTTGCTTGCGCCGCCAGCGGTTGCGCAGGGCCACGGCGGTGGCGCGCTTGGCCTCTTGCTGGCCGATGATGAAACGGTCGAGTTCCGAGACGATTTCGCGGGGGGTGAGGTCGGTCATGCGTCTTGTTCCTTGTGCCGCGCCAGAGAGCGTGGGTTTCGGCGTGAGATATACATGTGACGCCAGAATCCAAGCCCTTTCCGGGAACCGCCCCTGTCGCCGGGGGGTTCCTGTCAATGAAAGCGAGGGCGCGATGCGGGATACGGGCACGATGCAGGATCAGAAGGAAGTGGCGGCGCCCGGACGGATCTGCATCGTTGCCAACCTGAAATCCGGGCGCAACTCGCGCGATGCGGCGGCGGTCGATGCCGCCGCGCAGGTGCTGGGGGCAGAGGTGCTGGCCTGCACTCGTCCCGACCGACTGGGCGCGACATTGGACAAGGCCGTGGCAAACCGGCCCGACATGATCGTTTCCGCCGGGGGTGATGGCACCGCCGTCGCGACAGCGGGCAAGCTGCTGGGCACCGGGATCGCGATGGCGGTCCTGCCGCTGGGCACCTTCAATTATTTCGCGCGTGGCCTGGGGCTGGACCCGGACCCGGCCGAGGCCGCCCGCCAGATCGTGACGGGCCGGATCGAGCCGCGCAGGCTGGGACAGGTGAACGGGCAGATCTTTCTCAACAACGCCAGCGTGGGCGTCTATCCCCGTATCCTGAAAGAGCGCGAAGCGATCTATCGCCGCTGGGGTCGCCGCCGCCTGATGGCGCATTGGTCGGTGATCCGCAGTTTCCTGCGCTTTCGCCGTCCGATGCGGGTGCGTCTGGACACCGGCGACGGCGGTCATATCCGCAAGACGGCGCTTGTCTTTGTCGGGCGCTCGGGCTTTCAACTGGCGCGCTTTGGGCTGGCTGGCGGCGAGGCGATCAAGGCGGGCGGCTTTGCTGTGCTGGTGGTCCGCGCCGAAAGCCGGGGAGAGCTGTTCCGCCGGGTGGCCCGCCTTGCCGCAGGCGCGGTCGAGGAAGGCGTGGACTACGATCTGATCCAGGGCGATCGCCTGCATCTCGACCTGCCCGGAAAACGGCGGATGCTGTTGGCCTATGACGGGGAAAAACGCAAGATGGACGGGCCGTTGCGTTTTGCCATGACGGCGGAGGAATTGCGGCTGGTGATGCCGCGGGAGAGGGAATGAAGCGAATACTCCACCTGTCGGACCTGCACTACGGGCGCGCGCGGGAGGATCTTGAAGAGCCGCTGCTAGAGGTGATCGACCGGTTGAGGCCGGACCTGGTGGTGATCTCGGGCGATTTCACCCAGCGCGCGCGTCGGGGACAGTTTGCCCGCGCGCGCGCCTTTCTGGACCGTCTTGATCCGCCCTGGCTGGCGGTGCCGGGCAACCATGACACGCCGCTCGACAATCTGTGGCTGCGGATGGTCGCCCCGTGGCGGCGCTATCGTCGGGCCGTCCACCACGACCTGGAGCCGCGATATGCTGACGACGGCATGGTGGTGGTCGGCGTGAACACGGTCAACCGCTTTGCCTGGCAACGCGGGCGCCTGTCCGAACGGCGGATCACACGGGCCTGCGAGGGTTTCAACGCGGCAGGAGACCGAACGCGGGTCGCGGTGCTGCATCATCCGCTGCAACACGGTGCCGGGGTTCGGAAACGGTTGATGCAGGGGGCCGAGGCAGGGCTGAGGGGGTTTGCGGACTGTGGTGCGCAGATCGTCCTGTCGGGACATCTGCACAACACGGTGATCGCGCCGATGCGGGCCTTTCCCGAACTGCTCTTCGTGCAGGCGGGCACTTGCCTGTCCAGCCGCGTGCGGGGCGAACCCAACACCTTCAACCTGCTCGACCTCGACGGGCCGGACGTGCGGATCGCACGCTGGGCCGCGGACGACGCGGAATTTTTGGAAAGCGACGCCGTCAGCTATGTCCGGCGCGACGGCGTCTGGATTCGCAGCGGCTGAACCAGGTTCAGCCCAGGGTTTCCACGGTCAGGTTGCCATTGGTGTAGACACAGATGTCGGCGGCAATGGCCATCGCGGTGCGGGCGACCTCCTCTGCCGACTTGTCGGTGTCCATCATGGCGCGCGCCGCCGCCAGGGCAAAGTTCCCGCCCGAACCGATGGCCGCCACGTCATGTTCCGGCTCCAGCACGTCCCCGGCGCCGGTGATGACGTAAAGATCCTTGCCGTCGGTCACGATCAGCATGGCCTCGAGTTTCTGCAGGTACTTGTCGGTGCGCCAGTCCTTGGCCAGTTCGACACAGCCGCGTTGCAGCTGTCCCGGCGCGGATTCCAGCTTTTTCTCCAGCCGTTCCAACAGCGTGAACGCATCCGCCGTGGACCCGGCGAACCCGCAAAGCACGTCATGCCCACCGGGCGACAGACGGCGCACCTTGCGCGCACTGCCCTTGATCACGGTCTGGCCAAGGCTGACCTGGCCATCGCCCGCGATGACAACCTGCCCGCCTTTGCGGACGCCGATGATCGTGGTGCCGTGCCAGCCGGGAAACTCGTCGGACATGAAAACGCTCCTTGTCGGTTGTGGCCCGATATGGGCCATGCCGCGCAAAACGACAAGGGCGCCCGAAGGCGCCCTTGCGAAGTCAAAAGGTTACGCGGCTCAGATCGAGTCTTCGATCCAGCTCTGCAGCGCCGCCTTGGGGCGGGCACCGGCGAGGTTCGACACCGCCTGACCGTCCTTGAAGACAAACAGCGCGGGGATGCCGCGCACGCCCATCGCGGCGGCAGTGTTAGGGTTCTGGTCAACGTCGACCTTGGCGATCTTGACCTTGCCTTCCATCTCGGTCGCCAGCTCTTCGAGGGCGGGGCCGATCTGTTTGCAGGGGCCGCACCACTCGGCCCAGAAATCGACGACGACGGGGATGTCGGAATTCTTCACTTCGGCGTCGAAGGTGTCATCGGTGACGGCGACGGTGGCCATTGGGGAATCTCCTAAGGGTTTGAGGCAGCCTTTTCAGGTGTGGGAAGGTATGGAGGGGTCGCCAGCGCGTCAAGATGCGGCGGCCCGACCGAGTGCTTGTGTCACAAGATCGTGCGGCAGCGGCATATAGTGTGCGCTGGCGGTCCAGACCAGGGCAGTGTCGATATGCCGCCCGGGATAGACCTGTGCCAGCGCGGCGGCATAGGCTCCCATCTGGCGCAAGATCCCCTCTGGCACCTGCTCGGCGCTGGCGGGCACCGTGCGGTTGGACTTGAAGTCGACAGCGGTGATCCGGTCGGGCGCGATCAGCAGCCGGTCGATGATGCCATGCATCCGCCCCAGTCCCGTCAGATCGGCAGTGACGGGCACCTCGGCCAGCGCATCGGGGGCAAAGACCTGCGCTAGCGCGGGCGCCTCCAGCACCGCCAGCGCCTCGTCCCGGATCTCGGGCAGCAGGGGTGTGACAAGGATCAGATCGGGGTCCGTTTCCATCTGGGTACAGAGCGAATCCGCGGCCCCGGCGCGGTGGTCCGCGGGCAGGGGGGCGAGGTTTTCCAGCAGGTGGTGCAAGGCGGTGCCGCGCGCCTTGGCCAAGTCCTCGGCATCGCCGGCGGCCCCGGGCAGCGCCTTGGCGCCGCCGAGGTCAGAGGGCGACAGGGATTTCGCCGCTGCCACCGGGTCAGGCGCCGGGGCCAGCAGCGCGGCGGGCAGGTCCACCGGCGCGGGCGCGGGTTTCTCGGCCATGTCCAGCGGCAGGTGTGTCCAGTCCGACAATCCCAGCCGCAGCCCTTCGCCACTGCCCAGGTCGCCAAAGTCGAACGTGAAACGCTCTGGCCCCGACTCCTCCATCCCGCGCGCGACCTTGTCGTACCAGGCCTCGCCGGATTTCCCCAGCTCGCCCGCAGCCGCCACGATCAGCCATTTCTCGGCCCGGGTCATGGCGACATACAGCAGCCGGTCCTTTTCCTGCGCGGCCTTCTCCTTGGCGGTGTCGATCACCGCCTGCTGGCGCGGCGGCAAAGCGTCGGCGCCCGCCTTCCACATCGGGCCGTCATCGTCGGCGAACAGATCGTCACGCAGCTTGGTGTCCGGTTCGGCGCAATCGGGCAGGATGACCACGGGCGCCTCCAGCCCCTTGGAGCCATGCACCGTCATCACCCGCAGGGTTTCGCCCGCGCTGTCGGGCGCGCGCTTGATCTTGAGGTTGTCCGACCGCGCCCATTCAAGGAACCCGGTCAGCGAGGGCACGGCGCTTTGCTCATAGGCCAGCGCCTGCTGCAGCAGCGCGTTGATCCCGTCCTCGGCCTCCGGCCCCAGCCGCCCGATCAGCAGGCGGCGGCCCTCGTGGCGGGTCAGGATACGGTCGATCAGGTCATAGGGACGCAGGAAATCGGTCTGCCCGCGCAGATCGTCGAGCACGCGCAGCACCTCGGGGAAATCGTCGCGCCGGGCGCGCAGTTCCTCCCAGAGGTATTTCTTCTGCCGCCGGTGGGCGAGGTCGAACAGTGCCTGTTCCGACAGGCCAAACAGAGGTGAGCGCAGCAGGGTGGCCAGCGACAGGTCGTCCTCGGGCGTGGATAGAAAGCTGAGCAGGGCGATGATGTCCTTGACCGCAAGTTCCGCCATGACCTTGAGCACGTCGGCCCCGGCGATGGGCAGCTCCTGCTGCTTGCAGGCGCGGATGATCTCCTTGAACAGGCGCCCGCGTTTCTGGACGAGAATCAGGACATCGCCCGCATGGACGGGCCGCGCGCGGTAAGTGCCGGACTGGTCGACTTCCTCGGGCAGGGGGGTGCCGGTCTCGATGCTCTGCTTGATGAAATGCGCGATACGCTGGGCCAGGATCACGGTGTGATGGGTGGTGCTGGGCCGGTCGACCGGCTCGTGCCAGGCGCCGTCCTCTTCGTCACCGACCTTGTCCACCAGCGGCCAGAGATCGACGCGCCCCGGCATCGCCTCCTTGAAGGCGCGGTGCCCATCTCCGACAAAGCCCGAGGCCTCGGCGCCGCGAAAGGTATTGTCGACCAGCCGCAGGATCGGTTCCGCCGACCGGAAACTGTAAAGCAGGTCGGCCGGCACCAGCGGCGCATCGGTCCGTGCCAGTCGCGCGGCGAAATCGTCGCGCATCCGGTCGAATTCCGACGGGTCGGCGCCCTGGAAGGAATAGATCGACTGTTTCTTGTCCCCGACGACAAAGATCGTGCGCCGGACGTCGGCCCGGGCGCCCTCACCGGCGGTGAATTCCTGCGCCAGCCGTTCGATCACCTGCCATTGCACCGGGGATGTGTCCTGCGCCTCATCGACAAGGATATGGTCGATGCCGCCATCCAGCCGGTACAGCACCCATTCCGCCACGCCGGGATCGCTGAGCAGGTCGCGCGCGCGGGTGATGAGATCGTCGAAATCCAGCCAGCCGCGGCGCTGCTTTTCGGCGTCGTAGTCGCGCAGGAAGGCGCCCGCGAAACCGTGCAAAGCCGTGTCGCGGTCGGCGGCGGCCAGCGCGCGCTGCATCGCAAGCGCATCCTCGACCCGCGCCGCCAGTTGGTCCAGCGACTCGAAAAGATCGGCAGCCGCTTTGCGCACGCCCTTGGTGCCCAGCGTCTTGCGGATGGTGCCCGCCTGCGTCAGCAGTGCCGCCTGCACCTGCGCCAACCCGGTGCGGTCCATCGCCTCGACGGCCCCCAGCTGGCCCGAGAGCGTCTGGTCGGTCTTGCCGCCCGTGGCGAGGATCTCTGCCAGCGCCCCAAAAAGATCCAGCTCGGACCCCAGGAAAACCTGGTCCAGCAGCGTATCCTCACCGTCCGTTTCGCGCAGACCATAGGCGGCGCGGATTTCGCCCGCCCCTTTTGGCGGGGCAAAGGCATCGCGGTGGCGGCAGACCTGCGCCGCGATGCTGTCCACGTCATCGCCCGAGACATAGGGCGCGATGGCGCGGATCAGATGCGCCTCCGGCCCTTCGGCCAGCCGGTCCAGCACCTCGGCGCGCAACAGCTCGGCGGCGCGATCCTCCATCTCCTGGAACTGGGGGGTGACGCGGGCCTCCAGCGGGAACCGCCGCAACAGGGAGGCGCAGAAAGAGTGGATGGTCTGGATGCGCAGCCCGCCCGGCGTCTCGATGGCGCGGGCGAACAGCGTGCGTGCCTCGCGCAGGAAATCGCCCGACAGCTCCGTTTCGACGCCAAGGTCGCGCAGTTCCTCGCGCAGGGCGCCTTCGTCCAGCATCGCCCAGCTGCCCAGCCGCTTGAACAGGCGGTTCTGCATCTCGGAGGCGGCGGCCTTGGTATAGGTCAGGCAGAGGATATGCGACGGATCCACCCCATCCAGCAATAGCCGCGCCACACGGTCGGTCAGCACGCGGGTTTTGCCCGACCCGGCGTTGGCGGCCAGCCAGGTGGAATGGCCCGGCTCGGCGGCACGCACCTGTGCCTCTGTCGCGTCATCCCGCCTCATGTCAGCACCTCCTTGACCGGCGCATCCGTCACGTCCCATTCGCCGTACCGCGCGAGGTGATCGAAATCCCCGGCATCGCTGTCCTTTTGCAGGGCACGGCGGGCGGTGAACCCGGTTTCGGCGGCGTGATAGGCGGTGATGAGGGCGACGAACTCCTGCCAGACCTGTTCGGGCGGCGCGTCCTCCAGCGGGGCCAGCACCTCACGCGGGTTCGAGGGCTGCAACGAGATGAAGACCGCGCGTTCTACATGCGGCGGGTCCAGCGGGGGAAAGCCGCCCTCGTCCAGCATCGCCGCCTCCAGGAGAAGTTGCTTGTCAAAGGACCGCTGTTCCTTGGCCGAGGGCGCGGCGCCGGTCTTGTAGTCGTAGATATGCGCCCCGCCGCGCCCGTCGATGTCGATCCGGTCGGCGGTGGCGCTCAGGGTAAAGCCCAGCGCGGGGATCTCGCGGGTGCCCTTGATCTCGTACTTGCTGGGGGTGGCGCGGCCTTGTCGGTCCACCTCTGTCTCGACGAACCAGGGGGCGATGCGGGCCATGCGCGCCTGCCAGAGGGCGCGGACGGTGGGAAAGGGCACTTGGTCCGGGTCGCCGATGATCTGTTCGGCCAGGGCCATCAGACGCTCGGGCCGCAAGTCCAGCGGTTCCTCCTGCGTGGCTTTCACGAAGTCTTCCAGCACCTTGTGGGTGAGGATGCCGCGCATCAGCGCATCGGGCGCCTGCATCAGGGGATCCAGCGGCCGCAGTCGCAAGACGTGCTTGGCGTAGATGGCAAAGGGGTCACGCACCAGCCGTTTGATTTCCGTGACCGAGAGTTTCGCAGGCCGCGTCCCGGCGGGTGGCGCGGGCGAGGGGCGCGGCACCGGCGTGGCCTCGATCGGTGTTTCCGAGGCACGGGCCAGCGCCAGCCAACGGTTGCCGCGCGCCTGCATGGCAGTGATGGTCTCCTTGCCGCCCTGCGCCTCCAGTCCGCGCATCAGGTTCAGCAGCCGGTTGACCCAGCGCGAGGGCACGGTTTCCGCCTCGTCCGATTTCAGCGACCGCGACAGCCAGACCTCTGGCGCACCGGCGGCCTGCTGAAAGTCATGTGCCGACAGGCCGATGCGCCGTTCGGGCAAGAGCAGCCCCGCCTTGGCCCGCATCTGCCGGTTCAGCCAGGGATCGGCGCCGGGCAGTTCCGGCCAGGCGCCCTCATTGAGGCCTGCAAGGATCACCAGGTCGGCATCCATGACCCGGGCCTCCAGCGTGCCCCAGATCAGGATATCCGGGTGCGGGGCGTCGCGGTCGCGCACCTCTTCGCGCGACAGGAGTGCGCCCAGCAGGTCGGCGAAATCGCGGGCGCTCATCTCGGCGCCATGCTCCGCCTCTCGTTCCAGCCCTGCCATGACGCCCTGCAGCTTGCGGCCCGCCGCCTCCTGCCACAGCCCGCCGGTCCCCTCGGTGCCCGACCCGGCACAGATGGCGCCTGCCAGCGCCAGCAGATCCGCGATCCAGTCCGCCAGCGGGCGTTTTCCGGACCGTTCTTGCCCGCAGAACCGTGCGCCCACCCAGGCCGCCCAGTCGCCCTGCGACCGCTTTTCGCCCCAGAGGGCAAGCGGTTCGGGCTGGGGATAGGGCATGCCCTTGCGGCGGATGAACAGTTCCAACTCGCGGGTATTCAGCAGGTGCGGCCCCCGGTCGGCCCCGCTGTGGGTCAGCGGATGCTTGAGCAGGGTCAGCAGCATTTCCGCTGTCAGCGGTTTGACAAACAGTTCCGCCACATGGCGTAGCAGCCGCCCGGGCGGGGTCAGCTGCGCAGGCGTGCCGCCGCTGTCGTCCGGCAGGATGTTCCAGCGGTCCAGTGCAGAGGTCACGCGCCGGGTCAGCATCCGGTCGGGGGTGATGACGGCGGCGCGCTGGCCTTCCGCCACCGCCTGCCGCAGGCGCAGGGCGATGGCCAGCGCCTCGTCCCGCTGGCTGGGAGCCTCCAAAAGGGTCACATCCTGCATCGCCGCGTCCAGCGGCGGCAGTGACGGTCCCTCGGACAGCCACTGGTGCGTGACCGGCGCGGGACGGAGGGCCAGCGACAACACGCGGTTGCGCACCGGGCTGGGCGGGGGCGTGTCGGTCCAGGGGCGGACTTGCCCCGGGGTCAGGTCCAGCGCCTGCATCAGCCGGGCAAAGCGGAACTGCGGGTGATCCTCGCCGGTCAGCGCGGTATCCAGCCGGTCCCAGACGTGATCGGGCGTATCGGTGTCAAAGCCGGGCAGGATCACCGCCCCTTGCGGCAGCCGCGCCACCGCCTCCATGAAGGCCGCCGTTGTCCCGCGCGATCCTGTGGACCCCGCGACAAGGATCGGGTGCTGCGGCGGGCTCTCCTGCCATTGCCGCAGCCGCAGATCCAGCGCGCGGCGGGCATAGGCCTGTGGGTCCGGCGCGCTGTCGGCCTCAAAATACTGTTGCACGATGCGCAGGAAGGTCAGCGCGCGTTGCCAGTGGCCGGACTGGTCCGAGACGTCGAGGTTTTCGATCACCTCGGGCGCCACGCCTTCGCCCTGCATTTCCTCCATCAGGGTCGCCAGGCTGTCGGCCAGGTCAAAAAGCGCCGCGCGCGGCGCAAGGTCGGGCGCCTGGTCCAGCAGTTTGGACACCAACCCCGTCAGTTCCAGCCGCCGGCGCAGCGGCGGCACCGGCGCGGGCAGCGCCGCCTTTGTCAGCGGGTCGGCCAGGTCGGTCACAAGGCGGATGCGTGGCAAGAGGCTGGCAGGACCCGTGTCGAAAACCTCGCGCAGGCGGCGGGCCATACGGTCGGAGTTGACGTAGATTTCCACCTGCGCCAGGGCCTCGGGCAGGGTATCGCCCAGACGGGCGCGCAGGCCCGCCACCAGTTCACTCGCAAAATCGGCGCCCGGCGGCAGGCCGAACAGGCGCGGTCCCGTGTCGTCAAACATTCAGCAGTCCTTCGGCCAGGGCGATGCCTTCGGGGTGGCCCACGTCGCACCATTGGCCCGGGTAGGTGAGGCCGCAGAGGCGACCCGTTTCCGCCTGCGCGTTCCACAGGCGATTGAGCGAAAAGGCTTTCTCGGGGATGGCATGCAGCCCCTCGGTCTTGATGATCTGCGCGCCGGTATAGACAAGATCGCCCTGCCGGGTCAGCTGCCCGTCCGGCTGCAGGCTGAAATCCCCCGGTGTTTTACGGCCCACGGCCCGGGCCAGCGGTACGCAGAGCAAGAGCGCATCCATCCGGTCCGGGTCCCATGCGGCGCGCAGCAGCTCCAAGGGGTTCGGACCGTTCCAGACGGCATCAGTGTTCAACGTGTATACAGGCTGTGTACCAAGTCTCGACAAGGCAAAACGCAAGCCGCCGCCGGTGTCGAGGATGTCAGGCTGTTCGACAGAGACATGCACGCCTGTCCCGTTCAGGTGCGCCGTGATCTGGTCCGACAGGTAATGCGCGTTCACGACGCGGGTCGGGATACCGGCGGTCAGCTCCAGCGCATGATCGAGCAGGGGTTGGCCTGCGACCTTGATCAGCGGTTTGGGGCGCGATGCCGTCAACGCGCCCATGCGGGTGCCGAACCCGGCGGCAAAGAGCATCACGGCGTCGGGCATCGGGACTTCAACCTTGTCAGGTGATCGGGGGTGGGCGCGGGCAGGGCAGCGTCGAGGATCTCTTTTACCGGGGACAGCAGCGGGTGCGAAAGATCGGTCTGCAGATGTCCCCAGACGCGCGGAATCAGGTCGATGTACTGCGGCTTGCCGCGCGTCGCGGCGAGGCGGGCAAAGACGCCGAGGATGCGCAGGTTGCGCTGGGCACCCAGCACCGCAAGCGACGTGCGGAAAGCCTCTTTCGCCTGGCCGGTGGCGGCGCAGTAATGCCGGATACAGACCTCGGCGGTGTCCGCCCGCACATCGCGGCGCGCGTCCTGGATCAGCGACACGAGGTCATAGGCGCGGTGCCCCAGAAGCGCGTCCTGGAAATCCAGTAACCCGGCGCGTGCGGTACCGGAGCGATCGGGCAATACCAGGATGTTCTCGGCGTGGTAGTCGCGCAGCACCATGACATCGGGGGGTTGTGCGTGGGCCTCGAGCAGGGGGCGGAAGGCGGCGATGGCGTCGGGCAGACCCTTTGGCGCATGCGTGTAGTGGATGAAGGCAAGGTCGATCTGCCGGGCGAGGTGATCCGGAGTGGCGATGGGCAGGTCGGGCGCTGCCGGATGGCGGTGCAGTTCGATGAGCGCATCCGTCGCCAGCAGGTAGAGGTCCCGCTCAATCGCGGGAGTGTTGGCCAGCCGCGCGATCAACCCGTCGCCAAGATCCTCGATCAGCAACAGGCCGCTGGCGTTGTCCTCGGCCAGGATACGCGGCGCGCTGAGGCCCGCGCCTGACAGGTGCCGGGCAAGACGGGCAAAAAGCGCCACGTCGCCCTCGGGGTCCTGCATCAGGATGGCGGTTTTGTCGCCCCGAAACAGCCGTGTATAGCGCCGGGCCGAGGCATCTCCGGCCAGCGCCTCTTGCCGGGCGGCGCCCCATCCAGCGGCGTCGAGGAAATCGGTCACGCCGCCTGCTCCGCGATCAGCGCGTCCCAGCGCGGCGCCTCCCAGTCCAGGACCAGCGCGCGGGCGTCCTCGGCCGGTCCGGCGGTCAAGCTCAGACGCAGGGCGTCGCGCGGGGCCAGTTCTTGCAGCCGGTCGGGCCATTCGACAAGGCAGATGGCCGTCTCGAAGGCCTCTGTCAGGCCCAGTTCCACGCTCTCGTCCGGGCCGGTGAGCCGGTAGAGATCCGCGTGCCAGAGCTCTCCGGCGGTGGTGTCATAGATCTGCACCAGGGTGAACGTGGGCGAGGGCACGTCCTCGGGCACCTCCAGCAGGGACTGGATCAGGCAGCGCGCGAAATGGGTTTTTCCGGCGCCGATTTCACCGGTCAGCAACAGCACGTCGCCGGGTCGCAGACCGGCGCCGATGCGGCGGGCCAGGTCGCAGGTGGCCTCTGGTGTGGGCAGGGTGAGGGCGGTCTGGCGGGCTGTCATGGCGGCGAGGATACCGGCGCCCTGCCGGGACCTGCAAGCGGCTATCCCACCGCCTTTTGGCGATTGTCGGGCTGCGCCGATTCCTCTACCTGAACGGGCAGCCTGGTAAAGCGGACAAGGGTCGCCCCGGCGGCCACGGGCTGGACCCGGCAGCGCAGGATTTCACCGGATTTGCGGGTCAATTGCGCCTCCCAGCCCTGCCGGTCGCGCAGGGTCAGGACAAATTCGCGCAGGTTGGCCCAGATCGGGCTGGGCTGGCAATCCTGCTGCCATTCCTTGGTGGCGTCGACGATGGTGATCTCGGCAAAGGCGCTGTCGGGATCGCATTTCCACTGTGACCGGTAGGCGGCGTTGGAAAAGGTCAGCACACCCAGACGCGAGAAGACGGCCACCGCGTCCTCGAAACAATCCAGCACCGATTGCGTCAGTTCCAGTTCCGAGCGGAAGCGCCGGGTCAGGGAAATCTCGGCGCTGATGTCCTCGATCAGGAAGGCGACGGCGCCGTCAGGATGCGGGCGGCCGGTGATCTTGTAGGTGAGGCCCGAGGGCAGGTTCCAGGTCTCGCAATACCGGTCTTCGCGCGCGGCAGAGACCACGTCATAGAGCTTGTCCCGCCAGGAGGAGTAATTCTTGGGCTCTGGCATCATGCGGTTTTCCCGCATGTGATCGAAAAAGGACAGGAGGTTGGGCTTGGCCGACAGGAAATCCACGGGCAAATGTGTCAGGTCCACCAGCGCGGGGTTGAACAGCACCAGCTGCCGGTCACGGTCGAATACGGCAAGGCCGATGGGCAGGTGAGCAAAGGTCTTGGTCAGCGTCTGGACGAAGTTGCGCTGCGCCATTTCCGCGTTGACGAGACTGTCGATACTGGTGGCGTAATGCACCCAGCCGTGTTCGACCGGGCGCGAAACAACCTCCAGCCAGCGCTGCGGGTGATCCTCGGGCTTGATGCTGATACGGGTGCTGCGTTCGACGCGTTTGGCAGGCAGTTCGATGTCGATGGGGCAGGTGCCGTCGATTTCGTGCCCGGTGCTTTCGCACAGCTGTTCATAGGCTTCGTTGTACCAGATCAGCCGCCCGTGATCGTCGGTCTGCCAAAGCGCGTCCGGGGCGTTGCGCGACATTTCCGTTAGGCGGTGATACTCGTCGCTCTGGCAGCGGGCGCGAAAGAGGGTGGCGGCGCCGTCGGGTGTGCATTGCAGGCGCAGGTGTAACCGGCTGCCCGCGGGATCGGCCCAAAGCTCGGCATTGGCCACATCGGGAGAACGCCAGTGCCCCGGCCGGTCCGGCAGGTCTGCGGGCAGGTCCGGGAATGCCGGCAGCAGTGTTTCGCGCACCTCGTCCCAGCCCATGCCGGTCAGCACCGTTCGATCAAACAGCTCTGCCGCGTCCTGGGTAAAATCGACAACTTCGCCGTGTCGGAACAGCAGCACGGTTTCGGGTGTGCCGGAGTGCTGCAACTGCGAGGGGCGCGGGCGCAACGTGAACAGGATCAGGACGGCGGCCAACAATGCCGCGGCGGCACCGGCGCCGATTGCCAGAAATAAGAGATCCTCCAAGGTCCTGCCTCTTGTCCGTGTCCCGTTATCCGTGTCCCGCGGATTGATCTCGAGGTTGATTTTAGTTTGGTTAATTTCCCGTTAAGCGGAAAACATAAACATTAAACTCACCTTAAATTTCAATTGGTCGGTTTTCTCCCAGAGCGGTGCCCGGCTTGGCGGCATCGGCAACGATCTTGCTATGCGGCCAGACCACCTCGACGATGGCCCCACGGCGTTCGGACTGGTCCGAAAGCGCCGAGTAGGGGTCCGATCCGTTGGCAAAGCTCAGCTCTGCCCCGGTGCGTTCCAGCAGGGTCTTGGCAATGAAAAGACCCAGGCCCATGCCCTCGTATTCCGGTCGGGCGCGCTTTTCGCTTTCGCTGCGGCGGCGGCGCACGAAAGGATCGCCGATGCGGCCGATCAGATGCTGGGGAAAGCCGCGTCCGTCATCCACGATGCGGATCGAGATCACGTCATCCGTCCACATCGCCTCGACCCAGACCTTGGTGCGGGCAAAATCGACGGCGTTCTGCACCAGGTTGCGCAGCCCGTGGATCACCTCGGGGCGGCGCAGGATCTGCGGCTGGGTATAGTCGCCCCCGGGGCCCGGGCCGTCCTCGATCAGGATTTCCTTGCCACGGTCCTGGTGTGGTTCGGCGGCCTCGCGGATCACCTCGATCAGGGGCGCGTGGCGCATGTGCAGGTCGTCCTTGCCCGCCCGTCCCATGCTGCGCAGGATGTCGCGGCAGCGGTCGGCCTGTTCGCGGATCAGCAGGGCGTCCTCCTTGAGATCGACGAGGTCGGGGTGATCGTCCAGTTCCTCGGCCAGTTCCGACGAGGTCAGCTTGATCGTGGCCAGCGGCGTGCCCAGCTCATGCGCCGCCGCGGCCACCACGCCGCCCAGATCGTTCAGCTTTTGCGCCCGGGCCAGCGCCATCTGCGTTGCCGCAAGTGCGTCGGACATCGAGTTCATCTCGCGCGTGATGCGGCGCGAGTAGACAGAGATAAAGACCAGCGCGATGCAGATTGCCGCCCACTGGCCATAGACGAAGATGTCGGGGATGCGCAGGATGAACCCCTGTTCGGTGCGCAGGGGCAGGTGGTAATAGACCATGCCCGTGACCAGCGCGAAGGCGGTGAAGCCCAGCAGAAAGGTCGACCGCAGGCTGAGCACCGCCGCCGAGACCGTGACTGGCGCCAGCACCAGCAGCGAAAACGGGTTGTGCAGCCCGCCCGTCAGGTACAGCAGGAAACACAGCTGCAAGAGGTCGAACATCACCATCATGAAGTTCTCGGTCTCGCTCAGCCGCTTGTTTTCGGGAAACACCGAAATCGCGATCAGGTTGCCGACGATCGAGACGCCCACGGCCAGGTAACACAGGCCCAGTTCCAGCTGCAGGTTGTAAAGGCGCTGCGCCAGCGTGATTGCGACCAACTGGCCGATCACCGCGAACCAGCGCAACAGGATCATCGTGCGCAAACGGATCCAGTTGCTGCGCTGCTCGTCACCGATCAGTCCAAGATCGCCTTGCGCCATCTGCGCCCTTTCGTCCCTCTTGCGTCCAGCCCCTCAATGGATAGCTAAAGCTAAACCATTCCAGAGGAAGAAAGTCATGCAGCGTCTTGCCGCAATCGCCGCCTTCGCCGGTCTCGTCGCCATCAGCGCCGGTGTCTGGGTCTACACTCAGCAGTCCGCGACAGCCGATCCCTTTGCCCAGTGCCGAACCAGCAAGATCGCCGGAGGCGCAGAAGCCATTGGCGGGCCTTTCGAGCTGTTGAACAAGAACGGCGAGACCGTGACCGACAAGGACGTGATCACAAAGCCAAGCCTGGTGTATTTCGGTTACACGTTTTGTCCCGATGTCTGCCCCTTCGACACCGCGCGCAACGCCGATGCCGTCGATGTGCTGGCAGAGCGGGGCTATGACGTGACCCCGATCTTCATTTCCATCGACCCCGAGCGGGACACCCCTGAGGTGGTCGGCGAATTCGCCGAGGTGATCCACGACAAGATGATCGGGCTGACCGGGTCTGCCGAACAGGTCAAGGCGGCAAGCAAGGCCTACCGGACCTACTATCGCAAGGAGACGGACGCGGACCCCGAATACTATCTCGTCGATCACTCGACCTTCACCTATCTGGTGCTGCCCGAGCAGGGCTTTGTCGAGTTCTTCCGTCGCGAGGTCACGCCGGAGCAGATGGCCGACCGCACGGCCTGCTTCATCGAGGCATCTTGACTTGTCCGGATGCGTTTGACCGCCGGGACTTAGCCCGCTAATACTCGTTTCCACGCAGTGGTGGCCGGAGGAAGTCTATTGGCGGAACGCAGCATCGAAGAACTGGGAGCTGACCGCTCATTGCTCCTGGTCGATGACGACGAACCTTTCCTGAGACGCCTCGCCAAGGCCATGGAAAAACGCGGTTTCGAGGTCGAGATGGCCGGATCCGTCGCGGCCGGCACGGCCATCGCCACCGCCCGGCCACCGGCCTATGCGGTGGTCGACCTGCGGCTGGAGGACGGCAACGGGTTGGACGTGGTCGAGGTGCTGCGCGAAAAGCGCCCCGACAGCCGCGTGGTCGTGCTGACAGGCTATGGCGCCATCGCCACCGCCGTTGCCGCGGTCAAGATCGGGGCGACAGACTATTTGTCGAAACCCGCGGATGCGACCGACATCACCAACGCGCTGCTGGCCAAGGGCGATGATCTGCCCCCGCCGCCGGAAAACCCGATGAGCGCGGACCGCGTGCGTTGGGAGCATATCCAGCGGGTCTACGAGCTTTGTGATCGCAACGTCTCGGAAACCGCGCGGCGGCTGAACATGCACCGGCGGACCCTGCAGCGGATCCTGGCGAAACGCTCGCCGCGCTAGGCGGTGAGGCTGGTCTTCAACCAATCCACGAAGGTGCGCACCGACGGTCTCACCGGGCCACTGGGCAGGATAACGTGATAGACCGCCCTGTGCGGATACGTCAGGTCCAGTTTTACCAGCGACCCGTCGTCAAGGTGACGGCGCACAATGACATCTGTCGCCATGATTGCGCCGATGCCGCGCCGCGCCGCTTCGATCTCCAGTGAAATCTCGCCGATATTGCGGCGGTCCACCTTTTCCACGTCGATCCCGGTTTCCGCCAGCATGCGGGCGTCGGGGCGCTCTGGTGCTCCAAGGATCCAGGGCAGGTCCTGTGGCGGGGCAGAGGCCGCGAGGTCCGGCGAGGCGACGAAGATCGTTTCGCATTCGATCAGGGGCTCGCAGCGGTAGTCCGGCCAATCCTCGGGTGTTCCGATGCGGATGCCGATGTCGAAGCCGTCGAAATCAACGGGCGAAAGACAGGCGCCCGGCACAAAGGACACCGGAATTTCCGGGTGCGCGCACCAGAAGTCGCAGAGTTTCGGCAGGATGACCGCGTCCACGATAAAGGTGGTGGTTGTCGCGCGGATGCCACGGCTGGCCTCTCGCTGTCGCAGACCGTCGATGCCATCCGCCAGCAGGGAAAATGCCTCGCTCATCGGTTTGGCCAGTTGTTGACCCGCCTCCGTCAGGATCAGGCCCCGCCCCTCGCGCTTTACCAGTTTTGCACCGATTTCTGATTCCAGCGATCGCACCTGCTGCGCCACGGCGGCAGGGGTCACGTTAAGCGCGCGTGCGGCGGCGGAAAACCCCTCCAGCCGCGCGGTCGCCTCGAAAGCGCGCAGGCTGGCAAGCGGTGGGAGGCGGTGCCAGTCGATCTCGACCATCTATTAGGTCCACTTAAAGGTTGCAATAAATTCCTGACTCGGGATCGGGAGAAACTCAAGCTATTTATGGCCCTGGGCCGAAGGTGCCCCAGGAGAAAACGATGCTTCAGTTATCAGAAGACATGATGCGCGCAACGCGCCGCTATGATGCCGCTGGCCGTGGGATGCGCCGGGACATCGAACAGGAAGACGCCGCCATGCGACTGGCCATGACCCGGCCGGTCGGCTGGGTCCAGGGGGCGTGGCTGCGGTACGTCCTTGCCGGGGTGCAGAGGGCCGCTCTGCGCCCGGCACTGCACCGTCAGAGATCGTAACGTTTCAGAGCCTTGTCGACGGTCAGGCCATCGTCCAGCCGGACGCCGGCCTTGGTCCCATAATCCTCGAACCCCTGGCTCTGATAGTAGGCCAGCCCGCCGGTGTTGTCGGCCCGGATGTTGGCACTGATCCAGCGATAGCCCAGCGCGCGGGCGGCATTTTCGGTTTCACGGAAAAGCGCCGAGCCGATGCCAAGCCCGGTCCGGCCCCGCCGCGCAAAGGTGGCGATCTGGGCGGCCTCATCCGGCAGGTCGTCCCCGGGTTCGATCCACTGGAATCCCAGCACCTCGCCGGCGTCATCCTCGGCCAGGTGCCAGGCGGCGCGGTCGGGACAAAGTGTCATCCAGTCCCGCATGTCCTCGGTGCTGATCGGGCGGGTCAAGGCGGTGGTGCCGCCCGCGGCGATGATCTCGTTCAACAGGTCGGCAAGGGGACGGGCGTCCAGCGGACCGGCGCGGCGTACGGAAATTGTCATCTGGGCATCTCCTGCAAGAGGGCCGCGTGGCGGGCTGTGAAATCGGCACGCACCTCGACCGGCGGGCGCAGGTGGATCGACAGGTCGGCGATCATGTCCATGTCCGGGGCGCCAAAGAACCTGTCTGCCTCGGCGCGGGTGAACCCGGCGATCTGCGTGGCTTCCATCCAGGCGCTGATGCGGTCGGCCTTCTTGATCTGCTTCTTCAGCCGCTGTGGCGTGATGGCGGGCAGGCCGAACCGGATGTGGATCGCGGCGGACAGCCGCTTGTCCAGCTCTTCGTAGTCGGGGCCCACAGCCGCTTTCACCGGAGAGATCATGTCGCCGATGACGTATTCCGGCGCGTCGTGCAGCAGCGCGGTCAGCCGGTCCGCGACGCGCGCTTGCGGGCAGAGCCGTCCGAAAATCACTTCGACCAGAAGGGAGTGTTCGGCGACCGAATAGGCATAGTCGCCACGCGTCTGCCCGTTCCAGCGGGCGACAAAGGCCAGCCCGTGCGCGATGTCCTCGATCTCGATGTCCACCGGCGTCGGGTCCAGCAGGTCCAGCCTGCGCCCCGAAAGCATCCGTTGCCAGGCTCGCGTCTGTTTCGCCATTCTCTTCCCCGGGGTCCTGCTGTGCGGCCCTGACTAAGACGCGAATTCCTGCTTGTAAATCGGGCGTCGGCCGGAACGTCACGGCCCTGCGGCGGAGTATGACATTGTACGCGCAGGCCTCTGGTGCTACCTGCTGGCCAGAGCATCGCCGCCCCCGACAAGGGGCGCGCCACCGCATTCGAAGGAACCGAGATGACCCAGGATTACATCGTCAAGGACATTGCACTGGCCGCGTTCGGCCGCAAGGAACTCGACATCGCTGAAACCGAAATGCCGGGCCTTATGGCGCTGCGCGAGGAATACGGCGAGGCGAAACCGCTGGCCGGCGCGCGCATCGTCGGATCCTTGCACATGACGATCCAGACCGCCGTCCTGATCGAAACGCTGACGGCACTTGGCGCCGATGTGCGCTGGGCCTCGTGCAACATCTTTTCGACCCAGGACCATGCCGCCGCCGCCATCGCCGAGGCCGGCGTGCCGGTCTTCGCGATCAAGGGTCAGACGCTGGAAGAGCACTGGGACTACCTCGACAAGTCGTTCATGTTCGAAGACGGCCCCAACATGATCCTCGACGATGGCGGCGACGCCACCCTGTATGTCCTGCTGGGCGCGCGCGCCGAGGCGGGTGAGGACATCATCGCCGTGCCGACCTCGGAAGAAGAGGAAGTCATCAAGGCGCAGATCAAGAAACGCATGGCGGCAAGCCCGGGCTGGTTCACCAAGACCCGCGACCAGATCATGGGCGTGTCCGAGGAAACCACCACCGGCGTCAACCGCCTGTACCAGCTGTTCCGCGACGGCCAGCTGCCCTTCCCGGCGATCAACGTCAACGACAGCGTGACCAAGTCGAAGTTCGACAACAAGTACGGCTGCAAGGAATCGCTGGTCGATGGCATCCGCCGCGCCACCGACACGATGATGGCCGGCAAGGTCGCCGTGGTCTGCGGTTACGGCGATGTGGGCAAGGGCTCTGCCGCGTCCCTGCGTGGCGCCGGCGCCCGCGTGAAAGTGACCGAGATCGACCCGATCTGCGCCCTGCAGGCGGCGATGGACGGGTTTGAGGTGACGACGCTGGAGGACGTGATTTCCTCCGCCGACATCTTCATCACCACCACCGGCAACAAGGACGTGATCCGCATCGAGCACATGCGCGAGATGAAGGACATGGCCATCGTCGGCAACATCGGCCACTTTGACAACGAGATCCAGGTTGCCGCGCTGAAGAACCACAAGTGGACCAACATCAAGGAACAGGTGGACATGATCGAGTTGCCCAACGGGCACCGCATCATCCTGCTGTCCGAAGGCCGTCTGCTGAACCTTGGCAACGCCACCGGTCACCCGTCCTTCGTGATGTCGGCCTCCTTCACCAACCAGGTTCTGGCGCAGATCGAGCTCTACAAGAACGGCGACCAGTACGAGAACAAGGTCTACATCCTGCCCAAGCACCTGGATGAAAAGGTGGCCCGCCTGCACCTGGAACGGATCGGCGTCAAGCTGAGCGAACTGTCCAAGGACCAGGCGGATTATATCGGCGTGGCGCCCGAGGGCCCCTTCAAGCCCGAGCACTACCGCTACTAAAGGATCGCGCCATCCGGCGCCCGTGCAACCGCTGGCCGAAAGGCTGGCGGTTGTCTTTTTTCAGGCGCTGAATGCAACGCCTGTCAAAAGTTTCATCCAATCCAAAGGAAACGGGTTTGAGGATCTGGACGATTTGCCGTCTTGATAGATGCCTGTATGGAACGGCACCCTGACTTGGGCCGTTGCCGAATTGTTGTCCCTACAAGAAAGGTCCCGAATGTTCACCCGACGCCAGTTCGTTGCCTCTGCCGCCGCGCTGACCATGCCGGCAATCGCCCGTCCCGCCTTTGCCGCGCCCGGAGACTGGGCCCAGTGGGACGCCCAGGTGACGCCACCCGATTTCGATCTGAAAACGTCGAATCCCTGGGGTCTGCACCCGCGCTTTCTGCCGCGCAGGGTCTCTGCCAACCCGGGCCTGAAACCGGGCGACATCCACGTCGATGCTGTTGCGCGCTACCTTTACCACATCCAGGCCGACGGGACCGCGATGCGCTATGGGGTGGCGATCGGGCGTGACGGGTTATACGGGCCCGGTGTCTATACGATCAAGCGCAAGGCGAAATGGCCGCGCTGGACGCCCACCGACTCCATGATTGCCCGAGAGCCGGAGAAATATGCTGCCTGGGCAGATGGTCAGCCCCCCGGCCCGGACAATGCGCTGGGGTCCCGTGCCCTGTATCTCTATGTCGGCAACCGGGACAGTTATCTGCGCATTCACGGCACACCCGCGCCGCGGTCTGTCGGGACACGGGCCAGCTCGGGCTGCGTGCGGATGGTGATGCCGCACATCAACTACCTGTACGAACAGGTCTCCAAAGGCGTGACCGCCTACCTGTATCCTACCGACGGTAGTCCGCTATAGGTCCGCGATGGCCGTGCCCGGAACCGGCACGGCCACTACGGATCCGATTTCAGGATTGAGGCCGCGTGCAGATCGGATTGCCTTCGCTGGTGCGCAGGGGCAATTCCGTCGTCTCGACCGGGCCGGTATGGGTGTACCAATAACACCCGTCTTCTGACCGCAGCCGCACCTTGGTCAGATCCTGATAAGGCGCGGCGATGGCGGCCACGGCTTCGGGGGCCGTGGACGTGGGGCCAGAGGGGCCGTCGCCTCCGGGGACAGGCTCGCAGGCAGAAAGCGCCACAAGGATGAGCGGGCTGGCGATCAAGGCTAAGGGTCGTGTCATGGCGGGATAATCCGGTACTGAGGTCACCCGGACAGTCGCATCCCGGTCCCCGGGCTTCAAGCCGCCTCGGACGGGGATGGGCCTTACCGCGACAAGGATGAGACATACCCCTCGCGGATCACCTGCGGGTCATAGGCCTTGCGGGCAAAGACCTCGCGCACCAGCGGTTCGAAATGCTCCAGCGGCAGGGTATCGTACTCGGGGTCGAAACTCGACTGGTCCCAGCGTTCGCAGAAGGCGGCGCAACTGTCGTAGCAGGGGTGGTCCTTGAACTGGTCGCGCGCGTTGCGGTCCCATCCGTAGTGATGGCCGTAGTAGAAGCTTTGAAAGATGCCGTGGTGTTCGACGACCCAGGCCACGTCCCAGCGAACGAAGGGGCGGATCACCTCGGCGGAAAACCGGTCATGGTTCTGTGGCGCCAGCCCGTCGCCCACATCATGCAAGAGCGCGCCGACGATCCAGTCGATATCGGCGCCGTCGCGTTCCGCGCGGGTGGCCGATTGCAGCCCGTGGGTCAGCCGGGTGATGCGATACCCTTCGAGCGTGACTTCGCCCTGGCGGCGCAATTCATCCAGCACCCGGTCGGGGGTCAGCGCCAGGTAGGGTTTTTCCAACCGTTCGAGAAGCTCGTAATCTTCCCGGGTGCCATCCTTCATCTGGGTAAAGCTGACGGTGCCGGTCTCGGTCATGCGGTGCCCTCCTGTGGTGAGGCGCCGGAACGGCGCCTGCCTGTCCCGATCTGGGCCCAAATTGCCACAGAGCGCAAGCTGACTTCACGGAATACCCTCCGCGCTCCGATCAGGGGGAAGAGAGAGGCCGCATTTCCCTTGCCAATAACGGGAATGTGCGGTCACCATGCGGATGCACGGTCGCTTTGGCCGCAAAACAGCAAGGACAGCGCCTGCGGAACGCGGCGCATGACACGAGGGAGTGAACATGGGACGTCGCGACGAACTGATCGCCAAATACGCCGAAGACCTGAAGAACAAGTGCGGCATGGACCCGGACATGGACCTGCTGACCAAGGTCACCATCGGCTGTGGTCCGGCCATCTATGACGCGGATGCCTCTACCGTTGCCTCGTCGCAGGAGAGCGAGCTTGAGACCGTCAAGGACAAGTTCCTGGTCAAGAAGCTGGGCCTTGCGGACGGTCCCGAGCTGATGGAGGCAATCAACAAGGTGGTCGACACCTACGGCAAGTCCGAGCGCAACAAGTATCGCGCCGTGGTCTACTACATGCTGACCAAGCATTTCGGCAAGGAAGCTGTCTACGGCTGAGCCGCAGCACCAGGATTTCTCTGGAACGGGGCCTCCGCATCGCGGGGGCCTTTGTTCTTTCCAGGGTCCTTTTCGGGGTGATGATCCTCTGCAATTGATTGAAATTGCAGGTAGTTCAGGATTGCCGGACAGCGGTGGACGCCGTAAGGTCCTTAGGACTGGCCAGAAAGGCCGGAACCGTAGATTTCATAACACATGTGGTGCGTAGGGAGCATGTGGGGTGGACGGAGGGTTTCGGTTTTTCCGGGACCCTCCGTTTCTGTTGAGGGGATGCGCACCCTGCTCAGAAGAGCGTCAGCACCAGTCCCATCAACCCGCAGGCCAGCGTCGCATAGCCGCCGTCGATCAGCGTGAGCGTCATGGGACGCATGGCATTGGCGTTGTTGAGCGCGATCCAGGGCGCGATCAGGAACAACCCGATCCCAAGGCCCGACACCAGCCCGGCCCCCGGCGTTTCGACGCCACTGGCGGCAAAGACATGGCGCATCATCCCGGCAACGACCACCTGCATGACAAACGTCAGGATCATGACCCGCGCACTCATGCTCCCCTTGGGGTTTCCGTCCGTGTCCAGTTCCACGCCAGAGGCGGTTTTCCAAGGCCCAGCAAGGGCCATGTACCAGACGGCCCCGGCCGCAAAGGCGACGATTGCGGCGGCAAGACTATTGACGAATTCCAGCATGGTCATTTCTCCGACGTGGTTTTTCCCGGTAAAATTGAGGCCTTAGATAAAAGGTTTATCCAAAAATCCTGTTTTTGCGCGGAATATGCTATAGTTTACAGTGAGCGAAATCTTGAGTCCCCGCAACTTTGACGAGCATTCACCATACCTGTTGACCTGAAATACTTCCCCGATCTCGACCTCGTGTGGATACGTCATAAAGGTGATGTCACGCGTTTTGAACTGCGTGAATTATTCGAGCGTTTACATGGGGAAAACGCGCCAGAGGCGCCGAGCAAGAACTTTACCGACCTGGCCCGGATCAAGGATGTGGAGTTCGGGTTCAAAGAGCTGCACTGGCATTCACTTCGCCTGCAAGAGCGGCTTCGTTCTCGCAACCAGAGGCTGATCGACTCGGTCCACGCCCCTGACGGTGTTTCTTTTGGACTTGCCCGAATCTACCAACAGGTCGTGGACCCGGACGGACCGCTGCAGGTCCATGTCCATGACGAGCGCAAACAGGCCCTTGCGGCGCTCGCCCTGCCACATATCCCGGAAGAACTGCTTTGACGCGGATCAGGCGGACAGGCCCGCCAGCCCGCAGATGACCTGCCATTCCTCTTCGGTGACCGGCTGGACAGACAGGCGCGAATTCTTCACCAGCACCATTTCCGCCAGCCGGGGATCTTCTTTGATCTGGTCCAGCGTGACCGGGGTCGTGGCGGATTCCAGCGCCTTGATGTCCACGCATTCCCAGCGATCGTCATCGGTGGTGCTGTCGGGATGGGCCTCGGCGATCACCTCGACCGTGCCGACAATCGCTTTTTCCTTTTGCGAATGGTAGAAAAAGCCCCGGTCGCCCTTTTCCATCTCACGCATGAAATTACGCGCTTGGTAGTTGCGGACGCCATCCCATTCCTCGCCCGCGTCGCCCTTGGCCTGCTGGTCCTGCCAGGACCAGGTCGAGGGTTCGGATTTGAAAAGCCAGTAGCGCATCAGATCACCTTTTTCCACGCGGTCAGGGTGACGCTTTGGAACAGGCCGGCCTTGGCATAGGGATCGTTCGCGGCCCAGTCCTCGACCGTGGCCTTGTCGGCCACGTCAAGGATCACCAGAGAGCCGATCATCCCGCCTTCGTCGTCCAGCAGCGGCCCGGCCTGTGAGACGACCCCGGTGGATTTCAGGTAGTCCAGGTGCGCATCGCGGGTGTCCTTGCGGATCTGCAGGGCATCGGGTTTGTCGTGGGCGATCAGGGCAATCAGCATGTCATTCATCCTTGAGTGGTCGGGAAAGCAGGGTGTCCATCGCCTGGCGCACGGTCAGCCGGCCCTGTGACAGGTCGGCCACCACCGAACAGACGGGCAGGGGCAGGTCCAGGTCGATGGACAGGCGGGCGGCGGCGCGGGCGGTGGCGGCGCCTTCGACGGTCACGGAGGGGTCGAACGCTTCGCCCCGCCCCAGCGCCAGGCCAAAACGATAGTTGCGCGACCCGTCAGAAGTGCAGGTCAGCGTCAGGTCGCCCAGGCCAGAGAGGCCGGTCAACGTTTCTGGCTGCGCGCCCAGCCGGGCCGACAGGCGCATCATCTCGGCAAAGCCGCGGGTCATCAGGGCCGCGCGGGCGCTGTCGCCCAGGCCCGCGCCGATACAGGCGCCGCAGGCGATGGCGATCACGTTCTTCAGCGCGCCGCCCAGTTCCGCGCCGATCATGTCGTCGCTGCGATAGAGCCGCAGGACCGGCGTCGACAGTTGTTCCTGCAGGGCCCGCCCCTTGGATTCGTCACCACAGGCCAGCGTCAGCGCCGTGGGCAGGCCGCGCGCGATGTCCCCGGCAAAGCTGGGGCCGGTCAGGACGGCGGGTACCGCGCCGGGTTGGTGCCGGGCGATCAGGGCCGAGGGGCCGACGCCCTCGGCCAGGTCGATCCCCTTGCAGCAGGCGACCAGCGCCTGCCCGTCCAGCGGCGTGGCAATCCGGTCCAGCAGCGTCGACAGTTGTTGCATCGGGACCGACAGCAACAGCGTGTCGCAGGTGGCGGCCCTATCCAGATCGCCTGCGACGGTCACGTTTTCCGGCAGGGTCACACCGGGCAGGCGCGGGCTTTGCCGCCTGTCCTGCAGCGCAGAGACGTCCCGCGCCCAAAGCGTCACCTCGCGCTTGCGCCCGAGTGCCACGGCCAGAGCCGTGCCAAAGGCGCCTCCTCCAAGGACTGCGATGCTCATGCCTTGGCGCCTTTCTTGCCAGAGCCGACCAGCGGCGCGGCGGATGTGTCCAGCGGCCAGCGGGGCCGTGCCGACAGGCTCATGTCATGGGTGACACCGGCGGCCAGCAATTCGCCACCGGCATAGGCGATCATCGCCGCGTTGTCGGTGCACAGCCGCAACGGCGGCGCCGTGAACCGCACACCGGTGTCCGCGCAAAGCGCCTGCAGCGATCCGCGCAGCGCCTGGTTGGCAGCCACGCCCCCGGCCACGGCCAGGGCGGGGTCCGCCGGGGTTTCCTGCAGGTAGAGCGCAATCGCCCTTCGCGCCTTTTCGGTCAGGACGTCCCGCACCGCCGCCTGGAACCCGGCACACAGGTCCGACACATCCTGCGCGTGCAAGCCACCCTGATCGGCGATCAACTGGTCGCGCTGCCGCAACAGCGCGGTTTTCAGCCCCGAAAAGCTCATGTCACAGCCGGGACGGTCCAGCAGCGGGCGGGGAAAACGGAACCGCTTTTCGTCGCCCTCGCGGGCCCGCACCTCGACCGAGGGGCCGCCCGGTTGCGCCAGGCCCAAAAGGCGGGCGGTCTTGTCAAAGGCCTCTCCGGGGGCGTCGTCGATGGTGCCGCCCAGGCGGGTGAAATCCTGCGCACCGCGCACGATCAGGAATTGGCAATGCCCGCCAGAGACCAGCAGCATCAGGTAGGGAAATTCCAGTCCGTCGGTCAGCCGGGGCGTCAGTGCGTGCCCGGCAAGGTGGTTGACCCCCACCAGCGGCACGCCCAGTCCCGTTGCCAGCCCCTTGGCCAGCATCACGCCCGACAGGACCCCGCCGATCAACCCCGGGCCGGCGGTCACCGCGACGGCATCGACCTGATCCAGCGCCACGCCCGCCTGGGCCAGTGCCTCTTCGACACAAAGGTCGAGCCGCTCGGCATGGGCGCGGGCGGCGATTTCCGGAACGACGCCGCCGAAATCCGCGTGCAGGTCATTCTGGCCCTTCACGATAGAGGCCAGCACCTCGCGCCCGCGCAGAAGCGCGGCGGCGCTGTCGTCACAGCTGCTTTCCAGTCCAAGGATCAGGGGAGAGGTCATCCGGCGTTCCCGTTGCGCTTTACGGCGTCTGCAAGTACCACCCGTAAAGGCGCCCCACAATCCCGGAGGCCCATGCCCGACGCCCTGCCTGTTCTCCTGTTGACCCGGCCGCACGCCGCGTCAGAGCGTTTCGCCGCGCGTCTGCGGCAGGACGGGCTGCAATTCCGCTCCGTCATCTCTCCGCTTTTCACTGTCGAGGTGACCGGGCCGCTGCCGGATGTGTCGCGGGCACGCGGGTTGATCTTTACCTCGGCCAACGGTGTCATGGCCTGGCAGGCGCTGGGCGGACGGACCGATCTGCCGGTGCTTGCGGTGGGGCCGGCGACGGCACGGGCCGCCGAAGCGGCGGGGATGCGCGCGCAGGACGGGGGCGGCTCGGCAGAGGAGCTGATCCGCCATATCCTTGCAGGCAGGCCCGCGGCCCCGCTGGTGCATCTGCACGGGACCCATGTGCGCGGCGACATCGCCGCCCGGTTGAGCGCGGCAGGCATCCCCTGCACGGGCGCCGCGATCTACGATCAACCGCCTTGCCCCTTGAATGCAGAGGCCCGCGCGGCACTTTGTGGACAGGTTCCAGTGGTGGCCCCCGTGTTCTCACCCCGGACGGGTGAATTGCTGGCCAAGGAATGCGCAAAGGCGCCGCTTCTTGTCGCGGCGATGAGTCAAGCTGTGGTCAACGCGCTTTCGCCGCTGCATAAAAGGAACCTGAAAGTGGCCCAGCGGCCCGAGTCGGAGGCAATGAGGGAGGTTGTCTCGGACCTTCTGAACCGGGCGCTGGCAGGAGATTATTGACCCGGTCCATCTGCCCGGACCGATGAGTATTCGAGGGGAAGCAATATAGTGGCGAAGTCTAAGAAGGATACCCCGACCGACAAGGGTAGCGCCGAGGACAGCCTGCCCGAGGCGGACACCCTGACATCCGGCGCCGACGACACGGCGGAGGACAGTCTTGCCGCTGCTGCCGGCGAGGACAGCCTGGACGGGACGGACCTGCCTGACGCAGAGGGTGACGACAGCCTCGCGCCCGGTGATGACACCCCGTCCGCGGATATGACGGAAACCGGCGATCCCGCCGACACCGACCCGGATGCGGACCCCGCCGCAGCCGATGAGGACGTCCCGCACGAGGGCGGCGATGTCGCTTCGGGTGCCTCGGACGATACGCTTTCCGCCGAAGCCGCGCCTTTCGAGGACACGCTGGATGTGGCTGCCGCCCCACCGGCAGAACCGCAGGTCGTCCGCGAGACCGTGGTCGAGCGCAAGGGCGGCTTTGTCCCCATGCTGCTGGGGGGCGTTGTCGCCGCCGGGCTGGGGTATGCCGCCGGGGCCTATCCCGACCTGCCCTTCATCGGGTCGCAATCCGCCGAAGAAGACCCCTTCGTCACCCAGACCCTTGCCGCACTTCGCGACCAGGACGGTCGGATCGTGGCGCTGGCCAAGCGCGCCGATGCCACGGATGACGCCATCGCGGCGGTTGACCTTGGCCCGTTGGGCACCAGCGTGACCGGGCTGGAAACCGGATTGGGCGCATTGAAGACGGACCTGACAGAGACTCAGGCCCAGCTGACCGGGCTTGGCACCCTGATCACCGACCTGGACCGCCGGCTGACCACGCTGGAGAAACAGCCGCTCAAGGATGCCGTCTCGCCCGAGACCGTGGCTGCCTACGAACGTGAACTGGAGGCGCTCAAGGCGCAGGTCACGGCGCAACAGGCCGACCTGCTGGCCGCGCAGAAGGAACAGCAGGCGGCGATGGATGCCGCGCGCAAGGAAGTCGAGGCGATGGCCGCCCGCGCCCGCGCCTCGGAACAAAGCGCCGAGGCCCGCGCGAAACTGGCCGCCAGCCGCGCTGCGCTGGCTGATCTGACGACCCGCGCGCGTGACGGCCAGCCCTATGCCGATCCGCTGGCGGTGCTGACCGGGAACGGCGTGGATGTGCCCGCGCCGCTGGTCGAAGGCGCCGAAGAGGGTCTGCCCACGGCCTCTGCCCTGATCTCGTCCTTCCCCGACGCTGCCCGCGATGCGCTGGCGGCGGCGCGGGCAAGCGGCGCGGATGGCGCCGAGGCGGGCAGCGTTGCCGGGTTCTTCCGCAGCCAGCTTGGCGCCCGCTCGGTCACGCCGCGTGAAGGGGACGACCCTGATGCGGTGCTGTCGCGGGCCGAGGCCGCGCTGCGCGGCGGCGACCTGGACACCACGCTTACGGAAATCGAAAGCCTGCCCGAGACGGCACGCGCTGAAATGTCAGACTGGGTGGCCCAGGCCACGCTGCGGCGCGATGCTCTCGCCGCCGCGGCCGATCTCTCCCAGCAACTGAACCAGGAATAAGGGTCGGCATCATGCTTTGGTCACTCATCAAGATCGTTGTCTTCGTTGCGCTGGTCGGCGCGCTGACCTTTGGCGCGGGCTACCTGCTCGAAAGCCAGGGCGGGGTGCAGATCACCGTTGCCGGGATGGAATACACGCTTGGCCCGCTGCAATCGGTCTTGGCCGCCATTGTCCTGGTCTTTGCCGTCTGGCTGTTCTTCAAGCTGTTCACCCTGATCATCGCCACGCTGAAATTCATCAACGGAGACGACACCGCGCTCAGCCGCTATTTCGACCGCAACCGTGAGCGCAAGGGATACCAGGCGCTCTCCGAGGGGATGATGGCGCTGTCGTCGGGCGAGGGGCGGCTGGCCATCGCCAAGGCCACCAAGGCCGAGAAATACCTGCACAAGCCGGAACTGACCGACCTCGTCACCGCGCAGGCGGCAGAGATGGTCGGCGACAACCGCAAGGCCGAGGAAGTCTACAAGCGCCTGCTGAAAAACGACACCACGCGCTTTGTCGGGATCCGCGGGATCATGAAGCAGAAACTGGCCTCGGGCGACACGGACACGGCGCTGCAGTTGGCGGAACGCGCCTTTGCGATCAAGCCCAAGCACGTCGAGGTGCAGGACACCTTGCTGCAACTGCAGGCCGAGAAACACGATTGGTCCGGCGCCCGCAAGACGCTGCAGGCCAAGCTGAAACACGGTGCCCTGCCGCGCGACGTCTACAAACGGCGTGACGCGGTGCTGGCGCTGTCCGCCGCCACCGACATCGACGATGCCGAGGCCAGCGGCAAGGCGGCAGAGATGGCGATCGAGGCCAACCGCGCCTCGCCCGACCTGGTGCCTGCCGCCGCGTTGGCCGCCCGCTCCTATATCGAACAGGGGCGCAAGCGCAACGCCACCAAGGTGCTCAAGAAGGCCTGGGAGGCGCATCCGCACCCCGATCTGGCCGCCGCCTTCGCCGAGATCGAGCCTGAGGAGACACCGGATCAGCGTATCCAGCGGTTTGTCCAGCTGACCCGCATTCAGCCGGATCACCGCGAGACCAAGCTGCTCAAGGCCGAGCTGAACCTCGCGGCCGAACACTTCCCCGAGGCGCGCCGCGCGCTGGGCGACCTGCCGGAGAAGGATCCGGATGCCCGCGTTCTGGCCATCATGGCCGCCATCGAAAAGGGCGAAGGCGCCAAGGATGCGGTGGTGCGTGGCTACCTTGCCAAGGCCCTGACAGCATCGCGCGGCCCGCAGTGGGTCTGTGACAAGTGCAACACGATCCACGCGGTTTGGACGCCGATCTGTTCCAACTGTTCGGCCTTCGACACGCTCAGCTGGACGACCCCGCCGCAGTCCGAGGTCGTGTTGCCGGCAGGGGCCGACATGCTGCCGCTGCTCATCGGCGGCGCGCTGGAGGACAAGAGCGAGGATGCCGGCGAAGAGGACGGGCCCGAGGTGATCGACGTGGGCCCCGAGGCGCCTGCCTCCGCCGCCCCGACCGATGCCAAAGCCCCGGATGCGGAACCCGAGGATGCCGAGGTGATCACGTCCGAAGAGCCGAAGAAGGAAGGCGCAAAATAGCCCTTCCCCTCGTGCGGCCCGTTTGCTATGAGGCCGCGCACTGAGACCGATCAGCCCCGCTTTGGGCGGCTTTGATCGGTGCAGGGAAGATGGCCGGTGTAGCTCAGCTGGTAGAGCACGTCATTCGTAATGATGGGGTCGTAGGTTCGAGTCCTATCACCGGCACCATTCTTCTCGACAGAGTGAACGGTTCAGATCAATTTGCGTGTAGGTCGTTCCGCCTGCACGGAGGCATTGTCCGGCTGGTCCTTGCTGCCATGCCGTCTCGCGCCGCGCCATGTTGACCCTGTCTGTTTTTCCGGCTCAAGGGGGTTCGTTTTACAGGTTCGGTCATCGGGTATGCGATCCGGGCAGACATCCCCTGATCGGCTCTTTGTCTATGACAGGCCGGCGTGCCTCAACTGGCCTCGGAATGGCGGCTTGGCGGTTCGCCAAACCAGCGCGAGAAGGCGCGGGAAAAGGCCGTCTGATCAGAATACCCGAGGGAAAAGGCCACATCGCTTTGTGACAGTGTCGGTCGTTTCAGCAGCGCCAGCGCCATCGACCGGCGGCAATCCTCGCGGATTTCATGAAAACATGTGTCTTCTGCCGCAAGGGCCCGGCGCAGCGTGCGTTCGGACATGCCCAGCTCGCAGGCGATCTCGGTCTGCCCGATCGAGCCCTGGCCGATCCGCTGCAGTATCACTTGCCGGACCCTGCGAGAGACGGGCAGGTGCCGCAAGTGGCTGGCCAGTTGCCGATCCGGCGCCGTGACGTCGCGTGGCACGCTGTGCATGGGGACACTCTCGGCGTCGGGTCGGGGCAGGCCCAGAAAGCGCGCCGGGAAGACCAGGTAATTCTCGCTTTCGTCGCAATGCGCACCGGTGCGGTTGTAGCGCTCAACCGAATGCGTCCCGCGATCCTGGGCATGTTCGAATCCGACATCCAGCAGCGCCTGTCGGTCCATCCCGAACCGCATGCAGACGGAATGAATCACGGCCAGGGTCAGTTCCGCATCCGCCCGCCGGGGCCAGATGTCAGGGTCGAGAATGCGGTATCCAACCCGAACCTTGTCATCGTGGACCTTCATCGTCAGCGTGGTGTTGCTCTGGACCAAGGGTATCCCGTGGACAAAGCATCGCAGGGCGGAGCCAAGGGTCGGCGCTCGTACGATTGCATCGCCCATGACCCCGAGGCTTTCCAGGGGCAGCTGTTCCCCCGATTGCCAGGCCGATGGCACATCACCCTGTCTCGCGCGTTGTCGTTCCAGTCCCGATACGAAAGAGGTCAGGGGCACATCCGCGCCGGAAGCCCGGGCAGTCGACAATGGCCCGGCAAAGACGAAACGGGAAACGGACGAAGAGATGACCGACGAGTCCATGTCAGTGCCTCATTGCTTTCTCTGCCAGTTCAAGGACTCCACAGTAGCACATTTCCTCAGCTGTCGCAGAATCCGTAATTTGGGAACCGCAGCACGCCACGCGGCAGTGTGCCGGTTTTGAAGAAAACTGCCAAAAAATCCGACAGGGTTGAAATCCACCGCTCAGATCGCCTGCACGAATCGTGCCGGTGACTCTGGAAACGCCGCGCCCGACTCTTCGGCCGCTAGGCGGAGCGTTCGGTCAAATGTCATGGCGCGCACAGGCCCGGCATGGGCGACGAAGACGCATATGGCGTCGCCGAGGTACGTATCGATCGCGGACAGGATGGTGCGGCAGCAGTCTGCGTCGATCTCGGACAGGCTCTCGTCGAAAATATAGACTTGCGAGGATCTCAGCAGCGCCCGCGCCAGCGTGATGCGCTGCAGCATTCCGCCCGACAGGTTGCAGCCGGTTTCCTGAAGATCCGTGTCCAGGCCATCCAGTCCCTGCGCCCAGTCCGCCAGGCCGACCACACCCAGCACCCGCCACAGCGCCGCGTCATCCGGATCGTCGTTGCCCAGCCGCAGGTTGTCGCGCAGGGTTCCCCGGATCAGGCAGGGCCGTTGCGGCAGAAAGGTGATGACCCGGCGCAGGCTGGACGGGCTGAAGCCTTCGATATTCGCCCCGTCGATTTCGATGCGGCCTTCGGCCAGGGGACTTTCACCGATGATCGCCGCCAGCAGACGGGATTTCCCGATGCCGGAGCGTCCGTCGAGCAACACCCGGTCGCCCGCGTCCAGCGTGGCGGTGAGCGGAGCATGCGCGCCGTCCGGACCGCGCGCCTCGACAAAGGTCAGACGCTCGAACCGATCCGGGCATGCGGCCCCTGTGTCCGGCTCGGTGGCGTTTCGCACAACCGCGTCCAGCCGGTCCAGCGCCACGCGCGCCCGCGCTTGGGCATGATAAAGTCCCAGCAGGTTGCGCAGGGGCCCCGACATCATCGTCGCATAGGCCAGGAAGGCAACCAGCGAGCCAATCTGCCAGTCGCCCCGGATGACCAGCCATCCACCCACCAGCAAAACGACAGAGCGCATTACCGCCGTCAGCAACTGACCAACCGCGCTGACGCCCTCGGTCCAGAGCTTTTGCCGCGCCTGGGCATCGAACAGCGCAGACTGCTGCCGGCCAAAGCCGTGGACACGGGTCTCCAAGGCGCCAAGCGCCCTCAGCCCGCTGACCTGCATGAAACTTTCGGCGAGTTGCCCGTTCAGGCCGCCGCGTTCGGTGCGGACGGATTCAGCCCGCGCCTGTGTCCCGGGGCGCGCCCAGGACAGGAACCACATTTCGAAAGGCGCTGCCAGCAGCGGCAGCAGCGCAAGCCGCCAGTCGAGCAGGAACATCAGGACGATGCCGCCCGCCAGCCGAAACAGAGCCGTCACCGCGACCAGAACGGAATCGAACAGGAACTTCTGGATTTCTGCGGTGTCGCCGTCGATCCGGGTCTGGATTTCACCAACAGTCAAGGCTGGCATGGCGGAATTGCGGTTCAACGCGCAGCCCAGGATCGTCATCCGCAAATCGCCCAGCATCCGCATTGAGGCGCGTAGATGCTGCATGCCGTTGAAGATCCCCAGCGCCACCACGCCCAGCCCGACGGCAAAACTGACCGCCGCCCAGAATAGCAGCGCCCTCATGTCACCGCCCATGATCCCCTGGTCGATCACCGCCTTGGTGATCATTGGTGCGGCGAGCCCGGCCCCGGCGGCCAGCAGGGACAGAACCAGCACCATCGCGGTGCTGGGCAGCGCCCGCGCCATGACCGGCGTCAACCAATCCGCCCCAAAGAAGGCGCGGCGGATCATCATGTCTGACAGCCTGTGCCGAAGCGTCATGCGCAGCGCCTTTCCCGGCCAACAAAAGCGGCCTGGCGCGCCAGTGTTGCCATGATCGCCGATGGTTCGCGTCCGTGGCCCCCGGCCAACAGTGCCGCAACGTGGCCGGTCAACCGGGCCGCGCCAAGGCTGGCCCCTGCCATGCCCTGCCCGCCGCGCTCGGGCGAATTGCACCAGGCACCGAACAGCTTGTCACGCAGGTGCGACACCTCTTCCCAGCCGCAGCGCGCATCGCCCGTCGCGGCGATCACCGATGGATACCCGGCGGGAAAGGGTGATGCCCCCTGCGCCGGATGCGCGGCGACCAGAACGACACCGGCGGAAATCGCCCGCGCCACCGCCTCGGCCAGCACCGCGCGGTCGGCGGAAAGGCCCAGGCTGAGGCCGACCACATCCACATCACCCGACGCAACCAGCCAATCCAGCGCCGAGGCCACCCGCAGCGCCGAGGTGACAGCCCGATCGTCGAACACCTGCGCATGGCGCACCTGTGCCTCCGGGCAGGCCTGTAGGATGACCCGCTCTACCGCGCTGCCGTGGCCCAAACGGTCAGGCCGGGCTGCAACAGCCCGGCCATCACCGTCAAAGCCCATCGCGTCGGCCCCGCGCAATTCGGCGGGGCCGCTGTCGATGATGCCGACCCGCACCATCACTCGTCGCGCTGGAAGATGCGGATGCTGGCCAGCGACATGGCGGCACCGCCCGGCATGTCCACCTGCCCTTTCTTTTCCAGCGTCTCGGCGTCGTAGGCGGCCAGGTCCGACAGCGCGCCACCCAGCCAGACGGTCTGCCCGTCCGACGAGACGTTGACCGAGTAATAGCTGTGCGGCAGCGGCACCCGCTTGATCGGCTCGCCGGTTTCAAGGTCAAAGCTTTCCAGCACGTTATAGGCGCCATAGGCGCGCGTCCGGTCCGGGTTGGCGGCGGTCGAGAAATAGAACACGTCCAGCGTGCGCACGTCGCGCATCTCCATCTCGCCGCTGCGCAGGTCCATGGTCAGCAGGCCAGTGCGATAGGCCTCTGGGTCCTCCAGACTCATGTCGCTGCGTGCCGTGTAAAAGGGCGTCACCAGCATGTCCGATGTTTCGAACTGGCTCCACGCGTCCAGCACGTCCGAAGGGTAATAGTTGGCGTCGGTCTTCCAGTCCTGGATCGGGTAGTCGTCCACGTGTTCGCCGGTCGCCACGTCAAAGACATGCATCGACCGGCCCAGCCCGTAGACCTTGCTGCCATCGGTCGAGAACATCACAACCGTGATCTGGCGCGGCACTTCAAAGGTCTTCAGCGTCTCCAGCGTCCCGGTGTCGATCAGCGACATCCGCGTCGGCAGCACCTCGAAATGTGACAGGTGCTTTTTCATCGGCGTCTCGAAGACGACCAGTTTGCTGCCATCCGGGGCAAGGTCCATGCCGAACATGGTCTTGACCTGCACGTCCTTCGTGCTCAGGTCGCGCCGCGCCACCGTCTCGCCCGTGGTCAGGTTCACCTTCACGATGCTTTCGGACTTGTTGACCGTGACATAGGCGAATTCGCCCGCCGCATCGACAACCGGGATCATCGGCGTCGGCCCGGCGTCTTGCAGGGTGATGACCTTGTCGACCGTCATTTCCTCGGCATCGACGATCACCAGCTTGTCGGGACGCGCCGGGGCCAGAAGGTAATCCTTGGCCGCCACCGGCGCCGCCAACAGAAGGCTGCCCGCCACGCACAAAAGGGGGAGTTTCGTCAGCATCTGTTTCATCATTTCGGCTCCGGAAAGACGGATTGCAGTTTGCGCCAGTCTTCCGAGGCATTGTCGGCGCCCGCGCTCCAGTCGGGGTAGGTGTTCAGCGTGTCGGCGACTTGTGCGGGCCACCAACAGGGGTCGGCGCAACCGTAAAGATCCGCTTCCATCGGCTGGCACAGGTTGGACACCGCGCCGAAGGCGTCGACCTCCCAGCCCGGGTCGAAGGAGGTGGTACAGCCCACGAGGCTGTTCATCGCCACCACTTCGTCTTCGCGGCCCTCGGCCTGCGCCTCGACAAAGGCCTTGGCCTTGGAATTTGCGGGGGTGAGATGTTTCATTGGGCAATCTCCTGAACGGTATCAGTGGCTTGGGCGCTGGCGGGGCCGGGTTTGGACAGGCCCGATTTTGACAGCCGCGGTTCCAGTTGCGTGCGAAAGAAGTCCGGGTTGGCCTGCATGATGCGGACGTAGGATTCGACGCCGAAATCCACCCAGTCGCGCATCAGGTCGCAGTAGTGATAGACCGGCGCAAAGGCATCGCCCTGCCGGGCATAGCTTTCGTGGTAACAGCCCCCGGCGCAGATCGACCGGATGTGACAGGTCTTGCAGCCGTAGGCCGACCGGTCCTGCGCGGTCTCGATGAAATCGGCCAGTTTCGGCACGTCGATGCCGGTGTCGACATTGCCATAGGTCGGCTCGTCCGAGCCGACAAAGCGGTGACACAGGTGCAGGTCGCCCTCCTTGTCCACCGCCAGCATGCCCAGCCCGGCGCCACAGGGCACCGCCTTTTTGGTGCCTTGGGCGATGTCGGTCAGCAGTTGGTGCATGTTGGAAAAGCCGATGTTCTCACCCCGGCAGGCGGCCTCGGTATAGCGGCGGCCCAGGGCTTTCATGTCGTCGAAAACCCGTTTCAGCGCGCCGTCATCCAGGTTGAACACCGCGATCGGGCCGGATGTGGCGGGGCCAAAGCCGACCTCGTGAAAACCCAGGTCGTTCTTGAGGTGATCGTGGATGCCGATCACATCCGTCACGCCGCGCGTCAGCGTCACGCGCACCCCCACGGGCCGGGCGGTGTAACGCTCCAGCAGCATCCGCACCTTGCGTTCCACCACGTCATAGGTGCCCTTGCCGCCCACGGTCTTGCGGTTCTTGTCATGCAGCGCCTTGGGCCCGTCCATCGAGACGGTCAGGGCAAAGCGATGCGCGTTGAACCAGTCGACCATCTCTTCGGTCAGCAGGGTGGCATTGGTGGTCAGGCTGAAATCCACGACCTTTCCCAGTTCCGCCGCGCGCGGCACCGCATAGGCGACAACCTCGCGGATCAGCGGCATGTTCGACAACGGTTCGCCGCCAAAGAACACCACGTTCACCCGGTCGCGGTCATGCGCCTGCTTCAGCAGCATCTCAAAGCTCTGCCGCGCGGTTTCAAAGGCCATCTTTTCGCCCTTCGACGGGACGGCGAGGTCTTCCTTGTAGCAATAGGTGCAGGCCAGGTTGCAGCCCGTGTTCACGTTCAGGATGATCGTCGACAGCGGGATTTCCTCGACCTTGACGATCTTGCGCGGGACTTCGGGCTCTGCCGCGTCGCGCAGGATGTCGAGGTCAAGAAAGCTTTGCACGCAGTCCGACAGCTCTGACGGCGCGTGCTGCGCGCCCAGCGATTGCTGCATGGCCACGGCGTCCACCGCCGCGCTGCGGTGGAACAGGTCGTAGACGTCCTGCGACACCCGGTCGAGTTCGAACAGCGACGAGCTGGGCACATGCATCAGCATCGCGTGGCCATCCACGTCGACCCGGTGCGCATTGTGCTTGATTAGGGTCAGTTCTCCCATGATGCCTCCTCAGCGGATCGGGGTGTCGACAAAGCGCTGCACGGTTGCGTACAGATGCGCCTCGGCGGTCAGGGGGTCTGCGCCGCCGTCGTAGGTGGCGATCACGCGCAGGTTGCCGGTGTTATTGGTGCCCATGAAGCGTTCGGGATTCGGCCCCGCATCGCCGGGTGTGAACAGGCCGGTTTGATCGATAGAGCCTGCGTATTTTGCATCTTGGATCGCGGCGGCGGCCTCGTCCCAGTTGTCGACGGCCCAGCTGACCTTGACCACGCCCAGCGGCAGATCGTCATCGGTGCCTGGTTCGCCATCCGGGCCATCGGTCCATCCCATCGCCTGGAACTGCGCCGGCACCTTGGGGATCGGGCCGCCGTTGCCGCCAACCCGCGCGATGGAGACCTCTGGCACGATGGAGATGCGATCAACGCCGTCATGCGCCACCAACTCGGCGGGCGCGGCCAGATCACCCAGCCCGATGGTCAGCGGCCCTTCGGCCTGTGCCGTCACCGACAGCACCACCTTGTTCGGCCCGCTTTCGATGACCTCTGCCGTCACGCCCTCGGGCAGGACCGGATCGCCGGTCAGCCCGCTGCCGATCAGCGTGACCTCGGTCGCCTTACCCACGGGGACGGAGGCCGGGTTCATCGCCAGGATCTGCGGCGCGGCCTCAGCAGGCAGCGCGCTCAGGCGTCCGCCCACCGGGTCCTGGTCGGCTACAAACCAGCGTCCCGACAGCGCGCCGTCCTGCAGCGCCATCACCTGCCGGATCATCACGTCACCGGATGTCAGCGTCGCGCGCCATTCGCCGGCGCCGTAGACGATCCCGCTGCCGGTATAGGTCTCTGACCCATCCGCGAAATCCAACGTCATACTGACGTCATAGCCGTCGTCGCTCGCCGTCAGGTCCAGCGTGCCGGAATAATCGCCCCGCCCCGGTTCATGTCCGGCCACGACATAGCTACCCGACAGATCGCCGGTGAAAGCCTCGGGCGTATCGCCCAGCGGGAAGGTTTCGGCCAGGTAGGGAATGATCTGCTCATTGGCGATGCCCCACCAGTCGCGGTCCCGCGCCAGCGCCTGATATTCAAGCGAGGGGAACTGCCCGAGGTGGAAGTTGATCAGGTGATCCCAGTCCTCTGCCGTGCGCCGCTGCAGCGCGACCCGGGCGTAGGAGTGACAGCGCCCGCAGGTCTCCGACATCAACTGGTCTGGTCCGGCATCCGACGCGACCGGCTCTTTTTCAAGGATGTAACGCCAGCCCTCAGTCTCGGCGATGGACAGCCCGCGGGTGTCGGAAAGATAGGTGACGATGGTCCGCCGTTCCTCTGGCGTAAGCGCGACATCGTGGTTGCGCATCATCCGCACCACCGTCATGTCCCAGGCTTCCGGCGTCTTGCGGACGGCGTCGATCCGTTCAATCGACCCGTCCTCTCTTGTCGCATGGCAGGTCGCGCATATGTTGCCTAGTATCTCCTCGCCGGACTGGGCAAAGGCGGGCATCGCGGTGCCTCCGCACAGGACCGCGCTGGCGGTTGTGAGTGAGAGGGCTAAGCGCTTTCTGGATGTCATTCTTGTGGTCCTCCGGCGGATCGAAAGGCCGTTTGCCTTCGATGTGGCTGTGATCCGCATAGGCTGGCGAAAAGCCCGGCAACGCGTCCTGACATTTCCGGCCACTGCGCGATTTTGGCCGGAAATGTCAGGACGGCCCGCCGCCCCGCCCAGTTCAGTGGTCACATGACAGGCAAGCCGGACATCGCCGCGCTGACGCGGCCCGACATGATTGTGCTCGGCGGCGGGCCAGCGGGTGCGATTTCGGCCTGGCTGGCAGCCGGGGACGGGGTGCGCGTGCTGCTGATCGACCCGTGCAAGGCCTCGAATCGTATCGAGGGGCTCAGCCCCCGTCTTCACCGCTGGTTGCACGCCACCGGGATTGGCGACGGCGGGGCCGCGATTGGCCCCTTTCCGCGTTCCGTTGACTGGGGAAGTCAGCCGCAGGCCACCAATAGCGAACATGCTGTCGATCGTGACCGTTTCGATGCGCATCTGCGCCAGACCGCTCAAATGGCGGGTGCGCATCTGCTGGAGGGCAGCGCAAAACTGTCTGGCAAGGAGGTCACGCTGCCGGATGGACGCTGCCTTGCGCCGCGCTGGATCGTCGATGCGAGGGGGCGTCAGGGTGGACCCAAAGACAGGGACGCCGCCCCTTTTGCGACCCTCTCGATCTGTGGTTGGTACAGGCAGGACGACGCGCGGCGGCCGGGCTTTGACATTGCCGCCTTGCCGGAGGGCTGGCTATGGCGTGCCACCCTGCCGGGAAACCGGACCTGGGCTCAGTTGACGACCGATGCGCGCAGCAGTTCCTCGATGGAGGACCGCCTGACGCGGGCACTCATCCGGACCGGGCTGTCCCCCGACCGATTCACTCTGCAAGAGCCGCTGGTTGCGCGCGCGTCGGCGCCGCTCTTGCCCGCGCCGATCACGGATCTCGACTGTTTGCCGGTGGGCGATGCGTTGGCCGCCATGGACCCGTTGTCCGGGCATGGGCTTTTCTGGGCGGTGTCCAGCGCCCTTGCCGTCGCTGCTGTACGTCGCACACGCATGGCGCGTCCCGGTTCGGAAACCGATGCGCTCTGCCGCCGTTTCCTGGCGGAACGCGCCAGTGAAACCTACCTGCGCAATGCCCGGATCGGGCGCGACTTCATCCGCTTGGAAGGCAGGTACAGGGCCGAGCCGTTCTGGACGGCGCGCCGGGATTTTCCTGACGAGGCCCCGATCCACGACACATCCGAGGGGTTCGAGGTCGTGGCATCGACGGTGGTGCGCGACGGCCTGCTGGAAGAGATGGACGTTCTGCGTACACCGCAATCGCCCGCCGGCATCGCCTGGCTCAATGGCGTTCCCGCTGTCGAGGCATGGCGTATGCTCGACGAGGGCAAGAGCCTGAATGACCTGGTGGACCGCTGGGGCCGCGCCGCGGCTGCCTTGCCCGGGTTGTTTGCCCGCGAAGCCGCGGCAGGAACGGTTGCCTCCCAAGGCGGGGCGTAGCTTCGGGCCGCGCCCTCGGGAAGGCTCTGCCCGGTGTCGTTCAGAAGGCACGGGCCAGAGGGTCGAATCCTGTCACTCCGACTTGGTTTTTCGTGGATCCCGTTTCGGCCCTGTGGGGTCGAGTCAGCACCCCGCATCAAAGCGCAGGACCGCGAGGTGTTGCCTTGCGATGATCTTTAATTCGAATATACATGAATTATGGAAAAGACGGGTGCCATTGCCACGCTCTCTGCCCTGGCGCATGACACGCGGATCGACGTGTTCCGCCTGCTGGTCAACGCTGGCCCCGAAGGCGTGACTGCAGGCCAGATCGCGGACCGGCTGAACATCCGTCCAAACACCCTGTCCAACAACCTCAACATCCTGTCCGGCGCGGGCCTTGTGCGGTCTTTGCGTGAGGGGCGGTCGGTGCGCTATTTCGCGAATTTCGATGCGATGCGCGGCTTGCTGTCCTTCCTGATGGAGGACTGTTGCGGCGGTCGGCCCGACCTTTGCCAGCCGATTCTGGACCGGATTACCTGTGCGCCGACGACGCCAGCCGACATGGAGGCAGACCAATGACCGACACAACCGCCGATCCCGTTATGGGCACATTTGAACGCTATCTCAGCCTCTGGGTGGCGCTGGCCATGCTGGTGGGGCTGGGCATCGGCGTGATGGCGCCCGGACTGGTGCAGGCCATCGCGGCGGCCGAGGTCGCCAGCATCAACCTCGTCGTTGCGGTGCTGATCTGGGCGATGGTCTACCCGATGATGGTCGGCGTGGATTTCGGTGCGATTTCCGGCGTGGCGCGTCAGCCCAAGGGGCTGATCGTGACGCTGACGGTCAACTGGCTGATCAAGCCCTTCACGATGGCGCTGCTGGCGGTCCTGTTCTTTGATGTCGTCTTTGCGCCCTGGATCGCGCCCGAGGATGCCGCGCAATACACCGCCGGGCTGATCTTGCTGGGGGCAGCGCCCTGTACGGCGATGGTTTTTGTCTGGTCGCAACTGACCCGGGGCGACGCCACCTACACGCTGGTGCAGGTTTCGGTGAACGACATCATAATGGTCTTTGCCTTTGCGCCCATCGTCGCTTTCCTGCTGGGCGTGACAGAGATATCGGTGCCTTGGGAAACGCTGGTTCTGGCGACGGTTCTATACGTCGTGCTGCCGCTCATCGCGGGATTGCTGACGCGGAGGGCGCTGGGCAGCCCTCAGGCGGTCGAGCGGTTCACCGCGCGGGTCAAACCCTGGTCGGTGGTCGGGCTGATCGCCACGGTGGCCATTCTCTTTGGCCTGCAGGGAGAGGTGATCCTGTCCCGGCCTCTGGTCATCGTCCTGATCGCCGTGCCGATCCTGGTACAAAGCTATGGCATCTTCGCGCTGGCCTATGGCGCGGCCTATGCGCTGAAGGTGCCGCACCGGATCGCGGCGCCCTGCGCGATGATCGGCACGTCGAACTTCTTTGAACTGGCGGTGGCCGTCGCCATCAGCCTCTTTGGCCTCAATTCGGGCGCGGCGTTGGCGACGGTCGTGGGCGTGCTGGTCGAGGTGCCGGTGATGCTGTCGCTGGTGGCCTTTGCCAACCGCACGCGCGCCCGGTTCCCCGCCGCCAAAGCCTAGATCGAGGCGGTGATCCCGCCATCGACAAAAAGCGTGTGCCCGTTGACAAAGCTGGAGGCGTCCGAGGACAGGAAGACGCAGGCGCCCACCAGTTCCTCGACCTTGCCCCAGCGGCCCGCCGGGGTGCGTTTTTCCAGCCAGGCGGAAAACTCGGGGTCCTTGACCAGCGCCTCGTTCAGCGGCGTGTCGAAATAGCCCGGCGCGATGGCGTTGCACTGCAATCCGTGGCGTGCCCAGTCGGTTGCCATGCCCTTGGTCAGGTTGCCCACGGCGCCCTTGGTCGTCGTGTAGGGGGCGATGCCCGGACGGGCCAGCGCGGTCTGGACCGAGGCGATGTTGATGATCTTGCCGCGCCCGCGCCCGATCATGTGGCGCGCGCAGGCCTGGCCGACGTGAAAGACGCTTGCGACATTGGTCTGCAGCAGCTTTTCGAACATCTCGGCCGGGAAATCCTCCAGCGGGGTGCGGTACTGCATGCCCGCGTTGTTCACGAGGATGTCGATGGCGCCATGCTCGGCCTCGAACCCGTCGATGGCCGCGCGCACGCCCTCGTGGTCGGTAGCGTCGAAGGCAAGCTCGTGGACCGTCGCGCCGGTGCCGCGCAGGGATTCGGCGGCCTTGGCCAGTTTGCCCGCGTCGCGCCCGTTCAGGACGATCTCGGCGCCAGCCTCGGCCAGACCGCGCGCAAGGGCATATCCGATCCCCTGCGAAGATCCGGTGACAAGGGCGCGTCGGTCGGCAAGCGAGAAAAGCTGGGACATTGGGTCTCCTCCGGTCGTGTTTCGGGCGATAGCGCGCGCTTCGGACAGCGATGTCAACCCGCGCGGGGCTTGCATCCGGGCGCGGGGCGGGGTCATTGAAGGGGCCGGGCCTGGTCCGGCGCAAGGATCGGAAGGGAGCAGGGACCATGTCGACAGATGCACTCTCGTGGATTGCCGTGGACTGGGGAACCTCGCGGTTGCGGGTCTGGCCGATGGATGCGGAGGATCATCCGATGGAGCTGATCGAGTCCGATCGTGGCATGTCGCGCCTGACGCCCGACGCCTTCGAGCCGACCTTGCTGGATCTCCTCGGCGACCGTCTGCCGGATAGGGCCGTGCCGGTTGTGATCTGCGGCATGGCGGGCGCGCGGCAAGGCTGGGCAGAGGCGCCCTATACCGCCATCCCCTGCGAGCCGCCGGTGCAGGGCATCCGCCCCCCGGTAGGCGACCCACGCCTGTCGGTGCGGATCCTGCCGGGGGTCCAGCAGGATCGCCCCGCCGATGTCATGCGCGGCGAGGAAACGCAGATCGCCGGCTTCCTGGCGCAGGAACCGCGCTTTGACGGCGTGCTGTGCCTGCCGGGGACTCATACGAAATGGGTTCACATCAGCGCGCGCGAGATCGTTTCCTTCCGGACCTTCATGACCGGAGAGCTGTTTGCCCTGCTGGGACAACAGTCGGTCCTGCGCCACACGATGACCGAAGAGGGCTGGGACGCAGAGGTCTTTGCCAGCGCAGTGGGCGACTCGCTGTCCCGGCCCGCCGGTCTTGCGGCTTCTCTGTTTACCCTGCGTGCCGATGCGCTCTTGCACGGGACCGGATCGGCGGCATCGCGGGCGCGCCTGTCGGGCCTCTTGATCGGGGCAGAGCTTGCCGCCGCGCGGCCCTACTGGCTGGGTCAGGAGGTCGTGATCCTGGGCGAGGACGCGCTTGCCACGGCCTATGCCACGGCGCTTGAACCGCAGGGGGTGCAGCCCCGGCTGTTGCCCGCCGGTGACATCACGCTGGCTGGCCTGACCGCCGCCTACCACCAGATGAAAGACCCGACATGACCCGAGAGCTTATCGCCATCCTGCGCGGCCTGACCCCGGACGGGGCCGCCCCCGTCACCGAGGCGCTGATTGCTGCCGGGATCACCAAGATCGAGGTGCCGCTGAACTCGCCCCAGCCATTCGAGAGCATCCGGCGGATGATTGCCCAGGCGGGCGATACCGCGCTCATCGGGGCCGGGACGGTGCTGGACCCGGTCGAGGTCGGGCAACTGGCGGCTCTGGGGGCGGGCATGGTCGTATCGCCCGATTGCAACCCGCGCGTGATCGTAGCGGCCAAGTCGGCGGGGCTCTTGTCCTATCCTGGCGTGTTCACCGCGACAGAGGCCTTTACCGCCCTGCGCAACGGCGCTGACGGGCTGAAGTTTTTTCCCGCGTTCAAGCTGGGTCTCGACGGCTACTCGGCGCTCAAGGCGGTGCTGCCGACAGAGGCCGCTACCTATGCCGTGGGCGGTGTCGGGCCGGAGGATTTCGCCGACTGGCAAAAAGCGGGGATCACCGGGTTCGGTATCGGATCGAGCCTGTACAAACCGGGCCGGTCCGCAGGTGACGTCAAGGCGCGCGCCGACGACCTGGTGGCCGCCTACGATGCCGCCTTCGGGTGAGACTTGACAGTCAAGGCACGGAATGTACGTTATAACATAACGAAACGGGCGGAGGATCTTCGCCCCAATTGGAATGCCGTGTCGCCACATGCCGCCCCAGACCTCTGTTCCCGCCCAAGCAAGCGTCCCGTCCGAACACGGGGTCGGTGACACCAGGCGCAACGGCATGACAGGCGCGGCGTCCTGATGGCGTTGCCCCTGAAAATCTCTGACCTGGAGGTGCGGGCGGGCGCCCGGACACTGTTGCAGGTTGCGGATCTTTCCGCACCGGCGGGTGCGCTGATCGGTATTCGCGGACCATCGGGCGCCGGGAAATCGACATTCTTGCACGCGCTCAGCGGTCTGATCGAGGCCCGCGGTCGCCTGTGCTGGGGCGAGGTCGATCTGATCCGCCTGCGGCCCGAAGGCCGGACCGCCTTTCGCGCCAAAAACATGGGTCTGATCTTTCAGGACTTCCTGTTGTTCGACGAACTGTCGCCGCAGGCCAATGCGGGGCTTGCGGGCCTTTTCCGGGTGCGCCACGACCGCCCCCCGATCAGCGCCCGCGCCGCCGAGGCGCTGGCACGCCTGGGTGTCCCGGAGGGCCGCCGCACGGTTGGGTCTTTCTCGGGCGGAGAGCGGCAACGGGTGGCGATCGCCCGGGCAATGGCGACCGATCCGGGCCTGCTGCTGGCCGATGAGCCGACGGCGAGCCTGGACCGCCGGGCCGCCGATACATTGATCGACGACCTGACCAGCCTTGTGCGCGCCAGTGGCAAAACCCTGATTGCGGTCAGCCACGACCCGCACCTGCTCGACCGGCTGGACCGCATCCTGACGATTGAGGACGGGCGGGTGACGGGTGATACAGGGGCGCAGGCGGCATGAGAGAGATTTGGGACGGCCTGCCGGTTCTGGCGCAGGATCTCATGAGCGCCGGGGCGCTTTTGCTGCCCTTGCTGGTGGTCGGGGGCGTTCTGCTGCGGGGGTTTCGCCCCTGGTCCCTGATCCGCGCGCTGATGTGGCGGTTTCGCTGGGCCAACCTGCTGTTTGTGCTGCTGATCGCGGTGTCGACGGGCATGGGCATCGGTCTGATCGCGCAGGAACGGGGGCTGCGGACCGGCAGCGCGCAGGCGGCGGAGAAATTCGACCTGGTGGTGATGGCGCCCGGATCGGAACTGACCATGATGCTGGCGGCGGTTTTCCTGCAACCCAGTGCGGTCCCCCTGCTGGACGGGGCGGCCTATGACCGGATCGCCAACCACCCACAGGTGCAGATCGCGGCGCCCGTCGCCTTTGGCGACAGCCACGACGGCGCGCCGGTGGTCGGAACCATCGCCGATTTCGTCACCTACCTCAGTGACGGCGAGATCGAGGGGCGGATATTCACCCGATCCGGTGAGGCCGTGGCAGGGGCGGCCATCGACCTGCAGATCGGCGACAGGTTCACGCCCGCGCACGGCCGCGGAGGCGGCGCTGACGCCGAGGCCCATGACGGAGTCCAGATAGAGATCGTCGGGCGCATGGCCCGCAGCGGTTCGCCCTGGGATCGCGCTATTCTGATACCTATCGAGACCGTCTGGGAGGTGCATGGGCTGGCCAATGGCCACCCCTTCGAAGAGGGCGACAGGATCGGTCCGCCCTTCGCCCCTGACCTGTTTCCGGGCACCCCTGCGGTGATCGTTCACGCAGACGAGCTCTGGGCCAACTACGCCCTTCGGTCGGAATTCACCGAGGCGGGTGAGACGATGGCCTTTTTCCCCGGCACCGTGCTGGCCGATCTCTACCGTGTCATGGGAGATGTGCGGCAGGCGATGTCGGTCATGTCCGTTGTGACCCAGGTGCTGGTGGCGGCCTCTGTCCTATTGGGGCTGTTCATCCTGACGCGCCTCTTCCAGCGGCAATTGGCCATGCTGCGCGCGCTGGGGGCGCCCCGCCGCTTTGTCATGGCGGTGGTCTGGGGCTATGGCGTATCGCTCCTGCTGGCGGGAACGGTGCTTGGCCTTGCGTTCGGCTATGCCGCGGCCCTGGTCCTGTCGCGGATCGTGACCGAAAGGACGGATATTCTTGTGACCGCTTCGATCTCCTGGGCCGAGGTGACCCTGGCGCTGGGCTTTCTGTCGGCCATGTCTCTCTTGTCGCTTGTTCCGGCGCTTGTCGTTCTGACGCGCCCTGTTGTGGAGAATCTACGTCAATGAAACACCTGCTTGCCGCGCTGCTGATGATGGCGACCCCGGTTCTTGCCGAAGACGGGCATGACCATGATGCGCCGGCCCATGCCTTCGAGATCGGGGGGTTGGACATCCTGCATCCCTGGACCAATGCCACCGACCACGGCCCTGCGCTGCTTTTCATGGAACTGCACAACGAGGGCTCTGCCCCGGTCGAGATTCTGGGTGCGCGGCTGGACAGCGGTGTTGAAGGCCAGTTGGTGGGCTTTCGCATGAAGGGCGGCGAGATGGGGTTCGAGACGCTGCCGCCGATCCCTGTGGCCCCGGACCGGCAGCTGGCACTGGCGCCGGATGGGCTGGCGATCCGTTTTGACGGGCTGCAGGTGGCGCTGGAAGAGGGGCACCACTGGCAGGTGATCCTGATGACCTCGGCGGGGGAGCTGGAGATCGACGTCATGATCGAGGCGGACGACGCGCGCCAGCACAGTCACGCGGGTCACTCGCATTGAGGGGGCTTTAGGGGACGGGGGCGGACGCTCGTCCCGTCCTGCGGACGGAACAACGCCCCGCCCACCGTCCCTTTGGGTGATCTTGTCTGTTTTTGCGTGCGATGACTTCCGTGCAGGGGTATTTTTCCCAAAACGAAGCCCGGGATAGCGTGACCTCTTGCCGATATAACTTGTATACTTTCGGTATGCAGGGTGTCATCAAGTGGAGGGGGAAACGCTATGAATTCCAGTCCAAAGGAGATCTGCCGCGAAGCCCTGCGTGAGCGGATCCTGTTGCAGGAACTGACCCCGGGGGCAGAACTGGACGAAGGCCGGATTGCCGCCGAATACGGCCTGTCACGCACACCGCTGCGCGAAGTCTTTCAGGTGTTGGCCGGTGAGGGATACCTGCGGCTGGAGGTAAATCGCGGCGCGCGGGTTGCCTCGTTGGAACTTGGCACGTTGCGCGCGTTCCTGCAGAGCGCGCCGTTGATCCTGGCCACGACGGCGCGGCTGGCGGCAGAGGTCCGGGGTGGCGAGGAGCTGGAGGGGTTGAAGGCGGCGCAGCTGCGGTTCCAGGCGGCCCTGGACAGCGGCGACGACGGGGCGGCGGGTCTTGCGGACCACGGGTTTCACGCCCAGGTCGGCGAGATGGCGGCGAATCCTTACATGCTGCCCGCGTTGAACCGGTTGCTGATCGACCAGACACGCCTGAGCCGTGGGCTTTACAGCCCGGGCACCAAGAAGGAACGCAAGCTGGTCAAGAAGGCCGTGCAGCAGCACGAGGCCCTGATTGCCGCCATCGAGAGCGGGGCGCCGGATCAGGCCGCTGACCTGGCGCTACAGCATTGGGAGCTGTCGCGCGGCCACCTGGAAGGCGCCCTGCGCCCCGATCCCTTGCCGATGGTTCCGGTGGCCCCGGGAGAGGGCGCCGCCTAACGCCCTTCGGCCAGATCCTTGAGGATCGGGCAATCGGGCCGGTCGTCGCCGTGGCAGGCGTGAACCAGGGTCGCCAGCGTGTCCCGCATCCCCTGCAACTGGGCGATCTTTTCGTCGATGCGGGTGAGGTGTTCCTCGGCCACGCGTTTGACGTCGGCGCTGGCGCGGTGATCGTCCTGGTACAGGCCGACAAGGACGCGGCAATCCTCGATCGAGAAGCCCAGTGCGCGGGCGCGCGCCAGAAAGGCCAGCTTGTGCAAGTCGCTTTCGCGGAAGGCGCGATAGCCGTTGGCATCCCGCGGCGGTTTCACGAGGCCGATGTCCTCGTAATAGCGGATCGTCTTGGCCGGCAGCCCGGCCCGTTCCGCGACCTCTCCGATATTCATGCGGTCACCTCGCGCGGGTGGGGCGCCGGGGCGGTGGCGGGGGCGTCGCCAAGCGCCCCCTTGAGCCCGCGCAGGCGCAGTGCGTTGGTCAGGACAAAGACCGAGGACAGCGCCATCGCGCCCGCCGCCAGCATGGGCGAGAGCATCATGCCGGTGAGCGGGTAGAGCAGGCCCGCCGCCACCGGGATCAACGCCACGTTGTATCCGAAGGCCCAGACCAGGTTCTGACGGATGTTGCGCATCACGGCACGGCTGACGTGCAAGGCGTTGACGGCCCCGGCGACCGCCCCGGAGGACAGCACCACGTCGGCGCTTTCGATGGCGACATCGGTGCCTGTGCCGATGGCCAGACCCACATCGGCCTCTGCCAGCGCGGGGGCGTCGTTGATGCCGTCCCCCACGAAGATCACCGGGCCAAAACGCTCGCGCAGCGCGCGTACAGCGTCCAGCTTGCCCTCGGGCAGGATCTCGGCCTCGATCTGGTCGATGCCCAGGTCCGCGCCGATGGCCTCGGCCACGGGTCGCGCATCGCCCGAGATCATGGCCACGCGCAAGCCCGCCTGTTTCAAGGCGTCCACGGCGGCGCGGGCGCCGGGCTTGATCCGGTCGGCCACGGCAAAGGCGCCCGCCAGCTTGCCGTCCACGGAGACCAGAACCGGGGTCTGGGCGGCGCGTTCCATCTGGTGCAGGACGTCGGAGAGCGGGGTAATGTCGACTGTCTCGCGCGCCATCAGTCGCGCGTTGCCGACCAGCACGGCGTGGCCCTCGACCCGGGCGCGCAACCCGTGTCCGGGAATGGCCTCGACCTCTTCGGGGGCCGGGGTGGCACCTGCGGCCTGTTCCAACGCGCGGGCGATGGGATGTTCCGACCCCTGTTCGGCGCCAGCGGCCAGGCGCAGCACCGTTTCCGCGTCAAATCCGGGTGCGGTTTCGCTGCGGACCAGTGCCGGGCGGCCTTCGGTCAGCGTGCCGGTCTTGTCGAAGGCGATCACCTTGGCGCCGTCCAGCCGTTGCAGCGCCTCACCCTTGCGAAAGAGGATGCCCAGTTCGGCGGCACGTCCCGTGCCCACCATGATGGAAACCGGCGTGGCCAGGCCCATTGCGCAGGGACAGGCAATGATGAGGACAGAGACACCCGCGACCAAGGCAAAGGTCAGGCCGGGACCAAAGAGCAGCCAGGCCAGGACCGTCACGGCGGCGATGGCCAGCACGGCGGGCACGAACCACAGCACGACCTTGTCGGCCAGCGCCTGGATCGGCAACCTTGCGCCCTGGGCCTGTTCCACCATCGAGACGATGCGCGACAGCACCGTGTCCGCCCCAACGGCTTCGGCCCGCACGCGCAGCGCACCGGCACCGTTGACCGTGCCGCCAATCACTTGCGCGCCTTCGGATTTCTCCACCGGGGCAGGTTCCCCGGTGACCATGCTTTCCTCGACAAAGGACCGGCCCGAGATCACCACGCCATCCGTAGCGATACGCTCTCCGGGGCGGACCTGCAGGATGTCGCCCTTTTGTAGCTCGGCAAAGGGAATCTCCTTGGTCCCGTCGTCGCGTTCGACCCGGGCCAAGTCGGGCCGCAGGTCCAGCAAGTGGCGGATGGCGGCGCCGGTGCGGCCCTTGGCCCGCGCTTCCAGCCAACGGCCCATGAGGATCAGCGTGACGATCACTGCCGCCGCCTCGAAATAGACGGCGCGGGCGGTTTCCGGCAGCAGCGCCGGGGCGAAAAGCGCGACCGAGGAATAGCCCCAGGCCGCCAGCGTCCCCAGCGCGACGAGCGAGTTCATGTCGGGTGTACCCTTCGCCAAGAGCGGCAGGCCGATGCGATAAAACCGGCGGCCCGGTCCCATCAGGACAAGTGTCGTCAGGACGAATTGCACTGTCCACCAAAGGGTCTGTCCCAGCGTGGCGTCGATCCAGTGGTGCAGCGCAGGGACGAGGTGCCCGCCCATGACGCCCAGGAAAACGGGCAGCGTCAGGGCGCCCGCGATCAGGGTCTGGCGTTTCAGCGCCGCGGCCTCTTCGGCCTGGCGGGCCGTGGCGTCGGGCGTCTCGTCCGCGTCCATTGGCTTGGCCGGGTAACCTGCTCCGGTCACGGCCTCGGCCAGCACCTGCGGAGTGACGCTGCCTGCCAGCACCAGCGCCTCGGCGGTCTGGGCGGTCAGGTTCACCCGCGCCTCCAGCACGCCCGGTTGCGCGGCAAGGGCCTTTTCCACGCGCCCGACGCAGGAGGCGCAGCTCATACCCTCGATGCTCAGGCGGATGCGCTGTTCGGCTGCCGGATAGCCAGCCGTCTTCAGCGCGTCGCGCAGCGCCTCGGGGTCGGTATCGGTGTCAACAGTGGCCATGCGGTTGGCCAGGTTGACGTTTGCCTCTGTTACACCCGCGACGCCCTCAAGTGCGCGTGTGGCCCGACCGGCGCATCCGCCGCAGGTCATTCCGGTCACTTCGAATCGTAGTTCAGTCATGGTCGTGCCTCCTGAGACCGGATATGGGGGTTCCAGTCATGGGAAGGTAAAGACCCGATGCAAATTTTTTCCTGGTTCAGCCCAGGCCGGTTTCCTGCGCGATTTGCGCGCGCGACTTGCGCGCCCGTTCGGTGGCGGATTTCAACTGGCCACAGGCGGCCATGATGTCCTCGCCCCGCGGCGTGCGGATGGGCGAGGCGTAGCCGGCCTTGTAGATGATGTCGGCGAATTTCTCGATCCGCGACCAGTCGCTGCGCTGGTAGGGGGAGCCGGGCCATTCGTTGAAGGGGATCAGGTTGATCTTGGCCGGGATGCCCTTGATGAGCTTCACCAGACGGCGCGCGTCCTCGTCCGTGTCGTTCACGTCCTTCAGCATCACGTATTCAAAGGTGATGCGTTCCGAGTTCGACAGACGGGGGTATTCGCGCAGCGTATTCAGCAGCGTCTCGATGTTCCAACGCTTGTTGATCGGGACCAGCTTGTCGCGCACCTCATCGGTGGTGGCGTGAAACGAAACCGCCAGTTGACAGCCGATTTCCTCGGCGGCGCGGGCGATCTCGGGCACGACACCCGAGGTGGACAGGGTAATGCGGCGGCGCGACAGGGCGATGCCCTCGCCGTCCATCGCGATCTTCATCGCGTCACGCACGCCCTCGAAGTTGTAGAGCGGTTCGCCCATGCCCATCAGAACGATGTTCGACAAGAGGCGCGGGCCGTCCACGCCGGTGCCGGTGCCCGGTTCGGGCCATTCATCCAGGTCGTCGCGCGCCAGCATGATCTGACCGACGATTTCACCGGCCGTCAGGTTTCGAACCAGTTTCTGCGTGCCGGTATGGCAAAAGGAGCAGGTCAGCGTGCAGCCCACCTGAGAGGAAATGCACAGCGTGCCGCGATCTTCCTCGGGGATATAGACAACCTCGACCTCGTGCCCGCCCGCGATGCGGACAAGGTATTTGCGCGTGCCATCGGCCGAGACCTGGCGCGAGACCATCTCGGGCAGCGAAATCACGAAGTTCTCGGCCAGCAGCGCGCGATAGGGTTTGGCCAGGTTGGTCATGGCGTCGAAATCGCGCACGCCCCAGTGATAGAGCCATTGCCAGACCTGGTTGACCCGCATCTTGACCTGCTTTTCCGGCGTGCCGGCGGCCAGCAGCGCCTCGCGCAGTTGCGGGCGGGTCAGGCCGATGATGTTCATCGGTCCCTCCGGCAGCTTGCGGGGGACGGTCAAAAGATCCTGGGTGATGGGCGTCGTCGCAGTCATGCGAAAAGGCTCCTGTCTGGCGCGAAGCCCGCCGTATACAGGATTCGCGGGCAAAGCCAAAGGGCCGGATGACATTTCGTCACGCGGCCCCTGTTTCTTCTCTCTTCAAATACTCAACGGACGGCCGCAGGCCGTCCCGCCCCGATCAGGAGCAGCGCGCCTCGGCGTCGTCATAGGCGGCGGTGAACCCCAGCAGCGAGAAGGTGTCCTTGGTCGTCGTTCCGCGCGAGGAAACGGCGGATACCACGGCATCGGCACCACGCTTCATCGCGGTGATGATCTTGGTGTCATCCTGCGGCGTGGCTGGCCAGGCCCATTCGCCCTCGGTGTACAGCTCGAATTCGCTGTCACCGATCACCACGTTCACGGTCGACCCGTCCGCAAAGGGATAGCCGCCGGTAAAGGCGATCTGCCCGCTGACCCCTGCCTCGGGGCGGAAGAAGACCATCAAGAGGATCTCGCCCCGCGTGACGGCGACCACGCGGCCGTCCTTGGTGTTGACGCTTTCCTTGTAGGTGGTCACGGCCCAGCATTCGCGGGGCGTTTCCTCTTCGAACACCGACCAGTCCGTCATGGCGTCCACGCGCGCCGTACTGCTATCCTGCGCGCCTGCTGCAGCCGCGCTCAGCACAAGGGCAAGCGCGCCCAATCCCCGACCCAGACCTGACTTCATTCCTGCAGCCTCCAGCTGTCTCTACCTCGACTTCCGTACAGGGCCTGAATGTCCCGGATGGCCCGCGCACGAAAGGGTTTTTATCTCGACGGCGGGACAATAGCCTGAAAGAAGTCGGGCGTAAAAGCCCCGGTGGCAGATTATCGCTCAACTGTTGGAGGTCATTCATGACAGCGGTTCCCCTGGTCGAGGTTCATCGCGGCCCCGTGATCGAAAGCTGGCACTCCGGGCATGCCGTGATCTGCGAATCTTCGGGCGAAATCGTCGACGCCTGGGGCGACCCCAAGGCAGTGATCCTGCCGCGCAGTTCCGCCAAGATGCTGCAGGCGCTGCCGTTGGTTTCCTCGGGCGCGGCGCGGGAGGCGGGGCTGGGGACCGAGCGGCTGGCGCTGGCCTGCGCCTCGCACCAGGGGGCGCCGCTGCACGCGCGGCTGGTGGGCGAATGGCTGGCGGAGCGGGGGCTGACCGAGGGTGACCTGCTGTGCGGGCCGCAACCGTCGCGGGACAAGGACCTGCGGCTCTCGATGATCCGCGAGCGACAAGAGCCGGGGCGCGTGCTGAACAACTGTTCTGGCAAGCACACCGGCTTTCTGACGCTGACCCAGCACCTGAAGGCAGGGCCGGATTACGTCGATCCGGCGCATCCGGTGCAGATGGCCTGCCGCGAGGCCTTTGAGGAGGTGACGGGCGAGACCAGCCCTGGGTTCGGCATCGACGGCTGTTCGGCACCCAATTTCGCCACCACGATGACGGGCATGGCGCGGGCAATGGCATTTTTCGCCGGGGCGGCGGGACGTGGGGATGCGCAGTCAAGGGCCGCCGCGCAGCTTGTCGAGGCGATGATCGCCCATCCCGTACTGGTCGCGGGCGAAGGACGCGCCTGCACCCTGCTGATGCAGGCCGCGAAGGAACCTGTGGCGCTGAAAACCGGGGCCGAGGGCTATTTCATTGCCATCCTGCCCGCGCGGGGCCTGGGTGTGGCGGTCAAGATCGCGGACGGGGCGACGCGTGCCTCGGAATGCGTGATTGCGGCGCTGATGGTGCGGCTGGGGGTGATGGACGCGGACCACCCGGACGTGGCGCGCTTTCTGAACCCGCCGATTCGCAACTGGGACGGGCTGGTGACCGGGGAAATCCGCCCCGTGGCGGGGCTGGCCGGCTGAGCCGGGCGCCTGCGCAGGTGGGGTGAGGTCCCGGGTCAAGCCCGGAACTGGGTTGGTCAGGCGGTGACGAAATCGCCCCTGGCATAGCCTTGCAGGTACAGCAGTGCCGTCAGGTCGCCGTGGTTCACCCGCAGATCGCTTTGCGCCTGGACCGAGGGTTTCGCGTGTAACGCCACGCCCAGCCCGGCGCGGGTCAGCATCCCGAGGTCATTGGCGCCGTCGCCCACGGCGATCACGTCGCAGGCGGAAATCCCGAGTTGGCCGGTGATCTCGTTCAGCGCCTGCACCTTGGCCTCGCGGCCCAGGATCGGGCGGCCGACCTCTCCGGTCAGTGCCCCGTTCTCGATCAACAGCGTGTTGGCGCGGTTCTCGTCAAAGCCCAGCAGGGCGGACACTCGGGCGGTAAAGGCCGTGAATCCGCCCGAGACCAGCACGCAATGCCCGCCTGCCGCATGCATTGTCGCCAGCAATGTCTTGCCGCCGGGCATCAGGGTGATGCGGGTTTCGACCACCTTGTCGATCACCGATTCCGGCAGGCCCCTGAGCAGGGCGACCCGTTCGATCAGGGCTCCTTCGAAGTCCAGTTCGCCGTTCATGGCGCGGGCGGTGATCTCTTTTACATGGGCGCCGACACCGGCCTCTTCGGCCAGTTCGTCGATGCATTCCTGCTGGATCATGGTGCTGTCCATGTCTGCCAGCAGCATCCGCTTGCGCCGGTTCGCCTCGGGCAGGATGTTCAGATCGGCCATCTGGGCGATCGAGGTCCGGATCTCGTCGAGGTTGCCGGGCGTGGTCTCCAGCGGGAATTCCGCCGCCTCGTCCGGGGACAGCCAGCTGACCGTGCCGCCCCCCAGCGCGTTGCGCAGGCTGTCGACCAGCGCCGGGTCAAGCTGGCCGGGTTTGGCGATGAGAGAGGCGATCTGCATGGGGCGGCTCCATCCTGGGTCGCCGCGTTATTGTCATGGGCGGGCGCGGTTGGCCAGTGGCGAGGGGGCGCTGCCCCCGTCTCCCTGCGGTCGACTCCCCCGGAAGTATTTTTGCAGAGAAGAAGCCAGGGGCGTTCAGGCAAAGCTGCCCTGGCAGAACCAGCCGGGCGAGGTCGCGCCGCCGTGGGCGTAGAAGAGCCAGAGCCTTTCGCCCCGGTCAGTCTGCACCCGCCAGTAGTCGCGCGGGCCGGAGCGCCAGTCGGGATCGTCCAGCCACCATTCCGGGGCGATCCGTTCCGGGCCGGTCCGCCCTGTTGTCCGCCAGTCGCGTCCGCGCCAGCGAAAGCTTGTCGGCGGGCGGGGCGTGTCGGGGGCGGTGACAGGCTCGGGCCGCCAGAGCAGCAGCGGGCGGGCCACGGGGGGCGCGGGCCAGTCGCGCGCCGGTTGTGACCAGGCGGCGGCGAGGGTCTGCGCCGCCTTTTCCGGGATATGGCTGTCGGCGGGGGCGCGGCGGGTGATCGCCTCCATGCCCAGGCGGGCGCCGAGGCGGCTGACCAGGTCCTCGAGCGCGGCGCCGCCGTGGATGCGGCGGCTGCCCTGCTGTGCGGCCTCCAGGTGGCCGGCGCGGGTACGGGCATGCAAGGGTTCATGCATCACCGCCTCCAGCCGCAGCATGTCGATGCCGGGACCGGCCTCGAGGTCGGGGATCTTGAGCCTTATCAGGGGTATGAGCCGGTGCGGCTGGTCGCTGGCCACGGCGCTGGTGACGGTCTGCCAGCACATCTGGTGGTCGCAGCGGTGCGCCTCGATCCGCAGGGACCGGGCGCCGCGCCCCCTGGCCTTCAGCGTGGTGCAGAGCCGGTCCGTCATGCGCGAGAGCGCCTCTGCCACGTCTTCCTCCAGCCCGATGGGATCGGGAAAGGACATGCGCAGGGCGAAACGATCCGGCGGGGCACTGGGAGAGACCGGCTCTGGCGCGGCGCCTGTGGCCTGGTCCAGCCGGTCGACAAGACCGCGTCCGAAGCGACGGGCCAGCGGGGCGCGAGGCTGGCCCAGCAGGTCCCCTATGTTGCGCAGCCCAAGGCGGGAAAGCTGTTCGATGACACGGGGTTCCAGCCGCAGGGCCGCGATGGGCAGGGGGGAGAGCGCGCGCCAGCCCTGGCCGGGGGGGGCGATGCGGCTGCCGATGCCCTGTGTGGCGGGGCGCTGCGGGGCGGTGCCGCCGCGGGTCCAGTGGCGGCGCTTGCCGGCGCGGGCGCGGGTGGCGGGGGCCTCCTGGTCGATGGCGTCGCCGGAGCGGGCGGGCGCGGCCTGCTGTTGCGAGAAGCGCGCCAAGGCCCAGGCGGCGCCCAGCGTGTCGGCGATGCCGAAATGCACCGTCAGGCCAAGGTCGGCGCAGTCCTGCGTGGCCTGCTGTGCCAGCTGTTCCTCACCGCCAAAGAGATGCGCGCAGCCGGTCAGGTCGATCACCAGCGCGTCGGGCGGTTCCACCGCGACCCAGGGCGAGAATTTGCCCGCCCAGCGGTGCAGCGCGCCAAGAAAGTATTTCTCCTGAATGGGTTGCGCCGGGCGGGTGAGCAGGCCCGCGCACATGGCATGGGCGTCGCGCAGCGGCTGACCGGGGCGCAGCCCGGCCAGCGAGGCGGCCTGTGACAGGGCGCCCAGCACCTGTGCGGAGCCCTCTTGCGCGACGGTGGCAAAGGGCACCTCGGCCAGGTGGGGCTGGGCGCGGATCAGGCGTTCGGCGCCAAGGCGGGGAAACCAGAGCGAGAGGATACGGCGGTTGGGCATGGGGAATCGCGGGCAGCGTGTTCTTGTTATGTTCTAACTTTCGCAGGGCGCGGAGTCGAGTCCGGGAGGCGGAGTTTCGAGAGCGCGCGGTGGGGTAACGGGGCGTACGCCGTCAGCGCAACACAAGACCTTGGGGGTGAGGTGCCGACGAACCACAAGGCGGACGGCTGGCGTCGCCCCCCTCCTGTCGCTGCGAATCGTACAAAACGTACAAAAGGTACGGCGATTCCAGCATTTTGTACAAAACGCGGCGCGGTCTCTGATGCGCCGGGGCCGCGCGGGGCGGAAATCCGGTTAACGGGCGCAAAGGCCGCAGGCGGGCAGGGGCGGGGCCGGGGCGGGTGGCGGCGGTGAGGCTGTCGCTTTTGCCCCGCGCCCGGTCGCCGCCCGACCTTTGGAAAATCTGGGGTCGGACCGGGTGTCCGGCGCCGGGCGATCCGCCACAAAAAAGGCCCCTCTCGCGCTTGCGACGGCCCTCGCTTTGCCTCAGAGTCCGCGCGATTACAAATCCACGGGAAGGATCGACGATGCGCACAAGAGCCGCAGTAGCCCTGGAAGCGGGCAAGCCGCTTGAGGTCATGGAAGTGAACCTGGAAGGCCCCAAGGCCGGCGAGGTCCTGGTGGAAATCAAGGCGACGGGGATCTGCCACACCGACGAGTTCACCCTGTCGGGCGCCGACCCCGAGGGGCTGTTCCCGGCGATCCTGGGCCACGAGGGCGCGGGCGTGGTGCTGGAGGTCGGCCCCGGCGTCACCTCGCTGAAGCCGGGCGACCATGTCATCCCGCTCTACACCGCCGAATGCCGCCAGTGCGAATACTGTCTCAACCCCAAGACCAACCTGTGCCAGAGCGTGCGCGCGACGCAGGGCCAGGGCCTGATGCCGGACGGCACCTCGCGCTTTTCCATGCTCGATGGCACGCCGATCCTGCATTACATGGGCTGTTCGACCTTCTCGAACCACACGGTTCTGCCCGAGGTCAGCCTGGCCAAGATCAACCCCGACGCGCCCTTCGACAAGGTCTGCTACATCGGGTGCGGCGTCACCACCGGCATCGGCGCGGTGATCTATACCGCCAAGGTCGAGATCGGCAGCCGCGCGATCGTGTTCGGCCTGGGCGGCATCGGTCTGAACGTGATCCAGGGCCTGCGGCTGGCGGGGGCCGACCAGATCGTCGGCGTCGACCTGAACAACGACAAGAAGGCGATGGCCGAGAAGTTCGGCATGACCGATTTCGTCAACCCCAACGAGGTCGAGGGCGATCTTGTCCCCTACCTGGTGGACCTGACCAAGGGCGGCGCGGATTATACCTTTGACGCCACCGGCAACGTGAACGTCATGCGCACGGCACTGGAAGCGGCGCACAAGGGCTGGGGCGAGTCGATCATCATCGGCGTGGCGCCCGCCGGGGCCGAGATTTCCACCCGTCCTTTCCAGCTGGTCACCGGCCGGGTCTGGCGCGGCACCGCCTTTGGCGGCGCGCGTGGCCGGACGGACGTGCCGAAAATCGTCGACTGGTACATGGACGGCAAGATCGAGATCGACCCGATGATCACGCACACGCTGACGCTGGACGAGATCAACAAGGGGTTCGACCTGATGCACGCGGGTGAATCGATCCGCTCTGTCGTGGTCTACTGACCGGGGCGGCGGGGTGAACCCCGCCCTACGCGATTTGAAACGCCGGTCCCGGTTTGGGGCCGGCGTTTTGCGTTTGGAGTGTGGGAGGCGCTCGTGCAAGCCGCGCCATTGACGGGCCGCGGACTGGCGATCCTGGCCGTGGAATTCCTTGATTTATCCCGGCCAAGTCCGAAGAAGTTCAATGCTGTGCACCCAACCCAGGCAAATCGCCGGGCCGTGGGGGCGGCCCGGCGATGGCGCGGCGGCCTTTGGCCTTGAGTCCGCGCCGGGGCCATGAACCAACGTATCCCAGGCTGCGCCCTCCGCCATCTTTCCCTTCCCCAAAAACCGGCATACCTTGCCCCGAGACCAGCAAAGGACGACCCATGCGCAACAAGATCCGCGAGCTCTATGTCGGTGAGAGCGACCGGGCCCACAGGTTTCGCTACGCGCTGCTGGCCTTCGATCTGGGCACGATCCTGTTCGTGATCGCCACCTCATTCACCCATCACGGCCCCTTTGTCGAAGCGGTGGATGCGGTGTTCGGCGTCATCATCCTGGCGGAGTTCAGCGCGCGGTTCTGGATCTCGACCAACCGGGTGCGGCTGATGACCCGACTGGTGACACTCGCCGATCTGATCGCCATCGTGTCCTTCCTGGCGCCATTGGCGGGTGAGGGGCTGGGGTTCCTGCGGGTGCTGCGGACGCTGCGGCTGTTGCACACCTATCACTTGTCCGCCCAGCTAAAGCGCGACTTTGCCTATTTCCGGCGCAACGAGGACGTGGTGCTGGCGGTGCTGAACCTGGGCGTCTTCATCTTTGTGATGACGGGGCTGGTCTATGCGACTCAGTATACCCTCAACCCGCAGATCCAGAACTATGCGGATGCGTTGTATTTTACCGTGACGGCGCTGACGACGACGGGGTTCGGTGACGTCACGCTGCAGGGTCAGGTGGGGCGGCTGATTTCCGTCGTGGTGATGATCTTTGGCGTGACGCTGTTCCTGCGTCTGGTGCAGGTGCTGATCCGGCCCAACAAGGTGCGCGAGGAATGCGAACAATGCGGGCTGGTGCTGCATGACGCGGACGCGGTGCACTGCAAACATTGCGGCACGGTGATTCATATCCGGACAGAGGGGCAGGCATGAAGATCCGCGAGGCCGTCGAGGCGGACCGCGCGGCGGTCTGGACCATGCTGGAGCCGGTGTTCCGCGCGGGCGACACCTATGCCATCGACGCCGATATCCCGCGCGAGGCGGCGCTGGACTACTGGTTCGGCCCGGAGCGGCATGTCTTTGTCACCGAAGATGCGGGCGAGGTGCTGGGCACCTACTACATCGTGCGCAACCAGAAGGGCGGCGGCAGCCATGTCTGCAACTGCGGTTATGTCACCGCCCCGGCGGCGCAGGGGCGCGGCGTGGCGCGGGCGATGCTGGCGCATTCGCTGGACATCGCACCGGACCTGGGGTTCCGGGCGATGCAGTACAATTTCGTGGTCTCGACGAACACGCGGGCGATCGAGACCTGGCAGCGCGCGGGGTTCGAGGTGGTGGGGCGCCTGCCCGGCGCTTTCCTGCACCCCGATCAGGGATATGTGGATGCGCTGGTGATGTACCGCGAGTTGGGCGGAGCGGCAGAAAACCCCGGCTGAAAAGCCCGCGCGCTTCTGCCGCCCCGGTTCATTCCGCGGGTGGGGTGATTTCCAGCTGGACCGCCGCGTACCAGTCGGCGATCTGGCGGATTTCCCGATCAGAAAGATCGGCGGCGATCACGGACATGATCTCGTGTTTGCGCTTGCCGCGCTTGAACGCCTTGAGCTGGGTGTCGATGTAGATATTCGTCTCGGCGGCGAGATTGGGCGCGTCGAGCAACTGCGAGATGCCATCGACGCCGTGGCAGGACACGCAAAGCTGCGGTGCCTGCGAAGGATCGGCTCCGTCCGGCAGGGTCGCCTCGACCCCGTGTGACGCGTACCAGGCCGACACATCCGAAATCTGCTGTGCGCTGAGACCGGCGGCGACGACGCTCATCATCTCGTGTTCGCGTTGACCGGTCTTGAAGGCCATGAGCTGCGCTTCGAGGTATTCCTTGGGTTCGCCCCCGATATGCGGCGCGATGGGGATTGCGGCGTAGCCGTCGATCCCGTGACAGGTGCGGCACATGTTGGCGACCTTGCGCCCGGCGGCGGGATCGTCCGCGGCTGCGGGCAGGGCGGTGATCCCGGCGAGCATGAGCCCGCCGAGGATCGTTGCAAGAGGCAGCCGCATCATTCGGCGGGCTGCGGGTTGTAGGCGATGCGCCAGATCGCACCGGCAAAGTCGTCGGACACCAGCATGGAGCCATCCTTGAGGAAGGCGATGTCCATCGGACGGCCACGGTATTCACCGGTGCTGTCATCCAGCCATCCCTCGGCAAAGACCTCGGCACCGACGGCGTCGCCGTTCTCGTCAAGCTTGGTGAACATCACCCGCGCGCCGACCGGCGTCGTGCGGTTCCACGACCCGTGCTGCGCCCAGAAAATCCCGCCCTGGTATTCATCGGGGAAGGAATTGCCGGTGTAAAAGCGCATGCCGAGGTCGGCGGCATGGGCCGTCAGCTTGAGCTGCGTGTCCACGAACTCGACGCCCTCGGGGCGTGCCACATCCTTGTATTGCGGGATCTCGACACCGCCATTCACCCAGGGGAAGCCAAAGTGCTGGCCGGCGGCGGTCTGGCGGTTGATTTCGCCCGGCGGGATGTCGTCGCCCATGCCATCGACCTGGTTGTCGGTGAACCACAGGTCGCCGTTGGCCGGGTTGAAATCATGCCCGACAGAGTTGCGGATGCCGCGGGTGTAGACCTCGCGCCCGGTGCCGTCGGTGTTGATGCGGATGATGCCGCCAATGCCGTTCTCGTCGTACATCTCCAGCTTGTCGACCGGCTGAACGTTGTGGGGCTGACCGAGCGAGATATAGAGCTTGCCGTCCGGACCCACGCGGCAGACGCGCGCGGTGTGGTTGAAGCTTTCTTCCTCTTCGGGAATCAGGTCGCCTTTGGCCACGACCACGCCAACCGCGGGATCTGGCCCTTCGAAGAAGAACTCGGCCGCCGGGAAGGTCAGGACCCGGTTGCGCTCGGCGATATACAGGAAGCCGTCGGGCGAAAAGCAGGGGCCGTTGGGGATGTCGAAGGTGACGGAGGGAGCGAAGTCCATCACCTCATCCGCGACGCGGTTGCGGTCGCGGTCGACGACGGACCAGACCTTGTCCTTGCGGGTGCCGACGAAGGTCACGGTGCCCTGGGGGGCCACTGCCATCGAACGGGCATCCGGCACCACGGCATAAAGACTGATCTCAAACCCGTCGGGCACGTTGATATGTTGCAGGATGCTGCGCAGCGCCTCGGCGCGGTCACCGTCCTGATCGATGTGGGTGAAGGTGGCATCGGTGCGCTGCATGTTGGACAGCTTGTCCATGTTGTCGTCTTGCGCCAGGGCGGGCAAGGCGGTCATGGATGCAAGAACAGCAGCAGAAACCAGTGTTCTGGTGGTCATAAATTCCTCCCAATTTTATCGGCTTTGTCAGCTTATTGTTGTGTCTATGGCATGCTGACACACGGAGAAGTAACTCCATCGCTCTGTCGGTTGTCAACTATTCTTACCAATTTGCCGGGTTTCTTGCGGGCCATTGCGCCCGCCGCGAAATCCGGTCACGATGCGCGCATGTCCAATGATTCAAAGTTGCTGGCGGTCCTGATCGACGCCGATAATACCTCACCGAAATATACCAAGGCGATCTTCGACGAGATCGCGATCCTGGGCGAAGCAAGTGTCCGGCGGTGTTACGGCGATTTCTCCAGCCAGCAGATGGCGGGGTGGAACAGGGTGCAGGCCGAATTCGGATTGGTTCCGCACCACTCGCCCGCCAATACGGTAGGCAAGAACGCCAGCGACATCGCGCTGGTCATCGACGCGATGGACCTGATGCACACGGGCCGGTTCGACGGGTTCGTGCTGGTCAGTTCGGACAGCGATTTCACCCGGCTGGCCAGCCGCATCCGGGAACAGGGGCTGGATGTCTACGGCATGGGGATGCAGAAGACGCCGGACGCCTTCCGCAAGGCCTGCAAGCGCTTCATCTTCCTGGAAAACCTCGATTCGGCGCCAGAGAAGGCCTCTGGCGGGAAACCCAAGGCCAAGACCGATCTGACGCAGGCGCGCGACCTGATCTTCAAGGCGATGGAATCCATCGACCAGGACGACGAATGGTACCGTCTGGGCGACATCGGGCAGGTCATCACCGCCGCCAACCCGGATTTCGACACCCGCAGCTATGGCAAGCGCAAGCTGTCCGACCTTGTGGCGGAACTGAAGGTTTTCGAGACCAAGCGCAGCTCCAGCGGCAACCAGATGTTGTTGCGCCGGGTGGACTGAGCGAGCCGGATGATCTGCGTCAAGGCGGGTCGGGCGTGGCGGGACTACTTTTCCCGATGAGGGCGTTTCGCCTTCTGACGGAGGAGTAAGCATGTCCAAGTTTGTGAAAATATTCATGGGCGGTGCCATTGCGGTCGCGGCCCTGGCTGCCGGCGGCCTGCCGGCGGCCTGCCGGCGGCGGCGGCGAACAGCTATGTCATGACCTGCCGCGGCGGTGGAGACATGGTTGCCGTGGTCGGGCAGCGGGTGTCAAACCCGCATGTGTTTGTCGAAATCACCTTCAGGCCGGGCACGACCGGGGCCGGTGTGCAGGCGCCCAAACCGGGGGAATGCACCTGGATCGATCGGGGTATGGGACCCGGCGAGCCGAACAAGATCCTGTTCAACGATATGGGTGTGGCCTGGACTCAGACCGCGTGCAACGCGTCGGGCTGCTCGCTCAGGACGCCTTCGGTGACCGCGGGGCGGTTTGTGACCTGGGTGCAGACCGGGCAGCCGTTTCAAGTCCATGTCTACAACGACAACAACGGTCACATGCTGGTGACGAAGGTCGGTCCCTGAAAAAGGCGGCGGACCGGGCGAGCGTGCTCTCCCGGTCCGCCCTGCGGGCCTCAGGGGTTGCCTGCGCGGCAATTGGCCAATCCGGCCTCGCGCATAAGCCAGCCGCCATCGGCCTGTGCGACGTTGTTTCCGGCCATGCACCACGTGTAATGCGCGTTGGGGTCGCTGTTCCAGACGGGTGGTTTGTATCCGCAGTTCATCTGGATCTGCTGCGCGTTCTGGATCACGGCCTGTTCGGCATAGTCGCGGCATTTGGCTTCGCGCGTGGGTAGCGGCTGGCCGGAGCCCGGCAATCCCGGATCGCGGCTGCCGGGGGTGGGAATTGCGCCGCCCACCTTGGGTGGCGGCGGGCCGCCAATGGCGCCGCCGACCGCGGGCGGAGCGCCGGCCGGCTCTCCCATCGAGATGGTGAATTCCACGGCAGCGGGGAAAACGGACAGTTTATAGTGGCCGTCGCCCACGACCCGTTTGCGCCGGCCAAAGGTCAGGTCGCGCTGGTTGCCAGTGGCCTGCGGGGTGCGCCCGGTCCGGTCGTTCGGCCAGAGTGTCAGGATCAGTGCGCGTTGCTGGGGGCTTGGGTTGAGGTCGGCCCAGTCCGTGTCGAAGTCGTCCTCTTCCCAGAAATGGAACTCGAACTCGACGACGGAAAACCGCGGCACATTCCGCAGCAGGACGCGATGGCGCATCCCGTAGCGCATGTAGCCTTCGTTGATAATGTCCAGTTCGGGGACGTCCTGGGTCCAACTGGTCTGGTCCTGGCAGAGGACCGGGCCGACCCAGCCAGGGCGGGCGGGGTCTAGCTGCCGGATCTTGGCATAGGCAAAGAACTGCAGTTCGAGTTTGTGGTCGATCTCTCCCTGGCCGGAGGCGATGTCGAGCTGCTGAAGGTCAAAGACCATCGTGGCGTATTGATCCTGGACCGTCCGGGGGCAAGTGAGGATGAGGTCGGCCGCTGCCGCGGGCTGACCGGCCCCCAGCGCAAGACCCAAGAGGGTGGTGGCGGCGCACAGGTGTCGACGAAAAGGCGCGAGGGTGGGGCGCATATGGGATCTCCATTTGAAGAGCCTCAGCGTGACCCCTCGCGCCGTCGCGGACATTGACGTGGATCATGACGGCAGGAGGGTAGGCTATGGGGCGCCGATCCAGCCCGTCACGGTGGCGATCACCGCGCTGACGGTCAGGATGCTGACGGTGGTGGAAATCAGGATCGAGGCCGAGACGCGCTGCGGCGCGATGCCATAGTGCTGGGCCAGGATAAAGACGTTGCCCGCCACCGGCAGCGCGGCGGCAGAGACCGCGACGGCAGCGCGGTAGGCGTCGACCGGGAAGAAGACATAGACGCCCAATCCGACAAAGAGCGGGTGCAGCACAAGTTTGGCGAAACTCAGCCAGGCGGCGATCTGGATGCGCTCGGCGGATTTCGACGCCAGCGAGGCGCCGATGGCAAAAAGCGCGCCGGGCGTGGCGGCATTGCCCAGCGTCGTCAGAAAGCTGTTCGCCGCCTCGGGCACCGGCAACCCGCTGGCCGAAACCGCAAGCCCCAGCCCGATGGAGACGATCATCGGGTTCTTGAGCAGGCCCAGCAGCAGTTTCCACAGGATGCCCAGACCCATGTGCCCCTCGCGCGCGCCGGTCACCAGCAGCGTCAGCAGCGAGGAAAAGACGATCAGGTCGATGGAGAGGATCAGGATGATCGGCCCAACCGCCTCTTGCCCCAGCAGCAGCGCCAGCATCGGCACGCCCAGAAATCCGGTGTTGCCGATGGCGGCGCATTGCGCCTCGATCGAGGCGGTGGGCACATCCAGCCCGCGCAGGAAGGCCACGGCCATGCCCAGCCCCCAGGTGACGGCGGTGCCCCAGAGATAGGCGCTGGCCAGTCGCGGCTCGAATATCTCGTCAAAGCGCAGGTTGGCCGAGAACCGGAACAGCATCGCCGAGAGGGCAAAGAAAAAGACGAACTTGGTCAGCGCCGCGCTGGCCTCCTCGGAGAAGAACCGCGATTTCGCGGCGCCATAGCCCAGCCCGATAAGGCCGAAGAAGGGCAGTGTCTTGAGGAAGATATCCAGCATGTCGTTGCTGTAGCACGGAGGGCGGCGGGGTCAACGGCGGCGAGGCCACTGGGTCCCGGCATGTTGATGGGCGTGACACGGGCGTACCGTTGACAGCCATGCCCCTCGCCCCGGATCATGACAGCATGACTCCGGGAAAGACCTTTCTGACGACAGAGGAGATTCGCAGTCTCTCGGCGCGCTCCGACCTTTGGGGCGTGGCGCTGTTGGCGCATTGCTGGGCCTTGATCCTGGGCGCCCTGGCGCTGTTCCTGTGGTGGCCGAACGTGCTGACATTCCTGCTGGCCCTCATGGTGATCGGCTCGCGGCAGCTGGGGCTGGCGATCCTGATGCACGAGGCGGCGCATAACGCGCTGTTCAAGTCGCGCCGCCTGAACGCATTCGCCGGTGTCTGGCTGTGTGGGGCGGCGATTCTGGCGGATCTGGCCAGCTACCGGCATTATCACCTGATGCACCACCGCCATACCCAGACCGAGAAGGACCCTGACCTGCGGCTGTCGAAACCCTTTCCGACCACCCGCGCGTCTTTGCGGCGCAAGCTGATCCGGGACATCACCGGCCAGACCGGCATCAAGCAGCGGGCGGCGCAGGTGATGTTCGCGCTGCGGCTGGTGGGCGAGACAGAGGGCGTGAGCAGTCAGGATCTTGCGCAGGCGTTCCACGGCCCGGTGCTGACCCGTGCGCTGGTGGCGAACGCGGTGCTCTTTGCGGTGTTCTGGGCGCTGGGCGGCTGGTGGCTGTGGTTTGCGCTGTGGCTCTTGCCGCTGCTGACATGGTTCCAGATGGTGCTGCGGATTCGCAATATCGCCGAACATGGCGCGGTCGACTTCTCGGAGGATCCCTTGCGCAACACGCGCACCACGCTGGCTGGCCCGCTGGAACGGCTGTTCCTGGCGCCCTACTGGGTGAATTACCACCTCGAACACCACCTGGTGATGCATGTGCCCGCGCATAACCTGTCGCGCCTGCACGCGATGCTGCGGGACAAGGGGGTGACGGGGCGGATGATGCTGGCGGATGGCTATGCGCAGGTGCTGCGCGATGCCTCGGCCCGGACGGCCTGATCGCCGCATGGGGTACAGGCGGCACCAATTCATGACCCTGCCCGCCGAGGGCCGCGCCGAGCTGTGGCGGCTGGGCGTCGGGCTGGTGCTGATCGTGGTGATCTGGTTCGCCCTGGCGCGCGGTGCGGTCGCGGTGCTGGGCAGCCTGATGGAGGGCGACGCCTATCTGACGCTGCTGGACAACCTGCAGAGCGGTGAAACCGCTGGCAGCCTGGCGCTGCTGCTGGGGTTGAGCGGGGCGCTGTGGGTGGCCGCGATGGCGGTGGCCGAGATCCTGCACAAGCGGCCGGGGCGCAGCCTGCTGGGACCCTGGCCGTTGTTCTGGCGCGATTTCCTGCGGGTGACATGGGCGGTGGCGCTGTTGAACGCCGCGCTGTTGCTGTTGCCGCCCTGGGACCTCATGTCATCGACCGGGCCGGGCCTGCCGGTGAACGCCTGGATGCTGTTCCTGCCGGTGACGTTGCTGGTTCTGATTGTCCAGACCGGCGCGGAAGAGGTCTTTTTCCGCGGCTATTTCCAGTCGCAACTGGCAGCGCGGTTCCGGCATCCGCTGATCTGGCTGGGCCTGCCCTCGGTCGTCTTTGGCTTTGGCCATTACATGCCGGGGGTCTATGGCGGCAATGCGCTGCTGATCGCGGCCTGGAGCGCGCTGTTCGGGCTGGCGGCGGCGGACCTGACGGCGCGGGCGGGCAACCTTGGCCCGGCGATGGGGCTGCATTTCGTCAATAACTTCATGGCCTTCGCCGTAACCTCGATGCAGGGCGACATGTCGGGCCTGGCGCTGCGGCAGTTGCCCTTTGGCCCGGGGGACGAGGCGGCGGTGGCGGCGCTCTTGCCGCTGGACCTGGTGCTGATCGGGGTCAGCTGGTTGGCGGCGCGCGTGGCGCTGCGGCTATAGGGCGGCGTCGGGGCGCGGGTTTGCCGGCACAGGGGGCCTGACGCCTTTGGTTGATTGCAATTCCGGGGCGGCTTGCCTATTTCTCGCCCATCCTGAAACCCGCGCGAGCCCTTCATGAACTGGATCACCAACTACGTCCGTCCCCGGATCAACTCGATCTTTTCGCGCCGCGAGGTGCCGGAAAACCTGTGGTCCAAGTGTGACGGCTGCGGCACGATGCTGTTCCACCGCGAGATCAGCGACAACCTGAACGTCTGCACCAACTGCGGACATCACATGCACATCACGCCGCGCGACCGCTTTCTGTCGCTGTTCGACGGTGGCGTGTTCACAGAGGTCGCGGTGCCCGAACCGCTGGCCGACCCGCTGCATTTCCGCGACCAGAAACGCTATCCCGACCGGATGAAGGCCGCCCAGAAGGGCACCGGCGAAAAAGAGGCCATGCTGGTCGCCGCCGGAGAGATCGGGCGCACGCCCATCGTGGCCGCCGCGCAGGACTTCAGCTTTATGGGCGGGTCGATGGGGATGTATGTCGGCAACGCCATCATCGCCGCGGCGCAGGAGGCGATAAAGCTGGGCCGCCCGCTGGTGCTGTTTTCCGCCGCCGGGGGGGCGCGGATGCAGGAAGGCATCCTGAGCCTGATGCAGATGCCGCGCACGACTGTGGCCGTGCAGATGCTGCGCGAGGCGGGGCTGCCCTATATCGTGGTCCTGACCCATCCGACGACCGGCGGCGTGACCGCCTCTTACGCGATGCTGGGCGACGTGCAGATCGCCGAGCCGAACGCGCTGATCTGTTTTGCCGGGCCGCGTGTGATCGAACAGACGATCCGTGAAAAGCTGCCCGAGGGCTTTCAGCGGGCGGAATACCTGCTGGAACACGGGATGCTGGACCGGGTGACGGACCGCCGCAAGATGCGCGAAGAGCTGATCGTCATCACCCGCATGCTGATGGGACTGCCGCCGGCGACCTGGGGCGACCTGCCCGCACCCGGCCCGGACGATCTGAAGCCCGCCGCCGCCGAGCCGAACGCGGCACTGGACGATTCCGCGGAGTAATCTCCGCCTTTTCGATAGGTTTCACGAAGATGACCGTAGTCGCGCCTGGGTCAGACCAGCTGTTGCAGCGCATGATGACGCTGCATCCCAAGATCATCGACCTGACGCTGGACCGGGTCTGGCAGTTGCTGGAGGCGCTGGACCACCCGGAGGAAAAGCTGCCGCCGGTGATCCACCTGGCGGGCACAAACGGCAAGGGGTCGACCCTGGCCATGCTCCGCGCGGGGATCGAGGCGGCGGGACAGACCTGTCATGCCTATACCTCGCCGCATCTGGCGCGATTTCACGAACGGATCCGGCTGCGCGGCGAGTTGATTTCCGAGCAAGCCCTGACCGAGGTGCTGGACGAATGCGTGACCGCCAACGGCGGAGCGTCGATCACCTATTTCGAGATCACAACCTGCGCCGCCATCCTGGCGATGAGCCGGGTTCCGGCGGATTTCGTCCTGCTGGAGACGGGCCTGGGCGGTCGGCTGGACGCGACCAACGTGGTGGCCCGGCCTGCGGCGACGGTGATCACGCCGATCTCGATGGATCATGAGCAATTCCTGGGCGACACGCTGGCGCGGATCGCGGGGGAAAAGGCCGGGATCCTCAAGCGGGGTGTGCCCTGCGTGGTCGGCCCGCAACCGGACGAGGTGCTGGAGGTGATCGAGGCGCGCACCGAGGCGCTGGGCGCGCCGCTTTTGGCGCAGGGACAGCAATGGCACGCCTGGGAAGAACGCGGGCGGCTGGTGTTCCAGGACGAAAACGGGCTTTTGGATCTGCCGCTGCCGGTGCTGCCGGGCGCCCACCAGATCGAGAACGCGGGCGCGGCGCTGGCCGTGCTGCGCCAGCTGCAGCTGGGCGAGGCCGCCTATGAAGGCGCCATGACCCGGGCGGACTGGCCCGCGCGGATGCAACGCCTGCGCAAGGGGCCGCTGGCCGAGATGGCGCCGGAGGCGGAACTTTGGCTGGACGGCGGGCACAACCCGGCGGCGGGCAAGGCGCTGGCCGCGCATCTGGGCGGCCTGCCCGGACGCCCGACCCACCTGATCTGCGGCATGCTGAACACCAAGGATGCGCGCGGGTTCCTGGGGCCTCTGGCGGCGGTGGCCGACAGCCTGACCGCTGTGAACATCCCCGGCGAGGCCAACACGCTGTCGGCCGAGGACACCGCCCGCATGGCCGAAGATGCAGGCCACAGGGCGCTGAAGGCCGAGGATGTGACAACGGCCCTGCGCGCCATCGTCTCGGAAACGCCCGAGGCGCGGGTGCTGATCTGCGGATCGCTTTACCTTGCCGGATCCGTCCTGCGCGGCGGGATGAGCTGACGCCGGGGCACCTGTCGCCCCGGACCAGGCCGAATCAGCATATTGATTCGGCTTGATTTCCCCAGAAAGTTGTAGGCTGCGAATCACTTTGGCTTGACTGATTCGCGGCGCTTTGCCTATATTTGGCTAAGCTGCCACGCCGAAACACACGGGGATGACGTGTTTCGCCGTATCTTGGGGGACATTCGTAATGCTGCACAAAATGCGCCGCGCATTTGCGCTCGGACTCTGCCTGCTTGCTGCGCCCGTGCTTGCCCAGGACGTCAAGATCACACCGGACGCGGCCTATCGGTCGGTCTGGGTCAATGGCGAGAATATCGTGATCGAGCGCATCCAGGATACCTCGCACCGGCTGGAAACCGAATTCACCAAGACCTCGCGGCCCTGTCCCCCGTTCTGCATCCACCCGATTTCCGCCGGCAAGGGCGTGACCACCGTGGGCGAGATCGAGGTGATGGATTTCCTGGAAACCAAGGTGTCCAAGGGGTCGGGCCTGCTGATCGACAGCCGCCTGCCGGAATGGTTCGCCAAGGGCACGATCCCGGGCGCGATCAACGTGCCGTTTTCGACGCTGGAGCCGGAAAACCCCTACCGTGATCAGATCCTTGAGGCGCTGGGCGCGCGCAAGCAGGGCCGCCGCTGGGATTTTTCGAACGCGCTGGATCTGCTGATGTTCTGCAACGGGCCCTGGTGCGACCAGAGCCCGCGCGCGATCCGCAACCTGACCGATGCGGGCTATCCGGCCGAGAAGATCCAGTATTACCGGGGCGGCATGCAGCTGTGGCTGTTGCTGGGCCTGACCGTCAAGGTTCCGGCCTGATGGCCGCGCAGGGGGGAGGGGGCGCCAGATGATCCGGATCATCCTGTTCAGCACCGCATTCGTGGCTGTGACCGCCGCCCTGATCGTGTTCCAGCCCGGCGCCGCGCATATCCGCGACCGGATGGCCGGAGAGCCGGACATGGTGACACGGGCCGCGACGACACCCGATCCGCTGCCCCGTGCGCTGGCCCGGTCGGTCGAGGCGCCGCAGGCGACGGGGCCGGACCCGGCGGGGGATGTGACGGCGGTCCTGTCCGCGCTGGTGCGCGAGGCGCAAAAGCCGACGGCCCCGGCGCCGCTACCGCAATCGGCGAGCCCGGCGTTGGCGATTGCCGCTGCGGTCAAGGCCTCGCAGGGGGCGGCGGCAGGCGATCCGGTGGTGGCGACCGCGCTCTTGTCGCAACTGGGCAAGGCCCCGGCGGCGGGGGCCGAGGGGGACGCGCTGATGGCCATGACGCAGGATGTGCTGGCCAACCTGACCGGCGGCGCCAGGGGCGTGGGCGCGCCTCAATCCGGTGATTTGCAGACGCTGGTCGTGCAGGCCCTGCGGCAGGGGCAATCGGATGCCTACCTGGACGCGCTGCTGAACGAGGCGCGCGACAGTGGCCGGATCGCCGTGCCAGAGTCGCTGATCACCTCGGACGGCAAGGTGGACACCACGACCCTGCTGGCGACGCTGGTACAGCGGTCGGTGGGCGCCACGAAGGTTCCGGCGGACAGCGGGCTGGCGGGTGCCGCGCCGGACGTGACGCGGCCGCGTGCCCGTCCCCTGGCCCGGGCCGAGGTCTACACCGTTCAGCCGGGCGACAGCCTGGCCGCGATTTCCTACCGCTTTTACGGCGACACGATGCAGTACACGGTGATCTATGACGCCAACCGCGACAAGATCACCACCCCAGACAAGATCCGGGCGGGTCAGCAGCTGACCATCCCGGTTTTGTGACCAAGAAGACTACAGGCAAGCAACGAGCATAAGACTGGGGCCGGTTCTGCCGGCCCCTTTTTTTGCCCTTTGTGAACTCTGTGTCAGGTCGACCATTCGGCGGCCTGCATCTCGCGCAGGCGGCTGGCGGTGCGTTCGAATTCGAAACTGCCCTCGCCCTCGACATAGAGCATTTCGGGCTGCGCGGCGGCGGAGGCGATCAGCTTGACCCGGGCCTCGTAGAGCGTGTCGATCAGGGTGACGAAGCGTTTGGCTTCGTTGAAGTTGCGGCGCGAGAGTTGCGGGATGTTCTCGATGATGAGTACCCGCACGCTTTCGGCCAGCTTGAGGTAATCGGCAGGGCCCAGCATTCGCCCGCAGAGGTCAAAGAAAGAGGCCCGCGCGACACCGTTGTGATAGCGCGGCAGGTCCACCTCGCGGCCCTTGACGTGCAGGGTCAGGGTCTCTTCCAGCCCGTGGGTCAGTTCCTCCCACAGGGCGTCGATCTGGCTGCGGGCCTCGGCGTCGGGGGGGGTGAAAAAGACCTGCGCCCCGGCCAGCCGGTCCTGCCGGTGGTCGCGGTCCGAGGCCAGTTCGCGCACCACCATCCGCTCGTTCAGGAAGTCGATGAAGGGCAGGAATAACTGCCGGTTCAGCCCGTCCTTGTAAAGATCGTCCGGCAGCCGGTTGGAGGTGGTGACTACGGTGGTGCCGCCGTCGAACAGCGCCTCGAACAGGCGGCCCACGATCATCGCATCGGCGATGTCGGTGATCTGCATCTCGTCAAAGGCCAGCACGCGGACCGCGTCGCTGATGTCCTTGGCAACCGGCTTGATCGGGTCCTCGGCGCCCTGGCTGCGCAGTTTGTGGATCGCGGCCTGGACCTCTTGCATGAAGGCGTGGAAATGCACCCGGCGCGCGGGCACGTCCAGCGTGTCGACAAAGAGATCCATCAGCATGGATTTGCCCCGGCCGACGCCGCCCCAGAGGTAGAGCCCCTGCGGCGCTTCGATGGTCTTTCTGAAGAAACCGCGCTTGACCGGCTGGGCGAGGTCCGCGCGCAGCCGTTCCAGTTCGGGCAGGACGGCGGTCTGCGCCTCGTCCGGCTTGATCTTTCCCGCCGCGACACGGGATTGGTAGAGCTCTGTGACAGTGGCCATGCCCTCGCATAGCCAATGCGCGGGGCCTTGTGTAGAGGCGCAGTGCGGCCGTTGCGCACCTGCCGCTTGCCGGGTGACAGGGCGGCGTGGCAGGCTCGCCCGGTGCAAACATGAGCAAGGGGCGCAAATGGCGGAGACGGAGGGGCCGGAGGCCGAGGTTCGCGAGGTGCTCCGGCACGTCAAGATGAACCGCCGGGACGGCGTTTCCTTTCTGTATCTTTCCAATTCCTGGGCGGTGACCGCTCTGCCAGAGGAGATCAGGCGGCTGGACTGGATCACCTGGATGGATCTCGAGGGCACGCGGGTGGCGGACCTGTCGCCTCTGGCGCCGCTGGTGCATATGGAAAAGCTGGACCTGAGGGGCACGCCGGTGTCGGACCTGACAACGCTGGCGGGCATGACCAAGCTGCAGAACCTGTTTCTGGAGGGTACCCAGGTCGAGGACCTGTCGCCGCTGTCTGGCTGCACGCGATTGCGGGAGATCTGGCTGGACGGAACCGGTGTCGTCGACCTTTCGCCGCTCGGCAACTGTCGCGCGTTGCAGAGTTTTTCGATCCGGGGAACCGCGGTGGCGGATCTTTCTCCCCTGGCCGGACTGCCCGAACTCACCGCCCTGAACCTGGACAAGTCGCGCGTCGAGGACCTGTCACCGGTGCTGAGCTTGCCGGCCTTTTGCGAGACCCGCGAAGAACCCGAGATATCCTTCGAGGGCACCCCGGCGGCGGCCCGCGACAAGGCTTTGGCCCGGATCGCGGAAATGGAAGATCCGACCTTTCGGGCGCGCGATCTGGTCGATCACCTGACCGGCGGCACCAGGTTGACCGGCTGGCGGGGCAACGCATAAGAGGATTTGAACCGAGCCATCACGCATTCGAGTTTGACGCGCGGCGGCGAACAGGCGACTTCTCGGCGCCTGTGTTCCCGGAGTCTTTGTCATGCCCTCCCGTGCCCCGCTGTTCACCCCGGTCCTGATCGTCGGCTGCATCATCATCCTGATCAGCTTTGCCATCCGGGCCAGTTTCGGTGTCTTCCAGATCCCGATTGCCGAGGAATTCGGCTGGGCCCGGGCCGAGTTCAGCCTGGCCATCGCGATCCAGAACCTGGCCTGGGGCATCGGCCAGCCGTTGTTCGGCGCCTTTGCCGAGCGGCTGGGCGACCGGGTGGCCATCGTGCTGGGCGCGGTGATGTATGCCATGGGTCTGGTGCTGTCGGGTCTGTCCGCCGATCCGTTTTCACTGCAGGCGCTGGAGGTTCTGGTGGGCTTCGGAATCGCGGGCACGGGCTTTGGCGTGATCCTGGCCGTGGTGGGCCGCGCCTCCAGCGCCGAGAACCGGTCGATGTCGCTGGCCATTGCCACTGCGGCGGGCAGCGCGGGCCAGGTGTTCGGCGCGCCGGTGGCAGAGGCGCTGTTGGGGGTGATGGCCTGGCAGATGGTGTTTTTCGTCTTTGCGGGCGCGATCCTGGCCGTGCTGCTGACGCTGCCGCTGATGCGGGCGCCCGTGGCGTCCAAGGCCGAGATCGAGGAGAGCATGGGCGTGATCCTGCGCCGCGCCTTTCGCGACCCGTCGTTTTCGCTGATCTTCATCGGGTTTTTCTCCTGTGGCTACCAGCTGGCCTTCATCACCGCGCATTTCCCGGCGTTGGTGACAGAGATGTGCGGGCCGATCGCGGTGGGCGGCACACTGCATTCGCTGGGGGTGACGACGACCTCGGCGCTGGGGGCGGCCTCGATCGCCCTGATCGGGTTGTTCAACATCGCGGGGACGCTGACCGCGGGCTGGCTGGGCAATCACTTTCCGCGCAAGTACCTGCTGGCGCTGATCTATACCGCGCGCACGGTTGTGGCCGCCGCCTTTATCCTGATGCCGATCACCCCGGGCAGCGTGCTGGTCTTTTCCGCCGTGATGGGATCGCTCTGGCTGGCGACGGTGCCGCTGACCTCCGGTCTTGTCGCGCATCTTTACGGGCTGCGCTACATGGGCACGCTTTATGGTGTGGTCTTCTTCAGCCACCAGGTCGGCGGGTTCCTTGGCGTCTGGCTGGGTGGGCGGCTGTACGACGTGACCGGCGATTACACGATGGTCTGGTGGATCGGCGTGGGTGTCGGCGCGCTGAGCGCCTTGGTGCATCTGCCGATCCGCGAGACCCGGGTCGCCGCGCCCGTGGCGGCCTGAGGCAGGGGGGCGCTGCCCCCCGGCTCTGCGAGCCTCCCCCCGGAGGTATTTTCGGCCCAAAGAAACACGGGACGGTCAGAGGGTGAGCGCGCGGGCGAGGTCTTTCGTGTGCGTGTAGGTCAGCCCGTGGCCGGCGCCGTCGATGACCTCTTGCCGGGCGGTGCGGTTCCACTGGGTCAGGGTGCCCAAGGCGCGCAGCGGGATCACCCGGTCCTCGCGGCCCCAGATAGCGGTGACGGGGATGTTGGTCCTGGCGATGGCGCGGTGTTCGCCTTCGAGCGGGTGACGCAGGACGCCGCGCAGGGAGGACAGCACCGACCGCAGAAAGCCGCGCCGATCCAGCTGGGCCAGTTGCAGGTCCGCGATGCCCTGTACCGAGGATGGCAGGGCGCGCTCTGCCTCGATGCCCGCGCGCAACTGGCGGGGATAGCCCATGTGGAACAGCCAGTCGCCCAGGACGGGCAGGCCGGTGGTGAGCCGGGCCATCGGCCCGAGGTCATGGCCCATGCCGGCGGGCGCCACCAGCACCAGCCGGTGCACACGGTCCGGATGCGCGGCGGCAAAGCAGGTGGCGATGGCACCGCCCATCGAGTAGCCGATCAGGGTGACCGGCACGTCGATCCCTTGATGCTCCAGCAGGTCCGAGAGTTGTCGGGTGAAGAAGGCGCCGGTCTGGCGGCCGCGCGGCGCGTCGGAAAAGCCGCGCCCGTAGAGATCGTAGCTGAGCACCTGTGCCCCGGCGGCGGTGAGATGCGGGATCAACCCGCGCCAGACGAAGGAAGGGGTGGTCAGCCCGTGGACGCAGACCACGACGGGGGCGTCCTCGGGGCCGGACCACTGGTAATGGGTGCGGCCCTGCGGGAGATCGGCGAAACTCCCGGGGGCGCGGGCCTGCAGCTCTGCGGGCTTTGTGCGGCGGATTTCGCGCCAGGCGGGCAGGGCGGCGGCGCCGAGAGCAGCAAGTGCCAGCGCGCCGCCGATCAGGGTCATGCGGCCTGCCAGGCGTCGAGGATATAGCGCGCGCACATCAGGTCGAGATGCGCACCGCCGCCGTTCTTGAACAGGGTGATCTCATCGTCCGTGCGGCGGTGAAAGAGCTCTGGCGCGTAGTAGTCGGCGACGATGTCATGGCCGGTGATCAGCCCGTTGGTGAAGGGGATCTTGAGCTCTCCGATATGGGCCAGTGTGGTGTCATAGCTGTCGACGAAGAGCCGCGCGCGGGTGATCGCGGTGTCGTCGGCCTCGCGCATGTCGGGGCGGTAGGCGCCGATCAGGTCGATGTGCTGGCCGGGGCGGAACCAGTCGCCCTTCAGCAGGGGATCGGTGCTCATGGTGGCCGAGGTGACGATATCGGCGGCGCCCACCGCCTGTTCCAGATCCTCGGCCCAGGCGATGCCGCGCTTTTCGGCAAAGGCGCGGGCCTTTTCCGGGGTACGGTTCCAGACGGTGAATTCCGCCTCGGGGAAGCCGGCGGAATAGGCCTCGTGCAGCGAGGCGCCCACGGTGCCGGCGCCGACGATCAGGATCTTGCGGCTGTCGGGGCGGGCCAGTTTCAGCGCGGCGCAAAGGCTGTCTCCGGCGGTCTTCCACTTGGTGACAAGGTGGAAATCCACCACGGCGCTCAGGCTGCCGTCCGCGTCGTCAAAGAGGTTCACGGCGCCGCCGATCATCGGCTTGCCCTTGTCCGGGTTGCTGGGAAAGACCGTGGCCGCCTTGACCGCGATGCCCAGCCCGTCGATCCAGGCGGAGCGGTTCAGCAGCGTGTCCTTGCCGCGGTAGAGAAAGACATCCTCGATTTCCGCCTTGGGGCGCTGGTGGCCCGCGTCGAAGGCCCGCGCAAGGCCAAGCCAGTCGAGGTTTTTCTCGCCCTCGTCGAAGGGGATGATGGTGGTCATTGCGCCTCGCTTTGTGTCAGCAGCCCTTCGGCGACGAGCCTTTCCGCCCAGCCGTCGGGGCCTGTGAAGTGATGGGTGTGCCAGCCGCGCGCGGCGGCGGCGGCGATGTTGTCGGCCCGGTCGTCGGTAAAGAGCAGCGCCGCGCCCGGAAGGCCAAGCCGGGCCTCGACCTGTTCATAGATCTCCGCTTCGGGCTTGATGACGCCCATGTGGCCGCTGACGAAAGCATGATCGAATTCGTTCAGGAAGTCATAGGCGGGGGTGGCGATGTCCCAGGTGCCGATGCCGAAGTTGGTCAGCGCGTGGACCGGTGTGCCCTTTGCCTTCAGCGCCCTCATCACGCGGACCGAGCGGGGAATGGCGGGCTTCGCCATCTCCAGCCAGTCGTCGTGCCAGAGGCGGATTTCATCGCCCCATTCCGGGGTCTTTTCGGCCCAGTCATAGACCGTGCCGCGAAAGTCGCCGCCCCGGTCGATCACGTCGTTCATGCCGTGCAGGTCGAGCTGGGCGAACATGGCGCGGCGGCGCGCCTCGCCGATGCGGGCGTCGTAGTAGCGTTCGGGCTGCCATTCGATCAGCACGTTGCCGATGTCGAAGATCACCGCCTTGATGGTCATTTTGCCTCTTTTCCTGCCTGCCGGACGGCCCGTTCCAATGCGTCGAGGAAACGGCTGCGGTCGGCCTTTGTAAACCCCTTGCCAGAGCCCTGTCGAAAGGGATCGGCGGCGCGCAGGTCGCTCATCAGGTCGCGCATCGCCAGTTGCGCGCCGATGTTGGCCCGCGTCAGGGCAGAGCCGTCCGGGCGCAGCACCAAAGCGCCCGCCTCGACGCATTTGGCTGCAAGGGGGATGTCATTGGTGATGACCACGTCGCCCGGGCCGGACCGCTCGGCGATCCACTTGTCGGCCTCGTCGGGGCCGTCGGGGACAATCTGCAGGCTGACCAGCGGGTTGCGCGAGGGGCGCAGCCCGCCGTTGGCCACCAGCACCATCGGCAGCCTGTGCCGGGTGGCGACGGTTTCGGCCTCTGCCTTGACCGGGCAGGCGTCTGCATCGACGTAAAGCGTCATCGCGCGAGTCCGCCCGGCAGGAGGTCCCGGCGCGGGGCCGGGACGGGGTCAGGCATGGAGCGCCTCGGAGTGGAAGGCAACGTGGTCTTCCATGAAACTCGAGACGAAGAAATAGCTGTGGTCATAGCCTTTCTGCATCCGGAAGACGCCATCCTGACGACGCGTGGCCATCGCCTCGGCCAGGCATTCGGGTTTCAGCAGGTCGAGGAACTGGTCATCGCTGCCCTGGTCGACCAGGACCGGCCCGTCAAAGCCCTTGTCCCGCATCAGCAGGGTCGAGTCATGCGGCGTCCAGGTGCTTTCGTCCGCGCCCAGGTAGGCGCCCAGCTGCTTGCGGCCCCAGTCGCTGGAGGTGGGATGGGCAATCGGCGCAAAACCCGAGACGCTGGCGAAACGGCCCGGCAGGCCCATCGCCAGGGTCAGCGCGCCATGCCCGCCCATCGAGTGCCCGGTGATCGCCTGCCGGCTCATGTCGAGCGCGAAGTTCGCGCCGACCAGCGCGGGCAGTTCCTCTGCCACGTAGTCCCACATGTTGAAATGCGGCGCCCAGGGGGCCTCTGTCGCGTTGACGTAGAACCCGGCGCCCTTGCCCAGATCATAGGCCTCGTCGTCGGCCACGTCCTCGCCCCGGGGCGAGGTATCGGGAAAGATCAGGGCCAGCCCGTGTTCGGCGGCCCAGCCCTGCGCGCCCGCCTTGACCATCGCGTTTTCATGCGTGCAGGTCAGCCCCGAGAGATACCACAGCACGGGCACCGGCACATGTGCCGCCTCTTCCGGCAGGAACAGGCCAAAGGTCATGTCACATTTGCAGGCGTCGGAGGCATGCGTGTAAACGCCCTGAGTTCCGCCAAAGCATTTGTTTTCGGATACGGTCTTCATCGTGTCTCCCAGCGCGCCCGCCGGGGGCGCTTGTCATGTTCCGTAGCGTGCCATGAAGGTTTCGACGGCACCATCCACGACTCGTGCGATGTCGTCATCGCTGAAACTGGACTGAATGCCAAATATGATCTTGGGCCAGAGGTCCGCCTTGCAGAGCTCTGCGAACTGGTCCGAGGCCAGCGTCATGTCGTCGATCTTCAGCTCGCCCCGGTCGCAGGCGGCGGTCAGGTAATCGGTCATCACGCGGCGCATGATCACCGGCCCGCTCTGGTAGAACTGGCGGCCCAGTTCCGGAAAGCGGTCGGATTCGGCGACGCAGATCCGGAAGATCCGCTGCCCCATGTCCGAGTAGAGAAAGCCCAGGAACTTGCGCCCGGCGCGGGCAAGAACCTCACGCGGGGGGCGGGTGAGATCCATCGTCAGCAGGGCCTGGTCGGCCTGGTTGCGGCACTGGGCGCTGGCCACCTCGATGAAGAGCAGGCGCTTGTCGGGGAAATAGCTGTAGAGCGTCGCCTTGGAGACGCCTGCCTCGCGCGCGATGTCGTCGACGCTGGCGCCTTCGAAGCCGTCCCGCAAAAAGATCTCACGCGCGCCATCGACCACCTGGTCGAACTTGCGCCCTTTCCGGACCGCCGGTTGTGTGTTCATTGCGCCCCTCACTTTCGCGGCTCGATTATAGACTGCCCGGTTCAGTTTGGGCAAGGAAAGCGCGGGGTCACTTGCAGACCTGTTGTGACGCGCAGCCCTGCGAGGACACATCGGGGTGCGGCTGTGGCGCCGGGAAGGTGAGGTCGGGCAGGAAGACCGGCCCGACATCGGCCAGCGCGGGACCGGTAACAAGCGCAGCGGCAGCGGCGAGCGGAAGGAGGATGCGTTTCATGACTGGCTCCATCTCAAAAACGAACTGAACGGTTCAGATAAATAAACTATACGGTTCAGTTTGATTTGCAAGAGGGCGTATCGAATGCGGCAGATTGGCCAAGGGCGTGACTCCCCCCTTGCGCTCGGCAGAAAGCTGAATACTGTTTAGAATAATTCTAAAAAGGGGCTTCACATGCTTTACATGGGAAATCGTCGGCGGTTCCGTGACCTCTCTGAACAGGAGGTGCTGGCGCTGGCCATCTCCTCGGAAGAGGACGACGCCAGAATTTATCGCAGCTTTGCCGAACGCCTGCGGGCCGACTTTCCGGACACGGCGGCGGTCTTCGACGGCATGGCCGAGGAGGAAGACAGCCATCGCCGCGCCCTGATCGACCTGCACCGGGAGCGGTTCGGAGACGTGATTCCGCTGATCCGCCGCGAACATGTGGCCGGGTATTATGCCCGCCGCCCCGTCTGGTTGACCGAGAACCTGTCGCTGGAGCGTATCCGCGACGAGGCTGCCAGCATGGAACGCCAGGCCGAACGGTTTTACCACATGGCGGCACAGAACGCGCAGGATGCGGACACCCGCAAGCTGCTGGGCGATCTCGCCGCGATGGAGGCAAAGCACGAAGACACGGCGAACCAGCTGGAACAGGAACACCTGGGCGACGCGTCCCGCGACGAGGAAGACGACCGCGCCAAGCGGCAATTCCTGCTGACCTGGGTGCAGCCGGGGCTGGCCGGGTTGATGGATGGGTCGGTCTCGACCCTGGCGCCGATCTTTGCCACCGCCTTTGCCACGCATGATCCCTGGACGACCTTCCTGGTCGGGCTTGCCGCCTCGGTCGGGGCGGGCATCTCGATGGGCTTTACCGAGGCCGCGTCGGACGATGGCGAATTGTCGGGCCGCGGGTCGCCGACGAAACGCGGCTTTGCCTCTGGCGTGATGACCACGGTGGGCGGGCTGGGCCATGCGCTGCCCTACCTGATCCCGCATTTCTGGACTGCGACGACCATCGCCCTGATCGTGGTCTTTATCGAGCTTTGGGCCATTGCCTGGATCCAGAACAAGTTCATGGAGACGCCGTTCCTGCGCGCCACCTTCCAGGTGGTGCTGGGCGGGGCCTTGGTCTTTGCCGCCGGGGCCCTGATCGGGTCCGGGTGACGAGGGATCGGGACGGTGGGTCGCCGCTCTTTCAGCAAGCTGAAATTCGCCCCGCCCGCCGTCCCACCGGCCCCTTGTCCCAAGGGAAATGCTGGTTGAGCATTTCGTCAGAGAAGACCCCGCTTTTGTTTTGTCTCTCTGAAAATATTCGAAAACCGCGGCCTGCCATCGGGGCCTGAAGTGGTATACCAAGTGGCGCTTGACGCTTGTGCCGCTTTCAGGGCTTGGTTATTCCAATAAAAACCCATTTCACGGGAGGAGCCAAGCCCATGCTCAAGCGTCCATTCGACAAGACCAAACTGCCCAGCCGCCATGTCACCGAGGGCCCGGCGCGCGCACCGCATCGGTCGTTCCTTTATGCGATGGGGCTGAGCGAAGACGAGATTCACCAGCCGCTGGTCGGCGTGGCGACCTGCTGGAACGAGGCCGCGCCCTGCAACATCGCGCTGAACCGGCAGGCGCAGGCGGTCAAGCTGGGCGTCAAGGAAGCAAGTGGCACCCCGCGCGAGTTCACCACCATCACCGTGACCGACGGGATCGCGATGGGCCATGAGGGGATGCGTGCCTCGCTGGCCAGCCGCGAGGCTATCGCGGACACGGTGGAACTGACCATGCGCGGGCACTGTTATGATGCCATCGTCGGCCTGGCGGGCTGCGACAAGTCGCTGCCCGGGATGATGATGGCGATGGTGCGCCTGAACGTGCCGTCCGTCTTTATCTATGGCGGGTCGATCATGCCGGGCCGGTACAAGGGCAAGGACATCACCGTCCAGGATGTTTTCGAGGCCGTGGGCAAGCACCAGGCCGGCGCGAACAGCGATGAGGAACTGCGCGCCATCGAGAAGGCGGCCTGCCCCTCGGCCGGGGCCTGTGGCGGCCAGTTCACCGCCAACACGATGGCCTGTGTGTCCGAGGCGATCGGCCTGGCGCTGATGAATTCCTCGGGCGCGCCTGCGCCGTATGAAAGCCGCGACGCCTATAGCACCGCCTCTGGCATCGCCGCGATGCACCTGCTGGAACAGAACATCCGCGCGCGCGACATCGTCACGCGCAAGGCGCTGGAAAACGCCGCGCGTGTCGTCGCCTGCACCGGCGGGTCGACCAATGCCGGTCTGCACCTGCCCGCCATCGCGCATGAGGCGGGGTTGGAGTTCTTCCTGGACGATGTCTGCGAGATCTTCCGCGATACGCCTTACTTCGTCGACCTCAAGCCGGGCGGAAACTACGTCGCCAAGGATCTTTACGAGGCGGGCGGCGTGCCGGTGGTGATGAAGGAACTGCGCAAGGCGGGCCTGATCCACGAGGACTGCATGACCGCCAGCGGGCGTGCCATCGGGGAAGAGCTGGACCTGATCGAGCGCGAGGCCGACGGCAAGGTGATTTATCCGATCGAGACCCCGATCACCAAGACCGGTGGTGTCGTGGGCCTGAAGGGCAACCTTGCCCCGCAGGGCGCCATCGTCAAGGTCGCGGGCATCGCGGCGGAGGACCAGGTCTTTACCGGCCCGGCGCGCGTGTTCGAATGCGAAGAGGATGCCTTTGAGGCGGTCAAGATGCGCGGCTACAAGGAAGGCGAGGTCATCGTGATCCGCAACGAGGGCCCCGCTGGCGGCCCCGGTATGCGCGAGATGCTGGCCACCACGGCGGCGCTTTCGGGTCAGGGCATGGGCAAGAAGGTGGCCTTGATCACCGATGGCCGGTTCTCGGGTGCGACGCGCGGCTTTTGCGTGGGTCACGTCGGCCCCGAGGCGGCACATGGCGGCCCGATCGCGCTGGTGCAGACCGGCGACGAAATCACCATCGACGCGGTGAACGGGGTCATCTCCGTCGACCTGACAGACGAGGAACTGGCCGCCCGCAAGGAGGCCTGGACAGGTCCCAGGGAGACGATCTACGCCTCCGGCTCGCTGTGGAAATACGCGCAACTGGTGGGCGAGACCTACAAGGGCGCGGTCACGCATCCCGGCGGTGCCGCCGAGAAACACGTCTACGCGGATCTCTGACCCGGTGGCGGCGCGCAGGCTGTTGATGTGCGCCGCCGGCGCGCTGGTCCTGGCGGGGTGCCTGAACACCCTGCCGCAGTCGTCCCCCGATGGTGCCGATGCCGAGGCGCGCGCGGGCCTTGCGGCCTTTTTCGCCGGGGCAGGTGGGCCGCGTCGGGCGCCGCTGGCCAAGGCCAGCCTGGCGGGGGGCGACGTGGTGGTTGCCGGCCCCGATGGCTATTGCCTGGACCCGGACACCAAGCGCGCCGGGCCGGAACGTGGGTTCGCCGTGATCGCCTCTTGCCATATCCTCAGCGGCGGTCGGGCGGGGCGCCCGGTGGCACCTGTGCTGGTCACGGTCACGGTGGGGCCGCGCGGCGATACGACGGACCTGCCCACCCCGCAGGTGCTGGCGCAGGCGGCGGGGGCCGAGCTGCTGGATGGGGACACCCGGAGGGGCCGGGTCACGGCGCATCTGGCCAGCGGCGGCGACATGATGTTCGAGGGCAGCGACCCGCGCTATTGGCGGGCGGCCTTCCTGCAGGGCGGACGGCTGGTGGGGCTGGCGCTTTACGCCCCGCGCGGCAGCGCGCTGGCGGGCGACAGGGGTGAGGCCATGCTGGGCCGTGTGAGGGACAATATTGCACGTCTCAGCCCGAAGGCGGCCGGTACTGCACGGCCAAAACCGGCAAAGGGCGTGCTGGGGCGTTTATTCAATCGTTAGGATTTGCCAGAATAGTTTCCGATACGGAAACCATTTCCCGTGACCATCGCGGATTGGCGTGACAGGTCTGGGGGAAAGAGAACACGGGGGCGACAGTGCAGGACTGGTTGGGCCGGGCAGGCTATGCCGCCATGCTGCGGCGCTGGACACGGCTGGCGCGTGCCGCGGCCGGGATGGATCTGGCCGAATTACGCCGCCAGCGGACACAGGCGCGGCGCTTGCGGTCGCGTCTGGACGAGGTCCTGCATGTCGCGGATGCGCGGCTGGCGCTGCCGCAGGTCGGCAACCAGTCCTTTCCGCGCCCCAGGGACTCGGACTGGGCCTGGCGCCCCGAGATCTGGAGCGGCCCCTTGCCGGTTCAGGGCATCGCCGAGGTCCAGAGCAAGACCCGGCTGGGACAGGAGGCACGCCTGTTCCACGACTGCCCGCGCTCCGAGATGACGATGCGCCAGGTTCGCAACCGGCGCGCCGCCGATCTGGCCGCCTTTGGGCTGCAACTGGATGTCTTCGGTTTTTCAGGGTCTTACCTGTCGCTGGCGGTGGAACTGCCAGAGGCGGCGGCACAGGGGCTGACGAAACAGCACCTGATGCGGGTGGATACCATCGTCGAGATGGAGCGCCCGTTGGAAATCTTTGCCCGGCTGAACATCAAGCACGGGCCGAATACCGAACAGGTGGTCCGCGAATTGCCGCTGAACGCGGAAAACGTGCAGGTGGAATTCGACCTGGCCTATTCCCGCCTGAACGAAAAACGGGTCGAGAAGATCTGGCTGGACCTGATCTTTGAAGGGCCGCGGATGAACCAGGTCACCCTGCACGACCTGACTTTCAGCCGCCGTCGCAGGGCGGCGCTGTGACTGCCGGAGGGGCCAAGCCATGAGCATTTTCACATTGACCAAGACCCGGTTCCGAGACGGCCTGTGGGAGGGGCTGCTGGTGCGACAGGGGGCCGAACAGGCGCCCGAGATCCTGGCCAGCTTCGAGGATCGCCCGATCCACGGCGTCACCCTGACCGACACCGCCGAGGCGGGCCGCTGGGTTGTCGAGGTGCCGGTCCCGGTCGAGGCGCTGGGCGACGGGGTCAGCACCGTCCTGATCCGCGATGCGCGCGACGACACGGTGCTGGACAGTTTTACCCTGATCGCGGGAGAGGCGCTGGCAGGGGACATCCGCGCCGAAGTTGCGCTGTTGCGCGCCGAACTGGATCTTTTGAAACGCGCCTTTCGCAAACATTGCCGCGATACCGGGTGACCTTACGTAGGGTTCCGAGGGGCGATTGACCTTCGCCGCAGGCAGGTCCAGTGTTGCGCCATCCCCGAAGGAGCCCCCATGTCCCCGCTGCGTGGCATCGCGCTGAAGCTGACCTCTGTTGTCCTGTTCACCATCATGGCCTCGCTCATCAAGGCGAGTTCCGCCCATGTGCCGACGGGCGAAGCGGTGTTTTTCCGTTCGTTTTTTGCCATGCCGGTGATCGTTGCCTGGCTGGCCATGCGCGGCGATCTCAAGACCGGGCTGAAGGCGAAGCACCCGGTGCTGCATGTCTGGCGTGGGTTGATCGGCGTGACGGCAATGGGCTGCGGTTTCGCCGCGTTGGGATTGCTGCCCTTGCCAGAGGTCACGGCGCTGGGCTTTGCCGCACCGATGCTGACGGTGCTTCTGGCCGCGCTGCTGCTGGGAGAGCGGCTGCGCCTGTTCCGCCTGTCGGCGGTCGTGCTGGGGCTGGTCGGTGTCTGCATCGTGCTTTGGCCCCGCCTGACGCTGGACGACGTGGACGATGCGGCCATGCTGGGGGTCGCCCTGGTGCTGACCTCTGCGGTGATGCGGGCGCTGGCGCAGATCCAGATCCGGCGCATGGTTGCGGTCGAGGAGACATCGGCCATCGTGTTCTATTTCTCGCTGACGGCGACGGGATTTTCCCTGCTGACACTGCCTTTTGGCTGGGTGGTGCCGGAGGCGCATGTGCTGGCGATGCTGGTCGGGGCAGGGCTGATCGGCGGGGTCGCACAGATCTTTATCACCTCGGCCTATCGTTTTGCCGGGGCGGCGGTTGTAGCGCCCTTTGACTATGCCTCGATCCTTTTCGCGATCCTGTTCGGCTATTTCTTCTTTGACGAGGTGCCGACGGTGATGGTGCTGGTCGGCTCGGCCATCGTGATTGCGGCGGGCGGGATCATCATCTGGCGCGAACGCCAGCTGGGCATCCAGCGCGGCAAGGCCCGCCCCAACATGACGCCGCAGGGGTGAGGCGCGGTCCGGGCACAGCCCGGCAAACTCTCCAGTGGAGAGTTTGAGCGCCGAACGGGCGGAGCCCTGGCAAATACCTACAGATCGAAAGCCTCTGCCGTCAGGTAGGCCGGCGCCATGAGCAGGCGCCGACGCCCACCCAGTGGAAAGCGCGGCGGCGGGGTTGCCAGCCAATCCGGGGCGTCAGGGCGATCACCCAGCACATGATCCGCTGCCAGCCGCCCGGCATAGGATCCCATCGCAACGCCGTTGCCGTGAAACCCGAGCGCGGCAATGAGGCCGGGATGGTCCGGCACCGGGCCAACGAAGGGCACGAGGTTGCGCATCAGGCAGACCAGCCCCGACCATTCATGCGTGATCTCCACACCCTTCCAGGCAGGAAAGAGCCGCGCGAAATCCGCCCGGATGCGGCGCGACAACCGCGCCTCGGCGCCCGGTGTGGCGCGCAGCCCGCCGCGCATGCCGAACAGGAACCGACCGTCCGGCAGTTTGCGGAAGTAGTGCAGCAAGAGCCGCGTGTCATAGGCCATCTGATCCGACCACCAGCCCGCCGCTTGCTGCTCCGCCTCGCTCAGCGGGCGGGTGACGATGACATTGGATTGCAGCGGCAGGGTGCGGGCGTGCATCCAGGGCGGCAGGGTTTCGTGGCTGTAGCCGTTGGTGGCCAGGATCACGGTGCGGGCGGTGACGGTGGCGCGCGCGGTGGACAGTCGCCAGTCGGCTGAGTGGCGGTGCAGATCGGCAACCGGGCTATTGGCGAACAGATGCGCGCCTGCCTCTGTTGCTTTGTGGGCCAGCGCCGCGTGGTATTTGCGGGGGTTCAGGGCAAAGCCGATGGGCAGGGTCAGGCCGCCATGCCAGGGTCCGCCGAGGCCTTGTGTGGCCAACTCCTCTGGACTGTGCAGTTTCGGCGTCACGCCGTAAGTGGTGGCAGTCTCTTCGGCCTCTGCGCGAAGCGCCTCGAAGGCGCGAGGCTTGTGGGCCAGCAGGGTTTCACCCCGAGAATGGCGGTCGACCTGCCAGCTGTGGCGGTCGATCAGCCCTTCGACATGGGCGACGGCGGCTTTCTCTGTCGTGGCCCAATCCTGCGCAGCCCCCGGCCCGAACCGCCGGTTCAACAGCGCGGCGGGGGCCTTGCTGCCACCCAGGCAGCAGAACCCGCCGTTGCGTCCCGAGGCGCCCCAGCCGGGGTGCTCGGCCTCCAGTACGGCGACAGAGGTGCCGCGCCCGGCCAGGTGCAATGCGGCGTTCAGCCCGGTAAAGCCGCCGCCGATCACGGCGACATCGACAGACAGGTCGCCGTCCAGCCTCGGCCAGTCCGCGGGCGCGACGGTATCGGCCCAGAAACAGGCCCCCTGCGGCCCGTAGGCCGCGGCTTCGTACAGGCGGCTCACGCGGTGCGCTGCGCGGCTTGTTCCTCGCGCCGACGCTGGACCGCCGCGCGTTTCGACACCAGCGAGGCGGTGATCACGCCAACCGTCACGATGCTGATGAGCAGGGTGGAGAGCGCGTTGATTTCCGGCGAGACCCCCAGCCGGACGGCCGAGAACACCTTGATCGGCAGCGTCGTGGCCCCCGGACCGGTGGTAAAGCTGGCGATCACGAGGTCGTCGAGCGACAGGGTAAAGGCCAGCAGCCAGCCCGAGATCACGGCGGGCGCGATGATCGGCAGGGTGATCAGGGTGAAGCTTTCGAAAGGCGAGGCGCCCAGGTCCAGCGCCGCCTCTTCCAGCGCCTGGTCAAAGGTGCTGAGCCGCGACGAGACCACGACCGAAACGTAGCACATGGAAAAGGTCGTATGCGCCAGAACGACGGTCAGAACGCCCCTGTCCAGCCCGATGCCGATGAACAGCAGCAGCAGCGACAGGCCGGTGATGACCTCTGGCATGACAAGCGGCGCGTAGATCATGCCGGAAAACAGCGTCCGCCCCGGAAAACGGCCCGCGCGGATCATGACATAGGCCGCCATCGTGCCCAAGACCGTGGCGATGGTCGAGGAAAAGAAGGCGACCTTGAGCGTGACCCATGCGGCGTCGAGGAATTCCTCGTTCTGCAGAAGCTCTCCGTACCACTTGGTCGAGAACCCCGCCCAGACCGTCACCAGCCGGCTTTCGTTGAAGGAATAGACCACCAGCAGGATCATCGGCAGGTAGAGAAAGGCAAAGCCCAGGGTCAGGGAGGTGGCGTTGAACCAGGAAAACCGTCTCATCGACCCGCCTCCCGCGCGTTTTCCTCGGACCGCTGGAACAACACGATCGGAATGATCAGGATCAACAGCAGCACCACGGCCACGGCGCTGGCCACCGGCCAGTCACGGTTCGAGAAGAACTCTTCCCACAGGACCTTGCCGATCATCAGCGTGTCCGACCCGCCCAGGAGCGAGGGGATGACGAATTCGCCGATCGAGGGGATGAAGACGAGGAAGCAGCCCGCCACGATGCCGTTGCGCGACAGGGGGATGGTCACCAGCCAGAAGGCGGAGAACCGGGACGAGCCCAGATCCTCTGCGGCCTCCAGCAGGCTCTCGTCCATCTTTTCCAGCGCCGAGTAGATCGGCAGGATCATGAAGGGCAGGTAGGTGTAGACGATGCCGATATATACGGCGGTATTGGTGTTGAGGATTGTCAGCGGTTCGCCGATCAGGCCGATCCCCATCAGGAACTGGTTGAGCACGCCTTCGGAGGACAGAATGCCGATCCAGGAATAGACCCGGATCAGAAAGCTGGTCCAGAACGGCAAGATCACAAGCATCAGCAAGGTCGGGCGCCATTCCAGCGGCGCGCGCGCCATGCCGTAGGCGATCGGATAGCCCACCAGCAGCGTGCAGAGCGTGGCAATGCCAGCGATACGGACCGAGCTGAGGTAAGCCTTCCAATAGAGATCGTCGGTGCTCAGGAAGGTGAAATTCTCGAAATCCAGTCCGGCGAAAAAGGCCCGTATCCCGGCCCAGCCTTCGTTCAGGTCCAGCTGTGGCGTATAGGGCGGGCGGGCCAGCGCGATGTCCGACAGCGAGATCTTCAGGACGATGATGAAGGGCACCAGGAAGAGGGCCAGCAGCCACAGGTAGGGAACGGCGATCAGGACGGCGCGGCGCATCATTCGTCCTTCAGGATGACGCCGGCGGTGGCGGTGAAGCTCAACCAGACCTCGTCTTCCCAGGTGATGTCTCGCCGGGAAATGCGGCGGGTGTTGGCGGCCTGTGCCTTGACCATGACGCCGCCTTCGATTTCGACGTGATAGGTCGAGATATTGCCCAGATAGGCAATGTCGATGACCTTGCCCTTCAGCGTGTTGGGGGCGTCGGGGCGGGTCTTGGCAATGCCCAGTTTTTCGGGACGCAGGGCAAGGACGACCTTTTCGCCGTCGAGCGCGGGATCGCCGTTTGCGGCGAGCAGCGCGGGCTGCCCGTCGGACCAGTCGATTTCCAGCCCGCCGGGGGGAATGTCCTGCGGGTGCGCCGGGGTGGCCGGCGTCTCGGCGGCGGGGGTCTTGGCTGTTTCGGCGGCGCTGGGGGGCGGCAAGCGGCGCGGCTCTTCCTCAAGCCAGGTCCCGAAGATCGGGCTCAGGATGCGGTCGTGCAGGGCGCGACCCAGGGGATTGGGCTGAGGCCCGTCGGTTTTCGCGGCAGCCTCTTTCGCGACGGGGGCCGCAGGTGTCGTCTCTGGACTGGCCTGTTCCGGGGGGGGGGCCGCAGCTTCGGTTGCGGCCTGGGCGGGCCGCAACCGGGCGGTGCCTCGGATCAGGTTCACGTCACCGATGAAATCGGCCACGTAGACCGAGTTCGGCGCCTCGTAGATCACGTCCGGCGTGGCAACCTGGACGATGCGGCCCTCGTCCATCACCGCCACGCGGCTGGCCACGGTCATGGCCTCTTCCTGGTCGTGGGTGACGATGATGAAGGTGGTGCCGGTCTTTTCCTGGATGTCCATCAGCTCGAACTGCGTTTCCTCACGCAGTTTCTTGTCGAGCGCGCCCAGAGGTTCGTCGAGCAGCAGAAGCTTGGGCGCCTTGGCCAGGCTGCGGGCCAGGGCGACGCGCTGACGCTGGCCGCCGGAAATCTGGTGCGGTTTGCGTTGCGCAAAGCGCTCCAGCCGCGTCAGGCGCAGCATTTCCTTCACCCGCGCGTGGACCTCGTCCTTGGGCTTTTTCTCGCGGCGCAGGCCAAAGGCGATGTTGTCATAGACCGACAGGTGCGGGAACAGCGCGTAGCTTTGGAACATCATGTTCACCGCCCGTTTGTTCGGGGGGACATGGCCGATGTCGACGCCGTTCAGCAGGATCTGGCCTTCGGTCGGTTCCTCGAACCCGGCCAGCATGCGCATCAATGTGGTCTTGCCGCAGCCCGAGGGCCCCAGCAGGGCAAAGAATTCGCGTTCGTAAATGTCCTGGGTGAGGTCGTCGATGGCGGTGAAATCGCCGAAACGCTTGGTCACCCCCTTGAACTGGATAAGAGGTTTCGCCTCTGGATCGTTCCAGGGGGCAAAGTCGGATTCGGCCATGATATGTCACCACGCAGAAGGCGGACCGCGCCCCGGGGACGCGGTCCGGATTTGGGCTCAGGTGCCCGATTTGATCTTGGTCCACAGGCGCGTCACGGTACGCTGAACGCGCGGCGGGAAGGGCGTGGTGGTGAAGGTGTTGTCCAGCGCGGAGGCACTCGGGTAGATCGCCGGATCGCCAATCACGTCCTCGGCCAGGTATTCCTGCGCGGCCTTGTTGCCGTTGGCGTAGTAGACGTAGTTCGACGCCGCCGCCATGTTCTGCGCATCCATGATGAAGTTCAGGAAGGCATGGGCGCCTTCGGGGTTCGGCGCGTCGACCGGGATGGCCATCTGGTCGAACCACATCTGCGCGCCCTCGTCCGGGGCGTAGTAGCCGATGACCACGCCGTTGTCGGCCTCGGCGGCGCGGTCGCGCGCCTGCAGCACGTCACCCGACCAGCCCACGGCCACGCAGATGTCGCCGTTGGCCAGCGCGTTGATGTACTCCGAGCTGTGGAATTTCTGGATATAGGGGCGGATCGGCAACAGCACCTCTTCGGCGCGGGCGATCACGTCGGGATCGTGGCTGTCGGGGTCCTCGCCAAGATAGTTCAGCGCGGCCGGGATCATCTCTGCCGGGGCGTCCAGCATGTGAATGCCGCAATCCGCCAGTTTCTCCGCGTTCTCTGGTTTGAAGATCAGGTCCCAGCTGGAGATCGGCGCATCCTCGCCCAGGATCTCCTTGACCTTGCCCTCGTTCACGCCAAGGCCGGTGGTGCCCCACATGTAGTTGATGGAATATTCGTTACCGGGGTCGTATTTCGCGGTCCGGTCCGAGATCACATCCCACATGTTGTCGATGTTGGGCAGCTTGGACTTGTCCAGCTTCTGGAAGGCCCCGGCGGTGATCTGGCGCTGCAGGAAAGTGCCTGTGGGCACCACCACGTCGTAGCCCGATCCGCCTGCCAGCATCTTGGTTTCCAGAACCTCGTTGCTGTCGAAGACGTCGTAGATCAGTTCGTAGCCGGTCTCCTGCTCGAATTTCTCCAGCAGGCTCTCGTCGATGTAGTCAGACCAGTTGTAGACGCGCACCTCCTCGGCGGCGGCCATGCCGGCGGCCAGCGCAAGGGACGCTGTTATCGTCACGAGTGTCTTGGTCATGTTATTCTCCCGGTTGGTGGCGGGGGGTCTTTTGCGCCCCGTCCCCAAATTTTGATCATAAGTTGCGCTGTCGTGCAACTTCGGCGATGTTTCCACGGCCTGCTGTCCTGCGCAAGGGATGGCGAAAGCGGTGTGGCCCGGGGGGACGGCGATGGTGGAAAATGCAGCAGAGGCACGGAGGCAGGCGGGGATACCGGCGCACGAGCAGGTGTATCGCAGCCTGCGCGAGTCGGTGCTGTTCGGATCGCTGGCGCCGGGAGAGCCGGTGACGATCCAGGGGCTTGTCGAACGGCTGGGCGCGGGGATGACGCCGGTGCGCGAGGCGATCCGGCGGCTGACGGCCGAAGGCGCGTTGCAGGCGCTGGGGAATCGGCGAATCGAGGTGCCGGTGCTGGGGGCGGCGGCCATAGAGGAGCTGACCGAGGCGCGGCTGGCGCTGGAGCCGCGGCTGGCGATGCGGGCCGCGGAGCGGGCGGCACCGGAGGACGTGGTGCGGCTGTCAGAGATCGACACGCGGCTGGACCGGGCGATCCTGCGCGGGGACATCGAAGGCTACCTGCGCGAGAATCATGCCTTTCATTCCGTGCTGAACGATGTTGCGCAGGCCCCTGTGATGAAGGCGCTGACGGAATCGCTCTGGCTGCGGTTCGGGCCGTCGCTGCGGGTGGTCTGCGGCCAGATGGGGACGCGCCACCTGCCGGATTGCCACAAGGACCTGGTGCGCGCGCTGGAGGCGCGGGACGGGGCGGCGGCGGCGCGGGCGATCGAGCAGGACGTGGCGCAGGGGATGGAAATGATCCTGCAAAGCCTCTGAGCGGGACGCCGGACGGACGCTCCTGCGCTGCGCGCAGATCGCCCCGCCCGCCGTCCCGCAAGGCCTGTCTCGGAGGCGGAAACTGAACCGTTCAGTCTGTACGTTTTGTACAAAACGTACTTCGTTTTCAGCGTTTTGTACAAAGGGGTAGGGGATTGTTAACCTTGCCATGCCGGGGGACTGCGCCTGGCATGGAGGGGGGTGGCCGGTTGCCCTCGCTGCGCAAGGATACCTTGGCCACCGGTCGCGCAAGACGGGGCTTGCGCGACCTGATTCGATTGACTTCCCGAAATTTGATCATATTCTGCGCCCGACCAATATCCGGAGGCCGCGCATGACCCTGCTTACCCCCAATTCGCCCACCGAGGACTTGCAGGCGCTGGACGCCGCGCATCACCTGCATCCCTTCACCCACGGCGATGAGCTGGCCGCGAAGGGCGCGCGGATCGTCACCCGGGCCGAAGGCTGCTGGCTGACCGACAGCGACGGCAACCGCATCCTGGACGGGATGGCGGGCCTGTGGTGTGTCAACATCGGCTATGGCCGCAGCGAGCTGGCCGATGCGGCGCATCGCCAGATGCTGGAACTGCCCTATTACAACACCTTCTTCCAGACCTCGCATGTGCCGGCGCTGAACCTGGCCGCCAAGCTGGCGGAGCTGGCGCCGGGCGATCTGAACCACGTCTTCTTTGCCTCCTCGGGGTCCGAGGCGAATGACACCAACCTGCGGCTGGTGCGGACCTACTGGGAGGAAAAGGGCGAACCCGAGCGGCAGGTCATCATCTCGCGCTGGAATGCCTATCATGGCTCGTCCGTGGGATCGGGCAGCCTTGGCGGCATGAAGGGGATGCACGCGCAGGGCGGTATGCCGATCCCCGGCATCCACCATATCGACCAGCCGAACTGGTGGAGCGAGGGCGGTTATGCCACGCCCGAGGCCTTTGGCCTGGAACGGGCGCAGGCGCTGGAAACCGCGATTCTGGAAATCGGGCCGGAGAAGGTTGCCGCCTTCATCGCCGAGCCGATCCAGGGCGCGGGTGGCGTGATTGTCCCGCCCGAGACCTACTGGCCCGAGATCCAGCGCATCGCCAGGAAATACGGCATCCTGCTGATCGTGGACGAGGTGATCTGTGGTTTCGGCCGCACCGGCAACTGGTTCGGCAGCCAGACCTACGACATCCAGCCCGATATCATGACCATCGCCAAGGGCCTGTCGTCGGGCTATCAGCCCATCGGTGCCTCGATCGTCACGGACGAGGTGGCCGACGTGATCGCGAACACCGAGTTCAACCACGGCTATACCTATTCCGGCCATCCGGTCGCCTGTGCCGTGGCGCTGGAAAACCTGCGTATCCTCGAAGATGAGGGCATCGTCGACCGCGTGCGGGACGAGACCGCGCCCTATCTGAAAGAGCGTTTCGAGAGCCTGGCCGACCATCCGCTGGTGGGTGAGGTCAAGATTGTCGGCATGATGGGCAGCGTTGCGCTGACCCCGGACAAGGCGACGCGCGCGCCCTTTGCCGAGCCGGGCACCGCCGGGCTGATCTGCCGGGAACGCTGTTTCGCCAACAACCTGATCATGCGGCACGTCGGCGACCGCATGGTGATCTCGCCGCCGCTGGTGATCTCGAAGGACGAGATCGACACGCTGGTGGACCGGGCGCGCAAGAGCCTGGACGAGGCGCTGGCACAGCTGAAGGCCGAGGGGCTGATGAGGGTTGCGGCCGAGTAGGCCCGGAGAGCCGTGAGCCCGGTGGCGGCGGGGTAAACCCCGCCCTACGGGGTGCGCGAAGGGCGGTCACGAGATCCCTTGCGCGGACTCAAGGCCGCAGGCCGCCGCGCATTGCCGGGCCGCCCGCACGGCCCGGCGATATGGTGAAGCCGGGTCCACAGCTTTGAGCACCTTCGGACTTGGCTGCCAGAAATCGAGGGATTCCAACGCCGGGATCGCCGACCCGCGGCCCGTCAAGGCGCGGCTCCGGTCCGTCGGCTTGGCCTGCAAGAGCGCGCGGGGTTCCCCGGTCAGCTCTTGACCCAAACCTTTGCCGTCTCGAACTCGTCGGCGGTGAAGAACCGGGTGTCGGCGCCGCTGAGGGTGCGCAGCGCCCGTTCGCCCAGCCTTTGCCAGGCGGACTTGCCGACAATCGCCGCGCGGTCGATCAGGCGGTAATGGTCGCGCACCACCTTGAGGTGTTCAAACAGCGCGCCCAGCCCTTGCCAGCCGTCGAAATCGCGCGCGTCGATCAGCAGGCGAAAGCGGTCATTGGCGCGGATGAAGGCATCCAGATCTCCGGACTCGGCCTCGTAGATCGAACTGTCGAGCTGGCCGCGCAACTGGATGTGCAACACGCCGTCGCCAAGATCGACCTGGTGAATCGCGCCCAGCGATTCGGACATCCAGCGGCGGGCGTCCTCGGCCTGGTCCGTCGGAAAGACGCGCACGGGGCAGGGCATCAGGACCGACAGGCCGGTGACGGCGCGGCGAATCCAGGGCTTGTCCGTGACCACCGCCAGCCGGTCGAATCCGCGCCAGTGGCGCAGGCCCATGCGCGCGTCGTCGAACAGGGCGCCAAGAGTGAAATCCTGGAAATCCGCGCCGAAGATCACCAGGACGCGAATCCGGTCGTGTTCCTCGATGGCGGCCTCCAGCGCGGGGACAAGGGTCTGTTCATAGTCCTTGTCGCTCACGACGCCGGTAACATGGACCTCGTAGAGACCCGGGTGGCCGGTGGTCTTTACCTCGATCATGACAGTCTCCCTGAATGGTGTGACGCCAGTCTAGGGCCACGCGTGACCGGCGCCTTGACGCAGGTCACGCGTGGCGCGGGCCGGTCAGCCGGTGACGCGCTGCGGTGCGCCGGTGGCCATGTTGGTGCCGACATAGGGCTGTTTCGCCGTCTTCCAGGCGCCGAATCCGCCCTCCATGTGGGCGATGGTCTTGATCCCGGCGTCGATGGCCGCGCGCGCCACGCGTTCCGACCGCACGCCGGACCCGCAGTGAAAGACGATACGCTTGTCCGACTGGCCGGGCAGGGCGTCGGGCTTGAAGAAGGCCAGCGGCATCAGCAACGCGCCTTCGATATGTTCGAACATGTATTCCTGGGGGGTGCGCACGTCGATCACGACAATCGATCGGTCGGCAATACCCTTGGCGACCTCGTCGACGGTCCATGTCTCGAAAGTCGCGTCGCCCACGGTTTCAGTCTTCATCTCCTGGCTCCTTGGCGGCTGGTGTGGCTTTACCGGGCGGTGTGTGCCCCGGTCTCGACATTCAGATAGTCGAATGTCAGCGCGTTACAACAGGAGAGGCTGTGGGGAAGGAGGCCGCAGGGCGGCGTCATGGAGGGCGGGGCATGTGCCGCCGTCCAAAGGATCCGGAACCGCGCCGGGCGGTCTGGATCGGTCTGGCCCCGGCCCGCCGCCGGGGCTTTTGCGGTCAACCGGCCTTCGTGATCGCCGATACGGGGCGGAAGAAGGTCTTGGCGAAGGTTTCGCCATAGAGGGCGCAAATGGTTTCGAAGGTGATCAAGGGAACTGGCACGACTGCCTCCATTGGTTTGTGTGACGGAATTACTAAAGCAATTTTATTTCAATGAAAAGCGCTAACGGGTTCAACTAATTACCGACCTTCGTCGTAATTCGTGATCCGGCGGAGTGGGAAAGCCTCTGACGCCCCTTTTCAGAATCGCTCAGATCCTGCTAAGTCTTGTGGGGTGAATACGCAGGACCGCAATATCCGCCCGCTCATCCGACAGCTGGACGAGGCCGCCATCAACCGCATCGCCGCTGGCGAGGTGGTGGAACGGCCTGCGTCGGCGGTCAAGGAACTGGTCGAAAATGCCATCGACGCGGGGGCCCGCCGGGTGCGTGTCGACATCGCCGACGGGGGCAAGACGCTGATCCGGGTGAGCGATGACGGCTGTGGCATGACACCCGAGGACCTGCCGCTGGCGCTGTCTCGGCATGCGACCTCCAAGATCGACGGCAGCGATCTGCTCAACATCCACTCTTTCGGCTTCCGGGGGGAGGCGCTGCCCTCGCTGGGGGCGGTGGGCCGTCTCACGGTCCAGAGCCGCGCGCAGGGGGCCGAGGGCGCCGAGATCGGCGTATCCGGGGGCGTGGCGGGTGCTGTGAAGCCCTGTGCGCTGAACGCCGGGACGGTCGTCTCGCTGCGCGACCTCTTTTATGCGACGCCAGCGCGGCTGAAGTTCCTGCGGTCGGATCGGGCCGAGACGATGGCCATTTCCGACACGGTAAAGCGGCTGGCGATGGCGGAACCCTCGGTCGGGTTCACCCTGCGCGACGTGAGCGGGGGGCAGGAGCGGGTGAGTTTCCGCGTCGACCCGGAAACCGGTGACCTGTTCGACGCGCTGCGCGGGCGGCTGGCGCGGATCATGGGGCAGGAGTTCGTCGAGAACGCCCTGCCCATCGACGCCGAGCGCGAAGAGGTGCGGCTGACCGGATACGCGGCGCTGCCCACCTATTCGCGCGGGTCCGCCGTGGCGCAGTTCCTGTTCGTCAACGGCCGCCCGGTGCGGGACAAGATGCTGATCGGCGCCCTGCGCGGGGCCTACCAGGATTTCCTGTCGCGTGACCGGCACCCGGCGGTGGCGCTGTTTGTCGATTGTGACCCGCACCGGGTGGACGTGAACGTGCACCCGGCGAAATCCGAGGTGCGGTTCCGCGAGCCGGGCGTGGTGCGCGGGCTGATCGTCTCGGGCCTGCGGCACGCGCTGGCCGAGGCGGGGCACCGGGCCTCGACCACCGTGGCGGGGGCGACGCTGGGCGCGATGCGGCCCGAACCGGCGGGAGCACGGGTCTATCAGATGGACCGGCCCTCTATGGGGGCGCGGCAGGCGTCTTATGCAGCGCAATCGCCGGGGTTTTCGGACTTTTCGGGCGGCTATTCCGGCCGCGTGGTGGAGCCTGCCTCCTATGGGCAAGAGGTCCCGGATCAGGTCCGGGACGGCGTTGCGCAGAGGCCTCCGGGCCCGGAACACGGCGAGGGGGACGGGGTTTCTTTGCCCCTGGGCGCCGCGCGGGGCCAGGTGCATGAGAATTACATCATCGCCCAGACCGAGGATGGCGTGGTGATCGTGGACCAGCATGCGGCGCATGAACGGCTGGTCTATGAAAAGCTCAAGCACCAGATGGCGGAAAAGGCTGTGCCCGCGCAGGGGCTCTTGATCCCCGAGGTGGTGGACCTGTCCCCCGACGATGCGGCCCGTCTTCTGGCGCGGGCCGATGACCTGGAGCGTATGGGCCTCAGGATCGAACCCTTTGGTGCCGGAGCAATTGCCGTGCGCGAAACCCCGGCGATCCTGGGAGAGGTCAATGCCGAGGCATTGGTGCGCGATATCCTGGACGAACTGTCGGACACCGGCGACAGCGGGTTGTTGCAGGAGCGGATCGAGGCGATCCTGTCGCGCATGGCCTGTCATGGGTCTGTGCGGTCTGGCCGCGTGATGCGGGCCGAGGAGATGAACGCCCTCTTGCGCGAGATGGAGGCGACGCCGCATTCCGGCCAGTGCAACCACGGGCGGCCCACCTACGTCGAGTTGAAACTGTCGGATATCGAGCGGCTGTTCGGGCGCACATGATCGAGATTGGCGGAGTCCAATACAGCCTGGACGATCCTTTGGTGCTGGCCGCGCTGGGCGGAGGCGCGGTCATCCTGCTGATGCTGCTTCTGCTGGTGCTGGCGGTCCGCGCGGCAGGGCGCGCGGCGCGGGCCAGCGCGCCGGTGCTGCAACATGTCAGCCACCTGTCGCACCGGGTACAGGGCCTGTCCGAGGGGCAGGAACGTCTGGCCGGAGGGCTGCATCATGTGACAGAGGCGCAGGCCAGCAGCCAGACCGCCATGCTGGAGCTGATGGAGCGGCGGTTGGCCGAAGTGCAGGAGCGCATGGGGGAATCGCTGCACGGGTCGGCCCGGCGCACGGCACGCTCTTTGGGCGAATTGCAGGAACGCTTGCAGGCCATCGACAAGGCGCAGGCCAATATCACCAAGCTGTCGGGCGACGTGCTGAGCTTGCAGGATATCCTGTCGAACAAGCAGACTCGCGGCGCCTTTGGCGAGATCCAGCTGCGCGAGATCGTGAGCAAGGCGCTGCCGTCGGATGCCTATGCCTTGCAGGCCACCCTGTCGAACGGGCGGCGGGCCGATTGCCTGATCCACATGCCGCAGCCGCCGGGGCCCATCGTCGTGGACGCCAAGTTCCCGCTGGAGGGCTACGAGGCGCTGATGCAGGCCGAGGGCAAGGAGATGCAGGCGCGCGCGGCGCAGGCCTTTCGCCTGTCGGTGCGCAAGCATATCCGCGATATCGCCGCGCGCTACATCATCGAGGGCGAGACGGCCGAGGGCGCGCTGATGTTCCTGCCGTCGGAGGCGGTCTACGCCGAGTTGCACGCGCGGTTTCCCGAGGTGGTGCGCGAGGGGTTCGAGGCGCGGGTCTGGATCGTGTCGCCCACCACCTGCATGGCGACGCTGAACACCCTGCGCGCGGTGCTGAAAGACGCGCGGATGAAGGAGCAGGCGGGCGCGATCCGTCGCGAGCTGGCGCTTCTCTATGGTGATGTCGAGCGGCTGACGGGCCGCGTGGCCAACCTGGACCGGCATTTCGGCCAGGCGGCGCGGGACATCGAGGAAATCAAGATCAGCGCCGACAAGGCGGGCCGGCGTGCGCACCGGCTGGACCAGTTCGACTTTGAAGAGGTCGAGACGCCGAACATGCCGGTCCTGCGGCTGGGCGACCCGGCGGAATAGGGATCTTTGTGCGCGGGGCTTGGTTCTGCCCGAAGGGTGCCAAATTCCCGCCCTTTCCGCCCTCTAGTCTGGCGGCATGAGTGACAAGGACATGATCGATTTCCGCAGCACGGATCATTGGCCCCGAAAGAAGCGGCGGCAATGGCTGTTCCTGTCGGTTCTGGCGGGCCTCACGGTGCTGTCCTGGGGGCTTGTCCTGACGCGCGAGACGCCGGCGCCGGCGGAGCCGGGGGCTGCAATAGTGGACGCGCATCGCTAGGGGCGCGGGGTCTCACTCACATCGCCCGGTTTGAATGTGGTCAGACCGGTTGAACCGGATGCGGTTCAGCGCGTTATACTCAAAGAGAATCGCGGGGTTGCGCAGGATTTCGGACGTGGTCGACAGACACCGCGCCGCGATCCCGCCCGCGTGGCACCGCCCCAATACCGGGGCGGGAGGAGGTGTCGGATGCGCGTGGGAGGTTGTTTAGTATTAAACAAAGTGCCATGCGCTGGATGCATGGATGTTATGCGGCTACGCGCCTGCCGCGAGGGCACGCGGGCTGGTAAACCCCTTTCGACCGTCGGGAGGACGGGGAGAGGCGGGGCGAAAGCCGGTTGCACCCCAAGACCAAACCTGATTGTTCAAGATTAAACCAATCGCGCCGCGCCGGGCGCAGAAAAGGGAAGAGGGCATATGAAAGATACCCCGCAGGACGTCGATCCCGTCGAAAGCCAGGAATGGCAGGACGCGATCGAGGACGTGATCGAGCGCGACGGGGCCGACCGCGCGCACTACTTGCTGGACAAAGCGGTGCAGCGGGCGCGGGCCGCGGGGGCAAAGCTGCCCTTCTCGGCCACCACGCCTTACCAGAACACCATCTCGCCGGATGACGAGGTCGAAATCCCCGGCGACACCGAGATGGAATGGCGCATTCGCACCATCAACCGCTGGAACGCGATGGCGACAGTGGTCAAGCGCAACAAGGAAAGCAGCGAATACGGCGGTCACATCGCGTCGTTTGCCTCTTCCGCCGCGCTGTATGATATCGGCCTGAACCACTTCTGGCGCTCCAAATCCGCAATTCACGGCGGCGACCTGGTGTTCTTCCAGGGCCACGTGATCCCCGGCATCTATGCACGCTCGTTCATGGAGGGCCGCCTATCCGAAGAGCAGATGAAGAATTTCCGCTCCGAAGTGTCGGGCAGCGGTCTGTCATCTTACCCGCACCCTTGGCTGATGCCGGAATACTGGCAGTTCCCGACCGTCAGTATGGGCCTTGGCCCGCTGATGGCGATCTACCAGGCGCGGTTCATGAAATACCTCGAAAACCGTGGGCTGATCGAAAAGCAGGACCGCAAGGTCTGGGCCTTCCTCGGCGACGGCGAGATGGACGAGCCGGAAAGCATCGGTGCCATTCACCTGGCCGCGCGCGAGGGGCTGGACAACCTGATCTTTGTCATCAACTGCAACCTGCAGCGTCTGGACGGGCCGGTGCGCGGCAACTCCAAGATCGTGCAGGAGCTTGAGGGCAACTTCCGCGGCTCCGGCTGGGACGTGATCAAGCTGCTCTGGGGCCGTGGCTGGGACGAGCTGCTGGAACAGGACACCTCTGGCAAGCTGCGCCAGTTGATGGACGAGACCATCGACGGCGATTACCAGACCTTCAAGTCCAAGGACGGCGCCTATATCCGCAAGCATTTCTTCGGCAAGTATCCGGAGACCGCCGAACTGGTGAAGGACTGGACCGATGACCAGATCTGGGCGCTGCGCCGGGGCGGGCACGATCCGAAAAAGGTCTACAACGCCTTCAAGCGCGCTACTGAGGCCGAGGGCCAGCCGACCGTTCTGCTGGTCAAGACGGTCAAAGGCTACGGTATGGGCACCGCCGGTGAGGGGCAGAACACCACCCACCAGCAAAAGAAGATGCAGCTGGATCAGCTCAAGGCGATGCGCGACCGGTTCAAGATCCCGGTCACGGACGAAGAGCTGGAAAAGGACATTCCCTTTGTCAGCCTGAACAACGCGCAGAAAGCCTATCTGGCCGAGCGTCGCAAAGAGCTGGGCGGGTCCTTCCCGAAACGCTCGACCGAGGCGCCGAAACTGGAAATCCCCGGACTGGACAAGTTCAAGGGGCAGCTGGAATCGACCGGCGACCGCGAGATTTCCACCACGATGGCCTTTGTCCGCATCCTGACCACGCTGTTGCGCGACAAGCAGGTGGGCAAGCAGGTGGTGCCGATCGTGCCCGACGAATCGCGGACCTTCGGCATGGAGGGCCTGTTCCGCTCGGTGGGGATCTACAACCCGAAGGGCCAGCAATACACGCCCGAAGACCGGGAACAGATGTCCTATTACAAGGAATCCGAGAACGGGCAGGTGCTGCAGGAAGGCATCAACGAAGCCGGTGCAATGGCGGACTGGATCGCGGCGGCCACCGCCTATTCCAACCACGGCGTGCCGATGATCCCGTTTTACATCTACTATTCGATGTTCGGGTTCCAGCGGATCGGGGACCTTGCCTGGGCGGCGGGCGACAGCCGGGCGCGCGGCTTTATGCTGGGCGGCACCGCGGGGCGGACCACGCTGAACGGCGAGGGCCTGCAGCACGAGGACGGTCACAGCCATATCCTGGCCAGCACGATCCCGAACTGCATCAGCTATGACCCGACCTTCTCTTACGAGGTCGCGGTGATCGTGCAGCACGGGCTGCAGCGGATGTTCGTCGATCAGGAGGACGTGTTCTTCTACCTCACCCTGATGAACGAGAACTATCAGCATCCCGACATGCCGATGGGCGCCGAAGAGGGCATCATCAAGGGGCTGTACCGTTTCCGCAAGACGGCCAACCCGGCCAAGAAGCACGTCAACCTGATGGGCTCGGGCACGATTCTGGTGCAGGCGATCAAGGCCGCCGAGATGCTGCAGGAAGATTTCGGCGTGACGTCCGACATCTGGTCGGCAACCTCGTTCAACGAACTGGCGCGCGATTGCCAGGACGTGGCGCGGCACAACCGGCTGAACCCCTTCGCCGAGCAGAAAACGTCCTTTGCGGCGCAGACGCTGGCGAACATCACCGGGCCGACCATCGTGGCCACCGACTACATGAAGACCTATGCCGAGCAGATCCGGGCCTGCGTGCCGGGGCGTTACACGGTGCTGGGCACGGACGGTTTCGGCCGGTCGGACAGCCGCGTGAATCTGCGGCGCTTCTTTGAGGTGGACGCCAATCACATCGCCGGGGCGGCGATGGTGGACCTTTGGCGCGAGGGGGCTGTTTCGGACAAGGATCTGGAGGCAGCGCTGAAGAAATACGACATCGACGGCGGCAAGCCGAACCCGCGTCTGGTCTGATACGGCGCACGAGGAGACATAGAATATGACCGTAGAAGTAAAAGTGCCGGATATCGGCGATTTCAACGATGTGCCGGTGGTGACGGTCCTGGTGAGCGTGGGAGACACGATTGCCGAGGAAGACCCGATCGTCGAACTGGAGTCGGACAAGGCGACGATGGAAGTGCCCTCCTCTGCCGCAGGCGTGGTGAAGGAGATCAAGGTGTCCGAGGGCGACAAGGTGTCCGAAGGCGCGGTGATCCTGATCGTCGAGGGCGAAGGTGCCCCGGCGGCCAAGGAAGAGCCCAAGGCAGAAGCTCCGAAAGCCGAGGCGCCCAAGGCGGCCCCGGCGGCGGCGCCTGCCCCCGCGCCGGTGACGGATGCCGGGTTCTCCAAGGTGCATGCCTCACCCTCTGTGCGGGCCTATGCCCGCCGGGTCGAGGTGGACCTGAACAAGGTGAACGGATCGGGCCGCAAGGGCCGTATCCTGCGCGAGGACGTGGAAAAGGCACTGAAGGCGCAGACCGTTCCGGCGGCTGCCGCTGGCGGCGCCGTCTCCGGTGGCATGGGCATCCCGCCGATCCCGGCGGGGG
>Ga0208330_1000008_pt1 | contig 201732 bp, 192 predicted proteins | sample DeeseametaMP1896_FD_184180 | JGI IMG/M metagenome (GOLD analysis project Ga0208330, IMG submission 184180) | Marine microbial communities from the Deep Pacific Ocean - MP1896 (SPAdes) | ecosystem: Environmental > Aquatic > Marine > Oceanic | place: East of Hawaii, North Pacific Ocean... | reverse complement strand
CTGCGCAAGATCGCCGAAAACGACTACGGCGCCCTCGGCGACACATCCACCCTCGCCGACCCCTCCGTCGTCGACGACCTCATCGAAAATCGTATGAACAAGTGACGGACCGCCCCCATCGCGGGGCATTTGAAAACAAGCTGCCGCCGGGACATCCCGGCGGCTGTTGTCATTTGTTGGAGCCGCTCAGGCCAGCAACGCCTCGAAGGCCTGCAGGTGGTTGGCCGACCCGGCCAGAAGGTTCGCATATGCATCGGCCAGCGCCGTACCTTCGGCTTCATCAATGGCAGCCGCGATATCGACCATGTCCTTGGTCTCGATGGCGGCGCCAACCTCCAGCGCATCGGTCACGGACAGGGCCCCCGTGGCGATCATCTCGTCGTAGAGCGCCTGCAGCTCCGGATCCTCGAAGACGCCCGGCTCATTGAAGACGAACTGATCCGTGTCGATCCCCATCGTCTCTGCCTGGGCGATCAGGGCGTCGAAATGCCGGTCCTCGGAGGTGGCGATATTGTCGAAGATCTTGAGCCCGTACATGTCATAGAAAGCCTCGTAGACATCGCCTGCCAGCTTTTCCTCCTCGATCATGTAGATCAACTCGGCGACGACCTCGTCGCTGTAGCTGACTTCGGTCACGACGGTGGCATCCTCCCCCTGCAGGCCCCCGTTTTGGCCGCCCTGCGTTCCGCCCGCGCCAAAGCGGGCCTCGATCCCGCCGAATTTCCACTGTGCTTGTTTCATGCTGTTAGCCTCAACGTTTCAGGTCTTGCGCGTTCACGTCACATATCGTTGTCCGAATGTGTTTTGAAAAGTTTAAAATTCCGCCATGTTTGCGCAAATTCGCCGAAAACCGCCGACCCCCGGCAATTGCCCGCCAATGCCTTTATTTTTTTCGGATTCTCTCCTCAATTCGACCAAACCCGCTGCACGGGAACGCCGCCGGTGCTATCCTCTTAAACGTGGGGGCGCTCTGAAACGGAGCAGCCTAATGCAAGTCACTGTAACACCTCTGCTGACGGCGCCGCAGGTCACGGGCCATCCGCAGGGCCTGCCCGAAGTTTCCCGCGACCCTGCGAGCGAGACCCGGGTGAAGCCCATCGCCGATGCCCGCGACCCGGAGGCAGGGCTGCGCGAGGGGCAGGCCCCGGCAAAGTTCTGGCGCGCCGCAAACGGCGAGCCCGATCCGGACGCCAATACCGCGCCGCCGTCGATCATGCAGATCACCATCAGCCGCATGCTGGAGGAACAGGCCCCGCGCACAACCGCCCCGGACAGCACCGAGAGTGCCGGGGGAACAGGCGCGGACCCCGGGGAATCACGGCCCGAGGAACGGGCCGGTCGCTCACCACGCCCGGGTGAGGGACAGCGCGACTGATCCCCCGTTTGCCCATGCCGCCCCGGCAAAGCCGCGCGGCAGGGAGAAACCGCGCGGCAATCCTGCGCGGCATCGCTTTTCACCGCCCGCGCCATACCCTATAAGCGCGCTGAGCCCGCCGATGTGATCGGTAACGGGCAGATGGACATGGCGAGGATGGCATGAGCGAGAACAAGTCCGATGCGGATGTGGCCTTTATCAAGGCCCTGGCGGAACTCCTGCAGGAAAACGACCTGACAGAGCTGGAGGTCATGCGCGAATACGGTGACGACGACAGCCTGCAGGTGCGCATCAGCCGTGCCACGATGACGGCCGCACCGGCGCCCGTCGCCGCCCCTGCCCCGGTCGCCGCCGCCCCCACACCGGCTGCCGCGGCCCCCGCCGCCTCGGCAGAGGTGATGCCCGAAGATCCCGCCGCCCACCCCGGCGCCGTGACCTCACCGATGGTCGGCACCGTCTACATGCAGCCCGAACCGGGTGCGGACTCCTTCATCTCGGTTGGCTCGACGGTCAAGGAAGGCGACACTCTGCTGATCGTCGAGGCGATGAAGACCATGAACCACATTCCCGCGCCCCGTGCCGGCACCGTCAAGCGCATCCTCGTCGAGGACGGCGCGCCGGTCGAATACGGCGCCCCGCTGGTCATCCTAGAGTAAGCGCATGACCCACAAGATCCTGATCGCCAACCGAGGCGAGATCGCGCTGCGCGTGATCCGCGCCTGCCGCGAAATGGGCATCCCCTCGGTCGCGGTGCATTCCACCGCAGATGCCGACGCGATGCACGTCCGTATGGCAGATGAGACCATCTGCATCGGCCCCGCGCCCTCGCCCGACAGCTACCTGTCGATCCCGGCCATCATCTCGGCCTGCGAGGTGACAGGTGCCACGATGATCCACCCGGGCTATGGCTTTTTGTCGGAGAACGCCCGGTTCGTGCAGATCGTCGAGGACCACGACATCACCTTCATCGGGCCCTCGGCGGAACATATCCGCACGATGGGGGACAAGATCACCGCCAAGGAAACCGCGGCGGCCCTGGGCATCCCGGTTGTTCCCGGGTCCGAGGGCGGCGTCGCCAGCGTTGAAGAGGCCAAGGAAATCGGCGCCTCTTTCGGCTACCCGGTCATCGTCAAGGCCACCGCCGGCGGCGGCGGACGCGGCATGAAGGTCGCCCGCGACGAGGATGAGATGGCGCGCGCCTACCAGACCGCCCGGGCCGAGGCCAAGGCGGCCTTTGGCAACGACGAGGTCTATATCGAGAAATACCTGCAACGTCCGCGCCACATCGAGATCCAGGTGTTCGGCGATGGCCAGGGCGGCGGCGTGCATCTGGGCGAGCGCGACTGTTCGCTGCAGCGCCGCCACCAGAAGGTGTTCGAAGAGGCGCCCGGCCCGTCGATCAGCCCCGAGGAACGCGCCCATATCGGCGGCATATGCGCCAATGCCGTGGCCAAGATGGGTTATCGCGGCGCCGGCACAATCGAGTTCCTCTACGAGGACGGCGAGTTCTTTTTCATCGAGATGAACACCCGCCTGCAGGTGGAACACCCGGTGACAGAGGGCATCTTTGGCGTCGATCTTGTCCGCGAACAGATCCTTGTCGCCGCCGGGCAGCCGCTGTCCTTTACCCAGGATGACCTGCAGATCAACGGTCACGCGATCGAGGTGCGGATCAACGCCGAAAAGCTGCCCGAGTTCCGGCCTTCGCCGGGGACGATCTCGCATTTTCATGCGCCGGGTGGCCTGGGCGTGCGGATGGATTCCGCGCTTTACGACGGCTATCGCATCCCGCCCTATTACGACAGCCTGATCGGCAAGTTGATCGTGCATGGCCGCGACCGGCCCGAGGCATTGGCGCGTCTGAACCGCGCTCTGGGAGAGTTGATCGTGGACGGGGTCGACACCACGGTGCCACTGTTCCACGCGCTGCTGCGCGAAAAGGACATCCACACCGGCGAATACAACATTCACTGGTTGGAAAAATGGCTGGAGGCCGGCGGGCTGGAATGAGCCGGGCCGCCCAGCCCCGGCCCTGCGCCGGGGCCTCCAACCTCTTGGCCCGGCGGGCCGCACCGGGTGCGGGACGGCGGGTCGCATGGCTGGTCAAGGCGCGACAGGCGACTATCCTGCCATTATGAGCGTTACTCCCGAGCTACTTCTTCAAGCTTATCGCACCGGCATCTTTCCGATGGCCGAACGCCGCGACGATCCGGATATCTTCTGGGTCGATCCCCGGCGGCGCGGTGTGCTGCCGCTGGAGGGGTTCCGGGTCTCACGCAGCCTGGCGAAACGCCTGCGGCGGGATGACTACCAGGTCACGCTGAACGCCGATTTCTCGGGCGTGATAGACGGCTGTGCCGACCGGGACGAAACCTGGATCAACGCCGAGATCCGCGACCTCTACCACGCGCTGTTCGCGCAGGGCCACGCGCATTCGCTGGAGGTCTGGTTGGAGGGCGCACTGGTCGGCGGGGTCTATGGCGTCAGCGTGGGGGCCGCCTTTTGCGGCGAATCCATGTTCTCGCGCCGCACCGATGCCTCCAAGATCGCGCTGGCCTGGCTGGTGGACCTTTTGCGGCGCACGGGCTTTATCCTGTTCGACACGCAGTTCCTGACGCCGCACCTGGCCAGCCTTGGCGGGGTCGAGATCACGCGGCACGCCTATCGCATGCAGCTGGCCGAGGCGCTGAAACGGCCCGCCGAAATCCGTGCCCAGCCTCTGGCGGGATCGGGCGCCGAGGTGGTGGCCCACCTGCGCCCCTCCGGCTGAGCCGAATCCCAGCCGGTTTTCATGCAAGGATGGTACAGAGGATGCGGAGCGCTATTCCGGCAGGGTGCAGCGCATGACCCAGACGTCATAGCGTGCGTGGTCCATCGCGTTCAGCGCCGGGGACGAGGCGATCATCCAACCCGAAAAGAGCGGCTTCGCCACGCCCGCCTCACGGATGGTGAGAAAAGCATAGGCATCGCCCGAGGGATCGCCCTCCGGGTAACGGCATTCCTTGAGCGAGATCTCGATCAGCCCCAGAACCGTGGCTTCGCCGTTCTTCAGGGTGATGTCGCTGACCTTGGCGTTCAGCTTGTCCAAACCGCGCAGCACGGCGCCGGTGCCGGTCTCTGTCTGCTCTTGCGCCAGGGCCGGCGCAGAGAGCGCAAGCATCACGGCCAGCGCGCGAACGATCATTGTTGATCGCCTTCCCCGCCGATGTAGCGCATCAGCATGGTCAGCAGGCTGACAGAGCCCTGGGTGTCCAGGATCTCATCCCCCGGCTGGTAGTTGCCCATCCCGCCGCCGGGCGAGATCTCGACAAAGTTGCCGCCAAGCAGCCCCTCTGATGCGATTGCGATCACGCTGAGATGGGGCACCACCACATTGTCGTCGATCACCACGGTCGTGTCGGCGCGATAGGTCTCGGGGTTCAGGTCGATGCCCGTGACGGTGCCAACCTTGACACCCGCAAGGCGCACGTCAGTGCCGACCCCGATCCCCTCGACCGAGCGGAAAGAGGCGCTGAGCTCATAGCCCTGCGACCCCAAGGCGAACCCGGTGCTTTGAACGGTGTAGGCGCCAAAGGCGAGCGCCGCCGCCAGGACGGCGCCGCCGACGACCACTTCGGCCACGGAATGGGTCATTCGGGCGACCAGGCCTCGTAATCGCTGCGCTCGGCCGGGGCCTCGCGCCGGATGCTGCCCGCGGGCGCATAGGCTAGCGCGGTACCGGTCAGGTTCTCGCTGTGCGGCTTTTCCCAGGACTTGTGGGGCAGCGGCTTGTCCGTGGGTGGCTCGTCATAGGTATAGTGCAGCCAGCCGTGCCAGTCGGGGCTGACGCGGCTTGCCTCGGCCTCGCCGTTGAAGATCACCCAGCGCTTCTTGCCGTCACGGGTCCGGTAGAAGCTGTTGCCCTGCTCATCCTCGCCGACCTTCACGCCCTTGCGGCTGGTGTAGATCAGGGTGTTGAGCGTGGCGCCGTTCCACCAGGTCACGGCGCGCAGAAGGGTGTTGAGAATGCCCATGAACGACTCCTGTATTCTGACGCCTCTTATGGCGAATTCGCGGCACGGGGTCCAGTGCCCGCCATGACGCAGGCACGCCGATTGCCGCCTGTGGCGAATTTGCTGGGCCGGTGAGAATGGTGAACATATTGTTAACACAAAGGCGCGGCAGCCTGGAGGCCCCCAGGGCGATGAACAACGGGCGAGCAGCAATGGACAAAGTGACAATCGCGGCACAGTGCCGGGGGGTGGATGTGCCTGCCTCGCCCTTTCTGACCGAAACGCACCTGCGCCAGATGTCCGAGGGCCATTACGAAGGCGACAAGATCGCGGGCGCGCTGGCGGTGGTACGCCCCGGCGACCGGGTGCTGGAACTGGGCGCTGGCCTGGGCGTGGTCAGCGCCGTGATCGCGCGGAGCGCCGCGCCCGCCAGGGTACTGAGTTTCGAGGCCAATCCCGCGCTTGTGCCCCATATCCGGGCTTTGCATGCCCTCAACGGCCTCGAAAACCGGATCGAACTGCGCAACCAGATGTTGACCAGCGGCCCCGACCGGCCCGGCGTGGCGTCCGGCGCCGCGCTGGACGAGGTGCTGCGTGCGTTTCGCCCGGACGTGTTGATCGTGGACATCGAGAGCGGCACGCCGGAATTTCTCGAACACGCCCGGCTGCACGGCATCCGCGCCGTGGTGATCCGGTTTCACCCCGGTGTCTACGGAGAGGACGGCGCCAAGACCTGCAAGGATCGGCTGCGAACGCTGGGGTTCCAGACCGATGAGAGGGTTTCGACCCGCTTGGTCTGGACTTGCACCCGCATGATCGTGCGGATGGAGCCGCCCAGCCCGGCGGGCGGCTGGTCCTGCCAGATCGCGCGGTTGAAACGCCCGGTGGTGGTGCCGCCGGTGCAGCGGTCGCACATCCAGCCCTCCGGCGTGCTGACAGGCATGGGCCAAGCGGTGCCCCATGCCGCGACCTGGCGCAACGGGCGGCTGCTGACGCCGCCCCCTGCCCGGCCCCAACAGGCTGAGCGCCTGCCGGGGCGCTGGCTTTGGGGTGGCGTCCTGTGGCGCTATTTTCCGCATTTCGTGACCGAAAGCGTGACCCGGCTCTGGGCGCTGGAACATATCGACCAAGCGGGCTTTGACGGCATCCTGTTCACGCCGAAAAACCCAGGCGTCACCGATCCACCCCCCGGGTTTCAACGCGAATTCCTGACCCTGATGGGCTGTGACCTGCCGATCCGCGAAGCGCGCGTGCCCTGCGTGCCGGATGAATTGTTCGTGCCGGGCCAGGGCTTTGGCCTGGGCGAGATCAGCCGGGGCACGGACCGGTTCATCGAGACGATGGCGCTGCGCTTTGCCCAGGATGTGGCGCCGGACGGGCCGTCGAGGCTTTATATCAGCCGATCACGGCTGGGCGCCGGGCGCGGATCGCTTTTGGGTGAGGCGCGGCTTGAGGCACAGCTGGCCGAGGAAGGCTACGAGATCTTTCACCCGCAGGCGCATTCCCTGACCGCGCAGGCCGCCCGCTACAAGGCCGCCCGGCAGATCGTGGCGGCGGAAGGCTCGGCGCTGCATTTCCTGGCCTGCGTGGCGCGTCCCGATCAGCAGGTGGCCATGATCCTGCGGCGGCGGTCAGGGGCGACGAAACATATCTCGACCCACCTAGAGAGTTTTTCGGGTCGCGCCCCGCTCTGGATCGAGACGTTGCGAAGAGCCTGGATGCCCAAAGGCGAGGTGCGCAAAAGGCTGGCGGTTGGAGAGCCGGATTTCGCCGCCGTGCAGGCGGCACTGGTCGCGCATGGTTTTGTCGCGCCCGGTCCACGCTGGGAACAGCCGGACGAGGCGGAAATGCGAACCGAACTCGGCAGCGGCTATACCCTGCTGGAAGAGGGCGCACGGCTGGCGGGCTGAGGAGTCGGAAAGCCCCCCGGCCCGGCCACGGTACGCCTCAGCGGGCGAGCGTCGTCAGCTCGATCTCGATCCGGTATTTCGGGTCGATCAGGGCACATTCCACCATCGTGGCGGCGGGCGGGTTGTCCCCGAAGGCCTCGCGCAGGATTGGCCAGCAGGGCTCGAACTCGTGCCGGTCGGGCAGGTAGTAGGTGACGCGCACCGCGTCGGCGAGGCTGCTGCCCGCCTTTTCCAGCGCCTGGGTAATTGTGGCAAGCGCCGCGCGGCACTGGTCCTCGACCATGTCACCCTGCCCCACCGTGCCGGCGACATGGACGAATCCGCCTGCGACGACGGCACGGCTGTAACCGATCTTTTCCTCGAAGGGGCTGCCCGAGGAGATGCGTGTGATGGTCATTGTCTGGGTCCCTGAACAAAGGAAAGGCGGGGTAAAACCCCGCCCTACGCTTGTGGTTTGCCCCGCGGAGTTCAGCCCGCGGAAGCGCCTTCTTTTTTCTGGTCTGCGTAGATCATCAGCGGCTTGGCCTCGGATGTCACCGATTCCTCGTTCACGACGACCTCTGTCACCTCTTCCATGCCCGGCAGTTCGAACATCGTATCCAGCAGGATACCTTCGAGGATCGAACGCAGGCCGCGTGCGCCGGTCTTGCGCTCGATCGCCTTCTTGGCGATAGCCAGCAGCGCATCGTCGGTAAAGTCGAGCTTGGTGTCTTCCATCTCGAAGAGGCGCTGGTACTGCTTGACCAAGGCGTTCTTGGGCTGGGTCAGGATGGTGACAAGCGCATCCTCATCCAGGTCCTCGAGCGTGGCGATGACGGGCAGACGACCGACGAATTCCGGGATCAGGCCGAATTTCAGCAGATCCTCAGGTTCGAGCGAGCGGAACGTCTCTCCGACACCCTGCTCGCTGTCGTCGCGCACATCGGCGCCAAAGCCCATGGCCGACCCCTTGCCGCGTTGCTTGATGATCCGGTCAAGCCCGGCAAAGGCGCCGCCGCAAATGAAGAGGATGTTCGTCGTATCCACCTGCAGGAATTCCTGCTGCGGATGCTTGCGCCCGCCCTGCGGCGGCACGGAGGCGACGGTGCCTTCCATCAGCTTGAGCAGCGCCTGCTGCACGCCCTCGCCCGACACATCGCGGGTGATCGAGGGGTTTTCCGACTTGCGGGTGATCTTGTCGACCTCGTCGATGTAGACGATGCCGCGCTGCGCACGTTCGACGTTGTATTCCGAGGACTGCAGCAGCTTGAGAATGATGTTCTCGACGTCCTCGCCCACGTAACCGGCCTCGGTCAGCGTGGTGGCGTCCGCCATGGTGAAGGGCACGTCCAGAATGCGCGCCAAAGTCTGCGCCAACAGCGTCTTGCCGCAGCCGGTGGGGCCGATCAGCAGGATGTTGGATTTCGCCAGTTCGATGTCCGACGATTTCTGCGCGTGGTTAAGACGCTTGTAGTGGTTGTGCACGGCGACGGAGAGAACGCGTTTCGCGGTGGCCTGGCCGATGACGTAATCGTCCAGCACCTCGCAGATCTCGCGCGGGGTCGGCACGCCCTCGGAGGACTTGAGCCCGGCCCCCTTGGTTTCCTCGCGGATGATGTCCATGCACAGTTCGACGCATTCATCGCAGATGAACACGGTGGGGCCTGCAATCAGCTTGCGAACTTCATGCTGGCTCTTGCCGCAGAAGCTGCAATAGAGCGTATTCTTGCTATCGCCGCCTGAATTCGTTGCCATCAGTCGCACCTTTCCCGGTTTGATCCGGTTTCCTGCTTCGCCGGCGGCCGGCCCTTGCGCCCCCACAACGCCGCCTGCTGCCAGTGTTTGGACAGCTTAGGCCACGTGGTCGGGCGCGACAATCCGAAAATTCGCCCCGGCCCGTCCGACGGACCGGGGCGCCTAATCACGCGTCGCCGCCGCTTTCGCCGTCGACCACGCGCGAGGTCACGATCTCGTCGATCAGCCCCCACTCCTTGGCCCGCTCGGCATCCATAAAGTTGTCGCGCTCCAGCGCGGTTTCGACCGCCTCGTAGGTCTGGCCGGTATGTCTCACGTAGATCTCGTTCAGGCGCCGCTTGAGCTTCAGCGTCTCTTCGGCGTGAATCATGATGTCGGTCGCTTGGCCCTGGTAGCCGCCCGAGGGCTGGTGCACCATGATGCGGCTGTTGGGCAGCGAGAAGCGCATGTCCTTGGCGCCCGCCGTCAGCAGCAGCGACCCCATCGAGGCCGCCTGGCCGATGACCAGGGTCGAAACCTTGGGCTTGATGTACTGCATCGTGTCGTAGATCGACAGACCGGAGGTGACGACACCGCCGGGGCTGTTGATATACATCGAGATTTCCTTGGACGGGTTTTCCGCCTCAAGGTGCAGCAGCTGCGCCACGATCAGCGACGACATGCCGTCGTGGACCGGCCCGTTGACGAAGATGATCCGCTCCTTCAGCAGGCGCGAGAAAATGTCGTAGGCCCGTTCCCCGCGGCTGGTCTGTTCGACCACCATGGGGACGAGGTTCATGTAGGTCTCGATCGGATCGTTCATATGTGCCTGCCTGAAGATGCTTTGTTGGACGGTGGTAACGCTTGAAGGTTACCTGAGTCTTAGTATCGCCCTTGGGGGGCTGCAAGGGGCGCCGGGGAAATCGCACCGGGCCGCACGACCGGGTCTTGAAACCCCTCCGCCCCCGCTAGCTATGGGATCATGCCCGGGACGCTCTCCTTTTCCCCCACCCATACCGCCGCGCGCGATGCCCTGCAGCGCTTTGTGCCTAAGGCGGGCGCGCATTATGCCAACCGCCGGAATTACGACCCTGGTCCGGGACGGCACCATGCGGTGTCGCAGCTGTCGCCCTACCTCCGGCACCGTGTCCTGACGGAAGAAGTGGTGCTGCGCGCGGTTCTGGCGCGGCATGCCCCGGAGGCGGCGGAAAAATTCATCCAGGAAGTGTTCTGGCGGACCTATTGGAAAGGCTGGCTGGAACTGCGGCCCGCTGTCTGGCAGGACTACCGGTCAAGGCTATTACACCAGCTCGACCGAGTGCAGAGCGAGGAAGGTCTGCGGCACCGCTGGCAGGCAGGCTGTACCGGTGAGACGGGACTCGACTGTTTCGACGCCTGGGCAAAGGAGCTGGTCCAGACCGGCTATCTGCACAATCACGCGCGGATGTGGTTCGCCTCGATCTGGATCTTTACCCTCGGCCTGCCCTGGGAGCTGGGCGCGGATTTCTTCCTGCGCCACCTTCTGGATGGCGATCCGGCCTCGAACACGCTGAGCTGGCGCTGGGTGGCCGGGCTGCAAACGCGCGGCAAGGCCTATGTCGCTCAGCCCGACAATATCGCCAAATTCACCGAGGGGCGCTTCGCTCCTGCCCCCGACGACCTGAACTCGACCGCCGCACCGCTGGATGGCCCGCCCCCGCCGCCTCCACTGTCGTCCCCCACGGGCGGGAGGATCACTCCGGGACTGAGGACGCTCTTCGTGCTGCATGAGGATGACCTGTCGCCGGGCTGGCTGCTTGACGCGGATCTGCGACCGGTGGGAACGGCCCTGCTGACCTCGGGTGCTTGCCTCAGCCCGCTGAAACCCGCGCCGCATGTCACGCACTTCCGGGCGGCACTGGTGCAGGAAACGGCGGGCCGCTGGCAGACGCAGCTTGGCCCCACGCGCACCGCAAAGTCCGCCGGGGATATCGCGGCGATGGCCCGGGACCTGGGCGCCGAACAGATCGTCACCGCCTATGCCCCGACCGGCCCGGTGGCCGAAATCCTGCAGGAGCTGGACGGCGTGGTGCAGATGCTGCGCCCCTATGACGCGCGGGCCTGGCCCCATGCCACTTCGGGCTATTTCAAATTCCGCAAGAAAATCCCGACACTGCTGGCGGCCCTGGACCTGCCCGCAGGCGGTTGAGGCTCAGTGGCCGATCCGCTGCACGCCGGAACAGACATGCGAGGCGCATTCCATCTCTAGCGTGACATGGGTCAGGCCATGCGCCTCTTCGAGGCGGGCTTTCACGGTCTGCTTGATCGCGTCCGCCTCTGCCCAGGCGCCGGTTTCGATCACCATGTGGGCCTGCAGGGCGGCCTGGTGTTCATCCATCTGCCACAGATGCGCATGGTGCAGACCGGCAACCCCCTCGACCGCCTCGGCGGTGGCCAGCACGTTTTCGGGCGCCATGCGCGGCGGGCTTCCCAGCATCAGGATACGGATGACGCCGCCGATCTCGCTCCAGGCCATCCAGAGGATGTACCCCGCAATGAGCAGCGTGATCGCCGGGTCCACCCAGGTCCAGCCAAAGGCCCAGATCAGCGCCCCGGCCAGGATCACGGCCAATGAGCCCATCGCATCGGCAAGGTTGTGCATAAAGGCCGCGCGGATGTTCACGCTGGTCTTCGACATCGTGTAGGTCAACGCGGCGGTCGCCAGGTCGATCACCAGGGCGACGGCGGCAATGACGATCACCAGCCAGCCGGTGACCTCCTGCGGATCGAAAAACCGCAGGATCGCCTCGTAGACCAGGTACAGCCCGATCACGATCAGCGTCGTCAGGTTGATCAATGCCGCCACCACCTCGGCCCGGCCATAGCCGAAGGTCATGTCCGAATCCGCAGGTCTGCGCGCGATGCGCCGTGCGAGGGCGGCAATCCCCAGGCTGGCCGCGTCCGAGAAATTGTGCAGCGCATCGGCGATCATCGCCAGCGACCCGGACAGGATCCCGCCCACCACCTGCGCCAGGGTCAGGGCCAGGTTCACACCGACAGCCGCGGCCATGCGGGCATCCCCCGCCTCGGGATCGACATGGTGATGATGGTGATGTCCGTGGGGCATGGTCAGAACAAGCGCGTTTCGCCGCAAAAGGTCAACCGCCACACGGCGCGAGGGGTCTCGGGATCCCTGCGGCAGGCCGTCGCGCCCCCGTCCGACAGGCCCGCGGCGGCTGTTTCTTTGGGCCTCAAATACCTCTGGGGGTCCGGGGGCAAAGCCCCCGGCGGATCGCCGCGCCGAAAGGCGCGGCGATCCATCCTGTCACAGCCGCGCTCTCAGCCGAACATGTCCGAGGTGATCCCGGCGTACCAGCCGATGCTTTCCTCGTAGGTTGCCTTGCGCAGGGCCGCGTCCTCTCCGGTCGCCGAGATGAATCCGTCGGTCTTGGCGATCTTCTCGTCCGTCGCCTCGTAGGAGGCGCCGACCTTGATGCCGTCGTCGCTGTCGATCAGCGACCAGCAGGTGTTCGAGAACTTGGCCGGGAAGACGCGGCTGCCGGTCAGCGCGCCGCGCACCGCCATCGCCGCGACCTTGGCCTGGCTGTTGGCCGAGAACCCCGACTTCGGCATGTCGCCCTGATTGGTGGCATCGCCCAGGATATGGATGTTCTCGTCGAGACGCGATTGCATCGTATGGCCCGAAACCGGCGCCCAGTTTCCCTCTGTCAGCCCGGCGGCGGCGCAGATCATGCCCGCCTTCTGCGCCGGGATGACGTTGCAGACATCCGCCTTGACCACCTCGCCATCGATGTCGACTTCCATCGTGTCCGGGTTCACCGAGACATTGCCACCGCCAAAATCCGGGCCGATGCGTTCGATCATCCCGGCATAATGCTTGTTCCACCCCTCTTCGAAGAGCGCCTGTTTCGAAAAGTTGGCCTTGGGGTCGGCGATGAGGATCTTGGCGGTCGGGTTCGTCGCCTTCAGCACATGCGCCACCATCGAGATCCGCTCGTAGGGGCCCGGCGGGCAGCGGTAGGGATTGGGCGGCGCGACCATGACATAGGTGCCGCCCTCGGGCATGGAGTCGATCTGTGCCTTCAGAAGCGCGGTCTGTGTGCCTGCCTTGTAGGCATGTGGCATTGCGGTCTGGGCAGAGAGATCCCAGCCGGGAACGGCGCCCTCGACAAAGTCGATGCCGGGCGAGATCACCAGGCGGTCATAGGAAAGGCTGCCGCCGCCCGCCAGCGACACGGTCCTTGCGTCGCGGTCCACGCCCACGGCCCAGTCGTGCACCACGTTGATCCCGTATTCCGAGGCCAGCGTGCTGTAGTCATGGGCGATGGATTGCAGATCCCGGAACCCGCCGATGTAGAGGTTGGAGAAAAAGCAGGTGTAATAAGTGCGCGTGGGTTCGACCAGCGTGACGTCGATCTCGCCCTTGCTGTCCTTGGCGACATAGCGCGCGGCGGTGGCACCACCGGCGCCACCGCCGATCACCACGACGCGCGGCTTGCCGTGACCTGCCGCCTGCACCATCGGCGCCGAAAGCGAGGCCGCCGCCGCGGCGGTCCCCAGAAAACTGCGTCTGTTCAAAGTCATGTCCGTCTCCTCCTTGTTGAACAATCTCGATTATTGGCGCGCAGCCTCTCCCCTCTTGCTCTCAGCGAGGGCGCGCGCGGGGCTCTGCCTCAAACGAAAAAACCCGCGCGGCCTGTGGGGCCAGCGCGGGGCGTGTCGGAAAAAGGAAAGGACTTGGGGCGCGCATTGGCCCGGCGGGATCAGGTCGGCAGGAGGCCGAAGAACGCCGCCAGCGCCAGTAGAGCGCCCAGCATCAGAATTCGAAGAGCAAATGACAACCGCATGAGAAACACCATCCACTTGGCACGGGGCCATGCGGGCCCGGGCCTGAACAACGGGCACGGGGGCGAAATGCGCACCTCCGCGGCAGGACATCCTGTCCTGCACCGCCAGTCTTGCCTGTGGGTTGCCGTCGCTCAATTGCGGAATACCCGACCCTCCCTGGTCACTCTCCGGTCATTCTATGGTGGAGAAATAGGCGGCCAGTGCCGCGATCTCCTCATCACTGAGACGTCCGGCCATCATCTGCATAACCGGGTGCGGACGCAACTTGCGCTTGTATGCATGCATGGCAATGACGAAATCTTCCTCGGGCCATTTCACGATCGAGGGAATGCCCTCGTCCGCGCCGTCGCGCCTGTGGCATGTCAGACATTCCGAGGCGAGGTATTCACCATAGGCCACGTCGCCGACGATCGCGAGGATCTCTGGCGGCAGTTCCACCTCGCGCGCAACGGCGGTGGGGGCGGCTTCCGGGATGTCCTGCGGGTTGGCGGTAAAGGCGCGCAGATAGGCCAGAACGTCATGCCGGTCCTGGTCGTCCTTCATGCCCCTGTAGGACATACGCGTGCCCGAAATCAGCACGCGCGGGTTCTCGACATAGGCATCGAGCGTTTCATACTCCCAAGTCAGGCCGTCGCCAAAGGCGCGTTCCATCGACTTGGAATAATCGAACCCCTCGACGCTGCCCGCCCGCCGCCCGAAGACGCCGTTGAGATGCGGGCCGATGCGGTTCTTTGCGCCGGGGCCGATCTGGTGGCAGCCGATGCACTGACGAAAGAGGTCTTCCCCGCGCTCGGCGTCGCCGATGAGCTGGGCCTCCTCCTCTGCGGTTGCTGGCCCCACAAAGGGGGCCAGCGCGATGAAGGCCGTGATGATCAGCCTCTTCATCATGTCATGTGTCCTACTGCGAGAAGGACGAGAGATAGGCGATCATCGCCTCGACGTCGGCATCCTTGCGCAGACCGGCGAAGGCCATCTTGGTGCCTTTCACGGTGCCACGCGGGTTGGCGAGGAAGGCCGCCAGGGTCTCTGCGTCCCAGCTTCCGTCCATGCTGCCCATCGTCTTGGAGTACTTGAACCCGTCGACGGAGCCGATGTCGCGTCCCACGATGCCGTTGAGCTGGGGACCGACGCGGTTCTTGGCGCCATCGCCGATCTGGTGGCAGGCCTTGCACTTGTTGAAGACCTTTTCACCGGCAGCTACCAGTTCCGGGTCGGGCGCATCCGTCGCGGCGGGTTCTGCCGCCGGTTCAGCTGCGGGTTCCGGGGCCGGATCGGCGGCGGTGGCCGGTTCAGGTGCCGGGTCCGTCGCGGCGGGTTCTTCGACAGCTTCCTCGGGCGTCACGTCCAGAACGGTGGCGCGCATGGTGATCTGCGCCGGGGCGTCCTTGCAGTTTTCCATGCAAGGCTCGGTCCGCCACTTGCTGTATTCGGTCTCGGCGCGGTCATCGACGATGAACCCATCGGCGTTGGGCAGCACCACCTCGGGCAGCGTGTCCTGGTTCAGCTCGAACTCGTCGTCGATGATGTCGTTCGAGTAGAGGATATAGGCCACGATGTCGTAGGTCTCGTCCACCGACAGCGTCTGCGCGTTGCCGAAGGGCATCGAACGGTGCACGTAGTCCCAGACCGTCGAGGTATAGGGCCAGTAAGAGCCCACAGTCTTGAGCGGGTCTTCGTCGGCCAGCGTGCCGTCACCGCCCGCCAGCTTGGGCCAGTTGCCCACGCCCTCGGCGAAGGACCCGTGGCAGACCGCGCATTTCTCTTCAAAAATGCTCTCGCCGTCGTAGGCATTGCCACTGCCTGCGGGCAAGCCGGTGCCGTCGGGGCTGACGTCCAGGTTCCAGGCCGCGATTTCCTCGGGCAGCGCGCCACGGCCCAGGCCAAAGCGCAGGCCCTTGCTGTCGCCATTGTCCGCATGAGCGGCACCAATGATGCCACCGTCCACCGCCTCGGGCGCGGCTGCGGTCTTGACCGGGGCCTCGGGTTCCGGGATCGGCGCCGGGAGTTCCCCCAGCATCTGCGGATTCTCCGGATAGTCGGCGACGTTGCGGTCGGCGAAGTTGTAGGCGCCCACAAGAAGCAGGCCGATGCCCGCCACGGTGCCGACGTAGAGATTAAGAGACTTCGACATTTTCGGCCTCCCCGTTGGCTTTGACGTGCCAGGTCTGGATGCAGTTGTTGTGGTAGATAGAGTTCAGGCCGCGCACATCACGCAGCTGCGCCTTGGTCGGCTGGACATAGCCGGTCTCGTCCATGGCGCGCGATTGAAGCAGCCATTCCTCGCCTTCCCAGGTGGTGTCCAGGTAAAAGCGCGTCAGTGCCTTGTCCTGGCCTTCGGAGGCCATACGCGCGGTTTCCCAGGTCATGCCGCCATCCTTGGAGACATCGACGCGGGTGATCTTGCCGTGGCCGGACCAGGCCATGCCGGTGATTACAACCGGGCCGTGACCGTGCTTGATCGGCGATTGCGGGCTGGGCGAGGTGACCACGGACTTGGCGTCCATGACCCAGGTCCACTTGCGCGAGGTCCCATCGGCCAGTGTGTCGGTGTACTTGGAGGTTTCCTCGCGGCTTTCCACCGGGCCGTCCATGACCTCGACGCGGCGCAGCCACTTGACCCACATGTTGCCTTCCCAACCGGGCACGACGAGGCGCACCGGGTACCCGTGCTCCTTACGCAAAGCCTCGCCGTTGGCCTTGAACGCAACGAGCACGTCGTCCATGGCCTTTTCCATCGGAATCGAGCGTCCGTTGGAGGAGGCATCGGCCCCCTCGACGTAGACCCACTTGTCCTTGAAGTCGCCTGCGGCATCCAGGCCAGCCTCGGCCAGCAGGGTGCGCAGCGGCACGCCGGTATATTCCATGTTATGGATCATGCCGTGGGTGAACTGCGCGCCGTTCAGCTGTGCGCCCGCCCATTCCATGCCGGTGTTAGCCGCACATTCGCAGAAATAGACATGCTGCTCACGCGGGAAGCGTTCCAGGTCGTCGTAGCTGAAGACCAGTGGCTGATCGACCAGGCCATTGATCATCAGGCGGTAGTCCGGCTTCGACAGTTCGATCGCGCCCGAATGGTGACGTTCAAAGGCGCAGCCCTGCGGCGTGATCGTGCCGTCGAGCGCGTGGATCGGCGTGAAGTTGATCGAAGAGATCGTGTCGGCGGTCAGCCATTCCACGTTGCGGCGGATGACGTCATCCTCGAACTTGATCGGCAGGCCATAGGGGACCTCATCCACGCCGTGGCCAAAGCCGGACGCCCAGTCCTGCACTTCGGTGATCAACGGATCGGGCCCGGCGGCGCGGGCGCCCGTGGCGGCCACAGCCCCTGCCCCAAGTGCCGCGGCACTGGTCAGGAACTGACGGCGGGAGGTGCCTTTCGTTTCCTTGCTCATTGCGTTCTCCTTACGGATCTTTTCATTCATCTATGTGAATGAATTAGCGGAAAATTCGGCGGGCCGAGGCCCGCCGGAAAAAACGGGCTGCGCTCAGGCGCCGACCACTTCGACATTGTCCCGGGGCTGAACCGTGACGGTGCCCTGTTTGCGGATGTGGCTTTCGACCACATCCCAGATCTGCGGACCCTCGGTGCCCTCGTTGACCGAGGCCCAACCGGCGACCATGTAGGTCTTGGCCGGGTCAATGGCCTCACCCGTGCTCAGCAGCACCATGTTCGAAATGCGATCGCCCTGCGGCTTGGTCACGTCGCAGCGGTAGCCCATGCCGCCGATGCGGACCATGTCGCCCCCCTGCTGGTAGTAGGGATCGGGGTTGAAGATGTTGTCGGCCACGTCCTCGAGGATGACCTTGATGAACTCGCCGGTCATCTCGGACCGGTAAGCCTTGCCGTAGGTCATGCTTGTCACGTTCCAGATGTCCTCGCGGGTGATGTCGTCGCCCGGGATCAGCGACGGCCCCCAGCGCACGCCGGGCGACATGGCGATGTCGGCCTCACGCTCGCTCAGCAGCGCGTCGCAGATCAGGTCGTCCCAGGTGCCGTTGAAGTTGCCGCGGCGATAAAGCAGCGAGTCGGTCTGGCCGATCACCTCTTCGAGGTCCGCCTTGTAGGGCGCGCGCTGCTCCTGGATCAGGGATGTCATCTGCGGGTCGGGTGCGATCACGTCCGAGAAGATCGGGATCAGCTTGTGCCGGAAGCCCATCATGCGGCCGTCGCGCACGTCGAGGTCGACGCGGCTGACGAACTTGCCGTTGGAGCCGGAGGCGATCAGGATCGTCTCGCCCACCAACACGGGTTCGGGCAGCGCGTCATGCGTGTGGCCGGTCAGGATCACGTCGATGCCGGTGACCTTCGAGGCCATCTTCTTATCGACGTCGAAACCGTTGTGGCTGAGGCAGACGACCAGTTCGGCGCCCTGCGCGCGCACCTCGTCGACCATCGCCTGCATGTTCTCATCGCGGATGCCGAAGGAGAATTCCGGGAACATCCAGCCCGGGTTGGCGATCGGCATATAGGGGAAGGCCTGGCCGATGACGGCGATCTTGACGCCGCCGCGCTCGAAGAACTTGTAGGGCGGAAAAAGGTCCGGCAGCGGCTCATCCCATTCCGCGTCAAAGATGTTCTGCCCCAGGGCAGCGAAGGGCAGGCCTTCGACCAGTTCCTGCACCCGTTCGGTCCCCAGGGTGAATTCCCAGTGAAAGGTCATCGCGTCGGGTTTCAGCCCGTTCATCACGTTGACCATGTCCTGCCCCTCGGTCTGGTAGCAGGTGTAGGAGCCGTGCCAGGTGTCGCCGCCGTCCAGCAGCAGCGCATCGGGGCGGTCGGCGCGGATGGCGTTAACCACCGTGGCGACGCGGTCCATGCCGCCGACCTTGCCGTAGGCCTGCGCGAGGGCGCTGAAGTCACCGGAGGACAGCGCATAGTGCGAGCGCGACCCGTCCTCGATGCCGTAGAGCTTGCGGAAATCGGACCCGGTGACATGCGGAACCGCGCCGCGGTTGCCACCAACCCCGATGTTGACCGAAGGCTCGCGGAAGTAGATCGGCATCAGCTGCGCATGGATGTCGGTGACGTGGATCAGGCTCACGTTGCCAAAGGTGTCGAACTGCAGAAGCTGGTCCTGCGTCAGGCTCTGCTGGGCAGCAAGCCGTGCCCAGTTGCCAAAACCGGAGGTCCCGAGCATCGCCGAGGCCGCCATACTCACCTGCAGGAAATCGCGTCTTGAGATCATGGGGAGGGATCTTTCTGTCTCATGACACACATGCGCATGTGTGAATTTGTTAGAACGAAAAGACCCCGCGCCAGTCGCCTGACGCGGGGCCGCTTATTCAGTTACGGACGGAGGGGCCTTCGACCGACAGGCCGTTGCCGCGCGACTTGACGTAGAGCTCAAGCGCAATGAACTCGTCCGACCCCGGGCTGAAGGTTTCCGCGCGCGTATCGCGGATGCAGCCCTTGAAACGGCTGTGGGCGCCGTTCAGCTTGGCATTCTTCAGACGGTAGGTCGGGAAACCGTTGATCTGGCCCTGGCTGAGGTGGTCGGCACGGATGTAGTTGCCGTAGTTTTCCTCGTGGCAGGAGGCGCAGGCAAGCTCGAGCTGGCCGTAGCGCGTGTAGTAGATCTCCTTGCCCTTTTCCCAGGCCTCGGCCACCGGGCCGTCGATTGCGACATCGACCGGCATGCCGCGCGAATGCGAGGCGATCATCGCCTCCATCGAGACGGCGTCGGTGGCATCGTATTTCCAGGCGTCAGCGCCCATGCGGTTCACGCGGCAGTCGTTGACCTGCATCTGCACGGTGCGCAGCTCGCCGGCGTCCTCGTTCCACTTGGGATAGGTCGCGGCGACACCGGCCATGCTGTCGGCAGGGTCGGCGTGGCAATCGGAGCAAGCCTTGCCCTCGGAGCCCTCGGCCGTGTCCCAGATGTCCATCGCCTGATCGACGAAGATCATGCCCTGGTTCTCGAAGTCGTCGGTCTGAAGCTGCTGGGTCTCGTCCGAACGGAAGTGCCAGCCCGAGATGATCTCGTCCAGAGCGCCGTCCAAGTGCGCGGGCGCAGGCGCCTTGGTTGTCATCTCGATGTCGCCGTTGACGATCAGCGTGTCGTCGTCGGCACCGCCCGCGAAGGCCGCGGGCGCAAACAGCAGTGCGGCTACAGCCGTCATTGCCTTGAATTTCATGTTGTTACCCTCCCGATTGGCGATCCCGCCCCGCGTTATGCGGGACGGGAATAGCTCTTGTGGTCAGCCGACCGCGACCGACTTGGTCTCTTCATAGACGTCGCCGTCGTCGTCGTACCAGGTGAACTTCAGATCGCCAGCTTCCGGGATGGTCGCGTCGAATTCGAAGTAGGGGTTGGTCGAGATCGCCGGAGCCAGCACAACGTCGATGACGTTCTCTCCGTTGAAGTCGCAGGTAAAGCGGTTGATGATCGAGCGCGGGATCACGTTGCCCGAGCTGTCCTTGCGCTGACCCGATTCCATCTTGTGGGAAATCAGGGTCTTGATGGTCACGACCTCACCGGCGGATGCCTTCTTGGGGGCCTTGACGCGGGGTTTGACACCAGATGCCATTTCTCAGAACTCCTCTAGATTAGCCTCAGGATCAGCCGCCGCAGCCGCCGATGGTGACCTTCACGGTCTTCATCGCGGTCTGGTAGCTGCCGTCCGCCATCTTGGCGATGGCCTGGACGTCCTGGGTGCCGGCAAGGCGGATACGGGTGGATGCCGCCTGCGACCCGGCGAGCGGGCCAAAGCGGAAGGTGGCAACGCCCGGGGTCGGGTTGCCCAGCGCGTAAACGCGGACCTCGACGGCGCCGGGGGCGTCGACAGAGATCGGAACGGTATTGCCGTTCTCGGCAATTTCCGGCGCGGTCAGCGTCAGATCGCCCGCGCCTGCATCGGCGCCAGCCAGGAACTCGTCGGGGGCGCCGACGACTTCGGCGTTCGGGTCGGCCTGTGCGACGGCGCGCAGCGGAAGCAGGGCCATCGCGGCGGCACCGGCGCCGAGCGCCAGCGTGTCACGTCTCGTGAAATCCATCATGTTTCTCCTCAGATAAACCCGGTCACTCTTCCTTGAGCGTCAGAAGGAAAGCGACCACGTCTTCAACGTCTTGTGCCGACAGGATCGGCGGCAGATCGCCCTTGGGGGCCTTGCCGGTGTAGCCGTCGCCGGGACGGATAAAGCCGGAAGTCTTGTAGAATGCGGGCATAACGGTGCCCTCGAAGGTGTGCTTGGCGTTCGCCACGATGCCGCGCAGCTCCTCGGCAGAGCGGGCCTCGCCAGTCCAGGTCAGCTCGGGCCCGACTTCGCCCTGGAAGGGCACATCGGGCAGCTGAGCCACCGCGTGACAGGACACGCAGTTGCCCTTGGACTTGGTCGAAAACACCATACGGCCATTATCGGCATCGCCCGGCGCACCGGTCAGCGATGCGTTCACTTCGCCATATTCGCCATACACAACGTCATCGGGGGCGACGGTTTCCGCAAAAGCGGCACCGGCCACCAGGGCCACCGCTGCGGTGATTGCTGTAAGCCTCATGTTCCCTCCCTAGGCTTGCGACCCGAATTTGAGATCGGACCTTCGCTCATCGCTATTGACGTATACCGTAGGCCACAGGGTTGCACTTACGCAACAACAAATTCGCGAATGTGAATTATTGCTCCGTTTGGTCGCATCCCACGTTGGCCGACAGGGTCGCGTCGCCGCCATGCCGGCCAGAGAGACACCCTGTTTTATGACGTTTTTCCAGTATGTTGCGCCATATTTCGCATCCCTGCCGTGCCGGAGAGGAGCCTGGGTGACGGACGTCATGCAAAGGCCGAATTTTGCACGACAGAGTTGCGCGACAGCCCGCAATGCCCGCTTTGAAGGCACTTCGGGGTGGCCCTGAGCACCCAGCGCCACCCCGAAGCCGTCAATTGCGACAAACGTCGAATCGATCCCGACAGGGGTCAGTCGAACTTGCCATTGTCGCGCTCCTGGATGCGGCGCGCGTGGTAGCGTTGAAAGTCCTCGCCGGTCTCATCCTGGATCGCGTAGCGCTTCTCGGCCACCCAGGTGAACATGTCCAGCGATGTGCCCTTGGAAAAGGCGCCGGGCATCACCGCCACCTGTGCGTCCATCGCGTTGGCACCCTCGGGCACCTCCTCGGGCAAGAAGACGATGGTCGGTGTGAAAAGCACACGCCATTTGCGGGCCATTTCCCGCTCTTGCAGCACCTCGCCATCGAAATCCGTGACCTCGGTGCTGCCATGCAGGTTCAACTGCACGACAAAGTAGTTCTCGGCGATGTAGTCCGAAACCTCGGCGTCGGTGAAGACTTCCTCGTGCATCTTCTTGCAGTAGATGCAGCCGCGCTGTTCGAAGAAGAGAACAAGCCGCTTGCCCTCTGCGTTCGCCTCATCCAGATCCTCGCGCAGGTCCTTGAAGGTGTCGCGCATCCAGGGGTTCTTGTAGAGGCCGTCATCGCCCATCTGCTGTGCCGCCACGGGCAGCGCCATGAGAACGGCCAGGGCCGCACCGATCCAGGTCTTCATCTTTCTTTCCTCCCAAATGATGCGGCCGGGCCCAAGGCGGTCCCGCGACCGCGATTTCGAAATGCCGTCAGCTCAGCGATGTCCACGCCGGGAAGGTCTCGATCATCCACTGGGCGATGACGTTCACCGTATCTGTCGCAATGAGAACTGCAAACAGGATGAGCATGCCCCCCATCAGCTTTTCGACATATTGCAGCTTGTCCCGGTGGCGCGCGGTCCACTTCAGGAAAGGCCCCGAGAACAGCGCCGCGATGATGAAGGGCGCCGTCATGCCGACGCCGTAGACCAACAATAGCAGACCGCCGCGCCCGATGTCCCCCATGCCGGACGCGATCATCAGGATCGAGGCCAGCGCCGGACCGACGCAGGGCGTCCAGCCGAAACCGAAGGCCAGCCCCATCGCATAGGCTCCGAAGATGGTGGTCGGCTCGGCGCTGCTGTCGATCTTGGCCTCGCGGTAAAGCAGGCCGATGCGGATCACCCCCAGGAAATGCAGCCCGAACAGGAACAGGACCGCCACGGCCACCCATTTCAGGTAGTCCATGTAATCGGCAAAGGCCTGACCCACCGCCGTCGCCCCCATGCCCAGCAGGACAAAGATCGTCGTCACACCGGCTGCGAAAAAGACCGACGACAGGATCAACCGCCGTTGCGCGCCGGGCGTGATTCCCGCGTCGTCGCGCAGTTCGGACATGGAGATCCCCGCCATGTAACACAGGTAGAAGGGCACCATCGGCAGGATGCACGGCGTGAAGAAGCTTAACAGACCGGCAAATGCTGCGCCCGCGAATGAAATGTCGAGCACTGGTTGCGCCTTTCCTTGATCAATTCACATATTCAGATTAAGTTGTTTGTCAGACCTGCGTCAATCGGTGCAACATGCGATCTTTCATCTTTCTTCTGGTCACCTGCTTCGGAGTGGCCCTGTCCACGTTCCCTGCCTTGGCAAGCGAGTATCGCCTTGTCATGGTCGAACAGCCCGGCTGTGCCTATTGCGCAGCATGGAATGACCAGATCGCGCCGGCCTATCCCAATACGGACGAAGGAAAATTCGCCCCGCTAATACGTGCCGACCTGCACATGGGGCCGCCGGACGGCATCACCTATGATCGCCGTGTCAACTTCACCCCGACCTTTATCCTTGTTAAGGGCGGCGCCGAGATCGCCCGGATGGAAGGTTATGTGGGCGAGGATTTCTTTTGGCCGATCTTCGCCAAGCTTCTGGGCGAACACACCGGTTTCGAGACAACCGGCAAGAATTGAGGTGGAGCGGACGCATGGCACTTCCGGTACTGCATGACGATCTGACCGACGATGAGCTTGACGCCATCGTCGACAAGGCAACCGCGGCCTCGTCCTTTCTGAAGGCGATCAGCCACGAAGGTCGCCTGATGATCCTCTGCCACCTTGTCACGGGCGAAAAATCCGTCACCGAGCTGGAAGATCTGCTTTCCGCCCGCCAGGCCGCCGTCAGCCAACAGCTGTCACGCCTGCGGCTGGAAGGTCTGGTGGTGCCGCGCCGGGACGGCAAGGCGATCTACTATCGGCTGGCGGATGACAGGCCGCGCAAGATGCTTGAATGCGTCTACGACCTGTTCTGCCGCGACGACGACGCCTGAGGCCCCCCCCCTAGTCAGACGCAGCCTGTGTCGGGCGCAGCGCCAGGACGCTTGCGCGCTCTTCTGGACCCTTGCATAGTGAACGGGCCAGATCTGGCGGGTCAGGAGGAGGGCCCGTGAATGATGGATTATCTGACCGAGTATCACCTGGTCGCCCTGGTTGGGCTGGCCACGGGTGTGCCGCTGGGGCTTGCCGCGCGGGTGGGCCGCTTTTGTACCTTGGGGGCGATCGAGGACGCGCTTTATGGCGGGTCCACGGTGCGCCTGCGAATGTGGGGCATGGCGATTGGACTGGCGGTTCTGGGCAGCTTTGCCCTCATGGCCTTGGGCCTGTTGACCGACAGTGCGACCTACTACCTGTCGATCCGCTGGATGCCCCTGGCATCGATCCTGGGCGGGCTGGTGTTCGGCTATGGCATGGCTCTGTCGGGCATGTGCGGTTACGGCGCAATTGCCCGCCTCGGAGGCGGTGACCTGCGCAGTTTCGTGATCGTGCTGGTGATGGGCGTGGCGACCTTTGTCGTGCTCTCCGGCCCGCTGGCCCCCCTGCGCGCCCTGATCTTTCCGCAAGACCCCGTCACGACCGAGGTCCCGCCGGGCATCGCGCACCAGCTATCGGCGCTGAGCGGGGTTTCGGCGAACCTGATCGGCATGGGGATCGGCGCTTTGATCCTGATCGGCTCCGGCGCGTCGCGCGCGGTCTGGGAAAAGCCCTCCAAAGTCGCCTGGGCGGCGGCGGTGGGCCTTGCCGTGGTGGGCGCCTGGGCGGGAACCTCCTGGGTGGCGCGCACCGGATTCGAAGCGCTTCCCGTGGTCTCTCACAGCTTTGCCGCCCCCCTGGGCGACACGATCCTGTGGTGGATGACCGGCTCTGCCCGGCCGTTGAGCTTTGCCGTCGGATCGGTGGCGGGCGTCTGGGCCGGGGCCTTCATCGGTTCGCTCTTCAAGGGGCATTTCCGCTGGGAAGCCTGCGAAGACCCGCGCGAGTTGCGCCGCCAGATCGTCGGCGCGGCCCTCATGGGCGGCGGCGCGGTGATTGCCTTGGGCTGCTCCATCGGCCAGGGGCTCAGCGCCTTTTCCGTGCTGGCCATCTCGGCGCCCGTGACCTTTGCGGCGATCTTTGCCGGGGCTGCACTGGGTCTGCGGCAGCTGATCGTGGGCTTTCAACCGGCGGAGTGAACGGAGTGTCCACGCGTGGACACCTTGCCGATTCAATGAAATCCGGGACTTGCAGAGGCGCCTTTACCCTTCGTCAGGAATTCGCGTCTCTTTGACCCGCGCCCAATTCGAGGACGAAAAAGTGCATATGCGGTCGCAACATCGGCTGATCGCGCCAGGTCGTGGTCTCGATCGGGCCGGGCACCTCGGCGAACCCCAGCTTGGGATAGAGGCTGCGCATCTCGACATTCGGTGTCAGCGTATCGACCACCAGCCGCTTCAGCCTCATGCGCCGCGCGGCGTCGACCCGCATCTCGACCAGCCGTCGCCCTGCCCCGGTGCCGCGTGCCGCCGGGTTGACGTAAAGCCGCTTCAACTCGCCCGTTTCGATGTCGAGGGATTTGAGCATTCCGCACCCGACGATCCGGCCCCCGGGCATCCGGGCAACGGCAAGGCAGCCACGCGGCGGCAGGTAGCCGTCGGCGCTCTGCCAGAATTCGGCAAGCGCGCTTTGCGGCGCGGCGGCGTCAACCGCGAGTCCCATGTCGCGCATCCGCCGGACAATGAGATCTTGGCCAATCCTGTGGTTGAAGATATTCTGTTTGAAGTGCGGGATGTTGATAAAGTCCGCCAATATTTTCATTAGATCGATTTTCGTTTTGTGATGGAGGGCGCATGAGATACTTCTTTTGGGCCGTGGTTCTGTCTGCGATTTTGTTCCCAGTGGGTTTCTGGATGTATGTCGTGAGCGGGGTGGTGTATGAAAGCAGAACGAGTATGGCTTCAAGATTTTTTCCCAATATTGTGATGCGTGCGATTCGAATGGAACGCTTGGGCGTTATGGGTCTACCGGATGGCCGTATTGCAAGGGCGGGGGTTTATTCTGGGTATCCTTGGCAGTGGATCGCTGCGCGGGAAAAGTTTTCGAAGGTGTCATCGGGCCGGGTGGATGTGGACTGTTCTTTTGAGGTTGCCTTGCCTGAATTGGACTTAACGCGGCACGACCCTTCCATTGGCTTTCTTCTTTCGTATCGTCCCTTTCGCTACGTGGTGTTTTTCGAGGGGAAAGTTCCGGATATAGCTTCCATTTTTGGAGAAGGTCTGGATAAAAATTTGTCCGCCGTTCCATATTTTCGAAATGACGTAAGAGGGGGGAATAGAATAGACCCGAAGCACTACGCACTGGACCCTTATAGGAAGGTTCTTTATGGGGCGTATAAGTCTGGGTTTGTATGGTCTGGGGTTGAGTGCCCCGGTTATTCCTTTGTAATTTTTGAGGAGAAGTAATGTGGCCGGGAATGAATATATAACAGTTAACTTTTGTGATGCTGGCTTGAGTGGTCATGTGTCAATTGCTGTCAATGGGGTGGTCTATGAACAGCAATATGTAGGAGATGTGGGTCTGTTTAAGGGTTCGTCTGCGGGGCTGTCGTTCAGCGCCCCTGTTGGGCCGTCTGATGGCTTTATCGAAGATAAGGTTTTTCGATGTAAGACCTGTAAAAACAGGTTCATTTTCTGTAACCCCGGGTCAAGCTGAATTGATGGACAACTATATCTGGGGGCGGTTGGGGCCCAATAACTACAGCTTGATGGGTGCTAATTGTGTTGAATTTGTTGATGATGTGCTGGAGGCTGGAAACTCGGTATGGGCGAGAAATAGTATTCGCCCAGAACGGGATCGAGGTCTTCGCGGGGCGGAAGGCGGTCGCAAAGCGATATCTCGACGGTCATGGCAGTCCCTCTGCACGGTTCCCGAAACGCTGCCGGGAGCAGAGCCCGGCCGGCCGAGCCGGTCAATCGCGCAGGATTAGCACCACTCCTGCAACCGGGAGACGTAGCGCGCCAGCGTGTCGATCTCCAGGTTGATGCGGTCGCCCACTTTCACCCCGCCCCAGGTCGTCACCTCCTTGGTGTGCGGGATGAAGTTGATGCCGAAATCGCATCCGTCGACCTCGTTCACCGTCAGAGAGGTGCCGTTCAGCGCAACCGACCCCTTGGGCGCGACGAATTTCGCGAGCGCCTCGGGCGCGCGAAAGGTGACGCGGGTGCTGTCACCCTCGTCCACCATGCCCACCACCTCGGCCACGCCGTCCACATGGCCGGACACGATGTGCCCGCCCAGTTCGTCGCCCACCTTGAGCGCGCGTTCCAGATTGATCCGCGTGCCCTCGGCCCAGTCCCCGATATTCGTCTTCGACACGCTCTCGGCCGAGATATCGACGTCGAACCAATCCTCACCAAGACCCACGACCGTCAGGCAGACACCGTTGCAGGCGATAGAGGCCCCCATGTCGATCCCCGAGGTCTCGTAAGAGGTGCCGATGCGGGCGCGCAGGTCGCCGCGATGCTCCAGCGCGCGAACGGTGCCCATGTCGGTGACGATCCCAGTGAACATCTCTTGCCCTTTCCCGGCCCGTAGAGCCTTAATTTCGCCGAACTCAAGCGGTAGAACTTTGTTCAGCAACCGGACATATAGCGGCATCATGGTCAAGGCAACTGGCGACAAACGGGTCTTTCTGTTCCTTCAGGGACCGCATGGGCCGTTCTTTCACCGGCTCGGCGCCATGCTGCGCAAGACCGGGGCAGAGGTCTGGCGCGTGGGTTTCAACGCCGGGGATCGCGCCTTCTGGTTCCACCCCAAAAGCTACCTGCCCTATCGCGGCGCGCCCGAGGACTGGCGCGACTGGTTTTGCGACCTGGTTGGGGCGCGCGGCATCACTGACATCGTGCTTTATGGCGACGTGCGCGCAATTCACGCCCAGGCGGTCGAGGAGGCAAAGGCGCGCGGGCTGACGGTGCATGTCTTCGAGGAAGGCTACATGCGGCCCTATTGGGTCACCTATGAACGTGGCGGATCGAACGGGCATTCGCGGCTGATGCGGATGAGCGTGGACGACATGCGCCGGGCGTTGGAGCTATCGGACATGGAGGCGCCTCTGCCCCCGGCCCACTGGGGTGACATGCGCCAGCACATCTTCTACGGCGCGCTCTACCATTGGTTCGTGATGTTCCGGAACGGGGACTATCGCAACTTTCAACCACATCGTTCGCTCAGCGTCTTCCAGGAATTCCTGCTGTATCTGAAACGGCTGCTGCTGATGCCCTTCAGTTGGGCGGATCGCGTCATCGCCACCACCCGCATTCGCATGGGCGGCTTTCCCTATCACCTGGCGCTGATGCAGCTGGAGCATGACTCCAGCTTCCAGCAGCATTCGCCCTTCGACACGATGCCTGACTTCGTCGACCTTGTGATCGCGGGTTTTGCCGAGGGCGCCCCGGGCCATCACCACCTGGTATTCAAGGCGCATCCGCTGGAAGACGGCCGCGCCCAGGTGCGCCGCGCCGTGGCGCAATCGGCCGCGAAACACGGCGTGACCGACCGGGTGCATTACGTCCGCGGTGGCAAGCTGGCGCAACTGCTGAACGATGCGCGCAGCGCTGTGACAGTCAATTCGACCGCCGCCCAGCAGGTGCTTTGGCGCGGCATCCCGATCAAGGTCTTCGGCGACGCGGTCTATGCCAAGCCCGAGTTCGTCTCGACCCAGCCTCTGCCCGAGTTCTTTGCCCAACCCACACGGCCGGACAACAAGGCCTACAAGGACTACCGGCGCTACCTGCTGGAAACCTCTCAGCTGCCCGGCGGCTTTTACTCGGCACGCGGGCGGCGGCAACTGCTGCGGCAGGTGGTGGACATGATGCTGTCGCCTGACGACCCCTATGATGCCCTGTCGCGCGGCACCGCGGCCCCGAGGCAACAGTTGCGCGTCGTGCACTGACGCGCGGGCAACCCCGGACTGGCTTTTTCGACCGGACTCCGGTAGGTTGCAGAAAAAACCTGAGGCAGAACAATACAGGTCGAGGAGACCGAGCAGTGAAACAACCCCCTCTCCGGTGGGCGCGTGGTGTCGCGCTCCTGGTCGCGGTATCGCTTGTGGCGTCCTGCGGCCTTCCCCGCGTTGGCCCCAACAAACGTGAAATCTTTGCCGGATCGGTCCAACGCGAAGGCGACGCCTTCATCATTTCCGTGAACGACCGCGTCACTCGGGCGACTTCCGTTGTTCCGGCGCTGGGGTTCACCGAGGGCTTCAAGAACGCGGGTGTCCTGGGCTCTGACACGATCCGCCCCGGCGATACGCTGGGCCTGACCATCTGGGAAAACGTCGATGACGGCCTGCTGGCCGGCGAGGCCGCCAATTCCACCATCCTCGAAGAGGTGCAGGTGGATGGCGCGGGCTTTATCTTTGTGCCCTACGCCGGGCGCATCCGCGCCGCGGGCAACACGCCCGAACGCATCCGCCGGATCATCACCGAACGGCTCGAAGACCAGACCCCGGACCCGCAGGTCGAGGTGCGCCGCCTCGCGGGCGACGGATCGACCGTCAGCCTCGTGGGCGCCGTGGGTGGCCAGGGTGTCTATGCCATCGAACGACCGACGCGCACACTCTCTGCCATGCTGGCCCGCGCGGGCGGTATTTCCATCGACCCCGAGATCGCGCAGATCACCGTGTTGCGCGGCGATCACAAGGGCAAGATCTGGTTCCAGGACCTCTACGAGAACCCCAAATTCGACATCGCCCTGCGCGGCGGCGACCGCATCCTTGTTGAGGAGGACACCCGTTCCTTCACAGCACTGGGGGCCACCGGCACCCAGGCCCGCGTGCCCTTCGACAGTCAGGTCATCTCCGCGGTCGAGGCGATTGCCCAGGTGGGCGGCCTGATGGCCGCGGCGGCGGACCCGACGGGCGTTTTCGTCCTGCGCAACGAACCGGCTGAAATCGCCAACCAGGTGCTGGGCCGCGACGACCTGATCGGCGCACAGCGCATGGTTTATGTCCTGGACCTGACCGAACCGAACGGCATGTTCATGGCGCGCGACTTCGTCATCCGCGACCAGGATACGCTATATGTGACAGAGGCGCCCTTTACCCAGTGGAACAAGGTGATCGCCGCCCTGACCGGCACGCTGGGTGCGGTCAGCACGCTGACAACCGCCGCCGACACGTTGTCGGGTGGCTGACGCGCCTTGACGACCGGACACACGGAAACGGTGAACGCCGGGGGTCCTCGCCCCCGGCGTTTGCACGTCTACAACGGCGGATTTCTCTGGCAGAGCCGGTTGCGCCGTATCCTGGGACTGGCCGGATACCGCGTGACCCTTGGCCGCCCCGGCCCGGATGACCTGGTGGGCGTCTGGGGGCAGTCCCCCACCGCGCACCGGGGCGAGGCTGTGGCCGCGCGCAGTGGCGCCGGGCTGGTTCGGATCGAGGACGCTTTCCTGCGCTCATTGCATCCCGGTCGCGCCGGAGAGCCCCCGCTTGGCCTCTTGATCGACCACTGCGGCGTGCATTTCGATGGCCGCACGCCATCCGACCTGGAAACCCTGCTGAACACACATCCACTCGACGACACCTCGCTGCTGGACCGCGCGCGGGGCGTCATGGCGCGCATGCAAGAGGCCCATCTCAGCAAGTATTCCGCCACAAGACTGGACGTGGACCCGCCCAAGCCGGGCTATGTGCTGGTGATCGACCAGACCCGTGGCGACGCCTCTGTCCGGGCCAGCGGGGCCGACCGCGCGCGTTTCCTCGAAATGCTCTTTGTCGCGCGCGAGGAAAATCCCGGCGCGCGCATCGTGCTGAAGACTCACCCAGAGTCCGGCGCGGGCTATCGTCCGGGGCACTATACGCCCGAGGACGCGGTGGGAGATGTTGCGCTCTTTGACGGTCCCGCCTCCCCCTGGGCGCTGCTGGAGGGGGCCACCTCGGTCTATACCGTTTCTTCCCAGATGGGGTTCGAGGCGATCCTCGCGGGACATCGCCCTCGTGTGTTCGGCCTTCCCTTTTACGCGGGCTGGGGGCTGACGCAGGACGAAGAGGTGATCCCGCGTCGCACCGCCCGACTGACACGCGCGCAGCTTTGTGCCGGGGCGATGATCCTCTACCCGCGCTGGTACGACCCGCATGGCGATCGACTCTGCGAAATCGAGGATACCCTGGGCGCGATCGAAGCGCAGGCGCGCGCCTGGCGGGAGGACAGGACCGGCTGGGTTGCCTCTGGTATGCGCCTGTGGAAAAGACGGCCATTGCAGAAATTCTTTGGTCAGACAAAGCGAATACGCTTTGAAGACGATGTAGACAAAGCTGGGGATATCGCCGCGCGAGAGGGTCGCAGCCATATGTGCTGGGCCAGCAAGGCGAGTGGAAAAGCTGTGCGGGTCGAAGACGGTTTCCTCAGATCGCGCGGTTTGGGGGCCGATCTGGTCCCGCCCCTGTCCCTGGTGCTGGATTCCGGGGGAATTTACTACGATCCCACCCGTTCTTCAGACCTTGAAGGCTGGATTCACAAACGTGCTGCTGGACTGCGACCGGACCAAACCCAACGTATCCACAGACTGATCCGTGATCTTGTCGCGGACGGCTTGTCCAAATACAATCTTTCCGGCTCCCTGCCCGATCTACCTGCGGGTCGCCGCATCCTGGTGCCCGGACAGGTCGAAGACGATGCCTCTATCCTGACGGGCAGCCCGGACATCCGGCGCAACGCCGATCTGTTGGCGCGTGTGCGTCAGGAAAATCCCGATGCAGTGATCCTGTGGAAGCCGCATCCGGACGTGGAGGCCGGTTTGCGGACAGGAACAGTGGATAATCCGGACCAATGGGCCGATGTCGTACTGGACCGCTGCGATATCGGTGCGCTCCTGCGCCAGGTCGACGAGGTCTGGACCATGACGTCGCTCACCGGTTTCGAGGCGCTCTTGCGCGGATGCCGAGTGGTGACTCTGGGCGCGCCTTTCTACGCGGGCTGGGGTCTGACACGGGATATCGGCCCGGTCCCCGCTCGCCGCCTGCATGGCCCACGCCCCACACTGGAGGCGCTCGCCCATGCAACGCTGGTCGATTATCCGCGCTATTTCGACCCGCAGACAGGTCTACCTTGTTCCGTAGAATGCACGGTCAATCGTCTGAAAACCGGCAGGATTCCGTCTCCCGGTCCGGCGAACCGGGTGTTGGCGAAACTGCAGGGCGCGCTCGCGAGCCACGCCGATCTCTGGCGACGTTAAGGCTTTATTACAGTTAAGTGACATATTCATCTGATAAAAAGTTATTTTCAGACTTATCCACAGAATGCTGACCCTTGGTTAACAAGGTGCAGCAACAATTAACCTTCTGTTAACACTTCGGATTACCCGCCTTGGCGGCGGCGCCAGACGTGCCGGATATCCGCACCCACGCCCACAACATCCACAAGGTCGAAACGGGGGGCCTCGTCCAGCCTGGCCACCCCCAGCGCACCGATCCCTGGATAACCCTCGGCCCCCAGTGCCATGCCCGCGGTGAAGACATGCAATTCGTCCACCAGGTCATGCAGCAAGAGCGAGGCGGCTAGCTGACCGCCCCCCTCGCAGAAGACCCGTGTCAGCCCTTCGGACCCCAGCGCGCGCAGCATGGCCAGCGGGTCGATACGTCCACCGGAGATCTGGCAGGGCAGCAGACGGGCTCTAACGCCCTCCCAGGCGGTCTTCAGCTCACTGCGCGCTTCGGGACCGTGGCAGAGCCAGAGCGGCACCTCGCGGGCGCTTTGCGCAAGCCGGCTCATCAGGGGCACGTCGATCAGGCGAGAGACGACGACGCGCACCGGCTGGCGCCTTTCTCCATAGCCGCGCACTGTCAGCTGGGGATCGTCAGCGCGGGCGGTGCCGGCGCCCACCATCACCGCGTCATGGCTGGCGCGCAGGGCGTGAACCGCGCGGCGGGCCTCCGGGCCGGTGATCCACTGGCTTTCTCCGGTCGCCGTGGCGATGCGCCCATCCACCGTCATGGCCAGTTTCAACGTCACCCAGGGTCGCCCCTGCGCGATCCGCAGGAAGAAACCGGCATGATCCGACAATGCCTGTTCCGCACCAATGCCGGTCGTGACCTCGACGCCATTTTTTCGCAGGTAGTCAAAGCCTTGTCCGTCGACCCTCGGGTCGCTGTCGGCGATGGGGGCCACCACGCGGGCCACGCCTGCTGCGACCAGGGCCTCGCAGCAGGGCGGTGTGGCACCGTGGTGCGCACAGGGTTCCAGGGTGACATAAGCCGTGGCGCCCCGCGCCGCCGCGCCAGCCATGTCCAGCGCAACGGTTTCCGCATGCGGTCTGCCGCCCGGCGCGGTCCAGCCGCGCCCGACAACACGACCGTCGCGGACAATCACGCACCCAACCGCCGGATTGGGCCAGCATTGCCCCATGCCGCGACGGCCCAGCGCCAGCGCATGGGCCATGTGTCGCCTATCGTCCGGTGTCACTTCTCGGCCTGGGTTTCTGGCCGCAGCTCGCTGACGAACTTGTCGAAATCGTCCGCCGCCTGGAAGTTCTTGTAGACGCTGGCAAAACGCACGTAGGCGACCGTATCGATCCGGGCGAGCGTCTCCATGACGATCTCGCCGATCATCTTCGACGGGATGTCTGTCTCACCCATGCTTTCCAGCCGCCGCACGATGCCGGAAATCATCTGGTCGATGCGCTCGGGGTCTATCGGGCGCTTCTGCAGCGCAATCCGGATCGAGCGTTCCAGCTTGTCCCGGTCAAAGTCCTCGCGCCGTCCGTTCGTCTTTATGACAACGAGATCCCGCAACTGGACCCGCTCATAGGTGGTGAAACGACCGCCGCAGGCGGGGCAGAACCTGCGCCGCCGGATCGAAACGTGATCCTCTGCCGGGCGAGAGTCCTTCACCTGGGTGTCGATATTTCCGCAAAACGGGCAGCGCATGGGCCCATCCCCTCGTTTTTCTTGGTGTTCCTGCCTCTGGTCATGGGGTTAACCCCCATTTATCCACAGCCACTATAGGTCAGCCGCCATAATTTGGGTAGAGGGGAATTGACGCCGCTAGATACGGCGCGGGATCAGCCGGGAATATGCCAATGCCGCCCGCGCGGGGTGGTGACATATTCCGGCCAGGGCAGATCGACCGGCGCCGGGTAGTCGGCCAGCGGCGGGATCGGGTTGGCGGCGCGGCGCTCCTCGAATTCGGCCCAACACTCCGCGCGCGCTGTCTCGTCCGTCAGAAGGCGCAGCGCCGTGCGCGACAACACGCGGCCAGCGGTCTGCACGGTCGGGTCGATCAGCGCGGGGATACCGCCAAGCGCGTTCATCGCCCAGGGCGGATAGGGCCCACCACGCAGTGCCGGGCGGCCAATGTAGATCCGTGCCGTCGGCGCGTGCCAGCACATGTCCGTATAGTCGTCCGAGGTGCTGTTCAACTGACCGGGTGGCAGATCCCGGCGCAGGATCGCCTCGGCCTCTTGCGGGGCGATCAGACGGGTGCATTCGGGGATCAGCGGATCGTCGGTCACCTCGCCCCCGCAGGCACTCTGGACCTGTCGCGCCAGGTCCAGCGCCTCTGCGCTGTAGTCCGGCGCCCCAACGTCCTGCAATGCCTCCCAGGCAAGACCCGCCAGGGCGTGGTTGGGCAGGCCGGGGCGGGACTTGCTGACCCAGATCTTTTCGACCGTGCAGCCGGTGATCTGGGCGACATGATCGGCCAGCCGGTCCAGTTGCGCGGTGATCTGCTCGGCCATTTGCAGGTCGGGGAGGCGCATCAGGTATTGCAGATCGGCCTGACGCGCAGGCAGGTTGTCCGCCGTCGCCTGCCCCGTGGACAGGATCGCCTCTGACACGGACCAGCCGCCGCGATGCGGTAGCATGGACTCCCTCAGGGACCGGCCCATCTGGTACATTGTCACCAAGGCGTCATTGGCACCGGGCGCACGGACGTCGGAATGGCTTTGCGGGATCGGCGGCGCACCGTCGCCACCCTGCATCCAGGTCTGCGGCGCCTCGCAGCGAAAGCGGTAGACAAAGGCATAGGCCGCGCCGCAATGGGTGTCCCAGCGGACGGTGTTGCAGAGCGGCAGCATGTAGAACGGGTGCCAGGAGAGCATGGCCGCAAGCCCGTCGTAATAGCCCGCCGCCGCGTGCAGTGGTTTGGACCCACGCACCTTTTCCGCCGGTTCGCCAGTGATCTGCAAACCCCCGGGGATGCCATGCGCCTGCATCGCCTCCTTGGTTGCCAGAACGCCGGCCAAGGCGCCCATGCCCAGGGCCGAATGCGGATCGGTATGGCCAGCCGCCAGCGGGCCAAGCCCCTCGCGCGGGGCCTCGAACGGGACCGGAGCCTGGCAATTGGCCGGCACCGCATCGTATTCGGCATACATGCCAATCATCGGGCCGTCGTCCTGCGACCAGCGCGCACAAAAGGCGGTGGGCATCCCGGCAGAGCCTTCTTCGACCTTGAAGCCCTCTTCGCGGAGCCGCGCGACGTACCATTCGGCAGAGCGATACTCTCGCCACGCCGGTTCACCATAGTCGAAAATCCCTGCGCACCAGGCCGAGAGATCCCCGGCATGGTCCGCGATCCAGCGGTCCGCTGTGTCTTTGCTCACGTTCAGAACTTCCTTGGGTCGGATGCCTCGCGCAGGTAGGCTGGCATGGTCTGTGCCTCCCCAGATAGCAGCAACTGGCCCCGATCTTCCATCCATTGCGCGATTTCGTCGGGCGTCGGATCGACCAGGTCGATCCATTCGAGACACCATTCCATTTCCTGCAACAGCACCTCATCCGGGATATGCGACAGCGAGACGTCCGGCTCATTCCAGCGCGGGCCGCCCAAGAAGACGGCGGCATACATGATCTTGGCCTTCTTGGGGGGCGTCCCGTTGACCAGCAGCGCCTCGTAGAACATGCGATGGACCTCGCGCCACCCGCGCTTGCGATAGGTGGACAGTTCCTCGTTGCCGACACCGCAATAGGCGTCGTGCAGCGCTGCTGCCATCAGGTATTCGCGGCTTTGCCGGTCGCCGATCAGCGGCGCAAAGATCACCGGGATGGTGGCGCCATCGGTCAGCGTCTGCGGCGGCGCCGTCCATGTGTCGCCGCTGGCGTCGATGAAATCGATCTTGGCCCGTGTCGGCAGGAAAGCGTGATGAAAGTTCTCGATGAAGACCGGCTCGCCGGCCATCTGCAGCGGCCCGCCGATAAAGCGGCACAGCCGGTCGCGGCTTTGCACCTCGAGACAGGTCGAGGCCTTGGCCGCCGCGCTGCGGGCCAGATATTCAGGCAAACCGATCACGGCCCCGGCCCCGCCTGCGACGAGCAGGAGGCCAATGGCAAAAAGCGCCCGACCTTTCGTCTTGCGTTGCATGAGTTCAATCCCGGTTACGGTCTGGAAATCCTGTCAGGTCTGCGTGGCAGTCTACCAGCGCGGGTCCTTGGAACAATGGCGGAAAACCTCACCCGCCGATATGGGCGAGGATCTCGCGCCGGTGCGGCGCGTCCCTGTGTTCGAAGAGGTAGATGCCCTGCCAGGTGCCCAGCCCCAACCCTCCCCGTACCAGGGGAATGGACAGGCTGACCGGCAGCAAAGCGGCCTTGATATGGGCGGGCATGTCGTCCGGCCCCTCACAGCGGTGGGTCAGGTACTCCATTTCAGGCGTGTCTGCGCGTGGCACCAATCGGGCGAAATAGGCGTCCAGATCGCGCCGCACATCCGGATCGGCGTTTTCCTGGATCAGCAGGCTGGCCGAAGTGTGGCGCAGGAACAGGGTGCACAGCCCCTCTTGCGCCCCGACAGCGGCGGCCCATTGCGCCACCTCTCCGGTGATCTCATAGAGACCGGCACCATCTGTGTGAACGGTAAAGCTGGTCTGTGGCATGGCCTTCCCCGACTTAGCGGCGCGTCAACCTTTTTGGCATCCGGCCCCCGGAACCGCAACGGCCCGATCACCCCGTCAACGCGGACAAAAGCCAGCCTCGACTGGACGGGACCGTCAAAAATATGACCAACACCAGTTGCAGCAGGCAAATTGCGTTCAAGACAGAGGCGAAAGGCTGCTTGCTTGTCTTGTGGCGAAAGAGCCGCTGCCCGGCTTTGGCCCCTATGGACCCTCCGAGGCATGCGAAAGTCAGCAAGGTCCGTTCGGGCACGCGCCAGCGCCCCCGGCGCGCGCGCGTCTTGTCCAGCCCGAACAGGCAAAATGTAAGAATGTTCAAAGCCAGGAACAGGCCGGCAAGACCCTGAACGGAGCCCATCGCTCCTGTCACCGCGTCGAAATCCATACAGCCCCTGTCCGGATTCAGTCGAAGAGACGAGCGCCCATTTGGTCGATCATCTGTTTCGCCTTCCGGATCGAAGCCTCTTCGGCTTCATCCCGATCGCGGATCATGTCGGCGCGGATCAACTGGTGACTGCGGGGGTCGCCGTTCACTTCGCCCTCGATCAGGGCGCCGATGCGGAACTGACCACCTTCGGCCGCGGGCTGCGGCGTGATCCGAAAGCCCTCGTATTCGACGGTCTGGGCGGCGGGCGTTTCCGCCCCGCCGCCATTGCCGCCAAACAGGCGTTTCAGCAGCGACATGCGCTTACTGGTCCAGGAAGCTGCGCAGCTTGCGCGACCGCGACGGGTGCTTGAGCTTTCGCAGGGCCTTGGCCTCGATCTGGCGGATGCGTTCGCGGGTCACGCTGAACTGCTGGCCGACCTCTTCCAGCGTGTGATCGGTGTTCATGCCGATACCGAAACGCATGCGCAGCACCCGTTCCTCGCGCGGCGTGAGCGAAGACAGAACCCGTGTCGTGGTTTCCTTCAGGTTTTCCTGAATGGCGGAATCCAGCGGCAGGATCGCATTCTTGTCCTCGATGAAGTCCCCAAGCTGGCTGTCTTCCTCGTCCCCGATCGGGGTTTCGAGAGAGATCGGCTCCTTGGCGATCTTCATCACCTTCCGGACCTTCTCCAACGGCATCTGGAGTTTTTCGGCCAGCTCCTCCGGCGTCGGCTCGCGGCCGATCTCGTGCAGCATCTGGCGCCCGGTGCGGACCAGCTTGTTGATCGTCTCGATCATGTGGACCGGGATACGGATGGTGCGGGCCTGGTCCGCGATGGACCGGGTGATCGCCTGACGGATCCACCATGTTGCGTAGGTCGAGAACTTGTAGCCGCGGCGGTACTCGAACTTGTCGACCGCCTTCATCAGGCCGATGTTGCCTTCCTGAATGAGGTCGAGGAACTGCAGCCCACGGTTCGTGTACTTCTTGGCGATCGAGATCACGAGGCGCAGGTTGGCCTCGACCATTTCCTTTTTCGCCTGCCGCGCCTCTTTCTCACCCTTCTGCACCTGGTTCACGATGCGGCGGAATTCGCTGATGTCCAGGCCGACATACTGGCCGACCTGTGCCATGTCCGCGCGCAGTTCCTCGACCTTGTCCGAAGAGCGATCGATGAACATCTGCCAGCCGCGCCCGGATTTCTGCGACATGCGCTCCATCCAGTTGGGGTCAAGCTCGTGGCCACGGTATTCCTCGACGAATTCACGACGGTTGATGCGGGCCTGGTCGGCCAGTTTCACCATTGCGCTGTCGATGGACATGATGCGCTTGTTGATGCCGTAAAGCTGGTCGATCAGCGCCTCGATCCGGTTATTGTGCAGGTGCAAACCGTTGACCAGTTCGACGATCTCCGAGCGCAACTTCTGGTACAGCGCCTCGTCCTGTGCATCGAAGGAGCCGTCCTCGTTCAGGGTCGCCGAGATCCGGCTGTCCTGCATTTCGGCCAGCGCCTCGTAGTCCTGGGCGATGCGGTCGAGCGTTTCCAGAACCCGCGGCTTGAGCGCGGTTTCCATCGCGGCGAGCGACATGTTGGCCTGCTCGTCGTCGTCTTCATCGTCTTCCTTGACAATGGGATTGCCGTCGGCGTCGTATTCCGGCTCATCGCTCTTGGGCTTGGCAGAGGTCTCGACGTTGGCGGTGTCGACGACGGGTTCGCCGATACCACCTTCCTCGTCCATCTGGCCCGAGAAGGTGGTCTCGAGGTCGATCACGTCGCGCAGCAGAATGTCCTCGGACAGAAGTTCGTCGCGCCAGATCGTGATCGCCTGGAAGGTCAGCGGGCTCTCGCAGAGGCCCAGGATCATCGTGTTGCGACCGGCCTCGATGCGCTTGGCGATGGCGATCTCGCCCTCGCGGCTCAGCAGTTCGACGCTGCCCATCTCGCGCAGGTACATGCGCACCGGGTCGTCGGTCCGGTCGAGCTTTTCGGCGCCACCGCCCGACAGCGTGACCTCACCCGCCTTCTTGGTTTCGACCAGATCGGTCGTTCCCTTGTTGTCGTCCTCTTCCTGTTCTTCTTCCTCGGTGACCTGGATGCCCATTTCGGAGAGCATCGACATCACGTCCTCGATCTGGTCGGAAGAGACCTGATCGGGGGGAAGAACCTGGTTGAGCTGATCGTAGGTGATGTACCCACGCTCACGCGCCTCGGCGATCATTTTCTTGACCGCTGTCTGGCTCATGTCGAGGCTGATTTCCTCTTCCTGATCTTCGGACTTTACGTCTTCGTTGTCCTTGGCTGCCATGCGGCTCTCCTGATGAGGGGCTCGGGAACGGGGGCGATTCGATAAACCGACTCATTAGCGCGATTCGGTGATTCGCACACCCGTCTAACCATATTTCTTTACCAGTTCGTCACCAATTCGCTGCTTATTTGCGGCTTTTGTCGAATCGAATCTGTGACAGGAGCGAATCAAACGCACTGCGTTCCTCGCGGTCGATCGGGGCCCCGTTGGGGCCAATGTCATAGTCTGCGTCATCCTCGTCGCGGCGGCGTCCGGCCTGTGCGCGCACGCGCGCGGCCTCTGCCAGGCGCCAGGTCAGGGCTTCGTCGGCCCGTGCCTCGAGATCTTCCTGGGCTTCCTTCATTTCCAGCTGCCAGCCATCCTGCGCGGCCAGCTTGGCCAGTTCCTCTGCAACCGTCAGCCGGGCAAGCTCGGCGTTTCCGGGTGCCCGGATACAGGGCACCACGGCGACATGGCGTCCGGATCGAAGGTTTTCAAGGGCATCGGGGCCAAGCGCCGCCTCGACCACGTCCAGCATCCTGTCAGTGTCACCAAGACCTCGCAGAATCGCGTCGCGCAGAACCGTCAGCTCGGTGTCGGCACAGGCCATATCCTCCAGTTGGGCCTCGAATTCCTCGGCAATATCGGGCGCCGACAGGATCGCGGCCAGGATCACCTCCTGGCGCAGACGGCGCTCTCCCTCTTCTCCGCCAGAGGCCAGCCGCGATGACTTGGCCCCGGCGGTCGGCACCGCGGCCACCTGTTGCTGGAAACGCCCCCCACCCCGGAACGGACGGTCTGGGCGGGGCGGACGTGCCGGGCGAAAGGCCTGGTAACGCAGCTCCTTGAGCGCTTCGCCATAGTGATGGCGCAACGTCGGGTCCTGGATCTTGCCGATCCGGGTCCGCAGCGCCTTGTCCAGCGCGGCGCGGCGTTCGGGGCTGTCCAGCACCAGGCCGTCGGTTTCCTGTCGCCAAAGCAGTTGTACCATCGGCAGCGCGCCGTCCAGCACCTTGGCCACGGCCTCCGGGCCCTCGGCACGCAACAGATCGTCGGGGTCCTTGCCCTCGGGCATGATCGCAAAGCGCAGTCCCTTGCCCGCCTCTAGCAGCGGCAGGGCCAGGTCGATGACCCGATAGGCCGCGTTCAGGCCCGCCTTGTCCCCGTCCAGCGCAATCACCGGCTCGTTCGAGACGCGCCACATCTGCTGCAACTGCGGTTCGGTCACGGCGGTGCCCAGCGGCGCCACAGAGGCGGCGAATCCCGCCTCGCTCAGCGCGATCACGTCCATGTAGCCCTCGGCCACGATCAATCGCTGGCCCCGGCCCGCCGCCTCGCGCGCGGGCTTGAGGTTGAACAGGTTGCGCGACTTGTCGAACAGCTCGGTTTCGGGAGAGTTGAGATATTTCGCGTTGTCGTTTGGATCCATGGCCCGCCCGCCAAAGGCGATGGCCCGACCCCGTCCGTCGCGGATCGGAAACATGATGCGGTTGCGGAAGACGTCATAGGGTGCGCGCCCCTTGTCAGAGGCCCGCACCAGCCCGGCGCCCAGCAATAGGTCAACCTCGACACCGCGCCCTGTCAGCGCCTGACGCAGGTTTTCCCATCCCGGCGGGGCAAAGCCGATCTCCCAGCGTTCCAGCGCCGCCTCGTCCAGCCCGCGCCGTGCCAGGTAGGCGCGCGCCTCGGCCCCTGCCCCGGTCTTGAGCTGCAGTCGGAAAAAGCCCACCGCCTGTTCCATGACTTCGCTCAGCAGGGTCCGGCGGTCGGCCTTTTCCTGCGCGCGCGGGTCCTGCTTGGGCACCTCCATCCCGGCCTCCTGGGCCAGGATCTCGATCGCTTCCATGAAGCCGACGTTCTCTGTCTCGCGGACAAAGGAAATCGCGTCACCTTTGGCGTGGCAACCAAAGCAATAGTAATAGCCCTTGCGGTCATCTACATGAAAAGATGCGGTTTTTTCATGGTGAAAGGGGCACGGCGCCCATAGGTCGCCCTTGCCCTGGTTGGATTTCCGATTGTCCCACAACACCTTGCGGCCCACCACCTGCGAAAGGCTGGTGCGGTTGCGCAGCTCATCAAGGAATCCGGGGGGGAGGCTCATGCCTCTCAATATCGTCCGGCGCGGCCCATAGGCAAGGGGGCAGAGTCAGCCCGGCTTAGAGCGCCTCGCATTGCGCGCGCGCAGCCTTGCCCACCTCGGGCGTCAGTTGCGCCTCGGGCAGCAGAAAGATGAAATCCACCAATTGCCCAGCGGCATCCTTTCCCATTTCCCGGGTCATGGTGCGGCGCACCTTTGCCTTGCTCTCCCCGTCCAGGCGGGCTTGCACAGCGGTGTTGAACCAGGTCTCTGTCTGGACGCATTTGTTCGCATCCTGCGCCACCGCGGTGGACGCTCCGAACCCGAGAACAGCGATCATGACCAATGCGCGCATGGCGGTTTCCTTTCTGCCGGACTGCACTGGGTTCTAGCCCGCGGCCCGCCGCCCGGCAACCGAGGCCATGACATCGGCAATTTCATGCGCAAGCGTCCGCGCCATCGAACGAAAACACATGATCTGCAGCCCCTCTGCCCGGCGGCTGATCGAGACTGTCATGTGCTGGCAAAGCGTCCGCGCCGCAGAGCTCTCGGGAAAGGCGGCGGGTCGCAGGTCAATCGGGACAAGGCGCGCCAGCACGTCTTCGGCACCCTCGCCGGCCAGCAGGACAACCGCCCAGGCATCGGACTGGTCCGTCATGGCGGCATGGTCGGCCAGCGCCGGATCCGGCTCTGGCCCCATTAGGAAAGCCTGGTCTCGCCCTGTCCAGACGCAAGCCACCCCCTCGGCCCGCGTCACCTGGCCCGGCGCGGGAAACCCCAGGCCATAGGCCACCTCCAGCGCCCTGGACAGGGCCGCGCCCTGCCCCGGGAAAGGCATCAGAGAGGTGATCCGCCCCGGGTCCAGCTCGCTCAGGGTCACATCGCCCTTGCGCAGCGGCAACAGCCCGCTGCAGGGCGTCAAAGCCGTCAGGTCAACCACGCAGCCGCCCTCCATCCGCGTCAAAGGCCACCGGATCGGTCACGATACAGGCCTCTTCGGTGCCCCGGACATGATCGACCATCCTGATCTCCTCTCCATGCCGCGCGCGCCCGTTCCTGAGAAAGCCCAGCCCCAGATAGGTCCCCAGCGACGGCGAGAACCCGACCGACGTGACATATCCCAGATCGTTGGTTCGCACCGGCTCTGCCCCCTCGTCGAACAGATGCGCCCCGGCGGTCAGCGCCCGCCCCGTGGTGACAGGGCGCAGACCCACCAGCTGTTCGCGGTCCTCCTCGACAAGGCCCGGGCGCGCGGCCAGCGCCTTGCCGATGCAGTCCTTCTTGGCCGAGATCATGCGCGCAAAGCCGATGTCAAAGGCGGTGGTGCGCCCGTGGATCTCGGCATGGGTGATATGGCCCTTTTCGATCCGCAGCACGTTCAGCGCCTCCATCCCGTAGGGCCCGCCGCCCAGCGCCTCTGCCCGGCCCAGCAGCACTTCGAAAAGGCTCGCGCCATAGCGCGCAGGCACGGCGATCTCATAGGCATGTTCACCGGAAAAGCTGATCCTGAACAGCCGCGCCGCCACGCCGCCGATACTGACCGGCCCGCACTGCATGAACGGAAAGCTGTCGTCGTCGATGGGGCTGTCCAGCAGCCCGTTCAGCACCTCGCGCGACTTGGGTCCGGCCACGGCGAACTGCGCCCAATGTTCCGTGACCGAGATGAAGCGCGCATCGATCTGCCGGCAATACGCCTGCCGCACCCAGTCGAGATGTTTCATCACCTGCCCCGCGGCGGCGGTGGTGGTGGTCATCACCCATTGGTTCTCCGACAGCCGCGCGGTGGTGCCGTCGTCCATGACATGCCCGTCCTCGCGCAGCATCAGCCCATAGCGTACGCGCCCCGGCTTTAGCGTCGAGAAGGTGTTGGCGTAGACGAAATCGAGGAAGGCGCCCACATCGCGCCCCTGCAGGTCAATCTTGCCCAGGGTCGAGACATCGCAGATGCCCACGGTCTCGCGCACCATCTTGACCTCGCGGGCACAGCTTTCCTGCCAGGTGGTTTCGCCGGGTTTCGGAAAATACGAGGGACGATACCACAGTCCCGCCTCCACCATCGGCGCGCCCCGCGCGACACTGGCCTCGTGCGAGGTGGTGAACCGCTGCGGGGCAAACCCCTTGCCCTGTGCCCCGGCTCCCATCGCCGCGATGGAAATCGGCACGTAGGGCGGGCGGAACGTGGTTGTGCCGGTTTCGGGAATGTCGCGTCCCGTGGCATCGGCGAGGATCGCCAGCGCCTGCACGTTCGAGCTTTTGCCCTGGTCGGTGGCCATGCCCTGCGTCGTGTAGCGCTTCATGTGCTCGACGCTGCGATAGTTCTCGGTCGCGGCCTGTTTGACGTCCTTGACGGTCACGTCGTTCTGGAAATCCAGCCAGGCGCGGCCCTTGCCCGGCACGGCCCAGAGACGGCGGATCCGGTAGGCCTCGTCGCCAGCCTCCGGGATCACCGGCAAGTCGCCGCTGAAGCCAAGCGCCTGTGCCGCCGCCAGCCCCGCTTCGGCACCTTCGCGCAGGCAGGCGGTCGTGGAAAACGTCCCGCGCGCGGCCCCGGCCACGCTCATCCCCGGCACAGCGCCCTCGCGCGGGACAAAACCCGCGATACGCTCGTCCCAGACGGGCCGACCGTTCAGGTGACAGGTCAGGTGCACGGCGGGATTCCAGCCACCCGAAACGCCCAGCGCCTCGGCCTGCAACCGCTTGATCGCCCCCTGCGGCCCGACAAGGTCCACGGCTTCCACCCCCTTGGCGCCATGCGCCCGTGCCACTTGCCAGCCGGGAAAGAAGGGCACGTCGCCTGCCAGGTTCTCGGCGTCATGGCGGCTGTCGACCAGCGCCACGACCTCCAGCCCTGCATGCTGCATGTCGCGCGCAGAGCGATGGGCATCATCGTTGTTGCCAAAGATCACCACGCGGCGCCCCGGCGCCACGCCCCAGCGGTTCAGGTAGGCGCGAAGCGCGCCCGCCATCATCACGCCGGGGCGGTCATTGTCGCGAAAGGCGACGTGCCGCTCCAGCGCCCCGGTACAAAGCACCACGCGCTTTGCCGCGATCCGCCAGAAACACTCCAGAGGCGCATCGCCCGGATCGGCCAGGTGCTGCGTCACCCGTTCCAGCGCGCCGTAGGTGCCACCGTCGTAGGCGCCGGTCACCGTGGTGCGCGGCATCAGGCGGACGTTTTCCATCGTCGCCAGTTCGCCGGCCAGAGCCGTCGCCCAGCTGCACCCCGCCTCGCCATCGACATCTTCGTCCTCGGCCTGCAGCCGCCCGCCGAAACAGCAATCCTCGGAAGCCAGGATCACATCGGCCCCCGTCCGCGCCGCCGTCAGCGCCGCCATCAGCCCGGCCGGACCGCCACCGATCACCAGCACATCGCAAAAAGCATAGGCCTTTTCATATCGGTCGGCATTGGCCATACCCGACAGCGCGCCCAAGCCAGCGGCCCGGCGGATCATCGGCTCGTAGAGCTTCTCCCAAAAACTCTTGGGCCACATGAAGGTCTTGTAATAGAACCCGGCGCCAAAGAACGGCGCGGCGAGATCGTTCACCCTCAGCACGTCGAAATCCAGCGAGGGCCAGCGGTTCTGGCTGACGGCCTCCAGCCCCTCGTACAGTTCCTGCACCGTGGCCCGGGTGTTCGGATCGGCTTCTGCACCGCTGCGCACGGTGACCAGGGCGTTGGGCTCCTCGGAGCCGGCGGTCAGCACCCCGCGCGGGCGGTGATATTTGAAACTGCGCCCCATCAGCCGCACGTCAGCGCCCAAGAGCGCCGAGGCCAGCGTATCCCCGGCAAAGCCGCTGAACGCCTTGCCGTCAAAGGTGAATTTCACCGGGCGGTCGCGATCCACCCGGCCCTTGCCATCAATCCGCATCGGCACGCTCCACCAACCCGACCGAGAACACCTCGTGCGTGACCGTATCGCGCTCCACCACCAGCCAGGCGGTGCACCCTGCCTCGTGATACCAAAGCTCGCGGGCGCGCCCTGCCGGGTTGTCGCGCAGGTGCAGCCAGTCGACCCAATCCTGCGACGGGGCGCCGGGATCGGGACGGTCCAGCATCACCGCATCCCCCTGGTAGTAGAACTCGCGCCGGTCGCGGTCGCCGCAAATGGGACAGGTCAAGCGCATCGCGTCACATCCCCGAACAATTGGCGTCATCCGTGCGGTACAGGCGGTAGCTTACCCATTGGCCCGGATATTCGGCCAGATCCATGACCCCGCCACACTCGCCGGTATTGCCCACCACCATGTACCGGGTCCGAAACACCATACCCTGCGCATCCTGCTTCGTGACCTCCATCCGGCCGCCGTCGCATTCCACCTGGCAATGAGGCGCGCCGCTTTCGGTGCCGCAGATCAGGAACTGCTGCAAACGCGCCCCGACCCAGGGCGCCCCCCGCGCATGCCCCTGATTGGCGGGCACAACCTCGATGCGCGCCTCGCGCGCGACCTCGGTCATCCAGGGCCCGACCCAGAGCCGCACCGAGCGCACCACCTGCGCCGGCTGCCCGCGGAGATGGGCGTCGGAGTAGAACCGCGTGTAACAGCCCGGACGGATATCCTCGGCTGCCAGCGGCAGGCCCATCAGCGCGGCCATCACCGCCAATGCCGCACCCTGCAGCGTCTTCTTGGCAAAAATACCCATTTCCCAGCCCTCCAGAGGTCCCTAGTGCAGGTTATGCTGCGCGCCCGTGCCTTCTTCGTCCATGATACCCCGACCCGTGCTGAACCGGTCCAGCCGGAACTGCGCCGCCGGGTCGTGATGCCTGTCCTGTGCGATCAGATGCGCAAAGGAAAAGCCCGAACCCGGCACCGCCTTGAAGCCGCCGTAGCACCAGCCGCAATTCAGGTAGAGCCCCTCGATCCCAGTCTTGTCGATGATCGGCGAGCCGTCGGTCGACATGTCCATGATCCCGCCCCAACTGCGCAGCACCCGCGCCTTGCCGATCATCGGCATCAGCGTCATCGCCGCCTCCATGACATGTTCCTGCATCGGCAGGTTCCCCCGCGCCGCGTAGGAAGCATAGAAATCCAGGTCACCGCCAAAGACCAGCCCGCCCTTGTCAGACTGGCTGATGTAGAAATGGCCCATACCGAAAGAGATCACATTGTCGATGCAGGGTTTCAGCCCCTCGCTGACAAAGGCCTGCAGAACGTGGCTTTCAATCGGCAGGCGCATCCCGGCCAGCCCCGCCACCTGCCCCGACCGGCCCGCGACAACGATGCCGACCTTTTTCGCCCGGATCTCACCGCGCGTGGTCTGCACGCCGGTCACGCGCCCGGCCTCGATGTCGATGCCCGTCACCTCGCAATTCTGGATCAGGTCCACCCCGCGCTGATCGGCGCCGCGCGCATAGCCCCAGGCCACCGCGTCATGCCGTGCCGTGCCGCCCCGCGCGTGCCAAAGCCCGCCGTAGATGGGAAACCGCCCGTTGTCGAAATCGAGATACGGCACCTTGTCCCGCACCTGTTCGGGTGTCAGCAACTCGGCATCGTCGCCCTGGTTGCGCATGGCATTCCCGCGCCGGGCAAAGGCATCGCGCTGGCCGTCGGAATGGCACAGGTTGAGAATGCCGCGCTGGCTCATCATGGTGTTGAAATTCAGCTCCTGCTCCATCCCTTCCCAGAGCTTCAGGGAATGGGAATAGAACTCGGAGTTTCCGGGCAGGCCATAATTGGCGCGCACGATGGTGGTGTTGCGGCCCACGTTGCCGCCACCCAGATAGCCCTTTTCCAACACAGCGACATTGGTCAGCCCGTGTTCCTTGGCCAGGTAGAAGGCCGTGGCCAGCCCGTGCCCGCCGCCGCCGATGATGACGATGTCATACTCGGGCTTTGGCGCTGGGTCCCGCCAATGCGGCCGCCATCCACGGTTGCCCGTCAGCCCCTGGGCCAGAACCTTCAAACCGGAAAAGCGCATCGCCCCCTCCAACAGTACCGGAGCGCAGCAAAGCAGCCCCGCCGCCCGGGATCAATTCCTCCAGGCGACAGAACGTGACGTTTTCGTGCCTGATGATGCGGGCGGCTGAGCGGTCAGCCGTCACTCCAGACGATCTTGGGGGCAAAACGCGGCCGGGTGAAGCCGTAATTGTAGAACAGGCCCGCCCCGGTCAGACCCGGGATTGCGAAAGGCGGATCATAGTAGGTCTCGGTCTCGACCACGATCACCCGTTCATTGTGCAGCATATGGGGCAACTGGTCGTACATCTCCGCAATCTGCGTCGACTGCAGCGCGCTGAAGCTGCCGCGGGTCTTGGACCACTCGGCCTCGTAGGAGGCGTTGTTGCCGTTGTAGCGCACCAGCGTCACCCGCAGCGAAGAGTCGCCGCCGGGCCGGACAAGGAAGTCCAGCAGTTCGATCATCCCGTCCAGGTAAGACGCGTCGATCGGGTCCGTCTCGCGCGAGATCGCGTCGGAGATCGTGTAGGCCGCCTTGGTGTTCAGCGCCTTGTAGCGGAACGCATCGTGCAGCGAGAAGGTCGCGGCCAGCAGGAACAGGACGAAGGGCAGCCAGATCAGGCTTTCCAGCGCGACGTTGCCCCGGGTGTCGGCGGCAAAGCGGCGCAGATGGCAAAGGATCGAAGAGCGATTCATGGCACTTACCTCGGTTCCTGGACGAATGCGGATGTTGCGACCAGCTGAGCATAGCCCTGCGGGTCCTTGGGCAGGGCCATTCCAAATGAGGTGGTCGGCATGGCGGGCTTGTATTTCAGGCAGGCGCGCAAGAGCATCAGCTGGTTGTCCAGCCCGGGCACGAAGTTGCGCACCGGGCGCGGATCTTCCTCGGCGTTGATGCAATCGGCAACCAGCGGAATGGCGGTAAAGTTGCGCGGGTCCACCTGCACCATTTCCAGCCGCAGGTTTTCGGTGCAGCCGTCCACGATGACCGCCTCATCGCAGATCTTCTGACGCACTTCCTCGTAGGTGGGGATCACGCCGGTGTTCAGCCGGATTTCCCGCGTCGCCAGGTCCACGCCCCGTTCCAGCAACGCGTGCCGAAGGTTCATGTAGCCCATCTCGACCGTTGCCGCGAGGATGAAGAAGAAGACCGTGAAGTAGATCGAGAATTCAATCGTGCTCGACCCCTCCTCGTCGCGGCGGAACCCCTTGAGCATTTCAATCAGACGTTGGGTCATTGGATCAGCCTCAGGTTGTTGATCTGGCGCGCGATCGTATCGAAGGTCTCGTAGATCTCGACGCCCTGGACGTGGAAGAAGTGACTGGCCGAAGAGGCGCAGGCGAGCATTTCGGCCGCAGCGGCGTCATCGGTTTCGAAGGCGATGGTAAAGACGGTCACGCCGCGCTGCCGGGCCAGGTCGCACTGTTTCTGCAGGTTGCTCTTGTTCTTGGACTGGAGCGACATGTTGTAGTAGCTGGTTGCCGCTTGCTGCAGCAGCTCCACCTCGCCGTTGATGGGATCGCGGGGGTCGTTCGGGCGGAACTGGTCCGTGGTCTGGCCATCGGTCATCAGCACGATGTATTTTTCCGTCTCGGGGTCGTGCCAGTCGATCGGGCGCCCTTCGAAACGGGCATCCACAAGGCCGTTGGCAATCAGGTGGCTGACCTCGTCGCGGTTGGCCGGGTCCAGAAGGGCAAGACCGTACTTCATGCCGTACTGCGTGCCGGTTCCGTCGTGCATCCGCATGTCGCCGATGAATTGCAGCAGCGCGTCGCGGTCGGCAGAGTAATACTGCACGGCCATCTGTTCGCCCGGGCACCAGCCCCAGTCCATGACCTCCTCGTCGATGTCCCAGTGGTGGAAATGGGGAACATAGTCGTCGGACAGGGGCAATTCGGTGGTGTCGAACTCCGGGTCGTAGATCTCGACACAGGAGGACGGCATGTTGATGTGGACCGGATCGACGGCACTATCGACGGTCGTTTCAGTACCTGCGGCCAGGTCCCCGAGGTTCGGCGACACGTAGGAGTCGGCCCAGGTGGCGTAGTCGATTTCGCCGTAGCGATAGGTGCTGCCTGGGATCCTGCCGCGGTTGCTCGTCGGGCCCAGGTCCGAATGCGGTCCGTTCTGGTCTCCCTTGACCTGGAAATAGCGGGTTCGTTGCCGGCCGCCCTTGATCGAGATGCCCAGGAACTGGCCGGGATCGCTCAGCTTGCTGTCATGCGCGATCATGTAGGCCACGGCACCGCGATAAAAGGCATCGACGTCGCGCGGGGCATCCTCGGGGAACCCTTCGATCTTGTGCGCGCGGTTGTAGATATCGTCGCCATCGGTGTCGAAGTAGATCACGATGTTCGAGATCGCCTGCCCCCACGGGGTAAAGTAATCGCCGTCATCGACCACTGGCTCGGGCTCGGGCGTGGGTTCTGGATCCGGGTTGGGAATGTCCGGGCGTTCACCGCGGAAATAGTCGAACAGGATGTCACCGGGGTTCACCTGTCCCGCGAAGGGAACCAGGTTCAGCGTGGTCACGCCGTTGGTCTCATCCGTCATCACCTTGTGGACAAAGTTCTGTGCCGCGGGCTTGAGCCGCACCATGCGCTCGTTCCAGCGCATCGACCCCGAGATATCCAGCACCAGGCTGATTTCCACGTTGGCGATCTTTTCCTCGGCGACGCTGAGCGCCGGCGGCGTCAGACTGTCATAGCCGCTCATCTTGAGGAAATAGGTGGGGATGGTGGTTTCGCCCCAGGCCTTGACCGTCCGGTGGTTGAACCCCCAGTCGACCTGGGTGCCCAGCAGGACATCTTTCATCCCGGCCTTGTCCATGTAGTCGCGCACGACCGCGTCCGAAGACAGGTATTGGTCAAGGTCCGCAGCAGCCAGCACCGCGCGGTCCATCTGCGTTTGCATCTGCGCACGTGTCGATTCAAACCGCATGATGTCCACCGCAGCGCCGGAGATCACCAGGGTCAGAAGGACCATCAAGACAGAAAAGACCGTGACGTTCCCGTCCTCCCGTTTCAGAAAACGGTACGTCCGTCCGTGTATCGTCTTGCATCGGTCCATGACACTTCTCCCACTTCCGTTGGCCTTTCTGGCCGCAGTAGGGAATGGTTAAGAAATGCGCCGGTATTGAGGCGAGAAGCGGTACAGTCTTGGAGTTTTTCCGTGATTGTAGTGGCTTGAGATATCCAAACGGATAGACCTCACTACCATAAGGCTTAGATGCACCCCTCATTGGATCAACCTCAGATTGTTGATCTGGCGCGCGATGCTATCAAAGGCATCGATGATTTCGGCACCGTGGACGTGGAAGAAATGGCTGTCGGAAGAGGCGCAGAGCCGCATTTCCTCTGCGGCTGCGGCCGTCGTTTCGAAGGCGATGGTAAAGACCGTGACCCCCAGTTCGCGCGCCAGGTCGCATTGCTGGTAGAGGTTGTCGAGGTTGACGGCCCGCCCGGTTCGGACGTGATAGTTGGCCGAGCCCTGGTTCAGCAACTCGACCTCGCCATTGATCGGCGCGTAGGGATCATTGGGGCGGAACTGGTCGGTGACCTGGCCATCGGTCATCAGGACGATGTATTTCTCGGTTTCCGGGTCATCCCAGTCGATCGGACGGCCCTGGAAACGTGCCTCGATCACGCCTTCGGAAATCAGGTGGCTGACCGCGTCCCGCGTCGTCGGATCCAGCAGCGCGAGCGCGTATTTCATGCCGAACTGCGCCCCGGTGCCGTCATGCATCCGGATGTCGTCGATGAACTGCATCAGACTTGCCGCGTCGCCCGAGTAGTACTGGATCGCGGTGTCATCCTCGGGGCACCAGCCCCAATCCATCACCTCGGGATCTTCGTCCCAGTGATGGAAATGAGGAACATATTCATCCGAAACGGGCAGGTTCGAATTGGCGAACTCGAACCCGTCGATCTCGATACAGCTGGACGGCATGTTGATATTGATCTCGGCCAGTCCCTGTGCCGTGCCGGGACCATCATAGGACGCCTCCCATGTCTCGTAGTCGATGCTGCCATAGCTGAAGGTCGAGCCTGGAATCTTGCCCTTGTTCTTGGTCGGGCCAAGATCGGACGCAGGGCCGTTGGAATCGCCGCGCACGGTGAAATAGCGCGTGGTCTGCGTGCCGCCCTTGATCGAGATGCCAAGGAACTCGCTCGACGAACTGAGCTTTGGGTCATGCGCAACCGCATAGGCCGCCGCACCGCGAAAGAACGCGTCGACGTCGCGCGGGGCATTATCGGGGAAGGCCTCGATCTTGTGCGCGCGGTCAAAGATATCGTCGCCATCGGTGTCGAAATACATCACGATGTTGGAAATCGCCTGCGCCCAGGGCGGGAAGAAGTCCGGGGTGCCGCCCTCGGGCACCTCTGGTTCCACCACGGGAACCGAAGGCCGCTCGCCGCGGAAATACTCGAACATCTCGTCGCCCGGGTTCACCTGTCCCGCAAAGGGGATCAGGTTCAGGGTCGTGACGCTTTCAGTGCTTTCCGACATGACCTTCTGGACAAAGTTCTTGGCTGCGGGCTTGAGGTTTTCCAGGCGCCCGTTCCAGCGCATCGACCCGGAAATATCCAGAACCAGGCTGATCTCGACGTTGGCGATGCGTTCTTCGGCGGTGGCCAGCGCATTCGCGGGCAGGACATCCCGACCGGACATGCGCAGGAAAATCGTCGACAGGCTGGACGCCGCGTCGGCGCTGACGGTGCGTTCGTTCAGGCCCAGCGTGACGTTGACGCTGGTGACGAAAGCGTCCAGCCCCGCCTTTCCGACATAGTCGTTGACGACGAACGTCGGGTCCTGGAACTGGTCCAGGTCTGCCGCGGCCAGCACGGCGCGGTCCAGCGTCGTCTGCAGCCGCGCCCGGGACGCCTCTTGCCGCATCAGATCGACAGACGCCCCCATGATCGTCAGGGCCAGCAACGCGATGTAGACCGAATAGATGGTAATGTTGCCGCGCTCGTCGCGGACGAAACGTGCGATCGCGCTGGAGTCGCGCAGCAGTGCAGAACGGGACGGGAATGCAAATCTTGCCATCTGGGGTCTCCGGTTTTGCCGCACGGCACGAAACCGGCGGAACGGACCCTGTAGTCGGGTAAGATTCGGTCAACCCTCCGGCCAGAAATGTGGCAGAAGAAGGGCCTAACAAGATGATTTTCTATAAGTTCGGTCCGCATTCATCACAAAGGGCGACCGTTCCGGCCGCCCCTTGCGCTGTGGTTGCGGTGGTCAGAGCCCCTTGGCGCGATAGCTGGACGCCACCCTGCCGATGGCCACGATAAAGGCGGCGGTGCGCAGGTCGGTGACATCCTCGCGGCTGTGCCAGACCTCGCTGATCGACTGGTAGGCCGTGCGCATGGTGTCATCGAGCCCCGAGCGCACCAGTTCCAGCTCGTCCGCCCCGCGCAGGTAACGCGCCTTGAAATCCGGTGTCATGGACCACTTGTCGCCCAAGTGATCCGACAGCCGTTCCAGTTCGCGCACGATCAGCTCGTGCCGGGCCTCTTCCTGGCGGCGCTGCATCCGGCCAAAGCGAATGTGGCTGAGGTTCTTGACCCATTCGAAATAGGACACGGTCACACCGCCCGCGTTGGCATACATGTCGGGAATGATGACAACGCCGCGTTCGCGCAGAATATCATCGGCCCCGGCGGTGATCGGGCCGTTCGCGGCCTCGATGATCAGCGGCGCCTTGATGTTGTGCGCATTGCCCAGGTTGATCACCCCTTCCAGCGCGGCCGGAATGAGGATGTCGCACTCGGCCTCCAGCACCTGAGCGCCGTCGGCGCTGTGGTTGGCGTCCGGATAGCCCGTCACTCCGCCATGACGGACAATCCAGTCACGTACCGATTGCACGTCAAGTCCATCGGGATTGAACAGCGCGCCGTCCCTCTCGATGATCCCGGTGATCCGCACGCCGTCTTCCTCCTGCAGGAACTTGGCCGCGTGGAAGCCGACGTTGCCAAGCCCCTGGACAACCACGCGCTTGCCATCCAGCGTGCCCGAGAGCCCCGCCTTGGCCTTGTCCTCGGGGTGCCGAAAGAACTCGCGCAGCGCGTATTGCACACCACGGCCCGTGGCCTCGGTCCGGCCCTGGATACCGCCGGCATTGGTCGGCTTGCCGGTGACACAGGCATTGCCGTTGATGTCGGTGGTGTGCATCCGCCGGTACTGGTCGGCGATCCAGGCCATTTCACGCTCGCTTGTGCCCATGTCGGGCGCGGGCACGTTCTGCGACGGGTTGATGAGGTCGCGCTTGATCAGCTCGTAGGCAAAACGACGGGTGATCTGTTCCAGCTCATGCTCATCGTATTGCCGGGGGTCGACGCAGAGCCCGCCCTTGGATCCGCCGAACGGCGTTTCGACCAGGGCGCATTTATAGGTCATCAGGGCGGCCAGAGCCTCGACCTCGTCCTGGTTCACCTCGGTGGCGAAGCGAATACCGCCCTTGACCGGTTCCATGTGTTCCGAGTGGACCGAGCGATAGCCGGTAAACGTCTGGATCTTGCCCCGCAACCGAACGCCGAAGCGGACCGTGTAGGTGGCGTTGCACACCCTGATCTTTTCCTCCAGCCCCGGCGGAAGGTCCATCAGCGCCACCGCACGGTTGAACATTAGATCGACTGACTGTCTGAAGGTCGGCTCATTGGACGGCACAGTGGGCCGCTCGGTAACGACGGACATGGGTTTCCTTCCTTTCCAGTGTCCGCGCGGGGCGCGCTGCACCCCGCGCGCATGGCTCCTCTTGACGGGAGCACGCGGGATCAGCCTAGCCCGGCATGGCCCGTGTCCCAACCCCGGATTTGGCCGAGTCGTCCGCAGCTCTTGCCACAACCCTTGCGAGACCATCGTCGGCCAGACTGAAACAATGCCGCAAAGCCGCCCGGAACTGTCCAGACAACTCTCTAGAATTCAAGGAAAACTCAATTCTAACTGCCCAAGTTTGGCCATTTTGAAATGGCATAAAATTGTCATCAAAACTGATCCGTCCACGGTGTCCGGGGCTGCCGTGCCGACCCGGTTGAAAGGTGTCCGAATGTTTAGATCAACCACCAGCCACAGGGCGCTCGCGCCCAACGGCTCCGGCATAAGAGACCGGCTTTTCGGCTTTGCCGCCGACACGTCGGGCAACATGTCCTACCTCGCGATCGTCGGATCTCTGGTCATGATGGTCTTCGGCGGCGTCGGCGTCGACATGATGCATGCCGAACTGAAGCGCACCAAGGTTCAGAATACGCTCGACCGCGCGGTGCTGGCCGCCGCCAACATCGAGAACGTGACCGACCCACGGCAGGTGGTCGAGGAATATTTCACCGCGATGGGCATGGGCGATGCGCTGACCACGGTCGATTTCGACCAGAGCGCCACCGCCAAGCGCGTCACCGCCACCGGCAACTCGGCGATTGCGTCCGGGTTCATGTCCCTGATCGGGGTCAACTCGCTGGATGCCTACGGGCTGGCCACCGCCGAACATGCCACCGCCAACGTCGAAATTTCGATGGTGCTGGATATTTCCGGCTCGATGGGCTGGAACAGCAAGATCGTGAACATGCGCAGCGCCGCGCGCAACTTCGTCGACATCCTGATGCCGCCGGATGGCGAGGCGCTGACCACCATTTCCATCGTGCCCTACAATGCCAACGTGAACCTTGGCACCACGACGGCCAGCTATTTCACGCTTGACGACCTGCACGACTATTCCAACTGCGTGATTTTCGACGATGCCGAGTTCGACACCACCGGCATCTCACCCACGGAGATCCTGACGCGGCTGGGGCATTTCGACCTCAACTCGACCAATGAATACACCACCGCGATCCCCGGCCCCTGGTGCTATACCGGCAACACCGGGGCGGTCATGGCGCACAGCTCGGACCCTGCGGCGCTCAAGACCCATATCAGCGGGTTGAACGCCGGCGGCAACACCGCCATCGACCTGGGCATGAAATGGGGCACCGCCCTGCTGGACCCGGCGGCGCGACCCGCAATCTCGGCGATGGCCGGTGATGGGCTGGTGGACGCCGCCTTTGCCGCGCGCCCCGCCGCCTACACCGATCCCGAGACCTCGAAATACATCGTCGTCATGACGGACGGGGAAAACACCACCCAGTATGACCTGAAACAACGGTACAAGTACGGCATGTCCGACGTCTGGATCGACGATCGGGGGAACACCGACCCCAGCGACGACCGGTTCTCACTATTGGTGCGCGACCGGGCCGGCACCACAGACGACGTCTATTTCTGGCACCGCTACGAAAACAGCTATTACAGCTATCGCTATCGCGGCGCGCCGGACGGCGGCAGCAATGCCCGCCGCATGAGCAACGCCGACCTGTTCGCCCGTTTCGGCACCCGCGCTGTCGCCGGCAAGCTCTACGTTCAGCCCTACTACGACGGCTATGTTTCCTACAATCAGTACTATGACGTTTATTACGCCTACGAGGCCACCGTCGGACCCGATCCGGCCGACGCCCGGCTGGACACGATCTGCGACGCGGCCAAGGCCCAGGGGGTGGTGGTCTTTGCCATCGGCTTCGAAGCACCGCAGCGCGGCCTGGACGCGATGCGCAACTGTGCCTCCTCGCCTGCCCATTTCTTCGACGTGAACGGGGCCGACCTCGAAGAGACCTTCGCCTCCATCGCAAACACCATCACCCAACTGAGGCTGACCCAATGACCCGCGCGTCCTTTCCCGCCCTGCGCCGCTTCTGGTCCGACGAGGCCGGCACCTCGGTTGTCCCTTACGCCCTCTGGGTGCCTCTGTTCGTCGCCATCATCGTCTCGGCGGTCGAGGTGGGCATGATCACGGTCCGCCACACCCAGCTGGAGCGCGCGCTGGACCAATCGGTGCGTGAGCTGAAGATCGGCGTGACCGCACCCAGCCACGACGCGCTCAAGGCGGCGATCTGCGCCAAGACCACCGTCCTGCCCGGCTGCACGGAAACGCTGCACCTGGAGATGATCCCGCTGGACATGCGCAACTACGTCGAACCGCCGGCCTCGGCCGATTGCGTCGACGTCAGCCAGGACGCCACGCCGCAGCGCAGTTTCAGCCACGGTGGCGGAGGCCAGATGATGTTCCTGCGCGCCTGCTACAAGTTCCGTCCGCTGACGCCCGCCTCGACGCTGAACGCCAGCCTGCCCAAGGACGCCGAAGGCTATACCGCCATCGTGTCGACCTCTGCCTTTGTCTATGAGCCCAGCTGAGGAGATCCAGCCATGCGCCTTCCCTCCTTCCTCTCGCGGTTTGCCCGCGACAATCGCGGCCACATCAACGTCGAGGCGGTCATCGTCTTCCCCGCGCTGCTGTTCCTTTTCGGTGTCGGCTGGACCTACTTCGACGCCTTCCGCCAGCAGGCCGTCAACCAGAAGGCCAACTACGTCATCGGCGACATGCTCTCGCGCGAGACCGAGGCGATCACGCCGGATTACCTGACCAATGCCCGCCACCTGCTGCGCCACCTGACCAAGACCGGCGGCGCGGACAGCGACCTGCGCATCACCGTCGTGCAGTACAGCGATTACTATGGCGAATGGCGTGTCAGCTGGTCCAAGCAGCGGGGCGACTATCCCAGCCTGTCCGACGCCGACTTGGCCGCCTATGCCGACAAGCTGCCCTCGGGCGTCAATGGCGAACAGCTGATCCTGGTCGAGACCTGGGATCAATACAGCCCGGTGTTCAGCGTCGGCCTCGATGCCTTCGAGATCCGCACCTACAGTTTCACGCGGCCGCGCTACGCGCCGCAGGTTGTCTTCGAGCGGCCGGCCTGATTACCCCAAAACGGCTGACCGAAGAGCAAGGGGCCACGGCATCCGCCGTGGCCCTTTCGCTATCTGTTCAGCCGTTGTTTCTCTGGCTCAGCAGGTGGATCATGATATCGGCCACCGGCTTGGTCTGAGAGGCGGCGGTGACGCCGCCAATAGCCACCCTGCGGCCCAGCCGCCACCAGAGGCCCAGGCGCCAGACGCGTGACCCCGGTTCCTTGAGGAGGATGATAAAGCCGTTCGACGGCTTCATCGCGAACATGCCCCGGTCGACCTTTTCGATCTCGTCCAGGCGGGCCACCACGGTGCCGTCGCTGTCGGTCAGGGCCTCTTCGGTCAGGATCAGGGAATGCCCCGTGGCCTGCCACATGACCTGCCCCGCCCAGAGCGCGCCGGCGCCCAGCGCGATCAGAACGACCTTCCAGCCCAGCGCCATCCCCGCCGTCATGAAGGCCATCCACAGCATCAGGCCGCCCAGGCCCAGCATCGAGACGACCCCGATCACCCGGCGCGATGCGGATGTCGTGATGCGTGCCAGTTCTTCCTCTGCCATCTCCGGGCCTCCCGCGGTTGCGCCATTCCGTCCTACTGTGGGTCCGACCCGGGGGAAAGACCTTACCGCGCCCAACATCCGTGCAAACGGCCTGAAATCGCGCCACTTTCGGCGCGTGCCGCTTCCAAGGCAGGGGGCGACGGGACTATAAGGATGGCATGACCACAGCCGGACCATCCGCGATGACGCCGCCCGCCCAGCTTTCCAACCGCCTGCGCGCCCTGTTGATGCGCATCTATCCCGACCGTGACACCGACGACCTGACCACCCAGGTGATCGAGGCTTTCTGGCCCGAAAGCGCCACCGCCCGCAAGCGCGCGCGCAAGCCGGGCAATTCGCTGTGGTCGCAGAAGGACGCGGTGCTGATCACCTATGGCGACAGCCTCATCGACGGGGTCTACAAGCCGCTGGACCTGCTCCGTGACTTCCTGGGCAACTACATGCCGGGCGTGGTCAACGGCGTGCACATCCTGCCCTTCTTTCCCTTTACCTCGGACGACGGATTTGCCGTCACCGATTACCGCAAGGTGAACCCGACGCTGGGCGACTGGCCGGACATCAGCCGGATCGGCGCGGAATGGCACCTGATGTCGGACCTGGTGCTGAACCATGTCTCATCCCAGGGCACCTGGTTCAACGCCTACCGGCAGGGCCAGGAACCCTACGACAAGTTCTTTTACGAAGCCTCGCCCGAGGACGACCTCTCTGCCGTGGTCCGCCCCCGGACAACGCCGCTCCTGCAGGAGGTCGAGACCTCCAACGGTATAAAACACGTCTGGTGCACCTTCAGCCACGACCAGGTGGACCTGGATTTCCGCAACCCCGAGGTGCTGCTGGAGATCATCCGCATCATCCGCCTGCACGTCGATGCCGGGGTCAAGATCATCCGCCTGGACGCGGTGGCCTTCATCTGGAAGGAGCCGGGCACGCCTTCGATCCACCTGCCCAAGACCCACGCCATTGTACAGCTGTTGCGGGTGCTGGCGGATTTCGCCGCAGAACCAATTGTCCTGTTGACCGAAACCAATGTCCCCAAGACGGAAAACCTCAGCTATTTCGGCCAGTTGAACGAGGCGCACTGGATCTACAATTTCCCGCTGCCGCCCTTGATCCTGCACGCCATGCTGGCAGGCGATGCGCGGGCGCTGTCCAACTGGCAACGGGCCATGCCCCCTGCGCCGCAGGGCTGCGCCTATCTCAACTTTTCGTCCAGCCATGACGGCATCGGGATGCGCCCCGCCGAGGGGCTGCTGCCGGACGAGGAAATCGCCCAGATGATCAAGACCGTGCAGGCGACTGGCGGCCTTGCCTCCATGCGGGCGCTGCCCGGCGGCGGCACGGCGGTCTACGAGCTGAACACCACCTTCTTTTCCGCCATGCAGCGCACCTACAAGGGCGAGGACGGCAGGCAGGTGGACCGTTTCATATGCTCGCAGACCATCGTCATGTCGCTGGAAGGCATCCCCGCCTTCTACATCCACGCGATGCTGGCGACGGAAAACGACCTGGACGGCGTGGCGCGACGCGGCATGAACCGGGCGATCAACCGGCATCGCTGGAACTATCCGGACCTGCGGGAAAAGCTGGCCGACCCGGACAGCGACCAGTCCCGCGTTCTGACGGCCCTGTCGGACCGCTTGCGGCTGCGCACGAGACAACCGGCCTTTCATCCAAACGCGACCAATTTCACGCTCTCCGTGGATGACCGGGTCTTTGCGGTCTGGCGTCAGGCACTGGATCGCAGCCAGTCGATCTTTGCCCTGCACAACGTCTCTGCCGAAGAGGTGGACCTGCCGCCCAAGTCGCTTAACCTGATTGCGGACGAGGAATGGATCGACCTGCTATCGGGCGAGACCCTGCACCCCGAAGAGGACGGCGTCACGCTGGCCCCCTACCAGTGTCGCTGGATCACCAACAAGGCGTAGCCACCAGGTGCGCAAGGCGTGTCGCCGTGCTAGGATCGCGCAAAAGTTGTGGTGCGCCGGGCGATGGCCGGGCTGCGCGGCTGCGGTGAACAGGAGGCGACATGGCAGAGTACAGGCAGCCCGGGGTCTACATCGAAGAGGTCAGCTCCGGCGCCCGCCCGATCGGCGCCGTCAGCACCTCGACCGCGGCTTTCCTGGGCATCGCGCCACAGGCCGACGCCCATCTGCGCGAGCCTGTCTTCGTGACATCCCAAGCAGATTTCCAGCGTCTCTTCGTGGGAGAGGGTCAGGCGAGCACGGCACTGTCCCTTGCGGTCGACGGGTTCTTCCTAAACGGCGGCGGGCTTCTCTGGGTCGTCAACCTTGGCGCGGATGCCCAGGCCATCGCGCCGGGCGATCTTGCGCTCCTGGCAGAGATCGAGGGCATCAGCCTGATCGCCGCGCCCGGGTTCACAAACGCTGAAAGTGTCGAGGCCATCCTTGCCGACTGCGAGACCCGCAAGGATCGTTTCGCCGTTCTGGACATGGCCGAAGGCGGGGCAATCGCCGATCTGGCCCGAACGCAGGATCAGGGCGGCCTGCGGCCCCGCAACGCGGCACAAGGCGTGGCGGCGGTCTATGCCCCCTGGATCGAGGTTCAAGACCACGCAAGTGGCGACCGAGTCACATCTGCGCCGTCCGGCCATATCTGCGGTTCATTTGCCGCCAATGATGCCATGCGTGGCGTCCACCATGCCCCGGCGAATATCACGCTCCGCGGGGCGCTTGGACTGTCGCGCGACTTTACCGATGCCGATCAGGCCACCCTGACCCCGGCCTGCGTGAATGCCATCCGGCAGTTCCCAGACGGCATCCGGATCTGGGGCGCCCGCACCCTTTCGGATCCGGACAGCGACTGGCGGTACATCAATGTCCGCCGTCTGCTGACCATGATCGAACAATCGATTCAGCTGGGCACGCGCTGGGTCTTCTTTGAATCCAATGATGAAACGCTCTGGAACGCGCTCCGCCGCGACATCGGATCCTTTCTGAACATGCTCTGGCGCGACGGCGCCATGATGGGATCAACATCCACCCAAGCCTATTTCGTGACCTGCGACGCCACCACCACGACACCAACCGACATCGAGGCGGGCCGGGTGATCGTGGACATCGGCGTGGCCCCGGTCAGACCGGCGGAATTCCTCATGATCCGGATCGTACAATCCGCTTCGGCGCCGTAGGAGGCTTGAGCGATGAATGGCGATCCGGGCCTTGCTTACGCCTTTGCCCTGCATCTTGACGGAGAAGCGGTCGCCCGCTTCCAGAGCATCGAGGGCCTGAGCGCGCATATCGACCCAATCGCCTATCGAGAGGGTGGCATCGGATCGGTGCGGCACCTGCCCGGCGCCGCCCAGGTCTCTCCCGTGACCCTTCGGTATGGAGTGACATCGCACAGCGGGCTTTGGGATTGGTGCAACGCATCGGTGGCGGGCACCATCTCCCGTCGCACCGCCTCTGTCACCTTATACGCCAATGACGGCCAGACAGAGGCCGCCCGCTGGACCTTATTCAAGGCCTGGCCCTCTGGGTTCCGGGCCGCCCCATTGGACGCACAAGTGGACAAGATCGCCTTTGAGGCCCTGACCCTGGTCTACGACCGGCTGGAACGCGCCTGATCCGGGATCAGGCGGCCGCCACACGGGCCGACGACGCGCTCACGGTCTTGCTGGCCTGCCCGGCGACATAGACCTCTTCGACCGCCCGGTCGTCACCCATGACCTGAAGAATGAACAGTTCTTCGGCCAGCGTCTCGGCGCGCTCCATGCGCAGCGCCATCGCACCAGTCGCGCAGGCGTTCAGCACCACGATGTCCGCTTCGGTCCCCGGCTCCAGCGTGCCGATCCTGTCCGCCAGCCCCAGCACCTCGGCATTGCCGCGTGTCGCCCAGTCGAAAGCCTGGAACGGGTGCAGAGCCTGGCCCTGCAATTGCAGCACCTTGTAGCCCTCGTTCAGGGTCTGCAGCATGGAATAGCTGGTGCCCGCGCCGACGTCCGTGGCGATCCCGCTGCTGATCCCGCGCGCCGACAGCCCGCCGTGATCGAAGAGGCCGGAGCCAAGGAAGAGGTTGGAGGTCGGGCAGAACACCGGATGCGCGCCGGTCTCTGCCAACACGTCGACTTCGCGAGGTTCCAGGTGGATGGCGTGGCCCAGCAGGCTGTTCCCGCGCAGCAAGCCGTAAGACTGGTAAACGTCCAGGTAATCGCGCGCCTGCGGATACAACTCCAGCGTATAGGCGATCTCATCGCGGTTTTCCGACAGGTGAGTCTGGATCGGGCAGGTCGGATTTTCCTGCGCCAAGGCCTGCGCCATCTCCATCTGTTCGGGCGTCGAGGTGATGGCGAAACGCGGTGAGATCACGTAGTCGCAGCGCCTCTTGCCGTGCCATTTGCCGATCAGTGCGGCGCTGTCGTCATAGCCTGATTGCGGCGTGTCGCGCAGACCGTCCGGCGCGTTGCGGTCCATCAGCACCTTGCCGCCCAGCATCCGCATGTTCCGGCGGGTGGCCTCTGTGAAATAGGCATCGACGGAAGTCGAGTGCACCGAGCAGAAGGCCACGGCGCTGGTGGTGCCATGCGCCACCAATTGATCCATGAAGGCCGTCGCCATGCGCGTTGCGTGCGCCTCATCCGCAAACCTCGTTTCCTCGGGGAAAGTGTAGCTGTTCAGCCAGTCCAGCAGTTGCGCCCCCCAGGAGGCAATCACCTGTACCTGCGGGAAATGGATATGCGTGTCGATGAACCCGGCCATCAGCAGGTGCGGGCGATGATCTGTCACGGGCACGCCGGGGGCGACGCGCGCCACCTCGTCGAACTCGCCACGCTGAACGATCATTCCGTCATTCAGCAGCAGGGCGCCGTCTTCGATGTAGGTATAGGCGCCGGTATCCACGCCATCCGACGGAGCGCGGTGAAAGCTCAGGATGCGGCCGCGCAGAAGTGTCTCTGTCATGAGGTGTCTCTTGTTGTTGGCGGGGGCGGCGCATGGGCCGCCCCGGCGGGTGTCAGGCCCGTTGTCCGGGCGGGATGTCATCCATCATGTCCGGCTCATCCGGGACGATCACACGCTCTTCGAGATCCTCTTTTGGAGCGACCAGCGGGTAGAGATGCAGGAAGGCCCCGATGATGAGGTAGCCGACGGTGATGCCGTCGAACTGTGGCATCTGAAGGGTCGGCGCATGGATGATCCCCAGCGAGGACATGGCCGCAGCCGCCAGCGCAAAACCACCGGCCATGCGGAACCGCCCGTCGATCACGTCGGCCACGATGGCGCCCCAGATCAACCCGGTCAGGATCGCCCCCTGGCTGAGCGCAAGGTGCCCCTCGTAATGCGCGCCCTCCATCAGCAGCGCGGCGGTCAGGTTCGCGTCGCCCAAGGCGGGCAGCCCCTCGACCCCGGAACTGCGCAGCGCGTTCATGAGTGAGCCCCATTTGACCATCAGGAACTCCGAGATATGCGGCAGGATGGCGAATGACACGGCGGCCATGTGCATGGGCTTGATCGACCATGCGGTGTTGGTGATCAGGCTGACCGAGACAAAGACCAGCACCGGCGCGGCGGCGGCAATCGGGATCAGGCCGGCCAGGAAGGACAGGAACCCAAGGAAGGCGGCGGCAGCGATCACCACGGCGACCCCGACGATATAGCCCGCGTGCGCGTCCAGCCGCTTGTACGCCGGGTGGCCGATATAGACCGTGGTCGGAAAGGGAGAGCCGAAGACGGCGCCGATCATCGTGCCCGCGCCGTCCGTCACCTGGCACAGGCCCACGGGATAGCTGTCACCGGCGGCTTCTGCACTTTCGACGTTGTTCATCGTCTCGATGAAATTGTAGATCTGCACCGGGATCAGCACCAGGAACAGCTCCGGGTTGGCAAAGAGGTATTGAACGCCCGCGATCATGTCGCCGATGTAGGGCACCGGCGGATAGGCCCCAACGCCGGAGAAATCGAATTTCGCCTCGCCCAGGACGATGGCGATGATCGTACCGGCGCCGATCGCCACCAGGCCCGCGGGCACATTGCCCGGCAGGCGGAAGCGCCCGATCAGCCCCCAGAGGATGAACAGCAGCGAGGTAAAGCCGATGACCGGGTTTTCAAAGATCTCGGCCAGCGGCACCGACCCGATGAACACCAGCGCGATGCCGCAGAGCGTGCCCAGCATGCCCGCGCGCGGCGTGATGCGTTTCAGGTAGGGCCCGACGAGGGCGCCCAGCGCCGCGACGATGCCGCCCATGAAACCCGCGCCGATGCCCACCTGCCAGGCCAGCAGCGGATCCTGCGTCGCCCAGTAGATCGGGCCGATGACGCCAAAGAGATAGACGAACATCACCGGGGTGGAGATGCCGTAGGGCAGCGCGGTCACGTCGCGCCCCTGCCGCGTCGCCGCCCATTTCGCCATGAATGTATAGACCGCAACCCCCGCCAGAATGGCAACCGCCGCGCCCGGCACGATGCGGCCATAAACAATCTCGGGCGGCATCTGGAACACGAACTGGCAGACCCCGGACAGGATCAGCAGGTTCACGAGGTTGTCGGTGAACAGCGCCCAGAAGGCGCTGAAATCGCTGCGTGAAAACAGCCTGTAAGAGTAACTTGCACCGTCCATGACGGTCTCCTCCTCCGATATGACCAGTCCCAGGGCCCGAGGGATCAGGCCCACATTCCTCTCTGGTCTTGGTGATGGCCCGATCGGGGTGGTGTCCCCGTCTCCCTTGGGCCGGCTGCGGCAGGTTCAGAGGTCAATTCAGCCATGACTTCGGCCACGACAAAGGCCGCGATCAGGCTGGGCCGCTTGTCACGGCTGCCGCTTGCCCCGATGGGGCAAATCAGTGTGTCGATGTCGCCGCCATCGCAGTTCCGGCGCATCCAGTTCTTGAATTTCACCCGCTTTGTGGCCGAGCCGATCATGCCGACATAGGCCGCATCGCCCCGTTCCAGCGCGGCGGAGGTCAGCAGGAAATCCAGCGCGTGATCATGGGTCAGCACGATAAAGGCGCTGCCCGCCGGGGCGGTCATGATGTCGATTTCCGGGATCGCGCGGACACGTTTGTCCACGTCCGCCGAGCACAGGGCGATTTCCTCGGGCCGCGTGTCGATCACGATGCAGTTGACCGGCAGGTGCTGCAACTGGTCGGCCAGCGCCCGGCCCACGTGACCGGCGCCCAGAACGTAGACATGAGGGCGGGTTTCAGCGGTTTGGGTTTCGCGCCGGATCGCCGCCCGCATGTCCGAACCCCGCATCCGCGTCAGCGCCATCTCGACCCGTCCGCCACAGCATTGGCCGATCTCGGGGCCCAGCGGCAGGTCCAGCGACTGGCTCAAATCCCCGTCGCGCAGCATCTCGCGGGCGCTCTCGATCGCGCGGTACTCCAGTTGCCCACCGCCGATGGTGCCCCAGAGACCCGAGGCGGCGACAAACATCTCTGTCCCCTCCCCGCGCGGGGAAGAGCCGCGCACACGGCTCAACTCGACGCGGACAACCGCCTTTTCCGTGCCGAGGAACTCCGCCAATGACCTGACTGCGGGGGCCATCGGCTCAGCCCCCGGCCTGCAGACGCGTGACGGCCATCAGCACGCGTTCCGGCGTGGCGGGCGCATCCAGACGCGGGCAGACCCGGTAATCCGCGACCGAGGCCACCGCCATCGACAGCGCCTCGAACACCGAAATGCCCAGCATGAAAGGCGGCTCCCCCACGGCCTTGGACCGCTTGATCGTCAGTTCCCGGTTCTCCGACCAGTCGGCCAGGTTCACGTTGAAGACGCCCGGCCGGTCCGAGGCCAGCGGGATCTTGTAGGTCGAGGGCGCATGCGTGCGCAGGCGTCCCGCGTCGTCCCACCAGAGTTCCTCACTGGTCAGCCAGCCCATCCCCTGCACAAAGGCGCCTTCGACCTGCCCCCTGTCCAGCACCGGGTTCAGAGAGCGGCCCACGTCATGCAGGATGTCGGTGCGCTCGACCCGGTATTCGCCGGTCAGCGTGTCGATGGTGACCTCGGAACAGGAGGCGCCATAGGCGAAATAGTAGAACGGGCGCCCCTGCCCCTTGTCGCGGTCCCAGTGGATCTTGGGGGTCTTGTAGAAGCCCGCCGCCGACAGTTGCACCCGCGCCATGTACGCGGCCTTGATGAACGTGTCGAAGGGCAGGACCTCGTCGCCGACGTGCACCTGGTTGGCAAGGAACCGGACGGCCTCGGGGGCGACGCCCCATTTCCCGGCGGCGAACTCCACCAGCCGCGCCTTGATCTGCTCGACCGCGTTCAGCGCCGCCATGCCGTTCAGATCCGACCCCGAAGAGGCCGCGGTGGCCGAGGTGTTCGGCACCTTCTCGGTCGTGGTCTTGGTGATCTTGATCCGCTCGAAGTCGACCTGAAAGGCATCGGCCACGACCTGCGCGACCTTGGTGTTCAGGCCCTGCCCCATCTCGGTCCCGCCGTGGTTCAGGTGGATGGAACCGTCGTTGTAGACATGCACCAGGGCGCCCGCCTGATTGTACCAGGTCGCGGTAAAGGAGATGCCGAATTTCACCGGCGTGAGCGCAATGCCCTTTTTCAGCACCGGTGAGGTCCGGTTGTGCTCGATGATCTCTGCTCGGCGGCGGCGATATTCGGCACTGTCCTCCAGTTCGCCCACCAACCGGTCAAGGATATTGTCCTCGACCTCTTGGTAGTACGGGGTCAGGTCGCGGCCCTCGCCGTAGAAATTGGCCTTGCGCACATCCAGCGGATCCTGCCCAGTGGCATAGGCGATTTCCTCGATGATCCGTTCGGCCGCGATCACGCCCTGCGGCCCGCCAAAACCACGAAAGGCGGTATTGGAGACGGTGTTCGTCTTCATCGGGCGCGAGGTCAGGCGCACGTTGGGATAGAAATAGGCGTTGTCCGCATGGAACAGGGCCCGGTCCGTCACCGGCCCCGACAGGTCCGAGGAAAAGCCGCAGCGCGCCGCAAAGCTACCTTCGACGGCCTCGATCTTGCCCGAGTCGTCAAAGCTGACATCGTAATCGATCACGAAGTCATGACGCTTGCCCGTCGCAGTCATGTCCTGGTCGCGGTCGGGCCGGATCTTGACCGCGCGGTTCCATTTCTTCGCGGCCACGGCGGCGACGGCACAGAAGAGGTTCATTTGGCTTTCCTTGCCGCCGAACCCGCCGCCCATGCGCCGCACGTTCACCGTGACGGCGTTGGACGGCACGCCAAGGACATGCGCCACCATGTGCTGCGCCTCGGACGGGTGCTGTGTCGAGCAATGCACCTGAACGTCATCGTCCTCGCCCGGGATGGCACAGGCGATATGGCCTTCGAGGTACATGTGATCCTGCCCGCCGACCTCCATCCGGCCGGTGATCCGGTTGGCGGCCCCTTTGCGCCCGGCCTCCACGTCACCGCGTTCCAGCTTCAGCGGCGGGGTGACATGGGGATAGCCCGCGGTGATGGCCGCCTGCGGGTCCAGCGCATGGGGCAGAACCTCGCAATCGACCTGGGCCAGCGTCGCCGCACGGCGCGCCGCATCGCGGGTGTCCGCGATCACCGCAAACAGCGGCTGGCCGTGGAACTCGATCTTCTCCGTGGGAAAAACCGGCTCGTCATTGCGGCCCGTGGGGCTGACATCATTGACGCCGGGAATATCCTCGGCGGTCAGCACACCTATGACGCCGGGCGCAGAGCGGACGGCGGTCAGGTCGATCCCTTTCAACGTGGCATGGGCCACGTCCGAGACACCCAGGTAGGCATGCAGCGCGCCCTCGGGCAGGGCGATGTCGTCGGTATAGTCGGCACGTCCGGTGACGTGCTTGGTGGCGCTGTCATGGATGCGGTCCTGATGCACGGCGCCGGTGATGGTCACATTGTCTTTCATCGGTCTATCCCTTCTCAGGCGGTGGCCAGTTGCACGGGCGCGTCCGTCGCCGCGTCGTTTTCAAGGAAGAACCGGCGCAACAGGTTGCGCGCCGACAGGCTGCGGTAGTCGGAGGAGGCGCGCCAGTCGCTCAGCGGTGTGAAATCCTGCGCCAGCGCGGCGGCGGCATCGGCAAAGGCCTGTTCGGACCAGGCCTGCCCCAGCAAGGCGTGTTCGGCAGTCGCGGCCCGTTTCGGCGTCGCCGCCATGCCGCCAAAGGCGATCCGGCACTCGGTGATCAGCCCCGCCTCGACCGTCACGCGGATGCCCGCCGCCAGTGAGGAGATATCCTCGTCCCGCCGCTTGGAGATCTTGTAGGCGGCGTGGCGCTGGCCGGGTTGCGACAGCGGCACGCGGATCATCTCGACGAATTCGCCCGCCTGCCGGTCCTGTTTGCCATAGTCGACAAAGAAGTCCTGCAGGGGCAGCACACGGCGGGTATCTCCCTTGCGCAGGGTGATCTCTGCTCCCAGCGCGATCAGCACCGGCGGCGTGTCCCCGATAGGAGAACCATTGGCGATATTGCCGCCAACCGTGCCCATGTTGCGCACCTGCCAACCGGCGATCCGGTCCCAGTAGTTGGCCAGATGCGGAAAGGCGCCGGTCAGCATATCCTGGCATTCCGAATAGCTGGCCCCGGCCCCGATCCACAGCGCGCCGTCCCGCATCTCGACCGTCTTCAGCCCGTCGAGATGGCCGGTAAAGATCGCCGGACCGATGGGCCGCAGGAATTTCGTGACCCAGAGGCCAACATCCGTGGCCCCGGCGACGATGGTCGCGCCCGGGTGATCCAGCAGGCAGGCCGCCAGATCGTCCACGTCGGCGGGCAGGATCGCGCGGTTGCCCTCGGGGCCGGTGTCGACCCGGCTTCCGTCGCGCAGCGCCGTCAGCCGCGCGGTGATCTCTTGGCGTTCGCGGGCGATCGGATCGGCGGCGGGAGAGCCGTAGCGGCTGATGGCGACGGCGGCGCGGATGATCGGCGCATAGCCGGTGCAGCGGCACAGGTTGCCCTGTAGCGCGGTTTCCACCTGGGCCTCCGTCGGCTCGGGAACCTCCATCCAGAGGGCATAGAGCGACATGACAAACCCCGGCGTGCAGAACCCGCATTGGCTGCCGTGGTGGTCGACCATCGCCTGTTGCACCGGGTGCAGCCCGCCCTCCGCGCCCGCCAGATGTTCGACCGTCACGACATGGCAGCCATCCAGCGAGGCAAGGAACCGGATGCAGGCATTCACGGGATCATAGCGCAACCCGTCCCGCGTCAGGCGCCCGACCAGAACCGTACAGGCGCCGCAGTCGCCCTCGGCGCAGCCCTCCTTGGTGCCGGTCAGGCGACGGTCCAGCCGCAGAAAGTCCAGCAGCGTGCGGTCGGCGCCAACGTCGCTGACGGACACATCGCGGCCGTTCAGAATGAAACGGATCTCGGATCGGTGCGGCATGATTTCCTCCCTGGAGACTCGCAGGATTGCGGGGCTAACAAGAAGGTTACAGGTTGGATTACATTCGAAGAATACTTGTGTCCGGCAAATACTTTCAACGAAACGTTGATAATCAATGGCGGACCTGCAAGGCTGCACAGGGTCTTACCCAGGGGTAACGCCATGTCCTACATCGAGAGTCTGCAAGTCTTTGTCCGCGTCACCGAGCTGGGCAGCATCACCTCGGGTGGGCGTGACCTGCGCCTGACACCGGCGGTCGCCAGCAAACGGATCAAGGAGCTGGAGCGCCACCTGGGTGTGCGGCTGTTCAATCGGACCACCCGCTCGATCACCCCGACAGAGGTGGGCCGCGTCTTTTACGACGAGGCGCGCAGGGTGCTGCAGGCGCTGGAAACCGCCGAGGCACGGGTGGCCAGTTTTTCCGACAGTCCGCGCGGGGCGCTGCGCGTGACAGCGCCTTTGGGCGTGGGCCGCCGGATCGTGGCGCCGCTGGTGCCCGCCTTTACCGATGCCTACCCCGAGACAGAGGTGCGGATGCGCCTGTCTGACCGGCGGGTCGACATCCTGGCCGACGGGCAGGACGTGGCGTTTTTCATCGGTGCGCCCCAGGACAGCAACATGAAGCTGCGCAAGATCGCCGACTGCGCCCGCGTTCTATGTGCCTCGCCAGAGTACCTGCGCGCGGCGGGAACCCCGATGCAGCCCGAGGACCTGCTGAACCAGAACCACAACTGCCTGCTGCTGCGCTACCCCCGCTCGCCAGAGTATTTCTGGACGCTCAACACCGCCGGGGGTCCACTGAAACTGGAGGTTCGGGGCCGGTTCGATGCCGACGATGGCGACGTGCTGACCGACTGGGCGCTGGCCGGGCGCGGCATTGCCAACAAGCCCAGGTTCGACGTGGCCCATCACCTGGCTTCAGGACGGCTGGTCGAGATCCTGCCCGACACGCCGCCCTTGCCGATGATCTTTGGCTGTCTCTACCCGCACAAAAAATTGCAGGACCCAAAGGTCCGGCTGTTCGTCGAACATGTCGTCACCCGCAGCAAGGCCCTGCTTGCGGGAACAGAGAGGCTGCCAGACTAGGCCTTTGCGGCGGTGACGATGAATTCGACCTTGTAGTCCGGCGTCGCCAGTTTCGCCTCGCCACAGGCACGGGCGGGGCTGTGGCCCTCTGGCACCCAGGCGTCCCAGACCGCGTTCATCTCGGCGAAATCGCCCATGTCCGCCAGCCAGATCACGCATTGCAGGATGCGCGTCTTGTCCGACCCCGCCTCTGCCAGAAGCGCGTCGATCTTTTCCAGGCAGTCCAGCGTTTGCTGGGTGACGCTGGCGCCCGCGGTGCCGACCTGGCCTGCCAGGTAGATGGTCTCGCCATGCGTCACGATCTGGCTCATGCGCGGGCCGGTATGGCTTCGGGTGATCTCTGTCATGTCTTGCCTCTTGGGGTCAGGAATGGAACCGCATCGGGGACAGCGCCCCGATCACGGTTTCGGAAACGGGTGGGGCTGTGTCGGTGACAAGCCCGGCGGTCACGCGCGACAGGACGGGCGCGGTCTGCACGCCATAGCCCCCCTGCCCCGCCAGCCAGAAGAACCCCGGCTGATCGGGATCGCGCCCGACAACGGGCGTCCGGTCTGGCGTGAAACTGCGCAGACCCGCCCAGGTATGTTCGACGCGGGTGACGGGCATCGTCACGGCCTGTTCAAAGCGGTAGAGTCCCTCGGCCAGCACCATATCGTCGGCCCAGGCGTCATGCGGTTCCACCGGGTCCTCGTCGGCGGGGCTGACCATCAGCTTGCCTGCCTCGGGCTTGGCATACCATTGTTCCGAGGCCGAGACGAAGAGCGGCCAGCGGCTGACGTCATGCGCCTCTGGCGCGGGCAGGATTGCCGCCGAACGCCGCAAGGGGTGCATCGGGATGGAGCGGACACCTGCAAGGGTCGCAACCTGCGCGGCCCAAGCCCCGGCGGCATTGACGATCAGCGGCGCGCGGTACTCCTCCGTGCCGGCGGTGACAACCCATTGGCCGCCGTCGCGCCGGATCTCCGTCACCTGCGCGCCGGTCTCGATCCGGCCGCCGCGACGCCGCAATAGCCGTGCATATCCGTTCAGCATCCGGTCGACGTCGATGTCCTGCGCGTCCCATTCGATCACCGCGGCGGCGATCAGCTCGGGGCGCAGGATCGGCACCAGCTCCGCCGCCTGCGCGGCACTCAGCCGTTCCAGCCCCTGCGCCTCGGCGCAGTAGTCCTCCAGCGTGGCCAGCTCGTCTTCGGTGGCCAGCATCATCTCGCCGCGCGGCGACAGCAGGCTGTTGTCAGAGACACCCTCGGGCCGTTCCATCAGCCCGGCAGAGACGGCGTTGAGCGCGCGCAGGGTCGCGTTGCCGTAGTTGCGGATAAAGATCGCGGCGGACCGGCCCGTCGAGTGATAGCCGATCTGGCGTTCGCCTTCGAGCACGGTCACCGACATGTCGGCGGCCAGTTCCGCGCCTGCGCTGATCCCGGCGATGCCGCCGCCGATCACGATCACGTCCGAAGAGGTCACGCGCCCTCCTGAAACCCGGTCAGGGTTTTGGTCAGGTTCGCGCCCAGAGTGTCAGAGAGGTATCCGCCCTCCTGGACAAACAGCACCGGCAGGCCGGTAGCGGCGATGGCAGCCCCGATGCGGGCAAAGCCGTCCTGCGTGACGGCCAGCCCCTGGAACGGATCGTCGATCGAGGCATCCAGCCCCAGCGCCACCACCAGCGCATCGGTGCCAAAGCTGCGCACCCGCTGCAGCGCCGTGTCCAGCGTCTTGAGGAACTCCGCGTCCCCCGTTCCGCGCGCCAAGGGCAGGTTCAGGTTGCACCCCATGCCCTGGCCCGCACCGCGTTCCTGCGCATGCCCCCAGAAGAACGGATAGAACCGCGCCGGATCGGCATGGATCGAGACGGTCAGCACGTCGTCTCGATCATAGAACATGCCCTGCGTGCCGTTGCCGTGGTGCACGTCCACATCAAGGATCGCAGGGCGAAAGCCCTTGGCCCGCAACCGCTCGGCGGCAATCCCCGAGTTATTGAGGAAACAGAATCCCCCGGCCAGATCGGCAAAGGCATGGTGCCCCGGCGGGCGCGACAGGGCATAGACGGCGCGGTCCTCGCCTGCGATCAGGTCGGCCCCGGTGATGGCGCTTTGCGCGGACCAATAGGCCGCCTCCCAGGTGCCTTCGGCGATGGGACAGGCGGTGTCGGCCTGGTGATAGCCGGCCTGCCCCACAGCGGATTTCGGATAGCCGTCTGTCCGGCTGGCGGGGTGGATGTTGGGGATCACCTCTTCGCCCGCGCCCTCGATCCGGCGCCAGCGGGTGTAGATGTTTTCGAGAAAGCTCAGGTATTCGGGCGTGTGCACGGCCGCGATGGGGCCAAGACCCGCGTCCTGCGGCGGCTGAAAGCGGCACCCGGCCTCTTCGGCGGCGGCCTTCAGCACCTCGATCCGGCGCGGTTGCTCGGGGTTGGGCATGATTGCCCCGTTGGCCATGAAATGCTTGGGATCATGGCGCCATTGACGGTCGTCGAAGACGGCTTTCATCGCTCTCCTTCCAGGGCCGCGCATCCGGCCTCATCCAAGAACAGATCGGTGTGACCCTTGGCCGGGACAAAGCCCAGCCGGTCGTAGAAACGGCGCGCCGCAGGGGTCCGGTCATAGACCTGCAGGCGCAGGAAGCAAGCCCCCCAAGCCCGCGCGGCATCGCCGTAGGCCTCGGCCAGCAAGCGCCGCCCCAGCCCGCCGGACCGCTGCGTGCCTGCCACCCAAAGGTCCGAGACATAAAGCCCCGAGCCGCCGCGCACCGTGGAGAAGCCCGGCGAATACAGCACCAGCCCCGCCAGCGCCCCCTCCTCCTCGGCCAGTTGGGCGCGAAAGGCGGGCACCTCGCCCCAGCCCGCGCGTTCCAGCGCGCCCGGCGAGACGTGGTAGGCATCGCCCAGATCCCGCGCCAGTGCGGCAAGCGCTTGGTCGAGACGCTCCACGTCAGAGCGCCCCGCCGTCCTGATCGTCACGCCCATCAGATCGCCGTCCTGTCCGCGCCCTTCAGCCCCAGCATCTGGCGCACGTCCTCGGGACTGGCGACCTCGCGGCCCATGTCCTCGACGATGCGGCGGATCTTGGCCACCTGTTCGGCGTTGGTTCGGGCCAGTTGACCGCGCGCGATCATCAGGCTGTCTTCCAGCCCGACGCGCACATGCCCGCCCATCGCGGCGGCCATGCTGGTCAGCGGGATCTGGTGCCGCCCGGCAGCCAGGACCGAGAACATGTAGTCCTGCCCGAACAGCTTGTCGGCGATGGTCTTCATATGGGTCAGGTTTTCCGGGTCCGGCCCCATGCCGCCCAGCACGCCAAAGACGAACTGGATGAAAAACGGCGGTTCGACCATCCCCCGGTCCGCGAAATGGCGCAGCATGTAGAGATGGCTCAGGTCGTAACACTCGAACTCGAACCGGGCGCCGCGCTCCGCGCCCATCGTCTGCAGGATGCCCGCGATATCGCGCGGCGTGTTCTTGAACACCAGGTCGTCGGAACCTTCCAGAAAGGGCTGTTCCCAGTCGTGTTTCCACTCTTCGATGCGCGCCGCCGCCGGGTAAAGCGCAAAGTTCATCGACCCCATGTTCAGACTGCACATCTCCGGTTCGGCCAGCTTCGGAGCGGCCAGCCGCTGGTCCAGCGTCATCACCGCGCTGCCGCCGGTCGAGATGTTCAGGACCGCGCCCGTCGCCTGCTTGATCCGCGGCAGGAAGGCCATGAAATGCTCCGGGTCGGCAGAGGGCTGCCCGGTCTCTGGATCGCGCGCGTGCAGGTGCAGGATCGAGGCCCCGGCCTCTGCCGCGTCAACGGCGTGCTCGGTGATCTGATCCGCCGTCACCGGCAGGTGCGGCGACATGGACGGCGTGTGGATCGAGCCTGTGACGGCGCAGGTGATGAGGATCTTGCTCATGTCATCCGGCCTGCATCGCGGGCGCGATTTCCTGCGCGAACTGGACAAGGGACTCGTCCAGCCCCTCGATGATCTCGTCGATGTGCCCCTCGTTCAGGATCAGCGGCGGGCAGACAAGGATATGGTCGCCCTCGACCCCGTCGCGGGTGCGGCGCGAATAGACGATCAGCCCGCGCTCATAGGCGATGTCCACGAACCGCTGATGCGCGTTCAGATGTTTCGGCAAGGGCGCCTTGGTGGCCCGGTCCGACATGAACTCAAAGGCGGTCAGCAGGCCCTTGCCGCGCACGTCGCCGATGATCTCGTGCCGCTGCATCAGGCCACCCAGCCGCGCCAGCAATTTCTCACCCATCGCGGCGGCATTGGCGCAAAGATCCTGCCGGTCGATCTCTTCCAGAACGGCAAGGCCCGCGGCGCAGGCCAACGGGTTACCGGCATAGGTGAACCCATGCGCAAACCCGCCCGCGTCCAGCACGGGGTCCACCAGCCGCCTGTCGGCCACCATCGCGCCCAAGGGCGCATAGCCGGACCCGATGCCCTTGGACAGGACCACGATGTCTGGCCGCACGCCCCAGTGATCGACGCCCAGGAAGGCGCCTGTGCGCCCCGCCCCGGTCATGACCTCGTCAAGGATCATCAGGATGCCGTATTCGTCGCAGATCTCGCGGACCCGTTCTAGGTAGCCCGGGGGAGAGACCAGCGCCCCGGTAGATGCGCCGCCGATCGGTTCCACGAGAAAGGCAAGCACGCTCTCCGGCCCTTCATCCTCGATCCGCTCTGCCAGCATGTCGGCATAGTGCCTGCCCGTCGCCTCGGCGTCGGGGTCCAGCCCGTCGAGGTAGGCACGCGGCGCGGGCACCTTGGGCATGACCCGCATCATGGGTTCAAACGGTGCGGTCAGCGTCGTGTAACCGGTGGTCGCCAGCGCCCCCAAAGTGCAGCCATGATAAGAGGGCGTGCGTGAAATGATCTTCCAGCGGCTGCCCTGACCGACGGCCAGCGCATATTGCCGCGCCAGTTTCATCGCGCTTTCCACCGCCTCGGACCCGCCCGAGACGAAGAACACGCGGTCCAGCCCCTCGGGCATCTTCTCGGCCAGTTTCTCCGCCATGTTCTCCGAGGCTTCGGTTTCGAAGTGCAGGCGGTAGCCGAAGGTCGATTTCTCCATCTGGCGCTGCATCGCGGCCAGCACATGTTCGTTGGAATGACCGATGTTGCAGACCATCGCGCCGGACGAGCCGTCAAGGTAGCGGCGCCCGTTCTTGTCCCACATGTAGACGCCGCGCGCCTGGTCCAGCACCGGCTTGCGACCGCGGCCCTGGTAGAAAAGCTTGCTCATCCCGTCACCCCGGCAAACCGGCGCAGTCGATGGGCCGGAACCCGACCGTCACCGTCGTGCCCTCGGCAAAGGGGTGACCGTCGATCATGTTGATCGCCTGGAACTGGCGGTCGCCGGCGCGAATGAAATAGCGCACGGTCTGGCCCTGGTAGTCGACGGTTTCGACCACCGCCTCGGAGGTGACCATGCCGGTGGTATCGGCGCCCTGGGGCATGAGGAGCAGCTTTTCCGCCCGCAGCACCAGCTTGGCCGCGCCTTCGCTGACATGCGGCGCCTTGTCGGCGGGCACGGGCACCTTGCCGAACACCGGCACGTCCAGCGCCGCGGTCTCGGCGTCCTTGCCGGTGCACTTGCCTTCGATGATGTTGGAGGCGCCCAGGAAATTGGCGACGAATTCGCTGGCCGGGCGGTTGTAGACCTCTTCCGGCGTGCCGACCTGTTCGACGCGGCCCGCGCTCATGACGACGATCTGGTCGGACATGGCCAGCGCCTCGGACTGGTCATGCGTGACAAAGACGGTCGTGACCCCGATCTGGTCCTGGATGCGTTTCAGCTCGACCCGCATGTCCTCGCGCAGGTTGGCGTCCAGCGCCGACAGCGGTTCGTCCAGCAGCAACACGTCCGGTTCGATCACGATGGCCCGCGCCAGCGCGATGCGCTGTTGCTGACCACCGGACAGCGCCTTGGGATACCGGTCGCCCACGTCGGGCAGTTGCACCAGGTCCAGCGCCTTTTGCACGCGGCCCGGGATCTCGGACGACGGGATATTCCGGTATTTCAGGCCGAAGGCGACGTTGTCGGCCACGCTCTTGTGCGGAAACAACGCGTAGTTCTGAAAGACGATGCCAAGGTTGCGCTTGTGGATCGGCACGTTGTTCACGCTCTTGCCGCCGATGCGAATTTCGCCCTCGGTCGGGTCCAGCAGCCCGGCGATCATCCGCAGGTTGGTCGTCTTGCCACAGCCCGAAGGGCCGAGCAGCGTCAGGAAAGTGCCCTCGGGGATTTCCAGGTTGGTCGAATGCACGGCAGTAAACGTGCCGAACCGCTTGACGATTTTGTCCAGGATGACGGTACTCATGGGCAAGGTCCTGCAAGAGAGGGGTGCCCGCCCCGGCACATCGGCCGGGGCGGGCAGGTAGGATTGGGGTCAGTAGCCCTTCTGGACACGACCGAAGGTCTTGGACCAGGCCGCCTCGTGACCGTTCCAGTAGTCCGGATCGGCAAAGGTCAGGCCGGACAGCGTGCCCGAGGGATCGAAGGCCGGCAGCTTGGGGATCTTTTCGCCCAGGTCGACCTTTTGCGGGTCCAGCGCGGGCGGATAGCTCTGCCCCTCGGCCACGGCGATCGAGGTGGCCGGGTCCAGCATGAAGTTCAGCAGTTCCTCGCAGGCCTCCAGCGGCGACCCCTTGATGACGAACATGCATTCCTGCCAGCCAAAGCCGTTGGGCGGGTCCATGTAGCCGATGTCGTGGCCCTGTTCCTGCAGCGCGTAGATACGCCCGGACCAGCCCTCGGTGACGTGGATTTCCTCCTCCGCCAGAAGGCTCATCAGTTCTGCGCCCGAGCCCCAGTATTTCAGCGCCAGGTCGCGGTGCTGCCGCACGGCATCCCAGCAGGCCTCTTCGTCGGTGACGCCGTTCGGGTCCTGCCCGGTCTGCAGCGAGGCATACCACATCCGCGTGCGCCAGTCGGACCAGCCGCCGATCTTGCCCTTGTGGGCCTCGTCGATCAGGATCTTGGCGCCCTTTTCCTTCATCTCGTCATCCGAGATGTACTTGCGGTTATAGGCCAGACCCGTGGTGCCATAGTCGTAGGGCACACAGCTGAGCGATCCGTCGGTGATGTTGCGGAACACGTCCACCAGCTTGGGAATGACGAACTCCAGGTTGGGGATATTCTTTTCGTTCAGTGTCGCGGTCAGGCCCAGCCCGTGATAGCGCGCATAGTCGAACACGCCGGACAGGTGGGCGATGTTGTATTCGCCCGGCTGGCTGGCCTTGACCCGGCTGAGGTACTCGTCGCCGCCGCCGAACGTGCCATCGACGACCTCGATGCCGGTCTTGGCGGTGAAGGGATCAAAGGCATTGGCGCGCAGCGCCTCGGAGACCACGCCACCCCAGCCGTCGAACCGCACCTGACTGACGCTTTGCGCCAGCGCGCGGTAGGGAGTCACCAGACCGTAGGCGGCCCCAGCCGCGCCCAGAAGGCCCAGGAAACTGCGGCGGTCCAGCCCCCCGTTCATGTAACGCTCGCGCAGGCGCTCATAGCGTGTGGTGTCGTCGATCTTGCGTGTCATCTTCATCTCCTTGTCGGGTATGGGACTATGCAGGCGGTTCTAGGTGCCGCTCTTGCGGGCGAGTTGCCGTGCGATCGCCGCCCCGATCAGGGGCAGACCGACCGTCATGACAATCATGACTGTGCCAAGGGCATTGATTTCCGGGCTGATGGAATTGCGCAGCATGGCAAAGATCTGGGTCGGCACGGTTTCCACCCCGCCGGGTTTCCAGAACAGCGTGCCGGTGATGTCGTCAAAGCTGATCGTGAAGGCGAACAACGCCCCGGCAAGCACCGCCGGCAGCATCAGCGGCAGGGTGATCTGGAAAAAGGTCTGGACCGGGCTGGCGCCAAGGCTCATCGCCGCCTCTTCGACGTCGCGCCGGATCGAGACCAGCCGGGCCTGCACCACAAGGATCACGAAGGGCAGCGTAAAGATCACATGGCCGAAGAGCAGCAGAGTGAAACTCTTGTGCAATCCGAGGAAGTTGAGGAACAGCAGCAACGCCACCGCCAGCACCACCTCGGGCACGAGGATCGGCGCGATCAGAAGGGTCGAGATCGCGTTGGCGCCGGGCACCTTGTAGCGCACCAGCGCGAGGCTGGCCAAAACGCCCAGCGTCGTCGAGATCACCGCCGTCAGCAGGCCCAGCACGATCGAGGTGCGAAAGGCGCGCATGATGGCATCGTTGTTCCAGAGCTCCACGAACCAGCGGAAGGAAAAGCCCGTCATCGGAAAGCTGCCGAACTGGCTGGCGTTGAAGCTCAGCAGCACGACCACGGCCACCGGCAGGAACATGAAGCCGTAGACAAGCAGGCTCCACAGTCGGATCAGGTGCCATCCCCAGCGCATCAGCCCAGCCCCTTCATCAGTTGCGCCATGCCCAGATAGCGGTTGTAGATCATGACCAGCGCGCCGAGGACGACCAGCAGCATCAGGCTGAGCGCGGATCCAAGGGGCCAGTTGAGCTGCGTGATGATTGCCTCGAAGACGAGGTTGGCGAACATCGCGTCCCGCGGCCCGCCTAGCACCAGCGGCGTGATATAGGTGCCTGCGCCCAGCACGAAACACAGCAGGCCGCCTGCGGCCAGTCCGGGAAGCGACAGGGGCAGCGTGACCTGGATGAAGGACTGCCACTTGGTTGCGCCCAACGAATTGGCGGCGTCCTCGAGGTTGGTGTCGATCCCGTCGAGGCTGACAAAGACGTTCAGCACCATGAAGGGCAGCAGGAAGTGCACCAGCCCCAGGATCACCGTGGTCTCGTTGTAGAGCATGTTGATCGGTTCGCCGATGATGCCCACGCTCATCAGCAGCGTGTTCAGCGCGCCCGAAACGCCCAGGATGTTGATCCAGCTCATCGTGCGGATGATGTAGCTGATCCAGAAGGGCAGCATCAGCAGCAGCAGCAGGATCACCTTGTTGCCGCGCGAGCGGGCGATGAAATAGGCCGCCGGATAGCCCATCAGCGCGCAGACCACCGTGGTGATGGCGGCAATGCGCAGGGTGCTGAACAGGATATCGCGGTAAAACCTGTCGGTCAGCGCCTCCTGCCAGTTGTCGAGGTAGAACCCTACCTGGTCGGCGCCGGTGGCCGTGCGCAGCCAGAAACTGTAAACCACGATAAAGATCAGCGGCACCAGCAGCAGCAGCGTGACCGCGCTGATGGCCGGGGCCAGCAGGATCCAGGGTTGGCGCGCCTCACGGGCTTCGACGGACATGCGTTTCCTCGTGTCTGGAGACTTGAGAAAACCATGCGAAGCGGGCAATCATAGATCAAATAGATAAGCGGAATGATGACTATAGATAATGCCTATGACCCCCGGTGATCCCGCAAGAGACCCACGCTATGAACCAGAGCGTATCGCCCGCGAATTGGACTGGAACCTCTTGCGCACTTTCGTGGTGCTGGCGGACAGCCATTCCATCACCGAAGCGGCACAGCGACTGCGGCTCAAGCAACCGTCAGTTTCCGCGGCACTTCAAAGACTTGAGGACAGGATCGGGCGGAAACTGGTGAACCGTTCTCCGGGGCATTTCCAGCTGACCGATGCCGGCCGCCTGCTGTACCGCGAGGCGGTGGAAATCAACGGCTCTGTCCTGCGCCTGTCGACGCTGGTGCGCGAGCTGACGGACGAGGTGCAGGGGCACGTCAAGATCGAGGTGGCCAGTCACGTCATCTGCCCGGTTTTTGATCAGACGCTGGCCGCGTTCCACCGATCCCACCCCCGCGCCAGCCTGTCGATCGAGGTCCGCTCCAGCGCCGAGGCCAGCGCCGAGGTACTGGCCAAGCGCGCCTCCTTCGCTATCTGCCTGGTGCGGGACCACAGTCCCAAGCTGGAATACCGGCGCCTTTACCGCGAGTATTTCGGCCTGTTCTGCGGGCCGGAACATGCGCTGTTCGGCCGTGACGACCTCACGATCAGCGATCTTGCGGGACTGGGGTCCGTAAGTTTCGAAACCGACCGGCTGCAGGACGTGTTGCGGCCCGTCACCTTGATGCGGGCCCAGGCCGACCTGGGCCAGCGAATCACCGGCGTGTCCACCAACCTCGAAGAGGTCCGCCGCATGATCATCGCCGGGCTGGGCATCGGCCCCCTGCCCGTCCACGTCGCGGCGCGCGACGTGCGGGACGGGTTGCTTTGGCAATTGCCGCCCTACACCGACCTGCCCGCCATCGACGTGCATGTGGTCTGGAACCCGAAAGCGGTCAAGAACCGGGCCGAGGACCTGCTGCTGACCGCCCTGCTGGAGGCCATAGAGGCCACCCCGATGGAGGAGCGCACCTACCGCTGACTCAAAAGGTCATCGGCGCATATTCCTCGTTGTCCGCCGCGACGGCCGCGCGCAATTCCCCCACGATCCCCGGATCGGCAGCGTTCACGCGGCTCCAGTTCGGGACAAAGGGCGTCTCGTTCGGCTTTTCGAGAAAGACCTTGCCCGCCTCGACAATGTTGTTGGCGAACAGTTCGACCGTCAGTTCCTCTCGGTGGCGGTCGATGGTCAGGCCGTTCATCTTGGCGTCGTTGTCGTAGAACTCGATCAGGTCCAGCGCCACGCGGTAATAGGTGGCCTTGAGCGCGCGGAAGACATTGGGCGTAAAGACGGTGCCATCCGCCGCCAGCTTGCGAAAGATCGCCTTGCAGATATCCATCGACATGCGGTTGAGGCCCGTGGCGGCATCCTCTTCGCTGACCTGCTGGTGCTTGTGGTCATAGGCATCCGCGATTTCCACCTGGCAGACCGAGTGACGGCCAAGGTTGCGCCAGACCTCTGACAAGACGCCGATTTCCAGCCCCCAGTCCGAGGGGATGCGCAGGTCGGGCAAGAGCGAGGTGCGCAGGGCAAACTCTCCCGACAGCGGATAGCGGAAGGCGCGCAGGTAATCGATGTAATCGCGGTCGCCGATGGTGCGTTTCAGTGCGATCAGCAGGGGCGACACCAGCAGGCGGGTCACGCGCCCGTTCAGCTTGCCGTCGCCGATGCGCGGGTAATAGCCCTTGGACAGCTGGTAGCGGAAGTTGGGGTTCACCACCGGGTAGACCAGCCGGTCCAGCAGGTCGCGCTGGTAGGTGACGATATCGCAATCGTGCAGCGCCATGACCGAGGTATCGGCGCAGGAAATCAGGTAGCCCATGCAGGTCCACATGTTCTTGCCCTTGCCCTGTTCCTGCGGCGCCAGACCCATTTCGGCCAGCTTGGCGTCCAGTTCGGACATGCGGGGGCTGTCGTTCCACAGGACCACGTGCTCTTGCGGCAGTCGGGCAAAGAAGTCGCGGGCGCGGCGGAACTGGTGCTCGTCGGCGCGGTCCAGCCCAATGATGATCCGGTGCAGGTAGGTGACCTTGCTCAGCTCATCGAGGATATTGCCCATCGCGGGGCCTTCGAGCTCGGAGTAGAGACAGGGCAGGACAAGCGTGATCTTGCGGGTCTGGGCGTAGGTCTCGATCTCGTAGATCAGCTCTTCCAGGGGGCGGCTGCGCAGGTTGTGAAACTGCGCGATATTGCCGTTCTGATGGAAATCAGACATGAGATCAGTCCTTTATGTCGTTCAGGATGGCCAGGACCGCCACATTCCAGCCTTCGGGGCCGGGACGCGCGGTGCGCCGGATAGTGCCTTGGGCCTCGCCCGGAAGGGGCGGGATGCCGGGGCCGTGGTCGTTGCGGACGATGACGCCCAGGTCGGCCGCCTGCAGCATGTCGGTGTCATTGGGGGCATCGCCCAGCGCCAGTGTTCGTTCGGCCGCCAGTTCGGCGGCAATCTCGCGCAGGCCATCCGCCTTTGTGCGCCCATGTGACAGCGTCAGGAAGCGCCCGCCAGACCGGGTCGCGATCCCCCTCTCGGCCAAGGCATCGAGAAAGCCCTGCCGCGCGGCCTCGTCCCCTTGCCAGAGGCCCGGCTCGGAATTCTGCCGCTGGCGCGCCAGCGCGGCGGCCTCGGGAGACAGGCCGGTAATCTCCGCCACTTCGGCGTCACTCATGTCGCCAAATCCCCTGAACGGCGCGCGCAGGTCCGGCGGCAAGGCGTCCAGCGCGGACCGAAGGGCGACATAGGGCGCGGCATCCCCGCCAGCGCGGCCCGGACGATAAATACCGGCCCCGTTCTCGACAATGGCAGGCCAGTCCCCCAAGGACAGGGCTTCGTGCAAGACGGCAACCTCGGCAGCGGTCTTGGAGGTGGCCAGGATCAGCGGAATGTCCCGCGCCGCCAGTGCGTCCAGCGCGGGCTGCGCCGGGGCGAAAGAGTAATTCGCGTGATCCAGAAGCGTTCCGTCCAGATCGCTGAAGACAACGAGTTTGCTCACACGGTCAACCGTTCATCCCACCCATGCCCGAACTATGGCCGCCCCGCGCGGGACAGGCCAGAGGCGGTCCGCCCGGCCCAAACATTGCGCCCAATAGATGTGCAAATGACCTCAAATAAGGCTCCATGCCCGATTTTCAGGCAGAGTCCGTCTGGCGCAAGACAATATCCACGGTCTCACGCTCGGCCATGACGCGGCGGGCATTGGGGATGTCATTGGCCAGCGCCTTGCGCTGCGCGGTCTCCGCGTCGTACCCGAACCGCAGCCATCGGTCGACAAGGCGGCGCTCCAGCTCTGCCTCGGACACCTCAAGGAAAACAGACAGGTCCCAGAGCGGCATCAGATCCGACCAGGGCGGCTCGGCGAAACACAGGTAGTTGCCCTCGGCCACCACGAAGCGCGTCTCTGGACCGATCTCCTGCGCGCCGGCGATGGCGATCTCTCGCGCGCGGTCAAAGACCGGCAGGATCACCGACGGGTCCGAGGCGGCGCGCCCCAGCGCGGCCTTCAGCCCGTGGAAATCAAAGGTTTCAGGGGCACCCTTGCGCGGCAACAGCCCGCGCGGTTCCAACAGGCGGTCATCAAGGTGAAACCCGTCCATCGGCATCAGCGCCGCCTCGGGGCCGATCCGGTCGACCAGCGCCTCGGCCAGGGTGGACTTGCCCGACCCCGGCGGACCGGCCACGGCGATCATCAGGCGGCGCCCCTTGGGCGTGATCGCCGACAGGCGGTCGGTGATGTCGCGGAGATGGGTTTCGGGGATCATGGGTCAGACCTCCTGCGCCGCGGCGACGGCGCGTTTCCAGGCAGTGTATTTCCGGGTGCGGTCGTCCTGGGCCATCTGCGGTTCGAACCGGCGGTCCAGAGCCCAGGTTTCGGCAAAGCCAGCCATGTCAGGATAGACGCCCGCGCGTTGACCGGCCAGCCATGCGGCGCCCTGCGCGGTGGTTTCCAACACCCTGGGCCGATCCACCGGCGCGCCCAGGATGTCCGACAGGAACTGCATCGTCCAGTCAGAGGCGCACATGCCCCCGTCCACCCGAAGCGCTGTTTCACCCGTGGCAGCCCAATCCGCCTGCATCGCCTCCAACAGGTCGCGGGTCTGATAGCCGACGGATTCCAGCGCGGCACGGGCGAATTCCGCCGGGCCGGAATTGCGCGTCAGGCCAAAGACAGCACCCCGGCAATCGGCGTTCCAATAGGGTGCCCCTAGCCCGGTGAAGGCCGGCACAAGGATCACCTGCTGGCCCTCGTCCGCCGCCTCTGCGAGGGCCTGTGTCTCTGAGGCCTCCCGGATCAGGCGCAGCCCGTCGCGCAGCCATTGCACCACGGCGCCCGCGATGAAGATCGACCCTTCGAGCGCATAGGTCCGCTGGCCGTCAAGTTGATAAGCGATGGTGGTCAGCAGGCGGTTCTGGCTAATCACGGGCGTGTCGCCGGTGTTCAGCAGGGCAAAACACCCGGTCCCATAGGTCGATTTCAGCATTCCCGGTGCGAAACAGGCCTGCCCGACGGTGGCCGCCTGTTGATCGCCCGCAACGCCAAGGATGGGGATCTCGCGGCCGAACAGATCGGCGCGCGTCATGCCGAAATCGGCGGCGCAATCCAGCACCTCGGGCAGCATCCCCAGGGGAATATCCAGCATCCGGCACATGTCTTCGGACCAGGTGCCGGAATGAATGTCGAACAGCATGGTGCGCGCGGCATTGGTGGCGTCGGTGACATGGCGCGCGCCGCCGGTCAGGTTCCAGATCAGCCAGGTATCGACCGTGCCGAACAGCAGATCACCCGCCTCGGCCCGCGCGCGGGCGCCTTCAACGTTGTCCAGCAGCCAGGCCAGTTTCGTGCCAGAGAAATAAGGATCGAGCAGCAGGCCCGTCGTCTCTGTCACGGAGGGTTCCCGACCCGCGTCCCTCAGTCTCCGGCAGAGATCGGCAGTGCGCCGGTCCTGCCAGACAATGGCATTGTGGATCGGCTTGCCGGTGGCCCGGTCCCAGACCAGCGTCGTCTCGCGCTGGTTGGTGATGCCGATGCCCGCCACCTCTGTCGCCCGGACGCGCGCCTTTTCCAGTGCAGCGCGACAGGTGGCGGCGGTGGTGGCCCAGAGATCCATGGGGTCATGTTCGACCCAACCGGAGGCCGGGTAGTGCTGTGGAAACTCCTCTTGCGCCAGGCCCGCGATGCGCAGGTCGGAATCGAACAGGATCGCGCGGCTGGACGTGGTGCCCTGGTCGATCGCAAGAATATGTCCCAATCTCTGCTCCACCCCCGGATGCGGCCCGGTTTCTCCGATTGCCCCTGCCCCAGCTTGGCGCAACGGTCCGGGCCGGGGCAAGGCCCCTTGCCCGTGAAGAAAAGATTCACCGGGCGGGAACCAATTGCCGCCCGGTGCATTTCGCTTGTGACGGGCACGTCATCTGCGGGCGCAGATCCCTCACCCCCCAACGCCCGCAACAATCGCCCCCGCCAATTTTCGGCGGGGGCGTTCTTTTTTTCCAATCTCGAATGAAAATGAAAAGCCGCGCACCCGTAGAGGTGCGCGGCTTTTTCAGCTGCGAGTTGGTCGCCGTCAGTCGAGCAGGGACGAATGCAGCGTCGGCGCGTCGCCGTGCATGTCCACGTGACGCAGGGCGCCATTGTTCTGAAGGATCTCATGGATCGCCATGACCTTGGCCACATGCGAGGCCTCGGGATGATCGACGATCACCCGCAGTCGGGCCTGTTCTGCGTCCGGCACCTGTGCAAGCTCGAACGCCTCGACGAAATTCCGCAGATCAGAGGCAAGCGCGTCGCGCACCTGCGCCTCGGCAGTGCCGACCATCAACGTGGCGGCGAGGGAAAAGGCAAGAATACGGAGCATTTGGCTGCCTCCTGTTCTCTGGTTCGTCGGGTTCGGGCAAAACGCGCCCTGTCGGCCAGGCCACCTCGGCCTGGTCGTTTGTCGAAATCTGCGGATCGGGGTGGTTTCGCGTTAGCGCCGCATCTGCATGGACATGGGGGGACAGTGCCGCCCGCAAAAGGGGGAAGATGCGTGCGACAGGCCCCGTTGGGGTGCTGGTGCCGTGATCGTGTTCATCGCGTTCCATCCTCCACACGGCGATTTGACCGCCTTTACGGCACCGCAGTTTGCGGCACCCCGGCGGAGGGCTCTTGTCGCTGCAGGCACATCTGCCGCAGGACGGGGACCTCCTTCCGCCGTCTTCGCGAACTCAACGCATGCAGCGCAGAAGAAGTTCCGCCAGACCGGGATTTTCGCGCCAAGAACTCCGGGCCGGAACCGCAGAGAGGCACGCCGCGTTGCCTTCATGCCGGAGGCATGGCCCCGGCAGACAGCCCAGAAAGATAGCCCAAGGGTCCCGATGAACGCGATTTCCCTGCCCGATTGTCACCGCCCGCCCGGAACGACGTCTCCACCCCTAGGCGACCCGCTGGTCTTTCTGCCCGGCCTTTTCATGACATGCGAGGCTTGGCTGCCGCTATGCCGCGATATGGGGCTGGGCAACCGGCTGCTTTTGGACCTGCCCGGCCACGGGCCGAACGAAGACGCGGAGACGGTCACGCAGGATCTGGCCTCCGGCAAGTGGCTGGACACGATGCTGGAGCGGATCGCGGCGTTTTCCGGCGGGCGCCCCGTGCATCTTGTGGGCCATTCCAGCGGAGGGCTGGTCAGCCTGCTGCTGGCGCGCCGTGCTCAGGACCTCGTGCGCTCTCTGGTATTGGTGGGGGCGCCGGTCACGGGTCACCGCGACCTGCCGCGCGACATCGGCGCGGCAATCCTGTCGCACGACCTTGCCGGGCGCTTGTCGCTGCCGATGATGTGGCGTCTTGGCCTTGCCACGCGCGGGAATTTCGAGCGCGCGCTGGCGACGGTGCTGCCGCGCGGGGCCGCCGCCGATGTGCCGGACGAGATGCGCCTGGCCCTGCAACATCGCGATCCCGAGGCGATCCGCCAGTTCGGCAAGTGGGTGTTGGACCAGGACATCACCGGGCACATGACCGAGATCACCCAGCCCTGCCTCGCGGTGATTGGACGCCAGGATACGGTCGTCCCGCCGCATCACCAGATAAAGCTGCTGCGGCGCCTGCCGCAGGCGCAGGCGCGGCTTGTTCCCGGCGGGCACCTGCCCTTTATGGAGCATCCCCGCACCTTTGCCCGCGCGCTGCGCGGCTGGCTTGCGCTTGACCATTCCCCCCGAATGGTGGCCTGCTGACCGGCATGGCGGGCAAGCACACGATGAAACTGATCCAGACCATGCTGACCCTACGTCGGATCAGCCGGATCCTCTGGGTCCGGGTTGCCTTGCTGTCCGCATTGTCGGTGCTGGCGGCGCTCTCGGCGGAACTGCTGGGGCCGTTGATCCCGGACGGCCCGCGTGACCGCTTCTCCGAGGATGCCACCCTGCCGATCCTGACCATCCTGGCCAACGGGATGCTGGCGGTGGCCACCTTTTCGCTGGGGGTCATGGTGTCGACACACCGCACGCTGGCCCAGCAGACCACGCCCCGCATTCACCGCCTGCTGATGGAAGACACCTCGACCCAGACGATGCTGGCAACCTTCATCGGCGCCTTCGTCTTTGCCCTGTCCTCGATCATCCTTTATCGCTCGGGCTATTATTCGGACAGCGCGTCGGTGATCGTCTTTGCCGTCACGGTCTTTGTGGTGGCCGCCATCGTCGTCTCGCTGGTACGCTGGATCGGGCAACTGTCCCGGATCGGCAGCCTGGAATACGCATTGTTGCGCGCAGAACAGACCGCGCGCGAGATCCTGTACCAACAGCGGCGCCTGCCCCGGCTGGGGGGGTGCAAGCTGGAAGAGATGCCAACAAACGGCGTGACCATCGAGGCGCCGCGCTCGGGCTTTCTGCGACGCATCGACATGGATGAACTGCAAAAGCTGGCGAAAACCCATGACGCCCAGGTCTTTCTGGACCACCTGCCCGGCGACATCGTCCTTCGCAACCAGCGGCTGGGCCTGTTGCGCGGGTCCGATGAGGCCAAGAAGTTCGCCGCCTGTTTCCTGCTTGCCACCGACCGGACCTACGATCAGGACCCGGCCTATGCCCTGCAGGCGCTGAGGGAATCCGCCTCAAAGGCGCTGTCCCCCGGGATCAATGACCCCAAGACCGCCATCGACGTAATCGCGCGGCTGGAACGGCTGCTGTGGGACTGGGCCCTGAATACCTCCAAGACCGAGGGCCCCATCTATGACCGGGTGTTCCTGGGCGAACTGGGCGCTGGTGACCTGGTCGAGGCAGGCTTTCGCGACATCACCCGCGACGCGGCGGGATTTGGTGACGTGCTGGCCGCAGTGGCGGCGGCATTGGTGCGCCTGCGCGGCCAGATGCCAGAGGCGGGACGCGAGGTCATCGCCGACCTCCTGGAGGATTTGCGCGCCCACGGTGAGGCCGGGCTGATGACCGACAGAGAACGGCAACGGCTGACCGACACTCTCTCCGATCTGGGGGCCTGACCACCTTACTCTGCCGCTTGCAGATGCTCTGCCTCACGCGACCTGTGCAGCATCTCGGGCCGAATGATCACGCCAAACCACAGCATTACAGGCAGGGCAACGATCGCCCCCACCGGCCCCCAGAGCCAGAGGCCAAAGACGATGGCCACGAAGACGCCCAGCGGGTTCATGGCCAGCCTCTGCCCCACGACCCAGGGTGTGACGAAATTCGCCTCGGTGAAATTGGCCACGAGGAACAAGGCAGGCGGCAACAGGGACATCGCCCCGGTGAATTGCAGCAACCCGGCGATGGCCAAGCCGAAGATGACCAACAACGGCCCAAGGTAAAGCATGTAGTTCAGGATTGCCGCCGCAAGCCCCCAGAGCATCGGGTAATCGACCCCGATCGCCAGCATGATCAACGCGGTCACGACGCCCAGCCCGGTGTTGACCAGAGTCACGGCGGCGAAATAGCGGGCCACGGCGCGATCCGCCTTGCGCAGTTTCGGTTCCAGCGGGCCGACCGCGGAATACAGATCGTTGCGGGTCAGGACGAAAAAGAACAGCGTGCCGACAAATACAAAGAACTGCGCGCCAAAGTTGGGCGCCATCCACAGCGCGTCGCGCACCGTGGGCAGGGCGCTTTCGGCGTCCTCGGCGGCGGGCTTGGCCCCTTCGATTTCCTCGCTGATGGTCTCGATCCCGCGCAGCACGTCAGAGACCGAGGCGATCCAGCGGGTCGCCGCCGCCTTGAGCCGGGGCAACTGTTCGATGAACATGTTGAGCAGCGGCTCGATCATCAGGATCAGCAGTGCGATCAGGCTGGTCGTGACCAGCAGCAACAGGATCGCCACCGCGACCCGCGGGACGCCCACGTCGGTCAGGCGTTCGGCCAGCGGCGAGACGACGATGCCCAGCACCACCGCGAAGACGATGGGGGCCAAGAGCTGCTGGCCCAGGTGCAGGGCGCCGGTGAGCGCGATCACGGTGAGGATCAGCAGCATCACGCGCTGCGCGCGTTCGCTGAGAACGGTGGTGAGCATGGTTCAGGTCCCGAAGGTCAATCGTCGCCGTGGCTGTCACGGCCCAGGCCGGGCAGAAATGCGCCGGCCAGCGCACCGGCCCCGAGGATCAGCGCCCCGGCGGTCAGCATCGGCGCACGGCTCTTGGGCGTCTCGTCCTTGACGGCTGTCGAGCCGCGCGCGCCCGTGCCCGTGGCGAACAGGCCCACGCCAAGGCCGATCAGCGCCGCGGCGGTCGGGTTGCGGCCCGCCGCTCCGACAGCGCCCCGGCCCAGGCGTCCGGCCTGGCCCATCGCGGCACCGGTGAGCGGGGCTGCGATGGCGCTCTTGCTGGTGCTGCTGCCCAGCGCCTCCAGCGCGATTTTCAGCCGGGCACGGTCTTCGGCGGCGCGCATTTCGAGCTTTTCGATCTCAGCCACGGCGGACCTCCTGCAGGGTTTCCAGATCGCGTTTGACGTTGTTGAGGCTGCGCCGGGGCGTCAGGACCCGGGCATTGATGCGCTTGCGGGCGATCAGCACGCAGACAAGCGCAAGCACCAGCAGGCCGCCGCCCATGCCACCTGCCGCCTCAATCAGCGTCAGACCACGCGTTTCCAGCCAGGCGATGCCCGCCGTGGCCAACGCGTTCAACCCCGCGACGGTCAGGACAAGCGCCAGACCATAGAAGACCAGCCCTGTCCCGGCACGAGACAGGTTTTCCCCGATCTCCGCACGAGCCAGGCGCATCTCGCTTTGCACCAGGGACGTCAGATGGCGCAGCACCTCGGTCAGGATGCGCGGCGCGTCACGGAGGTCAGGACCGCTCATTGCGTTCCTCCAGCTGCATCCGCGCCAACAGGTTCCGGTGATCCTGCGCCGGGGGATGAGGCCCTCGTGCGCCGCTGTTCTGCGGTGCCCAGGCGTCGCGCACCTTGGTGTCGCGGGGTGGCATCAGCGTCCCGCGCCGCTGCGCCCGGCGCCCGGCCGCGTAGCCCGCCAGCATGCCTGCCGCCACGGCCAGGGCCGGGTAGCGGCGGGCAACGCCCATCGCCTGCGAGATCAATCCCGCAGGACCGCCCGCTCCGGCGCGCAGTGCCAATGCGCCCGCATCACGCGCGGCGTCCTTCTTTCCTGTGGAACGAGAGCGTTTACGGTCTTGCGTCTTGCGGGTCATCGGAAGGTGTCCCCTGGATTGCGTCCGTTGCAAAGAGAACGGTTGGTGGCGCGAAAGGTTCCTGCCTGTCGCTTTCGGGAACGGTTCTGTCGCAGACTTCGGCGCTGATCGGGAACGATCTTTGATCTTCTTCTGTCAGGCCGCCAGCGCCGCGAACTGGGCAAACAGACAGGCTCCGGGCGTCGACGGACCTTTGCGGTTCATGTTCGCCACCTCGCCCCCTGCAAGCCTTGCCGAGGCCAATGCAAAGCATTTGAAGCCGACCTTGGGTCGGGCGGGCGTCTTGATGGTGCGGTGATCCCGTTCGAGCACGTTTTGAGATACTTGATCCGATGCATTTCGATCGGGATCGGGCAACCGCAGGACCCTGGCATTCGGTTGTGGATGCAAGACGCTCCATCGCGGCGTTGTGGATGCTCTGCACACCTTCCGGCCCCAACAGATTGAACCGGGCCGACAGCCCTGTTCAATCTCAGCGGACAGACGGGCGCCGCCAGCTTTTCTCGCCGAAATCAACCTCGTTCGTCAAAGGCGCGCCTTGGCGCTGGTAGGATCGTACAGGCTGTCTTGGACCACCGTGGCGTCGCGCATTTCGTTGTGGATCAGAACCTGAAGGCTGGTGCCGTCCTCGGACATGTCGGGGGACACCAGGGCCATCGCGATGTCGTGACCGAAATGGTAGGAGAACCCGCCCGAAGTCACACGGCCGACCAGCTTTCCGTCACAGTAAACGCCTTCATCGGCAATGACGGATGTGTCGCAGGAGGGCAGCTTCAGCGTGACAAGCACGCGCTCCAGTCCGGCCGCAGCCTGTTTCGTCAAAGCCTCGCGCCCTGTGAACTCGCCCTTGTTCAGCTTCACAAACCGGCCAAGGCCCGCCTCCAGCGGCGTGATGTCCTGTGCCAGCTCGCGGTGAATTGCGCGGTAGGATTTCTCCAAGCGCATGGAGTCCAGTGCCTTGAGGCCAAAAGGCACAAGCCCGTGCGGCTCACCCGCCTTCAAGAGTGTGTCCACCAGATGACGGTTATAGGCGACGGGATGATGCAGTTCCCATCCCAGTTCCCCGGTGTAGCTGACCCGGATAAGGTGCACATCCCGGGCATAGGCGACTTCACCCATTTGCGCAGACAGCCAGGGGAAGGCCTCGTTTGAAAGATCGTTGTCGGTCAGCGGCTGTAGGATTTCGCGCGATTTCGGCCCGGCAATCGCGATGACACCCATTTGCTCAGAGACATTTTCCAGTGTCACACTGCCGTCCTGCGGCAAAAGACGCGAGAGCTGGTCAAAGTTGTAGATTTCGCCGGTGGGTGTGCTGACCAGGTAGAACGCGTCATCACCATAGCGCACGATGGTGTATTCCGCGTCGATCCCGCCCTTGGCATTGCAGGCCACGCTCAGGGTCACACGCCCGACTTTGGGCAGACTGTTTGCCATGATCCTGTCGAGCCAGGCCGCCGCTCCGGGGCCGCGCACCCAGAACTTGGTCATGGGCGACATATCGATCAGGCCAGCCGTGGTTCGAGTGGCGCGCACTTCGGCTTCGACATACTTCATGTGCTTGGTCTTGCGGAAACTGAATTCCGGTACGGCCAGTTCTGGCGAAGGCGCAAACCAGCTGGGAAATTCGTACCCGTTCAGCGAGGTCCAGACCGCACCTTTTGCGGTCAGGAGGTCGTAGGAGCCAACGGTCTTGAGCGGACGCGCGCCCGGGTAATCTTCGCCCGGGGTGTGGGCATGCATGTGCCTCCCCCAGACTTCACGCACCTTGTCCGCCGTCCAGCGTTTGGTGACATAATTCCCGAAACGGCGCGGGTCGAGCGGCGACATGTCAATTCCCGGCTCGCCATTCAGAATCCAGCGGCTGAGACGTTCGCCCATGGTGCCGCCCCAGAGAATGCCGCCTGGCACGCCTTCGGCCAGCCACAAGTCATCATGACCCGGTGCGGGGCCGCACAACGGCAGTTCGTCCGGCGTCATTTGGAACGGACCGCGTGTATTGGACTTGATGCCGACTTCGCCCAGGGCCGGCACACGGGCCAAGGCCTGTTCCCACTGCCCTTCGACCGCGTCGAAATCCTCCGGCAGCAGATCGGCGCCAAAGTCCTTGGGAACACCGTCTACGGCAAAGAGTTTCAGGTCTTTTTCAAATTCATAGGGGCCAAATTGGAAGGCGCCCACATCCTCCCGCAGATAGGCGCCATAGTCCTCATCCCGCAGAATCGGAAATTCCGGCAGCCCGGCAGCCTTGCGTTCCTTCAATTCGGGAACAACCTCGGTGGTCCAGTACTGGTGCACAATCGGAATGCACGGCAGATCCAGCCCCACCCGTTTGGCGTTTTCACGCGCGTAGTTGCCGGTCGCAAAGACCAGGTGATCGCACGTGATCTCGCCTTTGGATGTCACAATCTTCCAGCCCCCATCCGGCAGCTTCTCATAGGATTTGGCTTCGGTGTTCTGATAAACTTTTGCCCCCTTATCGCGCGCCAGGCGCACCAGGCCTTGGGTAATATCGGCCGGGTTGATGTAGCCATCCTCGGGATGCAGGATGCCGCCATAGATGTTCTCATTGGGCGATACGAAGGGGTGCTTTTCCTGAACTTCTTCGGGGGTCAGCAGCTGTGCCGGAACGCCCGCTGCTTCGGCAACGCCGATGTAGCTTTGGAACTCGTCCCAGCGTTTCTGAGTGTTGGCAACGCGCAATTGACCCACCTTGCGCAATCCGCAAGAGGACCCAAGCTTTTCCTCGACCTCTCCGTAAATACGGATCGTCTCCATTGTCATCTGGCTGATGACATGCGACCGCACGAAGGTAACCAGCAGCCCGGCGGCATGCCAGGTTGACCCGGCAGTCAATTGGCTGCGCTCGAGCAGAACGGCGTCTGAACAGCCGTTTTCGGTCAGGCCGTACAGTATGGATGCCCCGACACATCCACCTCCAACGACGACGACTTTCGCATGTGATCGCACGGCATTTCCTTCAAGCGCGCTTTCCTCAGACTCTTAGAAGGGAAGTTGCGACTTGTGATCTTCAAAAATGGTCACGAGGGATATAACTTGAAGTTATGCGCCCGCTTAGACGAATCCTTCCTTCCCTGACCTGCCTGTACGCCATTGATGCAGTGGCACGGCACATGAGCTTTACAAGCGCGGCGCGCGAGCTCGGTCTGTCTCAGCCAGCGGTCAGCAAATCCATCAGGTTGGCAGAGGAAAACCTTGGGTTCGAACTGTTCGAGCGACGTCCAGGCGGGTTGGCATACACTGTCAAAGGGCGCGAGGTTTGCGCCGAAATCAGTGTGTCGCTTTCCAGGTTGTTCGAAGTGACGAACCAGGCAAGTGAGGACGCCGCCGAGACTGTTCTTCGCCTTGTCTTCTCTTCAAGCTTTGTTTCGATGTGGCTGCTGCCGCGGCTGTCGGAGTTCACCCGCAGGTACCCGGACATCACTTTCAGGATTTCCGAATACAGCGGTCGGCCGAACCCGGCCGAACTGGAATTTGATTTCTCAAGCCGGCTCGGAGACGGGAATTGGCATGATGTCAAAGCCTGGGAATACGCCCCTGAAGTGCTCTATGCCGTGGCCTCACCGGAATATGTTGCAGCGCATCCGGAAGTGCTGAACATCAACTCCCTGCACAAAGCGACTTTGCTGCATGCGATCGAAGCCAAGCGCAACAGGATGGACTGGGCGGGGTGGTTCGCAACTGCGGGCAAGCCGCACAGCAGGCTTGATGAGGGAATGATCTTCTCTGACTACCATTCAGCCATTCACGCCGCGTTGCTCAGCCAGGGCGTCGCGCTCGGATGGGAACACCTGGTGGGGTTGTTCGTGAAAGAGAACAGATTGCGCTGCGTCGCAAAGACAAAGGTTGCGACGGGCCAGAATTTCTATCTTGTGACCCCGGCGGAGCGCCAGATCGGGCACCATCACCGGCTGTTTCGTGACTGGGTCATAGAGCAGGCCCGGAACGACCGGGAAAAGCTGGCTATGCTGGAATAGATTCAGGGCCCCCGGAATGTTGGATCAGGCCTTTTCAGGCAGATCCAGATTTCCCCGGGCTTGGTCCGGTGATCCGACAGGCCGCTTGTACCTTTCGCACACTTCAACGACGCGCTAGCAGTTTCTACGCCGCGTTTCGTGCGGGCTTTCGCCGTATCGGCGTTTGTATTCGACCGAAAAGCGCCCAAAATGGCCGAACCCGACTTGTTCGCAAATATCCCCGATCATGCCGTCGCCAGAACCGCTTTTCAGCAGGGCATGCGCGCGGCGCAGGCGCGCTTCTCGCAGGTATTGCTTCGGGGTTACGCCAAGTTCTGCTTTGAAGCCCAATTGCAATGAGCGGGGCGAAATCTGCAGGACTTCCGCGATATCGCCCACCGTTATCACGTCGCCAAGATTGCGATGGATATACTGCATGGCCCGGCGCACATGCACGTTTTCGGCCTGTTCGATCTCTTTCATCAACAGGCCGCTGACGTCGCTTGGCTGACACAGCAGGAACCCTTCGATCAGTTGTTCTTCGACAAGCGCCTGGGTGTGCAAATTGCCCTTGGCATAGACGGCTTCTTTCTCGGCAAGGGAAAAACAGGTCCGCAATTTCTGGACCCATTTGTCGACTTCCGACATCCGCTGATCCACCGCCGTTTGAAAGATCACCTGGCCAGAAAGCGGCCGCCCGACCAGGCGTTCGGCGACCCGGTTCAACTGCTGCGCATTGATCTGCAGAAGGAGCTGCGAACAGCCCTCACGCCAGCGCATCGACGCATGACGGTGCGGGTTCAGGACACTGCCCAACCCCGGGCCGGTTTCCACGTCGCCTGCAGAGTTGTCTATCCGGGCCTGCCCGGTCAGTGGGATCTGCACCAGGTAGAAGGACCCAAGTTCGCCCGGCTCGATTTCGACATCGGCCCCGTACTGGATATAGTTGAGCGATGTCGCCTGACCTTCGGCACGATTGTGTACCGCATCGAAATGACCTGACCGCGAAATCCGATCCAGCCGATGATCACAAAACTTGCGAGCGACCACAGCCCGCGCCTCGTCCAGGTCACCGGACTGAAAAAGGCGGTTCTTTTCCAAAGGCAAAGCTGTGTTTGCAGGTCTTGTCATCTGTTTTGTGCATCTCTCCACCTGCCAACGTAGCACATTTTCTTCCTCTTCGGATGTGGCGCGCAAGTTGGATTCGCTTTTTGGATAACAGGTTTGGCCGGGCGTCCAATACCCTCGGTCCCACCAACGAACAGGGAGACAAAAAAATGTACAATGGAGAAGGGGTCACCGGGTCGGCCGAAGGGCTGGACGGAACCGCATGGAACGTCGTCGGGCACATCTATACGCCCAAGCTTTGGTCGGACAACGCATTCATCTGGCACGCGCTCATCCCGGCCGAGACGTTCGTTCCGCCTCATGTCCACCCGACGCAGGACGAATGGATCTACATGCTCGAAGGCGAGCTTGAGGTCGAATTCGGCTTTGAAACCGGCAATGTGACAGCAAACAAGGCCGGACCTGGCGACACGGTTCGCATGCCGATGGGCGTGGCGCATGGTATCTTCAACCGCTCCGGGAAAGAGGCGAAATGCGTCTTTGGCGTTTCGCCGTCGCGCAAGCTGTTCGAGCTGTTCGGCGAATTGGACGGTGTCACGGATCCGGCAGAGCTGGTGCGCCTTTCGGCCCTGCGCGAGGTGGATTTCCTGCCGCCCCCGCCGGACGCCGGATAAGGAGGCCCAGCCATGGTTAAACGCAAAACTGTCGCCGTCATCGGCGGCGGGGTCTCTGGGCTTGCCGCGGCGAAGGCATTCGATGAGCGCGGCCACCGGGTGATCGGGTTTGAACGCAGCCATGACTTTGGCGGCGTGTGGGAGCTGAGCCGCTCCTACCCCGGCGTTCAGACCCAAAGCCCCAAGGATCTCTATCGCTACACCGATCTGGCCATGCCGGAGGACTATGCCCAGTGGCCCAAGGGGCCGCAGGTGCATGCCTATCTGCACTCCTACGCCGACAAGCACAAACTGGGGCGGCTCTTTCAGCTCAACACCGACGTGGTGGGGATGGAACGGCGCGCCGATGGGCAGCCGGGCTGGACCCTGACGCTGGAAAGCGCCGGGCGCACCCGCAAACAGGATTTCGATTTCGTCGCGATCTGCACCGGTCAGTTTTCCTACAAGAACATCATTTCCCATCCCGGGCAGGAGGAGTTTGTCGCCCAGGGCGGTCAGGTGATGCACTCTTCGGAATATACCGACCCCGAAATTGCCCGGGGCAAACATGTCGTGGTTCTGGGTGGGTCGAAATCCGCGACTGATATCGCGGTCAACGCGGTGCAAAACGGCGCTGAACAGGTGACGATGGTCTACCGCCAAAACGTCTGGCGCATTCCGTATTTCATCGGCGGCATCAATTTCAAACGCCTGCTCTACATGCGGGCGCAGGAGATGCAGTTCAACAGCTGGAATCGCGGCCCGCTGAAGAAGGTTCTTGCGGCGGTCACCAAGCCTCTGGTCTGGGCCAACTTCCGTGGGCTGGAAACCATGCTGAAGCTGCAGCTTGGCCTGAAGAAATGGAACATGGTTCCCGATACGCCGATCGAGAAGGAGGCGTCGTGTTCGCTGCCTCTGGTCACGCCGGGATTGTTCGAAGCGCTGAAGAGCGGCAAGCTGAAACTGGTCCTGGGCACCTATGACAAATATGTCGGTGACAGTATCCTGCTGACGACCGGGGAAAAGGTCCGGTGCGACGTGTCGGTTCTGGCCGTGGGGTGGAAACTGGGCGTTCCTGTACTGCCCGATGCCTACCGCGCCAAGCTTGTCGAGCCGGACGGACAATACAAGACCTACCGCCTGTCCGTGAATCCGGACCTGCCGGACATGGGCTTTGTCGGCTTCAACTCCAGTTTTTGCACAGTGTTGTCGGCGGAAATGATCGCCAACTGGCTGGTGCGTTACGCTGATGGTCAACTTGCCAATCAACCGACCGAGGCCCAGATGCGCGAGAACATCCAAATGATGCTGGACTGGCGGCGCAAGGAACGCCCGGCGGCGCAGGTCTATGGCGGATTGTGTTCCGCGCCCTTCCATTTCAAGCACTTCGACGAATTGCTTGCCGATATGGGCGCGAAGAAAGCCAAACGGTCCAACCCTCTGGCGGAACAATTCTCTTACCCCGACGCGGAGGCTTACGGAGAATTCCTGGCCTCGACCCCGCAATACCAGGCAGGATAAAAAGGAGCCTTCGACAATGCGCGATTGGGACGATGCGTTCAACAATATGGGTCATGTCGAAGGCTCCGCAGCTTTGCCCGGTTTCTGGGCAAAGCGCGCCGAGGATTACCGCGCACAGACCAGGATTGACGCCGACATTCCCTATGGGTCGGCAAAGCGCGAAACCCTTGACCTGGTCTGGCCCGATGGTGCGCCGAAGGGACTTGTGGTCTTTGTGCATGGCGGGTTCTGGATGCGGCTCGACAAGTCCTACTGGACAGATCTGGCGGAAGGGGCACGAGCACAGGGTTGGGCGGTCGCCATGCCCAGCTATACCCTGACGCCCGAGGCCCGGATTTCCGAAATCACCACACAGGTCGGCGCCGCGATAGAAGAGGCGGCCCGACGCGTCGGCGGCCCGATCCACCTGGTCGGGCATTCGGCCGGAGGGCATCTTGTCACGCGCATGATCTGTGACAACAGCCCCTTGTCAGCCCAGACCATCGCGCGGGTGGAACAGGTTCTGTCGATCAGCGGCCTGCACGACCTGCGTCCGCTGCGGCAGACTGCGATGAACGACACTCTGCGCCTGACCGCCGAAGAGGCGACAGAGGAAAGCCCCGCTTTGCTGACCCCGGTTCCGGGTGTGCGCGTCTCGATTTGGGTGGGAGGTGGCGAACGTCCCGAATTCATTCGGCAGGCGCGTCTGCTGGACATGATCTGGCAGGGTCTGGACGCGACCACCGATTTGACCATCGACGGTGATCACAATCACTTCACGATCCTCGAAGGGCTGAAATCGCCGGACTCCCCGCTTTGTGCAGGGCTATTGGGCGGCTAGTCCGAGGTGCCCGGCGCGGCGCTGCGATCTATGTAGGCGGTGGCCTCGATTTCGAGCACGGCTTCGTCCTCGACGAGGTCGTTGATGATGATCATGGACATGGCCGGGAAGTGCTTGCCGAACACGCGCTGGTAGGCTTTGCCGACCTCACGCTGATGGGCCAGGTACTCGTCCTTGTCCTTGACGAACCAGGTCAGGCGTCCGACGTCCGTCACGTCGCCACCGGCGGCCCGCACGATCTCGGCGATGTTGGCCAGGGCTTGTTCCATCTGGGGGATAAAGCCCCCCTCGGCAAATTTCTTGTCCTTGTCCCAACCGATCTGGCCGCCGATGTGCAGTGTTCCATCGGGCATCAACATGCCGTTGGCATACCCAAGGGCGGGCGCCCACCCTTCGGGATGAATGGTTTGCGGTTTCATGTTGAGGCCTCCATGAGTTCTTCGATCTTGGCGCGCACATGCTCCGGCCAGGGAGCGGGCCGCCCATCGCCGCCAACGCAGACAAGGGTCTGATCGGCTTCGAAGCAGACAGCGTCCTGCCGCACCGCACGGGTGGTCAGGGACAGGCTGCTGCCGCCAAGGCGGGTCAGTGTCAGGTGCAAATCCAATTGGTCACCATGTCGGCAGGGCTGCCTGAAGCGCACGTTGAAACCCGCTGTCGGCACGCCTGCATCCGGATGCATGTCTTCGAACGGCCAGCCGAAAACATCGCCGAACATGGTCTCTACCGCGTCATTGATCATCTCGAAGAACCGCGGGTAAAAGACAATGCCCGCGGGGTCGCAATGCTTGAACAGCACCTTTTGCGGGAAGGTAAAATGCATCAGGTGACTTTCGACTTTGTCTGATACTTCGGATCGCGCCAAAGCTCGCCCTTCACCACCTCTTCCAGAATTTTCGCGGCACCAACCACGTCTGCGTTGTCGATATACAGCGGGGTAAAGCCGAAGCGCATGATATCCGGCGCGCGGAAGTCCCCGATCACACCGCGGTCGATCAAGGCCTGCACCACCTCGTATCCGTGCGCAAAGGCGAAAGAGACCTGGCTGCCACGTTCTGCGGCGGTGCGCGGCGAGGCAAGCGTCAGCTCGGGGCAGCGGGCCTCCACCTCGGCGATAAAGGTGTCGCATAGCGCGATGGAGGTCGCCCGAAGGTCGTCCATGTCGACACCGTCCCAGGCGTCCAGCGCGGCATCCAGAATGGAGAGTTGCACAATCGGCGGGGGGCCGACGCGCAGACGTTCGGTCGACATGGCCGGACGATAGCCGAGTTCCATTGCAAAAGGCGCGTCATGGCCCATCCATCCGGAAAGGGCCGGTTCAACCATCTCAACAATGTCGGGTCGGGCATAGATAAAGGCGGGGGCGCCCGGCCCGCCGTTGAGATACTTGTACGTGCAGCCCACGGCGAATTCGGCGTTCGATCCGGCCACGTCCAGAGGGACCGCGCCCGCACTATGGGCAAGGTCCCAGATCATCACCGCGCCGACACTGTGGGCCTTTTCGGTGATCGCCTTCATGTCGTGCAGCCGGCCCGAGCGGTAGTCGACATGCGTCAGCATCACCACCGCGACCTCATCGGTGATGGCTTGGGCCACGTCAGTTGGCGCAGGCGTGCGCAGCTCATAGCCCTTGTCGATTGTGCCGATCAAACCCTGCGCCATGTAGAGGTCGCTGGGAAAGTTGCCCGCGTCCGACAGGATCACCCGCCGGTCGGGGTTCATCTTCAGTGCGGCCGCCAGCGCCTGGTAGACCTTGATCGAGAGTGTATCCCCCGTGGCCACCGACCCCGCAGGCGCTCCGATCAATCCGGCGATCCGGTCGCCAACACGGGCCGGCAACGAGATCCAGTCAGCCGTATTCCAGGCCCTGATCAGCTGCTGCCCCCATTCGCTGGCAATCACCTCGCCGGCGCGGGCCGCGGCCCCCTTGGGCAACGGACCAAGCGAGTTGCCGTCGAGGTAGATCACGCCTTCGGGAATTTCGAAGCGATCTTTGTGGGGAAGAGTCATAGCTCACCTCTCAAGTGCCAGAGTTCTGGAAAGAGCTCGACATCGAGCATTTTGCGAAGGTAGGAGACACCTGCCGTTCCACCGGTTCCGCGCTTGAAGCCGATCACGCGTTCCACGGTTGTCACGTGGTTAAAGCGCCAGCGGCGGAAGTAATCTTCGAGGTCCACGAGTTTCTCGGCCAGTTCATAGAGCGACCAATAGTCGTTGATGTTCTCGTAGACGGTTTTCCAGCGGGCCTGGATCTCTGGTCGCGGGGCGTGCGGCGTGTCCAGTTGCGGGGCGGGCATGTTCTCTTCATGGCCGTCCAGCGTGCGAAAGAGATACCGCACAACCTCGTCGTAGAAACTGGGTTGCGCCAGCTCGGCCTCCAGCATGGCGTGGACATCCGGCATATGCGCGTGAGGCTTCAGCATGTTGGGGTTCCGGTTTCCCAGAACATATTCGATCATCCGGTACTGGTAGGATTGAAAACCCGATGACGGGCCCAATGCTTCGCGGAACGTCGTATAGTCCGCCGGCGTCATGGTGCGCAGCACGTCCCACTGATTGTTGAGCTGTTCGAAGATCCGGCTGACCCGGGCCAGCATCTTGAACATGGTCGTGGTGTCATATGTTCTGAGCGCATCACGCGCCGCGCCAAGCTCGTGCAGGATAAGCTTCATCCAAAGCTCCGAGGTCTGGTGCTGGATGATGAACAAAAGCTCATCATGCGCCGCGCTTTGTGGGGCCTGTGCACTCAGGATCGGCGCCAGATGCAGGTAGTCGCCGTAGGACATGGCATCCTTGAAGTCCATCTTGGCACCACCGGTACCGGGATCATAGGCTCCGCCACTCATCACGACGTTCCCCGCAGTTTGAAACGCTGGATTTTGCCGGTCTCGGTCTTGGGCAGTGCCTTGGTAAAGACGACCGAACGTGGGTATTTGAAAGGGGCTATGGTGGCCTTGACGTGATCTTGCAAGAGCTTGACCAGGGCATCCGACGGGACCTCTCCGGCGCTCAGAACCACATGGGCCTCGACGATCGCGCCGCGATCTTCATCCGGCGCACCGATCACGGCACATTCCGCCACAGCGTCATGGGCCAGAAGCGCGGCTTCGACCTCGGGTCCCGCGATATTATAACCGGACGAGACGATGATGTCGTCATTGCGGGCGGCAAAGTGGAAATACCCGTCCGCGTCCTGCGTGAATGCATCGCCCGAGATGTTCCAGCCGTCCTGGACATATTCGTCCTGGCGTTCGCCGAACATGTAGCGACAACCGGTCGGCCCGCGCATGGCAAGGCGCCCGATTTCGCCGCGCGGCAACTCGGCACCATCGGGGCCGATCACCTTGGCCTCATAGCCGCTCACTGGCTTGCCGGTGCAGGCCGGTCTGTGGTCTTCGAACCGGTTGGTGATGAAGATGTGCAGCATCTCTGTCGCGCCGATCCCGTCCAGCATCGGCTTGCCGGTCTTGGCCTGCCATTCGTCATAGACCGGGGCCGGCAGCGTTTCCCCCGCCGAGACCGCCGCGCGCAAGGAAGACAGGTCCGCCCCTTCGTCCATCGCTCGCAGCATGGCGCGATAGGCCGTCGGCGCGGTAAAGCAGACGGTGGCTTTGTAGGTCTCGATGATCTCGATCATGTTCGGCGGCGAGGCAGTTTCCAGCAAGGTTGCCGTCGCGCCGAACCGCAAGGGAAAGATCGCCAGGCCACCCAGCCCAAAGGTAAAGGCCAGGGGCGGAGAGCCGACAAAAACATCATCGGGCTGCACGTCCAGCACCTCTTTGGCATATCCATCCGCGATGATCAGCAGATCGCGGTGAAAGTGCATCGTTGCCTTGGGGTTCCCGGTCGAGCCGGATGTGAACCCGATCAGCGCCACATCGTCCTGGGCCGTCTGGACCGCATCGAATTGAACGGGTTTCGTCAGGGCCAGGCGGTCAAGCTCGGCATCGTGGTTCGCGGTGCCGTCGAAACCCGCCACGGTCGTCAGATGCGCACTGCCCTTGGCGCAGGCCGTCATCTCGTCCATGAGCCGCGTGTCGCACAAGGCGTGGGTGATTTCGGCCTTCTCGACGTATTTGGCGAGCTCCCCGGCGCGCAGCATCGGCATGGTGTTGATGACAACGGCCCCGGCCTTGGTGGCCGCCAGCCAGCAGGCCACCATTGCGGGATTGTTGGCGGAGCGGATCAGGACACGATTGCCCGGTTTCACACCAAGATCGTCCACCAGAGTGTTGGCCAGGCGATTGGTCCAGTCCGACAGTTCCTTGTAGGTGCGGCGGCGTCCGTTGCCGATCAACGCGGTGTGATCCCCGAACCCCTTTTCAACCATGGCATCGGTCAGCTCCCACCCCGCATTCAACCGGTCGGGATAGTCGAAGCCGTCCAGGATCAGGTCCGGCCACTGTTCCGCCGGGGGAAGAGTGTCACGCGTAAACGTGTCTGTATGTGCAGAAGGCCTTAGCATCATCATTTCCCCTGAAAAGCGTTGAGAGCCTGGCGCGCGATGACGACGCGCTGCACGTCCGAAGCCCCTTCGTAGATGCGCAAGGCCCTGATTTCGCGATAGAGTTTTTCGACGGTCTCGTTCGATTTGACACCATCGCCGCCGTGCAACTGCACCGCCTTGTCGATGACCTGCTGCGCCTGGTCGGTGGCGAATAGCTTGGCCATGGCCGCCTCGCGCGTCACCCGTGGCGCGCCGCTGTCCTTACTCCACGCGGCGCGGTAGACCAGCAGCGCCGCCGCATCCACGTTGAGCGCCATGTCCGCGATATGCCCCTGCACCATCTGCAGATCGAAGAGCGGCGCGCCCTGGATCTGCCGGGTCGTCACCCGCCCCAAGGCCTCGTCCAAGGCCCGCCGCGCAAACCCCAGCGCTGCCGCCGCAACCGTGGAGCGGAAGACATCCAGCACCGACATCGCGATCTTGAAGCCTTGCCCCGGCGCACCAATCATCGCCGCCGCGGGCACGCGGGCCTCGTTGAAGGTCAATGTTGCCAAAGGATGCGGCGCGATGGTCTCAAGCCGTTCCGTGATCTCAAGGCCTACGGTGTCCGCAGGCACGATAAAGGCCGACATCCCCTTTGCGCCGGGCGCCTCGCCGGTACGCGCAAAGACGGTGTAGACATCGGCGATCCCGCCGTTGGAAATCCAGGTCTTCTGCCCGGTCAGGACATAGTGATCACCGTCACGCTCGGCGCTCATCGTGTTGGCCGCCACGTCGGACCCGCTGCCGGGTTCGGTCAGGGCGAAGGCCGAGATGGCTTTGCCAGAGCGCGTAAGCGGCAGCCAGTCGGCCTTTTGCTCTGGTGAGCCAAAGAGGGAAATCGCGCCCGTCCCCAGCCCCTGCATGGCAAAAGCGAAATCCGCGAGCCCGTCATGGCGCGCCAGCGTCTCGCGGATCAGGCAGAGCGTCCGCACGTCCAGTTTGCCGTCCTCGGCGCCGGAATGGCGGGCTATGCCCGCCTCGCCCAGCATCGTCACAAGCTGGCGACAGGCCGCATCCGTGTCGGAATGATCGACCGTGGCCAATTGATCCGCCGCCCATTCTTCCAGCGAAGCGGCCAGGTCGCGGTGCCGATCCTCGAAGAACGGCCAGTCGAGAAAGCTCTTGTCTGACATCAGTCGCCCTCGAACACCGGTTTTTCCTTGGCCACAAACGCCTGGTAGGCGCGGTGAAAGTCCTGCCCTTGCATGCAGATCGCTTGCGCCTGCGCCTCCGCTTCGATGGCCTGTTCGATGGACATCGACCACTCCTGTGCCAGCATGGTCTTGGTCATCATGTTGGCCCAGGTCGGCCCGTCCGCGATGCGCCGCGCCAGCCCTTGCGCCGTCGCCAGCAGGTCTTCCGCAGGCACAACCTTGTTGAAGTATCCCCAGGCCGCGCCTTCCTCGGCGGTCATGGACCGGCCCAGGTACAACAGCTCGGCGGCACGTCCCTGACCGATGATGCGCGGCAGGATGGCACAAGCCCCCATGTCGCACCCCGCAAGCCCAACGCGGTTGAACAGAAAGGCGGTCTTGGCCTCAGGCGTGGCGATCCGCAGATCGGAAGCCATCGAAATGATCGCCCCAGCGCCTGCGCAAACGCCGTCCACCGCCGCGATGATCGGCTTGCCGCAATTCACCATCGCCTTGACCAGATCGCCGGTCATGCGGGTGAAGGCCAAGAGGTCCTTCATGGTCATTCTGGTGAGCGGCCCGATGATGTCATGCACATCGCCGCCCGAGCTGAAATTGCCGCCATTGGGGCCGAAAACCACGGCCTTGACGTCATCGCTGTAGTGCAGGTCACGAAACCAGTCGCGCAGTTCCGCGTAACTATCGAAGGTCAGGGGGTTCTTTCGTTCAGGTCGGTCCAGGGACACCGTCGCGATGCCATCCTCAACCTTGCACAAGAAGTGCTCTACATCAGTCCGCATCTTTGTCCTCCGCCAGCAGTGTTTCGGTCAACCGGTCGAGCCGGGCGATCATGCCGCCCAGATCGTCGGCATCCAGCCCGCCAAGAATGTCATCAATCCAGGCTTCATGGTCCGCGGAATGCCGGGCGAACATCTCCTGCCCTTTGTCCGTCAGGCGCACCAGCTGGGCGCGCCGATCCCCGGGGATCGCGACGCGCAGGGCCAGCCCTTCTTCGGTCAGCTTGTCCACGATGCCCGTGATATTGCCGCCCGAGACCTTCAGCATGCGAGAGATCTCGCCCATCTTCAGCCCGTCCGGCGCGCGCGACAGGGCCGACATCACGTCGAACCGTGGCAGGGTCCAGTCGTGATGGCGTCGGAGCCTGCGCCGCACCTCGTCCTCGATGGACCGGCTGGTCTTGAGCAGCTTCAGCCAGAGGCGCAGACGTTCCTTTGAGAGGGACTCACGAGTCGTCTGGGGGTGCACCGTCATATCTCGCCTCCGGTCAGGCTCAACGCATGCCCATTGACCGAACGCGCCGCCTCTGAGCACAGCCAGAGCGTCGCGCCGGCGACCTCGTCGGTTTGGATGAACCGTTTTTGCGGGTTGCCCGCGTAAAGCGCCGCGCGGGCTTCCTCTTCGGTCTTGCCGGTTTTCTCGATGATGTTGGCGATCGATCGGTCCAGCATCGGTGTCTCGATGAACCCGGGGCAGATCGCGTTGACGGTGATGCCCGTCCTTGCGAGTTCCAGCGACAGCGCGCGGGTCAGCCCCACGACACCGTGCTTGGCCGCGCAATAGGCCGCGACGTAGGGGTAGCCTTTCAGGCCTGCCGTCGATGCGATGGCGATCATCCGCCCCCAGCCGGCAGCTTTCATGTCCGGCAGCGCCGCTTGCCAGACATTCGAAACGCCGATCAGGTTCACGGACAGCATGGCCTGCAGCTGTTCGGGCGTCATCTTGGCGAACGGCACGCTGTCGGCGGCGCCTGCATTCGCAACGACCCCCGTGATCGGCCCATGCGCCTCGCGCGCCCCGTCAAACGCCTGTCCGACGGCATCCGCATCGGTCACATCGCAGAGCTGGTAGGGCAGGCCCTGCTCCATGAGCGGAGCTTTGGACCGGCCCATGATCGTCACCTTGGCACCGGCTTCGGCCAATGTCCGGGCGGTCTCTGCCCCGACGCCCGTACCGCCACCGGTGACAACGATATGCTTGCCCTCGACGCTCATACCCGGATCGTCTCTGCTTCACGGTCGGCCAGGCGCCAGGTCTGGTCGCGTCCCGCCTCGTAGGGCTTCGGCCACGCGGCCAGGCGGTCGCCGATCTTCGCTCCTTCATGGAGCGTCCAATAAGGATCGGCCAGATGCGGACGGCCGACCGCAACCAGATCGGCGCGACCCGCCATCAGGATCGAGTTGGCGTGATCGGCCTCGTAGATATTGCCGACCGCCATCGTCTTGATGCCAGCGTCGTTGCGGATGCGGTCCGAGAAGGGCGTCTGGAACATCCGACCATAGACCGGCTTTGCCTCGGTCGTGGTCTGGCCTGCCGAGACGTCGATCAGATCGGCCCCTGCTTCGGTGAACATCCGGGCGATCTCGACCGCCTCCTCGGGTGTGATGCCTTCGTCCCCGACCCAGTCGTTGGCCGAGATGCGCACCGACATCGGCTTGGCAGCGGGCCAAACGGCCCTCATCGCCTCGAAGACTTCCAACGGATACCGCATGCGGTTTTCCAGGCTCCCGCCATAGTCGTCCGTCCGGGCATTCGACACCGGAGAGATGAAGGACGAGATCAGGTAGCCGTGGGCGGCGTGCAATTCGATCATGTCGAACCCCGCGCGGTCGGCCATCTGCGCTGCGCTGACGAACTGATCGCGGATCTCGTCCATCTCTGACCGCGTGATCTCACGCGGGGTGGCGTTTTCAGCCGCCCAGGGGATCGGCGAGGCACTGACAAGATCCCAGTTGCCCTCGGCAAGCGGCCTGTCCATGCCCTCCCACCCGATGTTCGTCGAGCCTTTGCGCCCGGAATGACCGATCTGGCAGCAGATCCTGGCATCGGTAAACTGGTGCACGAAGTCGGTCAGACGCGTCCAGGCGGCCTCATGCTCGGGCGCATAAAGCCCCGGACAGCCGGGCGTGATCCGACCCGATGGGCTGACACAGGTCATTTCCGTATAAACCAGCCCTGCCCCGCCCTTGGCCCGCTCGCCGTAATGCGTCATGTGCCAGTCGTTCGGGCACCCGTCCTTGGCCAAGTACTGTGCCATTGGCGAGACGACGATGCGGTTCTTCAGCTCCATGTCGCGCAGCTTGAAGGGTACAAACATCGGCGCCCGCACCGGCGCATCGGCTGCCATGCCCGCCTGGGTCATGAACCACCGCTCGGCGCTTTCCATCCACTTCGGGTCGCGCATCCGCAGGTTTTCATGGCTGATGCGCTGTGAGCGTGTCAGCATCGAATAGTTCAACTGGACCGGATCGAGCCCCAAGTACCGCTCCACCTCTTCGAACCATTCCAGCGAGTTGCGGGCGGCAGACTGAAGGCGCAAAACCTCCAGCCGGCGCTCCTCTTGGTAGCGGGTAAAGGCGGCTTCCAGGCTGTCTTCGGTGTGGATGTATTCGGCCAGGGCGATGGCGCTTTCCATCGCCAGCTTGGTGCCGGACCCGATGGAGAAATGCGCCGTCGCCGAGGCATCGCCCAGCAGCACGACGTTTTCATGATGCCATGTTTCGCACAGCACGCGGGGAAAACGCAGCCAGGCAGAGCCCCGGATATGGCTCGCGTTGGTCATGAGGGAATGACCATCCAGATACTTGGCAAAGATCTTTTCGCAGACCGCAATCGTCTCTTGCTGGCTCATCTCGCCAAAACCGGAACGGTCGAAGGTGTCCTGCGCACACTCCACGATGAAGGTCGCTGTGTCGTCGTCGAACTGGTAGGCATGGACCCAGATCCAGCCGTGTTCGGTCTCTTCGAAGATAAAGGTAAAGGCGTCATCGAACTTCTGATGGGTGCCCAGCCAGACGAACTGGCACAGCCGCTGGTCGATCTCGGGCTTGAAGCTGTCAGCGTAGAGCGTGCGGGTCTTTGAGTTCAGGCCATCGCTGGCGACCACAACGTCGAACTCCTTGCGATAGTCTTCGGCGCTTTGCACCTCGGTTTCGAACCGAAGCTCGACTCCCAGTTCGCGCGCGCGATCCTGAAGCAAAAGCAGAAGCTTCTTGCGCCCGATCCCGCAGAAGCCATGCCCGGAGGAGACATGCGTTTCGCCCCGGTAGTGCAGGGCGATGTCATCCCAATAGGCAAAATTCTCGCCAATCGTCCTGGCGCTGACCGGATCGTTCGCCGCCAGGTTTTGGAGTGTTTCGTCCGACAGAACGACGCCCCAGCCAAAGGTGTCATCACTGCGGTTCCGCTCGATGACGACGACCTCAGCCGAAGGGTCGCGCAGTTTCGTCGATATTGCAAAGTACAGCCCCGCAGGACCCCCGCCCAAACATGCAATCCGCATTGCGATCTCCCTTCAAGGCGCCGCGCAAGAGACGCGGCGCTTTCCAACGACGATATGCGAGTCGGCCATTTGCTTCAAGCTTGAAATATTTGAGCTTGATGATTACAGGGCCGCAGGTGCATCCAGGATCAGAGACAGGCGATGACGAATATGGCGCCCGACCGTGTGCCCCGGGTCGGCCTGAGACACCGCGCGCATAACCATCCGGGTCGGCCTGGGACGCCGCCTTTCTTCCGGATGCGTTGCTGACTCAGGAGGCCGCAGCCTTCGAGAATGCCGCCTTTCCGCACCGGCGCGCTGGACCGATGTACATGGCCAATTCGACCAGCACCTGAGGTAGGAGCGGCTGCCGCAAAATTTCACGTTGAATGAAACAGGGCACCGGTGATCTGGCACCTCGCAAATAGCCATTTCTTCGCAACCCGTGCGCCAACATGACACCACCCGAACCACGAAATCTGCTGGAGGGATCCGGGGCGCATTTCTTCTTCGGCCCTGATTGCGGAGGATGGTCAACGCTGCCGATCAGGCCGCATGAAACGTCCCGGGACCTCCACCTGGTCGAAGCAGGTGCGCAGGAAGAAGCCCGCGAAGGGATCAAGCGTCACTTCGCTATCGTCTTGCGGTTGATCCCGAACTTCCGGCTCAGCTCCGAGAGCGAAGCTTGCGACCGCTGCAGTGCAGTTCTGACGGCGTGCGGGGACGTGGCGCAGCCATGAGGACCTTGCCCCACAAGGCTTCCTTCCATTCCTGCGAATGGATCTCACCACCAAACCGAGGGATCAAACACCTAATCCGGATCGCCGAACAGGCGTATCAGATCGATATGCTGGCGCGAGAAGGGTGTCTTGAGCACGACAAAACTGAAATACTTGTCGATACCCACCCCCCGGTCGATCAGCCCCTCCACGATGGACTGGTAATCGTCGATCCCGCCGGTGACGAACTTTACCAGGTAGTCGTAGCCGCCCGAGACCAGGTGGCATTCCACACAGGCATCGATCTTTTCCAACGCCTCCTGAAAGCGGGCGAAATCGATCTGCCTGTGGTTCTTGAGCGTGAATTCAGTAAACACCGTCATCGTCGAGCCAAGGCGGGCGAGGTCAATCTGCGCCGAATAGCCCAGGATGTACCCCGCCTGCTGCAGCTTCTTGACCCGCATCAGGCAGGGCGATGGCGACAGGTTCACCTCTTCGGCCAGTTCGACGTTCGTGATGCGGCCGTTGCGTTGCAGCACGGCGAGAATATTCACATCGATCCGGTCGAGCTTGTAGGCCGGCTTCATCGCGTTTCCTTGTACCTGCTCCGGGCGGGGGAACCGCCCGCGCGGGACCGCCTCCCATTGCTCGTTATTTACCATCCGGTTTCAACAGGAAATGCCGTTTGCGCGCCTAATTGCAGAACAACCCGCTTTATCTCAACGGGTAGGCTGCGGCCAAACGAAAGGTCTGCCCATGTCCGCACCACGCCTCGCAGTGACGACAACCGATACCCTCCCCCCCGACGCCGACTGCGTGGTGATCGGCGGCGGCATCGTCGGCGTCTGTACCGCCTGGTGGCTGGCGCGCGAAGGCCAGAAGGTCGTGCTGGTCGAAAAGGGCGCCATCGGCGGTGAACAGTCCAGCCGCAACTGGGGGTGGTGCCGCCAGCAGAACCGCGATGCGCGGGAACTGCCCCTGTCCACGCGCAGCCTCGCACTATGGGAGCGCATGGGCGCCGAGATCGGTGACAGCCTGGGCTTCCGCCGCTGCGGACTGATCTACCTGTCGAACGACGAGGCCGAGATCGAGGGCTGGGCGAAATGGGGCCGTTTCGCGCGTGGCGAAGGGGTCGAGACACACATGCTGACCGCGCAGGAGGCGGCGGTCCGTGGTGCCGCCACGGGCCAACAGTGGAAAGGCGGTGTCTGGTCGCCCACCGACGGCATCGCCGATCCGTCACGGGCGGCACCGCTGATCGCCAAAGGGATCGAAACGCTGGGTGGCCACGTGGTACAGACCTGCGCCGCACGGGGCATCGAACGCAGCGCGGGCCGGGTTTCGGCTGTCGTGACCGAGCGTGGCACGATCCGCACGCCTGCGGTTGTCGTGGCGGGCGGCGCCTGGGCGGGCAGCTTCCTGCACCAACAGGGCATCTTCTTCCCGCAGGCCTCTGCCCGCAATTCGGCCCTGTCCTTGGCGCCCGGCGCGGAGGGCCTGCCCGATGCGCTGCATACCGCGCGCGTCACCGTCACCCGGCGCGCCGATGGCGGGTACACGCTGGCCACCTCGGGCCGCGCCAATATCGATCCTACCCCCGGCGCGATCATGGGCATGCGGCATTTCCTGCCGATGTTCGCCCGGCGCTGGCGCGTGCTGCGCCCGGGCGGCACACAGGCCTGGGCCGCGGGCTTTGAGACGCGCCGCCGTTGGGCGCTCGACCGGCGAACCCCGATGGAACGGGTGCGGATCCTTGACCCGAAACCCGACGCCAAGGTTATCGCCCAGACGCTTGCGCGCGCGCAGGCGCTTGTGCCTGAACTGCGCAAGGTTCCCGTTCAGGCCACCTGGGGCGGCTACATCGACAGCACCCCGGACGGCGTGCCGGTGATCGACGCCGACATCGGCATCCCGGGCCTTGTCCTGGCCGCGGGCCTGTCCGGGCACGGCTTTGGCATCGGGCCGGGGGTGGGTCACCTGGTGGCGGACCTGGTTCTTGGGCGCAAGACCATCACCGAAGCGGCACAATACCGGCTCGCGCGCTTCGGAGGCAGCCAGTGGGGCAAGGTGTCCGACTTCTGATACTGACGGGGCGATCCTGCTGGGCCGCGAGCGACCGGCTGAAGCGCGAGATCCCGCGCCCAGGTTGATTCATCATAGCGATCGCGACTGACAGCATTCATCAAACACGGGGTATCAATCCCGACCCCGACAATACTGGATTTCCAGCGCCGCTATGCCATGCCTTCTGAAAATCAGGCGTTTTCTCAAGATACTTGATGTTCTTCGGGCCAATCCCATGCTCCGCGCTGAATGACCCGCCGAACGCGGTCACGGCCTCATCGACGACATAGTCGCGCAGCTCTTGTTCGAATGCACTCTCCACGGGCCCATCCGTTTTCACCAGGTTGAAATGCAAGCCGCCGTCGCCAAGGTGACCAAAATCACAGATCTCCATCATCGGGAAATCTGCCGCGAGTTTGCGTGTCATCGCAGCCCGGAACGCGATCACCTTGTCCCGGGTAAAGCCCAGATCGAAGGCGATCAGCGGACCTGCCGATTTCACACCTTCGGACAGCGCATGGCGCAGCGCCCAGATTTCCTGAGGACGGCCAAAAAGCGCGTCTTCAATCGGCGCCTCCGGAAGTTCCCACGCCTCGGACAGCACGGCTTCGAGCACCTCGTCCAGGGCCGTGTCCCACGGGGCTTTCGTGGGGCGGGACAGCTCGATCAGCACGGCGGTTTCGGGGATCTCGCCCCTGGCAAAAGGGTTCTTCAGGGCCGCCGCGTGGTCAAAGGTATGCGCCATCGCGGCGCGGGACATGAATTCGAAAGCCGACAGCAGAGGCCCGACGCGCGTTTCCAGATGACGCAGCAAGGTCAGCATGCCCGCATCGCTGGAGGGGACAACAAGGGCGGTCGCTTGGTCCGTGACCACAGGCTCAAGGCTCAGGATCGCCTCGGTGATGGTGCCGAACCAGCCGCAACTGCCGATGTGCATCTGCTTCCAGTCAGGGCCGGTGTTGTCCTTGCGCACCGGACTGCCAAGCCGCAGCACCTCGTCCCCCGTCACTACCGTCAGCCCAAGCGTATTGCGACGCACATCGCCATAGCGCAGGAACCGCCCTCCGCCGGTGTTGGTCGCGAGCATGCCGCCGATCATCGGGTCAGAGCCGAGATCGATGGGAAAGAACAGCCCGTGCTCTGCCAGCCGGTCATTGACCTCCGACAGGCGGAACCCGGCGCTGACCCGCAGCGAGCGGTTGGCAAGGTCCAGCTCGAAGGTGTCGCGCAGGCGCGAGAGGCTGAGAAGGACTTGCGTACCCGTGTCATCCGGGACAGATGCGCCGACCAGGCCCGTGTTGCCCGACTGGGCGACAAAGGGGGTGTCGATGCTCTCAAGATAGCGTTGACACTGCGCCACCTGCTCCGTCGTTTCGGGCAACAGGACCGCCGGGCTGTTCCCGGTTTCGCCCCGGACACCTTGCAGAAAGGCGGCCATGTCTTTCGGCTCTGTTATCGCCCTGATGCCCTCGGGGAGGATCATGCCGCGCTCGCGTTCAACTGTTCCAATGCTGCGGCACAGGAGGCCGCTTGCATCGCCTCGTAAAGCGCGAATTCATCCGTGACGGGCTTGCCAAGCGCCGCTTCGAACTCTGCGCGACTCGATGCCGCCTGGCTGTCGCTGCGGGCTTCGTCGCCAAGGTTGGACTGAAAGATTCCCGCTGCGCTGACGGGCAGGAAATCTTCGTAGATGATCGGGCTTATCGTCAACGCGCCCGCGTCGAGCAGCGAAGGCAGATCGTCGCCCGTGGCTGCGCCTTGTCCGATGCCATATTTGAAATAGGCAAGACCTTGGTCGTGCAACGCGCGCCAGCTATCGGGGAAGGCTGCGAAGACCTCTTCGAGCTTCGCCACATACTCCTCTGCGTTCGATCCATCGGCGGCCGGCAGGATGTCCGCGCGTACCACGGCCAGCAGGCTGTCATACAGCGCCCGGCCCTTGGGGGTCAGCGCCACGCCGCGTTGTTCGATCTCGCCGAAACGCGCGGTGTGCTGACCCTCCTGCCATCCGCCATCCACAGGGAAACGGATCGCCTCGTTCAGCGCCTTGAACGCCGTTTGCCGCAGCAGGATCGGGCAGGCGCGGCGCGGGGGGCCTTCGACGATGGCTTTTGCGGGCAGGCCTTGGGCCACCATCTCGGCCTGCGCCGCGTCGATGTCTAGCGTGCGGGGTGTCAGATGATTGATATGCGGCCCCTTGAAGGAGACCACATCCGCAATCAGCCGGTGCGCGCTAATCAGGTCCTCAAAGGTCGCATCATCGACGCAAGCCTCGGGATGCCAGCGGAATGTTTCCAACACCTCACCCACAAAGCGTTTGGCATCCTCGGCACTCAGGCCTCCGTCGGCCTCGGCCTTTTCGGTCAGGGCAATGGCGCCCTCGGTAAAGATCCGGCGGCGCGCGAGCGTCGCGGCGGCCTTGTCCCGCAGCGTCTCATCCGCGATCAACTCCAGCCGCAGGAGCGAGGTGAAAACGCGAAACGGGTTCTCGGCCAAGGCGTCCCGCCCGATCGGGCGAAAGGCCGTGGAGTGCACAGGCACCGAGGCAACCGACAGATCGTAGTAGCCGACAGGTTCCATACCCATAACGGCAAAGACGCGTCCCATCATGGCCAGCTCTTCGGGCGTGCCAAGGCGGATCGCGCCGTGGCGTTCCGCGCTGATGCGGTTCGTGTCTTCGCCGGGGGTCAGCGCCAACGCATTGTCGTCGCGCTCCAGAACGGCTGCGTTCACATCCTCCACGATCTCGACAAGGGTGCCGTAGGCGGGCACTTCGGTGCGGTACATCTCGGACATCGCGGCGGAAAATTCGGCGCGGATCTGGCTTGGGGATAGGGTCATCGGTCTGGTCCTTTGGCGTCTAGAAGCGCCCGTTCGTGAGATGGGTCAGGGTCGCGCCGGTCTCGTAGTAAAGGCCCTTGGCGGCGGCATAGGGTTCGGGTTGCGGGTCGTGGATCGGCAGAGGCAGATCGCCGGTGCCAAGCGCCCAATCTGCGGCGGCCCGGCCAAAAAGCGTGCCGGGGGATATGCCCCGCCCGCTGTAGCCGAAGATCGAGATGCCGGACGTCCCGCGACGTTCGATACGCGGCAGGTGGGTGCCGGTCATTCCAATGCGCCCGGTCCATTCCTGCTCGAAGGGGATGCCCTCCAGCTGCGGGAACAGCTTTGCTAGCTTGCGAGTGGCCCACCCCCGGTGCAGAGCGCCACCAAAGCCGTCGAGATTGCCGAGCGCGCCAAAGATCATCCGCCCCGCCTGATCGAGGCGGAAGGCGGACATGATCAGCGCCGTGTCCCAGCAGCCCTCGCCGCCAGACAGGATGCTTTTGCGCAGATCGTCCGGCAGCGGGGCAGTCGCCAGTTGGAAAAAATGCGCCGGAATAACGGCGTTGTCGTCTGCCGCGCCCACGCCATAGGCATTGGTGGCCTGAATGAGCCGCGTGGCGCGAACTTCGCCCTGTGCTGTGCGGACGGTCCAGCCGTCTGCGGTCTCAGACATGGTCAACGCGCTGGTCTCTTCAAAGATCTGCGCCCCCTGCCCTTCTGCGGCACGGGCCAGCCCCTGAACGTAAGCAAGCGGCTGGATCGTTCCGGCCCGTCCGTCCCACAAGGCGCCGCAATAGGCCGCGCAGCCCGTGCGCCGAGCCGTTTCAGCGGCATCCAGCAGCTTGACCGGCGCGCTGCGGGCCTCTTGCTGGGCAAAACGGTTTTCGAGATCGCGCAGGCCCGCCGGTGAGTGGGCACAGTGCAGCGTGCCCTGCCGCGTGGCCTCACATCGGATTTGATGTTTCTCGATCAAGTCGAATACGGTGGCGGGACCACCGGCAAGCAGCGTGTTGAGCCGCCCCCCGGTCGATTTTCCGAGCTTTTCTTCCACCTGGTCCGGCGGCGTCCACAGCCCGGCGTTGACAAGGCCCACATTGCGGCCCGATCCGCCGAAACCGATGGTCCGCGCCTCCAGCAGGGCCACCGAGGCGCCCCCGGCGGCCAGGTGATAGGCCGCCGAGACCCCGGTGAAACCGCCACCGATCACGACGACATCGACGGTGATCGCCTCGCGCAGAGGCGCGTGGCAGGTTCGGGGCGGGGCGGTTTCGGACCACAGGCTGTCGAGGCGCGGCATGGTTGTCATATCTCGAACGAAATGCCCTGCGCCAGCGGCAGCTCGCGCGAGTAGTTCACCGTGCTGGTCTGGCGGCGCATGTAGGCGCGCCACGCGTCCGATCCGCTTTCGCGCCCGCCGCCGGTTTCCTTTTCGCCGCCAAAGGCCCCGCCGATTTCCGCACCCGACGGGCCGATGTTGACGTTGGCGATGCCACAGTCAGAGCCCTGGGCCGACAGGAAGTACTCAGTCTCACGCACGTCGGTCGAAAAGATGCAGGAAGACAGGCCTTGCGGGACTTCGTTCTGCATCGCGATAGCCGCGTCGAGGTCGGTGTACTTCACCACGTAGAGGATCGGCGCAAAGGTTTCCGTGTGCACGATGGCGCTTTGCTCGGGCATCTCGACAATCGCGGGGGCCACATAGGCCGCATCGGGGTACTGGTCCGTCAGCGCCCGGCCTCCGCCATAAACGGTGCCGCCTTCGGCCTTGGCCTGCTCAAGCGCGGTCTCCATCGCCGTCATGGCACCGGTGTCGATCAGCGGGCCGACGAGGGTGCCATTTTCCAGCGGGTTGCCGATGGACAGCCCCTCATAGACCTTGGTCAGACGCGGGATCAGCTGGTCGTAGATGTCTTCATGCACGATCAGGCGGCGCAGCGAGGTGCAGCGCTGACCCGCCGTGCCGACGGCGGAAAAGACAATCGCCCGTACGGCCATTTCCAGATCCGCCGAGGGGGCCACGATCATCGCGTTGTTCCCGCCGAGTTCGAGGATGGTCTTGCCCAGACGCTTGGACATATCCGCCGCGACGGCCTTGCCCATCGGCACAGAGCCGGTGGCCGAGATCAGCGCCACATCGCGCGAGGCGGTCAGAACCTCGCCCAGGTCACGCTCTCCAATCAGGGTCTGGATCAGGCCTTCGGGCGCATCGTCGCCAAAGGCGGTCATGGCGCGCTCGCAGATCTTCTGGATCGCCAGCTGGGTCAGCGGTGTCTTTTCCGAAGGCTTGGCAATGACGGGATCGCCGCAGACCAGCGCCAGCGCGGCGTTCCAGCACCAGGGCGCTGCGGGGAAATTGAACGCGGTGATGATGCCGCAAATCCCGATGGGGTGCCAGGTTTCGCGCATGGAGTGGCCCGGACGTTCAGAGGCGATGGTCAGACCGTAAAGCTGACGCGACAGACCGACCGCGAAGTCGCAGATGTCGATCATCTCCTGAACCTCGCCCAGGCCCTCCTGGTAGATCTTGCCGCATTCCAGCGACACGAGGCGACCGAGGGTCTCCTTTTCGCGGCGCAGTTCTTCGCCTAGCAGGCGCACTAGCTCGCCACGGCGCGGCGCGGGCACTTTGCGCCAGGCATTGAAGGCGTCGACGCCTTTGGCAATCGCGGCTTCGGCATCGGCAACCGTGTGCATGGGAACCTGAGCGATTTCGCTGCCATCCACGGGGGTGGTGACAGAAAGCGTGCCGCCGGTGGTTTCTGCCGCGGTCAGGCCGCAGGCGTCGAGAATGTCCTGATAGGTCATGAAGCTGTCCTTTGGTTCGAGATCAGGCCTTGGACGGCCCGGTTCAGGCGCGCGCAGCCATCTTCGAGATCGGCGCGCGCATATGCGTAGGAAAGTCGGAAATGCCCCGGCAGCCCGAAGGCGCGACCAGGCACGATGGCAAGGCCCGTCGCGGCAAGCACGTAGGTGCAGAAGTCGGCGTCTGTTTCGAGCAGAGTACCGTCCGGCGTTCTCTGCCCCAGCACCGCCTCGCAGGACGGGAAGACGTAGAACGCCCCGTCAGGCTCCGGGCAGGTAACGCCGGGAATGGTGTTCAGCGCCTGCACGACAAAATCGCGGCGGTCCCGGAAGGCGGCCAGGCGTTCTGCGATATGGGCCTGATCCCCTGTCACCGCTTCCAGCGCGGCGGCCTGCGAGATCGAACAGGCGCCCGAGGTGATCTGCCCCTGCACGGCGATCATCGCCTTGACCAGCTCTGCCGGAGCAATGCCCCAGCCGATCCGCCAGCCTGTCATCGCGTGAGCCTTGGACACACCGTTGATCACGATGGTGCGGTCGGCCAGATCAGGGCAGGCTTCGCGGAAGGAGGTGAAGGGCGCGTAGCAGATCAGGTCGTAGATTTCGTCGGAGGCGATCCAGACATGGGGGTGCCGCGCCAGAACGGCCCCGAGGGCGGCCAGTTCCGCAGCACTGTAGACGGCGCCGGTGGGGTTCGACGGCGAGTTCAGCAAGACCCAGCGCGTGCGCGGCGTGATTGCAGCCTCAAGCTGCTCCGGGGACATCTTGAACCCCGCCTCTGCGCCACAGGGCAAGATGACTGAGTCACCGCCAGACAAGGCAACGATGTCGGAATAACTCGTCCAGTAGGGCGCGGGCACGATGACCTCGTCCCCGGGGTTCAGCGTGGCCAAGAAGATATTGGACAGCACCTGTTTTGCGCCGGTGGAGACGATCACCTCGGCAGGCGCAACCCCGGCTTTGCCCGCAATGGCAGACCGCAGAGCGGCGGTGCCGGCCGTGGGCGGATAGCGCGTCTGGCCTGCCTGCATCGCCTTGTGGGCCGCATCGCAGATATGCGCGGGCGTGGGAAAGTCGGGTTCACCCGTGCTTAATGCCAAAACATCATGACCTGCGGCACGCAAGCGCGCGGCCTCTTCCGAGATCGCGACAATCTCGGACAGCGCCATTCCATCAATTCTATAGGCTTTCTGCAGCATCATCAGCTCCTGTTGCAGTGGCTGTTTGACATGCCGTCCGGTCATATGAGAAACGCAATTATCGCATTAATAATGCAAAAGACTCATACCTATGCCGCACCCAAAGCGCTTCCTGCCCCCGATGACCGCGCTCCGCGCCCTCGAGTCCTTCGAACGGACGGGCAATGTGACGCAAACCGGTCTTGAACTTGGCGTGTCGCAAAGCGCGGTAAGCCGCCAGCTCAAGGTCCTGGAGGACTACCTCGATACGCCGCTATTCACGCGCGACAAGAAGAGCATCAAGCTCTCCCCGGCCGCGCGCGACTACTGCACGCAGGTCAGAGCCGCGCTTGAACAGATCGGGACGGCAAGCCTGCGCTTGAAAGCGAACCCCGCCGGTGGCCAGCTCAATATCGCGATGCTCCCGGCCTTCGGTGTCCGCTGGCTGGCCCCGAAACTGCCCGACTTCGTGGCCCGCCATCCCGAAGTGACCGTGAACCTCAGCACCAGGCTGAAGCCCTTCGACTTCGCCTCTGAGCCCTTTCACGGCGCCATCCACTTTGGCCAAAAGGATTGGTCCGATGTCGCCTACCACGAACTCATGCGGGAATACGTTGTGCCCGTGGCCTCACCCAAGGTCGCCGAAACCCTCAGGGGCAGCACGCTGAAGGACCTGTTTTCCCTGCCGCTCCTGCACCTCGATACGCGCCCGGATGCATGGGAAAAATGGGCTCAGGCGCTTGGAGAAGATGTCGAGTGCCCTGTCGGCATGCTTTTCGATCAATTCGCGTCGATGATCCAGGCCGCCATCCACGATATGGGGGCGGCGTTGCTGCCGACCTACCTGGTCGAAAGCGAATTGGAAGACGGCCGACTGGTGGCGCTTTGGTCGGAAAACAACACCAGCATCGGAACGTATTACTTTGTCTGGCCCAAAGATGAGCCGAGCTATCAACCGAGAGACCTGTTCGTGAACTGGCTGGGTGAAATGTAAGGCAAGACGCCCCCTCCCCTTTCACCCGGTGAAGTGACCCACGCAAGAGTTGGAGCCTACGACCTCCCGGTGCGCTGCATCGCTTTGGTCCCGGAAGGATCTCTGCATCACTCCTGCCGTGGCATTCCTTTGGGCCGCATGAGGCGCTTTTGAGCCGCGATGCGAAACGGCGCATTTGGCGCACCGTAGCCATCGTAACCGTCCACCCGTTGCACGATCTCGAAGAAGGTTCCGCCTGCGAAGGGCTGGCTGTAGAACTGGAAAAAGGCCCCCTCTGCATCCTCGTCATAGAGGATGTTGAATGCCCGCATGCGCGCCAGTTGCTCCGGGTCGATGGAAAAGCGCGCCTCCAGATCCTTGTAGTAATTTCCCGTCATCGGCAGAGGCGAGAAACCGAAACCTGCCATCTCCTCGGCGCTGGCAAAGATATCGTCGGTGGAGAATGCCACGTGCTGCACCGCGCCGCCAAAGCTGTCGGCCAGGAAACCACCCGCCAGAGTGCGGTGCGTTTCGGCTCCGTTCAGGGTGATCCGGGTTGCACCATCCGGAGTCCGGATCGCCTGTGAGCGCACCAGCCCGTCCGGATCGATCACGTCCACCATAGGCGCCCGGCCCATGTCGAAGATCGCGGTGTAGAACAGCGACCAACTGAGCATCTCGTCGTAGGACATGGTTTCGGCCACATGGTCGACGCGGGTCAGGCCCGCGCCGGTCTTTGCGCCGCTCGCCGGTTTGAATTCGATGGTCCAGACATCCGTCAGCCCGCTTGCCTCGTCAATGAAATGCAAAACGCTGCCCCCGACGCTCCGGATTGCCGGGATTTGCAGCTCGCCCGGGCCGACCGGCTGTTCGAAAGGGGCCGCGGCCAGCGCCACGGCGCGCTCTGTCGTGGTATGGGCGTCTGCGACGCGCAAGCCGATATCGCAAATCGACGTGCCGTGCATGTTGAAGGCCGTACTGGCAAAGCCTTCCGTTTCGCGGTTCAGGATGATGCGGATATCACCCTGCTGCCAAAGTGCCACGTCCTTGGCGATGTGGTCGCCTACATGGGTAAAACCCATAGCGGCCAGCAGGCCGGACAATGCCTCCGCCTCTGTTCCGCGCGTGGCGAACTCGATAAATTCCACGCCGTCGACAGGCACGCGCGGCGGAATATCCGGGGCGTTGATCCGCAAGGCAGGCTCGGCCCGGCGCACATCGTCCATCAGCGCGATCAAAGAACGATAGCCGTCGCGGGCCAGGCCCGCGGGGCTGCCGCCCCGAAACTGGTCGTTGAAAATCTCGAGACTGATCGGCCCATCGTAGCCGGTTGCCGCCACCGCCCGCATGAAATCTGTGACCGGCAGGTCGCCTTCGCCGGGCATGTTGCGGAAGTGACGCGACCAATAGAGCAGGTCCATGTCGATCAGCGGCGCATCGGCCAGTTGGACAAAGCTGATCTTGTCGGCGGGAATGCGGCGGATGGTATCCGGGTCGATCTTGCGTGCCAGCGTATGGAAACTGTCCAGCACCACACCCACGTTGGGATGATCGGCGCGGCGGACGATCTCCCACGCATCGCGGTGATCGTTGACATGGCCGCCCCAGGCCAGCGCCTCATAGCCCACCTGGATCTCGTATCCCTTGGCGATCTCGCCCAGCTCAGCGAAATCATCTGCCGCCCGGTCGACGCCGCCAAGCGCTTTGGGATGCGTCGACGAACAGATCAGGATGTGGTCCGTGCCTAGCTCGGTCATCAGGTCGAACTTGTGCCGGGCGCGGTCAAAGGCGCGTTTGCGCAGATCTCCGGTCAGGCCTTCGAAGTCCCGGAAGGGCTGGAACAGCGTGATCTGCAACCCGTGGTCGCGGATCATGTTTCCGATTTCGCGCGGAGAGCCCTCGTCGGCGATGAAATCCTGTTCGAAGATCTCGATGCCGTAAAAGCCGGCCTTGGCGATGGCGTCCAGCTTTTCGCGGAGGTTGCCGGAAATCGAAACGGTGGCGATCGAGGTTTTCATGCCACCGCCTCCTGTTCGAGGAGGGACCGGCGCAGCTCTGCCTCGTCCAGCGGTTTGCCAGAGAAATGCGCCCAGGCGTGCACGCCCTGGTAAAAGAACAGCTCGTAGCCCGAGATGATATCGAGCCCGGCGGCATCGGCGTCCTGCAGGAACTGGGTGTCGACCGGGGTATAGACCGCATCGAAAGCCCATTTCGCACCGGACATGGCCGTGGCGGCCAGTGGGGTGCCCCCGTAACCGACCATGCCAACGGGCGTGCCGTTCAGCAGGCCCGCGGTGCCCTCTGCCGCCGCTTCGGCGCGCTCGAACACCGACACGCTTGCCTTCCCCGCCGCGCGCAATTCCGTGGCGAGCGTTTCGGCCTTGTCCTGGTCGCGGTCCACTAGCCGTATCTCATCTGCGCCAAGTGCCAACAGGCCAAAGGCCAAAGCACGGCCCACGCCCCCGGTTCCGATCAGGCAGGAAATACCCGGAGCAGCCTTGCCGCGGGCTCCGCGATAGGCGGCAATGAACCCGCTGTAATCGGTATTGAATCCATTTGGCCCGCTGTCCTCGAAAATGACCGTGTTGACGGCGCCGATTGCCCGGACAAGGGGATCGGAAACGGCCACCTTCTGAAACGCCCGCTCCTTGTACGGATAGGTGACATTGATCCCGCGATACCCGCGTCTCGCACTCTGGTCGAAGACCGTGTCGAAATCCTCGCCCATGTCCTTGGGGATCAGCCGGTCGTATTGCACGTTCATCCCGTTCTGCTGCCCCGCCAGCCGATGCAGCAACGGAGAGCGCGAGCGGACGATGTTGTCGCCGATCAGTCCCAGCTTCAGATCAGGCAGAGTCATTGTACCCGTTCCTTTCGATTCAGCAGTTTTGCCTTTGCCCGCGCCCATATCGGCGTCTGGGACACGAAAATCAGGATCACGGCCACCAAGAGCACCGTCGACAGCGGACTCGCAAACACGCCCTTGAAGAACAGGCCCAGGTCTTCCCGTTCAGTGATGATGGCTCTGCGCCAGTTGTCGTCCAGCAGGCGCGACAGGATCACGCCAAGGATCACCGGCCCCAGCGGATAGCCGTAGTGTCGCATGAAATAGCCGAAGACACCAAAGCCGAGCATCCAGTAGACATCGCTGACCGAGTTGTTCACCGCGTAAGCGCCGACGATCGACAGCAGCATGATCAACGGGATCAGTACCGAGCGCGGCATCTCGACGATCTTGGTAAACAGCCTGATGCCGGTCAGGCCGAACAGCAGCATGAAAAAGTTCGCCATCACGAGGCACCCGACGATAAACCAGAACATGTCAGGCTTGTCGATCATCAGCATCGGGCCGGGATTCAGCCCGTGGATGAACAACGCGCCGATCATGATGGCGGTCACCGCGTCGCCTGGAATGCCCAGCGTCATCATCGGGATAAAGGCGCCACCCACGGCGGCGTTGTTGGCCGTTTCGGGGGCGACCAGGCCTTCCATCGCGCCTTCTCCGAACGGGCGCTCGGGGTCCTTGGTCACACGCTTGGCGTGGTCATAGGCCATGAGCGCGGCAATATCGCCACCGGTGCCGGGCAGCGCGCCGATTACCACGCCGATGGTCGAGGTCTGCACCGACAGCGGCAAATGTTTCTTCACGGTTGCGATTGACGGCACGACGCGGCTGATTTTTTGCCGGACGGCTGCCTTGTCGACATGATGAAGCTGCAAGAGCGCCTCGGACACGCCGAACATGCCGATCATGACGGCGATGAAAGAGATCCCGCCTTCCATCAGCTGCAGATCGAAGGTGAAGCGTTCGGTAAAGGTCAGCGGGTCGCGTCCCACGGCGCCGATGGCGATGCCGAGAGCACCTGCAAAGATCCCCTTGACCAGCGACCCCTGGCTCAGCGAGCCGACCAGCAGGATACCCAGAATTGCCAGCAGCATGTAGTCGCGCGGCTGGAACCTCAGCGCGAAATCCGACACCATCGGCGCGGCCAGCGCCAGCACGCCGATGCCGATAAAGCCACCGATAAAGCTCATGACCGTGGTCACGCCGATGGCGGTACCCGCCTCGCCCCTCTTGGCCATGGGATAGCCGTCCAGTGCAGTGGCGATGGCCGAAGGCGCCCCGGGGATGTTCAGCAGGATCGCGGTCCGCGAACCGCCATAGACGCCGCCCATGTAGATGCCGATCATCAGAGAGATCGCCGGGTAGACATCCCACGAGAAGGTAAAGGAAATCAGGATCGACACCGCCATGGTGACGGACAGGCCCGGAATGGCGCCCACGTAGACGCCCGCGAAAGTGCCGACCCCCACCAGCGCCAGAAGCTGAGGCTGGGTAAAGACGGTCAGGAAGTCCATCAGGCTGCCCATCACGCGCCCCCTCCTGCGGTCAGGTTGCGGAAGAACTGGATGAACTCGGCCTCGGGCACGACGCCCGACGGCATCAGAACGGAAAACACGATGCGGAAGATCAACCAGATGACGACAAGACTTCCCAGCGAGATACCGATCGTCCAGAACCATCCCCGGCGGGCCAGAACCTTGATCGCCACGATCAGGAACAGTGCTGACGTCGGCAGAAAGCCCAGCGGGCGCAACAGAACGCCATAGGCGATCAACAGGGCCGCAAACAGGATGACGGTCACCGGCAGGATGTCCTTCATCACCGTTTCCGTCCGATCCAGCGGCAGGCGCAGGGTCTTGACCGTGACCAGAAGCGCGCTGATCAGCATGGCCGCCGTCGCGGCCAGCGGAATGGCCCGCGGTGAGGACAGCCCATTGGGACCAAAGGCGTTTTCGATGCCCCAAGCGTCAAACAACAGGAACAGGCTCGCACCGGTCAAAGCCATCGCGAACAGCAATTCTCCCGGGCGTCGCTTGTCCCGCTCGCCCCCTGGCGTGGCGTCGGATGTACCGTCGTGGTGGTCTGGATCTAGGTGCTGCATGGCGGCCTCCCCGTCTGCCAGCGGAATGAAAAAGGCGCCGCGCTCCATTTCGGGAAGTGCGGCGCCCAAGCGATCAGGCGGCATCAACTGCGCCCGATGCGCGGGCGACGTGATCCGGAGATCAGTCCGCCCGCACCGGGGTTATTCGCCCGGACGTGCGATACCGAATTCTTCCGGCGACATCTTGGTCAGCCCGGCGTCCTGCAGCAGCCAAGCGGTGCCTTGCTGCCACTTGGACAAGAAGGCCTCGGCCTCGTCACCGGAAATGCCCATCAGGGTAAAGCCGCGGCCTTCCATCAGCTCGATGAACTCGGGGTTCTTCGCGCCTTCGGCATAGGCAGCGGACAGTTTGGCGACCACGTCCTCCGGGGTACCCTTGGGCACGAAGACACCAAAGAACGGCCCCCACGGCAGGTAGGTGTTGTAGCCGTCATTTGCGTCGACCACTGCAGGCACATCGGGCAGCTTGTCGCTGGCGGCGGTATCGAACACGGCCAGCGGCTTCATGTTGCCGGCGCGGATGCCTTCGATGGCCGCGCCCAGAACGGCGGGCATGACGTCGATTGCACCGCCTTGCAGGCCGGTCAGCGCCGGGCCGTCGCCGTCATAGGGAACGGCGATCACGTCAAGGCCACCCTCGACCGTTTCGATCATGGCGGTGATCACCGACGGCAGGCCACCCGGACCGGTCGAACCGAAACGCACCGTCCCGGGGTTCGCTTTGATGTAGTCCATCATCTCGGAATAGGTGTCGAAGGGAGCGTCGTTGTTGGCAACCAGCATCGGGGTGCCGCGTGCAAGGATGCTGATCGGCGTGAACGCGGTATAGTCCTTTTCGCCGAGGCCCATGATCTTGTAGAGCATCGGGTTTTCCGCACCCATCAGCAGGGTGTAGCCATCAGCGGCAGACCCTGCCACGTGGTTCAACGCAATGGCGCCGACAGCGCCGGTCATGTTCTGCATGACGATGGTACCACCCAGAGCCTCTTCGGCGTGGGGCGTGACAGAGCGCATCACGGTGTCGGTCGAGCCACCCGCACCCCACTGGATGATCCCCTGGATTTCCTTCTCGGGGTATTCGGCGACAGCCGCAGTGGCCGTCAGGGCAATGGCGCCGAGGGCGCCAAGCAGAACGCGTTTCATAGGTATCCTCCCTAGTGGTCTCTTCCTTGGGGCCGAAAAGCGGCCCTTAGACAATCGGTACAATGACTGTTCCCGCCCCATAACGTCAAATACCTAAGTTTTGCCGAGATTAACTTGATGTTACCCTCTGCGTCGCAATTTGGGTCCGTCTGCGACTGCGCGGGCCAGTTCTTTTCGAAACTGCTGGATCGCGTATTCAGCGAAACCGGACAGCACGCGACCCTTCTTCTTGACCACGTGAATGCCGACCTCGATTTCCACGTCGAGCGATCGTTGCGTAACCCCGGGCATGTAGACCTCCGCGACCGAGAATTCGTCGATCACCGCCACGCCCAGCCCGTGCCGGACAAGGCTCACCACCGTCTGCGCAAAACGTCCACGCATGGAATGCACCAGAGGCAACCCGGCCTCTACGAACGGCCTGGCCATCAAATGCCCGTATGGGTCGTTGGGGTCGACACCAATCAGCTCTTCTTGCGCCAAGTCATGAGCGGAGATCACGGATTTCCGCGCCAGCGGATGCCCGTCGGGCAGGATCACCACCAACCGCCCGCTCGCGATCTGCTCATTCTCGATTGCGGCGCTCTGAACCTGCGAGCTCATGATCACGAACTCGCCTCGTTCCAGCAGCAGGTAATCGGTCGTTTCTTCGATCTTGAGGATGTTCAGGTCGATGAACAGGTCGGCATATCGGGCGCGCACCTGTTTCAGTACGCGCGCCGCCACGAATTGTGCGACCGACGGGGCCGACGCAAAGGCGAGCTGGACATCCTCCCCCTTTTGCAGGGCATCCACCGCATGATTCAGGTTCTCGACCCCTTTGTAGACCGAGCGCACCTGATCGAAGACCGGCCCGGCCTCGACCGAAGGCACGAAAAGCCCGGCCTTGCGTTCGAACAGGCGGATGCCCAGGGATTCCTCGGTGTGTTTCACAAGACGACTGATCCCCGGAGCAGAAACATTCAGCATTTCGGCGGCGCCGCTGATCGTGCCCGTCATCATCACGGCCCGGATCACCTCGATCTGGCGCAGGGTCATTTCCGACATGGCACGGCCTTCCGATTAACGTGATGTTATCATCGCGAACAAACATGCATTTGACGTTACGCAGCAGCAAGGGGAAACTTGGCCAAACCACAAGAGGCTCCAGCATGCCCCAACCCACAATCGAATGCGATTTTTTGATTGCCGGCTCCGGCGCCGCCGGCCTGGCGGCGGCCACGGTCGCCGCGCATCGAGGATTGCGGGTCGTCCTGGCCGAAAAGGCGCAGGTCTTGGGGGGCACCACCGCCTGGTCCGGCGGGTGGATCTGGGCGCCCGGAAATCCGGTCTGCGCGCGGAACGGAATCCACGAGACAAGCGATGCCCCAAAGCGCTATCTGCAGTCGGTTCTGGGCAACGCGTTCAACGAGGACCTGGCCTCCGCCTTTCTGAGCGCCGCGCCCGAGATGGTCGATTTCTTCGAGCGCGAAACCGCGCTCTGCTTTGAGCCCGGGTTGAAAATCCCCGATACCTACAGCGACCTGCCCGGCGCCGGCCAAGGGGGGCGGTCCGTCATCGCCCAGCCCTATGACGGTCGTGCCCTGGGCAAGGCCATCGACCTGTTGCGCCCGCCACTGCGCGAGACCTCTTTCATGGGCCTGCCGATCCAGGCAGGGCCGGACCTGCGCGCCTTCATGACGGCGACACGATCAGCCGCATCGGCACTTTATGTCGCCCGGCGCATGGCACGGCACTTGTGGGATCTGGCACGGCACGGGCGGGCCATGCAGTTGCGCAATGGCAATGCTCTGGTGGCCCGCCTGATCCGCTCGGCCCTGGACCTGGGCGTCGACCTTCGACCTGGCCACGCGCTGACCGATGTCGTTTCCGAGGATGGCCGCGTAACGGGCGCCGTGCTAGACACCGCCAAAGGGCAAGTCCACGTCACCGCAAGGCGCGGCGTGGTTCTGGCCTCGGGCGGCTACCCACATGACCTTACGCGCCGCAACGCCACCTTTCCAAGGCCGGAGACACATCTGCCTTTGGCGGTCCCGGACGCCACCGGCGACGGTATCCGCATTGGCGAAGCGGCGGGGGGACAGCCGGCGACAGAGCTCGCCGCGCCGGGCGCATGGTGCCCGGTCTCACATGTCACCTGGCCCGATGGCAGCACAGGCACCTTTCCGCACATCATCGACCGGGGCAAACCGGGGGTGATCGGCGTCCTCGCCAGTGGCAAGCGCTTTTGCAACGAAGGCCTGGGCTATCACGATTATGTCCGGGCCATGCTGCAAGTCATCCCGGAGGACGAGGATCCGGCCAGCTGGCTGATCTGCGACCACCGTTTCCTGCGGCGCTATGGCCTGGGTATCGTGCGCCCTGCCCCGCTGCCCATCGCGCCGTGGCGGCGTTCAGGATACCTGAAGCGCGGACAGACGGTTCCTGAACTGGCGCGGGCCTGCGGGATCGACGCGGCGGCGCTCAAAGAGACCGTCGAGGGGTACAACGACTCCGCCGCGCGCGGCGAAGACCCGGAATTCGGGCGCGGCACATCCGCGTACATGCGGCTGCAAGGCGACCCCGGGAACTTGCCCAACCCCTGCGTGGCCCCCATCACTCATGCGCCGTTTTACGCGGTCAAGGTGCTGCCCGGGAGTTTCGGCACCTTCGCGGGGCTGCGCACGGACGGCGCCGCGCGCGTTCTAGATGCGGAAGGCCTTCCAATCCCTGGCCTCTATGCCGCGGGCACCGACATGGCCAGCGTCATGGGCGGCCATTACCCCGCCGGGGGAATAAACCTTGGGCCGGCCTTGACCTTCGGCTTTATCGCTGGCCGCCACGCAGCGGGAGCCAACGCATGAACCACCCCCTGTCCCTGGCCCACCTGACCGCCCTCGACCTGCCCCCGCCCGACCTGATCCGATTGGCAGCGCAGGCAGGTCTCGATGCCGTCGGCCTGCGCCTGATCCGCGTGACCGAGACCAGCCCAGGCTATCCTCTGATGGAGGACGCACGACTGATGCGCGCGACCAAGGCGGCGCTGTCCGAAACCGGGCTACGGGTCAATGACATCGAGTTCGTCAAGATCGCACCGGACACGAATGTTGCCTCCCTCGCCCCCTTTCTGGATGCCGGGGCCGAGCTTGGCGCGTGCGAGATCATAACCGCGCCCTACGACCCGGACCTGACCCGGCTGGCCGATCGTCTCGGGCTGTTGTCGGAACACGCCGCGGCGCGTGGACTTGGGGTCTCCCTGGAGTTCTTCCCCTGGACCGTGGTCCCCGACGTGTTGGCTGCGATGACCCTGGTATCTAAGGCCGGACCGGAGGTTGCCATCCTCGTGGACAGTCTCCATTTCGACCGATCCGGCAGCACGACCGAACAGCTTGAGGCAATTCCTGCTTCGCGCCTGCGTCTCGCGCATCTCTGTGATGCCCCGGTTACGCCGCCCTACAGTCTGGATGACTTGCTTTACACGGCGCGGGAAATGCGCCTGCCGCCGGGTGAGGGTCAGATTGCCCTTCCAGCCTTCATCCGCGCCCTGCCCCCGGACATTCCGCTCGGCTTGGAAATTCCCATGACCGCGACCCGGTCCGATCCACACAAGGTTCTCAAGAAGATCGTGGCCGATACCCGCGCTCTGCTGGCCGGCCTTGCGGTTTCTGTCCCGAACTTCGGCGATGATCAGAATACCTGATCGATCCGCATGACGGTCATGCCCGCTCGGATAGGCTGATCAAGGGCGCGCCCGCAAGCCGGGCACGCCCCTTCTGGATCAGACGTAGCGATTGACGATGTTTTCCAGCACTTCCTGCCGACCGGAACGCGGTTGCGGATTGAGGTCTTCGGCAATCACCCGCTCCGAGATGGAGACAAGATCGCTGTCCAGCATTGCCTTGGCGGCGGGGGTGTCCCAGCCGGCATAGCGTTCGCGGCGGGGTGCCTCGAGCGCGTCATCCTCAAGCATCCGCGCCGCCGCCTTGAAGCCGCGGGCGCAGACGTCCATCGCGCCCGCATGGCTGGCGATCAGGTCCTCGGCGTCCAGCGACTGGCGACGCAGGCGGGCGTCGAAGTTGGTGCCCCCCGTGGTAAAGCCCCCGGCGCGCAGGATCTCGTAATAGGCCAGCGCCGTCTCTGGCACGTTGTTCGGGAACTGGTCGGTGTCCCAGCCGGACTGATAGTCGTTCCGGTTCATGTCGATTGAGCCCAGAACACCCAGCTCGCGTGCCAAGGCGAGTTCGTGTTCAAAGCTGTGACCTGCCAGGATGGCATGCCCCTGTTCGATGTTGACCTTGACCTCTTTCTCAAGGCCGAAGTCCTTGAGGAAACCGTAGATGGTGGCAACGTCGTAATCGTACTGGTGCTTGGTCGGTTCCTGCGGCTTGGGTTCGATCAGGATCGTACCGTCAAAGCCGATCTTCTTGGCATATTCCACGACCATGCACAGGAACCGTCCGGCGTGTTCACGCTCGCGGCCCATGTCGGTGTTGAGCAGGGTTTCATACCCTTCACGACCACCCCAGAGAACATAGTTCGCGCCATTCAGCCTGTGGGTCGCATCGAGGCAGGCTTTCACCGTCGCGGCGGACCAGGCAAAGACATCAGGGTCGGGGTTGGTTGCGGCACCCGCCATGAAACGGCGGTTGCTGAACAGGTTTGCCGTCCCCCAGAGCAGGCGCGTTTTCGAGGTTTCCATCTTGCGTTCGAAGATGTCGATGATCTCTTCGAAGTTGCGCAGGCTGTCCGAGAAATTGCCCCCCTCGGGCCGGATGTCCGCATCGTGGAAGCAGAAAAACGGTGCGTTGAGCAGGTCGAACATTTCAAAGGCGACATCCGCCTTCAGACGCGCCGCGTCCATGTCCGCGCCAAACCAGGGGCGTTCGAAGGTCCGTCCGCCAAAGGGATCGCCGCCTTCCCAGGCAAAGCTGTGCCAATAGGCGATGGCGAAACGCAGGTGATCCTCCATGCGTTTGCCCATGACGATCTCATCGGGGTTGTAGTGGCGAAAGCACAGGCCCTCCCCGTCAGGGTCAAAGCGCAGCGGTTCAAGGTTTCCAAAGAAGTCAGACATTTTCCGTCCTTTTTTAGCACTGGCATTTCTGCATACCGATGCAGGGTTGGGAAGAAGGTATGCGCCGAGTCATGATCGGCGCGCGTTTTCACTGCAATCAGCGTGCAGCCCAAAGCAGGCCGCGCCGCAGGATTTCCCGCATCTGGGGAACTTCGAATTCGGACGCCGTATGGCCTAGCGCCGAGTAGAACACCCGCGCCTGTCCATAGCGGTGTTTCCAGACCACCGGCATCACGGTGCCTTTTGTCCAGGGCGCATGTTCGCCGCTGAAGGTGGTCGTGGCCAGGACCTCGATGCCGGGATCGACGTGCATGTAATATTGTTCAGAGTGGTAATCGAAATCGCCGATACCCTCGACCAGCGGATCGTCGGGCCTGGTGATCTCGATCCGGTAGTCGATGATGTTTCCGGGGTGGGCGACCCATTGGCCGCCGACCATGAACTGATAGGCCGGTTCCAAGCGAAAGGTGTCACCCATGCCGCCGTGAAAGCCGCCCAGCCCGGTGCCGGCTTCGATTGCGGCGACAAGGTTCGACAGTTCTTCCTTGCCGACGGGCGCCTGGGTCATCACGGGCACGATGAGGTCGTATTGGCCCAATCCCTCTTCGCCCAGTACCCCGGTGCCTTCGACGCAGCGGGTGTCGAACCCTTCCACGCGCAGCATGTCCTCGACCACCGTCGAACAGGCCTCGGGTTCGTGACCTTCCCAGCCGCCCCAAAAGATCAGTGCGCTTTTGCTCATGCCGCCTCCATCGCGGTAATGTCTCCGATTTTTCCGCCTGCGGTCATGGCCGGCGGGCGTTCACAGGTTGTCTGAAGGGCGATGGCCGCGCCGCTCTCTGCCGAGGCCAGCAGGGTTTCGATCACTTCGAGTACATGCAGGGCCAGCGTGCCGCTGGCGCGCTGCGGGCGTCCCGCCGTGATCGCCGCCGCCATTTCGGCAAGGCCGAGTCCGCGACAGTTTCCGTCGCCATGCGCATGGGTCGTCGGTTGGTCCTGCCAGTCCTCCCGGAACAGCCGCACGGTGCCGTCGAAGCGGTTGGGATCGGGAATGTCGAGCGAGCCTTCGGTTCCGTAAAGCTCAAGCGGCGCGTGGCCATGCGCCCTGACGTCGAAACTGGTGACCAGCTGCACCAGCGCGCCACTGGCAAATTCCATCACGCCGGTCAGGTGGGTCGGCGTTTCGACCGGCACCGACTGTCCAGCGCGGGGGCCGGTTGCGATGGTGCGGCTGTCGCGACCGCGTGCCGCCAATGCCGTGACCCGACGCACCGGCCCCAGCAGGGCAATCATCGCGGTGATGTAATATGGCCCCATGTCGAACAACGGCCCGGCTCCCGGTCCCGCGTAGTAGAAATCGGGGTTCGGATGCCACCGTTCATGGCCCGGCAGCATGAGCGTTGCCGTTCCGGCGGTCGGCCGCCCGATATGTCCGGCGTCCAGCAGGGCCCGTGCGGTCTGGTGCGCGCCGCCCAGGAAAGTGTCGGGCGCACAGCCGACCCGCAGTCCGCGCGCCTCGGCCGCATCGACGAGCTGGCGCGCCTCGGCGGTGCTGCCTGCAAGGGGTTTCTCGGAATAAACGTGCTTGCCGGCCTCCAGCGCGGCCAGGCCGACCTCGACATGGGCCGCGGGAATGGTGAGGTTCAGCACGATGTCGATGTCGTCGCGCGCCATCAGTTCGGCCGGGGTCATGGCGGGAACCCTGTGCGCCTCGGCCTTGGCGCGGGCGGCTTCCGGGTTCAGATCCGCCACGGCACGCAATTCGATCTGCGGAAACAGGGCGGCATTGCTTAGGTAGATCTCGCTGATGACGCCGCAACCGACGACGCCCACTCCCAAAGTGCTCATTGTGGTTTATCCATTCTGTTTCCATCCTCGCCAAATAGGTGAAGGCTGTCCGGCTCTGGCGTCAGGAACAGCCGTTCACCCGCTTTCAGGCGCATATTGCCGGGCAGGCGCACTGTGATTTCTCCGATCCCGTCGGCATCGGCATAGACGACGGTATCCGCGCCCAGGGTTTCGACCACCTTGGCGGTGGCCGGCCAATCGCCCTGAGCCACATCCGCCAGAATATGCTCGGGACGGACGCCGGCCGTTTTGACGTCGTTGCGCCCGATGGCGGCACCGGGGATCAGGTTCATCTTTGGCGATCCGATGAAACCGGCGACGAATTCGGTCGCCGGACGGTCGTAGAGCTCCATGGGTGCGCCGACCTGTTCGATCCGGCCCTTGTTCATCACGACGATCTGGTCGGCGAGGGTCATCGCTTCGACCTGATCGTGCGTGACGTAGATCATCGTTGCATCAAGAGACTGGTGCAGTTGCGCCAGTTCGACCCGCATCTGCGTGCGCAGCGCCGCGTCGAGGTTCGAAAGCGGTTCGTCGAAAAGAAAGACCTTGGGCTGCCGCACGATCGAGCGACCGATGGCGACGCGCTGGCGCTGCCCGCCCGAAAGCTGGCCCGGCTTGCGGTCGAGGTAGTCCTCGAGCGCAAGGATGCGCGCGGCCTCCGCCACCCGCGCCTCGCGTTCGGCGGCGGGCGTCCTGGCCAGTCGCAGGCCGAAGTCGATGTTCTGCGCGACAGTCATGTGCGGGTAGAGCGCGTAGCTCTGGAACACCATCGAGATGCCGCGGACGGACGGTTCGGACAGTGTCACGTCCTCGCCCCCGATCAGCACCTCCCCGCTACTGGGCATTTCCAGCCCGGAGATGATGCGCAGGAGCGTAGACTTGCCGCAGCCCGACGGGCCGACAAGGACCGTGAATGACCCTTCCGGGACGGTCAGCGAAATGTCCGGGATTACGGTCACTGCGCCGAATTTCTTGGTGAGGTTGTTGAGACGGACTTCAGCCATGTCGGCGGTTCCTTGCGTTCGTCATGTCTGGGGTTCGTAAAGAAAGTGCAGAAAGTCGGCGTGACGACCGCGCCCCGAAGTGTCATGCGCACACATGCCGACAAATGCTCCGGTGAAGTTGTTGCCCGGTCCGTTGCCCGCCTCGTCGGAGATAGCCGACTGGTCGAGCGTGGCATCGAGATCCTGCCATTTGTCGCCGACGGCATAGCGAAAGCGCAGGGACGCGCCGCTGACATCCATGCCCAGCCGGATCGTCCCGGAGGCGGGCAGCGCAATCGGGGTGATCGGATAGGTCACGCCCGTATTGGGCCAGTCCGCGGCACAGCTGTAGATGGTCAGCAGCCGCTCGCCTTTTTCATTTGCGGTGACGGCCAGGTAGTGAAACTTGAACCGCCCGTACCAGGAGATCAGCCCGGCGAAATGCTGGTAATCGCCGGGGGCGATGTCGATCTCGGTTTCCGCGAAATAGGCGAGGTCTGTTTGCCGCCGCGCGACCAGGGCGTGTTCGAATTGCGATCCCGGAGATTCACGTCCGAACAGTCGCAGCGCACCGGGCCGTTCCGTCAGGGAAAACAGCCGTTCCGGTTCCGGTGTGCGCAACCATTGCAGCGCGTGGGGCAGCCCTTCGGGCGAAAAGGTCTGCTGGGCCGGTTCGGGCTCGAAGCGATGTTCGGGCAGGTTCGGCGCGGCGACCGAGGCGGCGGGTACGCAGCCGCCGTGGGCCAGGCGCGGGAAGTCGCCGCTGGGCCAGTCCAGCTTCTGGATGGCGGTTTCGCGCCCCAGCGGCGACCGGCGCACGTCGTCGGCATGGATGCCGCTGGCGCGGCCAGTTTCGATGTCGCGGGTGTCGTCCAGCGGACGCGAGCAGAGATGCACGAGGTAGTGTTCGCCGTCCTGTGTTTCGACGATATCCGCATGCCCGGCGCGCTGCAGATAAGCGTCGGACGCGTCCTTGGAGGTCAGCAGATGCTTGGCCGGGTCGGTGTCGTAGGGACCGAGCAAGCTGCGGGAGCGGGCCATCGTCGCGGCGTGGTCATAGCCCGTTCCGCCCTCGGCGGTCAGCAGGTAATACCAGCCGTCGCGGCGATAGAGATGCGGCCCTTCAGTCAGCTTGTGGTCCGTGCCGCGATAGATGTTGTGGACCGGTCCGATCAGGCGCTGTTCGTCCACCGAGTACTCTTGGCAGACGATGCCACCGAAACGGTCGCCCCCGGTCTGGTTATGGTCCCAGATCATGTTGAGCAGCCATTTCCGGCCATCTTCATCATGAAAGAGCGAGGGATCGAACCCGGACGAGTTGAGATAGACCGGGTCCGACCAAGGGCCTTCGATGCCGGGCGCGGTCACGAGGTAGTTGTGGCTGTCTTTCCAGGCGCCATCGCGCCGTTTGACATCCGTGTAGATCAGCCAGAACAGCCCGTCCGCATAAGTCAGGCATGGCGCCCAGATGCCGCCCGAATCCGGGTCGCCGCGCATGTCGAGCTGTGATGCACGGTCCAGCGGGCGCTTGACCAGCCGCCAGTTGCGCAGGTCCCGAGAGTGATGGATCTGCACGCCGGGATACCACTCGAAGGTCGATGTGGCGATGTAGTAGTCGTCTCCAACGCGGACGATCGAGGGGTCGGGGTTGAACCCGGGCAGGATCGGGTTCCGAATGTCGGTCATTGAGATCATCCTTTGACGGCACCGCCGGTCAGACCGGCGACGATGTATTTCTGTGCTGCGAGGAAGAAGACGATGGCCGGCACCAGCGTGAGCGTGACGAAGGCCAGGGTGCGGTTCCACTCGGTCACATACTCACCGCGGAACTGCATCATGCCGAGCGGCCATGTGAAAACCTCACGCGAATTCAGAACCACCAGCGGCAGCAGGAAGTTGTTCCAGCTTTGCACGAAGACAAAGACACCCACGGTTGCCAGGATCGGCGCCGACAGCGGCAGGGTGAACCGCCAGAAGAACCGCACATAGCCACAGCCGTCGATATAGGCGGCCTCGAAAAGCTCCTTGGGGAGCTGTTCGAAGAAGGTTCGGAACAGCAGGATCGCCAGCGAGAGAGAAAAGGCCGTCTGTGGCAGGATCACCGCCCACCAGGTGTCCAACAGGCCGACGTCGCGCACCTTGATGAACAGCGGCAGGATCGCGGTCGCGAAGGGAAACATCAGCCCCATCAGCAGGTAGGAAAACAGCATCCTGGAGCCGAAGAACTTGATCTGGGCAAAGACATAGGCCGCTGCCGCGCCGACGATCAGCGTGAGCACCACGGCGACCGAGGAGATCAGCAACGAATTGCCCAGGTATCTCCAGAATGCCGGGTCTGCGACGATCGAGTCGTAGAACTCCCAGTTCCAGCTTTCGGGCAGGCCGAAGGCGCTGGTGCGGATTTCGGCATTGGTCTTGAAGCCGCCCAGCACCGTTGCCAGCATCGGCGCGAGGACAAAGCTCGCCACCAGGCACAGGAACCCCACGCGGAAGATGTTGCGAAGCAGGTGGCCGCGGGTCATGGCTTGTCCCCTTTCATGAAGACGCGCTGGTAAAAGACGGCCACAGTGATCGCGGCAATGAAGAGGATCACGCCGACGGCACTGCCGAAGCCGATGTTCAGACGGGTCAGGCCGTAGGTGTACAGATAGGTGACGATCGTATGGGTCTGGTTGGACGGCCCGCCGTTGGTCAGCGGAATGATCACGTCAAAGACCTGCAACGCGCCGATGATGGCGAAAAACGCGCTGACGATGATGGCCGGTTTGATGTGGGGGAGTTGCACATAGCGGACGATCTGCAGCCGCTTGGCGCCCTCGATGCGGCCGGCCTCGATCAGGTCTTCGGGCACGGACTGCAGGGCCGCGATATAGATCATCATGTGAAAGCCGAAGTACTTCCAGACGATGACGGTCATCACGGCGACAAAGGCCCAGTCGCGGTCCGCAAGGATGAAAAAGCTTTCCACGCCCATGGACCGTGCAATCGAGGCGGTGACGCCATAGTTGCCGTCGAAGACAAAGCTCCAGATCAGGCCGGCGGCCACTTCGGCCAGGATGTATGGAAGGAAAAAGACCAGCCGGAACAGGGCATTCGTCGGCGTCTTGCGGTAGATCAGCAGCGCCATGACCATCGCAAGCGGCATCTGGATCAGCAGCGATATCGCAACGATCTTGACCGTATTGCCGATAGCCTTGTGAAAGATCGAGTGACCGGCGATGCGCTGGTAGTTTTCCAGTCCGACGAAATCCGTGGGCGATCCGTAGCCGTTCCAGTTGAAGAACGAATAATAACCGGATTCGCCTAGGGGAAGGATCACGAACAGGGTAAAGAGGATCAAGGCCGGCGGCAGCAGGATCAGGACGGCACTGACGCGCCCGTTTCCGATACTGCGGCGCAAGCGTTCTGAAGCCGACAATTGCCGGCTGGCGGCAGCGGTGGCCATGCCAGTCTCCGGTTTTCCAGGGGGAACGTTGGCGCCACGCGCCGTCTTGGCGGCGCATGGCGGTTTCAAGTTTCAAAAGAGGAGAGTTAACGGAAGCTCCAGGCTTCCTGGACCATCGCAGCCGCTTCCTCGGGCGAGATCACGCCCTGCGCAAGATCGGCAGAGATGTCGTTGACCGTCGCGCCAACCGACGCCCCGAGGAACTGATCGAGGAAGATCTGGTGGTAGGAGCTGTTTGAGATGTCCTTGGACACACGCGCGTAGAAAGGGTTGTCGAGCGCGTCGTCCGTGCCTTTGACGATCGGGATGAAAAGCTGCTGGCGGGCGCCTTTGCGCTGGTTTTCCGCGCTCAGCATGAAGGCGAGGAACTCGACCGCCGCCGGCTCTGCCGAATGGGTCACGGCCCAACCGTTGATCCCGCCAAGCGTCGCCGCATCACCGCCTTCGGCGACGGGCGAACTGATTGCCGGGAAGTTCACGATGGCAAGCTGCTCGTCCGGCAGGCCCTTGCCGCTGGTCGAACGCTCGCGCATCGGCAGATAGTCCCAATCGCCCATCAGGTAGAAAGCGCCTGCGCCATCCGCGAACATGCCGCTGGAGGTTTCGTAGGTGGTTCCCATGAAGCCCGGCTGGAAGGGCTCGAGGTCGACAAGCTGCTTGAAATCCTCGCCCGCAGCCACGAAGGCCGCGTTCTCGAAGCCGCCGTCTTCGCCGGCCATCGCCTGGGCAATAATGTCCTTGCCGCCTTCACGAAGAGCCAGGTAGCTCCAGTAGAAATGCAGCGGCCACTTGTCCTGCCCGCCGACGATGATCGGGGTGATATCGGCATCTTTCAGGGTTTTGACCGCGCCCAGGAAGTCGTCCCAGGTCTTGATCGCGTCGAGGTCGATCCCGGCCTCGTCGGTCAGTTCGGTGTTGGTCCAGAATACGACCTCGGTTGCATAAAGCGGCAAACCGTAAAGCGAGCCGTCGACCGAATAAGCCTTCAGGCCGGCCTCGGGGATGGTTTCGGCAAAGCCGTCGGGCAGCAGAGAGCTGATCGGTTGCAGAAAGCCCGCCTCGGCCTGGTCCACCAGAGTTTCACCACCCCAGCTGTAGAAGATATCGGGCCGGGCGTTCGATTGCAGCAGCGTCGGCAGCTTTGACTTGTAAGCCTCGTTGGCGATGTATTCGAAGGTGACGTTGACGTCTTTGTGCTGGGCCTCGAACGCTTCGGCGATCTCTTCGTAATAGGCCTTTTGTTCGTCATTCGTGGAAACACGAAGAACGTTGATCTCGGTCTGCGCAAAGGCGCCGCCACCCAAGGCGGCCACACCAAGAAGTGCCGTGATTGCAACGGTGTATCGCATGAAATCCTCCCATTTCCGAACCGCCGCGGGCCTCCACCCGGAACCGACGAATCTGATTTTTTGACTAACGTACGTCAAAAAATGGTGCCATGCAATGCGCACCCATTGAGCTGTTGTTAGGGGAGATTGTCGCGCATGAAGATTTCTATCCCGATCGGCTCGGGTCGAGAGGTGTCCGTTTGACCGTCGAGAATCTCCCTCAAAAGGCGGATCGCGCTTTCCACTTCGCGCCGGCTGTTCTGGTGCAGGACGGCGTCGAATGTACCGTCAAGCAAGGCTTCGCGGGAAAAGCGGGTCAATTCGTGGGCGACCACGGAAATCGCGCGTTCACCGGATAATTCGGCAAGGGCTTCGGCTATGCCGCGATTGCCGGCGCCCATGCTGTATACACCGATAACCTCGGGGTCTTCGGCAAGCTTGGCAGCCAACTGTTCGCGGACCCTGTCCTTGTCATCGAACCCTTCCAGCGGCGCGATCAGCGATTGTTCAGGGAATTCGGTGCGCAGCACCTGTTCGAAACCAAGCCGGCGTTCGGCGTGGTCTCGCACCAGCATCGAGCCTGTGACCATCGCGATGCGCCCCTGGCGTCCGCGGCAGAACCTGCCCAGTAAACTGCCGGCCGTTCGCCCGGCCTGTACGTTGTCGATCCCTATAAATCCTTGCCGCTCAGAGCCTGGAAGGTCCGAAACAAGCGTGATCACGGCAATGCCACGCGCCCGCAATTCACGCACGGCGATCCGGACGACCGTGGCGTCCGTCGCCACGATGGCGACCCCGTCCAGGGTTTCAGGGTCAAGCTTGCGCAGCAGGTCGGCCAATGCACCGGCATCGAAGGGGGGCACCTTCTTGATGGTTTCAATGGAGGTGAGGTCGCGTACCGCCGCGCTTGCCGCCTCGCAAAGATCCTCCTCCAATGTGCGCATGAAGGCATTCGGCCCGTCGGGTAGGATAAAGGCAAGCCGGTAGCGGCGCTTCCGCGAGAGGTTTGCCGCAGCAAGGTTGCGCTGAAAGCCGAGCTTGTCGATCGCCTCCTGCACGCGGGTTTTTGTGTTCTGTCGCACGCCATCGCGCTCATTCAGAACCCGATCGACTGTGGACAGGCTTACGCCCGCTTCCCGGGCGACATCGTGAATCGTCGGGCGTGTCATGGGGCCTCGCTTTGCTCCGCTTTGATCAGGGGCATCCGGAAGGACGCCAAGGTACGTTAGTCAAATTTTGAAAGATGAACAGGGGAAATCCGGCCCCTTCGCCGAATCAAACTAGTTTTTCCGGCAGCCCGTTGCCGTTGCTCCCGGCACGTCGCACCCCGGAGGCATCGGGTCAATCCGGCGTGGCGGGCACGGCGCAAGGCTCTGAAAAGGTGACGGCTTATGAAAATGATAGACGTCTATCAGAATCCAATTGACCTTTGTCCGTCCGGCTGCAAGCCTGATCGGAGGGAGGACTGCAATGACACGACGGCCGCCGACACTGTCGGATGTTGCGCGCCATGCCGGGGTTAGCTACGCGACTGCGGATCGCGTGGTGAATGGCCGTGCGGGCGTGTCGGAAAAGGCTGCCAAAAGCGTTAGTGCGGCCATCGAGGCGCTTGGCTATGTCCGCAACGTGGCAGCGGCCAACCTCTCTCAACAACGATTTTACCGTTTCGTCATCGTGCTGCCCTCGGGGTCCAATGCATTCTTTCGCCGAGTGCATGAGCTGTTCTCCGACGCGGCACAGCGGCTTTTGATCGATCGTGTAAACCTGTCTGTTGACACTGTAGAGGCATTCGACCCGGACGCGTTGCGCGAACACCTGGAATCCCTGACAAACGACGATGTGGACGGCGTGGCGGTTGTGTCCAGCGACGACGCCCAGACGGTCACGGCGATTGCCGCGTTGCGGGCAAAGGAGATCCCGGTGATCACGCTGGTGTCCGATGTGCCCGGTTCCACCCGCAACGCTTATGTGGGCATCGACAATGTCGTGGCGGGGCGCACCGTCGGACGGTTGATCCTGCTTGCGCACGGGGGACGGGGCGGGCGCGTGCTGCCGGTGGTCGGGGCCTTGTCCGCACGGGATCATGCCGACCGTCTGTCGGGCATGCGCGACGTGATCGGTGGCAGCCTGGACATCGCGCCTGTGGTCGAAGGGCGTGATCGCTTTGAAATGGTCGAGGCGCAGGTTGCGCAGGCACTGGCCCGCGACCCTGACATCACGGCAATCTATAGCGCCGGGGCAGGCAATGCCGGTCTCGTGCGGGTGCTGGAGGCCCTGCCGGAGGACGTCGCGCGCCCCTACGTTTTCCTGCACGAATTGGTGCCGCATTCCCGACGTGCGATGGAACAGGGCCTTGTCGATGTCATCATCGACCAGCGGCCCGAGGAAGAAGTGGAACGGGTGGTCGAGAACCTGCGGCTTCTGGCCGACCGGCGAGAGTTGCTGCGGACCGAACCGATCGTTCCGACGATCTTCCTGCGCGAAAACCTGCCACAGACATCTCCGGAGGCTTTGGAGGACACGGGCTGAACAGGCTGGCCGCGGTGACGAAGGAACCCGTGGCGCAGCCAGACAGACTTCAAAAGGATCACGTGAACTCGCCGCTTTGCAGCGGTGAATTGGAGGGTATCATGAAGACGATCAAAGGACCGGGTTTGTTCCTGGCTCAGTTTGCGGGCGACGAAGCGCCTTTCAATTCCTGGGATGGAATCACGAAATGGGCGGCGGACTGTGGCTACAAAGGTGTTCAGGTTCCGGTATGGGACGCGCGGCTGGTCGATCTCGACAAGCTGGCGTCCTCGCAGACCTATTGCGATGAATGGGCGGGACAGGCGCGCGACAACGGTGTCGCGGTCACGGATCTGTCGACGCACATCCTCGGCCAGCTTGTTGCCGTGCACCCGGCCTATGACGCCTGGGTCGATGGCTTTGCTGCGCCAGAGGTGCAAGGCAAACCGCAGGAGCGCACCGAATGGGCCATTGAACAGGTCAAGAAGGCGTTGACCGCCTCGCGCAACCTCGGGATTGGTCAGCATGTGACTTTTTCGGGCGGGCTCTGCTGGCCTTTCATTTATCCCTTCCCGCAGCGCCCGCAGGGTTTGGTCGACACAGGGTTCGACGAATTGGCGCGGCGCTGGCGCCCGATCCTCGATCACGCCGAGGAGTGCGGCGTTGATGTCTGCTATGAGATCCACCCGATGGAGGATCTGCACGACGGCGTCACCTTCGAGATGTTCCTGGACCGGCTGGACGGGCACGCGCGCTGCAACATGCTGTACGACCCGTCGCACTATGTGCTGCAATGCCTCGATTACCTCGAGAATATCGACATCTACGCGGATCGCATCAAGATGTTCCACGTCAAGGATGCCGAGTTCAATCCGACCGGACGGCAGGGTGTCTATGGCGGCTATCAGCCCTGGGTCGACCGGGCGGGCCGCTTCCGCAGCCTTGGTGACGGGCAGGTCGATTTCAAGGCGATCTTTGCCAAGATGGCGGCGATCGACTTCGACGGCTGGGCCGTCGTGGAATGGGAATGTGCGCTGAAACACCCCGAGGACGGGGCGCGCGAGGGCGCGCAATTCGTCAAGGATCACATCATTCGCGTCACGCCGCATGCCTTCGATGACTTCGCGGGCGGCGAGATCGACGACGCGACCAACAAGAAGCTTCTGGGGATCGGGTGACATGACACGCATCAGACTGGGCATGGTTGGCGGCGGCAACGACGCCTTCATCGGCGGGGTTCACCGCATCGCAAGCCGCATCGACGGTCATTTCGACCTGGTGGCGGGGGCCTTGTCCTCGACGCCCGAAAAGGCGCGCGCCAGCGCCGAGGCACTGGGGCTCAACCCGACCCGCTCCTACGGCAGTTTCGAGGAGATGGCCGAGACCGAGGCTGCGCGAGAGGACGGCATCGAGTCGGTCAGCATCGTGACGCCGAACCACGTACATTTCCCTGCCGCCCAGGCGTTCCTGTCGCGAGGCATCCATGTCATCTGCGACAAGCCGCTGACAGCCACCTTCGAGGATGCTGAAGCGATGGAAAAGGCCGTGGCCGAGTCCAAGGCGCTGTTCATCCTCACCCACAACTACACCGGCTATCCGATGATCCGGCAGGCGCGGCAGATGGTGGCCGGTGGGCAATTGGGCAAGCTGCGGATCGTGCAGGTGGAATATCCGCAGGACTGGCTGACCGACAGTCTGGAAACCGAGGGCGTGAAACAGGCCGAGTGGCGCACCGATCCCAAGCGATCCGGCGCCGGTGGCTCGATCGGCGATATCGGCACCCATGCCTATAACCTTGCCGGCTTTGTCACCGGCCTTGCCGGTGCCGAATTGGCCGCGGATCTGCAAAGCTTTGGCGCAGGGCGCACACTGGATGACAATGCGCATGTCATGCTGCGCTACGAAGGCGGTGCACGTGGTGTCCTCTGGTGCAGCCAGGTCGCGCCGGGCAACGAGAACGGTTTGCGCCTGCGCGTCTACGGCGAAAAAGGCGGATTGGAATGGGCGCAGGAAAATCCCAACTACCTGTGGTTCACCCCGCATGGGGAACCGTCCCGCCTGCTGACCCGCAACGGACCGGGCGCCACCGAGGTATCGACCTCGGTCAGCCGCATCCCGGCGGGTCACCCCGAGGGTTATCTCGAAGGCTTCGCAACGCTTTACACCGAGGCCGCCGGGGCCATCCGCGCGGTTCAGGCGGGCAAGTCCCGCGATGACGTGATGGGCATGCTGCCAGGGATTGCCGCGGGGCTTGAAGGCATGGCCTTTATCCGGGCCTGTGTCGCCTCGGCAGCCAACAACGCCGCCTGGACCAAGCTGTGAACCCGCCGTCCGTCCTTGCACTACGACAGGTGACCAAGAGCTTTGGCCCCGTCGAAGTGCTGCACGGCGTCACGCTCGACCTCCGGGCGGGCGAGGTGCTGGCGCTGATCGGTGAGAACGGCGCGGGCAAATCGACCACGATGAAAATCCTCTCCGGTATCGAGGCGCCCAGTGCGGGCAAGATCGTGCTGGACGGGCAAGAGGTTACCTTCGAGTCCCTGCACGAGGCCGAAGAGGCGGGGATCGTGATGATCCACCAGGAGTTCAACCTTGCCGAACAGCTGACGGTCGAGCAGAACATCTTTCTCGGACGTGAGCTGCGCAAGGGTTGGCTGCTAGACAAGGCACGTATGCGACGACTCACACGCGACTACCTTGCCCGCATCGACTGCCATATCGATCCGGGCACGCTGGTCTCGAAACTGTCGAACTCCGACAAGCAGATGGTCGAGATTGCAAAGGCACTCAGCCGTGACGCGCGGGTGTTGATCATGGACGAGCCGACCGCGGTTCTGACCGGCGCCGAGACCCGCATCCTGTTCGATCAGGTGCGGGCGCTCAAGGCATCGGGCACGGCGATCCTTTTCACCTCGCACAAGCTGGGCGAGGTGGCCGAGATCGCCGACACCGTCACCGTTTTGCGGGACGGGACCCTGGTGCATGACGGACCTGCGCAAGAGATCACCGAAGACGAGATGGCCACGGCGATGGTCGGGCGCGACGTGTCGGACCTGTTCCCCGACAAGCCCGCCGCGTCGGCCAACCGCGAGGTGATGCTGCGGGTCGAGGGGCTGAGCGTGCCCGGCCATGCCAGCGACATTTCCTTTGAACTGCACCGGGGAGAGATCCTTGGCGTCGCAGGGTTGATCGGTTCCGGCCGCACCGAGGCGATGGAAGGTCTATGCGGTCTGCGTCCGGCCACCAGCGCACGGGTCGAGATCAATGGAACGCCGGTGCGCATTGCCCGGCCCGGTGACGCGCTGGCGCATGGGCTGTGCTACCTGACCGAGGACCGCAAGCTGCGCGGGCTGCTGCTGAACAAGGGGATGCGCGAGAACCTGACCCTGCAGGCCTTGCACAAATACGGCCGGTTGCTGATCGACACCGCAGCTGAGGAGCGCGCGCTTGACCAGGCGATCGCGGAATTCGACGTCCGCGCGGGCACGCGCAATGTGCGCGTCGGCAACCTGTCGGGTGGCAACCAGCAAAAGCTTTTGCTGGCCAAGGTGATGCAGTCCGACCCGGTGATCCTGATCGTCGACGAGCCGACACGCGGCATCGACATCGGAACCAAGCAGCAGATCTACGCCTTCCTGAGCAAACTTGCCGCAGAAGGACATGGGATCATCGTCATCTCCTCGGAGATGCAAGAGGTCATCGGCCTGGCGGACCGGGTGCTGGTCATGCGCTCGGGCAGGCTCGCCGGGACCCTGACCGGGGATCAGATCACGGAAGACACAATCGTCAGGCACGCCATGGGCGTGGGCGCTGGCTCTATGGAAAGGGTGGGATGATGACGTCTGAAACTACGGCAGCCAGGCCGCGCTGGGCGCTGCCCTCGATGAGTGTCCTCGGCCCGGTGATAGCGCTGGTTGTCCTGGTCGTGATCGGCACGATGCTCAATTCCAACTTTCTCAGCGCGGCGAATATCACCAACGTTCTGGCGCGCTCGGCCTTTATCGGCATCATTGCGGTGGGCATGACCTTTGTCATCACCGCCGGCGGGCTCGACCTGTCGGTGGGGTCCATGGCGGCCTTTATCGCGGGGCTCATGATCCTGGTGATGAACGCGGCGCTACCGTCGCTGGGGGTTGGCGTTCCGATCATCCTGCTGGGCATGGCGGTGGCGCTGCTGGCGGGGATCATCGCCGGGCTGATAAACGGCTTTCTGATCACCACGCTGGGGATCGAAGCCTTTATCGTCACCCTTGGCACCATGGGGATCTATCGCAGCCTGGTCACCTGGATGGCCGATGGCGGCACGCTCAGCCTCGACTTCGGTCTGCGCACCTTTTACCGCCCGGTCTATTTCGACGGGATATTCGGGATCAGCTGGCCGATCATCGTCTTTGCCCTGGCCGTGATCGTCGGCGAAATTCTGATGAGCCGAGCGCGGTTCGGTCGGCATTGCGCCGCGACCGGATCGAATGAGCACGTGGCGCATTACTCGAACGTCAATGTCAATCGCACGCGGCTTTATACCTACGCGATGCTCGGCCTGCTCGTCGGTGTTGCGACCATCATGTATGTGCCGCGCCTGGGCTCGGCCTCGGCCTCGACCGGCGTGTTGTGGGAGCTGGAGGCGATCGCCGCGGTGATCATCGGCGGGACGATCCTCAAGGGCGGTTTCGGCCGTGTCTGGGGCACCGTGATCGGCGTTCTGATCCTCAGCATGATCGACAACATCCTGAACCTGACCGATCTCGTCTCGCCCTATCTGAACGGCGCGATCCAGGGGGTCATCATCATTCTCGCAGTCATCCTGCAGCGGGAAGCCAAGGCGAAGTCATGAAACTTCGCCACATTTAAGGGAGGAAACAAAATGTCCTATATGAAGATGCTGACGGCCGGTTGCACGGCTCTGGCGATAAGTGCCGGCGGCGCATTTGCCCAGGACGCCGAGACGAAAGTCATCGGCGTGTCGATCCCGGCCGCAACCCATGGCTGGGCCGGCGGCATGAACTTTCACGCCCAGCAGACGGTAAATCGCCTGGAAGAGGTCTATCCGCAACTGGATTTCGTCCTGGCCACGGCGTCCGATCCCGGAAAGCAGGTCAACGACATCGAGGACATGGTCGCCACTCGTGGCATCGACGCGCTGGTGGTCCTGCCCTTCGAGTCCGACCCGCTGACGCCGCCGGTGCAGGCGGTCGCAGAAAGCGGTGTATGGGTTACCGTGGTGGATCGTGGCCTGTCGGTCGAAGGGATTTCGGATCTTTATGTCGCCGGTGACAACCCGGGCTTTGGCCGGGTGTCGGGTGAATACATGGTGTCGATGATGCCCGAGGGCGGCAAGATCGTCGTGCTGCGCGGAATCCCGACCACCATCGACAACGAACGGGTCGATGGTTTCAAGGCCGCGATCGAAGGCTCGGGCATCGAGATCATCGACATGGAACACGGCAACTGGAACCGTGACGACAGCTTTGACGTGATGCAGGATTTCCTGTCCAAGCACGAACAGATCGATGCTGTCTGGGCCTCGGATGACGACATGGCGGTCGGCGTGCTGGCAGCCATCGACGCGGCAGGCCGGGACGACGTGAAATTCGTTCTGGGCGGCGCGGGCATGAAGGAGATGGTCAAGCGGGTCATGGACGGTGACACGATGATCCCTGCCGACGTGACTTATCCGCCTTCGATGATTGCAACCGCGATCGAGATGACGGCGGTGGGCCTGACGTCGAATGCGCCGGTCTCTGGCACCTTTACCATCGGGTCGGTGCTGATCACGCCGGAGAATGCGGCACAGTTCTACTATCCCGACAGCCCGTTCTGAGCGCATCCGGGGGCCCAGGTCCCGCGTACGAAACGGTTGCTGATCCGACCGGCAAAAAACGATCCGCGCCGCAAAATGGCTCTGCGGCGCGGATCTTTCTTTTTTCGGGGCATGTCCGGTCTGACCGTGCGGGACCCGGCCGCAAGACGAGCAATGTGGCCGGTCTTGTGCCGCCAGCAGCAGGTCTGCCTCGCTGCCACCGTGGACTAGCTGCGAAGTCTCAGTACGTTGTTCACCCGACGCCGGTCTAGGCTGATCACCGCGGGGCAAACCTTTGACTATCTTGGCTTCGATATGGTCATGGCCGACAACCGGCCCACCCCAAGCGTTCTGCAGGTCGACCGTGGCTATGACGCTGACAGCATTCGCAAATCCATGAGCAAACGCGATGTCTTTCCGTCATCCCCATGCACCAATCACGAATGAAGCGCGTTGGCGTCAACCGGTCCTTGTATCGTCTGCGCGCCATCGCTCTCACGAGGAACCGATCACACCTGCATCCTCTGGTTGCTCTCGCTGAGGAGGCTCACCTGGCCAAACGCAACCAGGAACTGTCCGGTGGTGAGGAATGTACAAAGCCCGCCGCGTCGAGGCGATCATAGACCCGTTCAGAAGAATCTGAGCGCGTGCATCCGCCCGATCAGATCACGGCTGATCTCCTTGCCAAAGCTGTCCTTTAGGCCGGTGCGGCTGATGGTGCGCAATGGCGGTGAGACCGGCGACGCCGAATTCGTTCATGTCCAGCAAGTGATCCCGGACATCCGCCGCAGTGCGGGTCGCGGGCGCGTAGGCGATCCGCGTCCGAAACATCCAGCCCCCCGGGGGGCCAGAGCAATCTCGAACGAGCCGCTCTCAAAATCGGCGGCAGGATCCTCGACCGTCAGATCGACAGATACCCCCTGCCCTACAACCTGCGCCAGATCCTTTGGGAACACCGACCCAAAGAAAAGGGGCGCCGTTTTCGCGACGCCCTTTTCATCAGACAACCTATTGGGAAGTCACCCCTTCTTGCGCATGGCCAACCCCAGAAGCAGCCCGACGCCAACCGCACCGGCGACGGCCAGAACAGGGTTGTCACGCACCATCTGCGTCGACTGCCGCGCCGCGCGCTCGATTTCCTCGCGGCCCTCTTCGATGGCGCGGTCAATCGAAGCCTGCGCCTCATCCAGCCGCTCGCCTGCGGCACTGGCGTAGGCGGCGCCGGCCTCTGCGGCTTCGGAGGCGCCGTTGCGAAAGCGGTCTTGCGTGTTCTTGCTCATGTCGTCCGTCCTTTTTTTAAGTGCCATTGCAGGGTGCGCGGCCCGAAGCCCTCCGGGCCGTGTCTCAGGTCATCCTCGGACCACGCGCGCCACCAGCGACACGACGAAGAGGACGAGGAACACAAAGAACAGAATTTGCGCGATCCCGGCGGATGCGCCGGCGATGCCGCCAAAGCCGAGTGCAGCCGCGATAAGTGCGATGATGAGGAACGTCAGGGCCCAGCCAAGCATGGTAAGTCTCCTTGTGTTTTTCCCGTGCGCCGTCTTTGGCGCTCTGGCAAAGGAACGTGGCGTGCTGCGCAATGGTTCCCGTCATTCTTGCCGAGGAGCGCCAAGCGCCCAGTCAAAAGAGCAAAAAATCGCTCTCAGAGGAGTTTTCCTTGGATTTGCCGCGCTATTTACTCCAAGTGATGATTGCTGATTGGACCTGTCCAATGAAAGATACTCCGGAATTCAGGACAGAGGTTCAGGACGTGACCCACGAAGACCGGCTTCAGGATCCGGAGCGCCTGCGGGCGCTGGACCGGACCGGGCTGATGGACAGCCCCGCCCCCGGAGCACACCAAAGAGCCGCACGCATCGCCGCACGGCTGATGGATGTTCCGGTCAGCCTCGTCTCCTTCGTGGACGACGAGCGGCAGTTTTTCTCTGCCCAGACCGGAATCACCGGAGAGGCCGCCGCCCAGCGCGGCACGCCGCTCAGCCATTCCTTCTGCCAGTATGTCGTCTCTTCCGAAGAGCCGCTGGTCGTGCCGGACGCGGAGGCCAACAGCCTGGTCTGCGACAACGGCGCCGTTCAGGACCTGAACGTCAGGGCCTATCTGGGCGTGCCGATCCGGTCCCCTGACGGTCATGTGCTTGGGTCTTTCTGCGTCATCGACGACAAGCCCCGCAACTGGACGGTCGATGACATCGCCAAGATGCGCGACATCGCGGATATGGTCGAATCCGATCTGCGCCTGCGCGAGACCCTCGAAGAACGAGATATCGTAATGCAGGAGATGACGCATCGTGTGAAGAACCTCTTTACCGTCATCAACAGCATCCTGCGGATGGAACGCAACGCGCACGAGACCGCCGACGAACTGGCCGCTAGCGTGGGCGCCCGCCTCAAGGCCCTGAGTGATGCACATGAGATGATCGTGCCCGTCGTCAACGCCCGCCGCAGCGAAGGGGCGACCACAACACTCGACGCGCTGTCGCACAAGCTTTTGGCGCCGCATGGAACGGCACGCGAGACACGGATCACGATCCAGGGCGAACACGTTCCCGTCGGCCCCAAGGCCGCGGTCTACCTGACGCTGGCACTGCACGAACTGGCGACCAATGCCGCCAAGTACGGCGGGCTGTCCACCGATGGCGGTCAACTGGCGGTGAAATGGGAACGCACTGACACCGACGACGTCGTCATCAACTGGGAGGAAACCGGCCTGTCCTGGGATACCCAGACGCTGCCGCGCTCGGGCTTCGGCTCGCGGCTTCTTTCGATCGCCGTCGAGGGGCAATTGGCCGGCGAGATCGCCACCCAGATCGAGGCCGACATGTTCCGCCGCCGGTTGCAGATCCCCCTGATCAGCCTGCAGTCCTGACCCTCTCGAGAATCTTGGGAACCAATTCGCGACTTGAGGCATTCGTCTTGAGGGCACTGCAATTTCCAGATGGGGTAACCGCATGAGCAGGCAGCGGCGAAATCCGCGTGATCGGGGCGTGGCATCCGGGGATTGTTCCGCCGGACACGGGATGATCGCGCCGCCAGTTGCGCGCGGCACCTTGCCTCACGTTCCTGCCTGTCCCCTTGCCTGCAAGACCTGCCGTCCATGCCCAAACGTCTGAACAGCCTCTACCGACTGTCCCGTAGTCTGCCGGCGCGCATCGCCTGCCTGATGACCATAGCCATGTTGCCGGTGGGCCTGATCGCAGTCTACCAGACCCAGGCCGTGATCGAGAGCGCACGCGAACAGAACCGAGCCTCGCTTGCGGCGCAGTTGCGCGCCGAGGCCACGCCCCAGACCAAAACCATCGAAAGCGCGCTGGCCGCAGCGCAGGGGCTGGCCGTCCTGATCACCAAGCTGGGCGAGGAAGATTGCAGTGACATCCTGAAAGGCTTTGTCGAAAGCAACGAAACTTATGCCTTTGCAGGGTTCGTCCGGGCCTCGGGCTGGCTGACCTGCAGTTCAACCGCCGACCGGATGGACCTGTCGCAACGCCCGCTTTTCAAGACCGCGATGGCGCGCGGTGGCGAAAGCGTACAGGTCAATCCCGAAGGCGCCGTGACCGGGCGCAACGTCATCATGGTCACCCACCCCGTACGCGAAGGCGGCGAGATGGTCGGTTATGTCTCGTTGTCGATCCCCCATGCAATTCTGAACGCGGCCCTTGAAGATCCCGACCACGACGGCGCATTGCGGCTGGCGGCGCTGAACACCGAGGGCGAAATTCTTGCAGCCTCGCTGGGCCGTACAGCCGCGCCGGACTACCTTCCCCGCGACATGCTCCTGTCCGAGATCGTACAGACCCCCGGCCAGACGTTCCGCGCTGTCAGCGGATCGGGCGAGACGCGCTATTTCGCCGTCACCCAGATGGTGCCCGGCAAGGTCATCCTGCTGGGCAGCTGGCCTCTCTCGGCCGTGCCCGATGCCGACAGCCGCCTGCAAAGCGTGATCGCAAGCTCGCTGCCGGTGCTGATGTGGCTGGCCGGGGTCGGGGTCGCCCTGTTCGGTATCCAGCGCCTTGTGATCCGCCATGTCGCGCAACTGCGCAATGCGATGCGCCGCTTTGCCCTGGGTGAACGCGAGGAAACCACGCTGGACCTGCGCGATCCACCGGCGGAACTGGAAGAGGCACAGCGCGCCTTCAACCGCATGGCCTTGCTGATTGCAGAGGGTGAACAACGCCGTGAACAGGACCTCAGGGACAAGGAGGTGCTGCTGCGAGAAGTGCATCACAGGGTCAAGAACAACCTGCAACTGATCGCCTCGATCATGAACATGCAATCGCGCGACCTGGAAACAGAAGAGGCCAAACATGTCGTGTCCGAGCTTCAGCGCCGGGTGCGCGGCATGGCCGTGCTGCACCGCGCGCTCTACAACACGCCGACCAGCACCACGGTGGATGCCGCCGACCTCGTGCAGGCGGTGGTCCGCGACACGCAGGACCTGGTTGCCCCGCTGGGCAAGATCGAAATCGACACGGCGCTGGAGCATGTGGCGCTCTATCCCGACCAAGCCATTCCCCTGTCGCTTTTCGTGGCCGAGACGCTGAACACAGCGATCCGGCAGACCTGCAACTCCGGCCCGAGCGACCGGATCGGGGTCAAGCTGACCTCGAGCGGCGGTGATCAGGTGCGGCTGTGCATCGACAGCGCCCCCGCCACCCCTGTTGCCGCCGGGGCAGAGACACCGCGCCCCGACGGCATGGCGCAAAAGATGATCGCCGCCTTTCTGCGGCAATTGGGCGGAAAGATGGAAACCACTTCGGACGACGGACGTTACCGGGTGACAGTGATGTTTCCACGCGCCACCTACGGCGCCTGACAGAGGGGGCCGGATGGCCGGCGACTTCGAAGTGTTGATCACGGCCGACGAGGCTTGGCCTGCGTTCGAGCGCGCGGTTCTGGCTGCGCGCAAACATGTGGTGGCCGGTTTCCGGATCTTTGATCTGTCGACCGGGCTGCGCAGCGCCGAGGCGCGCGAGATCGGCAAGGACTGGTTCGATCTGCTGGCGCATGCCCTGCGGCGTGGGGTGCGGATCGACCTGACCGTCAGCGATTTTGACCCAGTCATGGCAACCAGTTTGCATGCCCTCAGCTGGCGCACCGTGCGACAGGGTGTGGCCCTGTCCGAGGCAACGGGCGCGGGCAAGGACCTGCTGAACATCCGTGCTCACCGGCACAGCGCACGCGCCGGGATGCTGCCCCGCCTTGCCTTTCTGCCTGCCGTCCTGCGCCGCCGCTGGGAACGGCTGCGCGAGACGACCCCGGTTGAACGCAGATTTGAGGCCGTCGGGCTGGAAAGCAGCGTCATGCCGAACCTGCACACGGTCTCCCATCACCATAAAGTGGCCGTGATCGACGACGAATGGCTGTATATCGGCGGGCTGGATCTGAACGAACGGCGCTACGACAGCCCCGATCATGATCGCCCGGCGCAGCAAACCTGGTCCGACGTGCAGGTCATGCTGCGCGGTCCCGAAGCCGCGGCCGCACGCCGACATTTGGAGAGTTTCCAGGCAGTGACAGAGGGCCGCGCGGCCCCACCAGCCTGCCCCGGGCTGAAACGCACCCTGTCGGCGCCCCGGCGCCTGCAGCTGCCCTATCTCTCGCCCCGCACGCTGGTGTCCGAGATCGAGGAGGCGCATCTGGCGACCTTTCGCAAGGCCCGCCACCTGATCCATATCGAGACCCAGTTCATCCGCTCAAGCCGGATCGCCGAAGCGCTGGCGGAAGCTGCCGCAAGGAATAGCGACCTGAACGCCATCATCGTCATGCCGGGCCTGCCCGAAGACGTGGCCTTCGACTCTTCCGAGAGCCTCGATGCCAAGTACGGCCTTGCCCTGCGCCAGCAGGCGGTTGCCACCCTGCGCGAGAGCTTCGGGCCAAGGCTCACTATCGCGACGCCCGTGCGCCCCATCTTGGCCGCGCGCGAGACCTGCGAGACATTGGCCGGATCGCCGCTGATCCATGTCCACAACAAGGTTCTGATCCGCGATGCGGACTCTGTCCTGATCGGGTCGGCCAATCTGAACGGGCGGTCGATGCGCTGGGACACCGAACTGGCGGTGGAGATCACCCGGCCCGACCGCGTGGAAAAGGCGCGCGACCGCCTGCTGTCGCACTGGTGGCATGATCCGCTTGCGCCCGAAGCGATGTCGCCAGAGACGCTCTATCCCCTGTGGCGCGACGAGATCCGCCGCAACGGGCTGCGCCGCCCCGAGAACCGGAGCGGTTTCCTAGTGCCATTCGACGCCAAGGAAGGTGCTGACCTGGCGCAGGAACTGCCCGGCGTGACCGAGGATATCGTCTGAACACGGAACGGGAGCCAGCCGTTGCGCGTTTGTGTTATGAAAGCGTGCGGTCCAACTGGCCCGCATGCCCGGACTGGCCCTGCCCGCAGGCAGGCGCTTGCCCGCCTGATTGTCACCACGTTAAAAGAGGAGGATCACGACATGATGAGAGCCAAAGGCGTGCCACATGGCACCTGGGTGCTGATCGCTGATGGAGAAAAGGCGCTGTACCTCGTCAACAAGGGCGACAAGGCGCATCTGCATCTTGTGGTCCGGGACCGCGCGGAACAGGAGAATCCCAAGGCGCAGGACTGGGCCGCCAACCGCCCCGGACGTTTCAGCGACGGCCCCGGCGACCATCGCTCGGCGGTGGATGACACCGATTGGCATGAGCTGGAAAAGGAACGTTTCGCCAAGACCATCAGCCAGGAGCTCTACAAGGCCGCCCATGCTGGCAAATTCGACCATCTCATCATCGCTGCAAGCCGTCCGGTCCTGAGCGCCCTGCGCGAGGAAATGCACGAAGAGGTCACCTCGAAACTGGTGCTGGATCTGCCCAAGGTGCTGACAAACCATCCGCTGGACGAAATCGAGACCGCGATCACCCGGGCACTGGAAGAGGCGGCCTGAAACGGAACGGAAATGCCCCTGAAGCGTTGTAAAATCAGAGGCCCGGAACGGATCCGGGCAGCGAAACGCAAAGGAGATATCCGATGGACAGGGATCGCCTGGAAGGAAAATGGACCGAGATCAAGGGACGCCTGCGCGAAGCCTATGGCGTGCTTTCGGACGACGAACTGGAAGAGGCACGCGGCGACCGCGAGCAGCTTGAAGGCAAGCTGCAGCAGCGGTTGGGCCAGACCAAGGACGAGGCCCGCAAGACGCTGGACCAGATCCTTGAACAGGTTTGACGCTGAGACATCTGAACAAATACGAAAAGGCCCGCCACATTGGCGGGCCTTTTGCTGCGTTCGGTAGCGGCTCAGGCGGGTGCGAGAATTTGCGCACGGTTTTCCGCATAGCCGGACGCAGCACGGCTCAAAGCGCGGAAGATCGCGCGTTGGCGATGCGCGTAAAACAGGTGTTCAGGATGCCATTGCACGCCCATCGCAAAGGGATCGCGGCAGCGCTCGATGGCCTGCACCATGCCGTGCGTGTCACGCGCCGCGACGCGAAAGCCCTGGCCCAGCTCGTCGACCGCCTGGGTATGCAGGGCATTCACGCGCATCGGCGCCTCGCCCGACCAGGCAGCAAGGTGCGAGCCCGCTTCGACCTGGACTTCGCGCCGCGGCAGGATGGTCTTGATCGGCTGTGCCTCGGGATAAAGCGACCAGGCGTCCTGGTGCAGCGTACCGCCGGCCGCGACGTTGAGCATCTGGGCGCCGCGGCAGATGCCCAGAACAGGGATACCGCTGGCCAGCGCCTTGCGCGCGATGTCATGTTCCATCGCATCGCGGTCATGGTCCAGCCGCGCGGTTACTTCCAGCCGGGCGCCGTAAAGATCGGGCGAGATATCGTCGCCGCCACCGATAATGACGCCATCGACGCGGCCAAGATCGATGTCGGACCGCGTGGTCCAGCGCAGGGCGCGCGCCCCCGCCAACCAGAGATTCAGGCGGACAAGCGGAAAGATGCGCCACCCCGAGCGGGTCGAGGTGGTCACTGCGATCAGCGGGCGGCTCACCGAAACAGCTCCTCGCCGTTCTTGCCGATCTGCCGGGTCACTTCCTCGACCCAGAGCCCGCCGTGTCCCGCACCACGCCGCCATGCGTCGCGCAAGGCGTCATAGCGCGCTTCATCCGCCGCCAGCGCCTCGACCAGCCACCAGCGGTCCCATTCGTGCGCGATGCTCCAGTCCGGCTCGTCCAGGCGGCAATCCGGCAGGCGAAAGTGAAAGGCCGGGCGGGCGCCGCTGGCCTCTTTTCCGAAGGTTGCCGCAAACCCCTCTGGGTCATGGGCATGCAGGATCGGCAAGAGGTCCAGCCCGTAGTTCCGCCCGTTCAGGTGGGTGTGAACCAGTTGCCGGAGCACCGACAGGTCAAGGTCGTCCGCCTCCACAAGCGCATCGGTGAAATGCACCGGCCAAGGATCGACAAAGGGAAGGATGCGGCGCGACATGTCCAGCGGGCGCCATTGCCTTAACCACTGTTCCAGCAGACCATAGGCAATCACCGTCCGCAGCATGTAGGGATCGTCGTAGCCGGTGATCTCGGGATTGAAATGGATGCCGAACCCGGCAAACAGGCTATCGGAGGTGCCTTTTCCGCCAGCCTTTTGCAGGGCACCGGTCAGGTCAAGCACGCGGTCCATCTGCTCCGGAGACAGAGGCGGTGTGACCACCTCCACCGGTACGACGGCGCGGGCCGCGTCCAGCACGCCTTCGGGCAGGAACTGGTTCCCCGGCTTCGCATACCGCGTGTCCAACTCGACGCAGATCGTTCCCAGATCGCTGTCCTCGATGGTGAACAGATGCGGCCCCTGCCGCTTGACGAGGCCGCCCAGGGTCTGAGCCACGATCTGCGCGGCATTGGCTTCATCTACTCCTGAAAATTCTATCTCGATTCCGCACCGGCGCATTTTGCCGGCAAGTGTTTTCTCTTTGGGCAGAGCACGAAACCCGCCGACACAGTTTGCGTTGTCCATGCGTGCGTAACGCGCCTTCTCCCCTGCGGGTTCCCGAAAAAACCGTCTTTCTTTGCGGGGTCATCCGCGAAACATCCGGAACCGCTGGGGGGCGCTAGGCGTTCCTTGCCTGAACAATCTCGCGTTTCAGGACCGGACGGCATTGGAAATCGCCGGCTTGGTCGCACGCGAGAAGGACTGCAGGAGACGGCGCGATGACCAAGAAGCACGGCCCCTCGATCAAGGACGACGAAACCTACGACAGCCTGCGCGACAAGGGCTACGGCAAGTCGAAAGCGGCGGCGATCGCCAATGCACAGGCGAACGACAACATGACCCCGTCCCGCAAAGGCGGCAAAGCCCCACCCTACGAAGAGTAGACACGCGATGAGCTGTACGACCGGGCACAAGAGCTGGATATCGACGGGCGGTCGAAGATGACCAAATCGGAGCTGATCGACGCGCTTCGCGGCTGAAGCGCCACAGGAAATCGAAAGGAGACTATCATGGGTATTGAAATTGCAGGTCTGGGCGGATTGATCCTGTTGGGCCTTGCGGTCTGGGCAATCGTCAACATCGTCAATTCCAGCGCAAGCACGGGCGGCAAGGTCCTGTGGACTCTGTTCGTGCTGCTCCTGCCGCTGCTGGGCTTCATCGTCTGGCTGATCGCCGGACCGCGGTCGGCGCGCCGCCTGGCCTGATTGGTGGCAGATCGGACAAGAAAAAACGCCCGCGCAGAGACTGCGCGGGCGTTTTTCATGTGTGGGATCAATCGGTATCGACCACCGCGCCTGTGCGCCCGTCGATCTGTGTTTCCGCGCCTTCCGGTGCATCCGCAGTCACGGTGACGTAGACCAGAAGACCTGCCAGCAGGACCACCGCGACGGCTCCCGCGGTGCCGATGCCCATCAAGGCGGGGCGATGGCGGCGCTTTTGTCTTTCGGTGTTCGTGTCAGGTGCGGACATATTGCTTCCTCCAATAGTTCTTCCTGTAGGAAACGCGCACCGTACGACCTGTGTTCCGCCACCCGTGATCCGGAACTTTTGCGGGCACGGGTCGTTGTCTGACTAACCAATGAATGAGGAGGCTCAGATGACTGACGCGCTTAAGGTCATTCCGACCGAAGACTCCGTTTCCACCGGGGTCCGCAACACTGAATCCCTGGCAAGTGGCCTGTCGGACGTGCTTGCCGACACCTACCGGCTACTGTTCAAGACGCATGCCATTCACTGGAACGTCGAGGGGCCGCTGTTCTTTTCCGTGCACAACCTGACCGAAGAACAGTACCAGGATCTCTTTGCCGCCGCTGACGATCTGGCAGAGCGGGTCCGCGCCCTTGGGCATCTTGCCCCGGCGCGCCTGGACGACGTGACCAAGAGATCGCGGGTCGAAGACCTGTCCGCCGAGGCCACGACGGCCGCCATGATCGAGGACCTCGCCCATGAACACGAGAAGCTAGCACATCGACTGCATGCGCTGATCGCACTGGCCGGCACGCACCGCGACCCGGTGACGGAAGACCTGGCAACCGCCCGAAGCGCCTTTCACGAAAAGGCTGCTTGGATGTTGCGCGCCCTGGCCAAAAGCTGACGCCCCCCTTCCACCCGCGCAAAGCAAAGGCCCGCCAAAACTGGCGGGCCTTTTTCTTGTTCGCCTCGTTGGGCTTGTCAGCGGATCAAAGTCTCTGTCGAGGCAAAGAACAGCGCCTGGCTGACAGCGGACCGCACCTGGTTCTCGGTATACGGTTTGGAGATCAGGAAAGCCGGTTCCGGCCCCTCGCCCGTCAACAACCGTTCCGGGAAGGCGGTGATAAAGATCACGGGGCGCTCACCGTCGCGGGCAAGGATCTGGTTGACCGCGTCGATCCCGCTGGAGTCGTCCGCCAGCTGGATGTCGGACAGGATCAAATCCGGGGCATCGCTGCCGGCAAGATCCAGCGCCGCAGCCTCGGTGCGGGCGACACCGGTGACGCGGTGCCCCATGTCCATCACGATGCTTTCCAGGTCCATCGCGATCACCGCCTCGTCCTCGATGATCATGATCTTGCCGGAAATCGCGTCGCGCATTTCAAGGAAGGCCGTGTCGACATATTGTCCCGCCTCCTCTGCCGAGACCTGCACGATCTGGGCAACCTCTTCGATCGGGAACTCCTCGATCGTGTGCAGCAAGAGCGCCTCGCGCGTGTTTTCCGTCAAACGCGACAGATGTTTCTGCGCTCGCGCCGCCAGCCCGGTTTCGCCGCCGTCCTCGACCGGCATGCCCGAGGACATCCAGATCGCGTGGAACACACGGAACAGGGCCACCTTGTCGGTTACGCCGGAATCGTACAGCTCGGGGTCGTTCAGAATGGCCTCAAGCGTTGCGGCGGCATAGCGGTCGCCGCTGTCCTGGCGCCCTGTCAGCGCGCGGGCGTAGCGGCGCAGGTAGGGAAGGTTACCGCCGATTGCGGTTGTCATGTCCGAAGATGACTGAGCCGTCATGCTTGTTGCTCCAATTATTAGTGCTACCTTTGGAACCGAACGCATGCTGCAACGTTTTGGTTCCATAGTGAGGCGTTGCGAGATCCAAAGATGACAAAACACATGACGCGAAAACAGCTTAATTCAAGAGTCGTCGAGGAAATCGACAGGAACTTGAGGCAGGCCTTCGATGACATGGCTGAACAGCCTGTGCCCGATCGGTTCACCGATCTGCTGGCGCAATTGAAGGCCGCCGAGGAGAAAAAGAACAGCGGGGACCAGCAAGATGCGTGACCCCCGCGAGGAACTGACCGATCATATCGGCTCGTTGCGCGCCTTTGCGCTGTCGCTGACCCGGAACTCTGCCACGGCGGACGACCTGGTGCAGGAGACGCTGGTCAAGGCATGGACGAACATCGACAGCTTTCAGCAGGGCACCAACATGCGCGCCTGGCTGTTCACGATCCTGCGCAACACGTTCTATTCGCTGCGGCGCAAGCGCAAACGTGAGGTCGAGGACGCCGATGGCACGATGAGCGAAAGCCTTGCAACCAAGCCTGACCACGATGGACGTCTGAACCTGCGTGATTTCAAGGTGGCCTTCGACCAGTTGCCCGACACCCAGCGCGAAGCGCTGGTGCTGATCGGCGCCCAGGGCCTGGCCTATGAAGAGGCGGCAGAGGTCTGCGGCGTGGCCGTGGGCACGATCAAGAGCCGCGTCGGCCGCGCCCGCGCCCGATTGGCCGAATTGATGGAGTTGTCCGAGGAAGAAAGCCTCGAGATCACGGATTCCGTCACACAGGGCGTTGTAGGGTCTCGCCCCGCTGCCTGATCCGCTGTGTCAGCTCACGCCACTCGGCCCGCCTTGCGCGGGCCGTTTTTTGGTTTCAGGCCTCGGCCCGCGCCCCCACGCGCGAGCGGTGCGGACCAAAGGCGCAGGCCAGCGCCAGGATGATCCCCGACACCGTGGCAATCATGCCCGCCGCGCTGACGGCATTGTCACCGCCCAGCCAGAGCGGCCCATAGCCTGCCAGAACATACCCCAGCACCGCAGAGAGCACCGCGAACAGCACCGACCACCAGACCTGGCGTTCAAGCCCGTTTGTCATCAATCGCGCCGCGGCGGGCGGGCAGATAAACATGGCGATCACGATGATCGAGCCGACCGCGTCAAAAGCCGCAACAGCGGCCACCGCCGCCGTGATGACCAGCCCCATGCCGATCACACCCACCGGCAAGCCCAATGCCTGGGCAAAGCCCTCGTCGAAAGTCGAGATCTTCAGCCAGCGCCAGAAGACCAGCGTCAGCAGGATCACACCCACGCAGACCACCGCGATGCGCGGCAGTTCCTCGGGCACACCGGCCAAGGCCCAGGGGTCGAGCAGCGAAGACCAATCCGTCGCACGCAACCAGACCAGCGATTCAAGGTTGCCCATCAGCGCGTGTTCCACGTCCAGGTGGACGCTGGAGGTGTCGCTTTGTTCCAGCAGCAGCACCCCGCCCGCGAAAAGCGTGGTAAAGGTCACACCCATCGCCGCGCCCGGTTCGATCCGGCCCAGCCGCTTGATCGCCTCGATCAACACCACGGCCACGACGGCGGCCCCGGCCGCGCCCAGCAGCATCGGAATCGCTGCCACAACCCCGGTCAGCAGAAAGGCCACCACGATCCCCGGCAGGACGACATGGCTGATGGCATCGCCGATCAGCGCCTGCCGCCGCAGGATCAGGAAGTTTCCCGGCAAGGCACAGGCGACAGAGGCCAGCACGCCGATCAGCATCGGCGTCAGCGAGAACATGACAAATTCGCTGCCCATCACAGCCCCTCCCCTATGGCACGCGGACCTCCGATGCGGCGGTCGAACTCGGCAATCTCGTCGGGGGCAAAGATCTCTTCAATCGGAGTCAGCCCGTCGTACCGACCAGTCAGCCCGGTGTCCTGGTGGATTTCGCGCGCCACGTCCCAGCGGCGCTCGTCACGGGCGATCTTGGCCGCCTGTGCGCGCCCGGTTTCCGTGGCCACGCCATCGGCACGGATCAGCCCCTCGCTCCGCAGGACCCGCAGGGTCAGCTCGTCGTGGATCGGCTCCTGCCGCGCCAGCGCCAGCAGCCCTTGCCGCCGGTGCACCTTGCGCTGGAACCGCCGGTGCCGGAACACCGCCGCCGCCACGCCCCGCGCGGGTGCCAGGAACAGCGACAGCAGGAACAACACGGCCGCGACCAGCACGATGATCGGCCCGGTGGGCAGATCCGGCGCCGAGGCCGAAAGCGCTGCGCCAAGGTAGCCCGACACACCGCCAATGCCACCCGCGTACCAGATCAGCGACTGGCTGCGTTCGGTCCAGAACCGTGCCGTGACCGGCGGGATGATCAGCATTGCGACAATCAGGATCAGCCCGACGATCTTGAGCCCGATCACCGTGACCGCCATGACCAGCGCCATCATCAGTCGGTCGATACCCGGCACGTTCACACCGTTTGCCGCCGCGTATTCCGCGTCGAAGGCCACCAGCGTCATTGGACGGCGCATCACCCAGGTCGCCAGAACCGCCAGCGATCCGCCCACGGCGATCACGATGGCATCCTGGAACAGCATCCCCGCAGTCGAGCCCAGCAGAAAACTCTCCAGTCCCGCCTGGCGGCCGGAACTCATGGTCTGGATCACGGTCAGAACGACGATCCCCAGCCCGAAGAAGACCGAGAGCACCGCACCAATGGCGGCGTCCTCGCTCAGCCGCGTCCGCCTGGTCACCCATTCCACGGCCAGAAGGCCGATCCCGGCGGTCACGGCAGAGCCGGCCAGAAGGCCCAGCAGGTTGCGCCCGTCTCCGCCCAGCCAGACCATCGCGATGAAGGCCAGGCCGACGCCGGGCAGCGTGGCATGGGCGACGGCATCAGACACCAGCGCGCGCTTGCGCAGGAAAAGAAAGGTCCCGGCGGCCCCGGCCGCGAAGCCCAGCAAGGCCGCCCCCACGGCGACCAGCGCCGCATTGTAGCCCGCCTGCAGAAACAGCGCCTCGATCAACGCTGTCACGCCCCCTCCACCAGGTTCAGCTGATCGATATGCGTGGCGGCAAGACGCCCGCCATAGGTGGCATTCAGCGTCTCGCCCTTGAAGGTGGTCGCAACAGGCCCCTCGGCAATGCGGCGCACGTTGATCATGAAGACATTGTCGAAATAGTCGCGCACCGTGGCCAGGTCGTGATGGACGCAGACCACCGCCTTGCCCTCGGCCTTGAGCGATTTAAGCACGTCGATGATTGCCCGTTCGGTCGCGGCATCCACCCCGGCAAAGGGTTCGTCCAGCAAGTAGAGATCCGCATCCTGAGCCAGCGCACGGGCCAGAAAGACCCGTTGTTGCTGGCCGCCGGACAGCTGTCCGATCTGGCGTTCGGAAAAACTGGCCATGCCGACCCGGTCAAGACAGGACAGTGCCCGCGCCTTCAGCGCGCCAGTCAGCCGCCCCAGCAGGCCGACTTGCCGGTACAGGCCCATCATCACCACGTCGATCACCGTGGTCGGGAAATCCCAGTCGACGCTGGCGCGCTGGGGAACATAGGCGATACGCCCGCGCACAGCATCGAGCGGCTGGCCAAAGACGCTGACCTCGCCCGACAGCCGCGGGATCACGCCCAGCGCGGCCTTGAGCAAGGTGGACTTGCCCGCCCCGTTCGGCCCGATGATCGCCGTCATCTGGCCCGCCGGAAAGGCGGCATCGACGGAAAAGACCGCCGGTTTCTCACCGTAGGACACGGTCAGCCCGCGCAGGCTGAGGGCGGCATCGGGGCGCGCCTGCGCCGCCGCCTGTCCGCCGGATGCGGCCAAGGTTACAGAAGGTTCGCTCATCCGTTCAACAGTCCTTTCATGCCGTCCTGCGGCACGTCGCCGCCCAAGGCGCCGGCAATGGTGGTCGCATTGTGGTCGAGCATCCCGATATAGGTGCCGACGTAGGTCCCCGGCTCTCCCATCGCGTCCGAGAACAGCTCGCCCCCGATGACAACCTTGTGCCCCTTGGCGGCGGCGCCTTCGATCAGCGCGCGGATATTGCGGTCGGAGACCGAGCTTTCGACAAAGACCGCGCCGATCTGGCGATCCACCAGAACATCCACGAGATCGGCGATCCGGCGCAGCCCGGCCTCGGATTCGGTCGAGATGCCCTGGATGCCCATGACCTCGAACCCGTAGGCCTGCCCGAAATAGTTGAAGGCGTCATGCGCCGTTACCAGCACGCGGCTTTCCTCGGGGACGCTGGCAAGGATACCGGCGGCATAGGTGGACAGCTCGTCCAGCTCTGCCAGATGCGCGGCGGCGTTGGCGGCAAAGACCTCGGCACTGTCGGGACGCGCGGCGCTCAGCGCGTCGCGCACGTTTTCCACGACGTGTTTCCACAGATCCGGCACCATCCAGACGTGCGGATCGAACTTGTCCTCGTAATCATCATGGCCCAACAGCAGGTCACGAGGCAGAGTCTCGGCCACAGCATAGGTGGTGCCGCGCTCGCCCAGATCCTGCAGGAACTCTTCCATCTGCGCCTCGAGGTAGAGACCGTGCCAGAGCACGACATCCGCGCGCGCCATCGCCACGATGTCGCTGCGGGTCTGGCGATAGCTGTGCGGATCGACACCCGGCCCCATCAGGCCACGGACCTCGACAAGATCGCCCCCAACCTGCCGCGCGGCATCGGCAATCATACCGGTGGTCGCCACGACAGTTGCGACACCCTGCGCCGCCACACCCGTGGCCGACAGGGCCAGCGGCAAGGTCGCCAGTCCGGCAAGAAGCTCTCGCTTGGTCAAAGTCACTGTGTACCTCCTCGATACGGTCCCCGGCCATGCGTCCACCCGGGCTGTCTACATGCGAGATATAGTGCGACTAATTCGCAAGAGTCAATGAAAGTGAGAATTATTCGCAACTAGGGGCGCTGAAACCCAGTGACAAGAGGCAAGAACGCCCGGTTTTTCAGCAAGTCCGATGTTGATGGCATAGGCTATGAAAGGCGTCTGCAGGCTTGAGCGGTGCCCGCCCCCGTGTCAGCCTGACGCCCTGTTCCGAACCCGCAGGAGGGGCGCATGGCAACGGAGCTTTCGCATATCCGACACTACCCCGAACTGGACGGCAAGACACTGCTGGTCTGCGTCGGTGCCATGAAGTGCGCGACAAGCTGGCTGCACGCCTACATGGGCGAACTGGAGGGCGTGACGCCCTCCCCACTCAAGGAATTGCACTTCTTCAGCCGGAATTTTCCCGAAAACGCCCTGAGTGACATGGACCTTCTGGCCATCCGTCGATTGACGCTGCTCCTGTCGCAAGAGGGCCACCCGGCCGAGCACCTGACCTCCTCACCCATGATCCAGGCGGCGCTGGACCGGGTGCAGATGATCTATGACGACAACGCCTATTTCGGCCACATGGCCCGGATCAGCACCCCGCAGACACGGGTGATTTGCGATGTCACCCCGGCCTACTCTGTCCTGGGGACGGCAGGCTTTGCCCACATGCGGGCCTTTTGCGCCACGCAGGGCGTCCGGCTGAAACTGCTGTTCGTCATGCGTGACCCGGTCGCGCGGCTCTGGTCACAGTTGCGGCACATGCAGCAGCAGGGCCTGACCGAGGACGCGACACAGGCCTGGGCCGACGCCCTTGCCGCCCCGGCGATCATGGCACGGGGCGACTATCAGGCCACCGTCACGGCGCTGGACGACTGTTTTGCGCCCGAGGACCTGCTGTACCTCTTCTACGAGGATCTTGCCGAGGGCGATGCCCTGCCCCGGCTCTGCGACTTTCTGGGTGTTTCATGGCGGCCAGCTGGGCCCCGGCTGCGCCGGAACGCGACCAGCGTCGGGACCGCCCTGCCCGGGGAGGCGCGCAAGGCCTTTACCGCGGCGCTGGCCCCGCAATACGCCTTTTGCCGCGCGCGGTTCGGCGGTTTCCTGCCTGACCAGTGGCAAGGTTAACCTGACTGCCCAAGGCTTAGCGCATGGGGGATACTGGCAGATACACCGCTAACACCGGTGCAGGCCTGAGATGTGCTTGACCAGTGTTCCCGCCCCTCGGTTCGGGGCGATATTCCAGGAGACCAGACCCATGCCCGAAGACGCTCTTGTCATCGACGACATCGGATTTCGCTTTTTCAGCCAGGACAACGGCCCCTTCATCGTCAATGACCACGCGGTGCACCGGACCTTTGACCAGCTGACGGATCGCATCGTCCAGGAAGCCGCGTTCGACCACCTGGGCGCCGCACGCGAGGCGGTACAGGCGGCCACGCGCCGCAAGCTCGCGGACGATCCAGAGGACCGGCCCGATGGGCAGGACATCGAAGACTATGTGCCCGGAGACGAGTTCTTTTTCTGAACAGCGGGACATGCGCCGAGGCAAACCACTTGCATTCGGCGCATGATCTGGGGGACATGCCGGCGAGGCTGTCAATCTGTTGTGGAAAACCCAGGTTGCGGCTACATTATTCAGCCTGCCACCAGAGGGAATCGCCATGACCCGCTTTGCCGCCCCCATCGCCGAACAGATCTGGGACATGAAGTACCGCCTGAAACAGGCGGACGGCACGCCACTGGACCTCAGTGTCGAGGACAGCTGGCGCCGGATCGCCCGGGCGCTGGCCAAGGTCGAAGTGGACCCGGCCCACTGGGAAGAGCGGTTCTACGAGGCACTTGAGGATTTCAAATACCTGCCCGCAGGCCGGATCACGGCCGGGGCCGGCACCGACCGCAGCGTGACCCTGTTCAACTGTTTCGTCATGGGCACGATCCCCGACAACATGGGCGGTATTTTCGACCAGTTGCGCGAGGCGGCACTGACCATGCAGCAGGGCGGCGGCATCGGTTACGATTTCTCGACCATCCGGCCAAAGGGGGCGCCCGTGACAGGTGTGGCAGCCGATGCCTCCGGGCCGCTCAGCTTCATGGATGTCTGGGACGCCATGTGCCGCACGATCATGTCCGCCGGCTCGCGCCGAGGGGCGATGATGGCGACCATGCGCTGCGATCACCCGGACATCGAGGATTTCATCGGCGCCAAGGCCGACAGCGCGCGCCTGCGCATGTTCAACCTCTCGGTCCTGGTCACGGATGCCTTCATGGAGGCGGTCAAGGCGGACGGTCCCTGGGAACTGGTCTTTGACGGCGTGGTCTATCACACCCTGCCCGCCCGCGACCTGTGGAACCGGATCATGCGCGCCACCTATGACTACGCCGAACCGGGCGTGATCTTTATCGACCGGATCAACCAGGCCAACAACCTCAGCTATTGCGAAACCATCGCCGCCACCAACCCTTGCGGCGAGCAGCCCCTGCCCCCCTATGGCGCCTGCCTGCTGGGGTCGGTCAACCTGGCCCGTCTGGTCAACGATCCCTTTACCGGCGACGCGCACCTTGACGAACACGCGCTGGACGAGCTGGTCTCCACAGCCGTCCGGATGATGGACAACGTCGTCGATGCCTCGCGCTTTCCGCTGGAGGAGCAGCGCCAGGAGGCCTTGAACAAACGCCGCATCGGGCTGGGCGTGACTGGCCTGGCGGATGCGCTGCTGATGGTCCGACTGCGCTACGGCACTGAGGAAGCGGCGCGCCAGACCGAACGCTGGTTGCACCGGATCGCCCGCGCCGCCTACCTGGCCTCGGTGCAATTGGCGAAGGAAAAAGGCGCCTTCCCGCTTTTTGACGCCGACGCCTACCTGGCCAGCGGCACGATGCTGGGCATGGACGAGGACGTGCGCGACGCCATCCGCCAACACGGGATCCGCAATGCCCTGGTCACGTCGATTGCGCCCACCGGGACGATCTCGCTTTATGCCGGGAATGTCTCTTCGGGGATCGAGCCGGTCTTTGCGTATGCCTACACCCGCAAGGTGCTGCAAAAGGACGGAACCCGGACCGAGGAAGAGGTCGTCGACTACGCGGTGCAGATGTACCGGGAGACCTTTGGCACCGACGCGGCCCTGCCCGAGTATTTTGTCAACGCCCAGACCCTGGCCCCGCTTGACCATGTCCGCATGCAGGCCGCGGCCCAGAAATGGGTCGACTCTTCGATTTCCAAGACCATCAACTGCCCCGAGGACATCTCCTTCGAGGACTTCAAGGACGTCTACCTGCAGGCCTACGAGACCGGCTGCAAGGGTTGCACGACCTACCGTCCAAACGATGTGACAGGGTCGGTTCTGAGCGTGTCAGAAGTCGAGGACGTGGCCCCCGGCGAAGCCCCGGACCAGGCCCGGGGCGAAGGCGCGCAGGGCGCCGAGGTGGTCTACATGTCCGAACCGCTGGACCGCCCCCAGACATTGGAAGGCGCGACCTACAAGCTGAAATGGCCCGACAGCGAGCACGCCATCTACCTGACGATCAACGATATTATCGTGGGCGGACACCGGCGACCCTTCGAGGTCTTCATAAACTCCAAGAACATGGAGCATTTTGCCTGGACCGTGGCCCTGACCCGGATGATATCGGCAGTGTTCCGGCGCGGCGGCGACGTGAGCTTTGTCGTCGAGGAGCTGAAGGCCGTCTTCGACCCGCGCGGCGGTGCCTGGGTTCAGGGAAAGTATATTCCTTCGATCCTGGCGGCCATCGGTGGCGTCATCGAGCGCCATTTGATCGCGACCGGTTTCCTGGAAGGTGAAGGCATGGGCCTGAAAAGCGACCCGACAGCCCAGGTTGTGAACCTCGACCAGCCCCGCGGCCCAGCGTGCCCCAATTGCGGGCAATACGACATGCGCATGGTCGAAGGCTGCATGACCTGTGCCTCCTGTGGCCATTCGAAATGCGGGTAGAGACGAGTATTTGGGGGGGCGGCTCCAGGTTTTTTCCCGCCTTGATGCACCCAGTTGTCCCGCTGTCCGCACGACAGTCTGGCCGTCCTTCCCGCAGCATTTTCTTCCCGTCCGAACACGGCTCTTGACCTGCTTCCCGAAACGCTGGCGACCGGAGCGACCCCAACCACTGATCCGGACCACGACAGAGGCAGGGGGCATCTCCACCTCCGCTGCTTGAACCCGAGGCAGGCACCGCTATGATCCTCAGCAGCCAAGGGGATGACATGGCAAGGACAACTCACCTGATAAAGCTCAGCGCGGGCACGGAAAGCGTCGACAGTCTGATGGACTGGCAGGGCACGCGGCGCGCCCAGACCGAAGATGGGCTGCCGCGCCATGTCACCCGCATGTGGCCCCGACGCGAGGACGAGGTGCTGAACGGCGGCTCGATCTACTGGGTCATCAAGGGGTTGATCCAATGCCGCCAACGTATCCTGCGGCTTGACCCGGTCACGGGCGCGGACGGGATCAAGCGCTGTGCCCTTGTGCTGGACCCTGCGATCACCCGCACCGCCGCCGCGCCCAAGCGTGCCTTTCAGGGATGGCGCTATCTTGCCGCCGCAGACGCCCCACCAGACCTGCCGGAAAGCCGGGCAGAGGAAGAGCCGCTGCCGCCCGCGCTTGCCGGGGCGCTGGCCGAAATCGGCGTGCTCTGATCCCGGGCTTGGCCTGAATCAAGGTGTCGTCAACGGCCCGCTGCTAGACTCCTGCCATCGCAAACAGATGACGGGAGGCCATCATGAAGCGCCGTTTCCTTCTTTCCGCCCTTGCCCTCGCGCTGGTGGCGCCCGCCGCCGCGCAGGCGCAGCAGTTGCTTGGATCCTACAACGCCTTTATCGGCCAGCAGGATCTGTATAACTCCAGAGGTGTCCGGCTGAGCACCCCGGCGCAGGTGCTGCGCCAGGACCGGGCAAACTATCACCGCTTCGGCATCTCGCAATACGGTGACCAGTGGGATCCCTATTTCGGCGACATCAACGCCCGCGCCCGGCTGGAGCAGATGGTCAACAACGGCTACATGCCGCCACATGTGGCCAATGCGATCATGCGGGGCAACATGCACGTGATCGTCAACGTCTATGGCCAGAACGGCTATATGCAATACATCGAGGTTGTCCTGCCCGGCTGACGAAAACGGGGCCGGATCAGCGTCCTGCCCCGCGCAACCAGTACCAGACCAGCGCCACAGCCTCGCGCGTCCAGGCCCGCAGCACACGCCACCAGGGGGCGCCGGTCAGGCGCGGACAACTGGCTGTGGCGCGCAGGCCGGCCCGCCGCGCAACCAGCCGCGCCCGCGCGGCGTGATACCGGTCGGTCACAATCACCACGTCGCGACACCCCAGATTGTCCAGCAGAGGGCGAGCAAGGCGCATGTTGTCCTCGGTGGTCAGCGCGCGGGTTTCCAGCAGAAGAGCCGCGTCCGGCACGCCCGCCTCGCGGCAGAGCCGGGCCATGACCTCGGCCTCTGCCGGGGGATGGGTACGGACACCGCCAGACAGCACCAGCATCCCCACCCTGCCCGCCTGCCAAAGCGCGACCGCGTGCGCGACCCGGCGCGTCAGCGCGGGAGAGGGCCTGCCGTCCGGGCGCACAGCGGCCCCCAGCACCAAAGCCACCCCTTGCGTCTTTGCACATGCTTTGCGCACCCCTGCCCCCTCTGGCATTTCGCTTCAGGACCTATAGGTTCTGCGACGAGATATGAGAAGGACATGCGCCATGACCGAACAGTATACGCCCCCCAAAGTCTGGACCTGGGACAAGGAAAACGGTGGCACCTGGGGGTCGCTAAACCGCCCCATCGCCGGGGCCACCCATGACAAGGAACTGCCCGTCGGGGATCATCCGTTCCAGCTCTACTCTCAGGGCACACCCAACGGGGTGAAAGTCACCATCCTGCTGGAAGAGCTGCTGGCCGCCGGGCACGATGCCGAATACGACGCCTGGCTGATCCGCATCGGCAAGGGCGAGCAGTTCGGATCGGGCTTTGTCGAGATCAACCCGAACTCGAAGATCCCGGCGCTGGTGGACCGGTCCGGCCCGGAGCCGGTCCGGGTCTTCGAATCCGGCGCCATCCTGATGCATCTGGCCGAGAAATTCGATGCCTTCCAAGGGCCGCGCGAAAAGCGCGCCGAAATGCTCAGCTGGCTGTTCTGGCAGATGGGCAGCGCGCCTTACCTGGGCGGCGGCTTTGGTCATTTCTACGCCTATGCGCCCTACCCGATGGAATATCCGATCAACCGTTTCGCGATGGAAACCAAGCGCCAGCTTGACGTGCTGGACCGTCACCTGGCGCAAAACCGCTACATGGTGGGTGAGGATTACACGATTGCCGACATGGCCATCTGGCCCTGGTACGGGCGCACAGTGCACGGCGCATCCTACAACGCGGGCGAGTTTCTGGACGTGAAAAGCTATACCAACGTGCTGCGTTGGGCCGATGAGATCCTGGAGCGCCCCGCCGTGCAACGCGGGCGTATCGTGAACCGGACGGATGAGGGCATGCTGCCCGAACGCCATGCGGCCAGCGATTTCGAAACCGGTCTGGTAAAGCCCAAGGCGGATTGAAAACGCCCCGGGTCCGCAAGACGGGCCCGGGGGAACACTCCTTTGCGCGCGGGTCTACAGCCCCAGCCGGTCCTGCAAGGCCCGCATGGTCTCGCGCTCACTCTCTCCCAGCGGGGCAACGCGCGACTTGAACAGCGTCGCCTGGCTGCGCAACACCGGCTCTTCGGCCAGGATCTTGAGGTGATTGGCGCGCAGGGTTTCGCCCGAAGAGGTGATGTCGGCGATGGCCTCGGCGGTCAGGTTCTTGACGGTCCCTTCGGTCGCACCCTGACTGTCGACCAGCTGGTAATCGGACACGCCGCCCTCATGCAGGTAGGCCCGTACCAGCCGGTGGTACTTGGTCGCGATCCGCATCCGGAACCCGTGCCGCGCGCGAAAGGCTGCCGCCGCCGCGTCCAGATCGTCCAGCGTGTTCACATCCACCCAGCAGGCGGGCACCGCCACGATCAGGTCGGCATGGCCAAAGCCCAGCTCGGCCAGCGGCCTCACCTTCTGATCCCACTGCACCAGCTTTTCCTGCACCAGGTCGGTGCCCGTGACGCCCAGGTGAATACGCCCCGCCGCCAGTTCGCGCGGGATTTCCCCGGCGCTCAGCAGCACCAGCTCGACACCTTCGACGCCCGTCACCTCGCCCGAATACTCGCGCTCGGACCCGCTGCGCGCCAACCCGATGCCACGCACTCCGAACCAGTCAAAGGTCTTGTCCATCAGACGTCCCTTTGATGGCACCCCAAGCTTGACGCTCATGCCGCCTCCTCCAGGTCGACCAGCAAGCCGGGCCGGATCACCCCGCCAACTGCCGGGATCTCTCGTCCCTGTCCCAATTGCCGGGTCAGCGCGTCATAGCGCCCGCCAGAGGCCACCAACGGCCAGTCAGGCCGCCCGGGTGCCGAGAAGCCGAAGACGAAACCGTCATAGTATTCCATAGAGGTCCGGCCGAAATTCGCATCGAACATCAGCGACGTCACGTCGATCCCCTGCGCGGCCAGCGACTCGCACCGCGCTGCCATGCGTTCGACGGCCCCTGCGATGGCAGGCATGTCCACGGCAATGTCGCGCAGCTGTTCCAGCGCGTTTCCGCAGGTCTCGGAGACCTTTACCAGCGCCTCCAGCAGGTCCACCTGGTCACCCGGCAACGCCGGGTCCTGCGCATCCGCCCGCAGTGCATCGACTCGCGCCGCGATCTCTGCCGCGCCGCGCAACCCGATCATCGGCCCGGCCAGCGACAGCGGGTCCGGCGAAGCCAACAGTGCGGTCCGACTGGCCGGGACCGCCGCCCGGCCCGCGTAGCGATCCAGAAGCGCCCGGAACCGGCGGGGCCGCCAGATGTGCCGCATCAAGGCGGATTTGCGCGCCTCGCTGGTCTCAAGCCCAGCGACAGCGGCGATCAGGATGCCGATATCGCCCACAACGGCCCGCAGCCCATACGGAGAAAGGACCTCCGAGAAGCGGGCAAAGACCTCGGCATCGGCGCCCGCCGGGTCGGCCCGGTCAAAGACCTCGTATCCCACCTGGTGATATTCCGAGGGACGCTCCGGGTGCTCTTCCTGCCGGCGAAAGATCTCGCCGGCATAGGTATAGCGGGCCGGTTCGGCGCCTTCGGCCATGTGTTTCTGCACCACGGGCACGGTAAAGTCCGGGCGCAGGATGACTTCGCCCCGCACCGGGTCATGGGTCAGGAAGGCACGGGTGCGGATGTCCTCACCATAGAGGTCCAGCAGCGTGTCGGCAGGCAGCAGCACGGGGCAATCGACGGGCAAGGCGCCGCCCTCGACGAACCGCGCCTTCAGCACGGTCGCCTTTTGCTTGATCGCGGCAAGGCTCATTTGTGCAGGTCCAGGATCTCTTGAACCTTGGCCACCAGCTGGTCGCGCGGCACCTCGTACTGGCTGGGATGGTCCTTCCATTCCGCCAGGCTGGCATCCTCGGCCAGCTTCGCGCCCAGGATCAGGTCCTTGATCTGCACCACGCCCTTGTCCTTCTCGTCACCGCCTTCGATCACGGCGACGGGGCTCTGGCGCTTGTCCGCATATTTCAGCTGATTGCCAAAGTTCTTGGGGTTGCCAAGATAGACCTCGGCCCGCAGCCCGGCCTGGCGCAGGTCCGCCACCATCGCCTGGTAATCGCCCATCCGATCGCGGTCCATCACAGTCACGACCACAGGCCCCTGGACGCTGCCACCGATGCGGCCCTTTTCGCGCAGCGCCGCCAACAGCCGGTCCACCCCGATGCTGACGCCGGTCGCCGGCACCGCCTGCCCGGTAAAGCGCTTGACCAGATCGTCATAGCGCCCGCCGCCCGCGACCGAGCCGAACTGACGTTTGCGGCCCTTTTCGTCGAGAATTTCAAAGGTTAGCTCGGCCTCGAAGACCGGGCCGGTGTAGTAGCCAAGACCACGGACGACCGAAGGATCGATGATGATCCGGTCCGGCCCGTATCCCTGTGCCGCCAGCAAATCGGCAATCTGTTCCAGTTCGGCAACGCCCTCTTCACCCACCGTCGACGCGCCGATGGCGGCACGCAGGTTGGCCAGCGTCTCCGCCGCCTCCAGCCTGCCCGACGTCAGGAAAGCGACGACCGGCTCGGCCTGTTCCGCGCTCAGCCCCACGCCGTCGATATAGGCCCCCGAGGCATCCAGCCGGCCCTTGCCCAAAAGCTCGCGCACCCCGGCCTCACCGACCTTGTCGAACTTGTCGATGGTCCGCAGCACCGCGTCCCGCTGGGCATCATCGTCCAGCCCCATGCATTCCAGCACGCCGTTCAGAACCTTCCGGTTGTTGACCCGGATCAGGTAGTCGCCGCGCGGGATGCCGACCTTTTCCAGCGTGTCCGCCAGCATCGCGCAGATCTCGGCATCCGCCGCCACGCTGCCGGCACCCACGGTATCCGCGTCGCACTGGTAGAATTGGCGATACCGCCCCGGCCCCGGCTTTTCGTTGCGCCAGACCGGCCCCATTGCGTAGCGCCGATAGGGCAGTGGCAGGTCGTTGCGGTGCTGGGCATAGACCCGCGCCAGCGGCGCCGTCAGGTCATAGCGCAGCGCCATCCAGCTGTCGTCCTCGTCCTGCCAGGCAAAGACACCTTCGTTCGGGCGATCCACGTCGGGCAGGAACTTGCCCAGCGCCTCGACCGTCTCGACGCCAGAGCTTTCCAGCGCGTCGAACCCGTATTGATGGTAAACCCCGGCGATGGTGTTCAGCATCTCGGCGCGCTCGGTCACTTCGGGACCGAAATAGTCGCGGAACCCCTTGGGTGTCTGCGCCTTGGGGCGCGGGGCTTTCTTCTGCTTGGCCATGAGTCATCCCGGTTGTCGGATTTGTCGCGCTTCCTCTATCCCTTCGACCGGTGCGGGGCAAGCAGAGCGCCTTGCAGCTTCTTCTCTGTGCAAATACTCAACCCTGACCCAACCAAGGAGCGCAGCCCATGACAGACAGAATCGACCAGCTGGAAGAGGGTCTGGCCCACGCCCTGCGCGCGCTCGACGACCTTTCGGAAACCATCGCCCGCCAGGACCGCGAGATCGCCCTCCTCACCGCCCGGGTCGAGATGCTTTTGCAACGCGAAGCCGCGCGCGAGGCGGAAGGGTCGGGCGGGGTCGTCTTCGGTGACGAGAAACCGCCACATTACTAGGTCGTGTTTGCGACGGCAAACACGACCGGTGGCAGAGGTGTCTTTCCGAAAGGAAAGACCACCAGCCACACCCTTCCGTGCCGGGCACAGCCGCCCCGTTTGCGACGGCGAACACGGCCGGCATATCCCGACAAAGGGTAAATTCGTCCCTGTAACGCCACCACGCTGCGACATCGGGAACCTGTCCACGCGCGGGGCCACCTGACGGGACGGCGAGCGGGGCGATCTGCGGCCCGCAGGGGCGCAGGAGCGCCGTTCGACGGTCGCGTCAGCCCTTCATGTCCATCGCGACGACCTCGCCGTCGTGCAGCAGGATGTTCTTCCAGCGGGGGTTACTGCCGAACCGCTCATAAACGCTGACAAAGACCGTGTCGCGCTCCAGGCGCCGCATCTTGGACCCGCAGGGCTTGCCCTTGCGGACACCGCAGACCCGGCGCTTGACCCTCTCGTAGGCCTTGTCCGTGTCCAGGATCGGCTGTGCCTCTCCGGAGGGGCCATAGTGGATCTGCTCGTAGCTTTCGGGCGAGCCGAAGATCACCAACGCCGCGGTGAACTGACGGGCACAGCCATCGTCGAACCCGGTAAGATAGAAGGTACGCGCGCTGCTTGCGTTCGGGTCGCTGTCGTAAAGATCATAGGTGCTGCGGCGCTCCGGATAGCCCTCGATCTTCTTGCCCAGCTTGCGGCGGGGCACATTGCAGACACGGGCGATCTGACCATAGGGCAAACGCGTGCCAAAGGGCACCTCGCGCGCATCCGGCGCCCCGGGGCGCGGCGCACGGGCGCGCTTTTTCGGTCTGTCGTCATCCTTGTCCAGGGTGGCGCCACCCGCTGCGGCCAGTTCGGGGGCATCGTCCCGCTTGGCCGCGGCGGCGCGGGCGCCGAAGAGGCCCAGAAGACCACGCCGGGGCGGCTCTTCCGTCACGGGCGCGCGCGGGGTTTCCGGCGCAAGCGCATCTGCCTGGCCCGCATCATCGGCCAGCGGCACATCCTGATACTTGGGAACGCCGGACAGCGGATCGCCGCAACCAGCCAGCAAAAGTCCCACGCAGAGGACAAATCCCCCCCTGATCACGCGAGCGCCCATGTCTTTCTCCCCGAAAACTCCGGGGGTTGTAGCCCGGCCAAGGGTGCCGCGTCCACCTTGCACGTCACCGGTTTGCGCCAAGGCCCGCCGATGCGGTTCAGATTTCCTCTACCGCCAGCACCCCGTCCAGCGATTTCACCGCGCCCTTGATCTCGGGGCTGACAGGGAATTCAAGGCCCGCGTCCAGCTCGACCTCGCCCGGCAGACCGGGGCCGCTGAGGCACAACTGGATCGGTCCGCGCGCCGCCTTGGGCATCTGTTCCGCCGCGCGCCCAAGGACAGAGGCGACCTGCGGCAGCGCGCCGGCGGATTCGACGTAGATGCGCAGTCCGCTGGCACCCGCCCCGGCCACCACCACCTCGACCGGCGCGACAGAGCGGCCCAAAAGCTTAAGCTGGTCCGATTCCATCGTCGCCTCGACCGTGACCAAGACCTTGGAGCCGCTTTCCAGATGCTCGCGCGATTTCTCCAACGCCTCCGAGAACAGCGTCACCTCATAGGCCCCGGTCGGGTCCGACAGTTGGGCAAAGGCAAAGCGGTTGCCGCGCGCCGACTTGCGTTCCTGGCGCCCGGCGACGACCCCGGCCAGTTTGGCCAGCATCGCGCCGCTGCCCTGCACCTTGTGAGTCAGCTCGTCCAGCGTCATGAAATTGCTGTTGCGCTCGACCCGGCGCAGCTGCGGCATGTAATCGTCCAGCGGGTGGCCAGACAGGTAAAAGCCGACCGCCTTGAACTCTTCCGCCAGCCGTTCGGCGGGCAGCCAGTCGGACACGGGTGACAGACGCGGTTCCGGCAGATCCTCGCCCGCCTCGCCAAACAACGACACCTGCGCGCTGGCCTTCTGTTCGTGGATCGCCGCCGAATAGGCCACCAGCGCATCCAGCGAGTCGAAGATCCGCCGCCGGTTGGAATCCAGCACGTCGAAACAGCCCGCGCGGGCCATCATTTCCAGCGGACGCTTGCCGATTTTCTTCAGGTCCACCCGTCGCGCAAAGTCAAAGATGTTGACGAAAGGCCGGTCGGCTCCGTCCGGCGTGTCCCCGGCCCGCCCCGCGACGACCAGCCGCATGACCTCCAGCCCGACGTTCTTCAATGCGCCCAGGGCATAGACCAGTTCGCCATTCACCACGTCGAAGGTCGCCTGCGACCGGTTCACACAGGGCGGCACCCAAGGCAATTTCAACCCCTTGCGGACCTCCTCGAAATAGACCGCCAGCTTGTCCGTCAGGTGGATATCGCAGTTCATGACACCGGCCATGAATTCCACCGCATGGTTCGCCTTCAACCATGCGGTCTGATAGCTGACCACCGCATAGGCCGCCGCGTGCGACTTGTTGAAGCCGTAGTTGGCGAACTTGTCGAGCAAAGCCCAAGTTTCCAGCGCCTTTTTCTCGTCGACGCCGTTTTCCTTGGCGCCGGACAGGAACTTGGGCTTTTCGGCGTCCATCGCCTCCTGGATCTTCTTGCCCATCGCGCGGCGCAGCAGGTCGGCGCCGCCAAGCGAATAGCCTGCCATTTCCTGCGCGATCTGCATCACCTGTTCCTGATAGACGATGATGCCCTGCGTCTCGTCCAGGATATGATCGACAGACGGGTGCAGCTTGTCGCGTTTCGAAAGCCCGTTCTTGACCTCGCAGTATTTCGGGATGTTCTCCATCGGGCCCGGACGGTAGAGCGCCACAAGCGCCACGATGTCCTCGATGCAGGTGGGCTTCATGCGCTTGAGCGCATCCATCATGCCCGAGCTTTCCACCTGGAACACCGCCACGGTCTTGGCCGAGGCATAGAGCTTGTATGTCGGTTCATCGTCCAGCGGGATGGCGTTGATGTGGTTCTCCGCCCCTTCCGCCGGTTCGTACAGTTCCGTGCCATCCGCCGCCACGTGCAGCGGGCGCCCGGACTTGAAGATCAGGTCCATCGCGTTCTGGATTACGGTCAGGGTCTTGAGGCCCAGAAAGTCGAACTTCACCAGCCCCGCCTGTTCGACCCATTTCATGTTGAACTGGGTGGCGGGCATGTCCGACCGGGGGTCGCGATACAGCGGCACCAGCTCGTCCGTGGGCCGGTCGGCGATGACGACCCCCGCCGCGTGGGTGCCGGCAGAGCGCAACAGCCCCTCGACCTGCATGCCGTATTTCAGCAGGCGGTCGACGACTTCCTCGTTGCGCGCCTCCTCGGCCAGGCGCGGTTCGTCCTTCAGGGCTTTCTCGATCGAGACGGGTTTTACGCCTTCGACCGGGATCATCTTGGACAGGCGGTCCACCTGCCCGTAGGGCATCTGCAGAACGCGCCCCATGTCGCGCACCGCCGCCTTGGACAAAAGCGCGCCAAAGGTGATGATCTGGGCCACCTTGTCATGGCCGTACTTGTCCTGAACGTAGCGGATCACCTCTTCGCGGCGATCCATGCAAAAGTCGATGTCGAAGTCCGGCATCGACACCCGTTCCGGGTTCAGGAAGCGTTCGAAGAGCAGCGAGTAGCGCAGCGGGTCAAGGTCGGTGATGGTCAGCGCGTAGGCCACCAGGCTCCCCGCCCCCGATCCCCGCCCCGGGCCGACCGGGATGGTGTTGTCCTTGGCCCACTGGATGAAGTCCGCAACGATCAGGAAGTAGCCGGGAAAGCCCATCCCCTCGATGATGCCCAACTCGAAATCCAGCCGCTCCTGATACTCTTCGACACTGACCGCATGAGGAATCACTGCCAGACGGGCCTGCAGACCTTCGTTGGCCATGCGGCGCAGTTCCGCGACCTCGTCATCGGCGAATTTCGGCAGGATCGGCGCGCGCTTGTAGGCCATGAAGGCACAGCGCCTGGCGATCTCGACGGTATTGTCCAGCGCCTCGGGCAGATCGGCGAAAAGCACCGCCATTTCCTGCGGACTCTTGAAATAATGCTGCGGCGTCAGGCGGCGGCGCGGTTCCTGCTGGTCGACATAGGCGCCATCGGCGATGCAAATCATCGCGTCATGCGCCTCGTACATGTTTTCCTTGGGGAAATAGACGTCGTTGGTGGCCACCAGCGGCAGGTCCATCTCGTAGGCCATCTCGACGAAACCACGTTCGGTCAGGCGTTCGGCCTCTGGCGGCGTGCCGTCCTCGCCTGGGTGGCGCTGCAGTTCGACATAGAGCCTGTCGCCGAAAATCCCGGCCAGCCGGGTCATCAGGGCCTGCGCCGCCCCGCGATGGCCCTGCCGCAGGTGGCGGCCCACCGGCCCGTCCGGCCCGCCACTGAGGCAGATCACATCCTCGGAATGCGCGGCGAGTTCATCCAGCGTCACATGCGCCAGCTCGGTGTCCTTGCGCAGGTAGAGACACGAATTGAGCTTCATCAGATGCTCATATCCCGTCTCGGTCTGGGCCAGCAGCACCAGCGGCGCGGGCGGCTTTGGACGTTCCCCGGGCTGCGGATCGATATAGCGCAGGTCCACCTGGCAACCGATGATGGGCTGCACCCCGGCGCCGCTGGCGCCAACGGAAAACTCCAGCGCGGCAAAGAGATTGTTGGTGTCGGTCACGGCCACCGCGGGCATGCCCATGCCCGCGCAGAGCCCGGGCAGCTTTTTCAGCCGCACGGCGCCTTCGAGCAGGGAATATTCGGTGTGGACACGCAGGTGAATGAATCGGGGATCGGCCATGTGCATACCCTATGCTGTGGTCCGCTCCCGCAAAAGCCCCAATCCGTGCCCCGTTTCCAGGATCGACAGCCTTGAAGCGGAAGGCCCCTCCCCGGGCACAATCACGTCAAAGTCATGCCCTGTTCGTATTTTATGCTATTCAGGAATCCAGGACAGTCACATGCCGCCGACGGGATTTCACTAGCAGCCATGCAGATCAATGCAGATAGTTTACCGGGTATCGACTCGGCCTCTGACGCAGCGTCTTCCGACGCCTCCGAGCCGACCGTGACACCGCGCCCGACCCTGCGGGCCCGGCTGCGCCGTACCGTGCTGCTGTCGGCGACGGTTCTGGCGCCTCGGCTGGCCGCCGACAAGCTGGCGCGGCGTTACCTGACCTCCGACCAGGCCGTGCTGGACACCCTGGCGGGTCGGTCACATCGGTTCGAGATCGTCGACCTGGGACAGGACACCTTTGTCCTCCGCTCCCGGGTCCGAAAGAATGCAGCCGACGCGCCCCGCGTGTTGATCGCCCCCGGGCACGACGGACATATCCGCCAGTTCACCCGCGTTGCCCGTGCCCTGCAGAAACGCGGCGCCACGGTCGACATGCTGATCTATCCCGGTCACGGCCACGTGTCGCGAAAGGTATGCAGCCTTGCGGACATCGTGGATGCGATCTGCCGGGCCACGCAGTCCGAAGGTCCCTACGACGGGATCGTCGCCCATTGTGTCGCCGCGAACGCGATGTTCCATGCGCTCGAACGTGGCGTGTCGTCCCCGCGCATGGCGCTGATCTCGGTCCCGCTGGACCTGCCCGGGCTGATCCGTCTCGGCGGACGACAATATGGGCTGTCGGGCCGGTGTCTCGACCGGTTCGTGGACCGCGTGAGCGCGCTTGGCGCCCCCTGCACCATCGACAGACCCTGGCGGTCGGTCGCTGAAACGCGGGATGAGGATCTGTTGATCGTCCAGTCCCGCAATGATTACGCCGCCCCGGTCGAAAAGGCGCGGCCCCTTGCCGACGTCTGGCCCGGCGCAATGATGGAAGAATTCGACCACGGCGGACACAATGGCATTCTGAACGTCACTTCGGCAATCAACCGCATTGCCGAGTTCATGGTGACGGACCGGACCTGACAGGTCAGCTTTCGCCCAAAGGCTCCTCGCGCAGCAGCATCGAAGCAAGACAGGCCAGCAACGCGGCCGCAGCAGCTGCCCAGAAGATCGGGTGCAACGCGTCCGAGAACGCGTCCAGCACCCGCGCCTGCGCCTCTTTCGGAAGCGCCTGCACGACGTTGGCGCCCAGCGAGCCGATGCCGCCCGAGACGCCGCCGGGGATCTCACCAGCGAGGTTGCGCATCAGCCCGGCGCTGAACATCGCACCAAAGACCGCCGTGCCGACGGACCCGCCGATCAGCCGGAACATGTTGGTCGAGGCCGTGCCAATGCCCATCATCGTCCGGGGCACCGCATTCTGAACCGCCGCCACGCCAACGGCGAACACCGGCCCCAGCCCCAGGCCCACCAACACCATGACCCCGCCGATGAACCACAGCGCGCTGGCGGCATCCAGCCGCGACATCCCCAGCAGGGCCAGGGCCAGCAGCGCCGTCGACAGCACAGGCATCAGCTTGTAGTGCCCGGTCGCCGACATGATCTTGCCCGCCACGGTAGACGACAGGATCAGCCCGCCCATCATCGGCACCAGGAACAGGCCGGACGCGGTCGGGCTGATGTCCTTCACCATCTGCAGAAACAGCGGCAGAAAGGTGATGGTGCCGAACATGCCCATGCCGACCAGGAAGCCGACCGCATTGATCACCAGGAAGGTGTTGTTGAAAAACAGCGACAGCGGCAGGATCGGTTCCGCGGCGCGCCGCTCTGTGCGGATAAAGCCGGCCAACGCCAGGGCAAGACCGATGAACAACCATGTCACCGCGGGGCTGGTCCAACCATAGCTGCCCGCGATGCTGGGCAAGAGAACGATGCACCCGAGGATCGCTGCCAGCAGCGCCGCACCGAGGTAATCGACCGGCTTGCCCGAGCGTTCCACCGGCGAGGGCAGTGCGCGGTTCAGAACGACAAAGGCCAGCACGCCAACCGGGAGGTTGACGAAAAAGATCCAGTGCCAGCCGATGCTCTGCACGATGGCGCCCCCCAAGAGCGGGCCGATCACCGTCGACACGCCAAAGGCCGCGCCCAGGAAGCCCTGCGCCTTGCCGCGCTCACGCGGCGGCATCAGGTCGCCCACGGTGGTCATGCAGGTGACGATCAGCCCGCCACCGCCCAAGCCCTGCACCACGCGCCCGGCAATCACCATCTCCATCGAGCCTGCGGTCCCGCAGATCACCGCGCCCAGCACAAAAACCAGGATACCGCCCTGCAGGACGATCTTGCGCCCGTAGAGGTCAGAGAGCTTTCCCGCCACAGGCGCCCCGATCGTCGAGGCCATGAGGTAGGCAGTGATCACCCATGTGATATGATCCATCCCGCCAAGGTCCGCGACCATGATCGGCATTGCGGTGGACACGATGGTCTGGCCAAGAGAGGCAAAGAGCAAGGTCGCCGCGATCGCGATCAGTGCCAGGCGCAGCGTCGCCGGGTCAGGTCGATCATCGGCAAGGGGAACAGGGGTTTCGGCCAGGGACATGAACACTTCCTTGAAACGGGGACAGGGCGCCCGCACCGGGCGGATTCGGCGCAGGCGACCGGATTGCATCGCGTGTGATCTGGGCCTAAATATGTGCCACACGCAAAAGCATGTCAACGTCATGCATTTGTCGGTTACACGCATTTTTGCACATCGGGGGCTGCATGACCGCGCGGGATGACAGACTGAAAGCGCAACTCGACCGCGCCGGGATCGGGGGCGAAGTGGCCAATGCCGCCTTCGACATCGACGCCGTACTGCAGGTCTGGCGCCGCAAGGTGGTCAAACGGGAACTGGGCCTGCGCGCGCTCGAGGATCTTGGCCTGCGGTTGGAACTGGCGGAACTGGACGTGCTGATGGCCGTCTCGGCACCGGTCAACGAGTTCGGAGAAGCCTCTGGCGAGGAAACGATGGTCTCGACCGTGGCGACACGGCTGGCCATTGATCCCTCGCGCGCCAGCCGATTGACAAGCCAGTTGATCAAGCGCGGCCTCCTGCGTCGGGCAGTCAGCCAGCAGGACGCGCGCCGCGCTGTTCTGGAACTGACGGACACCGGAATAAGGGCGGTCGAGGCCGTGCGCAGCTACAAGTTTCTCGTGCTGGGGTCGTATCTCAGGGACTGGACGATGGAAGAGATCCAGACCTTCCTGCCGCTGCTGGAACGCTTTTCGGCCTGGTCGGAACGGGCCGCCTGCCCCTCTGGCCCCGTGGCCGAGGAAATCGCCAAGCTGCGTGACGACCTCTCGCGCGACGAGGACAACACCTAGCCAGTTGGCTAGGTTTTTCTTGACCCGTGGCGCGCCAGGCTAATAGATAGCCAAATGGCTAACCATCTCGACAGCTTCTTCGGCGCGATGGCCGACCCCACCCGCCGCGCCGTGATCGAACGGCTGGTCAGCGGCCCGGCCCCGGTGTCCGAACTGCACGCGCCGCACGACATGGCCCTCCCCTCCTTCCTCAAGCACCTGGGCAAGCTCGAAGCCGCGGGCCTCATCCGGTCCGAGAAACGGGGCCGGGTGCGCATGGTCCATATCGAGTCCGCGCCACTGGCAGAGGCGGAACACTGGCTGGCCCGCCAAAGACGCCTTTGGGAGGAACAGACCGACCGGTTGGAGAGTTTCGCCAAATCCCTCGACGCCAGATCCCGAAAGGACTGACCATGCTCAACCCCGATCTCGACCTGCGCCTTGAGCGCCTGATGGACGTGCCGCCCGCCACGCTCTGGCGCTGCTGGACCGAGCCGGAGCTGCTGAAACAGTGGTTCTGCCCCAAACCCTGGCACGTGACTGAGGCGGTGATCGACCTGCGCCCGGGCGGACGCTTTTTCACCCGAATGGCAGGCCCGATGCCCGACGGCAGCCAGGCCGACATGCCGAACGAAGGCTGTTTCCTTTCCGTCGAACCCGAGCGCCGGCTGGTCTTCACCGATGCCTTGCATGCTGGCTGGCGCCCCGCCGCGCAGCCCTTCATGACCGCCATCGTGACGTTCGAACCGCGAGATGGCGGCACCTTCTACACCGCCACCGCGCTGCACAACGACACCGCGACGCGCGACAAGCACGAGGAAATGGGATTCAGCCAGGGCTGGAACACCGCCGCCGACCAGATGCTGGAACTGGCACACAGCCTGTAGCATCGGCGCCCATCGCCGGTTTTGGCGGCGAAACGGGCGGGAACGATCAATCCGCAGGCGTTTTTTCCTTGCCTTGCCGCATCCTGCCCGCCTAGCCTGACGCTCGACAACAGGGACAAGGGCGCGCTTTCTACGCCGCATCGAGGGCGCGCACCCCGCGAATAATCGCGGGGGATTCGGTAAGGCGGCGGGTCACAACCTGATGAACATCGCCTTTCTTCTCAATGGAGAGAGCGTGGAGCTGGCTGAGGTGTCACCCACCGAAACGCTGCTCGACTGGCTGCGCGAAAAGCGCGGCCTGACCGGCACCAAGGAAGGCTGCAACGAAGGCGACTGCGGCGCCTGCACCGTCATGGTGACGGACGCAGACGGCACCCGTGCGCTGAATGCCTGCATCCTCTTCCTGCCGCAACTGCACGGCAAGGCGGTGCGCACGGTCGAGGGCCTTTCCGGCCCGGACGGGGCGCTGCACCCGGTGCAACAGGCGCTGGTGGAGTTTCACGGCAGCCAATGCGGATTCTGCACGCCCGGTTTCGCGGTTTCGATGGCCACGGCACACCTGAACGGCGATACCGGCCACAAGGACGCGCTGGCGGGCAATCTCTGCCGCTGCACAGGTTACGCGCCGATCCTGCGCGCGGCCCGCGCCGCCGAGGATCGGTCGGTGCCGGACTGGCTCAGCGCCGATCGGGACTTCCGTAACCCTGAGATTGCGGACAGCCGCTCGCCCACCTGCCACGCCCCCGAAACCGCCGACGATCTCGCGCGTCTTTACGCCGAGGATCCGCAGGCCACGCTGGTCGCCGGCGCCACGGACGTGGGGCTCTGGGTGACGAAACAACTCCGCGATCTAGATAGGGTGATCTTCCTGAACCGCTGCGCCGACCTGCAACGGATCGAGGAGACGGACAGCGGCTATCGCATCGGCGCCGGGGTCACGATGGACCGCGTGCACGCGCTGATGAAGCCGCTGTGCCCCAGCTATGCCGAGATGATCCGCCGCTATGGCTCGACCCAGGTGCGGGGCGCCGCCACCATCGGCGGCAACATCGCCAACGGCTCGCCCATCGGGGACAACCCGCCCGCCCTGATCGCGGCGGGCGCCACGCTGCACCTGCGCCACGGCGACACCCGGCGCGATCTGCCGCTGGAGGATTTCTTTCTCGACTACGGCAAGCAGGACCGCGCACCCGGCGAATTCGTCGAGGCCGTCACTCTGCCGAAAGCCTTGGACTCCTTGCGCGTCTACAAACTGTCAAAACGCTTCGACCAAGACATCTCGGCCGTCTGCGGCGCCTTCAACCTGACCGTTACGGACGGCATCGTGACTGCCGCCCGCATCGCCTTTGGCGGCATGGCAGGCATCCCCAAGCGTGCCGCCCATGTGGAGGCCGCCCTCACCGGCCAGCCCTGGACGGAAGCCACGCTGGAGGCCGCTGCCCCCGCCTGGGCGCAGGACTTCACCCCCATGAGCGACATGCGCGCCAGCGCCGACTATCGCCTGACTGCCGCGCAGAACATGCTGCGCCGTGCGCTGGCCGAGGATATGGGCCACGCCACCAGCGTGCTGGAGGTCAGCCCATGAGCGTGGCCAAACCCCTCCCCCATGACGCCGCGCCGCTGCATGTGACCGGCAAGGCGCGCTACATCGACGATATCCCGGCGCCGGCCAACTGCCTGCACCTCGCCTTTGGTCTCTCACCGATCGCATCCGGGCGGCTGACCGCGCTTGACCTCGACGCGGTCCGCGCCGCGCCCGGGGTCGTTGGGGTCTGGGCCTTCGACGACCTGCCGTCCGAGTGCGACTGCTCGCCCTCGCTGCACGACGAGCCGCTGCTGTCGGACGGCACGCTGCATTACCAGGGCCAGCCGGTCTTTCTTGTGGCCGCCGAAAGCCATCTCGCCGCGCGCCGCGCCGTGGCCCGCGCGAAGATCGAGACAGAGGCCGACCGCCCGATCCTGACCATCGAGGAAGCGCTGGCCGCCGACAGCCGGTTCGAGGAAGGCCCGCGCATCTGGGCGCGCGGCGATGTGGAGGCGGCCATCACCGGCGCGCCGCATGTCATCGAAGGCCGGATCGAAATGGGCGGGCAGGAGCATTTCTACCTCGAGGGCCAGGCGGCACTGGTGTTCCCGCAGGAAGACGGCGACATGCTGGTCCATTCCTCGACCCAGCACCCGACCGAGATCCAGCACAAGGTGGCCGACGCCCTGGGCCTGCACATGCACAATGTCCGGGTGGAAACGCGCCGCATGGGTGGCGGGTTTGGCGGCAAGGAAAGCCAGGGCAACGCGCTGGCCGTGGCCTGCGCCGTGGTTGCAGCGGCGACCGGGCGACCGGCCAAGATGCGTTATGACCGCGACGACGACATGGTCATCACCGGCAAGCGGCACGATTTCCGCATCGATTATCGCGTCGGCGTCGATGCGGAGGGCGTGGTACAGGGGATCGAGTTTCTGCAGTCCACCCGCTGCGGCTGGTCGCAGGATCTGTCCCTGCCCGTGGCCGACCGCGCCATGCTGCACGCGGACAACGCCTATTTCCTGCCCGCCGTGCGGATCGAGAGCCACCGCCTACGCACCAACATCTGCAGCGCCACCGCCTATCGCGGCTTTGGCGGACCGCAGGGCATGGTGGGCATCGAGCGCGTCATGGATCACGTCGCCCATGTGCTGGGCCGCGACCCGCTGGCGGTGCGGCGGGCGAACTACTACGACCCCGCAGAGGGGGGCGCTGCCCCCCGCTCGGCGGAGCCGAGCCCCCCAGGAGGTATTTTCGGAGAGAAGAAGCCCAGGACCGTCACGCCCTATGGCCAGACGGTCGAGGATTTCATCCTGCACGAGATGACCGAGGCGCTGGAAAGCTCATGTGACTACGCCGCGCGGCGGGCGGCACAGGCGGAGTGGAACGCGGCCAATCCGGTCTTGAAGAAAGGGATCGCGCTGACGCCGGTGAAGTTCGGTATTTCCTTTACCCTGACGCATCTCAACCAGGCGGGCGCGCTGGTGCATGTCTACCAGGACGGCTCCATCGCCATGAACCACGGCGGCACCGAGATGGGACAGGGGTTGTTCCAGAAGGTGGCGCAAGTGGCCGCCAGCGCCTTTGGCGTGCCGCAAGAGGTGGTGCGCATCACCGCAACCGACACCGCCAAGGTGCCCAACACCTCGGCCACCGCCGCCTCGTCCGGGTCGGACCTGAACGGCGCCGCGGTCAAGATCGCCTGCGAGACGATCCGCGCCCGCATGGCGGAACACATGGCGCAGCTGCACCAGTGCCGCCCGGAGGACGTGTCCTTCACGGACGGTCGGGTGCGGGCGGGCGCGCAGGAGATGAGCTTTGCCGAGGCGGCTGCCTTTTGTTACGCGGGTCGCGTCAGCCTTTCAGCCACCGGCTTTTACAAGACGCCAAAACTGTCCTGGGATCGGATGAAAGGCGAAGGGCGGCCGTTCTTCTACTTTGCCCACGGGGCGGCCTGCACCGAAGTGGTGATTGACACGCTGACCGGCGAATACAGGATGCTGCGCAGCGACATCCTGCATGACGCGGGCGCCTCGCTGAACCCGGCCATCGACATCGGCCAGGTCGAGGGCGGGTTCATCCAGGGCGCGGGCTGGCTGACGACCGAGGAACTGGTCTGGGATTCGCAGGGCCGCCTGCGCACCCATGCGCCTTCGACCTACAAGGTCCCCGCCTGTTCGGACGCGCCGGATGTCTTCAACGTGGCACTTTGGCAGGGTCGGAACCGCGAGGAGACGGTCTATCGGTCCAAGGCAGTGGGCGAGCCGCCTTTCATGCTGGGGATTTCGGCCCTGATGGCCCTGTCGGACGCAGTTTCGGCCTGCGGCCCGGGCTACCCGGCGCTGGACGCGCCCGCCACGCCGGAGCGTGTCCTGGCGGCGATCGCACGGGTCCGGGCATGAGTTTCGACCTCGCTCCCCTGCGCCAGGCGGTCGACCGCCACGGGCGTGTCACGCGGGTCGTCGTGGCCGAGGTGGCGGGGTCTGCACCGCGCGAGGTTGGCGCCGCCATGCTGGTCTGGGCCGAGGGGACAGGTTTCGGGCAGAGCGGCACCATCGGCGGCGGGGCGCTCGAACTCATGGCCGCAGAGGCGGCGCTGACCCGCAAAGGGCTGACACGGCACCCTCTGGGGCCGGAGCTGGGCCAGTGCTGCGGCGGGGCGGTGACGCTCTTGACCGAACATTTCGACGCGCAGACCCTGGCCGCCCTCGACGGGCGCGACGTGATCGCGCGCGGGCCCGGCGAGATGCCTCTGGCCGTGCGCCGTGTGATCGACCGCGCCCGGGCGCGGGGCGAGGCACCCGGGGCGCAACTGGTCCAGGGCTGGATGGTGGAACCGGTCCGCCGCCCTACCCTGCCGGTCTGGATCTGGGGCGCAGGCCATGTCGGCCGAGCGCTGGTCTCGGTTCTGGCGCCTTTGCCGGACGTTGTGCTGACCTGGGTCGACACCGGGCCCGAGCGCTTTCCAAACTACATCCCCGAGGGCGTCACCGCCCTGCCCGTCCCCGCGCCGGAACGCGCCATGTCGCGGGCCCCGCGGGACGCCGCCCACCTGATCCTGACCTACAGCCACGAGATTGACCTGACGCTCTGTCACGCGGCTCTGTCCCATGGATTCGCCTTTTGCGGCCTGATCGGCTCTGACACGAAATGGGCACGGTTCCGCAAGCGATTGCAGGCGCTTGGCCACACATCCGCCCAAATCGACGCCATCTGCTGTCCGATCGGGCACAAAGCCCTTGGCAAACATCCGCAGGCCATTGCCATCGGCACGGTGGCGCAGCTACTCAACTGGCAGAACGAAAAGGACCACGCGTGGCCGACACACTCCTCAGCCTCCAGGGCCTGACCAAGATCTACCCGGGCGTGATTGCCAACGACGACGTCACCTTCGACATCGGGCGCGGCGAGATTCACGCGCTGTTGGGAGAGAACGGCGCCGGAAAATCGACACTGGTCAAGATGATCTATGGGCTGAACGCACCGGACAAGGGGCAGATGCTGCTGGACGGGGCGCCCTACAAGCCGTCGAAGCCGTCCGAGGCGCGGCAGGCCGGGATCGCAATGGTGTTCCAGCATTTCTCGCTCTTCGATGCGCTGGACGTTGCGGAAAACGTGGCGCTGGGGATGGAAACACCGCCGCCCATGTCGGACCTTGCCCGCCAGATCCGCGAGGTGTCCGAGACCTACGGTCTGCCGCTGGACCCCTCGCGCACGGTGGGCACGCTGTCGGCGGGCGAGAGGCAACGGGTCGAGATCATTCGCTGCCTGCTGCAGAACCCGCGCCTGTTGATCATGGACGAACCGACCAGCGTGCTGACCCCGCAGGAGGTTGAAATCCTCTTCGAAACCCTGCGCAAGCTGAAATCCGAAGGCACCTCGATCCTCTACATCTCGCACAAGCTGGAGGAAATCCGCGCGCTCTGCGACACGGCCACGATCCTGCGGCTGGGCAAGAAGGTGGCCACCTGCACACCTGCCGAGACCTCGGCCCGACAGCTGGCCGAGATGATGGTGGGCGCGAGTTTCGCGACGCCGGAGGCCAAGCGCGGCAAGACCGGCGAGGTGTTGCTGGCGGTGAACGAGTTGAGCCTGCCCGCACCCGGGGCCTTTGGCACCCCGCTGCGCGAGGTCAGCTTCGAGGTGCGCGCGGGCGAGGTGCTGGGCATCGGCGGGGTCGCGGGCAACGGCCAGGACGAGTTGCTGGCCGCGCTTTCGGGCGAACGCATGGCGCCCGCCGGGTCCATCGTGCTGGAAGGCAAGGACATCAGCCGCGCGGGCCCCGTTGCCCGCCGGGATCTTGGCGTGCTCTCGGGGCCCGAAGAACGGCTGGGCCATGCCGCCGCGCCGGACATGAGCCTGATCGAAAACGGCGTGCTGACAGCTGCGCGGCGCGAAGGGATGCTGAAGAACGGGTTTATCTCGTGGGGCAAGGCCCGGCAGTTCGCCGAAGAGGTGATCGGTCATTTCGACGTGCGCACGCCCGGCCCCGGTACGGCGGCACGGGCGCTGTCCGGGGGGAACCTGCAGAAATTCGTCGTCGGCCGCGAGATATTGCAAGGCCCGCGCGTCCTGGTTCTGAACCAGCCCACCTGGGGCGTGGACGCGGCGGCGGCGGCCTTTATTCGCCAGTCGATCCTGGACGTGGCGGCCAAGGGTGGCGCCGTGGTGGTCATCAGCCAGGACCTGGATGAGCTGATGGAGGTCTCGGACCGGTTTGGCGCCCTCAACGAGGGGCGGCTGTCACCGACGCGCCCCGTCGCCAGCCTGGATATCGAACAGATCGGCCTGATGATGGGCGGCGCGCATGACATGGAGGTGGCCCATGTGGATGATTGAGGCCGCTCACCTCAAGGGGACACGCCCATGATCCGGCTTGAAAAACGCCCCCAGCCTTCGAAACTCTGGACCTACCTGACGCCGGTGCTGGCCGTGCTGCTGACCATGCTGGTCGGCGGCGTGCTCTTTGCCTTTCTCGGCGCCAACCCGGTCGAGGCGATCCGCACGATCTTCTGGGATCCGCTCTTCAACGCGCAATTCGCGGGCTTTACGCGCCCGCAACTGCTGGTCAAGGCGGGACCTCTGATCCTGATCGCCATTGGCCTGAGCATCGGCTTTCGCGCCGGGATCTGGAACATCGGCGCCGAAGGGCAATACATCATGGGCGCCATCTGCGGCGCCGCCGCCGGTCTTGCGTTCTACCCTTCGGAAAGTTTCCTGATCTTCCCGCTGATGATCGTTGCGGGGGCGCTTGGCGGCTGGGCCTGGGCGATGATCCCGGCCATCCTGAAAACGAAATTCGGCACCAACGAGATCCTCGTCTCGCTCATGCTGGTCTATGTGGCCGAGAACATCCTTGGGTCCGTTGCCACCGGCCTTCTGCGTAACCCCGAGGGGCGCGGCTTTCCCGGGTCGCGCAATTTCAAGCAGTGGGACGCCGCCCATAACAGCGACCTGATCGCCAACACGGGCATGCACTGGGGCGTGGTCTTTGCCTTCATCGCGGTGATCGGGGCCTATGTCCTGCTGACCCGGCACGTGCTGGGCTTCAACATCCGCCTGACCGGCGAGGCGCCGCGCGCCGCACGGTTTTCCGGCGTGAACCCGGCGCGTATCATCCTGATCTGCCTTGGCCTTTCGGGCGCGCTTGCGGGCATGGCGGGCCTCTTCGAGGTCACCGGACCTGCGGGCCAGGTCAGCATCGACTTCGGTTCTGGCTACGGGTTCACCGCGATCATCGTGGCCTTCCTCGGGCGGCTCAATCCCATCGGTATCCTGCTGGCGGGGCTGCTCATGGCGCTGACCTATATCGGCGGCGAACTGGCGCAGCTGATGCTGGGCCTGCCCGGCGCCTCGATCCAGCTGTTCCAGGGGATGCTGCTGTTCTTCCTGCTGGCGATGGATGTCTTCACCAACTTCCGCCTGCGCATCGGCAAGAGGGAGGCCGCCTGATGGACCTCAGTTCAATCAACCCGATCCTCCTCGTGGCCTCCATCATGGTCTCGGCCACACCGATCCTGCTGGCCGCGATCGGCGAGATGGTGGTCGAGAAATCCGGCGTGCTGAACCTGGGCGTCGAGGGGATGATGATCACCGGCGCCGTGGTGGGATTTGCCGTGGCGGTCAATTCCACTTCACCGGCGCTGGGCTTTGTTGCGGCTGCCGCTGCCGCTGCGCTCTTGTCGCTGGCCTTTGGCCTCCTGACGCAGTTCCTGCTGTCGAACCAGGTCGCCACCGGGCTTGGCCTGACGCTGGTGGGGCTTGGCCTCTCCAGCCTGATCGGCAAACCCTACGAGGGCATCAAGAGCCCGACCCTGCCGAAACTCGACATTCCGGTGCTGTCCGACATCCCGGTGCTGGGGCGGATGCTCTTCAGCCATGACCTGATGGTCTATTTCAGCCTTGCGCTGGTGGTGGCGGTCTGGGCCTTCCTGAAACACACCCGCGCCGGGCTGATCCTGCGCGCGGTCGGCGAAAGCCACGACAGCGCCCATGCGCTTGGCTACAAGGTGGTGATCATCCGCCTCATGGCGATCCTCTTTGGCGGCGCCTGTGCGGGCCTTGGCGGCGCCTACCTCAGCCTTGTGCGCGTGCCGCAATGGACCGAGGGGATGACGGCGGGCGCCGGCTGGATCGCGCTGGCCATCGTCGTCTTCGCCTCTTGGCGACCGGGCCGCGTCGCCATCGGGGCCTACCTCTTTGGCGGGGTCACGGTGCTGCAACTGAACCTGCAGGCGGCGGGCGCCGCCGTGCCGGTCGCGCTCTTGTCGGCCTCGCCCTATCTTGTCACGATCCTCGTGCTCGTGATCATCTCGGCCCGCGGCGCGCATGCCGCGCCCGCCTCGCTGGGCCGGCCTTTCCACGCCTCCAGCTGAGGCACAGATACCAACCAACAGGGGACCACAATGCACAGAAGAACCCTTCTCTCCACCGCAGCCCTCGCGCTGACGCTTGGCTTCGGCTCTGCCGCCGCGGCCCAGGACGTCACCGCCGGCTTTATCTACGTCGGCCCGGTGGGTGACGGCGGCTGGACCTACGAACACAACAAGGCGCGTCTGGCGGTCGAAGAGCAGTTTGGCGACAAGGTAAAGACCATCTACCAGGAAAGCGTGCCGGAAGGCGCCGATGCTGAACGCGCGATCACGCAGATGGCCCTGTCGGGTGCAGACATCATCTTTACCACCTCTTTCGGCTACATGGACCCGACCATCGCCGTTGCCGAAAAATTCCCGAACGTGAAGTTCGAGCACGCCACCGGCTACAAACGCGCCGAGAACGTGGGCACCTATTCGGCCCGTTTCTACGAGGGCCGCGCCATCCAGGGCCATATCGCCGGGTCGATGACCAAGACCAACAAGATCGGCTATATCGCCTCTTACCCGATCCCCGAGGTCATCCGCGGCATCAACTCGGCCTATATCCACGCCAAGAAGGTGAACCCGGACGTCGAATTCTCGATCATTTGGGCCTACACGTGGTTCGACCCGGCGAAAGAGGCCGATGCCGCCCGCGCCCTGATCGAGAACGGCGCCGACGTGATCCTGCAGCACACCGACTCCACCGCGCCCCATGCGGCAGCGGCCGAGGCGGGCGATGTCATCACCTTCGGCCAAGCCTCGGACATGGCGGACTACGCGCCGTATCCGCGCGTTTCCTCGATCATCGACAACTGGGCGCCCTATTACATCGACCGCGTCCAGGCGGTGATGGACGGCACATGGACCAGCGATGACACATGGGACGGCATCGGCCCGGGTATGGTCGGCATCGGCGAGATCACCGACGCCGTCCCGGAAGAGGTCAGGGCCGAAGCGCTGGACCTGAAAGCCGCCATCTCCTCGGGCGACTACCACCCGTTCACCGGCCCGCTCAACAAGGCCGACGGTTCTGTCTGGCTGGCCGAGGGCGAAGTGGCCGATGACGGCACCCTGCTGGGCATGGATTTCTACGTCGAAGGCATCGACGCCGAAATCCCGCAGTAAACCCGATGACGGAACGAAGGCCCCGGCCGGGGCCTTCGTTTCACCCTGTTTGCGCCTGCCGGGATCTCAGCAGCCGCCCACGTCGACCAGGGCGACATAGCCCCAGGACTTGAGCTGGGTCACGACCCCGTCCAGCGCCTGCCGCTGGCGGTCACCGGCAACACAGCCCGAGGCGGTCACCACCACGCCCGACCGGTCCAGCGTCACGTCGCCCCCGGCCTTTTCGAGAAAGCCCTGCATCGGCGCGATGTCGCGATAGACCACCACCCTCAGATGAGTCAGGTCCAGGCTGTCGCGGTCGCGGATCACCGTCTGCGTGGTTTGCCCCACCTCCTTGCCCAGGAGGTAGACCAGCGTCCCGCTGAGAGAGCTGATATCCGCGATTTCGGGATCGCCGATGGACAGTTCGCCATAGGCATCGTCAAAGGCAAGCGTCACCGCCTGCTTGGCCTCGACCTCGATCGTGTCGGCGGCGCCGGTGATCTCGAATCCCCTGTCCTGTGCAGAAAGCGGCGCACTGCCGCACAGCGCGATGGTGGCGGCACACGCCATGATTGAAACTTGCCTGAACACGATCTGTCCTCCAAAAATCGGCAGCGGCCCAAGTCCGCGCCCCAACAATGTGGACAGACTGCGCGTTGCCCCGATTCCTGTCAAAGCCGGATAGGCCGACCGCGAACGCAACCTACTGCAGGCGCCGCCCCTGCACCGGCAGCGCACCCAGCACGTTGCAGCCCAGTGTCACCCGCAGAGCCCCGATCAACTCGTCCACCGTCTCGGCGCGGACATAGCGCCCACCCGTCCGGTCAGCCAGGCAGCGAGCCACGGTGGTGGCCGCCTGGTCGTTCGGGTTGGACCAGTCGAAATGATCGCCACGCACCTTGAAGCCGATCACATGCACCGTCAGGTCCGGCGCCATCGCGGCGATCTCTGCCGCAAGGCTGCATGGCGCGCCGCCGCAGGTTTCCTTGCCGTCTGTCACCAGAACGACGGTCCCGGGACGGTTGAGATAATCCAGCGTCTCGGCCGCGCGCCGGACGCTTTCGGTCAGCGAGGTTCCCCCGGCGGGCCGCAGGGCATCGACATCCGCCAGGATCCGCGGCCCGGCGTGCCATTGCGGCGGAAAGCGCAGGTCGGTGTTGGCACAGGTGCGGTCCCCGGCGGGCCCGTAGATCACCAGGCCCAGCCGCCGCGCCGCAGCGACAGAGGGGATCACCCGGCGCATCGCCATGCGCGCCTCGGAGATGCGGGGCACGCCGATGGCATTATAGCCGATCTCGGCCATGCTGCCCGAACCGTCGAAGACGATCATCGCATCCTCGGTACAGCTTTCCCCGGCGCCCGTCGCCAGTGGCGCAGAACTCGCGGCGGCCAGACAGGCCGCGCCGGCCAGTCGGGGCAGCAGGCGCATGGGCGTGGCTCCTTTCCTTGACAGCATGGCAGGCCCCCGCGAGTCTGTCGAGCCAGCTCGCCCCGCGACCTTTGCCCCAAGTCGCCAGCGCGATGGAGGTCCCCACCATGATCCGCCAAAGGCGCTTTGACTTTGGCGCGCCGCGTGGCAGGTTGACGCCATGACACTGACCACGCTCTCGGGAACGACGCCCGCCCGCTTTGCCTTTGGCTGCATGCAGTTCGGGGGCAGCGCCTCCGAGGCTGACAGCCGCGCCATGTTCGATGCCTGCCGCGCCGCGGGCATCGCCCATTTCGACACCGCCCATGTCTATACCGACGGCGCCTCGGAACGCCTGCTGGGACAGTTCGCGACCGCCGCGCGCGAGGAGCTGTTCATCGCCACCAAGGCGAATTTCCCCGGCGGGGCCAGCCGCGACAACATACGGACCTCGCTGGACGAAAGCCGCAAGCGCCTGAACATGGAGGTGATCGACCTCTACTACCTGCACCGCTGGGACGGTGACACGCCGCTGGAGGAGAGTTTCGAGACGCTGGCCGAATTGCAGCAAGCCGGGACCATCCGTCATATCGGCGTGTCCAACTATGCCGCCTGGCAGGTGATGAAGGCGCAGGGCGTGGCCGCCGGTTTCGGCACCCGTATCGACGTGCTGCAACCCATGTACAACCTGGTGAAACGTCAGGCCGAGGTGGAAATCCTGCCCATGTGCGCCTCTGAAGGCATCCTGCCAGTGCCCTACTCGCCGCTGGGCGGTGGACTGCTGACCGGCAAGTATGCCCGGGGCGGAGAAGGCCGCCTGACCGAGGACGACCGTTACGCCAACCGCTATGCCCGCCCCGAGATGCACCAGGCGGCCGAGGCCCTGGCCGAAATCGCCACGGAGCTTGGCACCGATGCGGCCACGCTTGCGGTGGCATGGGTGGCCGCCCATCCGTCCGGCCCGGCGCCGATCCTGTCGGCCCGTAACACGGCCCAATTGCAGCCCTCGCTGGCAGGCATGACCTACCAGATGGATGCCGCGCTTTACGCCCGCCTCTCCGCCCTCAGCCCCACGCCGCCCCCGGCGACGGACCGGCTGGAGGAAGCCTCCTAGCGCGCGCCCCAGGTATCGCTCAGGCGATAGCCGCGCGGCCAGGGATCATCCGGGTCCAGCATGTGCTGATGAATGCCGGTGATCCAGCCGCGCCCGCCGATCTCGGGCAAGACGGCGGGCACATCACCCACCGTGGTTGTCCCGACAATCCGCCCAGCGAAGGTCGAGCCGATCAGCGAGGAGGCGGACAAGGTCTCGCCTTCCGCCATCTCTCCCCTCGCGTGCAGGACCGCCATGCGGGCGGACAGCGCCGTGCCCGTGGGGGACCGATCCACCTTGCCCGGCTGGATCGCCACCGCCGACCTTGTGCGCAGCCCATCCCGCCCGCGCTCCAGCGGCCCGGCAAACAGGCAGAAAGAGATGTGCCGCCAATCCGGGTTCGTCGGATGGCGAAAATCCAGCGCCGAGGTCGCAGCCCCGGCGATCCGCGCACCCGTCCGGGCGATCTCATGCGCCTCTTCCGGCACCAGGTTCAGACCCAGCGCCTGGGCCTCGACGATGACGAAACTGTCGCCGCCGAATGCCGTGTCCACGGTCAGCCTGCCCAGCCCCTCGACCTCCAGCGGCACGGCCAGTTTCTGCGCGAAGCTGGGCAGGTTGCGGACAAAGATACGCTGCGCCTTGCCGTTACGGCATTCGGCCCGCACCCGCACCAGCCCGCCCGGCGCCTCCAGCGTGAATTCCGTCACCGGCTCCTGCATCGGCAGGATGCCCCCGTCCAGCAGCACGGTCGCCACGCAGATCGAGTTCGACCCCGACATTGGCGGCGTGTCCTCCGGCTCCATGATGATAAAGGCCGCGTCCGCCTCGGGGTGCTTGGGCGGCACCAGCAGATTGACATGCCGGAACACGCCGCCGCGCGGCTCGTTCAGGACGAAGTCCCGCAAGACGCCGTCCCGCGCGATCCAGCGGCTCTGTTCCCAGAGCGTCTCTCCCGGCGGTGGCGCGACACCTCCGACGATCACGTCGCCCACCTCGCCCTCGGCATGGGCCGAGATCACATGGACCGTCTTGTTGCTGCGCATGATCTGTCCCCTGTTTCCGCGCTCAACGCCAGTCCACGACCTCGGAAAGATCCGCACGGTTGGTGCGATAGGAATTCGCGGGGTGATCCGGATCGGCATGGCCAAAGGCAATCGCGCAGACAAGATCGCGGTCCGGCGCGATATCATAGCGGTCGCGCACGAAGGGCGAGAAACTGGCCACCGCCGCCATCGCGATACTGGCCAGCCCGCGCGCCTGCAGGGCCAGCATGACGGCCGTCACATAGGCCCCGCAGTCCAGCACGCCATAAGTGCCAAGGTCCTTGGGCGCGGTGATCAGAAGGCAATGCGGCGCCCCGAACAGGCGGAAATTCTCACGCATCTGCTTGCCCGAGGCCTCTCGGTCGCCCTTTTCGATGCCCAATGCGCCATACAGCTGCCAGCCGCAGGTGCGCCGCCGCTGCTGGTAGATGCCCTCGTAACGCAGCGGAAAGGGAATGTCGCTTTGCCGCTCTCCGGATTCCACGTGGGCATAAAACGCCTCGGCGAAGGCGGATGTTTCCGGCGCTGAAAGGGCAATCACCTGCCAGGGCTGCACGTTGTTCCAACTGGGCACCTGCTGCGCGTCGCGCAGGGCGCTTTCGATCACCTCTCGGGGGACCGGATCGGGCCGGTAGGCCCGGCAGGAATAGCGCGCTTTCAACAGCGCCGCGAATGTGTCGGCTTCGGTCACAACAGGCCCCTTTCCCTCAACTCAGTCATGATCGCCGCCCCGTCCTGTCCCGGCGCCGGCGCAGGTCTTGTCACCGGTGCCGTGCCGTTGAAACGTGGCGCCGGCAGGGCGCTGCCCGGCGCGTGCCCGCGCGCCATCATATGCGGATCGCGGGCCGCCTCGTCCGGGGTCAGGACCGGGGCAAGGCAGGCATCGCTGCCCTCGAACAGCGCCGCCCAGTGGTCGCGCGGCTGCATGGCAAAGATCCGTTCCAGCCGGGCACCCTGCACCGGCCAACGGTCCGGATCGAACTGGTCCGCGAAATCGGAGTCTTCCGCCAGTCCCATCCGGTCCAGAAACAGGCTGTAGAATTTCGGCTCCAGGCATTGCACGGCCACATGCCCGCCACAGGAACAAGCATAGCAGCGCGACCAATGCGGCCCGTCCAGCAAGGACCGCCCCCGCGTGCCGGTGTCGAACCCCGCCCCCAGAGAGCGCAAAAGCGCCATCATATGCTGCGCCCCGTCCACGATGGCCGCGTCGACAACCGTCCCCTGCCCCGTTTCCCGCGCCTGCAACAGCCCCGCCAGCATCCCCACGGTCAGATACAGCGCACCTGCCCCGATATCGCCCAGCATCGTCGGTGGCACGCCCGGCACCTGTCCGGGCAACCCGGCGTAGAACAGGGCGCCGGACAAGCCCAGGTAATTCAGGTCATGCCCGGCAAGCGTCGCGCGCGGCCCGTCCTGCCCCCAGCCCGTCATCCGTCCGTAGACCAGACGCGGGTTGAGCGCCTGCGCCGCCTCCGGCCCCAGCCCCAACCGCTCCATCACGCCCGGGCGCAGTCCCTCGATCAGACCGTCGGCGGACCGGATCAGCGCGCGGGCGGTGCCAAGGTCGCCCGCCTCCTTGAGATCCAGCGCGATGGACCGCTTGCCCCTGTCCAACAGGCGGCTGGCGCCCTTGGCCGGGTTCGCCGCGCCCCCCTTGCGCTGTATCAGGATGACCTCGGCGCCCAGATCCGCAAGGTGCATGGCGGCAAAGGGTCCCGGCCCCAGTGCCTCGAACTCGATGATGCGAATGCCGTTCAGCATGGTGATCCTCCCCGCGCGCAGTGAAGCCGAGCGCGACGTGAAAGGAAAGGGACTCTGCCCTCTTGGTCCCGGATCAAGTCCGCGGCCAATTCACCCAAAGGGATTTTTCAAACCAAAGACGCATTGCAGCGTGTTGCTTTGCGGTCGCAAAGCATATCTCTGGAGCATGACGAAACTCCCCGACAGTCTGCAAAGCTGGTTCGACGCGCGCGGATGGCAGATTCATCCGCACCAGCGCGCCATGCTGGAGCGCGCCGCCAACCCCGCGCTGCTGCTGATTGCGCCGACCGGCGGCGGCAAGACGCTGGCGGGTTTCCTGCCGACGTTGTCGGAACTGGCCGAGGCGCCGCGCGACGGGCTGCACACGCTCTATATCTCGCCGCTGAAGGCGCTGGCCGCCGATATCCGGCGCAACCTGCTGATCCCCATCGAGGAGGCGGGCCTGCCGATCCGGGTCGAGGACCGCACCGGCGACACGCCCGCCAGCCGCAAGAAACGCCAGCGCGCCGACCCGCCGCATATCCTTCTGACCACGCCTGAAAGTCTCGCCCTGCTGACCTCTTATGAGGATGCGCCGCGCATGTTTGCCGGCTTGCAGCGGGTCGTCATCGACGAGATCCACGCCCTGAGCGAATCCAAGCGCGGCGACCAGCTCATGCTGGCGCTGGCGCGGCTGCAGGCGCTCTGCCCCGGCCTGCGGCGCGTCGGCCTCTCGGCCACGGTCGAGGACCCGCAGGCCATCGCGCGGCTCATGGCGCATGGCAGCCAGCCCTGCGAGATCCTGCAGGCCGACCCCGGGCCGGACCCGGATATTTCCATGCTGGTCACGGATCAGGCCCCGCCCTGGTCGGGCGGCGGGGCGGCCTACTCCATCCCCGCCGTGCTGGACGAGGTCAAACGCCACAGGACCACGCTGATCTTTCACAACACCCGCGCGCAGGCGGAAATCTATTTCCACAACCTCTGGCTGGCCAACGAGGACGCTTTGCCCATCGGTATCCACCACGGCTCGCTGGACCGTGGCCAGCGGGAAAAGGTAGAGGCCGCAATGGTCGCGGGTCAGTTGCGCGCCATCGTCTGCACCGGCAGCCTCGACCTTGGCATCGACTGGGGCGACGTAGATCTCGTGATCCAGGTGGGCGCGCCGAAGAACGTGAAACGCCTGGTGCAGAGGATCGGCCGCGCCAACCACCGCTACAACGCGCCGTCCAAGGCGATCCTCGTCCCCGCCAACCGCTTCGAGGTGGTCGAATGCCTGGCGGCGCTTGAGGCGGTCAAGGACCATGACCTCGACGGCGACCCGCGCGGGCCGGGTCCGCGCGACGTGCTCTGCCAGCATATCCTGATCGCCGCCGCTTCCGGACCGTTCGAGGCCGACGACCTGTATGAGGAAATGCGCGGCGCGGGCGCCTATGCCGGGCTGAGCCGGGCGCAATTCGATGCCTGTCTCGATTTCTGCGCCACCGGCGGCTACGCGCTGCGCGCCTACGACCAGTGGCAGCGCCTGCAACAGCGCCCTGACGGGCTTTGGCAGTTGCGCGACCCGCGCTCGGCCACGCGCATCCGTCAGAACATCGGTACGATCCAGGACACCGACACGCTCAAGGTGAAATGGCGCGGGCGAGGCGGCGCGCCGCTGGGCGAGGTCGAAGAAGGCTTTGCCGCCTCGCTGACCAAGGGGGATACCTTCCTGATCGGCGGGCAGATCGTGCGCTACGAGGGCCTGCGCGAACTGGTGGTCGAGGTGACGCGCGACCCAGGCCGCAAGCCCAAGATCGCCACCTTCATGGGCACCAAATTCTCGACCTCCACGCAGCTGAGCGACCGCATCCTGCGCATGTTCCGGGCTGCGGACTGGCCCGACCTGCCGCCGCACACCCGTGACTGGCTGCACCTGCAGCGCGAGGTTTCGCGCCTGCCGGAACCGGGCCGCCTGCTGGTGGAAAGCTTCCCCCATGACGGGCGGCAACAACTGGTCGTCTACGGCTTTGCAGGACGCAATGCGCAACAGACGCTGGGCCTCTTGCTGACAAAACGGATGGAGGAGATGGGCCTTGCCCCGATGGGGTTTGTCAGCACCGATTACGCCACACTGATCTGGGGCCTGGATGCCGTCACCGACCCGGTGCCGCTCTTCGACCTGGCCGCGCTGGAAGAGGGGCTGGACGGCTGGTTGGCGGGCAACGCAGTGATGAAGCGGACCTTTCGCGCCTCGGCCACCATCGCCGGGCTGATCGAACGGCAGGTGGGCGGACAGCGCAAGACCGGGCGGCAGGCCACCATGTCCTCGGACATCCTCTACGACACCTTGCTGAAATACGACCCCGAGCACCTGCTGATGCAGATCACCCGCGAAGAAGCCATGCGCGGGCTGGTCGATTTCGCCCGTATCCGCGAGATGTGCGAGCGCGTGGGTGACCGGATCGACCATCTGCGTCTCTCCCGCGTCACGCCCCTGGCCGCGCCGCTTTCCCTGGAACCGGGGCGAGTGCCGGTACGCGGCTCTGCCGATGAACGGCTGATGGAAGAGGAAGTCACCCGCCTGCTGACCGAATCTGGCCTTGCGCAGGTCGAGACGAAACCGGCCTGACGGGGGCCGTGGCAGGTGCTACGATCAGGGGTATTCGTTTCGCGGGTCCCGCATCTATGGAGGGAAACAGTTGGACAAAAGGACCGGGACATTTGCCCGGAAACTGGTCGAGCTGACAAAAGACCTTGTCTGGTGGGGGTCACCTTTCTGGACAGTGTTCAAATGGTTTTACTTTGTCTGGCTTGGGTTCGCTGCTCTCATTTCGGTCGTGGTCGCCCTGGATATGTGGACAAGCTGACCTGCAAAGCGCCCGGACCTAAGACGCGACCTTAACGGGGCCTGCCGAATGCTCCGCTCTGTCCGTCATACCGGGTCATTCTGGGCCAAGCCGAGGCCGCAAACCTATTGTCCGACATCAATTGAAGGCTGACGCCGAAACGTTGATGGTCCTCACGCCAGACGTGTCGGACGCCCCCCTATCCGAAAGGATATCAGCCCTCTCCGATTTCGCATCGACCTCCCCCGAGCGCCCGCGTGATCCGTCCTGCGCGATCCTCTATAGCACTTGCTGGGCCAAAACGGCGGCCTGCCCCGGTGCAGGTCCTGGCAGACAGAACGCTGCCCCTCTCGCAACGAAAGCCCCGAATGATGTCTGTCCATTTCGATCCCGACCAGCTTCACGATGACACCCCCGCCGTTCTCAACGTCTTTTCGATCCTCGTTCTGAACATCCTTTGCATCACGGGAATGGGCGTCGCCGCACAGGTGGCCGGCCTGCACTGGGGCTGGGTCCTGGCGACGGCCTGGGTTGGCGGTGCTGTCGTGACGGTTGCCTTGGCACTGGCCCTGACCGTCATCCTGCCGTTGGTCGCGGAGCGGCGCCAGGCAAGCAGTGGCCAGACCGAAACACCCACCCTCGACGACTGGAAGGCCGACGCACAGGATCTGCTGGATCTCTGGGCCGCGGATGCACGCGCCGAAAAGGCCGCCCGCAAGACAGGCAACACCGGGACCGCGGTAGAGGACGAACGCAAGGCCGCCTGAGCCTTGCACCCGCTTGCGGACACCGCCCCGGCGTGTCAAGAACAAGCCATGAACACACATGGGTTCTCATTTCATGGCGCCGCCCTTCAGGCCCTGTCGTCCGGGGCGCTGAATTGGCCCGAGGCCGGGATACTGGTGGTCTCTGACCTGCATCTTGGCAAATCCGCCCGGCTTTCCGCCGTGGGAGGCGCCCAGCTTCCGCCTTACGAGACGCGGGAAACCCTGCAACGGCTGGACGAAGATCTTGCCGCCACCGGGGCCCAGACGGTGATCTGCCTGGGCGACAGTTTCGATGCGCCGGGCATAGAGGCCGCTCTTCCGCAAGAGGACCTACTGTGGATCACACGCCTGCAAGCCGGACGAGAGTGGATCTGGATCGCGGGAAACCACGATCCTGCCCCCGTGACGCTGAACGGTGCGCATCGTGCAGAACACGTTGAGGGTGGGCTGAGTTTTCGCCATATCGCCACACCCGATGGCCGGGCAGAAGTTTCGGGCCACTATCATCCCAAGGCGCGGCTGTCCCTCAGGGGGCGCAACGTGACCCGGCCCTGTTTCCTGATCGACGACACCCGCCTGATCCTGCCCGCCTATGGCGCCTACGCCGGCGGGCTTTACTGTGATGCGCCCGTCCTGTCGGGGCTGATGGAACCAGAGGCCCAGGCCATCCTGACCGGTCCCCGTCCCGTGGCCATTCCGATGCCCCGTCGCGCCCGGGCCGGCTGATCGCTCTTGCCCTTGTCGCCGGGGCATGGCCAAGTCGCGACATGGACCTAGACAGCCGCATCCGCACCAGTTTCGACCGCCAGGGCATGCTTGTCACCCTTGGCGCCTCACTGACCCGCGTCGCCCCCGGCGAGATCGAGATCGAGGTGCCGATCCGGCCCGAGGTCTCGCAGCAGCAGGGTTTTGCGCATGGCGCCTTGCCCTTTGCCATCGGCGACAGCGCGGCGGGCTATGCCGCCGTCACCCTGCTGGACGCCGAGAGCGACGTCGTGACGTCAGAAATGGCGATCCACTATCTTGCGCCCGGTATCGGGGACCGGCTGGTCGCCCGTGGCAGCGTCATCAAGCCGGGCAAGCGCATGCTGGTGACACAGGCCGATGTCTTTGCCGTCACCGGAACCGAGGAACGCCATATCGCCTGTATGACCGGCACGATGGTCCGCGTCCCCCTGAAAACGGGCTGACACCCGGCCCTTTCAACCCAGTACGTCGCGCCAGCTGTGACGCGGCTGGTAGCCCAGCAGGTCCTTGGCCTTGCGGTTGCTGTACAGGGTCTCGGTCTCTCCGATCTCGCCCTTGACCGGCACGCCCTTGTAGAACCGTTCGATCAGGTCCGGCGTGGTCAGCCCGACCGAGTGATCGTCGTTCGACACGTTGAAGACCTCGTAGCCAAGTCCGTCGGTCGCCAGGCACTTGTCGACCATCTGCCCCAGATCACGCGCGTCGATATAGGAAAAGATATTGCGTCGCCGCTGCGCCGGATCCTCCATGTAAGCCGGAAAATTCTCCGCGTATTCATGCGGCTCGATCACGTTGTTGATCCGCAGGCCGTAGATGTCGCCCCCGCTGCGCGCCTGGAAACTGCGCGCCGTGACCTCGTTGCAGACCTTGGACATGGCATAGCTGTCCTCGGGCACCGTCGGGTGTTCCTCGTCGATGGGCAGGTAGTCGGGCTTGCGCTCGCCATCGGCGAAACAGACGCCATAGGTGGTCTCGGACGAGGCAAAGACGATCTTGCGGATGCCGAATTTCACCGCCGCGTCGATGATGTTGTAAGTGCCCAGCGTGTTGACCCGGTAGCATTCGTTGTCCGACGTGATCAGGATGCGGGGCACGGCGGCAAAGTGCACCACGGCATCGAATTTCGGCACCCCGGTGCCCGGTTCCAGTTCGTCGAGACCCGCAAGGCTGCTCATGACGTCATAGACCTGCCCCGCATCGGTGATATCGGTGAGACGGTTGTCGACACCGTCCAGGTCCAGCGGCACCCGGTCGACGTTCAGCACCCGGTGCCCCTGTTCGAGCAAGTAGGCAACGACGTGACGCCCGGCCTTGCCGGAGCCTCCGGTAAACAGAATACGCATGGTTCTTGTCCTCCCCTTTTTGGGGGCACCATGCCGGTCCTTGGTCAGATTGGCCAGAGGACGCAGACCGTGCCGGTCCGCGCCGATGTCCACGGAAACGAAAACGCGCCCCGATGGGGCGCGTCCTTGGTGTCAGGATCTGTCGCTCAGGCGGTCAGCCCCTCCGGTTCTTCCAACCCGTTGGCACGGCAGCAGGCGGTCAGCGTGTTGGCCAGCAGGCAGGCGATGGTCATGGGCCCCACCCCGCCGGGCACCGGCGTGATC